>Ga0207427_100017_pt1 | contig 535823 bp, 490 predicted proteins | sample AraplaCL_Cvi_mMS_FD_184268 | JGI IMG/M metagenome (GOLD analysis project Ga0207427, IMG submission 184268) | Arabidopsis root microbial communities from the University of North Carolina, USA - plate scrape CL_Cvi_mMS (SPAdes) (version 2) | ecosystem: Host-associated > Plants > Roots >... | reverse complement strand
ACAAAATGAATAACAAATCAATAATTCTCATGACTTTTGTTTTATCAAACTGCGGCTGTGTTAGCAACACCGACCATACATTATCACCACCCTCTGATACTCAATGGGTTAATGTGGAAGTTCAAAATCCGTCACCTTATACAAAACCGTTTCCACTTGAGGTCAGATATATTTCTCATAAATGTTTGAAAAAAAGAGTAAGCGGTGTTGATGGTTCTGTCATTACCGAACCAAGCTATAACGTCATTAAAATCCCGCTGCAGCAAAGAGATAATGATCTCTGGAAGGCAAAGGTTGCGATGACCGGCGGTGGATCCTGCAACTGGACGTTGAGTGCCCTAAATCTGGGGATAGAATATATTGATGCGACTCATCTGGGAAAGGATCTCGTACCTGGCACAGCCGTGGGTGCTAGCATTGCTTTTGATGATGATGCTTCTCGCAATGGGAAGTTTACCGCTGTACAGGGAGATATATGGATTTCAGAGAAATATTACCCATACATAAGAGAAAGAAATATTTCTGAAAAAATAAAAACCCTTTCACTCTTAGGTAAAAAAAGTTTTGTTTCTTATCGTGAAATCAATGCTAATAATATTTTATTTAACCCCAAGGTAGATGAAAGTAAAATTGTTAAATTTATCGAGCCTGAAAAAAAAATTGATGGCGCCCATGCAAAAATAGTTTATCCCGATGGAAGCATTGCTCCTGAAAGAACGCTTTTTCCTGATTTTAACTTGGTTGATAAAATGAAGGTTGAATAATTGATAACTTAAGTGACTCCAGAATGAACAATAAAACATTAGTCCTTCTGACTTTTTACCAAAAAGTGGCTGTGCAGTTACAGCAGACCGTACCTTATTACCCCACTCTGACACTCAATGGGTTAATGTGGAAGTTCAAAACCCGTCACCTTATACAAAACCGTTTCCACTTGAAGTAGTTTATAGTTCTCATAAATGCATGAAAATTAGCATAAACAGAGTTGATGGCTCCCGTGAAGCAAAGCCAAGTTATAATGGTATTAAAGTCCCTCTCCTGCAACAGGGGAACACTAATGACTGGCATGCAAAAGTGGCAGTGAAGGGTGGAGGATCATGCGAATGGACACTGAGTGAGTTTAATCTCGGCATTGAATATATCGATGCCACACATCTCGGTAAGATTTGGTACCGGGTACAGCGGTTGGAGCAACGATCGCTTTTGATGATATTGCTGCTCGCAATGGGAAATTTGATAATTTTTCAGGGAACATTAGTATTTCACCCTTATAATTCCCCGTAATACAGGAAGAAATCAACCCAAATAAAAAAACATTAAATCTCTTCGGGAAGAAAGATTTTTTATCTCTGAAAAGCTTAAAAAGCCCTGAGAATGTAAACATTCAATACAAACCGCTTTTAAACGAAAAAAAATAACAAGAATGGTTGCGCCAAAAGAAAATAAACATGGTGTTTTTTACAGTTTTGTATACCCGGACGGTTCAGTAATCTCCGATGGCAGCATTAATCCGAGCTTTGATAAAATTAATAATTCCGAAATCAAATAATTAACACATCCTGTTTTACAAGGATTACAAAATGAATAACAAATCAATAATTCTCATGACTTTTGTTTTATCAAACTGCGGCTGTGTTAGCAACACCGACCATACATTATCACCACCCTCTGATACTCAATGGGTTAATGTGGAAGTTCAAAACCCGTCACCTTATACAAAACCGTTTCCACTTGAGGTCGCCAGTATTTTTATATAGATGAATAAATGAGAAGTAGAATCCATGGGCATTATATTTATTAACTCCGGCGTGGACACTTTACGTAAAAACAGACCTCAAGAATATTAATAAAATTACGTAACTTCTCCCGACAAAAAAAATTAAACCAAATTTAAGATTCGTACATTTAAAGGTACTTTAAAGTACCTTTAACGTTATTTCATCAATGTTATTTGAACATCAAATAAAAGGAATTTTCATGCCAAAAGGCTTCGTATTACTCGGCGACAAAACCACACACGGTGGCTCTGTTATTTCAGCCTCTTCAACCATGATTGTAAACGGAAAACCTGTCGCGTTAGTCGGTGACAAAGTCAGTTGCCCGGTTCCCTTCCACGGTGTTAACCCTATTGTAGAAGGTTCACCCGAATGGTCATCAGACGGTAAAGCAGTTGTGGTGGATGGCTGCAAATGTCTTTGCGGTTGTCAGGTCATCTCCGGTGCACCGGATTGCGCAATAGGATAAGTCATGGGCTGGGAACGTCAAAAACCCTTTACGACTGAACAACCCTCACCTCCCTCTTCCGGTGGCTGGTTAATCAGTGGTGTGCTGGCGGTGATTGCCGGTGTGTTGTTATTTGTTTTACATGCATCAGGAACATTCAGTGCACTGAAAGCCATAAATATCTGGTTATTCGCGCTGATACCCGTAGTGCTCTGGATACTGACTTTCAGTACCTGTGGTTATCTTTATGGCCGCGAAATGGAGCGTTTCCAGTTCTTCCAACGTGAGGCTGAACACGCTCAGCAACAATGGACCGCATGGGCCGAACGTTATATCGCGCTCTCAGCAAGTTGCGTCATGCTGCCGGACAGTATTTCAGCGGCATTATTAAAGCAAAACCTCAGAGGGTTACCACAGCAGCAAGGGCTGGTTCGCCACATTGATTATTTGAAAGATAACAAGTCGGTCATTAATACGTTGCTGGAAGGTATTCAGAGTGCCCTGCGGATACTCCCCCCTGAGTTAGCACTTCAGGTCACGGTATTAACCGATGAACCTGAATCAGGCAGGCAGAAATTATTCGCACTGTTTGATGAGTGCTGGCAGACCCGTGCGCCTGAAAACCTTCGTCCTGCATCGCTGAATATCATCGATCAGCTTTCATTCCGTTCACTTGATGAAAGGCTCGGACAACCGGAATCCACAGTCCAGTTGATTTTGGTGATACAGATGCACGGGAATACTCATTATTCCGACGGTCTGGCCGCATTGTTGTTCACCAGTGATGATGTCGCGCAAGAACATGCTTTACCTCACATCGTCCGCGTACTGCGGCCTATGCCACTGGATGTGGGTAATCTCAACGAAGAGCTGACTTTACTTCTTACGACACAAACGCAGGCCTGCCGGACTGCCCGCGTCCTGGGTGATCACCAGAAATGGACCGGGTCCTCCGCCGCACTTATCACCATTGGAAATGCGCTGGGTACTCAATGGGAGGCCGAAAATATTCTGACTATCGAAACATATTGCGGCATTCAGGGGCCATTTTCCCCATGGTTAACCCTCGCGCTGGGGGCTGATTTTGTTCATATCGGACAACAATCTTGGTTAGCGTTATCCACAACAGGAGCAGAAAATTTTGTTTACACCATCGCATCAGGGAGTGGGGATGAGCGTATTAAGTAGGCTCTGGCGTTTTGGGGGCCTGACGGTTCTGCTATTGGCTTTGCTTAGCCTCATTGGATGGACTATATGGCATCACGGTGATTTCTTCGGCCTCGATACCACGGGCAAAAAAGCCGGAGCCTTCCTTATGATCTGCGTACTCGGTGCAGCGCTGCGTTTTGGCCCTGCACTGCTGCGACTGGTGCGACAACTCATGCATCGCGAAGAAGAAAAGCAGCAGAACATACTGCCGGGAAGCGAAGAGCGCCTGGTACAAACTGCGCCACGCCACGTCACGGTAACTGAACTGCGCGAAGCCCTGCGCCAGACCTACGGCCGTTTCTGGCCCCGCAAAGTCCGCATTCTGCTGCTCACCGGCAGCGCTGCTGACGTTGAGCGTCTGACGCCAGGCCTGACATCGCAATACTGGCAGGAAGACAGTGGCACAGTATTATTATGGGGTGGCGATCTGGCCGCCCAGCCAGACAGCGCGTGGCTGAATGCACTGCGAAATCTTCGCCGCCGCTCGCTGGATGGTGTGATTTGGGTGACATCTGCGCTGGCTCAGCGCACCGCGGAGAGTACTCAAACGTCTCTCTCTGCCGATATGATGGACAGCGCCGCGAAAGCCTTTGCCGTTCGTTTTGACTTGCTGGGATGGCGGTTGCCGCTGTATGTATGGTCGCTGCATCCGGCCGAGGGGGATAATAAAGATCGCATTACGCAACCCGTCGGCTGCCTGCTGCCTGCTGCATGTAAACCTGATGAACTCTATACCCAGCTCACCGCGCTGGTACCGACGCTGATCGCGCAAGGCACACAGCAAATCAGCGCCAGCACACGCAATCAGTTCCTGTTGCAACTTGCTGAGCAGCTGGCACAGGCGCCGGCCGTTATTACTGAACCCGTTGCGGCATTACTCAACCCGTACCGCCCTGCTCCTCTTGCGGGCATCATGTTCAGCCCGACATCAGTTAATGCTCAGCGCACGGTGAAACATCACTGGGCTAAAGATAACCGCTGGGACATTTTACTCGGCTCACTGCCCGCATTACCGGCGGGACTGAAGGCTAAAAAGCTAGGGTTCGCGTGGGGTAAGACATTCAGCACAATTGCCGCTGGCATTATGGTGTTATGGGGCGCAGGAATGATCATGTCCTTCCTGGTTAACCGCCAGACGATTAATACCAGCGAAGCACAGGTGAAACAGGCGGCGGACGTGCAGCAGACTCTTCCTCTGCGGCTCAAAGCTCAGCACGAACTGCAAAACACGCTCGACCAGCTTGAGTATCGCCAGCAGCATACGCCCTGGTATAGCCGATTTGGACTGAATCAGAATAGCCCTCTGCTTGCTGCACTTTGGCCACATTATGCCGCCAGCGCGGTTCCCATGCTGCGCGATGCCGCCGCCAGGCACCTTGAGGATAGACTCAATTCATTTGCCGGGCTTCCTCCGGCAGATCCGCGTCGTGACGCGCTGGTAAAGTCTGCTTATGACCAGTTAAAACTTTATCTTATGCTGTCGCGTCCTGAGAAAATGGACGCTAAATGGTTTAGCAAAACGTTGCTGAGCGACTGGCCGCAGCGTAAAAATGTGCCGGATGGTATCTGGCAGGGAGAAGGTCCCGCCTTGCTGGATTTCTATGCACGCAGTCTTTCCCGTCATTCCGACTGGCAACTCACTCCTGATGAAAATCTGGTCGGTCAAACCCGGACTTTGCTGGTTCGCCTGATGGGCGCACGCAACAGCGAATCGACGCTTTATCAGAAAATGCTTCGACAGGTCGCCCACCAGTATGCGGATATGACTCTGACTGATATGGCGGGTGATACCGATGCAGAAAGAATATTTACCACGGATGCCGTAGTGCCGGGCATGTTTACCCGCAAGGCCTGGGAGGAATCTGTCAAACCGGCGATAGAGAAAGTGGTCAATGGCCGACGTGAAGAAATGGACTGGGTACTCAGTGATAGCAAAACCGCTGTGTTAGAGCAGGGCTCACCTGAAGCATTGCAGGCGCGTCTCAAAGAACGTTACTTCGCGGACTTCTCCTCCAGCTGGCTTGAGTTTCTGAACAGTCTGCACTGGCAGCAGGCTCAAACGTTGTCAGATGCTATCGATCAACTGACCCTGATGGCAGACGTACGTCAGTCGCCGCTGGTGGCGCTGATGAACACCCTGAGCATACAAGGCAAAACCGGTCAGAGCGGAGAAGCGCTCTCTGACTCGCTGGTAAAATCAGCAAAAAATCTCTTAAACCGTGATGAACAACCCGCTATTGATCAGCAGGCCGGAGCACGGGGCCCGCTGGATGCCACTTTCAGCCCGATACTCGCGTTAATGGACAATAAAGCAGGTGGTCAAAGTAACACCAGTCTCAGTTTGCAAACCTTCCTCACCCGCGTCACACAAGTTCGCCTGAAACTTCAGCAGGTCGTCAATGCCGCCGATCCGCAGGCAATGACGCAGACGCTGGCGCAAACGGTATTCCAGGGCAAAGCAGTTGATCTAACCGAAACCCGCGATTACGGCAGTCTGGTGGCGGCAAGTCTGGGTCAGGAATGGAGCGGCTTCGGGCAGACAATTTTTGTTCAACCGATGGAGCAGGCATGGCAGCAGGTACTGGCTCCCGCAGCCGAGAGCCTGAACGCACAATGGCAGACAGCGATTGTTGATGACTGGAACAGCGCATTTGGTGGTCGTTATCCGTTAAAAAATACCAGCAGTGAAGTATCACTTCCGCTGATGGCCCGCTACCTCAACAGTGACAGCGGTCGCATCGCACGCTTCCTGCAAACCCGTTTGAACGGTGTATTGCATAAAGAAGGCAGCCACTGGGTGCCGGACAGTATTAATGCACAGGGTCTGACCTTCAGCCCTGCATTCCTCAAAGCGATGGATACCCTGAGTTACCTCTCGGACGTGGTTTTCACCAATGGCGAAGCGGGGATGCATTTTGAGCTGCGTCCGGGCACGGCTAAAGATGTGATGCAAACAGACCTAGTGATCGACAGCCAGAAACTCAGCTATTACAACCAGCTTCCTGCATGGAAACGTTTCACCTGGCCGAATGATACCGAAGCACCGGGCGCCAGCCTGAGCTGGATCAGTACTCAGGCGGGCACACGACAGTTTGCCGATCTGCCGGGAGCCTGGGGGCTGATCCGCCTGCTCGATAAAGCGTCAGTTACGCCGTATCAGGGTGTGAGCAGCAGCTTTAATATCACCTGGAAAGCGCCGGACAACCGGTTGTTGAATTACACGCTACGCACCGAAGCCGGTGAAGGACCGCTGGCTTTATTGAGATTGCGTGATTTCACCCTCCCCGTGCAGATTTTCCAGGTTCAGGCTGCATCGCTTGCGCCTGCAGAAAAACCTTTTGATCCCGACGCTATTGCTGAGGAGCCGTAATGGCCACATTAATCACACTACAGAACGCGTGTTCTGCTGAACCTGCATTGTTGCTGGAACAGGCACAACAGCAAGCCTTGCTTTGGGATAACTGGCTTCAGCCGGTAACGGCGGACATGCCTGCCGGAGAAGATCCCGGCTATGACGATAACTTCCAGCAAATGCGTGAAGAGGTTAACAAACTGTCCGGCGCGGATACGTCCCTGACCTGCGAGCTGGCTGAAAATCTGCTTGTCTCACACTGCAAAGATGTCCGCGTTGCGACCTATTACATCTGGGCACGTTTGCATCGTGACGGAGAAACCGGTCTGGCCGACGGCCTTTCTTTGCTGGCCGGGCTAATTACACACTTTGGTGAAACCCTGCATCCGTTGCGATCCACCAGCCGGAAAGCCGCGCTGGAATGGCTGGCGAGCTCACGCGTCCTGGACAGCCTGTCGCTGTTCCCGGAAGTTGATAAGACTGATTTCTCCCGCATCGTCGGTGCACTGTCGCTCATAGAACAGGGATTAAATTCCTGGGAGCCAGCCACCCGTCCGCAGTTTGGGGTGCTTTATGGTGCGCTGGAAAACCGGCTTGCGCAGTCAGGCGGCTTTGATGCGGTTATCCCGCAGAACAGCAGCGCAGCAACAACCGGCCACACGTCAAACACGTCTGCTGAGTCCCCGACACTTAAACCGGTGACTTCAGGACGCGACCTGCTCGACCAGGCAAAACTGCTGGCGAAATACCTGCGTGATCAACCCTCCGGCTGGCTATCCGGCCATCATCTGATTAAAAGCATCCGGCTGGATACCCTGCATGAATTACCTCCGCTGGCTGCCGACGGACGTACCCGTTTGTCGCCGCCGAAACCCGAACACCGCGCCCTGCTCAAGCGACTTTATCTGCAGCAAAGCTGGCTTGAGCTGCTGGAGCAAACCGACAGTCTGTTTGCTCTGGGGGTGAATCATCTCTGGCTGGATCTGCAATGGTACATCCATCAGGCGCTTGTCAAAGCGGGCGCACCTTATGAAACCTGGGCTGACATGATTAAGCAGGATCTGAACGGATTACTCACTCGTTTACCCGGTCTTGAAGGGCTGGCATTTGATGATGGCACACCATTCGCCGATGAGGTCACGATCAACTGGATTAACCAGCAGGTGATGACGTCAACCGGCAACTGGGGCAATGAACCTTCCGCATCAGCCACGACGGCGGGTGATGACGATATCCTTCAGCTGGAACCGGAAGCGCTGGCTCAGGCCGACAGCGGCGGCGTGGAAGCCGCGCTGAACTGGCTTCAGAACCGTCCCGGCACCCGCACACCGCGCCATCTATGGCTTTTACGCCTGCTAATGGCGCGCGTTGCCGAACAATATGGCAAAAATGACATGGCGCTGCATCTGCTGGGAGAACTGGACAACAATGGTTCGACGCTCACTCTCACGCAGTGGGAACCAGAATTGTTGTTTGAAGTGAAAGCCAGACGCCTGAAACTGCTGCGCATGAAAGCCAGCCGCGCAGACACCGATAAATCCCGCCTGCACGGTGACATGGAATATCTGCTGGCCGGACTCATCGCCCTCGACCCGGCACGCGCTGCGGTACTGTGTGGCTAACGGAATATAAGGAAATACCCGCATGATGGATATTGCACAAGACTTGCTGTCGCTGTCGAAAACGACCCTGAACCGCTACCGCCTGAGCGTGCCGTCCTGCCAGGCAGAACTGGATGTGGAAAGCTTCACCGGCAGCGAGGCCATGAGCCAGCTTTACCGCTACAACGTGACGTTTACCAGCACGGCCAAAGATATCGATTCCGGCGAACTTCTCCGCCAGCCAGCGACGTTCACCATGAGCTCCGGCCCGCTGGCAAGTCTGTCAGAACAAAAAGTCGTTCACGGCGTGATCACGGATTTTCGCCGCATCTCAGGCTCCGCTGACCAGGTGCAATATCAGATTACGCTCGAGCCCTTTCTGGCACTGCTCGCAAAGCAGTTTCGTACCCACCGATTCTTTGTGAACAAATCTGTCCCTGACGTGATTGAACAGGTGCTGACCGAACATGGCCTGAAGGGATGGGAGTTTGAGTTTTCGCTGAAACTGACTTACCCGAAACGCGAGCAAATCAACCAGTATCAGGAAAGCGATCTGGCCTTTATTGAACGTCTGCTTTCAGAACTGGGGATCTTTTATTTTTTCTCCCTGCAACCCGATGCACAGACCGAAGTCATCCATTTTGCCGACAAGCAAAGCGCTTATCAGTTCGGTAAAACCCTGCCGCTGAACAGCCCGTCCGGGATGAGCGACAGCGGTGCGGATTCTGTCTGGGGAGTGAACATTCAGCACAGCGTGGTACAAGCAGGCGTCTCCAGCAAAGATTATAACCATCGGCAAGCGCAGCAGGTTTTACAGTCTGCCAGAGCAGACATGACGCGCGGAGCGGGCGAAGGCATCACTTACGGCGAGGTGTATCACTATAAACCGCGCCATCCGGAAACCGGCGGCAAAACCGATCCGGCGGCTGAAACCGCCAACTTTATGGCGCGCCTCGACCACGAACGCTTTTTGTCACAACAAACGACCCTTTCCTTTTTCAGTAACGATGCCACGCTGCAACCCGCGCAGGTGCTGACGATTACCGACAGTGCGATCCCCTCAACGCTGCCGGAATTGCTGACATCTCCTGTCGTATTGATCCACGCCCACTTCAGCGGCAGCCGCAAAGATGCCCTGAAAGTCCGGCTGATGGCAGTACCTTACAGTGAAACTTTATGCTGGCGCCCTGCTCTGCTGCCGCGTCCCGTGGTCAGCGGCACCCTGATGGCGCGCGTCACCAGCGCCAAGGCCAATGATATTTACGCCTGGCAGGATGTGTCGGGGCTGTACCGGGTCAGATTCGATGCCGATCAGGATGATAAAGCGCAGGGTCAGGAAAGCATGCCGGTCCGCTTCGCCAAACCTTACGGAGGCGATGAGTACGGCATCCACTTCCCGCTGATACAGGGCACGGAAGTCGCGATTGCCTTCCACGGCGGTGACCCGGACAGGCCGTATATCGCACACGCGCTGCATGATTCGCGCCACACTGACCACGTCACAGAGCAAAACAACACCCGTAACGTCATCCGCACGCCGGCCAACAATAAGCTGCGGATGGAGGACAAACGCGGCGAAGAACATATCAAGCTCAGCACGGAATACGGCAGCAAGACGCAGCTCAACCTCGGGCATAACGTGGATGCCAGCCGTGCGTTACGTGGTGAAGGTTTTGAACTGCGCACCGATGAATGGGGCGCAATTCGGGCCGGAAAAGGCATATTCATCAGCGCCGACGAGCAACCGGCAGCCGGTGGTAAGCAGCTCGAGATGGACGATGCCATTGCGCAGCTTGAACAGGCGCTGACACTGGCACGCAGTCTGGCGAAGGTGGCGGAAATAGCCAAAGCCACGCCGGGCGATACCGACAGCCAGAAAGCGCTCAATACGTCACTGAAAAAACTGGAAGCGGCAGGCATTCTGATGTCTGCGCCACAAGGCATCGGTATCGTCAGCCCGTCTGCGGTACGCGTTGCCTCCGGCAGTCAGAGCGTCGGCGTAATGTCCGGCAGCAATACCGACATCAGCAGCGGCAAGTCCTTTACTGCCGCAGCGGGTGAAAGCGTCAGCCTGTTTGCCCAAAAATCCGGGATGAAACTCTTCGCCGGGAAAGGAAAAGTCGACATTCAGGCGCAGGGTGACGAATTATCGGCGCTGGCCAAAAACGACATCACCGTGACCAGCACGGAAAGCACCGTCACGATCACCGCCGCCAAAGAGCTGATCCTGACCTGCGGTGGCGGTTACATCAAACTCAGTGACGGCAATATTGAAATCGCCGATCCACAAAACATCCTGTTTAAGTCAGCCAACTGGCAAAAGATGGGACCGGCGAGCGTAAATACTCCGCCAGTTGTGTTCCCTAAAGGTTACGGTGCGGTTTACGCCTTACAGGATGAAGAAGGAAACACCATTCCTTCAACGGAATACCGCATCACCACCGCTGAAGGCACAATTTATACAGGTGTTTCTGATGAAAACGGCAAGACCATGAAGGTTTACACCAATGCGCCTGAAAGAATGAATATAGAAATTCTGGGCACCAGGTAGAACGATTGTTAATTCAAGGAATATACAGAATGGCGCAACGCAATACATGGGAAGTCAGTGATGGGCAACATACAACTGACGTAAACGTTTCAGAAAAAATCGTGATTTGTAAGCGTAAAGAAGTCCCCGGCATCACGCTTACCATCGGTATGTTTTTCGATGGCACTGGTAATAATGTGTTTAATACTGATAAACGTCTTCTGGAAACCTGCACCAGTCTGGATGTGGGAATGAAAACCGAAGATGCCGCATCCTGTGTTGAAAAATTAGGTAAAAGCGGCAACGGTGCGGGGAGCTATCTTGGGTATTATTCGAATGTGCATTGGCTTCATACTCTTTATTCTCAGGACAATAAAATCACTGATGATAAAGAGCAGTATCAGCGTGCTATTTATGTTCAGGGGATTGGTACGTCAAGAGATAAGGATGACAGCCTTATTGGGATGGGGATAGGTGTGTGGTTTGATGGCGTAGTCGATAAAACAAATGAAGGCGTTGCATTAATTACTGAACAAATTCAATTACTACTCAAAGAAAGCAAAAGTAATTCATGTGCGATTGAAAAAATCCAGTTTGATATCTTCGGCTTCAGTCGTGGTGCCGCTGCTGCCCGTCACTTTGCGAACCGTGTCAGAAACAACGATCAGGCAATACAGGAAGCCATCACGAAAGGGCTGGATGGCCGGAATCAACATGGCAAACCTGCAGGGGAAGTTCGCTTTCTGGGGCTGTTTGATACTGTCTGCGCGGTCGGTGCGGTAACAAATTTGTTTGACGTCCACGGCGGTGTAAACCCCGGCATTGAGCTGGCGCTTCCAAAAGATATTGCACAAAAAGTCTTTCAGATTACCGCAATGCATGAATGCCGCTATAACTTCAGCCTGAACAGCATTAAAGAGTCGTGGCCAGAACTGGCCTTGCCCGGTGTACATTCGGATATTGGCGGTGGCTATAATCCGCAGGAAAAAGAATACCTGTTCCTCTCTGAACCTGGATTTGAGACCGTCAGGGATAGCATTCCCGTCGAGATGACGAATATTTATCGCAGTTCCGCAGCGGATATACCTGACCTGCGGGTATTGCCAAATCTGAGCCCCCTCATGCTTTCCGGGGAGATTACACTGGGAACATGGTATGACTATTTGGTCAATCCGAATAAAAATCGTATGGGTGTGACGGAAAAGCGTGTTGGCGCGGCGGTGACAATGGAACGTACCGTCACTAATGACTGGTCAAAGGTAAGTTTACGCGTGATGCTAGCCGCCGCTCAAAGCGCTGGATGTATATTTGATCCAATTCGCGATACGAATATCGCATTAAGATTGCCACAAGAATTAGAACCGTTGAGTCAAAAAGCCATTAACCAGGGAAAAGCAGTTATAACTGGAGGTAACTCAGCTCCCTTCACTTATGAAGAAATACAATTGATTGGGAAATACATCCACTGTTCTGCAAACTGGAACGCAGTGGTATTTAAACACGTCTGGCTCGATGGCAATAAGGTCAAGGCAATTTACGGCGCGGTAAAACCGGCAGAACTTGTCGGTTTTGTTAACCGTCCTAATCCCGGCTGGGTGCGCGCCGTATGGAATATGCAAGGAGCAAAGGCATGAAAACAATAACAGGTCTGCTATCCCTGCTTCTGTTAGCGGGGTGCACCGGCAGTAAAGCGCACGAACAACAAAGAAACATTAAAGCCCCCTGGGATGAATGGTACTTTGCATTTACTACCCCTAAGGCCCTGCCTGCTCAGGTTACTCTGGTAAAATTACTCGACACCGAAGGCTATGGTTATGTGTTCGAAACAATAAACCAACCACAGGGCATCAGTGTGGGAAAATGGGATGACCAAAACTCAGCTGGCGGAACCCAGTTCAATAAAGCAAAGTCCCCACCTCAAATGATTGTTTTTTGTTGGGACTCTATTATTGACAAGAAAACTTATGAAACCACTTTATTCTTTTATTCTGATACCTGGGAGAAAATGATTACCCCTTATCCAACCCCCCTCACTCCTTCAAAAAGTGCCTACCGGCAAACGATGTTAATAGGCCTGGCTCCGGAAGGTATCGTGCATACCTGGTTAAGACAGTATGGCCATCCTGATATTTTATTAACTAGCACAAAAATAACCACTGTTTCAGGCAAGGATTTGGATATGTGCGCTGGGGTAACTAACAGTGACTTTAGCTATGGGTACGATGACGACATTAAAGAATTCATAAAAGATAAGAAATATCCCTACGGCAGTTGGTGATGAGTTTCAAGGACATAAATATATGCAAGGAACTAAGGCATGAAAACAATAACAAGTCTCCTATCCCTTCTTCTGTTAACAGGTTGCACCAGTGGCAATGCGCAAGAACAACACGGAACTATTAAAGCGCCCTGGGATGAATGGTATTTCACGTTCTCAACCCCTAAGGCCCTGCCTGCTCAGGTCACCCTTGTGAAGTTACTGGATACCGACGGTTACGGTTACGTTTTCCAGACTATCGATCAGCCACAAGGCGACAGCGTTGGAAAATGGGATACCCACAATGGTCTGGGATCTTCACCTTTTAATAAGGCAAAATCTCCACCGCAGATGATTAAGTTTTGCTGGGACTCTATTATTGACAAAAAAGTGTATGAAACCACCTTATATTTCTCTTTGGACACACAACATAAAATGGTGAGTTCAGAGCCTGACTGGTCAAATCCGAAGGAGACTTATTACTTCCGGTATATGGTGATTGGCCTGGCACCGGAGGGAAAAGTCAGAGTTTGGCTAAAGAACAATGGAGACCCTGACGTGCTCCAGACGAGCACCCAAATAACTACTGTATCAGGGAAGGATTTAGATATGTGCGCTGGGGTAACTAACAGTGATTTTAGTTATGGGTACGATGACGATATTAAAGAATTCATTAAAGATAAAAAATATCCCTACGGCAGTTGGTGATGAGTTAGAAGGACATAAATATATGCAAGGAACTAAGGCATGAAAACAATAACAAGTCTCCTATCCCTTTTTCTGTTAACAGGTTGCACCAGTGGCAATGCGCAAGAACAACACGGAACTATTAAAGCGCCCTGGGATGAATGGTATTTCACGTTCTCAACCCCTAAGGCCCTGCCTGCTCAGGTCACCCTTGTGAAGTTACTGGATACCGACGGTTACGGTTACGTTTTCCAGACTATCGATCAGCCACAAGGCGACAGCGTTGGAAAATGGGATACCCACAATGGTCTGGGATCTTCACCTTTTAATAAGGCAAAATCTCCACCGCAGATGATTAAGTTTTGCTGGGACTCTATTATTGACAAAAAAGTGTATGAAACCACCTTATATTTCTCTTTGGACACACAACATAAAATGGTGAGTTCAGAGCCTGACTGGTCAAATCCGAAGGAGACTTATTACTTCCGGTATATGGTGATTGGCCTGGCACCGGAGGGAAAAGTCAGAGTTTGGCTAAAGAACAATGGAGACCCTGACGTACTCCAGACGAGCACCCAAATAACCACTGTTTCAGGTAAAGAGTTAGCAATGTGCAAAAACGAAACGAATTTCCCGGATGGTTACGAATACAGCGAAGGTATGAAAACCTTCATTAAAGATAAAAAATATCCCTACGGCAGTTGGTGATGAGTTTAAATAAAATAAATATGACTTTAATAAATGTCTGACATCCACTTCCCGCCGGCGCATTGCACCAAAATAATCACACCTTACCCATCCTTATGTCAGTCAGAGATTTTATATGTCATAATTCCTCACCCCAAAGAATATTATTAGAGGTGGGTAGGGTTAATGCGAAGTTTTTTTTAAAATAAGGAAATCACGTGCTGAAAAAAATCATTTTACTACTGAGTTCAATTTCATTTTTTGCCTTAGCAAATGAACCCACCCCATGCAGTAAAATGCAAGGGGAATATCAACGTGTAAAATCCAGTCACGGCATTCAAGATGATAACACCATCACGTTATATCTTAATAAAATCAGCAATACGAATAATGGATACTATGGACTACTCTATTCTGCATCTTTCCAGCAATTATTGCAGCCGCTGGTGAGAGAAAACCCTCAGTGCAGCATAATTTTTGAGAATGTCACCCTGCGCTTCACTACAGACACCAAAAAATACAACTGCCATTACATTTTAAGCGACAATACTGACAATTCTAAATTCTACTGCATGAAGAAAACCTCTGACACGCTCACTAATGACATTATTCAAATTTTTAAAAGTAATAAAAATGAACCTTTCTATAATGACATGTCAGACATAGAGGGTGTTATTAAATGGAGTAATGAATCTGACAATTAAAGGCCCTGGATGCCGTTTGAATTTTCTTAAGCAACACATGTTTTATGTGTGATTACGAAATAAACCCTCGCAAGTCCTGTACACTCGGGAGTAAGTATTTACACTCAATATCTTGTTGATCAGCATGAAGTAAACCTCAGAGTTACTAATTCAGCGGTTGACACATCATGTAATTACACAGCCGGAGTTTTAACAGTGCATTTAAAATCTAATCTAATGACACTGGTTAATTAAAAACCTGATGGGCATGAGTAAAAATAGAACAACCTTCTGATGTGAAAAATAAATTACTCAAGGATTTTTATTTCAATGAAAGACCAAACCCTGCGTTATTACGATGCCGAGTTGCGCTATTTGCGTGATGCGGCGAAAGAGTTTGCGCAAACTCATCCTGATCGCGCCGCGATGCTCGATCTCGATAAACCCGGCACACCTGATCCTTACGTTGAACGTCTGTTTGAGGGCTTTGCCTTCTCAATGGGAAGACTGCGCGAAAAAATTGACGACGACCTGCCGGAATTCACCGAAGGGCTGGTGAGCATGTTATGGCCACACTATCTGCGCACCATTCCTTCACTTTCCATTGTGTCGCTGAGCCCCGACGTGCCGTCGATGAAAATGGCAGAAACTGTGCCCGCGGGAATGGAAATCTATTCCCGCCCTGTCGGCCCTAAAAATACTGTCTGCCAGTACCGCACCACGCGTGATATGACGCTTAATCCGCTGGCCGTTTCGAAAGTGGTAATGGCGACTGAGCCGGACGGACGTTCAGTATTGCGCCTGCGTCTCTCATGCAGCACGCAGACTGACTGGTCACAGGTTGATCTGCGTCGTCTGTGTTTTTATCTGGCAGGTGAGGCACCGGTTAGCAGTGCGCTGCATCTGGCCCTTACCCGCCGTCAGGCGGCGCTGTATATCCGCCTTCCCAATCAGGCTGACCGCATCAAACTGGATGGCTGGTTCTCGCCGGGCGGATTCGCGGATGAAGATTTGCTGTGGCCAAAAGGCGAAAGTGCGTTCAGTGGCTATCAGTTGCTGCTGGAGTATTTCACTTTCCGCGAAAAATTCATGTTCGTGCATCTTAACGGGCTGGAATCAGTGACCTTGCCCGCAGGCATCGCATTCTTTGACCTGGAAGTCGTATTCAACAGCCAGTGGCAAAGTGATCTGCCTGTTACCGATGAAGCCATGGCGCTGCATTGTGTGCCGGTGATCAACCTTTTCACGCTGGAAGCAGATCCGCTGCTTATTAACGGACTGGAGAATGAGTACCTGCTGCGTCCGCGCCGTTTACAGGACGGTCATACCGAAATTTATTCGGTCGATTCTGTTACAGGCTCACAACGCACGTCGGATGCGACTTACGTGCCCTTCACCAGCTTCCGTCACCGCGGCGGGATGCAGAGACGCCATGCGCCGGAGCGTTATTTTCACACCCGTGTTAAACGCGGTGTGACCGGGCTGCATGATACGTGGCTAATTCTCGGCGGTCAGCAATGGGAAGTGGATCGCGAATTCACCCGCGAGCCCGTCTCCCTGAAAATTACCGGCACCAACGGTCAGTTACCACGCAAAGCGTTACAAAGCACCTTACTTGATCGCTGTGAGGCCGTATTACAGACGTCGCTGAAAGTCCGAAATCTCAGCAAGCCGACGCTGCCTTCTTATCCTCCGGCAGAAGATCACTTCCAGTGGCGCGTGCTCAGTCATCTTGGCTCCAGTTATCTTAATCTGATGAGCAATGCAGACGTGTTACGCGGGACGCTTGAGCTCTATAACTGGCAGAGCGATGAACTGAACAACCGCCGCCTGGATGCCATTCAGCAGGTGCAACATCATCAAATCCAACGTTTTGAGAAGGGATTTTTGCTGCGCGGCATTGATATCGAAGTCACGCTAGATGGCAATGGCTTTACCGGTGAAGGCGATATTCATCTGTTCGGGGAAATGCTCAACCGCTTCTTTGCGCTTTACGCTGATATTCATTTATTCAATCAGTTAACCCTTATCGTTCAGCCTGCCGGGAAATGCATCCGATGGAAAGAGAATCACAATCAGCGCCTGCCCGGCTGATCGAGCAACTTCAAGATAAACTGCCCTACACCCAGTTTTATCGATTTTGTCAGTTGCTGGAGCAAAGCCAGCCAGATGCCCCTGCTCTGGGCAGCCAGTGGCAAGTCAGACACGACCCCGTACGTTTTCGTCCACATCCGGGGATGGGATTTCCCGCCAGCGAGTTTAAACGGGTGGAAATGCCGGAGCATCCGCATCTTCCACCGACCATCCGCACGACGTTTATCGGGTTGTACGGTGTCGAATCGCCGCTTCCTACATCCTATATCGATGACATTACACAGCGTCGCGATGGTTACGAAGCCGTCGCCGATTTTCTGGATATCTTCAACCACCGGCTGACCACGCAGTATTACCGGATCTGGCGTAAATACTCATATCCCGCCACGTTTGCCCCCGGCGGGATGGATAAAACCTCGAAATATCTGCTGAGCCTGTGCGGGCTGGGCATAGAGGGATGTACGCAAGATATTGCCACGCCGGTTTCCCGTTTTCTGGCACTCACCAGCATGATGCGGCTACCGACACGCACCAGCGAAGGCATTATCGCACTGGTTCAGTTGCTGGCACCGGATACACAGGCGCAGGTACTGGCGCATGACCGCTGCAATATTCCCCTGCGCAAGCAATTGACCATGAGCGCCAGCGCGCCGGTCAGTATGAGCAGCAGCCCGGTGATGGGGCGCCAGACCGTCGATGTGAACTGTCAGGTTTTGCTGAAACTGAAAACTGAAAATCCGGATGAAGCCCGTGAATGGCTTCCGGGTGGCCAGCTTTACACCGATTTGCTGGCGTTGTTGCAGGTGTATCTCGGCTCCCGGTTGCACGTCCGTTTACAACTGTCGGTGTCACGCGCGCTGCTGCCCGATGCAAAGCTTTCCTGCCGCCCGGAAAAATCCGGTGTGCTGCTGGGAAGAACCGCAGTGATGCGCAGGTTAAGGATTACGTCTGCACCCCAAAATAAAACTGAAATGATCACTATTAATCTGGGCCGCTATCAGCGCGTTCAGGAAAATCTTCACAGAAGGGAAACTGATGAATATGGCGACTACCGCTGGTAAAACCCGTTTTACATTACTGATGCTGGCAATGGTAACGACCCTGAGCGGATGCGGGCTGACCCAGAAAGTCAGCGACGGTACGGTTGCTGTGACCAAATCCATTTTTTACAAGCAGGTGAAAACGCTGCATCTGGATATCACAGCACGCGACGCTATCAACAACAATGCCAGCGGCGCTCCGCTTTCAACGGTGGTGCGTATCTATCAGCTGAAAGACAGAAAAGTCTTTGACGATACCGATTATCCGTCGCTGTTTACCGAAGACAGCCAGGCGATAAAAGCCGATCTGCTGGAGCAAAAAGATATCCGGGTTCTTCCGGGGGCAGCAGTGACTATCGACGTGCCGATGAATGAAAAAGCACAGTTTGTGGCGGTCGCGGGTATGTTCCTTTCACCGGATATTACCAACAATACCTGGCGTATCGTGCTAAGCCGTAACGATCTGGATCCGGAAAAGGCGCGCCAGATCGAACTGAATAATCAGGGAATGAAACTGCTGCCACTGAAGGATAAGTGATATGTCGCAACCCTCACTTTACGAAATGCTGCTCGGCAACTTTGCTGGCGGCCTCGATCTGCACAACGTCAGCGAAGAAAATCAGGTGATCCTCTCCGTACTCGACAACATGCAGCGCATCCTCAATTGCCGAGCCGGAACGCTTACCCATCTGCCGGATTACGGTCTGCCGGACATGAGCAAAATCCTGCAAGGGATGCCCGGTACGGCGCACTCGCTGCTGACCACGCTTTCCGGCACGTTACTCAAATACGAACCCCGCCTGAGAAAAATCAATGTGATATTGCTGCCGCAGTCCAAACCGGGGCACCTCGAATACGCCATCGACGCCGAACTGAAAGACCTCGGACTTGTGCGCTTCGGAACAGAGTTTATGCCGGAAGGCCGCGTACTGATGCGCCATATGAAACAGCAGAATTACGTCAGTTAAGGAAAACAACCATGTCTATTGAACGCCAGTTGCGCACCGGGGATGACCCGCGTGCGCTGGCTGATTACGCGGTTTTACGCGAAGAACTGAGCAAATTAACCCATCCGGCGCGTCCCGATGTGGACTGGAAAAAGGTGGAACAACTGTGTCTGAACCTGTTCCAGCAAAACGGTATCGAGCTGCAAACGGCCTCCTGGTACACACAGGCCAGAGCGCGGCTAGCGGGCATGCCGGGATTAAATGAAGGGCTGGCGATCCTCGAGGCATTAATTTCACGTCAGTGGCCGGGACTGTGGCCGCAGCCGGTGCACGCGCGGATGGAAATTCTTTCGGGTCTGAGTCAGCGTCTTCAGCAAATATTGCGCGGTATGTCACTGGAATATCATGATTTATCGCAGATTTATCAGGCAGAAAAACTGATCGCTTCGCTTTGCAATGTGTTGCAACGCCTTGAACTGAAACACGTCAGCCAGCTGGAAGCACTGACTAGTTTCATGCATGGTACTGCCGTCAGGCTGGAGAATATGCACGCGACCAGCGATGCAGCAATCGTTTTACCGGCGGCAGCGGCAGAAAAAGCGGAAAAAGAGTGGACCGCGCAACCCGGTGAACAATGGGTGTATGTTGCGCAGAGCGGACCTGCCGAACCGCAGGTGATTGCACCGCCTTCGCCAGTGAAACGTCCGGTGCAGTGGAAAGGGTTTATCGCAGGTATCGTGGTGACGGCATTGGCCGGTACCGGTTTTAAAGCCGGGATAGATGCTTTTTATCATCCGCAAACGGCAGAGCAACTGATGGCGACGCTGCCGGTATTACCAAAATCGCTGAACGCACAGACGCTGGAAACACTTAAGAACCAACAGGCTGAGATGCTCCACCGCGAGGCACCGGCATTTCTGGCCGCCACCCAACAGCAAACACGCCAGCTGGCAGCATTGCCACCGCGCTGGGCACAGGACACCGGAGCACAACTGGTAAAACAGGCGCAAATCCTCTGGCCGGATAACCCCGCATCTCAACAACTGGCAAAAAACTGGACACAGCAGCTTAACGCCAGTGCGATACCGCTGGAAAACCTCGATGGCTGGCAACAGGCGAATACGCAGTTACAGCAACTGGCGGACAAACTCAACGGGCTGGATGAACAACGCGGTAAATACATGACCGTCTCACAGCTAAAATCCTCGGTATTCGCCATCCAGCAGGCGCTGAACAGTTCGCCGCCAGTCGAAGAATCGCTGCGCAAGCTGGCGCAGGATAAACAACAGCAAAAAGGCATATCCCCGCAGCGGATTATGCAACTGGATAACCAGTTCACGCAGTTGCTGAACAGGTATGTGTTGCTCATCCAGAACTTACCGGCGACAACCGAAAAAAATGGTCAGGCAGATCACTAACTGATGTTTGTGGCGGCGGACGTCAGCCATCTTAAATTACAGAGGAAGTATGTCAGCAAAAGAACGGTTTCTAAAAAAATTACAAGACAGCCAGCCTCGCACTGGCTCTTTTGAAAATAAAGGTCAGGCGGATATCGCCGAGTTCCGGCAGCGGATCAGCCTGCTGCAGGAAAACATGGAAGAATGGCTGGAAGGCACCGGTATACGGATCGAAGGCACCACTATCTCACTGGTTGAATGTCTGATGGGCGGGAAATCATTCAGCGTTCCGGGTATACGGCTGTTTTATGAAGACAGGCAGGTGAAATTCACGCCGGTCTATTTATATGGCCAGGGCGTCACAGGCTGTGTGGAATCCAGTCTTTGCGTTCAGGGTCGCGTGACTGTCCTGTGCCGGTTGTTTATGCGTGCTGGCGAAAACAGGGACTGGACATGGCGCCCTGCAAATCCCTTCACCGGGCCAGAGCGGGCGTTTAGTGAAGATGCCTTTTTTGAGCTGATAGAAGGCTTATTACCCTGACGCCTGCGGGCGTCTTTTTTCCTCAGTCACCCGGGCAGACTTCCGTTAAAATGTAAAAAAATGCTACAAAAATTACCTTCCGGCTGCATTTTTCACCAAAACCGATGACATAAATTTACATTGCATTAAAAATAAGAATGCGCTGCCGCTCCTGCAAATTTAACTTTCTTGTTACCAATTTTGCACACAACAAGCCATTACCGAATGCAGGGAAATTACATTTGAAAAACATCACAACTTTTTGATCCAGATCAATGCAACAACATGACCTCTCACTTTTTGTGGTTAATTCCCTTCCCCCGCTTTTCTCCGAATTTAGTTTTCCCTCCCCTGCTTTTTACCCGTACTGAAAGTGTTTCAGCGACTAATTTCCCCACGGAACGGTCCCTGTTAATCCCTTCGCGCGATGTGCTTAAATCGGTTTCTCGCAAAACCCCGGCAGTCCCACCCTTTCATTCATGACTTCACCTGCGAATGTCATACATCGCCGGTTCCCGTACCGGTATTGCTGTTTGGAAGGGTAACCTGACACACAAAAGAGGTTGTTATGTTTGGTCTTGATGCGCTAGAACTGGCCCGGATCCAGTTTGCCTTCACCGTCTCTTTTCACATCATTTTTCCCGCTATTACTATCGGGCTTGCCAGTTTTCTGGCTGTTCTGGAAGGCATGTGGCTGAAAACAAAAAAAGAGGCATATCGCGACCTGTATCATTTCTGGTCGAAAATCTTTGCCGTTAACTTCGGTATGGGCGTGGTCTCCGGTCTGGTGATGGCTTACCAGTTCGGCACCAACTGGAGTATGTTCTCGTCATTCGCGGGCAGCATTACCGGTCCGCTGCTGACGTACGAAGTGTTAACTGCATTTTTCCTCGAAGCTGGCTTCCTCGGCGTGATGCTGTTCGGCTGGAACCGCGTCGGACCGGGCCTGCACTTCTTCTCTACCTGCATGGTGGCGCTCGGCACACTGATGTCGACGTTCTGGATCCTCGCTTCCAACAGCTGGATGCAAACCCCGCAGGGCTACGAGATTGTTAACAACCTGGTGGTGCCGGTCAGCTGGATGAAGGTTATCTTCAACCCGTCCTTCCCGTTCCGCTTAATGCACATGACTACCGCCGCGTTTCTGGCGTCTGCCTTCTTCGTGGGTTCTGCTGCGGCATGGCATTTGCTGCGCGGTCGCGATACGCCAGCCATCCGTACCATGTTGTCGATGGCAATGTGGATGGCGCTGATCGTCTCGCCAATTCAGGCATTCCTGGGCGATGCGCACGGCCTGAATACCCTGAAATATCAGCCTGCTAAAATCGCGGCCATCGAAGGCCACTGGGAAAATAAAGACAACAAACCTTCCCCGCTGGTGCTGATCGGCTATCCCGATATGAACCGTGAAGAAACCCGTTACGCGATTGAAATCCCGTATCTGGGCAGCCTGATCCTGACGCACAGCCTGACGCATCAGATCCCGGCGCTGAAATCCTTCCCGAAAGAAGACCGCCCGAACTCTTCCGTCATCTTCTATACCTTCCGCATCATGGCCGGTCTCGGCATGCTGATGATTTTGCTGGGGGTGCTGAGCCTGATCCTGCGCCGTGGCGGCAAAATGTATACCTCTAAAGCGTTCCTGCGCTTTGCTTTCCTGATGGGGCCTTCCGGTCTGCTGGCGTTGCTGGCGGGTTGGATCACCACGGAAATGGGGCGTCAGCCGTGGGTAGTTTATGGCCTGCTGCGTACCAAAGATGCGGTATCTAACCATAACGTCATCCAGATGAGCGTCAGCCTGATCCTGTTCATCGTCATTTACTGTTCGGTGTTTGGTGTCGGTTACGGCTACATGATGCGTCTGATCCGCAAGGGTCCGCAGGCGCACGAAGGTGAAAGTGTTGATCACGGTGGTCCGGGCCAGCACCGCACGCCTGCGCGTCCGCTGTCTGCGATTTCAGAATCACTGACTGACGAAAATAAGGGAGCTTGATAATGGGTATCGACTTACCGCTGATCTGGTTTTTGATCATCATCTTCGGCGTGATGATGTATGTGGTGATGGACGGATTCGACCTGGGTATCGGCCTGCTATTCCCGCTGGTGAAAAAAGAACACGACCGTGATGTGATGATGAACACCGTTGCGCCGGTCTGGGACGGCAACGAAACCTGGCTGGTGCTCGGCGGTGCGGCATTGTATGGCGCATTCCCGCTGGCGTACTCGGTGATTCTGGATGCACTGACTATCCCGCTGACCCTGATGCTGTTCGGTCTGATTTTCCGGGGTGTGGCGTTTGAATTTCGTTTCAAAGCCAGTCCGGCCAAACGTCACGTGTGGGACAAATCTTTCATCTGGGGTTCGGTGATCGCCACCTTCTGTCAGGGCGTAGTGCTGGGCGCGGTGATCAACGGAATTCCGGTGGTGAACCGGACTTATGCCGGTGGCGCACTGGACTGGCTGACGCCGTTCACGCTGTTCTGTGGTTTTGCGCTGGTGGTGGCTTATGCCCTGCTCGGCTGCACCTGGCTGATTATGAAAACCGAAGGCGAATTGCAGGAAGCGATGCACAAAATCGCTAAACCCCTGTTGCTGGTATTCCTGCTGGTGACGCTTGCAGTCAGCCTGTGGACGCCACTGACCCACAGCGATATCGCCACCCGCTGGTTCTCGCGCCCTAATCTTTACTGGTTCCTGCCGGTACCGGTGCTGGTGGTGCTGGTCTCCGCGTGGATGTATCGCGCCATCAGCAAAAATGCGCATCACGCGCCGTTCCTGCTGACGCTGGCGCTGGTGTTCCTCGGCTATACCGGTCTGGGGATCAGCATCTGGCCGAACATCATTCCGCCGTCCATTTCTATCTGGGAAGCGGCTTCACCGCCGCAAAGTCAGGGCTTTATTCTGGTCGGCGCCCTGTTCATCATCCCGATCATTCTGGTGTACACCTTCTGGAGCTACTACGTGTTCCGCGGGAAAGTCACACCGGATCAGGGTTATCACTGAGGAATTGCATCATGAATCTCATCAGAAAAATGGATGACAGCAACATCACTAAAGCCCCGTTCTTAAAGCGTGTCGGCTGGATGGCCGTCATCTGGGGCGGCAGCGTGCTGGCGTTATTTGTTGTGGCATCGGTGTTTCATCTGCTGATGTTTGCGGCGGGAATGAGAAGTCATTAAGTGAAAACGATTGGGAGGAATTTTGCTGGTGCACGCAATGTCGAAGCAAGCTTCAACTCCCTAAAATTGCTGTAATACCCCACCCCAACCCTCCCCTTCGCAGGGGAGGGAGCCGGGCGCTGTCTTCCTCAGCATCGGGAGATTAAGGGTCGGTTTGCCTTGCTCCTCCCCCTGCGAAGGGGGAGGCTGGGAGGGGGTTTAGCAGACAACTCTGCTATACCCTCTCCCTTTTTTATTTCTCCAGCACCCGCCCGATAAAATCGAGAATATCGTCCATCGCTTCCTGACGCGCTGCGGCGGAAGGCATGACGATCAGCTGATCGGAATAGCCATTCATGATGGCAGACAACTGGCGGGTAACGCGTCCGGCATCGGTCGGGCGGAACACGCCGCTGTCGATCCCGGCGCGGATAATGTCGGCCAGCAGCGCCAGCCACTTATGCACCATCAGCCGCGCCAGTTCGGCGTAAGCCTCATTATGCGCCGCCAGTTGCCACAGCGAACCATACAACTGCCAGATATCGCCCTGCGTATCGGGCAGATAATTGCACACCAGCGTGTGTAATTTTGCTTTGGGCTCAAGCGGTGAAATTTCAGCGGAAAACTCTTTCAGCTCCGCCATCATCACCACCGACAGCGCTTCAACGCACAGCGTCTGCCAGTCAGGAAAATAATGATAAATGTGGCTGCGGGAAATCCCGACGTACTCCGTCAGCTCGCGCGTCGTGACTTTTTCAATCCCCTTTTCGATAAAGAGACTGATGGCTCCGTCAAGAATTTTAGCCCTTAACGCTTCCCGGTTTTCTTTCATAATTTATCCTGTACTGGCATTGAGCAGTTGCTCAGACCGGCATTTTATCAGGAAGCCTGGCGTGTGCCCACGGACTTACGCAGCACGATTTTCAGCACCACGACGCTGGTAATCACCAGCACAGCCGCAGAAATCAGCACCGCCAGAAACGCCTGATCAAATGCGGTTCGAGCCAGACTGGTCAGTAACGAAGCATGCTCAGGACTGAGATGCCCGGCGAGCGCCAAGGCTTCATCAAGACTGTCATACGCCGTTTCACCGCTGACCAGTCCTTGCGGAAGTGTCAGGCTGCGGCTGTAAACCGCCGTCATCAGGCCGCCCAGCAAGGTCACGCCGAGCACGCCGCCCATTTCCCACGACACATCTTCTATCGCGGCCACCATTCCGGCCTTGTCTTCCGGGGCGTTGAGCATGATCGACGTCGAGGCTGCGGTCACTGCGCCACCAAGGCCAAAACCTAAAATAAACAGACTGATCAGCTGTATCACCGCGCTGCCGTCGTAGACCAGGACGTGAATGACGATGCCGAGTGCAGATATCGCGAAGCCGCCGAGCATCATTTTGCGCACACCGACACGCGGGATCAGCATACCCGCCAGAGGCGAGGCCAGCGCAGACGCCACCGGGATCGGCAGGATAAACATCGCCGCCATAAACGGCGTCAGTCCGAGCACCAGCTGCAACCGCTGGCTCAGCACCAGTTCGATACCGATCAGCGCAATCATTGAGGTGATCGCCACGCCCACGCCACAGGCAAACGCACGGTTGCGGAACAGTGAAAAGTCGATCATCGGCTGTACTGCGCGTTTTTGTCTTCTGACGAATAAACCGAGGAACAGGACGCCTGCGGCCGCAGAACCCATGATCACCAGCCACGACGAATTAATCTGGCTCAGCTCTTTCAGCGCGTAAATCACGCCCACCAGCCCCGCCATCACCAGCGCAGAACCGGCAAAATCACACGGACGTTGTTTATTACCTTCACCGCGCGGGATCAGCGCCTGTGCAAACGGGAAAACGGCCAGCACAATCGGCACGTTGATCAGGAACACCGAGCCCCACCAGAAATATTCCAGCAGCACGCCGCCAATGACTGGCCCGAGCGCCGCAGCGCCGGAAGCCACCGCCGACCAGATGCCGATCGCCAGCGCACGTTCACGTTCGTTGGTAAATACGTGGCGCACAATTGCCAGCGTCGCAGGCATCATCATCGCCGCGCCAATCGCCAGGAAAACGCGGGAGGCGATCAGCATTTCAGCGCTGGCAGAAAACGCCGCGCACAGGGAAGCGAACGCAAATACCGGCAGCCCGCTCATAAAAAGATTTTTGTGTCCGATGCGGTCACTGAGCATTCCCGCGCCCGGTAACAGACCGGCGACCACCAGCGGATAGGCATTCACTATCCATAATTTTTCCGATGCCGTGGCGCCCAGCGCCTGCGTCAGACGCGGTAAAGCGGTGTACAGCACGGTCATATCAATGATGATCAAAAAGAGTGTACTGGTGACAATCGCAAGTATCAGCCAGCGGTTATTGACGAACATAAAAAGTGCCTCAGATAGATTTTGAGCAAGCGCTCAAGGCCAGCAAGGTACTTGAGCAATAGCTCAAAATCAAGCAGCATCTGCCTGACAGTTGATGAAGCGTTGAAGATGTAACGGGGGAAAACGTCAGATTTACAGGCAATAAAAAAGCCCGCTCGGAAGCGGGCTAAAAAGGGCAAAACAGACTTTTGTCTCAACTTTCTTATTATCTCCCTGGTGCAGGATTTCTTATTCTTTCACCGTCTCCTCGAGTGTGAAGCGCCCTAACGGATTCTGGTGGAAATCTTTGATATTTTTACGGGTCACGTTGCGGTACGGGCTGTAATACAGATCAATCCAGTTCACATCGGCTTTCGCCATTTTCTGCAAATCGATGTACATCTGTTCACGCTTCTTCGGATCCATCTCCACCCGCGCGGCGGCCACCAGCGCTTTCACTTTGTCATTGTGATAACGCGTCATGTAATTCATGTTCGAGTCATGGCCCAGCGTAAAGGTGGTTTTCTGATCAGGGTCGAGAATGTCGTTCGTCCAGTACATCACCGAAATGTCATAGTCCCCCGCCACTAACATGTCCCAGCTCTGGCTCGGATCCACTTTCTGCAAGTTGGCAGTGATCCCGGCTTTTGCCAGTTGCTGTTGCAGCAATACCGCAATCTGTTCATCCACTTCATCACCGGCATTCACCAGATATTTCAGGGTCAGATTTTTCACTCCGGCGGCGGCCAGCAGTTGTTTGGCTTTTTCCGGGTCGTACGGGCGTTGCAGGTTGTCAGCGTAATGATACAGCGCGCCATCAGGGATGTAGGAGTTGGCGATTTTGCCGTAACCAAACGTCACGGTATCAATAATGGCTTTTTTATCGATGGCGAAGTCCAGCGCCTGACGCACTTCCACTTTGCCCAGGTCACCGTGAGAATGGTTGATCAGCAGGTGATCTTCACGGGTTGACGTATCCAGTTCGACGGCGAGTTTCGGGTCTTTTTGCAGCGATGAAATGCGCGAGAACGGAATCGACAGTGCCGCGTCAATTTCTCCGGCCTGCACTTTCAGCATGCGGGTATTGTCGTCCGGCAGCGTCAGCCACTCGACGCCATCGAGTTTCACTTTTGCGGCGTCCCAGTAGTACGGGTTCTTCACCAGTTCGACTTTCTCACCGCGCGTCCACTCTTTCACGCTGAACGCGCCGGAACCCACCGGGTGTTCGGCAAAATCATCCGCGCCCTGTTTGGTCAGCGCCTGCTGCGAAATCACCGAGGCATTCGGAAGTGCCAGTTGAGAAAGGAATGCTGCCGACGGCGTTTTCAGGGTGATCACCAGCGTATGGGCATCGGGGGCTTTCAACGTATCGATAATGCTGTATGAATCCTTCCACAGCGATCCGGCGTCATCACGGATACGCGTCAGGCTGAACACAGCATCAGAGGCGGTCACCGGTGTGCCGTCAGAGAATTTCGCGTCGCGCATTTTCAGCGTATAGGTTTTACCGTCCGGCGAAATCGTCCAGCTTTCAGCCAGGCCCGGCAGCAGTTTGGTGCCGGTATTGTCAACGCGCACCAGCGGATCGAACACGTTGGAGAACACCCAGTTATCGGCGTTTTGCGCCGACTTGATCGGGTCAAATGTGGTGCTGTCTTCACGACGGCCGATGGTCAGTACCCCCGCAGCCTGCGCCATTTCGCTGACCAGACTCAACGCCAGCAGCACCCCGGCGGCCACAACGTTAAAATGCTTTTGCTTCATGTAACATTCCTTCAGTCATCGGATTGATCCCGTCGCTTTTGTGGTTATCAAGAACACAGGCGAAGGCATGGTCGGCAATATGCCGGGTTTCAGGTGCCGCACCGTGCCTGCACTCAGGCAGCGCAAAGGCACAGCGTGGATGGAAAGCGCAGCCCGCAGGCAACGAAACCGGGCTGGGTGGTTCTCCCTGTAACGGATGCTCCGGCAGCGGCCGGTCGGGGTCGATTTCAGGGATTGCCGCTACCAGCGCGGCGGTATACGGATGGCGCGGCGCATTAAACACCGTTTGCGTCGGCCCGCTTTCGACAATACGTCCGAGATACATCACCGCCACGCGGTCACACAGGCGGCGCACAATCGCCAGATCATGGGCAATAAATAAGATCGCCAGCCCCATGCTTTCGCGCAGATCCATCAGCAGATTGATGATCTGCGCCTGAATCGACACATCCAGCGCCGCAACACATTCATCAGCGACAATCAGGCGTGGCTCGATAGCCAGCGCCCGGGCAATGCCGGCGCGCTGACATTGTCCACCGCTCAGCGCCTGCGGACGGCGCGTGGCATGTTCCGGGCTGAGGCCGACCAGCGTCAGCAGCGTGCTGACCCGCGCCGGGATCTCCGCTTTCGCCACTTTGTTGTGTACCCGCAACACCTCGCCGATACTTTCGCCAATCGTCTGGCGCGGGTTGAGTGAGGAAAACGGATCCTGAAAAATCATCGCGGTTTGCTGTCGCAGACGGGCAATGTCAGGTTTCATGCCGTCGGTAATCAGTTGCCCGTTAAAACGAACCCGTCCGGCGCTGGCATTTTCCAGCTGCAACATCGCCCGCCCGAGGGTACTTTTTCCGCTGCCCGATTCACCGACCAGCCCCAGCGTTTCGCCTGCGTGAATATGCAGGGACACACCGTTTACCGCCTGAACGTGACGCTTTTTGAGGCCAAAGCCGGAGACCGGAAATGTCACGGAGAGTGCTTCCACTTCCAGCAGCGGATACGGCTGCGGCGTGAGATCAGACGAATGACTCATTGTGCCTCCCGTGGTTCAGCGGATGATGACAGGCCGTTGCGTGGCCGCCCGCTGACATCGCGGGTTGATTTTCACGGCAGAGCGCGGACGCCTGCGCGCAGCGGGGATGAAAACGGCAACCACTGGGAAAATGTGCTGCGACCGGTGGCTGACCGGGCAGCGTGATCAGCCGTCCGCTACCGCCTTCACTGACCGGCTGACAGTCAATCAGGCCGCGCGTATAAGGATGCTGCGCCTGGGCCAGGACCGGCCGTTTTTCACCGGTTTCACATAAACGCCCGCCGTACATCACCGCAATGCGGTCACAGGTTTGCGCCACCACGCCCAGATCATGAGTAATGAGAATAATCGCGATGCCCAGCCGGTCGCGCAGATCGCGGAGCAGACGCAAAATCTGCATCTGCACCGTGACATCCAGCGCCGTGGTCGGTTCATCAGCAATCAGCATTTTGGGTTCGCAGGCCAGCGCCACGGCGATCATTGCCCGCTGACGCATGCCGCCGGAAAACTCGTGCGGATAGTTATCTGCCCGTCGCTGCGGATCCGGAATACCGACCTGACGCAGCAGTTCCACTGCCTGACTTTGCGCTTCACGGCGGCTGGCCCCAAAATGCAGACGGCGGCTTTCAGCAATCTGCTGACCGATGGTCATCACCGGATTCAGATGGCTGGCCGGATTCTGGAAAATCATGCCGATCTCCCGCCCGCGAATGGCCGTCATGCGTTTATCGTTCAGCGTCAGTAAATCGGTGCCATTGAGGCGGATTTCCCCGGCGCGAATATGCAGCCCTTCACCGGGCAGCAGGCGCATCATGGCGCGACAGCTCAGGGTTTTGCCTGAGCCACTTTCGCCGACCAGCCCGAGAATATCGCCCGCATTCAATGTCAGCGAGAGTCTGTCCACCAGCGCCACACCTTGCCGGTCTTCAATGGTTAAGCCGGAAACCTGCATTAACGTCATGGCCGTTCCCCCAGTTTGTCACCCAGTCCGTCCGCCAGCAGGCTGAAACTCATCGCCAGCACCACAATCGCCAAACCGGGGAAGGTGGTTATCCACCACGCCGTAGTAATAAAGCTCTGGCCTTCGGCGACCATCACGCCCCATTCCGCTACCGGCGGCTGGACGCCCAGGCCGAGATAACTCACCGACGCGCCACTGAGTAACACCAGCACGCAGTCGGACATCGAGAACACCAGCGAACTGGTCAGCGCGTTGGGCAGAAGATGCAAAAGTAAAATACGAGGATGGCTGTAGCCCAGGCTGCGCGCGGCCAGAATGAAATCGCGGTGTTTAAGCGTCAGCACCTGCGAGCGCACCAGACGGGCATACGACACCCAGCCCACCATCGCCATCGCAATATAAAAACTGCCCAGTCCCGGCCCGAGAATGGCGATGATCGACAGCATCAGCACCAGAAAAGGAAACGCCAGCACCACGTCTATCACCCGCATGAAAAAGGTATCGACTGCGCCGCCGAGATATCCGGCAAACGCGCCGATCAGCGTGCCGAAGGTAAACGGAAAAATCACACCAATCAGACAGATTTGCAGATCAATCCGTGCCCCCCACATCACGCGGGAAAGAATGTCGCGGCCAAAGTTATCGGTGCCAAACGGATGGGCGAACGTTGGGGGTGACAGTGTCACAGATGCATCCTGCGCAATCGGATCGAACGGCGCGATCCACGGACTGAGCAGCGCAATCAGAACCCAGACACTCAGCATCAGCATGCCGAGCCGTAACGCCTGCTGGCGCGGCAACCAGCGCAGGTGAAAATGCCCCATGCGTTGTGTCGCTATCTTTTCGGTCATGCTCATAGCTTCACCCTCGGATCCAGCGCCACAGTCAGTAAGTCTGCAATCAGGTTCACGATGACTGTCGCCAGGGCGAACACCAGCACCACACCCTGCACCACCATGTAATCGCGGCTGATAATGGCTTTCACCAGCAACTGCCCCATACCGGGAATGGCAAATACGCTCTCAATTACCACCGTGCTGCCAATCAGCCAGCCGATATTTACTGCCAGCAGATTGACTGTCGGCACCAGTGAATTGGGCATCACATGTCGCCAGAAAATACGGTTTTCGTTTTGCCCCCGCGCACGGGCGGCGGTGACGTAATCATTCTGTAATTCCATCAGCAGACTGGCGCGCAGGTTACGGGTCAGAACCGCTGACAGCGCCAGCGCAACGGTCAGGCACGGCAGAAACAGGTGATGAATACGCTCGCCGACATCGCTGCCATAACCCGACACCGGGAACCAGCCGAGGGACAGGCTGAACAGTAAAATCATCATGATCGCCAGCCAGAACGCCGGTAATCCGAGGCCGATAGTAGAAAGTAAACGGATCACCTGATCCGCCAGTTGCCCGCGATGTCGTGCCGCTCCGGCCGCCAGCGGCACAGTAAACAGCATCGCCAGCAGCACGCTGCCGAGCACCAGATACAGGGTTGGCTCAATACGCGACATGATCAGCGTTAACGTATCCACACGGTAAATCAGTGACTTGCCCATCTCGCCATGAAACAGGTTGCGCAGAAAATAGAGATATTGCTGCCAGACCGGCAGATCCAGTCCGTACTGCACCCGGATTCGGGCGATGGCTTCCGGTGTGCTGCGTACCCCAAGCAGGATCCGCGCCGGATCGCCGGGTATGGCGCGCACCATCACGAAAGTCAGAATACTTATCCCCAGCAACACCGGCAGCAGTTGCAGCGGTCGCCAGAGCAAAAATCGGTAACGGTGCATGACAATCCTCTTAATGACAGTTTCTGGTGCAGAGCGAGAGTCTTTTCCCCTGTGGCTTTACGTTATCCGCAGTCAGGCCGCGCCGGTAGTTAGCAAAAATACTAGGTTTGCACCGTCAGCGATGTGGCACCGCGATTGCATAAATTTTCGTTACCAGGTGAGATTGAGCAAAACCGGTGCCCGATCAGCCCATTCAGACTGGCAAACAGTGATGCGGAGATAAATTCATGAAGCTCGCGGTGCAAGAGAGTGCAGTGTCTTTGCGGGAAACGACCGTTGATGGTGCGTTTGATCAGCTTTTCGCTCAGACCTCGCGCCTGGGGTTTGACGCCCTGATTTACGACTACACGCCGGTACCGCGTTCGCTTGAGGGCGAGCTGATCACACCGTCGCTGTTGCGGATGTGTAATGTGCCCGGCGACATGCAGCGGTTATGGCTGGAGAACGGGTATTATCAGGTCGATCCGGTGCAGCATTACGCTCTCGAAAGCTGCGCACCGTTTGTCTGGTCTTATCAGCGCCCGGACAATACCTCGCTGCAAAACCGCCTCAGTGACCTCAACAAACCGGTCACCCATTACATGTGCGATAACAACATGCCGAGCGGCGCGACGGTGCCGTTGCATTTGCCAAATGGTGGATTTGTGACGGTCACCGGCATTCACACCGGTGCGGGACATGAGCTGGATATTCATGATGTATTGGCCGAACTGAGCCTGCTGGCGCTGACCTTTCAGGAGTGCGTGTTTCCGCTGTTCGACAGCAGCATTCTCACCTGTCGCCACGTGCGCTTAAGCAAGCGCGAACGCGAATGTCTGACGTGGGCGGCAGAAGGCTTAACCGCCAAAGAGATCGCCCGCAAACTCAACCGGTCGATTGCCACCGTCACGCTCCATCTCAATACCGCCGCCCGCAAACTGGGGGCCAGTAACCGTGTGCAGGCCGTGGTTCGCGCGATGCATTACCGTTTGCTCGACAGTTGATCTGCCCTGTTTTCTATCTTTTTTACTAGCTGTTCAACGCCGCCCCGATGTTTACCCTGTGGTTATTATTCACCGACAGGGGAAACAAAATGTACAACATCACCGAAGGCTATGCGCCGTTTCAGGAATACCAGACCTGGTACCGCATCTGTGGCGATTTACACAACGGCAAGACTCCGCTGGTTATTGCTCACGGCGGCCCCGGCTGCACCCATGATTACGTTGATGCCTTCCGCGATATCGCCGGAACCGGCCGCGCGGTGATCCACTACGATCAGATTGGTAATGGCCGCTCGACGCACCTTCCCGACAAACCCGCCGGCTTCTGGCAGCCCGCGTTCTTTCTGGCGGAACTGGATAATTTGCTGCGCCATCTGGGCATTGAAAAAGATTACGCGCTGCTCGGCCAGTCCTGGGGCGGCATGCTCGGTGCCGAACACGCCGTCATGCAACCTCCTGGCCTGAAAGCGCTGGTCATCGCCAATTCACCGGCCTCGATGGAACTCTGGTTGCAGGCCGCCGCCCGCCTGCGCAGCGAACTGCCGCCGGAGGTTCAGGAAACCTTACTGGCACATGAAGCCGCCGGAACCCTCAACAGCGCAGAATACAAAGCGGCGTCGCAGGTATTCTATGCCCGCCATGTCTGCCGTCTCGATCCGTGGCCGGAGGAGGTAAAACGTACCTTTGCGGCGATGGACGAGGATCCGACGGTGTACCTCGCCATGAACGGCCCGACTGAATTCCATGTCATTGGCAGCATGAAAGACTGGACGGTGATCGACCGCCTGCCCGCCATTAACGTGCCGGTATTGCTGATTTCCGGCCGCTACGATGAAGCCGCTCCCGACGTGGTGCAGCCGTTCGCGGATTTAATCAAAGGCGCTGAATGGGTGATTTTCGAGAATTCGAGCCACATGCCACACGTCGAGGAACGGGAAGCCTGTATGAAATGCGTCGGGGAGTTTCTGGAGAGCAACAGCTCCCGCTGATGACGTATACAGGCTGCTTCTGGCTTATCCCGAAGCAGCCTGAGGGAATATTCTTTATGCCCCGATGACTCACAGCAATTAACGGCTGACACCGGGCGATTGCCCGGTAATGCGCTTATAAGCCCGGCTAAACGCAGCCTGTGAGGTATAACCCAGACGAAATGCCACGTTCTCGATAGAAATCTTGCTGTCTGAGAGCCACTGCGTGGCGAGTTGCATGCGCAGTTCCGTCACGTAACGCAACGGCGATACACCAATCATCGATTGAAAACGCGCGGCGAAAACCGAGCGCGAGATGTGCGACTCTGCCGCCAGCTCCGCGACGGTCCAGTTCCTGCCCGGATGCCGGTGCAGCGCCAGAATTGCCCTAGCCAGCCGGGGTTCCCGCAATGCAGCGGCAATGCCTGAGGCATTTTCACATCCACATTCCACCCACCCGCGAACAATCATTGCCGCGGCAACTTCCGCAAGCCGGGCCAGAATGCCTGCAAAGCCGATGCGGCCGGAGCATATTTCACGTTTCATCGAATCCATCACCGGCAACAGTCCGGGATAGCGTTCGCCTTTGGCATCCGCCACCATGGTTTCCGGCATCAGTTTACCCAGACTTTGCATTCCGCCCAGATCAAACGCCATGCAGCCATAAAAAAGAATCGCGCCCGGTATCGTATCCCTGCTCGGGCAGGTATCCACACCACTCACGGCTTCCCCTAATGGGGCGACATCGAAGTCGTCAATGTCCTGAGCGGTATGGCCGGGTTCAGAAAGAAGCTGATGTGCCATTCCGTGCGGCATAAAAATGACATCACCGGCAGACAATGGATGGAGCGCGCCATCTCCGGTTTTAAGAACAGCGGAACCGACGGCAAGATAGTGAAAATAAGCATGTCCGGGCCTCGGTTTGAACGCCATGCCAAATTCAGAGCCGGTCTGGATGCGGCGATATTGCACACCGCGCAGACGCATTCCTGTCAGGAGTTCACTGATCAGGTCAGAAGAAAGGGCAAAGGGATCGTGCTGGGTCATTTCAGGAGTAATAGTCAAAAAACAAGGATTTCGAATCATAGATCATCTCAACCATCCTGCCTAGACTCTGCGCTACGTTAATCTTCAGGAACATTTGAAATGAATCATAAAACAGAGGGCTCAGCGCCCGCGACCCGACAAGATGTGCAACAGGCTCCGCCAGCATGGATGGCAGTCTTCTCCCTCACCATGGGCGTGTTCGGTTTGTTAACAGCAGAATACCTGCCAGCCAGCCTGTTAACGCCCATGGCCTCAGACCTGCAGGTGACGGAAGCATTGGCCGGTCAGGCGGTGACGGTCACCGCGGTTATCGCGCTGTTTGCCGGACTGCTGGTACCGGGCCTGACCCGTAAGCTTGACCGCAGAACCGTTCTGTTAAGTTTTACTGTGCTGATGATCGCCTCAAACCTGCTGGTCGCCCTTTCCTCCAGCCTTGCCGTGTTGCTGGTGATGCGGATCCTGCTTGGCGTCGCGCTGGGCGGATTCTGGAGTATGGCCGCAGCGGTTGCGATGCGGCTGGTTCCGGAGAAACTCGTGCCGCGGGCACTGTCGGTTATCTTCAGTGGTATTGCGGTGGGAACCGTCGTTTCCGTGCCGCTGGGAAGCTTTCTCGGTGAACTCTATGGCTGGCGCAGCGCGTTCATTGCCGCGGCTCTGGTGGGAGGAGTCACTCTTGCTTTTCAGTGGTTCACATTACCGCGCATGGCGCCCCGTCAGGTTACACATATAGCATCAGTCTTAACATTGCTGCGCCGTCCCGGCATTGCCACGGGGATGTCCGGCTGCGTGCTGGCACATACCGGCCAGTATGCCCTGTTTACGTATATTCGCCCTTCTCTGGAAAGCGTGAGTCATGTAGATGCGGGCGGACTGGCCCTGCTATTGCTCGGATTCGGTGTGGCAAATTTTGCGGGTACATTGCTGGCCGGATGGATAATGACTTACAGCCTTCGCCTGACGCTGATTGTGATGCCTTGTTTAGTCGGTATCGCGGCGCTGGGGATGATATTACTGCCCGTTCAGATCACCGGACTCACGCTGCTGGTTTTGCTGTGGGGGCTGGCATTCGGCGGTGTCCCCGTCGCCTGGTCAAACTGGGTAACCCGCTCGGTGCCCGATCAGGCTGAGAGCGCAGGAGGCATGGTGGTGGCTGCCGTGCAATCTTCTATCGCGGCCGGTGCGGCACTGGGAGGCGTCATGTTCGGACTGGGTGGGATCTCCGGGGTATTTATCACGGCAGGTATTGTGATGTTAAGTGCTGCGCTGATCATTGCCTTGTGCGTCAGGGTTGGCCTGTCCGGTGACGGCGCAGAAACCCCGTCCCTCCAGCACGAATAGCGTCAGGGAAATAGGCTGATGAACATTCAGTAAATTCCTAAAAACAGCTAAAATTAATTCCACACAAACACTGTTACCATTATATCCGAATACTCAATTTATCATCATGTTAAAACTATTTCCGGTTCATTTCCGTGAACCGGATTGAGCTATAACAGTTTTATTAAAATTGAATATACGTTTTAGGGATAAAATTTACTCCCGGCGGAGTAAAAAATACAGATGAAATATAAATACTTAAAAATCAATAAACTACACCATGCTGGCGACAATGTTTTTAATTTCTATCATGCGCAGGCGGGAAATAAAATCAATTCCGCTGCACGAAAAAACAACAAATAAACCATTGAATTTTAATGATAAAAATTAAAATAACCTGAACTGTTATAGTATATTTTCACCAAACTGTATCTACCCCGCAAAATAATATCAGTGCACAATCCTTTCATCTTAATCACGTATAAATCACAAGTGTACTCTGTATGTTAATTTTAATTAACGTGTCCCACTTTCTCCATAGGGGATGTCAGCAATGTTTGGATTAGATGCTTTTCACCTGGCAAGAATACAATTCGCATTCACCGTGTCTTTTCACATCATATTTCCTGCCATTACGATCGGGCTGGCCAGTTTTCTTGCGGTGCTTGAAGGGATGTGGCTGAAAACCGGCAACCGCAGTTACCGGGATCTGTATCATTTCTGGTCCAAAATTTTTGCTGTTAACTTTGGCATGGGGGTCGTGTCAGGTCTGGTGATGGCCTATCAGTTCGGCACCAACTGGAGCGGATTCTCGCAATTTGCCGGTAGCATTACCGGCCCTTTACTGACCTATGAAGTGCTGACCGCATTTTTCCTCGAAGCCGGTTTTCTGGGCGTGATGTTGTTTGGCTGGAACCGGGTGGGGCCTGGCCTGCATTTCTTTGCGACCTGTATGGTGGCGCTGGGCACGCTTATCTCCACCTTTTGGATCCTGGCATCGAACAGCTGGATGCATACTCCGCAGGGCTATGAAATTGTCAATGGCGTCGTGGTGCCGACGGACTGGTTTAAGGTCATTTTTAACCCGTCATTTCCTTATCGTCTGTTCCATATGTCCATCGCGGCTTTCCTCGCCAGTGCGTTCTTTGTGGGGGCTTCCGGTGCCTGGCACCTGCTTCGCGGCAATGATACGCCAGCGGTTCGGAAAATGTTTTCCATGGCATTGTGGATGGCGCTGATCGTCGCCCCCATTCAGGCAATGGTCGGTGACGCCCACGGACTGAATACGCTGGAATATCAGCCCGCCAAAATTGCGGCCATTGAAGGGCACTGGGAAAATCCGCCCGGGGAAGCCACACCGTTAATTCTTTTTGGCATCCCGGATATGGAGCAGGAACGCACGAAATATGCGCTGGAGATCCCTTATCTGGGCAGTCTGATCCTGACACATAGCCTGCAAAAACAGGTGCCCGCGCTGAAGGATTTTCCGAAAGAAGATCGTCCCTATTCGCCGGTAGTTTTCTGGTCTTTCCGCATCATGGTCGCGCTCGGTCTGCTGATGATCACGGCAGGCGTGCTGGGTGTGTGGCTGCGTTATAAAAAGCGGCTTTATCAGTCCCGCCCGTTCCTTTGGTTCACGCTGCTGATGGGACCTTCCGGTCTGATTGCCCTGCTTGCGGGCTGGTTTACCACTGAAATTGGCCGTCAGCCGTGGGTGGTTTATGGCGTTCAGCGCACCCGCGATGCCGTCTCCGCGCACGGTGAAATGCACATGAGCCTCAGCCTGTTAGCTTTCCTGCTGGTGTACTCGTCCGTTTTTGGTATTGGCTACGTTTACATGATGCGTCTTATCAAAAAAGGGCCGGTGACCGGTGAAGGTGATGAGGTTTCTCACGGTGGACCAGGTAAGCCAAACACACCGGCGCGTCCGCTGTCTGCGGCGCAGGAAGGGCTGAGCAATCCTGAGGGAAGTAAAAAATATGATTGATTACACTATTATATGGTTTGGAATTATCGTATTTGCGAACCTGATGTACATCGTAATGGATGGCTTTGATCTGGGTATCGGTATTTTATTCCCGTTCAATAAAGACAAAACCGAACGCGACATGATGGTCAACACCGTTGCACCGGTGTGGGACGGTAATGAAACCTGGCTGGTACTGGGCGGCGCGGCCTTATACGGCGCTTTCCCGCTGGCTTATTCGGTGATCACCGATGCACTCACCATTCCGTTAACCCTGATGCTTTTCGGTCTTATTTTTCGCGGCGTGGCGTTTGAATTTCGCTTCAAGGCGACCGAAAAGCACCGTCCGTTTTGGGACAAATCGTTCATTGCCGGTTCCATCGTGGCCACCTTCAGTCAGGGCGTGGCCGTCGGCGCAGTGCTTAATGGCTTTGAGGTGACAGGCAGAACGTATAGCGGCTCAGCGTTAAGCTGGCTGGCCCCCTTCCCTATTTTTTGTGGTATCGGGCTGGTGGTCGCCTACGCGCTGCTGGGCTGTACATGGTTAATCATGAAAACGGAAAATGCCCTGCATCAGAAGATGTGCCGTCTGGCTAAACCCCTGGTGATAACGCTGCTGGCGATCACCGGTGTGATCAGCATCTGGACGCCGCTGACCCATGCCGATATTGCTCATCGCTGGTTCAGCATGCCGAATCTGATCGCCTTTCTGCCGGTGCCGGTACTGGTCTTAGTCTGTACCTGGGGAATTTTGCGGGCGATAAAAAGTCACGCGCACTATATGCCGTTTCTGCTGACTCTCGCGCTGATTTTCCTCGGATTTTCGGGGCTTGGGATCAGCATCTGGCCGAATATTATTCCGCCGGCCATCTCGATTTGGGATGCGGCATCGTCAGAGAAAAGCCTGGCATTTATGCTGGTTGGCGCGGTGTTCATCATCCCCGTGATCCTGATTTATACCTTCTGGAGCTATTACGTCTTCCGGGGGAAAATCAGGGAAAACGAAGGCTACCATTGATCGCAACAGTATCGGGCGAAATGACCGCATTTCGCCCGGTTATCACCGGAGGTTCCTGATGCAGGATATGACCGTTAATAGTAAGAAGCCCTTCTGGAAACGCGTCGTCTGGCTGATCGTCATTTATTCATTGAGTGTTTTATCACTGGCCGTGGTGGCATTCTTATTCAGAATGATGATGACGGCAGCCGGAATGAAGTCGCATTAAAAATACGGTGTCAGATGCAGCGACCGTTGTCACCCTTGCCCGAAAATCTTAATCACCGCATCCAGATGTTCCTTCATTGCCTTCTTCGCTGCACGACTGTCACGGGCCTCCAGCGCGGTCAGGATCTCGAGGTGCTCAATCTCAGAACGGTGCGGCATGTCCTGCGGCGTGTAGTGTAATTGCAGGCTGCGGAACATGGTGCCATAACGGTGGCCGAGCAGGTGGGCGATGATGAAGGCATAAGCCGGATTTCCGCTGGCCTGCGCAATACGGATATGGAACAACCGGTCGCCGGGATGCGTTGCCGAGCCATTGCGGTTATCGCGACAGTTTTGTTCATATGCCTGCCTGATCGCCGCAAGTTCGGCGTCAGTGGCATTTCTTGCCGCCAGCGCGGCCGTTTCAGGTTCTATCAGACGACGGGTTTGCAACAGCGAAAACGGTGGCAGTTCAGCCGTAAAATCCAGCTCAATATTCAGCTCATCATCCACATCCGCCCACTGATTACGCCCCGCCTGCGACATCACCGGCTCCTGCGAAGGCGTGGCCGGAACGGCAGGTTGCTGACGGACAATGACGCCGTTTCCCACCCGCACATCCACCAGCCCGATCACTTCCAGCGCAATCAGCGCCTCACGCACCGACGCGCGGCTGACCTGTAACTGACTCGCCAGTTCACGCTCGGCCGGAAGACGGCTGCCGGGCGGAAATTCTTTGTTATCAATTAACGTTTTAAGCTGGTCAGCTATCTGCCTGTATATTCTGGGATTTTCTAATTTTTTTATCGGCATCGGACACCTGAGGTCAATTCTCATTAAGTGATTCAGCTAGCATTTTTCGGACAAAAATCTTGCTGATTTGTTTTATGCATGTAAAAAATTGGTTAACCGAAATGGCGTTTTAAGCAGAAGCTTGCCGAACATCTTAACAAAAAGCACTGCGTTTAACGCGTTTTTTTCACCTCCAATGGCCTGACCATTAGGCCTTTAAAGCACCTTTTAGGGAGAATTGTTATGAACCTGGCCGGGAAAAAAGTTCTGATCACCGCCGCCGGACAAGGCATCGGTTTCAACACCGCCACGCTGTTTGCCCGTGAAGGCGCAGAGGTGATTGCCACCGACATCAACATCGACGCATTACACAATATTCCCGGCATCACCCCGCGTCTGCTTGATGTGACCGACCCGCAGGCGATTGCTGCGCTGGCAGAAGAAACCGGCGCGCTCGATGTGCTGTTCAACTGCGCCGGCGTGGTGCACAGCGGCGATATCCTGACCTGCACCGAACGCGAATGGCAGTTTGCGCTCGATCTTAACGTCACCGCGATGTTCCGCATGATCCGCGCTTTTCTGCCCGCCATGCTTGAGCGCAACCACGGTTCAGTGATCAACATGTCTTCCGTCGCCTCCAGCATCAAAGGTGTGCCGAACCGCTTTGCTTACAGCGCTTCAAAAGCTGCCGTGATTGGCCTGACCCGTTCTGTTGCAGCGGATTACGTCACCCGCGGCATTCGCTGTAACGCGATTTGTCCGGGCACGGTGGAATCGCCGTCCCTGCGCCAGCGCATCGCGGCACAGGCAAAGGCCGAAGGCCGCAGCGAAGCCGAGGTGTACGCGGCGTTTGTTTCCCGCCAGCCGATCGGGCGCATCGGTAAAACCGAAGAAATCGCCCAGCTTGCGCTGTATCTGGCTTCCGACGCCAGTTCATACACCACCGGCACGGTTCAAATTATTGACGGCGGCTGGAGCAACTGACACGCCAGCGGCTTTAAACATTTGATTTTCACCGATCTGACTTTCACAGAAGGACACTGACCCATGAAATTATTACGTTACGGCAACGCAGGTTCTGAGCGCCCCGGCCTGCTGGATGACAACGGCACGTTGCGGGATCTCAGCGCACATATTGCCGACATCAGCGGCGAATTTCTGCAGCCTGAAACGCTGGATAAACTGCGCCAGCTCGATCCGCACTCGCTGCCACTGGTCGGCGGTGAACCACGTCTGGGTGCCTGTGTCGGCAAGGTGGGGAAATTTATCTGTATCGGCCTCAATTACGCCGACCACGCCGCCGAAACTGGCGCGGAGATCCCGAAAGAACCGGTGGTTTTCAGCAAATGGACCAGCGCGATGGTCGGGCCAAATGACGACGTGGAGATCCCGCGTGATTCTGTCAAAACCGACTGGGAAGTGGAACTCGGTGTGGTGATCGGCACCGGCGGGCGCTATATCAGCGAAGCCGATGCGATGTCGCACGTCGCCGGTTACTGCGTGATCAACGATGTCTCTGAGCGCGAATTCCAGATTGAACGCGGCGGCACCTGGGACAAAGGTAAAGGCTGTGACACATTCGGCCCGACCGGTCCGTGGCTGGTGACGGCGGATGAAATCCCTGACCCGCACCAGTTGAATCTGTGGCTGGAAGTTGACGGCAAGCGCTGGCAGAACGGCAATACGCGCACCATGATTTTCCAGATCCCAGAAATCATCAGTTATCTCAGCCGCTTCATGAGCCTGCAACCCGGTGACATCATTTCTACCGGCACACCGCCGGGCGTCGGACTGGGGCAAAAACCGCCGGTGTACCTGAAAGCCGGTCAGGTGATGCGGCTTGGGATTGAAGGTTTGGGTGAGCAGCGCCAGAAGACAGTGCAGGCATAACCCTTTACAGCTAAAGGAATTTTGCGATGACAACGATTACCGCTTTACGTGTTGAAGATGTGCGTTTCCCGACCTCGCTGGCGCTGGACGGCTCGGATGCCATGAACCCGGATCCGGATTATTCCGCCGCATATGTGATTTTAGACACTGACACTCCGGCGCTGAAAGGCCACGGCCTGACCTTCACCATCGGGCGCGGCAATGAAATCTGCTGTGCGGCGATTAAAGCGCTGGAACATCTGATCGTGGGCCGCGAACTGGCGGACATTACCGCCGATATGGGCCAGTTCTGGCGCGATTTCACCAGCGACAGCCAGTTGCGCTGGATTGGTCCTGACAAAGGCGCAATCCACCTGGCGACCGGCGCGGTGGTTAACGCGGTGTGGGATTTATGGAGCAAAGCCGCCGGTAAACCGCTGTGGAAACTGGTCGCCGATATGTCGCCGGAAGAGCTGGTGCGCTGCATCGATTTTCGTTACATCACCGACTGCATCACGCCGCAGGAAGCGCTGGCCTTATTGCAGCAACGTGCCGACAACAAACCCCGGCGCACGGAGAAACTGCTGGCGGAAGGCTACCCGTGCTACACCACGTCAGCGGGCTGGCTCGGCTATCCCGACGATAAACTTCGCCGTTTATGTCAGGAAGCGGTCGACGCCGGTTTCGATTATCTGAAACTAAAAGTCGGGCGCGACCTGGAAGACGACATCCGCCGTGTGCGCATCGCCCGCGAAGTGATCGGCCCGGACCGCAAACTGATGATCGACGCCAATCAGGTATGGGAAACCAACGACGCCATCCCCTGGGTGAACGCCCTCGCCTTTGCCAACCCCTGGTTTATCGAAGAACCGACTAGCCCGGACGACATCGAAGGCCACCGCAAAATCCGTCAGGGCGTTGCACCGGTTAAAGTCGCCACCGGCGAAATGTGCCAGAACCGCATCATGTTCAAGCAGTTCATTATGCGCGAAGCCATCGACGTGGTGCAGATTGATGCCTGCCGCATGGGCGGCGTCAACGAAGTGCTGGCGGTGATGCTGATGGCGGCCAAATACAATCTGCCGGTGTGTCCGCACGCGGGCGGCGTCGGGTTATGCGAATACGTGCAGCATCTGTCGATGATTGATTATCTGTGCATCGCAGGTACGCACGAAGGCCGCGTCATCGAATACGTTGACCATCTTCACGAGCATTTTGTGCATCCGTGCGACGTCCGGGGCGCGGCCTATATGCCGCCGCAGGCACCGGGATTCTCCATTGAGATGCATCAGGCGTCGATCGAAAGATACCGCCATCACGCCTGACCTTAATGATCGAAAAGCAGCAAGGAGAACGCCGATGATGCGAATCGACAGCCACCAGCATTTCTGGCGCTACATCCCGCAGGATTACCGCTGGATAGGCGATGACATGGCGGTGCTGAAACAGGATTTATTGCCGGAGATATTGCGGCCTGCGTTACAACGTCACGATATTCAGGGCACGGTTCTGGTTCAGGCCTGTTCCTCTGTGCAGGAAACCCGCTGGCTGCTGGAGATCGCAGAGCAAACCGACTTTGTGCATGCCGTGACCGGCTGGGTGGATCTGTCATCACCCGCACTGCAACGGGATCTGGAGGCGATTTCACACCCGCTGCTGCGCGGCTTTCGTCATCAGGTTCAGGACGAGTCTTCACCTGCGCAGTGGCTGGAAAATCCGACCATCAATGCGGGTATTCGCCAGATTCAGCGGCAGGACTATGTCTATGAAATTCTGGTGACGCATCGCCATCTGCGCGATGCCGTGCAGTTCGCGGCAAAGCATGACGGGCATTTTCTGGTGCTCGATCACTTCGGCAAGCCGGATCTCAGCCGGGGTGCAGCGTACTGGAAGCAGCAGATTGCACCGCTGGCGGGGTTAAAACACGTCAGTTGCAAGCTCTCGGGGTTGCTGACCGAGCCGCGTCCGGCAGGTATGCCAGCCCGCGATCTGTTGCCGTATTTCGATGCCGCACTGGACGTTTTCGGTGCCGGACGCCTGATGTTTGGTTCCGACTGGCCGGTGTGTTTACTGGCAGACGGGGATGAAAATCCGTGGGATTTATGTGAACAGGCCACGGCCGCACTCAGTTCTGACGAGCAGGCAGCCATTTATGGCGGCAATGCCTGCACGATTTATCGATTACAGCCTTTACCGATTACAGGAAATGACTGATGAATCTGCATCTGCAAAATAAAGTGGTGATGGTCACCGGTGGCGGTTCCGGTATCGGCGCGGCGATTTCGCTGACGCTGGCGGAAGAAGGCGCGGTTCCGGTGATCATCAGCAATACCGAACCGGCCAATGAACTGATGCATAAACTGCAACAGCTTTCGCCACAGGCCAGTTTTGTACTGACTGAACTGCGCGACGAAGCCAGTTGCAAGGCAGCGGTGAATGAGGTGCTTACCCGCTACGGCAGCATCGACGGGCTGGTGAACAATGCCGGTGCCAACGACAGCGTCGGGCTGGATGCCGGTCGCGAAGCCTTTGTGCAATCGCTCGAGCAGAATCTGATCCACTATTACCTGATGGCGCACCTGAGCCTGAACGCCCTGCGCGCCAGCCGGGGAGCTATCGTCAATATCAGCTCGAAAACGGCACTCACCGGACAAGGCAACACCAGCGGTTACGCTTCGGCCAAAGGCGGCATTCTGGCGCTGACCCGCGAATGGGCAGCGGCGCTGCTCGGCGACGGTATCCGCGTGAACGCGGTGATCCCGGCGGAAGTCATGACGCCGCTGTACGAACGCTGGATCAAAAGCTTCGACCATCCCGAAGAAAAGCTGCAACAAATCACTTCGCATATTCCGCTGGGACAGCGTATGACCACGCCGCAGGAAATCGCCAACACCGTGGTGTTCCTGCTGTCTTCCCGCGCCTCGCACACCACCGGCCAGTGGCTGACCGTGGACGGCGGTTATATGCATCTCGACCGGGCCTTAACATGAAACGCCGCTATTGTCAGGCGCTGGATCTGGCGGACGATCCTGTGCTTATCGAAGAATATCAGCGTTATCACCGCGAAATCTGGCCGGAAATTACCGCACATCTGCGCCGTTATGGCATCGCAGACATGGAAATTTACCGGCTGGGCAACCGCCTGATGATGGTGATGGAAACCACGGAAGATTTTGACAGCGGACTGTTCGAACGCCGCAGTCTGGAGGATCCGAAAGTCTGCGAATGGGAAGCCCTGATGTGGAAGTATCAGCGCCCTACGCCGTGGACGCCCGCCGGTGAAAAGTGGGTGGAAATGGAGAAGATTTTTTCGCTGGCTGATCAGAAATAGCTATACATCTCCCTGCTATGAGGGAGAAACCGTTTTTCACGTTATCTGACATAAAAAATCAGCCACCTGAGCTGAACCCCTACATGCGTCACCAGATACTGAGGAATACAACATGTTCGCCGATAAAACTGCCGCGCCCGCTTATGCGCAGCGCAAAACGACGTCCGGTTTCCGACTGGCGTTCATACTGGTCACCACGCTGTTTTTCCTGTGGGGTTTATCCTACGGGCTGCTGGATGTCCTGAATAAGCATTTCCAGGACGTGTTGCACGTCAATAAAGCCCAGTCCGGTCTGCTACAGGCCGCCTATTTCGGGGCGTATTTTATCATCGCCCTGCCCGCCGGTTTCTTCATGGACAGGTTCGGTTATAAAGCCGGGATCCTGGTGGGTCTGTGTCTGTATGCCCTGGGCGCACTGTTATTCGTGCCCGCCGCCTCCGCAGGCAGCTTCGGCATGTTCCTGTTCGCATTGTTCGTGATTGCCCTCGGCCTGGGCTGTCTCGAAACCGCCGCTAACCCGTTCGCTACCGTTCTCGGCGATCCGGCCGGAGCCGAACGCCGCCTGAACCTTTCTCAGTCCTTCAACGGTTTAGGTCAGTTCATCGGCCCGATCATCGGTGGTTCACTGTTCTTCTCCGCCACACAAGGCACCACGACGGACGGATTGTCCTCGGTGAAAACCACTTACGTCGCCATCGCCGTGTTAGTGCTGCTGATTGCCTTCCTGTTCGGACGCACAAAATTGCCGGACATCCGCGAGCAAAGCGCTCCGGAAGATCACGGTATCGAGAAAGGATTGTGGCAGCACGGCCATTTCACCGGCGGCGTCATCGCACAATTCTTCTACGTCGCGGCACAGGTTGGCGTCGGTGCCTTCTTCATTAACTACACCACCGAACACTGGCACACGCTGTCGAACCAGAACGCGTCGTATCTGCTGTCTGTCGGCATGATCAGCTTTATGGTCGGGCGTTTCTTCAGCACCTGGCTGATGGGCTTTGTCCGCCCGGCCACGCTGCTGGTGGTCTACGCCATCATCAATATTGTGCTGTGCGGCGTGGTGGTGGCCGGTATTGATAATGTGTCGGTGATTGCGCTGGTGGCGATTTTCTTCTTCATGTCGATCATGTTCCCGACCATTTTCGCGATGGGCGTCAAGAACATGGGCAAACAAACCAAACGCGCCAGCTCGGTGATGATCATGGCGATTGTCGGTGGCGCGGTGATGCCGTATCTGATGGGCGCAATTGCCGACCACTACAACACCGCCGTTTCTTACGCCCTGCCGATGGTATGTTTCGCCGTGGTGCTGATTTATGCCGTGAAACAACGGGCGAAAGCGGCGATCTGAGAACGTTGTCATACAAAACAATCTGACTGCTCCCCCTCACCACGCAGCCCCTCCTTAATACCCTTCGGGTGTCGGGGAGGGGTTGCAACCCTGCAAACCGCGTCATGAGTTTTAACATTCCTGTCATCCCTGATAGAAAAATCCTGTTTATACTTCATCGCGTATAAAGCTGGTTAATAACGCTGAAGGGTAAAAAAATGTCGATTCGTTCATTGCAGGCACTGTGTTTAACCAGTTTTTTTATTGCGGATGTTCGTGACGGGCTTGGGCCCTTTCTGGGGATCTTTCTGACACAACGCCACTGGCAGCCCGATGATATCGGCTTGCTGATGACCGCTGGCGGCGTGGCAGGGTTGCTGGCAACGCTCCCTGCGGGCTTCATGACTGATGCATCGAAAAACAAGCGGCTGATTCTGGCGCTGCTGTGCGTGCTGATCACCGGCACGACGCTGCTGCTCTGGCTCAGTCAGGCAAATGCCGTGGTGGCGTTTTCGCAGATCGTGAGCGGAATATGTGCTGCGTTTGTCGGTCCGCTGATCACCGGGATCACGCTGGGTCTGACCGGGCAAAAAGGCTTTAGCGCGCAGATGGGTAAAAATGAGGCGTTTAACCATGCCGGGAATTTTATCACCGCGCTGATTGCCGGAGGGATCGCCTGGTACTGGGGCATCGGCGGTATTTTCATTCTCATGACCTGCACGATGTTATTAACGCTCATCGCACTGACGGGCATCCGCCGCAGCGATATAGACGATGATGCCGCGCGTGGGCTGGAGTCTGGCGCATCCGCACAGGTCCCCGATTTCTCGGTGCTGGCCCAAAATAAACCGCTGCTGATCACCGGTCTGACACTGTTGCTGTTTCATCTGGCCAATGCGGCGCTGTTACCGATGCTCAGCATGAGAATCGCTGCGGCGCCCGGCTCCGTCAATCCCGGCCTGTACGCTGCCGCAACCGTGATTATTTCTCAGATGGTGATGATCCCGGTAGCAATCTGGACCGCCGGGCGCATCGACAGAGTCGGCTACTGGCGCCTGATTATGCTGGCGCTGCTGATCATGCCCGTCCGGGCGGCGCTGGCGGCGAGTTCTGCCGCCCCTTTAATGATGGTGCCGGTGCAAATACTTGATGGTTTCGCGGCTGGCGTACTGGGCGTGGTAGTGCCGAGCTTTATTGTGGTGCTGCTGCGCGGAAACGGTCATGTCAACGCGGGCCAAAGCGTGGTGATGCTGATGCAGGGCGTCGGCGCGGCCATGAGCCCGGCCCTGACGGGTATGATTGCAGGGCATTACTCGTTCGCTACGGCGTTCAGCGTCCTGAGCGTTATCGCCCTGACGGGGCTGCTGATCTGGTGGCGATATGCCCCGTTACTTTCAACACAGTCTTGTATGGAGACAAGCTAAGTCGTCGGTCACGCGGGGCGAAGCAAGCGTAAACATAGCCTGCAGAATCAGGCCAGATTCAAACCGAACAGGCGGCTCAGGGCAATTCTGCCGCTGTCGGTGACGCTCACTTCACGATAACCCTGCGTGCGGGATATCCACGCTTTTTGCAGAAAAAGCGTCATTAATGCCTGCCCCGCATCGCCTCCGAGATGGAAACGTCTTTCGCTCCAGTCAAGGCAAGGACAGCAAGCCTTGCGGCGCGGGCGCGGATTGAGCACCGCGCCCAGTCGTTGAAAATGGGCTTTCCCGGCCGGAGTCAGCGCGTAACCGTCCGCTTCAAGCCAGTTTTCCTGCAGCAGAAAATCGTAGATTTTTACCGCCAGCTCTCCGGCCAGATGGTCATAACAAGTTCGTGCATAACGCAGAACGACCGGCGTCCGCGACGCAAAAGTTTTGTGGTTATGCATGGAAACCCCCATCAGGTTTTCCAGCAATCCGGCGATATGGTGGCCAGCCAGGCTGTAATACCGGTGGCGCCCCTGCGTCAGGCAAATCACCAGCCCGTTGCTGAGCAGCCGGGTAAGATGACCGCTGGTTGTGGAGGCGGCGATGCCCGCCACCGCACTGAGTTCAGTCGCGGTCCACGCGCGTCCGTCCATCAGGGCACACAAAATACTGACCCTTGACGGGTCAGATATTGCTGAAGCCACCAGTGACATGGATTTTTCAAGAGACTCATCCGGCTCACTGTCGTATTCGGTTTGAAGAAAATTCATGCAGAAGGTATTGCCCATTGTTGAGTGACTTCAGCCGCCCGGATATCGTCATCCGTCAGCAGAATAAGCCGGTTATCGTGGTCGCTGTACTGTACCAGAATGTTAATGCCATTCCGGGCGAGTGTCTGGGCGATTTCGCCCAGCTCGCCCGGCTGTTTCTGGGGTAGTTTTCTTATCAGCGGGCGTGACAGCTTTCTCACGTCAAAGCCAGCATCAGTCAGAACCTGACGGGCTTTTTCACCGTCTTCTATCAGGAAATGCGCATGCCCCGCTTCTGCCGTGGAAAATACGCCGCCGCCCTCCAGCCCCACACCGTTCATGCCCAGAATACGGCCAAGGGAGGCCAGCGAACCGGGTGAATGGTCGAGGATCACGTGAATGTCATACATGCTGATGCGCTCCTTTACCGGAAGACTTGTCGGAAGAATAGTCACGAAATACACGGGCAACGCGTATTCTGTAGAATGAAAAAATCGACTGTTTACCCTCTTTCTGCGCGGCCAGATGCATCAGATTCTGTTTCCACCCTGCCACCGACTCTTCATCTTCCCACCATGATAATGAAAGGATTTTTCCGGGCGTGGTCAGGCTCTGGAATCTCTCAATGGAAATAAATCCCGGCGTGTCCGATAACAATGGTTTCAGTTCTGCCGCCAGTTCAAGGTACCGCTCACGCGCTTCGGGTACTGCATCTGCCTCAAAAAGTACTGCGATCATCGTTCTGCTCCCTCATGAATTTCGTTCAGCTTATTACCGGCAAAAATCAGATGCTTCGGTCAACACCGAAGTGTGTCTGTTCCCTGCGGGCAGGAACGGCATCCGGGGAGGCATGATCATGAATTTGTCTCATGTTCAGTGAATTTAAATCACTTTTTTTCACTCAATGACTCAGGCATAAAAGAGTCATCGCGATTCACTCTTAAAAATACGAAAACGACTGAAATAACGTAGATTTTTCAGCAGCCGGGACACCTGATAACAATGAATAAAAAACTGACATTTACCCTTAAAAGCATCCGTTTCGACGAGAATTATAACCCCTCGGAAAATACGCGTATTACCACCAATTTTGCCAATCTGGCAAGGGGTGAAAAACGCCAGGAAAACCTGCGCAACACCTTAGTGATGATCGATAATCGCTTCAATTCCCTGGCGAACTGGGATAATCCTAATAAAGACCGGTATTGTGTCGAACTCGATATTATTACTGCTCAGTTGAATATTGATGCTGAAGGCAAGGCCGACAGCTTCCCGGTGATTGAAATACTGAAAACAACTATCGTTGATAAAAAAACCCACCAACGCATTGCAGGCATTTTAGGAAATAACTTTTCCTCCTATGTGCGTGATTATGACTTTAGCGTTTTACTGCCAGAGCATAATAAGGATCAACCTGAATTTAGCCTGCCGGATAATTTTGGCGAATTACATGGGAATATATTCAAACAATTTTTAAAATCAGAGACTTACAAAGATAATTTTACTAAAACACCGGTTATCTGCCTGAGTGTTTCAAGTAAAAACACTTACTATCGCACGGGAAATAAACACCCTGTATTAGGCGTTGAATATCAGCAGGATGAACTCTCCCTGACTGATGAATATTTCGCAAAAATGGGATTACGGGCGCGGTATTTTATGCCTGAAAACAGCGTTGCGCCTCTGGCATTTTATTTTTCTGGCGATTTGCTCAGTGATTACACTAATCTTGAGCTTATCAGCACCATCAGCACGATGGAGACTTTTCAGAAGATTTATCGCCCTGAGATTTACAATGCTAATTCTGCGGCAGGATTGCAATATCAACCCAGCCTGAATTACCAGGATTATTCTTTAACCCGTATTGTTTATGACCGGGAAGAACGTAGCCATCTGGCTATTGAGCAGGGGAAGTTTACTGAAGAATGCTTCATCAAACCTTACCAAACTGTTCTTGAACAATGGTCTGCCCATTCCGCTCTCTGATTAACCATAAAAAATATAAGGTCACCTGTGTATGAAAAAATTATTACCGACATCGACTGCGGGCAGTTTGCCTAAACCTTCGTGGCTGGCACAACCTGAGGTGCTCTGGTCCCCGTGGAAATTGCAAGATCAGGAATTAATTGACGGCAAAAAAGATGCCCTGCGTTTGTGTCTGGAAGATCAACAGCAGGCAGGTATCGATATTGTCAGTGACGGCGAGCAAACGCGTCAGCATTTTGTCACGACCTTTATTGAGCATCTCGAGGGCGTTGATTTCGAGAAACGTGAGACGGTTAAGATCCGTAATCGCTATGAAGCGAGTGTGCCGACAGTTGTTGGCCCGGTGAGTCGCAAAAAGGCCGTTTTTGTTGAAGATGCGAAGTTTTTGCGCCAGCAAACCACACAACCGATCAAATGGGCTCTTCCTGGGCCGATGACGATGATCGATACGCTTTATGACAACCACTATAAAAGTCGCGAGAAACTCGCCTGGGAATTTGCCAAAATTCTCAATGAAGAAGCCAAAGAATTAGAGGCTGCTGGCGTCGATATCATCCAGTTTGACGAACCGGCCTTTAACGTGTTCTTTGATGAAGTGAATGACTGGGGCATTGCCACGTTAGAAAGAGCCATCGAAGGGCTGAAATGTGAAACGGCTGTGCACATTTGCTACGGCTATGGCATCAAAGCCAATACCGACTGGAAAAAAACGCTGGGCACAGAGTGGAGACAATACGAAGAGATTTTCCCCAAACTGCAAAAATCTAATATCGATATCATTTCACTGGAATGTCATCACTCGCATGTTCCGATGGAACTGATGGAGCTTATCCGCGGTAAAAAGGTGATGGTGGGTGCCATAGACGTGGCGACCAATACCATTGAAACCCCGGAAGAAGTCGCCGCAACGCTGCGTAAAGCGCTGCAGTTTGTAGACGCCGATAAACTCTATCCTTGCACCAACTGCGGCATGATTCCTTTACCCCGTGGCGTCGCCAGAGGCAAGCTGGATGCATTAAGTGCAGGCGCAGAAATTGTCCGCAAAGAACTGCTGGCTAAATAACGTCACCAAATAGCCGATCACTTAAAAAGAATTTTGTCTGGGTTGCGCGATCATTTCGATCGCCAACTATCCGGAAACCCGCCTGAGGTGTAAGCAGCCCCGTTTTACGCCTGTTTGTTGTTTTGCCCGTGCACTTTTTTACCCCTGTCACGGACGAAACTATTCCGATAAAGCGCGTAAATTCCCCTTTCGCCGCGTTATGCCTTATAAGGCTGCGCGGCAATATCAATATCGATGTTAATCGTGTCACCGACCAACGACAGCAGACTGTCCATCGCGAAAGCAGAGCGGGAAATCGCCGTGTGTGCGTGCAGAATCAGGGACTTCGCGCTGGCGTCATTCATAACAGCATCCAGCACAACCGGTCTTTGGATATTTTTGATAGTCAGCATGCCAAAAATCTTAAATTGCCCATTTCCCGACTGCGTGACTTTTTGACTGGTGAACGTGACCCAGGGATAACGGTTTTCATCAAAGAACATACTGCTCTTTAACTGATGCGTCAGCAGCAGGTTCGAAGCCTCCAGCGAGGAAACCGGAATTCTGACATCTATATGATTCTGCATGTTTTGCTGATGATCTAAAAAAGCATCGCCGGATACCTGCGATAAATTCGCCTGCGAGGGATGCGTGCTGAGCATGACCCACGACAACGTAATGGTTGTGCGATCTGCGTTGATAACATAATGCTCCGGGGTGCCGGAGAAAGATAAAGATGCATAACCCATTGATAAAATAAATAAAAACGCTCGCAGCATGAGGGGTTCTCCAGAGGTTGACTCTGAGTAAACGTTTCAGCTGTTGTTTCTATTCGGTTGAAATCAGTATTAAGGCAAAAGCAGTGATGCACTGAGCATATCCTGCCCCGCCCCCATCAAATCCGAACGGAGCGCTTCCACCACTTCAGGGTCGAGCCCGCCGCGCGCTGCGGTCTCCTGCATTATGATGAGGCTTTTTTCCGGCGAATATGCCGGTTTGTAACAACGGGCTTCACGCAGCGCGGCATAGCAGTCGGCGACCGAAATAATGCGCGGCCCGAGATCGAGCTGTGCACCGCGCAGATGGAAGGGATATCCCTTGCCGTCCGGCCGTTCATGATGAAAGCTGGCCATCCGGGCGATGTCCTGCATGCCGGCAATCCGCGAAAGAATTTTCCAGGTGAACTGCGGGTGTATATGGATCTGGCGGCGTTCGAAATCCGTCAGAGGCTGCGCTTTGGTGAGCAAGGCGGCGGGGACAACCAGTTTACCTAAATCATGCAGCAAACCGGCGACGCGGATCCGCGCGACACCTTTTTTAGAAAACCCGTACATTTGCGCAAGCCTGGCGGCGATACCTGCCACCACAACAGAATGTTGTGCGGCTGAACGGCAATGCAGGTCAATGACGACAGCCAGCAGGGCAGACAGTTGCGTCATTTCCTTGTCACTTAACACACGGTCAGCAAAGGGTGAAAAGGACGCGGCTGTACTGATAAGCGTGGCAGAGGCGAATTCCGCCCAGAATTCCTTTTCCAGTCCAAGCTCGCGTAACGCCAGCATGTCGTCGAGCAGGTAACGGGATCCGATGGAATCACACAGGGTTTCGACCGCGCGCACCGGATAATGACCGCGTGGAAATTCATGCAATGCCAGTAAATCCAGATTATCGGCCAGATCCAGCAGGCGGTTTTCTGAATGCTGCCGGCCTCTTGCGACGATCAGACCCGCGCTGTCAGCCAGTAACGGGATATCCGCAAGTTGGCTGGCGCAATCGTGCGGAGCATGTGTCCCCCTGCTGATATCACGTAAAAGTGCAGCAATGAACAACCGCTGTTGTGCCAACAGACTGAACTGGCGCTGACGGGCAATATTCATCACGATATAAGCACGCCGCACACCACGATGTCCGTTTTCAGGGCTTAACAAGTCCAGCGCAGAAGAAAATCCGATAAGAAAATCCGTAAAGGTAACGTCCACGTAACCACTCCCACTCATTCAACAATGCGAGAAGGAAACCGGATTTCGGGATGACAGACAATTTAATTGCCCAAAGTGGGTATATATAGGTTTTTATTCCTTAATGGTATCTTTAACAGATATAATAATTGGCTTTTTTCCCCTATGCTGGCTGAAGTTTTTACCTATACCTTTCACAGATTCTGATCGCGGAATGTAGACTGTATAATATTAATCTTAGCGGTGTGTAAATCCGAACGGGTTTGATGTGGCTTTACTTATTACTGTCAGGATCAGATGAAGTATCTCATTGATAAAGAAATAGAATTCAACTCAGACGATGGTACATTGCACTATCCTGCCAGCCAGGACGTGATCAAACTGACACTCCCGGCCGCACGGTTGCTGGAAGAATTTCTTTCATCTGAAGGGCGTGATCTGACGCGGGAATATCTGCTGGAAACAGTCTGGGACAAGCACGGCCTGCATGCTTCCGGCAATAATCTTAACCAGTACGTCAGTATTGTCCGCCGCAATCTGGCGCTGTTTGAATGCCACGAACTCATTATTACCCTCCCCAAAGTCGGTTTTAAACTGAATCCGGCGGTCAGTGTGCAACGCCTTGAAGCGCCACCGCCTGCCGGGCAGGCACCGGCCACCCCGCCTCCGCTCAGGGTGCAAACACCCGATTCAGTTTCTGCTCCGGTTAAACCTGCACGGCGTGCTCTTTTTATTCTGCTCTGCCTGCTGGTTCTGGTTAGCCTGTCTTTCGGCGCGTGGAAATACGACGACGCCACCAACGGAATGACCGAAATAAAACAGCCCGATACCGGCTGCGATATTATTTTCCTTAAAGATATTTCGGACGATGCCAAAACTGCGGTGCTGGAACGGGTCAGTCACACACTAAAAACCAATAACCTGACGTGCAACAAAACCAACGTGCTCATTTATAATAGCGAATTATCCTATTCATCTCAGAATAACGCCCGAACACTGCTGTCCTTATGCACCCGCGGTAATAATAATGAGATTATTTCGTGTGATAACTTCTATCACTATAAGTGGATCAATCCATGATCATGATTAAAAAGAAGTGGTTCTATGCCACCGTCGCAACTGTTTGCGTCATCGCAGCAACCGTTCTTTATTTATGGCCATCCAAAGATATTCCTACCTTAAAATGTAAAGCCTTCGGCAAAGTGAATATGGATATTGAGCAGGGGCAACTGGTTTTTTCTATTGTTGAAAGCCTGCAATTTTACGATAAAGACAAAGGTATTATTCAGTACGAAGGCTATGTAAAGTCGGCCAAAGCCAGTACCTATCTTGAGCGTACCGTCTATCTCAGTCATGGTGTTAAAGTGGATAATAAAACCTATCATTTCACCATTGACAAAGTGACGCCGTCACCTTTGGATAACACGCCAGATACTGATTTCGACCAGATGTGGCTGGAAAACACGGGCGATAATGCCTCACTCAACATTGGTGTTAAGAAGATACGGGACCAGGCGTACGTGGTAAGCAGTACCTATTCCCCGCAATTTGTTTGTGTCGCGTACTGAACACGCCCGCATTCTTCAGGTTATTCATCTTTAATAAAAGTAAAATTAAGAATAAAAACCTATTTATGTTGCAATCTGACATATAAATTGATGACGATGGCCGGAAGAGTGTTTTATAGCCACTCACTGACGGGGTATCCGTCTGGCGGCAGAGTGGCAAAGACTGCTCAGCGCCGATCACTTAGAAAATAGGTAAACAAATGCGTACTAACACAATCAAACTGACTGTCGCTGGCAGTGCAATTGCAGTATTTATGGCTTTCTCTGGCCAGACTCAGGCTGTTGAACTGGGTGCAAAAGCGGGCACAAATTTCACTGAACTGAACGCCGGTATGGGCCGTCAGACATCCGGTCTTTATGTCGAGGGTAACTGGGCGAAGAATACTCAAAATGGCCGCCAGATTGGTGGCGTGAGCACCGGTTTTAATATTCCGGCAGGCCCGGCAATGATTAATCTGGGTGCGAAAGCGCTTTATATGCAGGGTTCTACTTCTGATAATGAAGGCGTGGCATTTCCCGTCGGCGGCGGTATTACCGTCCCCTTCACCGACAGTCTGGCATTTTATGCAGAGGGTTATGCAGCACCTGATGCATTAAGCAATCGTGTAAAATCTTATTCCGAAGCCGATGCCGGATTTAGCTGGATCCCGGTCGCACCATTAAAAGTGAAAGCCGGTTACCGCTATGTTGGCCTTGACGGCACTCCGGGAAATCCTAATGAACGCATTATTGATGGTGCCTATTTAGGCGCAGAGATGGATTTCTGATTTAACGTTTAATGTGCTGCAAAGAGTGCACATTGCATTGACCCGGAATGTGCACTCTCCTGTTATTTTTCAGGGCTGAAAAATAAATCCGTTATTGTTTCACCAGTACCGGCTGTTCACGATATTCCGCCGGGAAATACTGCTTCAAATCTTTAATCTTCGGCAGATCGTTCACCACAATATACGGATAGTCCGGGTTATCGTTTAAAAAGTTCTGGTGATAAGCCTCAGCCGGATAAAAGTGCGCATTGCTTTCAACTTTGGTGACCAGCGGTTCGCTGTAACTGTGGCTGGCATTAAGCTGGGCGATGTACGCGTTCGCCACTTCCGCCTGCGCAGCGTTCATAGGAAAGACCGCCGACCGGTACTGACTGCCGGTATCCGGCCCCTGACGGTTTAACTCGGTCGGGTTATGCCCCACCGAGAAGAAGATGTGCAACAGTTCGCCATACGTTACTTGTGTCGGGTCGAAGGTCACTTTCACCGATTCCGCATGACCGGTCTCGCCGGTACTGACCTGCTCGTAACTGGCCGTTTGCGCCACACCGCCAGCATAACCGGACACCGCGCTGGTCACGCCTTTTACATGCTGAAACACCCCCTGAATCCCCCAGAAACAGCCACCGGCAAACAGCGCGGTTTCGCTGTGTGCAGTGCCTGCTGGCTCATCTTTTGCCGGTGCCGGGATCACGACCGCCGGTTCAGCGCCCCCGCCCCATGACCAGGCATTATTTTCGAACACGAACGCAGACGCCAGCATCAGCCCGGCGATCAGGCTGTAGTGGCGAAAGTTACGCCGGTTTTTCGATGCAATTTTCATAGTCAATTTCCTGACAGATTAAGCTTGAGGGGTGAACGTCATGGCCAGCCCGTTCATGCAATAACGCAGACCGGTCGGCTGCGGACCGTCATCAAACACATGTCCCAGATGGCCGCCACACCGGCGGCAATGCACTTCATCGCGCACCATACCCAGCGAGGTGTCCCGGCTGGTTTGCGCCGCATCGGCAAGAGGTTGCCAGAAACTCGGCCAGCCGGTATGGCTGTCGAATTTGGTCGCTGAAGAGAAAAGAGCAAGGTTGCAGCCTGCGCAGGCAAACTCGCCCGCACGATGTTCGTTGTTTAACGGACTGGAATAAGGACGTTCGGTGCCTGCTTCGCGCAAAATACGGTACTGATCATCGCTGAGGCGCTGATGCCACTGGGCATCCGTCAGCATGATTTCGAATTTCGCAGGTTTTACCTGCGCGCCGGCATTGCGGGAAAACAGTGACGGGACCAGCCCCATCATGGCCGCGGCAGATACCGCGCCACTGCCCAGCAGGAAATTACGTCTGTTAATCATTTTTGCCACCGATCCGGTTGCTGTCGATGGCATCAGATTACAAGGGGAGGGATTACGGAATCCTCGCGGAGAGTTAACGGTTTTGTGATAAATGGGGGGATTGTTTTAACTCCCTCCCCTGCGAAGGGGAGGGTTGGGGTGGGGTATTAAGGTCAAAAACTAAGGTCAGAGTGTATACGAAGATGGGGGTTGTCTGCTAAACCCCCTCCCCGCCTCCCCCTTCGCAGGGGGAGGAGCAGGTCAAATACCAAGTTCTCCTTTCACGTCTGCCCCCTCCCGCACAAACACCGGTATCCCGTCCAGTGGCGCGGAAGCCACTATAACCTCTCCTCCCTGATACCGTTCCCCATTCAGCCCCACCCAAATCTCCCCTGCCGGTAACCACACTTCCCGCTCGCGCTGACCGGCATACAACACCGGCGCAACCAGAATATCTGCGCCAAGCATGTACTGATCTTCCACCTGCCAGCTTTCAGCCTGACCCGGATACTGATAGAACAGGGTGCGCATCGCCGGATCGCCATTTTCATGCGCTTCCTGCATCACGCGGCTGATGTAAGGGCGCAGTTTTTCGCGCAGGAATAACCCGCTTTTCATCAGCTGGTAATTCTCTTCGCCGTAACTCCAGACTTCATTGGGTGCGCCGCTGTTGCATTGCGCAATGCCGTCACGCCACGGTTCTGACGGCTGGATTTGCGGTTCGCGGTAGCCATGTAAACGCATCACCGGACAGAATACGCCCCACTGGAACCAGCGGATCAGCAACTCATGAAACGCCGGATCATTCACATTCCCCCCCTGGAAACCGCCGATATCCGTCGTCCACCAGGGAATGCCCGCCAGCCCCATATTCAGACCGGCGGCAATCTGATTACGCAGCGCGTGGAAGGAAGAATGGATGTCGCCCGACCACGCCAGCACGCCGTAACGCTGGCTGCCTGCCCAGGCGCAACGCACCAGATTCACGATCTCGTGCTCACCTTCCTGCTGTAAACCGTCGTGAAAACCTTGCGCGAATTTTTGCGGATAGATGTTGCCCACTTCCAGCACCGGCCCGAGATGATAGCGATAGTTATCAAAATCATAAGCGCGGTATTCCGGCTCGGCTTCGTCCAGCCAGAAGGTGCGGATGCCCAGATCGTAATAGTTCTGCTTCACCTTATCCCAGACAAACTGACGCGCGCCGGGATGTGTGGCATCAAAGAAGGTACAGTTGCCGAGAAAATCCAGATTCACCGACACACCGCGATCGGTATTGACCAGATAACCTTTGGATTTCATTTCCTTATAATTGTCGGTGCGGCTGTCTACCGTCGGCCAGACCGACACCATAGTTTCGATGCCCAGCGATTTAAGCTCCGCGACCATGGCTTTCGGATCCGGCCAGTCCACGGGGTCAAAACACCAGGTGCCCTGATTCGGCCAGTGGAAGAAGTCGATGACAATCACCGAAACCGGCAAATTGCGCCGCCTGTATTCACGCGCCACCTCCAGCACTTCCTGCTGCGTACGGTAGCGCAGTTTGCACTGCCAGAAACCAGTCGCGTATTCCGGCATTTGCGGCGCAGTGCCGGTCGCGCGGCCATACTGATGCAGGATGTCAGCGGGCGTGTCTCCGGCGGTGATCCAGTAATCCATCTGCTCCGTGACCTGCGCTTCCCAGCGGGTAATGTTTTTGCCGAATGTCGCTTCGCCAATCGCCGGATTGTTCCACAACATGCCGTAACCCAGGCTTGAAAGCATAAAGGGTACGCTGGCCTGCGAGTTACGCTGCGCCAGTTCCAGCGTGCAGCCTTTCAGATCCAGACAGCTCTGCTGGTACTGCCCCATGCCATAAATTTTCTCGTCCGGACGCGATTCAAAACGCACGGTTAATTGATGCTTGCCACCGGGAATGGCTTTAAATTCGCGGGCATCCATCTTCAGTGCACTGATGTATTTATCCTGACTCTTTTCCGTTGCGCCAATGCCCACAGTCGAACGCTGACGCCAGTACTCTTCGAGGATCAGTTCACCACGCAGGTTATAAAACGCCAGTTGCCCTTTGATATTCACCGTCGCGGTGATGTTACCGTTGCGCAGCGTCAGGGTTTCTGTGCTGTGACTGATTTCTGCTTGTGGCTGAGTGTCCGCGGGCAGCAGCGCCCACAACGAATCATTGAGTTCAGGACGGCAGGTGGCGCGCACGCGCAGGCTGTTCTCGCCCCAGGGTTCAATCACCAGCGTTTGCTGATCAAAATGCCAGAGGATACGGTTCTTTTCGGCGATTAATTCGCTCATGCGGACTCCTGTGTATGCAAGGTGGCCTGAGGTTCAGGCTCATGTTCCCGGGAAATTTTTGACTGATTGATTTGTTTCATGGTGGCGTCATTAAGCTTGTACCAGCGCATCGACAGCGCGCTGAACATTGACAGCACGCCAGGCACCAGCGAGAACAGCGCGATAATCGACAGCATCGCGACAGTATTCTGCTGTGCGGCATGCGGCACGTAACCGCTCATGCCCAGCGTCCAGCCGACCACCGCCCCGCTCACCGCCATCCCCATTTTGAGGATCGCCAGCAAGGTGGAAAACACGGTGCCATCCATGCGTTTGCCCTGTTTGTATTCGCCGTAATCCACCACATCAGACATCATCACCCACATCAGCGTGGTGGTGACCTGATAGAAGGTGGAGACCAGCAAGGTCATGCCCACCAGCAGGGAAATCCACGCCGGAACGAAGAAAATCGCCGCGCTCAGCGCACCGGTCAGAATGGCGCACAGTGTGAAGGCCGCGAGTTTGCTGCGGTTGCGGGTCAGCGGTTTAACCAGCAGACTGCCGAGACTTTTGCCGACAATGTGTGCCGCCAGCAGCCACATAAAGTAGCTGGCATTGCCGAGATAATAAGTGACGTAATACATCATTGCGCCGAGACGCACCACGCCGAAGGAGATGTTGAAGAAGATCAGCGCTGCCACCACCCGCCACTGATCGTTACGCACTAAGTCACGTAAATCGGAGAGAAAATTCTCATGTGTCGGCGGCGCGCTGATACGTTCTTTCGTATTGAGAAAACACAGCAGGAACATCACCACGGCAATCGACGCCATGATCGCCATCGCGCCAAAATAGCCGTCGAGTTTATTGCCACCGCCCATCATTTCCGCCAGCGGCATCATCAGGAATGTGGACATCGCGCCGCCCAGCGTAGCGAGGAAGAACCGATAGGATTGCAGGGAAATACGCTGGGTATTATCCGGCGTAATGATCGCGCCCATCGAGCAATAGGGAATGTTAATGGCGGTGTACATCAGCATCATCACGCAATAAGTGACGCTGGCGTACACCATTTTACCGCCCAGCGTCAGAGATTCCGGCACCGCGTAAACCAGTAAACCAGTAAACCAGTAAACCAGTAAACAGCTTGCCCCGAAAGGTAACGCCAGCCAGAGAATATAAGGCCGGAATTTACCAAACCGGGTTTGTGTCCGGTCAGCGATCAGCCCCATCGCCGGATCCACAATCGCATCAGCGACGCGTGCAACAAGAAACATTGTCCCGACAAAGACTGCCGGTAATCCCACAACATCGGTGTAATAAAACGTCAAAAATATAATCACATTATCCAGACCAATATGGCTCGCCATATCCCCCAGACCGTAACTCACTTTTTCTTTTACGGATAACTTCGCAGTCATTTTTCGTCCTGCCTTTTGTAGGTTAAACACAAAAAAGTCAGTCCGTCCGTGGCCCGAGGACTTGTTATAGAATGGTTAAAAGCGAGTCACAATTACGAGATGTTATAAATTTCTTATGATTTTTGATTTGTGTGATACCGGTAACATGAGGAGGGGAAAGGATCTTGCAGTCCTTTGACCTGGCCTTTGAGTCAGGACCGTGGGTTGCCACCCACACAGGCTTCAAGGTCAAGGTCGTGGGCTAGCCGCCCACACTGGCCTCAAGGGGTGCGGCGATAGGCGCCCCTTGAGGCCAGTGTGGGTGGCAACCCACGGTTTTGACTTTAAAGGGTATTGAGCGCAATGCGCGCATCAGTAAATCCTTCCACATTATCGAAATACAGCGCGGGGCGCCTTCGCCGATACGGCCGGTGGCGTTCGCGCTTCAGAGATTGCTAAGATAGAGGCAGACCAATAAGAAATTCGGGAAGTGATGATGAGCACAGAACTGAGACAGGAAGCCTTTCACTTAATGCGCAAGGTTTTCCAGCAACACACCGCGAGATGGCAGCAGTGCATCCCGGAACTGACCAAACCGCAATATGCGGTGTTGCGCTCTGTCGCTGAAAATCCCGGCATTGAGCAGGTGCTGCTCACGGATGTCGCCGTCAGCAGCAAAGCGACACTGGCGGAAATGCTGGCGCGCCTTGAAACGCGCGGGTTGCTGGTCCGTGAAGCCGATCCGGCAGATAAACGCCGGCGTTTTATTACGCTGACGGCGGAGGGGAAAACGGTTCTCGCGAAAACCCAGCCGGTCGGTCAGCAGGTAGATACTGAATTTCTGGCAAGACTTTCTCCAGACGATCAACAGCATTTAGTCCGCCTGCTGAAGTCTATGACAGAGGATTCAGTATAACTTTGCCGTAAAGCCTTGCGGCTTGATGAGGTGAAGGCCCACTTCGTTCCATAATTCCAGTCATTAATCTGTATTCAGCGCCTTACCCCAGGTGAACGCTCACTGATAATAAACCTCTGAAAATCAACTTATTACGATATTCGCTAATTGTTTTCGGCGATTGATGGGCATAACTTATACCCTCAATTTCAAAAGGGACTTATCAAAATGGCAATACCCGCTTACCTATGGCTTAAAGATGACGGCGGCGCTGACATCAAAGGATCTGTCGATGTGAATGGGCGTGAGGGGAGTATCGAGGTTCAAGGATTTGGGCACGGCTTGTTTTTACCTACTGACAACAACACAGGCAAGATCACCGGTACTCGTGTACATTCCGCGCTGACTTTTGAAAAAGAATTCGATAGCTCTTCGCCCTACCTTTACAAGGCCGTAGCAAAAGGCCAAACCTTAAAATCTGCGGAGATAAGGTGGTACAGGATCAACGATGCTGGTCAGGAAGCTGAATATTTCAATATGCTGATGGAAAATGTAAAGGTCGTTTCTGTTTGCCCGCTAATGCATGATTGCAAAAACCCTGCCACTGATAAACATAACCATCTTGAGTCAATTTCACTGCGTTACGAGCGGATCACGTGGAAACATTGCGATGGGAATATCATTTTTTCAGATGCGTGGAATGACAGATGATCAAGTGCATGTTTCGGTTAAACGGAGCGGGTATATCAACGCTAAGTTGCCCGGGAATTGGTTTTTTCCCTGCATACTCAGGCAATCCCGCACAGCGCAACGATCCTGAACAGACAGCGGTCAAAAACATAGGACCACTACCACCAGGCAGGTACTACATCGTATCCCGCCCTGTGGGGGGTTTAATGTACAAGCAGCGTGATTGGCTTAAGTCAATTGTCAGCGGTTCAGATCATGCAGCGTGGTTTGCATTATTTCGCGATGATAGCTTGATTGATGACACGACTTTCATTGAGGATGTCGAACGTGGAAATTTCAGATTACATCCGGCTGGATATCAGGGGACAAGTAACGGCTGCATAACATTTACCAGTAAGTCACACTTCGATATCCTTCGAGAAGCATTACTCAAGACACCAACCACGATGGTTAGCCCAACAATGAAAGCGTTTGGCACAGTGCAGGTGTACTAATGAAACCATACCAATATATTCTGATCTGGATGGCTGGCTCGGCGTCTTTTGTCGTAATACTCGTCACCATTTTCGCCTTAATACCCGAAAATATCGCGTACTCACTTTTGACAGAAAAAACAGGTTTTATAAAAGAAGAATCATGGGCAAATATCTTTATGACCTTTATCCATCTGACTTCATTCCTGTTGAACATTTCACTGATCTGGCTTGTCGCCTTTTTACTGAGAAAGAAAGAGTAATCAAAGCCCGGCGGCAAGCCGGGCTGGTATTCAATACAGTGATGCATGGAAGAACCGCTTATGGTGAATAACCAGGATGTATAGATTGGTATAACTCAGGATGGAATAAGACGGCTAAATGCCGGGTTTTTTACATGCACGGAATATCATCAAACTCATCCGTAGTGGCATCGTTGAAGCTATGCGTAACAACACCGAAAATTATTGTCGTCCCTCGAAACCACCGCCATCGATCAGGATGTCTGACTCAGGCCGCATCAGGGGATGGATGTCAACGGGGAGTGAACGGTTGGAAGGAGGTTATACAGGGTCTATGATGGAGGACTAACGGGAGTTTTTATGATTGAAGAAGTCGTATTACTTGATGGTAAAAATCAACCGGCGGGCACCATGGACAAAGCGCTGGTGCATACCGGCCAGACACCCTTGCATCTTGCATTTTCCTGCTATATTCACAACGATCGCGGCGAAATCCTGCTGACACGACGCGCCCTGAGCAAAGTGGCCTGGCCCGGCGTCTGGACCAATTCTGTCTGCGGACACCCGCTGCCGGGTGAATCCCTTCGGGCGGCAGTTTGCCGTCGCTGTCAGTACGAACTGGGTTTATCCGTGGAGCAAATCACGTCGCTGGTTGACGAATTTCAGTATCGTGCCACCGATGCATCCGGGATTGTCGAAAACGAGTTTTGCCCGATATTTGCCGCTTTCACCCGCCAGCTCCCCGTGCCGCGTGCTTCTGAAGTCATGGATTATCAGTGGGTTAAGCCGGAAGATTTGCTGAACAGCGTTCGGGCAACGCCCTGGGCATTCAGCCCGTGGATGGTGTTACAACTGGGCCAGATCACGCAGGAAAACCTCAGTCTGCTGGGGTGATGTGAGGCGCACAAAGCGGACATGCTGCCAGTCAGGATCGTTAAACAAAGCCTGATACTGGCGACGATTTTTCGCGTAAGTTTTCAGCGTCCACAGAATAATTGAATCCCGGCTGAAGAAGCTTTTACGAAACGATTCGCGATTCCCCGTTCCCGCCCAGATTTCCTTTTGTCCCCATGCCCGCGTGGCGGCGCGTTTCACCGCCTGATATAACGTGCGCCCGAACGAATAATCCACCCACACGATCATATCGATTTCGCGCCATTTTACGGCCTGAGTACGTTTGTAATTTCCGTCAATCACCCAGCCGTCACTGGCCGCCAGTTTTTCTGTCAGACGGGCAAAAAATTCTTCATCCGGTGTGCCCTGCCAGTCCGGCTTCCAGAACAGCGCATCCAGTTCAATATAAGGAATATTCAGTTTCTGAGAAATGTTGCGCGCAAGCGTTGATTTCCCGCTTCCGCTGGTACCAATAACATTGATTTTCACCACATGATCCTTATCCGCTGCCGGATGTTGCATCTGGCCTGAAAAAAGGGCGCATATTATGCCGCAACATATTTCACTTGTACAAGCACATGAATTAACGCCCGCAACCATTACGCACAGAACTTAGTTGTCGTGTGAATGTATTGCCGCTGCGAATGGATGAACTATTTGTGCTTTTTTTTCGATTGCTAGCAACAAAATCTAAAATATCTTGCAGCCATACCTGTACAGATTGGCAATCTTTGTATAACTTTCTGTTACCCCTGCTTCATCATTAGTCCGTCTTTTACGGGCGTATTCAGCCTGACCTTTGGAAGAAAAATTGGATTTCCCTTCTTCCAAAGGTTTTTTTCATGGCTGGGGTTTTCGTGATGCACAACACAACGATCAGATGAGTCAGGGCCGGAAATTGTGAAGAAAAACTTCACAATACTCTCTTTTCTGACTGGCAATAGGCACTTTTCACGTGAGACGAATCCGCTGAAAAGTTTAAGGAGGTCTACATGCAAATCGAAGCAGAACAAACAGTTACAGAAATCAGTGATTATTTAAATGTGCGGGAAACGCCGACATTAAGCGAAGTTGAGATCCTCGGGACTATTGTTTCAGGACTTCTCTCCAGCCACTATCCGGTGAGTAATAAGGCCATCATTGAAGGTCTGGTGCGCCATCTGGAACAGGAGACCAACATCAGTAATCAGCAAGGTTGCCGTAACTTACTGGAACTGGTGTTACTTTCCACGCAGGACGATGTGATTTAAAAAATATTACCGGCCTGTTAAAGATGATGTTAACAGGCCGGAGCGCAATAACTGTTTTGTTAAAGCGATTTCAGTGTCGCGGCGATCACATCTTTAGCCGGCGTGGTCGGACGACCAATCAGTTTGCTCAATGTATGAGAATCATCAAACAAGCCCCCTTTCTCTGCACCTGCATCAGAATCTGCCAGCATATTCGCCAGACCTTCCGGTAAACCGGCACCAAGCAGCGCTTTGGCAAATTCCGCCTCCGGCAGGTTGATATAATCAACTTTTTTACCGGACTGACGGGCAATTTCGGCAGTGAATTCCGCCAGCGTGTAGGCTTCATCCCCGGCCAGTTCGTAGATTTTACCGGCCTGATTTTCCTGCGTCAGTACTGCCGCCGCGGCCTCAGCATAATCCTGGCGCGCAGCGGAAGAGATTTTTCCTTCACCGACTGAACCAATAAACGCGTTATGCGCCAGCGCCGGGGCGATACTCGCCGCATAGTTTTCGGTGTACCAGCCGTTACGCAACAGCACGAATGGAATGGCGGATTCGCTTAATGCTTTTTCGGTCGCACGGTGTTCAACACCCAGTCCCAGCGGACTTTTGTCTGCATGAAGCAGGCTGGTGTATGCCAGCAGTTTCACGCCTGCACGTTTTGCTGCGTCGATGACCGCGTTATGTTGTGCTTCGCGCTGACCGACTTCACTGGAAGAAATCAGCAGCAGTTTTTCGACGCCTTTAAACGCAGAATCCAGTGTGGCGGGCTGGCTGTAATCGGCCTGACGCACGTCAATACCCAGATCTGCCAGATCCTGAGCTTTTTGCGGATTACGCACCGCGGCAATAATCTGATCAGCAGGCACTTTTTTCAGAAGTGCAGCAATAACGAGGCGGCCTAACTGGCCGGTAGCACCGGTAATTGCGATCATAATGGTTTCTCCAAAAAGTATTCGACAGATGATTTATGCTTTCAAGGCGCTAAAAATGTCGCCGTAAACACATCCTATGCGATACACTAACTTTTCGTAAGTACGTACCCTAAGGTTAGTATGAAAATAATTTCCTCTGAGCAACCCGCTGAACGTTTGCCACTGTCAGAACAAATCCGCCGGGGCGAAGTCCTGAATCCCAACTGCCCGTCGCGCGAAATCCTGCGTCACATAACCAGCCGCTGGGGATTACTGATCCTGATCGCGCTCAGCGATAACACATTGCGCTTTAGCGAACTGCGCCGCAAAGTCGGCGGTGTCAGCGAAAAAATGCTGGCGCAGACTTTACAGTCCCTCGAAGAAGACGGTTTCATCGACCGCCGTTCTTATCCGGTGGTGCCGCCGCATGTGGAATATTCTCTGACCCCCCTCGGCATCGAAGTAAAAGATCAGGTTGCCGGACTTGCAGACTGGCTGGAGTCGAATCTGCATCGCGTTATGAAACAGCGTAGCCTGCGTATCGTAGGTGCAGAGTAATTAACAAAAAAACTTAACAAGTCCCCAAAAATTCTCACCTATCATTGACTCTATCCACCGACTAACATCATTTCATTGATTCGATAAAACCTTTTATTTTAATCAGCTGAGGTGATGTATGTCCCCGTCCCAGACCCACAAGCAACATGTCACGCTCGTCATTACCCATAAGATTGCGCCAGCCAGCGAAGCGCAATATGAAGCCTGGCTGAATAAAATTATGCCACAGGCCAGTACCTTCCCGGGGCATCTTGGCGTCAACGTCATCCGCCCGAGCCGCAGCGGCGATGCTTATACCATTCTGGTGCGTTTCGACACGCTGGAAAATCTTAATGCATGGCACAACTCGGATCTGCGTAAACAACTGGTGGCGGAAGTCAGCCCGCTGTTGTTGCAAAACGACAGCACCGAGGTGCGTCCCGGTGCCGAATTCTGGTTCACCCCGCCAAGTGCGAATGTCCGCCCGCCCGCCCGCTGGAAACAGTATCTGCTGACATTGGGGGTAATTTATCCATCGACTCATATTGTGCCCTGGTTTTGGGGGCAGTTTTTGCCACAGCTTAAAGGCACCGAAGGCGGTCATTTACTCAATGACGCCACGGTCGTAGGGCTGGTGGTTTTCCTCTGGATGCCAATCGTTACACGAGTGTTCCATTCATGGCTGACGCGCGCTTCCGCGCAATAACAGGAGATTTTCCAATGAATTCAATAAATAATGTTGCTTCACTGATCCTGCTTAACGGCAAATTCCACACCGTTGACAGAGAAAAACCGCTGGCAAATGCTGTCGCAATCAAAGACGGTAAATTCCTGGCTGTCGGTACCGAAAATGAAGTGATGCAGTTTGCTGATGCGCAGACGCAGGTGGTGGATTTGCACGGACACACCGCCATTCCGGGCCTGAACGACTCGCACCTGCATCTGATCCGTGGCGGTCTGAATTACAACCTGGAATTGCGCTGGGAAGGCGTGCCTTCACTGGCCGATGCCCTGCGGATGCTGAAAGAACAGGCGCTGCGGACACCAAGCCCGCAGTGGGTGCGCGTGGTAGGAGGCTGGACTGAATTTCAGTTTGCCGAACGCCGCATGCCGACGCTGGATGAAATTAATCAGGCCGCACCCGATACGCCAGTGTTTATCCTGCATTTATATGACCGCGCATTGCTCAACCGCGCCGCGCTCAAAGTGGTCGGCTACACCAAAGACACCCCCAATCCGCCAGGCGGTGAAATTCAGCGTGACAGCAATGGTAATCCGACCGGTATGCTGATCGCCAAGCCAAACGCGATGATCTTATATTCTACGCTGGCGAAAGGACCGAAACTGCCGCTGGAACAGCAGGTGAACTCCACCCGCCAGTTTATGCGTGAGCTGAACCGTCTCGGCCTCACCAGCGCGATTGATGCAGGCGGCGGCTTCCAGAATTACCCTGAGGATTATCAGATCATCGATGAGCTTCATCAGAAAAATCAACTGACGGTACGTATTGCTTACAACCTGTTTACCCAGCGTCCGCAACATGAACTGGAAGATTTCGAGCTGTGGACCGACATGCTCAAACCTGGCCAGGGCACTGATTTCTACCGTCATAACGGCGCAGGCGAAATGCTGGTATTTTCAGCCGCAGACTTTGAAGATTTCCTGCAACCGCGTCCGGATTTACCGCCGGGAACGGAGGTCGAACTTGAACGCGTGGTGCGTCATCTGGTGGAGCACCGCTGGCCGTTCCGCCTGCATGCCACGTATGACGAGTCGATCAGCCGGATGCTGGATGTCTTTGAGAAAGTGAACAGCGATATCCCGTTCAACGGGCTGCACTGGTTCTTTGACCATGCGGAAACCATCACCGAACGCAACATCGAGCGCGTCAAAGCGCTGGGCGGCGGCATTGCGGTACAGCACCGTATGGCGTTCCAGGGAGAATACTTCGCTGAACGCTACGGTATCGAGGCCACCAAACATACGCCGCCGGTGGCGAAAATGTTGTCCGCAGGCGTGCCGGTCGGGTTGGGCACCGACGCGACCCGTGTTGCCAGTTATAACCCATGGACGGCACTGTACTGGCTGGTTTCCGGTCGCACCGTCGGCGGCATGGCGATGTATGACGACGCCGCCCGTATTGACCGCGAAACCGCGCTGATGCTGTGGACGCAGGGCAGTTCCTGGTTCTCCAGCGAACAGGGCAAGAAAGGTCAGATCAAAGTCGGGCAACTGGCCGATCTGGCCGTTCTTTCCGAAGATTTCTTCAGCGTGCAGGAAGAACGTATCAAGGGCATCGAATCGGTGATGACCGTGGTCGATGGCAAAGTGGTTTACGCGGCAGGCAGTTTCTCGCCGCTCGCGCCGCCAGCCATCCCGGTGCTGCCGGACTGGTCGCCGGTCACCACAGTGCCTGGGCATTACCGCTCTGCGCCGCCACAAGGTGCAGCGCGCGTCGGGCTGGTTCGTCAGGGGCATCAGTGCGTCGGCCCGTGTGGCGTGCATAAACACAGCCATGATATTGCCCGTGGTTCTGATGTCCCGGTGTCCGATGACAACGCTTTCTGGGGTGCGTTAGGATGTTCGTGCTTCTCGTTCTGACCCGTTGAGAACGACATGAAAATGGCCTGCATTGCAGGCCATTTTTTTCTGTCACCGTATCTTTTGCACACGCTCCGGCATACCCTGTTATGAGCATTAGCTCATTAACAGGAACTGAATGATGCGTGACCTTCCCCCTACAGCCACACTTCGCGCCTTTGAAGTCGCCACCCGCCACACGACGTTTACCTCAGCCGCAGAGGAGCTGTTTATTACACAAAGTGCCGTCAGCCATCAGTTGAAAAAACTGGAAGATAGCTGGGGCCTGCAGCTTTTTCAGCGTGGTAAAACATTGAGCCTGACGCCTGCCGGTGCAGCGCTTGCCCCTCTGGTACGGGAATTCTTTAGTAAGCTTGAAACGACACTTGCCGATCTGCGTGAACAAAAAGGACGGGTGCGACTGCGTGTCAGCACCACCTATTCTTTCGCGTTAAAGTGGCTGTTACCGCGCCTGCCGGAATTAGCACGTTTGCATCCGGAAATTCTGGTCTCGCTGGAAAGTACCGATAAAGCCATTAACTTCGCCAGCGCAGATTCCGATGTAGCGATCCGTTTCGGACACGGTAATTATGCGGCGCTGCATACAGAGTTTATGTTTCGCGAACAATTATTTCCCGTTGCCAGCCCCGCGTTCTTAGCCGGTTTTGGTATACCCGCTGAACCTGCTGAACTGCTGCGTTTTCCGCTGCTGACGCGTGACGGGGCTGATCTGGTACCGAAATGGGATGCCTGGTTTAAGCAGGTCGGCGTGAATACTGATGTACTGCACGAAAGCGTGCGCTTCGCCGACACAAATATGACGATCGAAGCCGCGTTACTGGGTCAGGGCATTGCATTAGCGCGCAGCGGCCACGTTGAAAAAGAAATCCATGATGGCAGTCTGGTCAGGCTCTTTGACGTCGTTTTCCCCTCTCCGGCCGCCTATTACTTTGTCTGTCCGGAAGGCATCGAGACACAGCCGCACATCCTGAAATTCCGTAACTGGCTGCTGGCCGAATCACAGCAGGCGCAGCGCAGTTACCGTTGAAGTATGAGTTATTGCTCATACCACGATGACAACACTTCACTGTTAATCCGGGCACAGGCTGTTTAGCATCAGTACATGCCCGCTCATATTATTTTTCTGACCTTATTCGCCGCCCTGCTGCATGCCAGCTGGAACGCCTTATTACGCAGCGGAACTGACCGGTTGTGGTCGATGACCATCATGTGCGTGACGATTGCCGTTACCTGCGGGGTTATCGCGCTGTTTCTGCCACTTCCTGACTTCGCGAGCGCGAAGTATGCGGTGTTATCGGCCCTGCTGCATGTCGGTTACAACCTGTGTTTAATACGCAGTTATCAAAGCGGTGATCTCGGGCAAACCTACCCGATTGCGCGCGGTTCTTCGCCGCTGATGGTGACCTGTGGCGCGGCCCTGTTCGCCGGGGAAAAGATCGCCTTCAGCACCCTTGTCGGCATCGCGCTAATTTCTGGCGGTATTCTGATGCTTGCCATGAGAAGCCGTAAACTGGCGATACCGGGCCTGAAATATCCCCTGGCCACCGGCGCTTTTATCGCGGCATACAGCGTAGTGGATGGTATTGGCGTGCGTGTCTCCGGCAATTCGTTTTCCTATACCGTGTGGATGAGCATGTTATGGGGAGTACTGATGCCAGCGCTTTATATCGCCCTGCGCGACACGAAAAGTTTACTGCGCTGGCGGCCCGGTTTACTCAGTGCGGCGGCAGGGGGTGTGGTGTCGCTGCTGGCTTACGGCATGATCATTTATGCCATGGTAGCCGCACCCATGGGCGCCGTCTCCGCGCTGCGCGAAACCAGTGTGCTGTTTGCCGCCGTTCTGGGTTATCTGTTTCTTGGTGAAACACTGACACTGAGAAAAATGCTGGCGTGTGCGGTAATTGCTACCGGCACACTGTTGATAGGTTAATCAAATCAGGAGAACTCGAGATGTCTGACCGCCCTGCTATTGCTCTGATAGGTCCCGGTGCGATTGGTACGACCATCGCTGCAGCACTGCATGAAGTTAACCGCACGCCGCTGCTTTGCGGGCGCACTGCGCATCCGCAATTAATTCTGCGTCATGATGACGGCGAGGTGGTGGTGCCAGGCCCGGTATTAATCAATCCGTCTAAGGTCCACTCTCCGTGTGATCTGGTTTTTGTTGCGGTGAAAACCACACAGGTGGCTGACAGCGCCGGCTGGCTTACCGCATTGTGCGATAAAAATACCGTTGTCTGTGCACTGCAAAACGGCGTCGAACAGAAAACCTCGCTGGAACCCTACGTCAACGGAGCAACAGTGCTGCCTTCCGTTGTTTGGTTTCCAGCACAACGTGAGCCGGATACCTCCGTCCGGCTGCGCGCAAAACCGCGTCTTACGCTGCCGGATGTGCCGCAGGCAAAACGGATCGCTGATGCGCTCAGCGGCACACGTTGTACGGTTGAATTATCATCCGATTTCCTCACGATCGCATGGCGCAAATTGCTGCAAAATGCGGTCGCGGGTCTGATGGTTCTCTCTAACCGCCGTGCCGGAATGTTCTCACGCGGGGATATCACGCAACTGGCACTGGCTTATCTGCGTGAGTGTCTGACTGTCGCGCGTGCGGAAGGTGCGGTACTCAGCGATAACGTTCCGAAAGAGATCGTTGACGGTTTTCATCGTGCGCCTGCGGACCTGGGCACTTCTATTCTCGCCGACCGCCAGGCTAACCGCCCGCTGGAATGGGATATACGCAACGGTGTCATACAGCGTTACGGTCTCGCGCGGGGTATTCCTACGCCCGTTAGCGACATTCTGGTACCGCTGCTGGCGGCAGGAAGTGAGGGGCCCGGCTGACGCCAATAAAAAGCCCGGCGCAGGCGTCATGCCAGCGGCGGGCTTTACGTATGACAGCTTATAAATCCTTAAACGATCCCAGCCGGAATCCGCGTTCAGTTATCGCAGTTTTGAGCGAGGCCGACGTCAGTACATCCAGCTCCGCCAGGCGCGGATAGCAATATTTGCTCGCCAGAAGGGTGTTATCGATAAACGCCGGATGGGTCATGATTTCCACCGAGCGGTCACCGCGCTGCGTGGCGTTGTCCAGCGTTTGCACAAACAGGGCTTCTGAAACCGTCTCTCCGTAGAAACTGCTGTCGAAACCGTCGGTACTCTTCGCGCCACACAGCGCAATGTTGCCCCGGCGGATCTCGTCACGATCGATGCGTACAGGAATGCCCTGATCTTTCGCGAACGCTTCCACGATCGGGAAAATCTGCGGGAACATATGCACATGATGATGACTGTCGAGATGTGTCGGCAAACGGCCAAACAGAGACACAAAACGCCCGAACTGGCATTGCAGTTCCTGCGCGATTTCATCAAGCGGTAACGTGCCCTGCTCTGCCATTTCCCAAATCCATTTTCCCAGTTCACCGTCGCGGGCCAGCCCCGGCATGGATGACAAGGGACGTCCGAGCGTCAGCACGAAATGCATGCCGACGGCAAGATCAGGATTTTCTTTGCTGAGCACCGCGGCATGTTCTGCAGCGGCCATATTCACCATCGCCGTCGTCGACCGCACCACACCGTGGTTGAATGCGTCGATGATCCCGTAGTTTTGCGCTTTACAAAGCCCGAAATCATCGGCGTTCACTATCAGTAATTTATCCATAAATGTCCCGGTTGAACGCCTCCCCTTTTCAGGGAAGGCCGTGGGTTTATTTCAGCGCAGCAATGGTGTTAGCAAAATTTGGCAGTAGTTTTTCATGTGCCAGCAACATTTCGCGCGCCAGTATCTCAGCATCTTTATCGGAATGGATCAGCGGGCTGAGGTTCATCGCCAGCAGAACATCATTGAATTCACCGCTCAGTGCGGCATTGCTGGCGGCAATCTCAAAGCCTTTGATGGTGTATATCAGGCCAAGCACTTTTTCGTCGAAATGCGTGATACGCGGGTGTGGTTTTGCGCCGTCACGCCCGATGGTGCACGTCATTTCCACCGCCCAGTCAGACGGGATGTTATCAATATGGCCGTTATGCGGGAAATTGACGTACTGCTCGGTTTGTTTGTCGTTGTAAATTGCGCTGATCACTTCGCAGGCGGCATCGGAATAATAGGCCCCGCCGCGCAATTCCAGTTCTTTCGGTTTGACGTTCAGATCAGGGTTTTTGTACAGATCGAACAGCTGCTTTTCAACCTTCTGTACCACCGTAGCGCGCGCACCGCCTTTGTAGAATTCCCCCATCTCAATCGCCAGCATCTCTTTCTGCTTAAAGTAATACAGCAGATAAGAACACGGCAGCAAATTCAGGGAGCGGATCAGGCCTTCGCTGAACGGTAAATCAAAGATGTTTTTCACCGAACCGGCGGTCAGTGTGCCGGACGCGACGCCGTCGAGCAGTTCGGCGAAACGTGATTCGCCGTTGACCAGAACATCTTTAATGAACACCATGTGGTTCAGGCCAAACAGGTCGATGGATAAATCGTCCTGCGGGGTCAGTTGCAGCACATCCTGAATGAACATTTTCATGCCAACCGGGATGTTACACACGCCGATGAATTTCTTGAATCTGGTGTGCCGGAATACCGCTTCCGTTACCATTCCGGCCGGGTTGGTGAAGTTAATCACCCAGGCGTCCGGGCAGATCTCTTCGACATCTTTAATGATGTCAAAAATCACCGGAATGGTACGCAAGCCTTTGAACAGGCCACCAGCGCCGTTGGTTTCCTGCCCGAGATAACCGTGGCTGAGCGGAATACGTTCGTCCAGTTCGCGTGCTTTGAGCTGGCCAACACGCAGTTGCGTGGTGACAAAATCGGCATCCACCAAGGCTTCGCGGCGATCCAGCGTTTTATGCATTACAATCGGCACACCTGCACGTTCCACCATACGCTGGCAAAGATTGAAAATAATATCCTGTTTCTCTTTTCCGGCTTCCACATCGACCAGCCATAACTCGGTAATAGGCAATTCATCGTAGCGTTTAATAAAGCCTTCCAGTAATTCCGGGGTATAACTACTTCCGCCACCAATTGTGACGACTTTCAGTTTTTTACGCATAGGAACTCCCGTGCAATAATAATGCACTGCAAATTTAAACAGAGAAATAAATGATTCGGTTTAATTAATACTGCATAACTTCTTTCGGTAATGATTGGGGGTAAAAGAAGTTAGCTTTTTAAAGTTTTTAATAAACATACTCGGGCTGCTGTAACCGGATTCAAACGCGATGTCCGTGACCGAATAATTGGTGATCTCCAGCTGTTTCTTGGCAAAATCAATACGGATTTCATTAATAATCTGCATCGGTGTTTTGCCATAATGTCGCTGCGTGGCACGGCTGAGATATTCCTGTGATTTGCCGGAAAGGGCCACCATATTCGTTAATGCTTTGTCACTAAACTGTGTTTTGTCGTGCATCTTTTCGATGGTATTTTTAAGCCAGCCTGGCGCATCTGTCGTGATTTCTGATTCTCTGTGATGGCGTAAACGGTTCACAATATAAAACGTCACCATTTCCAGAAACTCATTAAATTCCCCGTTCCTGAAATTAAGAGAAGCGATCACAGATTCTATATAAGCCAGAAATTCAGTCTTGATCTGATAAACCTGTGACGCCACAAAACGGGATGGCAGTAAAGATAAATAGTGTTGCTCGAAGAACGCTTTGCTGATCCCGACATTTAATATCCGCGTCGCACCGAATTCATAGAAACTTTGGTGATGGGAACCCAGAGGGATAAAGACAAAATCGCCGCGTTCTAACAACACCCGTTTACCATTGACGTTCTGGTAATACCGGCCGGTCAGCACCACTGTAAATTCGTAGTAATCATGTTCATGCAGCCCGGAAATGCTTTCTACTTTGTTGTAGATGAACATGTGGAAATTCTGACCGTCGAAGAGTTGATTTTCGCGCGCTGTCTTGATTTCCATGCTCAGTACCGGTGGCTGCATTATGGCTCCCTACGTTATTTTATTTTTTCATGAAGCTCAATGAGTTCCGCAATCAGTTCGCGGGCCAGCATTGACGTCATCAGGTGATCTTGTGCATGCACCAGCACCAGGCTGACTTTGGTTTTTCCTTCGCCCTGATCGCCTTCAATCAGTTGAGTCTGCACCAGATGCGCTTCATTCAGCGCCATTTTTGACTGCGCCATCACCGAACGCGCCTGCCCAAAATCACCTTCTTTGGCTTTTTTGAGCGCCGCGTAAGCCAGGCTGCGTGCTTGTCCGGAGTTGATGATCAACCCCATCACCACTTCTTCGAGATCCTGCATTTCGCTTTCAGTTTCAGTTTCAGTTTCAACAATGCTGTCTAAATCCATCATCTCTGTCTCTCCATGATTGGCCGGATAACGGCGGGAAGATGGCCTCTGCCCGCCCTCCGTTCAGATTAAAATTTCAGTGAAGCGGCAATGTCTTCTTCGCTTTCTTCTTCTTCAATAATCGCCTGCGCCTTGTTAGACAAGATCACGAATGGCATGTACACCAGCGTGGCAATACCGAGATTGAACAATGCGACGAGCAGTGCCGCGATGCTGCCGTTACTGTTAAAGAAAGCGCCAAGCCCGGTCGGCATGGTCCACGGCGCCAGGTTAGTGACCGGAGGAATGATACCCATGCTGTACGCGGCGATCGTGATGGCGGCCAGAATCGGCTGAACCAGCACGAAGGGGATAAACATCACCGGGTTCATGATAATCGGCAGACCAAACAGGATGGGCTCGTTAATCTGGAAGATACCTGACGGCAGTGCCAGCTTGGCCACCTGACGATGATCGGCACGGCGTGAGGCGATAAAGATGGCGATGATAAGCCCGAGGGTTGCACCGGAACCGCCCAGCATGATGTAGGAATCCAGCATCGGTTTGGCCCAGAAGTGGAAGGTTTTCCCTGCATCAATCGCGGCACTCACGGAACCGTATTCGGTGTACAGCGCGATATTTTCAAGCGCCCACGGGGTCATGATGCCGTTGTCGAGCGCGGTCAGCGCCAGAGATCCGTGTACACCAAAGAACCACAGCAGTGAGTTGAAAATCACGTACGCCCAGCCAACCACGCTGCCCATTGCCGCCAGAGGTTTGGAAATTGAATCCATAATAATCTGGTGGAAGTTGTGGCCATATAATCCGAGTAACCAGGAAATAACCCCGAAGATAAACAGAATAATAAAGCCCGGAATTAACGCGGAGAAGGATCGGGAAACCGAAGACGGCACACTCGCCGGCAAGGTAATGACCCAGTTGCGGCGAATCACAAAGGTGAACATTTCTGCGACAACCAGACCTATTACCATACCGGAAATAATATTCGCGCCACCTAACCAGTTTGCGCCCACCGCATAAGCTTCACCGACGCTGTATGGCGTCACGGTCATAAAGGCTGCAACGGCTAATAAACCGGCGGAGAGGGAATCAACTTTACGTTCTTCCGCTAATGCCATGCCAATAAAGAATGGCGCCATCAGCGACATAATACCGAGCGTACCGTTATAAACATTAATACCGATGGTTTTCAGACCGGCCAGCGTATCGATAGTTGACGGGTCTAAGCGCACGCCTAAAGAATAAAAGAAAGAACCCGCACCAAAGTTCAGGAATACGTTATTAATTAAAACGAACATGGCACCCGCGAGGGTCAGCGGCATGAGTTTTATGAAGCCATTTTTAATGGCATTAATATGCGGTTGTTTACCTATTTTAACGGCAAAAGGAAGAAGTATCTTTTCAAGTGAATCAATGGCTTTGCTCATTGGTATTTTCCTTTAATGCCGCCATCTGGCGGCCAGGGGAAGAAATTCGCTCTTTGACTGGAGTTCTCTTTGACTTAAAAATTTCAATATAAAGACGTTCAATTTTAAAATAAGGAAAAACGTAAGATCACTGCGCTGCTGCTTTTTTGATCGCAGCAACGGCTGCTTTCAGAACACCTAACCCGTCAATTTTGCCGTACAGGCCAGAATCGATCACTTCAACCGGTTTACCCGGCAAGACCTTTTTAATTTCATCCAGCATATAGGCAATTTGCGGCCCAAGCAGAACGACATCGGCTGCCGCACCTTTCTCTGCAGCCAGTGTTTCAGGAAATGCTTCGATAATGACCGGGACCTCATACTTCTCAGCCTGAACCTTCATTTTAGAAACCAGTAACGAGGTTGACATTCCGGCGGAGCAAAACAAATAAATGACTTTCTTTTCCATGATAAAACCCTCATATCCCGATAAATTGCAGCTCAGGCAACGGTTTTTCCTTCACCTGCGAGAATGTATTCAGAGCAAATAAATTGAAGATAACGAATCGTCTCTGCCTGAAAGCAGTATACGGCATCACTTCAGGGCGCGATAATTCGGAACTTATAGAAATTGTCTCTCCTTGACCATCCCTTATGACTCCCTTCACGTTTTGGGTAAATAACTCGCGAGGATAAATAAGATAAAGACGCACGGCCACGCAACAAGAAGTTAACATTTACACTTACCCAAGCAGGGGACAATATGAGAAACTGGCAATGATTGCGCAAACATTACTATTTTGACGCCATAATTCAGTGGTCAACGCTTTGAATAATAAAATAAATGCTCAGAAAGGCCGTTCCCGTACGGCTACGCTCGAAGATGTTGCTCAGGCCGCCAGCCTTTCACCCATGACGGTCAGCCGCGCCTTAAACAATCCCAAAGTCGTGCGCCCGGCGACCATTGCCCGCGTGATGGAAGCCGTGAGAAGTACCGGTTACATCCCCAATATGCTGGCCGGTGGTCTGGCGACCAGCCGCACGAAACTCATTGCCGTCGTCGTGCCGCAGATTAACAACAATATGTTTGTTGATACCGTGCAGGCCATCAGCGACCAACTGGCGGCACGGGGTTATCACATGCTGTTGTGTATTGTCGGCTATGAGCCGGAAGATGAAACCGATATTGTCGCCACCCTGCTTTCGCGTCGACCGGACGGGATTGTGCTGACCGGCATTCATCACACGTCGGAACTGAAAAGAATCATTCTTAACGCCAATATCCCGGTAGTAGAAATCTGGGATTTAACGCCCACACCGATTGACATGCTGATTGGCTTCTCGCACGAAAAAGTCGGCAATGCCATCGGTGACTATTTCCTCGGCAAAGGCTTCAGGCGTTTTGGCTTTATCTGTGCTTCCGATCGCCGCGCAATGGTGCGTAAAAACGGGGCAATCAGCGTGTTGCGGGCCATTCCTGAGCACGACATTAAAGAAGTGATTGTTTCCCGTCCGGCGAATATGGAAGTCGGACGCCAGGCACTGCGCCAACTGCTCGCCAGCGATCACCGCTTTGACGCCATCATTTGCAGCTCCGACACCCTGGCGCAGGGCGCAATCATGGAAGCCGAATCGCAGGGTTTACGCGTGCCGGATGATTTCTCGGTGATCGGTTTCGCGGACCTGAATTTTGCCGCCCATAACCGCCCTGCCATTACCACCGTCAGCGTCGAAAAATGGGATTTAGGCATCCGCGCGGCAGATATGCTGGCGGATAAAATTGAAGGCATCGCGGTTGATGAACCGATTGTTGATATGGGTTACAAACTGGTTATTCGGGAATCAGCTTAGCGCCTTGCACACTTCAGCTTTTGTTTTAACCATAATACTCCACCCCAATCCTCCCCTTCGCAGGGGAGTGAGTTGTCCGCATAATTAATTCAACTTTATATTTTTCCCGGTTATAAATAACCCCGACAATTGAAACTCATTCTTATTTGTTAAAAATGTTAGCTAACATTCATAACAACAAATAACAGAAACTTTCCGTGCGGAATTATATTGATCTAAATTCAACCCACAAAATCATGAAGAATACTTTGATAAACAATGCTATTTCCCCCTTAGCCATTCACAATAAAAACAATCAATATATCATTGATTTAATGAGACTTTAAATCAAATTAAACCCGTGGAACTCCTTAATGCATTTCCCGCCTTATAGTTCATGGGGAATTTATTCATTTATTTTAGATGTAGCGGTGATATTATCGATTTGTACCCAAAAAATAATAATAATTAACCCAAACTTAACATCAGGCATGTGAGAGTCGTAATTCTATGCTCCTTCAAAAAAAAACAACCCGTCGCAAGTTTTTACTTGGGTCGCTGATGGCTTTGCCTGTCGGGACCATCATGATGAAAGGGCTGTCAGCGGCACAAGCTGCAGAAATGGCTGCCCCGGATTTACTCGAATATAAGCCGATATTTTTCAGCGCCGATGAGTGGCAGTTTATTATGGCCGCCGCTGACCGCCTGATCCCTGCGGGTGGCAAAGGCAAAGCACCGGGCGCACTCGAAACCAATGTGCCGATTTTTATCGATCAGCAAATGCACGGCGATTTCGGCGAAGAAATCTATATGCAGGGCCCGTTCAACGTGCATGCTCCGGCGACGATGGGGTATCAGATCCCGTTCCGTCCGCAGCAAATCTACAAAACCGGCATTCGTATTGCGAACGCCTGGTGTCAGCAAAATCATCAGAAAGCCTTCCATGAACTGGCCGATCAGGACAAAGACAATGTGCTGACGCAGTTGCAGAAAAACGGCATCAAATTTGCCGATGCGGGCGAAGAAAATCTTGTCGCCTCGCAATTCTTCAGCGAACTGCTTTCAGACACCAAACACGGCTATCTGGCAGACCCGATCTACGGCGGGAACAAAGGGATGAAGGCGTGGATTGCCATCGGCTTCCCCGGCGCACGCGCCAGTTTCACTGAGTGGGTTAAGCAGCACAATGTCCCGTATCCGCTGGGGCCTGTGAGCCTGCAGGGCGCGCGTGCCTGAGTGCCTCGCCCTATTACCGTTTTCTGATGACTGACAGGATTAAAGATGGCAAAAGTAACTAAACCAGAAGTCGACGTCGTTGTTGTCGGCCTCGGCTGGGCTGGCTCGCTGATGAGTATCGAGCTGGCGATGGCGGGCCTGACCGTTCGTGCGCTCGAACGTGGCGGCGATCGCGGCTACGAAGAATTTGCTTACCCGAAACCGGCGGACGAATATGCCTACGCGGTACGCAATAAAGTCATGGCGACGCCGGCTGAAGCCGCTGTCACCGTGCGTTACAACATGAGTGAAACCGCCCTGCCAACCCGTAAATGGGGTGCATTCGCGCCGGGTACCGGCGTGGGTGGTTCCGGTCTGCACTGGACGGCGGTATTGATTCGCCCGACGCCGACCGATTTAAAACTCAAAACTTACGCTGACGAAGCCTACAAACCAGGCATCCTGCAGGAAGACATGCGGATCATGGATTTCCCTTTCTCCTGGGATGAAATTGAGCCGTATTACACTAAGTTTGAGCATATCTGCGGTCAGTCCGGCAAAACCGGTAACCTGCGCGGTCAGATTATGGAAGGCGGGGATCCGTTCGAAGGGCCGCGTTCCGAGCCGTATCCGCTGCCTGCGCTGGAAGACACGCTCAACAGCAGCATGTTTGCTGAAGTCACCAAAAAAATGGGCTACCACCCGTTCCCGAACCCGTCAGCCTGCGTGTCCCGCGCCTGGACTAACCCGTACGGTAACCAGATCGCGCCGTGTAACTACTGCGGTTATTGCAGTAAATACCCGTGCCTGAACTACTCGAAAGCGTCGCCGCAAACGGCGGTGATGGACGCGCTGAAACGCATGGATAACTTCTCTTATGAAGTGCATGCCAATGTGCTGAAAGTCGAACTGCATGATGATAAGAAAACCGCCAAAGGCGTGATCTACATGGATGCAGACGGCAACGAGTGCTTCCAGCCAGCGAAAATCGTGGTACTGAGCAGCTTCCAGTTCTGCAACGTGCGGCTGATGCTGCTGTCCGGGATCGGCAAGCCTTACAATCCGATCACCGAAGAAGGCGTGATTGGCCGCAACTATGCGTTCCTCAGTAACGGCGGTTCGACGCTGTTCTTCAAAGACAAAAACTTCAATCCGTTTGCCACCGCAGGCGCCACCGGCCAGATGTTCAACGATATCTCTCCGGGCAACTTCGACGGCCCTTCCCTTGGCTTTATCGGCGGTGCGAAAATTCACAGTTCGCAGGCCACCGGCACGCCAATCAGCACCTCGCTGCCAAAAGGCACGCCTGCGTGGGGCACCGGCTGGAAAGAAGGCATGGAAGAATGGTACGGCCATTCGATGAAAATCAGCATCACCACCACCTGCCAGTCTTACCGCGATATTTATCTGGATCTGGATCCGAATTACAAAGATGAATATGGCTATCCGCTGCTGCGTATGACCTTCGACTGGAAACAGAACGAACTCAAATTGCAGCAATATCTGAAAGGCATCGTGGGCAATATCACCAAAGAGCTGAACCCGGACAGTTACAGCGAAAGCTTCCTGCCGATGGACGCGCATTTTGACCTGACCAAATACGTCTCTACCCACAACGTGGGCGGCGCGGTGATGGGCGATAACCCGAAAACCTCGGCGCTGAACAAGTTCCTGCAAAGCTGGGATGTGCATAACGTATTTGTGCCGGGCGGTAACGCTTTCCCGCAAAACTTCCAGGCTAACCCGACGGACACCATCGGCGCGATCACCCTGATGGCGGCGCAGGCGATTAAAGATCAGTACCTGAAAAACCCTGGTCCACTGGTTCAGGCATAAGCGGAGATGAACAGGATGAAACTCAAAAGTTTATTTATCGCTAACGCCTTGCTGCTGGGTGCGGGTTTTATGGCGAATGCGCAGGCGGATACCAATACACAACCCGACAACGCAGCGCTGATCAAACAGGGCGAATATGTGGCGCGTCTGGGCGACTGCGGCGCCTGTCATACGGTGGCGGGGAAACCGGCGTTTTCAGGCGGGCTGGCGATCAACTCCAATCTGGGCACCATTTATTCCACCAACATTACACCGGATAAAGACCACGGTATTGGCGGTTATAGCGAAGCACAATTCTCGGATGCAGTGCGCAAAGGCGTTCTGCCGGACGGCACCCGTTTGTATCCGGCAATGCCTTATCCGGATTACGCTAAAATCAACGATCAGGACATGCACGCGCTCTACGTTTACTTTATGCAGGGCGTAAAACCGAGCGCAGAACAACCGCCTGAGACCGATCTGAGCTTCCCGTTCAGCCAGCGCTGGGGCATGCGTTTCTGGAACTGGGCATTCGCGTCTGACAAACCTTTCCAGCCAATCGGCGGCGCTTCTGAGCAGGTAAACCGGGGTGCGTATCTGGTGGAAAGTCTCGGGCACTGCGGCAGTTGCCATACTCCCCGCGGTTTCGGCATGAACGAAAAAGCGCTGGACAGCAGCGACTCTGATTTCCTGGCGGGCGGTAGCCTGAATAACTGGGATGTGCCTTCCCTGCGCGGTGTCGCGCACTGGAACGAGCAGGAAATTGTCGATTATCTGGGCAAAGGGCGTAATGACAAAGCAGCAGTTGGTGGCGAAATGACGTCTGTGGTGGAAAACAGTACCGCACACATGACCGATGACGACCTCAAAGCCATCGCGGCCTACATCAAGTTCCTGGGCGGTAACCCGCCGGTTCCGGCAGAGGACACGCAAAAAGCCAGCGCGACCGAAGCCAGACTGACGGCGGCGAAAAATCTCAGCGAAGGCGAGCGTTTGTATCTGGATAACTGCGGCGCCTGTCACTTTGTCACCGGCAAAGGCGCACCGGGCGTTTTCCCGCAACTGGATCAGGCAACGATTGTGAACGCGAAAGATCCGACCGGGCTGATCCACACCATTCTGGCGGGCGCGCAGCAACCGTCAACGGCACGGGCGCCGTCAACGCTTGTGATGCCGGGCTTTGCCAGCCGTCTGACGGACGAAGAAGCGGCGCAATTGTCGACCTTTATCCGTCAAGGTTGGGGCAACAACGCACCGGCAGTGACGGCGAAAGACGTCAGCGAAGTCAGAAAAACCCTGACGAAGTAATCACTTTTGCAGGCTCAAACGGCTTTCCTCACGGAAGGCCGTTTTTTTATAGGCGATCAGGCAGCGGGCGTTTCATGCAAATGACGCCACAGAATTTTCCCTTCTGCATCCACCACAAATAACACCGTCGAATAACGCAGTGTTTCCGGCTGGCCGGGCAACTGCTGGCGTTCCTGATACGCGACTACCGCGCCTTTTTCACTTTCAGCAATCACCACCGGCTTTTCGACCTCAATCTTCAGCCCGCTTTTCGCGCCCCGCTGCGCCCTGAAAAAAGCACACAATGCCGGATGATCCAGCCGGTGGCCGGTGATCGTTACCATCGAATAGGCCGGACTAAACCGCGCCAGCAGTTCATCACAAACCTGCCCAGGTGCAGCGGAGTCTGAAAACCAGCGCTGAATTAACCCATGCGCATCAAACACTTCTTTCACAAAACGATTCATAACTTTTCCTGTTGGTGTTCCTGTAGAAGCCGTTCCTGAATAATGGCGTGCCCCGGTAACCGCAGACACAACATGATGGGAATAATGACGCTGGACGCCGCAACGGTGAAACTCAGCGGATAGGCGAATGCCGGAACAGAAAGCTGCCAGGCACTCAGCATCACGCTGACCAGCGTCACGCCAAGACAAAAACTCAGCTGGCGGTTGATGTTCCACAGGGCGCTGGCGTCAGCCAGTTGTTCAGTACGGATATGTAAAAACGCAGCGCTTTGCGCCGTACTGCTGCACAGACTGCTGCCCGCCCCCATTAACGTAAACGCCGCGATTGCCAGCCACGGCGCTGCGGGAAACACACTGAGCAGCGCCAGCAAACCAATACCCGCACCCTGAATCAGACAGCCCGGAATAAATAACGCCCGCGGCCCGAGCCGGTTAAACATTTTGCCGGTAAAACTGATGGCAGCAAATGACGCCAGCGACCACGGCAACATCAGCCCGCCCGACTGCGCCGCCGAGAAGTGGTGTTCATTCTGCAGATACAGCATGGCAATCAGGCTGACGCCGGTAAACACACCGGGAATACACTGATAAATCAGCATGCCGGTGCGCAATAACGGATCTTTTATCAGCGTCAGATCCAGCAGCGGCTCAGGGTGTTTTCGCGATCCCCGTACAAACATCGTCATCAGCCCTGCACCGGCCACGAATAATGCGCTGCCGCTCAGCCATTCATTGTTTTCGCCCAGAGATGTCAGCCCCCATAGCACCAGCGCCAGCCCGCCATTCAGCAGCGCAAATCCTTTCAGATCGAACCTCCCTGCCGGTTCACGCGGCGTTTGCGGCAGCCAGCACAGTGCCAGAACCCAGGCCAGCGACGACAGCGGCAGGCTGGCAATAAACACCCAGCGCCAGCTAAAACTGTCCACGATAATGCCGCCGAGAGCCGGAGACAGCGCCGGTGCCAGCAGCCCGACCAGCATGATCACCGCAGACAGCCGGGCGCGTTCATGGCTGCGGTACAGTGCATAAGTCAGCGTCTGCCCGAGCGGGATCAGCAATCCGCCGCCAAGCCCCTGCAAAACCCGCCAGCCAATCAGCGTGGTCAGGCTTGCCGCGCCCGCTGCAGCGAGTGAGGCAAGCATAAAAATCGTCAGCGAGAGGATAAACACCCGCCGCGCACCGAAACGCCCCGCCAGCCAGCGGCTGAGCGGAATAACCAGTGTCAGCCCCAGAATATATCCGGTACTGACCCACGCCAGCGCGCTGACCGGTGCCTGAAATTCCCGTGCAATGCCGGGATACGCCACATTGGCGATAAACATGTTGATCAGATCAACGAAAAAACCGAGCAAATACACTGCGGCAACCCGCGCCCTGTGACTCATTCTTACGTATCCACAATGGGTAAAGGCGGGCAATGTAACGGAGAAGTTCTTACGGATAAACGGACGCGGTGCAGTTACACTGTCAAAATTATTTTGACAGTAAGGACACACAGAATGCTGAATTTACAGCGGCTGGAGATTTTCGTCGCGGTGGTTAACGCAGGCAGTTTTACCGGCGGAGCAGTCTCCCTCGGGCTGACCAAAGCGGTAGTGAGTTTTAATGTGAAGCAACTGGAAAGTGAAACTGGCGTCGCACTGCTGACCCGAAGTACCCGGCGGCTGGCACTGACGGAATCAGGCGAACGCTTTTATCAACGCTGTCAGGATTTATTGCAGGAAGCCGAAGCGGTGCTCGACGACGTGCGTCGTGATCACGGTGGCCTGAGCGGTCAGTTGCGGATCACCAGTACACCGGAATACGGCGCGCGCGTGGTGGTTCCGGCGCTGGCGGCGTTTTCTGCACTGCATCCGCAACTGCGCATTCAGCACGTCGCCTCTTCACATCACGACGACCTGATCGCCGGACGTTTTGATCTGGCGATCCGTCTCGGCCAGTTGACTGATTCTAGTCATCACGCCGCCGCACTCGGGCGTTTCGGTATACTGCCGGTGGCATCTCCGGCCTTTTTGCGCGAACACGGAAACATCACTACGCCGGACCAGTTGGCCGCAAGCCGGTGGATCGCTCACAGCCGTCTGCCGTTACCTATGAGCTGGCCGGTCACTGATGCTCAGGGAAAGCAAAACCCGTTTCGCGTGACGATGCCGCCCGCCATTGTGGCCGACAGCGCCTCGGCGTTGTTAGCCTTTGCGCTGGCAGGTGCAGGCGTCGTGCTGTTGCCGGACTGGCTGGTGCAGCCGGAAATCGACGCACAGCGTTTATGCCATGTGCTGCCCGGTCACCGTTTTCCGCCACAGGGCATTTTCGCGCTGTATCCTAACACCCGTCACGTGCCTGAAAAGGTGCGAAGCTTTATTGATTTTCTGCAAAGCCGGCTGGCGGAGTTCCCCGCCCAAGCTAAGATTTAACTCAGCTCACGGGAGGAAACATTCATTATGATCATCGAGACATCACGGTTGCTGCTCCGGCCTGTTACGGCTGAGGATATTCCCACGTTTTTTGCTATTTACGGCGATCCGCAAACCAATCTTTTTAACCCGCGCGGGCCATTGCCGGACATCGCGGCAGCACAGGAAAAACTGAACAGCTGGCTGAGGGAATGGCCGGATAATGGTTACGGGCACTGGGCCATTGCGCACAATCATCAACCGGATCAGATTATCGGTTTCGGCGGGCTGGGTATCCGTGAAGGCTACGAAAATCACCGTGTGTTTCTCGGCTATCGCTTTGCGACAACAGCGTGGGGAAAAGGGCTGGCAACGGAGTTTGCCAGCACAGCGCTCAGCACCGGTTTTGAGAAACTGGGCATACTGCGGATTTCGGCTACCGTACGTGAAAATCATCTGGCTTCACAGCGCGTTCTGGAAAAAATCGGCATGCAGAAAGTGGGTTTTGAGGGCGATCCGCTCCATGGCACGGGCAGTTACCTTTACCGGCAGACCAACCCGCGCACAGTCAGCGGCCCATCGTTCAGCTGACATAAAACCACCTTGGGCGATCGTCCCCCGCCTGAGATCGGAAAATTCTGAGTCTCAGGCATTGCTAGCTTTTTTTTTCTAAAAATACCTGTACAACTTTCTATATCTTGTATAACTTTATAGTCACACAGGCAATCATTACTCACACATCTATTAACATAAGGGTTAATTATGCGTCAGAACAGACACAACGGAATGGCCCCGGACACGTCTCATTCCTTATACAGTCAGGTCTTTTCTGAAGAGGAAACAATGGGGCGCGTTGTTGTTGAAATTCTTGAGGCAGGAAAGAACCTCAATCGCAAAGCTTTATGTTCAAAACTTTTAAATCGTGTTGAAGCGGCTGGAAGTGAAGAAGAGGAAAAGCATTATATGAAGCTTATCCGTCTGGTACTTGAACGAGATTCATGATCCACCCTGATTAAGATCATAGTGCAAAGATTGGCTTCATAGCATTTCAGTTCGACATATTATGCGGGCTTGATTAATTCACAGCCTACCAAATTTTATGCCCTCAGGCGTAAAGTACTAACTCTGAACCTGAAGCTAATCTGCCCAAGAACTTTGGCCGGCATATATTCAGAGGCTGCTAATATGTACAGAAGTAATGAAGAAAGACTGACTGATAAGCTGATAGGTGAGGCCGTAATTTCCTTGCTTAAATCGAAGAACCCGATATCGACTGACAGACTCATCGCACAATTACAGTTTATGGCTGCAAGTGCTGACAACATAAATCGGAAAAGTGCCTGCGAGCGGATTATTAATGAGATCCGCCATGATCTGGCTGATAAACGTGCGCGAATTACCTACGAAGTGCGGGATGTCGATAATGTACGACACTTTTTCAATGCTGAAGGGCCGTCCGATGACAAGAAAAGACATTGATTCATCAAAGAATCATTCGCTAAATCAGGGCGATGCGATGAATTCAAACCCATCCCAGACGATGACAGATTCTGTTTATCACTCAGATGTTTATAACTATTTCAACAATGCGGGCGAACTGTTTTTGAGTGAAACCGAAGTGTTGGGTGCCGCTATTCGCGTCATTCTGGCCGAACAAGGCAAAGTGACAAATAAAGCCATTATATTGCACCTGATTACACAGCTTGAATGCACATCCGATGTGGTGCAGTTGGATATTCTGCGTAGTGCACTGGAAATGGTTGTGGGTATGACACCCGAAAATTCCGGCGTCTGATCCCGGCTGATTAGATTTATTATATTTAATAATTTCACGTTCATTTTTGAAAACCGAACGTGACTTCACTCATAAACAGCAAGTGCGGAGGGTATCAAAATGCAAGATGTGTCTTATACTCATGTCAAGTTAGCTGATTATATTCTGACAGAAGACCCGGAACTTCTGGTCGGAAATGAAACTGTCATCCGTATTTATAATAATTTAAAAAATCGGAAAGAACGGGTAACCCATAAAGATATTATTCTTTACCTGATTCAAAAAATTGAGCAGGAAAGTGATTCGGGTAAACAGGATGTATACTTAGAGGCACTTGAATACGTCGTATACCGCACTCCTGATGATGATGTCGTATAATATATCACCTGCGTAGCGTTAAGACTTTGCGAATCAGCCGGATAAATATTTTATATTTGTCCGGCTGATTCATTTAATCTTACTGAAATCTTTTATCGGACTTTTGATATTTAAAGATTTCGGTTTGTTAACAGATATTCCTGCTTAACTTCCGGCCACGCGACAACCGGTGCTCCATTTAGCCTTGGTGAAGCAAACAGCGAGCCCTGGAAATTACACACCCCTGCCGCATCGAGCCACATCCATTCTTCTGCTTTTTCAACACCCGTCGCGATAACCGATATTTCCAAAGAAGAGCAAAACCTGATAATGGCCTGAACAATGGCCTGTTTGGGTCCGCTGGTATGAATGTCACAAATCATATTGCGGTCAATCATAATCTTTTCCGGCTGGCATTGAGTCAGCAACAACAATCCCGCTGATCCTGCGCCGAAATCATCAATCGCCAGTCGCATTCCTGAGGCTTTAAGCTGTTGCAACGCTGTAACGAAATTATCTTCGCGTGTCACGACGCCGTTCTCGGTGATTGCCACGACAATCTGCTCCGGAACCAGACCATGAGCAGTAATCTCATGAACTAAAAATCCGATAGCATCAGGTACCCGGACTAACGTCATAGGCAAAAGTTTGATTGTCAGCGTTTTGTCGCTGATCCCCATCTTCTGTGCCAGTGCAAAAGCCAGCTTTTTGGTTTTCAGGTCAGCTTCATAAATGGTTGTTCTGGAAAGCGCAGAAAAGTACTCCATCGGAGAACCGTCACCTGGACCGCACAGACGGGCTTCGTAAGAGGTAATCTCGCGACTCAGTGGATCAACAATGGGCTGATACGTAAAGCTGTAATCCTTCATCTCGGGAAAGATAAATCCTGCTTCAGGTTTCAGTGACTCATCGGCGATAAAAGACCAGGAATCCGCCGGAAGAATTTCGAGATAATTTTCCTTTTCACGAGCCTGTACAAAGGTGCACAAAAATTGAAGCGCGCGGTCTTCATAGGTCAGCCGGTATTTGGACGTCCCCTTATCCAGCACGGCCTGAAGGACAACATCCTCGTGATGGTGCCTGAGGTCAAAAAGTTCCATCCCCACATTACCGAAGCGGCGCGACGGCGCGTAATCACGCATGAGAACAACGACATTATTGTGCCGCTGATCGCTGCAAATCGTATTATAAATAGCATCGACGGCCTCTTCCGGCCCTTCCAGCAACTGGAAAAAGTGCATTCCGTCAAAAAGCAGAATACCGGTAATACTGTTGCGTTCATTCCCGATGTTGGCTCGCGACACCATCTCTTCCAGAGAAGCAGGCAGGACAGAGTCACTGATGTGGCTGCGGTAGACGAGGGTTAAAAGCATTAAGAAATTCCAGGGCAGGCTTCAGTTATGAACCCCACGATAACAGAAATTTTATTTACGGAAAAATCTCAATTGATTATCTTCGCTAACATATTGTGGTGAAAAAATGCCGTGATGCTCAGGCCTGTGACCATTAAGAGTAATGGCGCGGTTGCCATTTTGGAGGATAATCGCTGACATTCTATTCATTTACAGGAAACAGGGCATGACTCAACAACCCGCACCAGAAGATTTTTACAGCGAAAAATACGGCCTGACCCGTACCCACTCAGAAATCATCAACGCCGCACAGCATGTCCGGCCGGGTAAAGCACTGGATTTAGGCTGTGGCAGCGGGCGTAACTCGCTGTATCTGAACCTGAAAGGGTTTGAGGTGACGGGCTGGGATAACAACGCCATAAGCGTCGCAAAAGTGAATGATATTATCGCGGCGGAATCACTGAATAACATCAATATCAGCGAAGCTGATCTGAACACGCACCGTTTCAGCGGTGAATATGATTTTATTTTTTCCACCGTGGTCATGATGTTTCTGCAACGCGACAGCATCCCGCACATTATTGAAGACATGCATGCGGCCACCAACACGGGCGGTTATAACCTGATTGTGGCCGCCATGGACAGCCCGGATTATCCGTGCCCGCTGCCCTTCCCGTTCACGTTCAAGCCGTCAGAACTGCGTGATTATTATCGCGGCTGGGAAATCGTGAAATATAACGAAGATGTCGGCGAACTGCATAAACGCGACGAAAACGGAGACCGTTACAAGTTGCGGTTTGCGACGCTGCTGGCAAGAAAAATCTGATATCCATCAGTCCTTCGCAGGCAAACCCTGCATAGCCTAGCTTTTCGACTAAACTTAAATTCCACCCAAAAAGGAGCACGATATGTCATCACAAGACTTTGATAAAGATCCTAGCCGTGTGGAAGATAAAGTAGAAAACACGGTTAACCAGTTTGCCGGTGAAGCGCAAAAGCAATTTGGAGATTTTGTTGACTCTCCGAAACATCAGCTTAAAGGTGCTGCACGCAAATACTCCGCGCAGGCGAGTGAAGCAGTTTCTGACGTGGCGGATAAAATCAAAGAAAATCCGCTGTCGGGATTGATTGCTGCCGGTGCGATTGGCGTGGTTCTGGGGCTACTTTTAGGCCGCAAATAACCGTCCGGGAGAAACAGATTTCTCCTACACAAATTATTAACAAAAAGAGGGTATGATCTTGTCTTCTGTAGCAATCTACAGATTATTCAGACATTCCCCTTGTAGCAAATCCAATACCCGTCTCCCCTGACGGGTATTTTTTCGCCAGCTTGCGTGAATCATTGCCCTTTACCGACCAGCTGAGCGGCTTTCACGAAAATTTCATCTTCCACACCGTCCCCTTTTTTACGCCCGAGCCGCCGCAGTTCATCAATGATGCTCTCCCGGTTAATAATCGTTCCGCTGGAAATTAACCCCATAACAGCCGCACCAATGGCCAGCCCGATCAGGCCTGTCTTTTCGCTTTCGTCCTTCATGATGACCCCGGTAAATTATTCGAATTTTTCAGATAACGCTCAGTATCTATAGCTGATGTAATGGCATTTGTCAGAATTCGGGCACAGCCGGGATCGCATTTTTCTATCAGGGTTAAGGGGGCTGGCATAGCCTGAGACGGAGAAATTCCGCCTTGTCAGCAGTCTGTAAAAGACCTATATTTAGACCGAAGCCTCGACAGGAGCAGTAAAACATGCAAATACAGACCATCAGCTTCGTGAAGAAGCATGCCGCTGCGCTTGATTTATCACAACCTATACTGGTCACTCAGAATGGTGAACCGGCTTATGTGATTGAATCCTATGAAGACAGGCAAAAAAGGGATGAAACCATCGCTTTACTCAAGCTGCTGACACTGGCAGAAAATGATAAAGCTGAAGGCCGGACATTGACGAGGGAACAGTTGTTAGCAGATCTCTACTGATGAGTCACTCATCTCATCGGCTCATTATTGGGATCAATTTATGTCTGCCACGAAAAGTAAAATTACGATTGAGTACCTGCAAACTGTAAAGCTATCCATTGATGAAATCGCTTCGTTCCAGACCTTACAGGGAAACGACCCTTTAAAGATCATCAACGCTGTATTAGATGAGTTTGAAACAAAAGTGAAAGTATTTCCTTTGTCCTGCCCGGTTTCACCTGATCTTGCAGCGCTGGGGATTATCAAGTATCGCGAATGCAGTACGTTGAGCGGTTATCGCATCATATATACCTATGATGAACCGGCAAATTTGATCTCTGTCTATGTGCTGCTTTCGCAGCGGCAAAATGTTCAGGCGCTGCTGTTTAAAAAGCTGATCATGGGCTAACAACGCAAAAGCCACGCAAACATCGCGTGGCTTTTTTCAGCGCGTCATCCTCTGTTAAATCATCAGTTTTCCAGCTGGTACGTCAGCGTAATCTCGGCTTTCAGAACCTGTGAAACCGGGCAGCCAGCTTTGGCTTTTTTGATGATTTCATCGAATTTATCTTTATCGATGCCTGGCAACTTCACTTTGCTGTCGAGCGCGATTTTGGTGATCGCAAAGCCGCCATCCACTTTATCGAGTGAAACATCTGCGACAGTATCGATGCTTTCCGGCGTGTGCCCCGCTTCGCCGAGCATCAGCGAGAGCGCCATGGAGAAGCAGGCTGAGTGCGCCGCGCCAATCAGTTCTTCCGGGTTAGTGCCTGGCTTACCTTCAAAGCGGGTGTTGAATCCATAGGGTTGTTCCTTCAGGGCACCGCTTTCAGAAGAGATGTAACCTTTACCGTGTTTAATATCGCCTTCCCAGTGTGCCTGTCCTTTCTTATGAATGGTCATATTTTCCTCCGGTTTGCATTACATTAACGTTAAGTATAGCTTCTGATCGGTGATCCGCGAGGATGGCCGGGCTATGCGGTCTGCGGGTAACTTTTCTATAAATCACAACAAAATAGATAACCGAGGAATAAAGCATGTTTAAACCGCAAGATGTTGTTCAGTCCAAAACCGGCGGCCCGAAAATGATCGTCCGTCGTGTTGAAGGCGACACGCTGTGGTGCTCGCGTACGGACGACTTTTCTGCCACTGAAATTGAAGTAAAAGCCGACACCGTGGATCTGTATCACGAAGACGGCGATTTTGGCGTGTGCTGATCACTCCATCAATTTATCCCTCAAGGCTGCCACGGTGGCCTTTTTGTTTTCGTCAGATTGCCAAAAAGCACAACATGAATTAATATTCGATATTATTAAATAATAATTCACGAGAACAATGATACATGGACGCCAGCATTCCGGTAGAGAAACAGTTTCAGGCCTATAACCACCACGATCTCGATGCCTTTTCCGCCTGCTACAGCGAAGACTTTACCGCCTATCGCATGCCCAATATGCTGCCTTCCTTAGAGGGGAAAGACGCACTCAGAACGTTCTATAAAAACCACCGGTTCAACAACAGCGCATTACGTGCTGAGCTGATCTCACGAACCGTGCTGGGCAATAAAGTATTTGACCATGAAATGATCTACGGAATTTATGAGACCCCCGTCAACAGCATTGCCGTGTTTGAAGTCGAAAACGGGCTGATTAAGACAGCCTGGTTCTATTTTGAATAATCATGCATTTTTTGTGACTGGAAGTATTCATTGGTTGCGGATGGATATCCTCAATCATAATTTCCAATTATGTAAAATTCTGAATATAGTGGTCGGAAATTACTGAGAATAATCTGATCAAGGGACCGGCCATAATGAATAAGCCTTTTGCGTGGATGTCTGTGTTTGTTGCCGCCGCATTTTTAAGCGGATGCGCGCAGCCAACAGTTAAAAACACTGAGCAGGATCAGTCAGCACTGAATACCCGTTGCTACAGTGAGTTCAGGGCACTTCAGACGCTGGATAAACAAGCTTTCAATGTTTATAAGCAACAATTTAGTCAGCTCAACGACGCATATGCAGTTTATAAAACCAATGCTTCGCTGATTAACAAAGACTCCAAAGAAATGTTTGCGCTTGAATTAAAAGATAAGCAGACACTTATCTGTGCCCGAGTTAAAAGCGCCGTGTTCAATAACATGAATCAGCGTTCTCAGATGCTCAACGATATTTAACAGAATCAGACATTGAATCCTGGGATTTTATAATCTCAGGATTCAATGATTGCTCTACCATCCCGCCCGCATTACCAGCCTTTCACCGCATCCCCGTGATAGATAGCGTCCGCCGCTTTCACTGTCGCATCCGTCTGATAAGCCTCAACCAGCTCCTTCACGGCCTGGCTGTCTTTGTTATCTTCACGTGCCACGATGATATTCACGTAAGGTGAATCTTTATCTTCGACAAACAGGCCATTTTTGCCCGGCGTCAGCCCGACCTGTCCTGAATAAGTGGTATTGATGATCGCCAGTTCAATTTTGTCGTCATCAATGGCGCGTGTCAGTTGCGGCGCTTCGATCTCAACAATTTTGAGATGCTTTGGATTTTCAATGATATCCAGAGACGTCGGCAGCAAACCTACGCCCTCTTTCAGTTTGATCAAACCTTCTTTTTGCAGCAATAACAGCGAACGGCCAAGGTTAGTCGGGTCATTAGGCACCGCAACCTGCCCGTTATCACTGAGCTGATCAATGGATTTTATCTTGCGGGAGTATCCTGCAATCGGATAGACGAAGGTTTTCCCCACTTCCACCAGCTTGTAGCCGCGCTCTTTGATCTGCTTATCCAGATAGGGACGGTGCTGGAACGAATTTACATCAATGTCGCCGCTGCTCAGCGCCGAGTTTGGCAACACGAAATCGTTGAAGGTCACGACTTCCACATCAAGGTTATATTTGTCTTTGGCGGTCTTTTTGATGGTTTCCCACATCTGTTGATCGATACCCGCGCTGATACCCACTTTAATGTGGTTTTCCTGCGATTTTTGATCACAGGCACTCAGCGCCAGTGCGCCCACCAGAGATAATGCCAGAACTGAAAATTTTAGTGTTATGCGCATAACGGTTTTACTCTTTCCGTGAATAATTAAAAGGTTGAAACAGCATCGCTGAAGATCTCAGTGTTTCAAAGCCTGTCGGGATGCGCAAATACGAAAAAGAAATAACCTAGAGCGGGAATGCTGCCGGAACCCGCTGTACGCAGGTTCCGGCAGGAGGATTTTCTTATGTGGAAAGATTTCCTGATCGTAAACCGATCATTTGCCCGCTGCGTGTAATACCGCAGGTTGCGGGCGGGACAGGAAAATGGTGATGCCCGCCAGCAATGTCAGCACACCGCCGAGCAGGAAGGCACTGCTTACGCCCGCGCTGTCAGCGAGGATCCCGCCGAACAATGCGCCCAGCGCCAGCGACGTCTGGAAGACACACACCAGCAACGCCGAGCCGGTTTCAAACAACGCAGGCGACGCCTGATACGTCCAGATATTCAGACACACCGGCAGCGCACCAAACGCCAGTCCCCAGAGGATCACCAGGGCACAGGCCAGCGCCAGCGGCACCGGGAACAGCGACAACACCAGCACCGAGGCGCTGAGCAACAGCATATTGAGCATAAACGCTTTCTTTACACCGAGCTCACGGACAGTAATTTCCGTGGTAAGCGTGCCTAATAACCCCGCCACACCGTAGCCCATCAGTAACAAAGAAATATTGCTGGCTGAAAGATGCAGGCTAAACCGCAGCCACGGCTCGAGGTAGGTATATGCCGCGAAATGACCGCCCGCCATAAATACGCCGATGATCAGCGCGTAGCGGATCCCCGCGACTTTCGTGACGCTGAGCATCGCACGCAGGCCGATAGAGTGTTGTGCCGGCAGCGAAGGCAGCGCCAGCCATTGCAGCACGAAAAACGCCAGCGCCAGCACGGCGTTAAGCATAAATGCCATGCGCCAGCCGAACAGATCCCCGATAAAGGCGCCCGCCGGTACACCTGCGACCGTGCCGACCGCCACGCCCGCAGTGATCAGCGAAATGGCCCTGGCGCCCTGCTCCTCTGACACCAGCCGCCGCCCGGAAGGAATAGCAAATGACCAGAAACCACCGACACCGATGCCCAGAATTATGCGTCCGATCAGCAGAATGTTGAATGACTGCGCCATCACGGCGATACCGTTGGCCACGATCACCGTCGCGGAGAGCAATAATAATAAGGTGCGGCGATCCATTTTTCGGGCAAACAGCATGATCAGTGGCGCAGAAATCGCGGCAACTAAACCGGGCAACATCACCGCCAGACCGGCATGCCCTTCAGTGACACCCAGAGATTGCGCGATGGGCGACAGTAAACCGATCGGCAGAAATTCGGTATTAACCAGCGCGAAGGTGCCGCAGGCCAGTGAGAAAACCGCCAGCCAGCGGCGGAATGCAGAAGTTTCTGGCCGGGTGTCCAGCGATGAGCACTCAGTCATTTTATGATCCTTAGCAAGGTGAATTATTTCGGGGGTGTTGTTTTAGTATTTGAACGTAATAAACGTGATCACCATCACAGGGTCAAGCCCTTTTCATAATGACTGCCCGGGTATTTCTTATGCACCTGCCAGATAAGCCAGTCTCCGCCTGCGATGCAGGCTGCAGAGGCGCGCGGAGGTTCAAACGGAAAAGGCACATACAGATAACGCGGACAGGAAATGACTCCACATATAAGTATGTTGTAACTAAATTGCAGAAAAAGAGATCAACCGCCGGATGCGGCGGCGAATAACGTGACGGGGAAAGGGCGTTTCAGGGTTAATGCGACACAGATTTAGAATAAAGCTGGATGATCATAATGCCGACAGCGATGCAGCCCATGCCAATCAGCGCCGGAGTATCAAGCCGCTGTTTGTAGATGAAGAATGACATGGCCGAAACAAGGAAAATCCCCATGCCTGCCCAGATAGCGTAGGCGATGCCGATATTCATCACTTTAACGACCTGAGAAAGTCCATAAAAGGATATGGCATAACCGACGACCACAATGACGCTCGGCACTAACCGGGTGAATCCATCAGACGCCTTCATCATGGTCGTCGCCAGTGTTTCGGCGCAGATAGAAACAGCAAGGATGAGATATATTTTGAACATAAGACCTTCTCAATATGAGATTTATAAAAATAAAACATTACCCCGCAGAGTCTTACATTAAACCGTCTTAACGGCAATCATGCCGGGTTTTACTGTTGTCATAAAAATAACCGGGCACAAATACGCCGAATGGCCGGAAATTATTATGTCAGCGCCCTGTCACAACGCCGGTGTGCTTCTCCCGCTTTATGATTTTCTTCTTTTATTGCAGGCGCAATTTCAAGCAAATCTTTCCTGATACGGCGGATATCATGTCAGTTCGAAGTTTTTAAAGTGGCGAAACCAATGACTATTTCATCGACAACGAAAGAATTTATACTCTCATGCTTAGAGAAAGTGGGTGTTGACAATAGAAAGTTGGCGGCTATTGCACAGGGAGCTGATATCTACGGGCCTGAAGGGTTACTGGACTCAATCCATTTAGTGGGCTTTATCGCAGAGATGGGCGAATGGATGGAAGCCAGAACCGAGGTTTCCGGGAGTTTTTTTGATATCCTCGATGGCGATCTTTTCGAAAACTTCAAAAATATCAATCAGATTGAATCACTGTTATCCCGGAGGTTTAGCGATGTCAGCTTTTCCTCCTGATAGCCAGTTTATCAGTACAGAAAAAATCGACGACATTCCTTATCAGCGTCTGGCTGACAGGGTGCCGACGCCGTTTTATGCCTACAGCGCCTCGCAAATAAAGGCCGACTTTTCAGCATTAAAAAAGTCACTTCCGGATGAGATTCATTATTTTTATTCGCTCAAAGCTAATCCCAATAAAACACTGGTTCAGTTGTTAAACCGGGAAGGTACGGGTTGTGAAGTGTGTTCTCTGGCAGAACTGGAAACAGTGATAAGTCAGGGTGTGCCCCCGGAGGATATTATTTTCGTGGGTCCCGGAAAATACATTGCTGAATTAACCCAATGCTGTCGCATCGGTATTAAAGCTGTCGTCATCGAATCCATTGAAGAAATAAAACTTCTGAATGATATTGCTGCCAGCATGGGCGTTATACAAACCATCGCCTTGCGCATCAACCCTGAGTTTACGGGCGAAAAAGCCAAACTGGTGATGAGCGGCAAACCACGGCAATTTGGCATCGACGAACAACTTTTACCACAGGCATTTGCCTGTGTCGCGCAGCAGGAAAATTTAAGACTGGCGGGGATCCATATTTATCTCGGTACACGGATCCTCGACTGGCAAGCGCTGGCTAAAAATACCCTGAATATTCTGTCACTGGCGGGATCTTTGCAGGAGATCTACAAGGTCGATTTTGATTTTGTCGATGTCGGCGGGGGTTTTGGCGTCAGGTATTTTGATAAAGAAAAGCCACTGGATATTGTTGCGCTCGGTGGCGCGTTAGCGCCCGTTATCCGCAATTATCATGACAAATTTCCGCGCTGTAAGATCATCGTCGAACTGGGCAGATATCTGATTGCCCGTGCAGGCATTTTCGTCACCCGCGTTAATTATCTTAAACCCTCCCGGGACGAATGGTTCGCGGTGTGTGATGGCGGAGCCAACTGTCACGGCAGCGCCGCTGGCATCAACTCGCTGATCCGGCGTAATTTTCCGATGGCCCGTCTGGGTGAAACCCGTGCCGGGACACAACATCGTTATCAGGTCACCGGCCCGCTTTGTACCCCCACCGATATATTAGGTGAAAACATTATGCTGGCGGAACTGCATCCGGGCGACCTGATCGGCATCGGACATTCAGGCGCATACGGGGCCAGTGCTTCACCCGTCAACTTTTTAAGTTTTGGTCATCCCGCCGAAATTCTGGTGGAGAAAGGTCAGGCTTTCCTTATCCGAACCGCAGATAGCATTGAGACATTATTGGCACCTCAGATATATCAGCCTTTATCTGTCGGAAATGCCTGAGGAATCTGTATGTCTCTGGAATTTTCAGCCTCCAATATTCTTTGGCATGAGTTTGAAAAAAATAACAATCCTTCTGCTACGGTGGAGAGTGAACAACTGGATAAAGTTAAAAGTTTTGTTAACGCTTTTTTTCAGTCACATTCCCGCACATGCGAAGCCCAGCTTCAGCCCGTCTCCCGTTGGGTTAACTCTCAAAACCTGACATTCACGACGATGCTCAAAAAACTGGTGACCCAGTTGGAAGAGCAGGCGCTGGTCAATGACCTGGATTTGGTGGTGCTGACCCACTGGACGCCCGATGCTGAAATTGGCGCTTCAGTGACGAATGCCATTATTTATGAAACCGGTTCTCATAACGCTTTTGGTATTGCCATCAGCGATCATGGTTTAAGCAGTGGATTTGTCGCGTTGCAAATCATTGAAGATTACCTGGAAGATATCAGCGGGGACAAACGTCCGCGTAAAGCCCTGCTGATGATGGCAGATCAGGATGCCATTCTGTATGACAGCCCTTATCTCGCCAATTTCCACCCTGCGGCCAGTTGCTGTTTGCTCCTTTTACAAAGCAACGCGACCCACGAACCCCATAAGGTCGCCGGTAATATTACCTTTAAAAATTATCAGAAAACCTCGCTGCCGGTTTCAACGGCGGACATTTATCCCCTGCTTTCCACGCTGAAGATGTTCAGTGCCGCTGAAAACGCATTGCCGCTGATTATTCTGACCAGCAAATCGTTTTCACAGGTTCTGCAACGGGATGCCAACTTCTCGGGTGTCAGGATAGAAACCTGGGACGATGCTTTACTGTCTTCAGCACCCTGGGTGTTATTAAAAAAGCTCGCTCAGAAAAATACGCGGTTCTTATTAATGATGCCGGAAGGGAAGAATATGATCTTCGCCAGTTTTGTGATGGAGAGCTGAAGGTGTATATCCATGCCATCACAAGCCTGATAGCTCCGGTTCTTACCCCGCTCTCCCTGCTGGAAAAAAAATACTGCTGGGGAGAACGGAATCATAAAATTTTTAGCCGTTTTCATAAGATGCAATCTGCCAGTCTGTTTGCTGATGAAACATTGCCGGATCTGCTCTCCGACCTTCTGCAAAAATTACGCGCTGAATGCGACCCCGGTTTATTTCGCCAAATCCGCTATGTCGCCTGGGCGCATTCTCTGCACGCCACAAGCCCGTTTGACCGGATGGAAGAACTGTCCACGGTATTTCAGACGTTTTTTGGCGACCAGGAGATCGAATTTTTTTCTGCGACACAGGCTTCCTGCGCTTCAGGTCTGGTGAGTTTGAAATATTTGCAGGCGAAAATGCGCGCCGCACAGCAGAACACTCTCTCTGAGAACTGTGGCTCTGAGAACCTGGCCTCTGTCTGCGGGGTGCTGATCACCGGTGAAAAATGTTTTCACCGCACGGTGCAATATGTCGATCAGAATGGTTATTTTGGCGAAGCCTTTTGCGCCACGCTGGTTGGCATGGCCCCTTCTCCTCATTCGCTGCATCTGCGTGCACTGCATTTACAACAACTCGGGGCTTATGGCACGCGGATGCGGGAAACGGATCGCGAAAGTGAAAATGCCTATGACCACGCATTTTTGCCGGTGATGACCGAAACCATTCAAAAAACGCTGGCGGGCGCGGGACGTAAACCGGAAGAACTCAGCGCCGTGCTCCCTTACCACATCAGCCCGGTGACCTTTGACCGCCTTGCTGATCGCAGCGGATTTAGCCGGGACATCGTATTCCGCCATAACCTCTACACGCTCGGTCACTGCTTTTGCAGCGATGCGTTTCTCAATATCAAAAGCCTGCTTGCCTGTGGGGATAATGCCGTCAGAGCGCGGTGCATTCTGGCTCTGGCCTCAGGCGTGGCGGGCACCTTTGGCGCAATGGTTCTCGAATCAGACAATGAGGATATTCCATGAGCACAACCCATTTAACACAGTGGCTGGCCCGTGCTGCACAGGCTTTTCCCGAGAAAACCGCCCTGGTTGCCGGTGATGAAGAGATAAGCTGGTCAGCACTGTTCCAGCGGGTCATGAAAACGGCCACCTGTTTGCAACAGCATCACATTAAACGGGGCGATCGGGTGGTGGTCTGGCTGCCGAACAGTATCGACTTTGTGGTGTGCTTCTGGGCGGTTCAGCACCTGCAAGCCATTTTTGTCCCTCTTAACCCTGACACGCCCGTCGCGCGCGTGGGCTGGATATGCAACAACGCAGAAGCCAGTTTGCTGATCAGCAGTGCAGATCAGGCGGATGCGCGGGTCACGGCTAGTGCAGATCGCGCCCCGTATCCGGTGCTGTTTGACAAGCCGGGCACAGAAAGTCTGAGCCGCCCGGCGTTACTTTCATTACAGCAGATCGCGGCGCAGGCAGACGTCACACCGCTTGTGCCGGAAGACGCGCTGGATATCGATCTGGCCTGCCTGATTTACACATCCGGTTCCACCGGAGATCCGAAAGGCGTCATGCTGACCCAGCGCAATATGTTGAGCGCGGCGACATCCGTCAGCACCTATCTGGATCTGAGGGCAAGCGATCGGATTTTCTGCACGATCCCGATGAGTTTTGACTACGGGCTTTATCAGGCCATCATGGCCACCAGAGTGGGCGCGACGCTGATTATCGAAAAAGATTTCAGCCGTCCGTTGTTTGCCCTCAAACAACTGGTGAAACAGCGGGCATCGGTTTTGCCGATTGTCCCCACCATGCTGGCCCTCATTGCCCCTCTGGCAAAACGTTATGATTTTTCATCCGTGCGTAAAATCACGAATACGGCTGCCGCGTTGCATTCCAATGATATTGATACGCTGATTGCCCTGTTCCCTCAGGCAGAAATTTTCTCTATGTACGGACTGACGGAATGCCATCGCTGCACCTGGCTTCCGCCAGCGATGTTGTCGACACATAAAGAGAGCGTCGGTTACGCCATCCCGAATACCGAACTTTGGGTGGTGGATGACAACGGTGTCCCGCATCGCAGCAATGCCACGGGCGAGCTGGTTATTCGTGGCGCGACGGTCATGCGCGGTTACTGGCGCAATGAAGAACAGACGCAAAAGAAATTACGTCCCGGCCCGCTGCCCGGCGAATCCGTGCTGTATACCGGAGACATCTGCCGGCTGGATGAACGTGGCCTGCTTTATTTTGTCGCCCGCAAAGATGACATTCTGAAAACCAACGGCGAAAAAGTGGCGCCGCGGGAAGTCGAAGGCGTGCTCAAACGCATCCCCGGGGTCGGACAGGTAGCGGTGATTGGCGTCCCTCATGCCATTTACGGTGATGAGATCGTCGCCTGTATTGAATGTGTGACGGCGCCCGATATTGCCCTGCTCAAAGCCTTCTGTCAGACCCATCTCGAAAGCTACAAGCGCCCTCACCGCTATTATTTCAGTGAGGCGTTACCCAAAAATAATAACGGAAAGATTGATCGTAACCGGCTGCCTGAACTCCTGTTACAGCGCTCCCATGATGTTCAACGCGAATCCGTAAAATCATAAGGAAATCATTATGTTTACTTCAACAATCATTGAGGCCATCGGCTTAGTGCTGGAAAGTTCTCATCTCTCAGAACTGCATGCAGAAACACATCTGGAACGCGATTTAGGCTTTGAAAGCGGGCTGTATATTGAACTGATTATGTATCTGGAAGAGAAAGTCGACGGGCTGATCCTGGATCCGGCCACGTTGGAATTTGAGCATTTTGAAACCGTGGGCAGCTTATCGAGATTCATTCAACTGCAACTCGCGAACCGGGCTGCCTGAATGGAACAATGGGCAGAGGTTATCGCGATTTTCATGCGTTTCCGGCACCGGCCCGAACTTGCCTGGTGCCATGATACACACCGTCGCGATTATGCCACGCTGAGTCAGCGCGCAATGGATCTCGCCGTGCAGATCCGCCAGCATCAGACAGACACTGACCGCCATGTAAAACCGGTGCTGGTATACGGGCATAAGTCGTTCGATTTTATTGCCGCCTGGTGGGCATGCCTGCTCTGCGGCTGCCCGGTGGTGCCCGTTGAATCGGATAACAGCCCGGAACGGGTGGAGAAAATTGCGCTCACCCTCGGCGCAGGTCTGCTGCTGAATACGACGGCGACGCCGGTTCAGATGAACGCGGTCAGGGTACTCAACACGGCGGAAATTAACGGACCTGTCTGTACGGATGCCACACTGCATGCGCTGCTGAGTGAAAGCCGCCAGCGTTTGCAGGATGTCCCCGGCGAACCGCTGGCTTACATCATGTTTTCCTCCGGCACCACCGGCGAGCCGAAAGGGATCCAAATCACCCTGCGCAATATGGTGAATTTCATTCACTGGATCCGCGAAGATTTTCCACTGGACGGTGCCGTCACCGGCAATGTTCGCTACTGCTTTGATGTTTCCTTATTTGAAATCTGGTTAGCCTGGGTTTTCCTGCAACCGCTGTCGGTGCTCGATCACCGCGAACTCATCAGCACCCGCAAAATGATTGCACAGCATGCAGAAACCGGTGTTGTCTGCTGGGTATCCACGCCTTCGATTATCCGCCTTTATCTGCTGGACCCCACGTTCAGTGCCGCACAACTTCCCCTGCTCCGGCGGTTTATTTTTTGCGGTGAAACACTGACAAAAGACATCGTCACACAGCTATGGACACGATTTCCCGATGCCAGCGTGATAAACACCTATGGCCCGACGGAATGCACGGTTGCGGTGACCTCGGTGCTTATTACACCTGAAATGATCAGCGACCCGCTACCCTTGCCGATTGGCGCGGCCAGACCGGGCGCGGTACTCAGCCTGCACGGACAGGAAAGTGACAGCGGCCGGGGCGAGCTGTTAATCAGCGGCCCCTGCGTCGGGCCAGGCTACCTCAATGCACCGCTGAAACAGCAAACACAGTTTATCCGCCATGCCGGGCAAAATGCCTATCTGACCGGTGATATCGGCCAGGCGAAGGGAGATTGTTACTATTTTCTTGGCCGCGAAGACGGGGAAGTCAAAATCCAGGGACACCGCATCGATCTCTATGAAATTGAGCATTTCCTGCGTAGCCAGAATCTCGTGTCGGATGTCGTTGCAGTGCCTTTTCTACGCAAAGGCAATGCCGAGGCTATCCAGGCCTGCGTGATCCTCAATGATTCCTGCACGCTTTCAGCGCTGGGCCACGCGATGCAGGCGCATTTCCCGCCGTGGTCGATCCCCCGTTACTGGTATGCCATTCCTCATACTATTTTGAATCATAACGGAAAACTCGACCGCAGCGCGGCGCGTGATCTGGCACTGGATAAAGGGGAGAAATATGTTTTTATCGCAAATCAGACCGCTGTTTGACCGGCTTCGCAACCGCGATGACGCCATCGCGCTGATTAACCAGCAAGGCACCTACAGTTTTGCTGAACTGGGCGCACGGACGGCCGCCATCGCCCATTTTCTTACCCCTCTGGCGGGTCGCAATGTGCTGATCTACGGTCATAAACAACTCGATGCGGTCGCCGCTATTCTGGCCTGCATCAGTAAAGGCTGTTGTTTTACCTTTGTGGATCAGGCAAATCCGCCGTCCAGAATTGAAAAAATAGCCCGGATGACGCGCACGGAAGTGATCATCACCACCCTGCCGCACCCCCTCGCCGGGCTGGAACAATGGCCGCAGTGTGTCAGTGCTTCACTGGCAGACATTTCTCCTGCAACGCTGCCCGCTGAACCGTCATTCACCCAATCTCTTTTCTATATCCTTTCCACCTCGGGCAGCACCGGTGAGCCTAAAGGCGTTATGGTCAGTTATGACAATTTTGCCGCTTTCAGCGCGTGGTTCGCACCGCAAGTCACCGGCGGAACGGACAAGGGCTGCCATATTAATCACGCCTGTTTTTCTTTTGATATGGCGATCCTCGATCTCATTCCGGTTCTCAGCCGCGGGCAGACCGTGCTGATGCTGGATCATTGCAATAATGTTTTGCCCCGGCAAAACATCAGGCTGATGACAAGAGAGCCCGATGTGGCCGTCACCAGTTGGTTTTCAACACCCAGTTTTGCTGAACTCATGCTTAAAGACGCGCTGTTCAGCCACGTTAAGTTCCCCGCCCTGAAGCGTTTTTATATCGGCGGTGAACGGGTTGCGCCAGGTTTGATCACACAGTTACAGACGCGCTTTCCGGCGCTTGAAGTGATGCACGCTTATGGCCCGACCGAGACAACCTGCGTGACGCATACGCATCTTTTGTCCCAGCCGCTACACCATCAGGCAGGGTTATTGCCGCTGGGCAAGCCGCAAGGGCTGAACCGCATTCGCATCGTCGATGCGGCCGGTCATCCGGTTTCTGCCACAACGGTAGGTGAAGTCAGGCTTTACGGCCCTCAGGTTTCACAGGGCTATCTGCCGGAGGATCACCCCCGCAATCAGGCTTTTGCTGAGGATGAATGGGGTCGCTATTACGCCACGGGCGATCGCGGTTTTGTCGACGAAAATCAGTCACTGTTTATTTGCGGCAGAGATGACGGACAGTTTAAGTTGCATGGCAATCGCATTGAGCTGGCAGAAGTAGAATCCGCCGTGTGCCGAAATGCCAACGTGATCCAGTGCTGTCTGGTACCGCTCGAAGAACAGGGAAAAGTGACCGACCTGCAACTGTTTGTACAACTGCATGATGACAATGCGCTGCAGCGGCAAGCCTTACGCCATTTCTTGTCCGGGCAGCTACCGGGATACATGATCCCTAAACAACTGGTCTTTTGCCAACACTTCCCCCTGACATTGCATGGCAAAATAGACCGGCAGGAACTCGTCCGGCAATACGCGGTTTCTGACAGTTTTTAATCGACATCCTGCAATCACATATAAAAAATCCAGCGTAATTGCTGAGAAAATACCCGGCATCAATTTATCTTCATGATGATGAAGGCCATATAATTTTATGACGGGTTAACGGGGTTATCATGCGTTTCGATCATACCGGTTATGTCGTATCAGATACCGATGCAACCGTCGCGGCTATTAAACTCTTTTTCCCCGTGACCGTCAGGTATAAAGAACAGATTCATGCTCAGCGGGTGTTAATCACGTTGCTGTCCACGGCAGAGGGAAATAACCAGATCGAGCTGGTTGAACCATTGCCAGATAATATTCATCTGCAAAGCATGCTGGATAAATCAGGCAAGTCATCCCTGCCTTATCATATTTGTTTTGTTGTCGATGATTTTGACCAGCAATATCAAACCATGAAATCCGCAGGCTGGATGGTATTAACGCGCCCGTTTCATGCCTTTAATAATCATCACCGCGCCAGCCACCTTTATCATCCTGATGCCGGAATCATCGAAATCATGTCGGGGTCGCTATGAAATCATTTTACGATCACCCATCAGACGCGGATTTTTTCACGCCGGATGCCCAGGCGCAGGCGATTGCCGATAAGCTCCGCCAGATAACCTCGCCGGACGACACGCGGGCGGTCATCAGCCAGTGGTCGCAGGCTGCGGCGTTTAATCTCCTCGGCGTGCCCGCTGAATACCCGTCACACAAGCCACATCTTCAGGCTTATCAGCACATCCGTTTGACTGAGCGCTACCGGCTCTATGAAAAAGTGGCCTTTATCTCCCCGATACTCATGTTTTCGGCTCCCGGCCCCGGCATGGCGGCTTTTGCCGTCTCCGGGCTGGGGACAGAACAACAACAGGATGCTTTTTTTAGCCGCTTTCAGCAGACCTTAAGCTGGTCATGTTTTGCGATGACTGAACCGGCGCAGGGAAGCGATGCAGGTGCCATGGAAACCACGGCGTCGCCGGTTGACGGCGGGTATCTGCTCTGCGGGAGAAAAATGTTCATCGGCAACGGCATGATTGCCGATACCGGTGTGATATTTGCCCGCACAGCACCCGGACCTCTGGGTATTAATGCTTTTATTTTTAATCCGCAGTCAGCAGAAATTTCCCGCTACGCACTGGAATTAAACGGGTTGAAAGGCACTAACCTTGCGCACATGCAGTTTGATGATCTGTTTATCCCTGAAGCAGACATGTTGGGCAGGCATCTGAAGCCGACGGAGCGGTTTGCAAAATCCGCCATCGCCACATTCGATGCCCTGCGTCCTTGCGTCGGCGCGCTGGCGCTGGGTGTCGCGCGGCGCGCACTGCACGAATGGCAACATGAGCGGCGACTGACACCTTCGCAGTCTGCCTGGCTGTCGCAGATGGAACGCCGCTGGCTGGTGGTCTATCACCACGGGCTGCGGGTCTGCCAGCAAACCGAAGATAAGCTTGCGCCGGAAAATCATCCCGGAATGGTAAAAACCAGTTGCGTGATCCTGGCGGAAGAGCTGATTTGCGGACTGATTCACCGTACACCGGCCAGAGATATGCGTCTGCTAAACACACTATGGCAGGCCTTCCGGGATGTGAAAGCCTTTGAATACACTGAGGGAACGCGGCAGATCCACCGTTTAAATCAGGGGTTTTCCCGGCCGCAAGAGGTGAACACATGCCTGTAACCGTCACCTTGCTCGGTCAGGGCACGATAACGGTTCTCACCCGCAGCCAGGCCGTCACACCGGACAGCCGGCATTTCATTGCTTCAGAACTTTTGGCGACAGAACACAGGGCGGCGGGCAACTGGTATCATCACTGGCCTGAAGAGGATTGCGGAAACCGTCTGCATGCTAAAGCCCTGATCACGCTTTGCCAGCACCATGTTCTCTCCTCTACGGAGAGTCTGCTGGTCTACGATTCACGGTATCCGGCCGCACGCGGCGCCACCCCTTTACTGCAAAGTTTGCTGTGCCACTGCCCGGAATTTTCCGAAGCCTGGGGGATTTGCAGTGGCCGTTTTGATCCCGGTGAGGCGTACAGGCTGGCTCAGACCCTGATGCAGGAGGAATGCCGCTTACTTTATCTCTACGACCCGATACAAAGGCTGAGTCAGGATCCCACGCCTCAGGAGTCAGAATTGCACTATCTGATTTTCTCGGCACGGATGTTGAGAAAGTAATGGATAATTTGCTGGTTTCGCTGACAGATAAGCTGTCAACCCCGGCTGTTTTTCCGATGCGACCTTCAGAGGTGCAGCAGCTCGCGCTAATGAGAACGGAAACAGTGCATTGCGGGCCATATCGCAGCCGGGTGCTGATCAGTCAAGGTCCGATGCAGGCGGCAAAAAAAGCGCTTGTGTTACATGGCTGGGGCGGTCATCCCCTGATGCTGGCGCAGGCTAAAGATATTCTGCTGGCGCAGGGATATGAAGTGTATCTGCCGTTTTTACTCGGACATGATCCGCAAACGCCAGCCCCCTGTGATTTTCCCGCACAGTGCCAGTTACTGCTCACCCTGCAAAATACCTTTGGTGCTTTCGACACCGTCGTTGCCCATTCTGCTGGCGGGCTGATCACCGCCTTGTCGGCATCTCTCGGCTTTCGCTTCAGCCGGCTGGTGCTGATGTCAGTTCCGGCCTCGTTTACCAGCCTGTTGCAACACTATCTGCGGCAAAATCATCTGCCTGAATCTTATCTTGCCCCGCTGTGCGCGTGGTATCAGGCCCGCTTCCCGGCACCGGAGATGCCCGCAACGGACTCGCTTTTTGCGCTGGGCGACATCCCTGCACTGATACTTCAGGGTCAGCAGGACACCAGAATCAATCCGGCCGATGCGTGGAAAATTCACCGTCAGTTACCCGGCAGCCAACTGGCATTGATAGAGCATACCGGCCATCTGGGTGTGCTGACTCATCAACGGACACACTACGAATTAAACGCCTTTCTCCGTACGGCAAACGCTGATCCTGAAAAAAGGAGCCACTATGTTGGGTCACATTGAATCCCTGACGGTCTACATTCCTGAACAACGGAAATCACTGGCGGAAGTCGCGCCCGCGCTGCAACTGAGTCCGCTGGATATCAGAATGTTTTCCCGCTTTTACGGGCTGGCAAATTTCCCACGCCAGCCGGGTTCACTTGATGATCTGTTGCGCCCGTTGTTAAAGCAGTTCACCGACCATCACGCTGATTGGCTCCCCCGCATTAAACATGTGGTGCATGCCCATACGCTGCCCGGCATTCGCCCTTTCGACCTGTCGGGCAAAGCCCTGCTCGACGAGGCCGGATTTGCTGACGACACCCATTACACCTCGCTGACGATGGGGCATTGTTCGACGTCATTGTCAGCCGTGGAATATGTTTGCAGCCGGATTAAAACGGGGGAATATGCTTTGTTGCTGGTCGGCGAAAAGGCCTTTCACCCCAAAGTCGAACTGATCGACGATACCACCATTATGGGCGAAGCGGCCTGCGCCGTTCTGCTCAGTCGCGCCGGGGAACGCTGCAAAGTGACCGCCAGATACAGCATGCAGGCGGGAGAATTCAGTCAGCATCGCGGAAATGAATCAGGTAAGGAATCACGCTTCGCCAGCGTTTATTTTTCTTTTATCGCCACCGCGATGCGCAATGCTCTGGAACATTTCGGGCATACTGCCGGTTCACTTGACTGGATTGCACCGCATAATGTGAATTTATCGTCATGGCAGAAACTTGCTGACGAACTGAATATTCCGCGGCAAACACTATTTCTCGAAAACGTGCCACGTTATGGTCATTGTTTCGGCGCAGATCCTTATCTGAATTTGGCGACATTGATCCGTCAGAAAAGATTATCGCCCGGCAATCATGTGATGCTGGTGAGCGTAGGAATGGGCGCGACCTTCTCTTCATTGCTGCTGGTATTATCAGCCGGTAATGAAATTCCGGTATTTTGCAATTTGGAGCAATTTCCAGATATTAAGCAGGATTAAGTTAATACGCACTTGTTCTTTATGTGATGTGTTAACTCCTCATGGCTGATATTACCCGATACTACCCGCAGCTGAATGAACTCCAGGCACTGCTCACCACGGCTGGCAAAATTTCGGAATATAAACCGGATCAGGCGCTGGCCTGTTTTGATCATCCCGAACTGATGAGCATTGCCTGTATCGGCATTCCCTCCCGTTTTAATCCCTGGGAAACGGCGGCCTTCTCTGACGTTGATTACTCACATCACTTACAGATCATCGAATATCTGAGCCGGGCAGATGCCAGCGCGATGATGATGTTGCCCGGTGCATCCCTTAGCACCCGCGCTATTTTGACGCTCGGCACTGAGCGGCAACAGGCACGGTTTTTCGCCTGCTTTGAACACAGCCCTGCCTGGACATTTTTTGCCGTCACCGAGCCGGGGTTTGGCTCCGACGCCACGGCAATTGCCTGCGAACTCACGCAAAACAGTCAGGGATGGTGGCTGAACGGGCAAAAGATGCTGGTCGGCGGCGCGATGCGCGCCAGCGCGGGCCTGGTATTTGCCCGTTATGAACAGACCCACCGGCTGGTGATGGTGTTTCCCGAAGGCAGAACCGGACCTTTGCAGCGTGAACTGCTCGATACCTTCGGGTTAGCGGGTGCAGCACTGACACGTCTGACGATGACCAATCTGAGTGTCAAAGAAGACGATATTTTAGGGCATGAACGCCGGGGATTGCAGCAGGGGCTTAATGCGCTGAGCAAGGTCTTTGAGCGCCACCGTCCCATGGTGGCGGCTATGGCGCTGGGCACCACTTACGGTCTGCTGAAAGCGCTGGAAACCCGACCATTACCCGCGACTGCGCAACATTGGATCGCCTGCCAGTGGCGTAAATATCATGTTCTCTTTGAGCAGATGCTCGCACTGGCAGAAGGCTATCGTACGGGTCAGCAGCAATATGCCAGCACCAGCCGCCTCAAATTAAGCGCTACCCGTCTGGCCGAAGAGACGGCGAGCCATCTGCCCCACTGGCTCGCCACCGAAGACTGGCTGGAAGAGACTTTCCTGCGCAAGCGCTACCGCGACAGCTTTGCTTTTGAATACATGGAAGGCACCAGCAATATCCACTTACTTAACAGCTTCCGCACACCTGAAATTCAGGGAGATCAACGCCATGCTGTACCTTGATCCCGCCGATATTGTCAGCCAGTCGTTTCATCACACCGAAGTCCCTCAACCGGAGTGGGAAACGGATATTCCGCACTGGCGTTCGTATGTTCAGCATTTTTTCGCCGCTAACGGTGAGCCGCTCAGTCAGGAAAACGAGCAGGTTAACACCTGGATCACCAGCAATGAACGGGCGGCCTTCAGCGATATGGTCGCTACGTTGCTGCCACATCTTGCCCCGGTCGTTCAGCCGCAGCGGGTGAAAACGGTGCTGATGGCGCACTGGACGCCTGACCTGCACATGGGGAGTTCTGTGGTGAATTTAGCCATACATCAGCTTGGCCTCACCGACTGTCTGGCGCTGGCAATCAGCGATCGCGGGCCGGATGCGGCGTTGTTCGCCCTTGATGGCCTCAGCGACTGCCTGCAAGGGAAAGCGGAAGACGGATTGTTACTGATCGCCGAACAAAAAAGCCTGATGTACTTTTCACCGCTGATGGCGCGCCTGCAACCGGAAAACAATGCCTGCCTCTGTCTGGTCAATACGCAACAGCGCGGATTACGTTATCTGGGGTATCAGCGTCTGAAAACGTCCGCAGATTTTAGCGAGGCCATCTTGCAGTCCGTTGAGCATTTCGGTTTTACCCGCGAACGGTTAACGCTGATCGGCCCTCAAAATTGTCTCGCCAGTTTACCGGAAGGCTTTACGTCACTGGCGGTCAATCCCTGCTTACTTTGCGCGGCGCCTTTTGTCGCCCTGCGTCAAAACTGGCAGCCCGGACGTGATTATCTGCTGATGAGTGAACACAACGGACGGATAAGCCTGTGCGGTCTGGCGGCAGCAGAGAACCTGAGATGAATATTTTTGCGCTGAAAACCTGTATTCCTGTCACACGGATATCGCTTGACGCGATCCTCGCCCATCGCGGCGCGAACCCCAGCGAAGCCCGGACCTTCCGGCATCTTTTCGGTTTTCAGGAAGCATCAACGCTGGCTGAAGACGAAAGTGCCGCCGCGACGTTTGAATCGCTGTTGCAGCAAACCGCCGTACAGTTAACGCAGGCTGAAAAAATCGATGCGATTATTTTGGTTCAGGGATTGCCCGCCCGTTCACGACGGCAACGGGTTGATTTAGCGTTGCTGCGGCAACGTTTTGATTTTATTGCCCCTGACGCACATCTCATCACCCTTAATCAGCAAAACTGCGCCACGTTATTCTGGGGTCTGCTGATGGCTGAGCGCATGCTTGAGCAGGGAAAATATCAGTGTGTGGCTCTGCTGGCAGGCGACACGCTGGCAGATTTCAGCCTGGCAGAGCGCTATGTTCCCGGCTGCACATTAATCGGTGATGCCTTTGCATGTGCCTTACTGAGACCGGGCGGCGGTGAGCGCAGGGTGTCCGGCATTCACTGTTTTCATCATCCCGCATTCTGGCAGGGCCTCGACGGCAGCCGGGAAGATATTAAGCGTTTTTATCAGTCTCATGACGCTCTGATCGACATGGCGCTGCGTCAGTATCCGGCTGAACAGCGGAAGGACGCATGGTTACTGCCTCACAACATTAACCGCCTGAGCTGGCAAACCTGGCGGCGGCATCCTGATCGCGCCCATCAGCGGATCGCCACCGATCTCATCGGGCAATGCGGACATTGTTACACCACCGATCCTCTCTTACTGCTCGATACCCACCCGCCAGCCGAAACCGGCCAGCCAGCCATTTTACTTTCTGTCGGGCTCGGCGGTTGGGTGGGCAGCGCCATGATCACTTCAGACACATTTGCGGAGCCTCAGGATGCCCGATAACGCGCAAGCCATCCCTTTTTTCACCCCGCCTTCCTCGCAGTTTGCCCGGCTCGGTTTTCTTAAAATCGCCGAAATGGCCTGTCGTCAGCACGGAGATAAAGTCTGGATTGGTGAAAAAGACAATGCGGTGCTGCTGCTTGCCGGCGCCCGCCATGTCCGGTTGCTGATTGAGCAGGAAAGCCAGTTCGTGAAGGAATTTGAACATCTTTCCTCAGCCTCAACTATCGGACGCATCTTGCTGGGCCAGTCACTGACGACATCCAAAGAAGGCGAGGAATGGCGGCTGGCGAGGAAACTCACCACACCGCTGGTGAACCCTAAATCCCCGTTGCTGAAACAAAGCACCGACCTCTCCGCCCGCTGGCTGCTGGATATTCTGCAGGATCCGCAGCAGACTTCATTGCGTGAAATCTGCCTGCACTGGGCGCTGATGTGTGTGGCGGAAGGATTTTTTGGCCGGGAGATCAGTCTGGCCCAGCTGAATACGCTGATTGGCCATTTCCGTGATATCTATCTGCAACTGATTATCGCCGCACCGGACGCGGATTATGAGGCACTGTGCAGGCATCCGGCACTGGTCGCCTTCCGGCTGGAGGCTGAGTCCCTGCTTGGCCCGTTGCTGGATGACGCCAGGGGCGGCAATACCACGATGCTGGAACGTCTTTGTCAGGCGCTCAGTCCCGGCGCGCACCCCGAAGCGCGTGAGAGAGTGATCAATCTTCTGCTGGGCAATCTTGCCGCCAGCGTCGATAACACGGGTATTGCCTTGCTATGGACGCTGACACATCTTTCGCAGCATCTGAACTATCAGCACTGCGTACGTGAGGAAGCGGCTCAGGGCAAACGAAACATGGCCTCAGCCATTGTCCGGGAATCGCTCCGTCTGACGCCGGTGACAGCGTTTTTTGAGCGCCGGGTGGCAGAAAATATCGTGGTGGATGACGTGGTGATTACGGCGGGCACGCGGGTTTTATTTTCCCCCTGGCTGATTCACCGTCATGCCGCCTGCTGGGCAGAACCGCTTTGCTTCAGGCCGGAACGGTTTCTGGGTGAAGAGAAAATTGCGCCGGAGCATTTTTTACCCTTTAGCGTCGGAAAACGAAACTGTGTGGGCATGACTCTGGCTCTCGACCAGCTGACCACGGCGGTTGCGACACTGTGCGAACATTTTCAGTTTTCGCTCGCCCCTTCGACGTCACCTGCCGCCCTCACCCCGCTTTTTGCGCTTAATGTCATCCCGCGCGGTGACCTGTCTTTCATTCTCACGTCCACAAACAAGGCTGAACAGCATGACCACATCCCGTGAGATCCCGGCGCTGAGCCTGTTCTGCTTCGCCGATGTGGCCAGAGACAACTTCGCTGATAAATATGAACAATTATTAAGTACCGCACGGCTGGCAGATACGCTGAATTTTCATGCTATCTGGACGCCCGAGCGGCATTTCCATACCTTTGGCGGCATGTTTGCTAATCCTTCGGTGGTCAGCGCGGCGCTGGCGGCCTGCACGCAACGTATCGGTATCCGGGCAGGCAGCGTGGTGCTGCCGTTACATGATCCTCTGCGGGTTGCCGAAGAATGGGCCATCGTCGATAACCTGTCTCATGGCCGCGCTGGCGTGGCGTTTGCCAGCGGCTGGCAGCGTAATGATTTTGTGCTCAGGGCTGAGAATTACCGCCAGAGACAACAGGTTCTTTTTTCCTCACTGGCGCAGGTTCAGGCGCTGTGGCGCGGTGAATCCGTCACACGCCACGAGCTTTCGCTGCCTGCGCAACCCGAACCGGTCAGCCTGAAAACCTGGCCTGCACCTTTTCAGACGGAGATCCCCGTCTGGCTGACCACCGGCAGTAATCCCGATTTATTTACTGAGGCCGGAAAACGCGGGCTGAATGTGCTCACCCATCTGGTTTCGCAGACCCGCGAGCAACTGGTGGAAAACTGCGCGGCGTATCGCCTCGCACGCCGTCAGGCGGGTTTTGATCCCGCAGAAGGCACCATCACATTAATGCTGCACACGCAGGCCGGAGCAGCACGAAAAACGCTGTTGCCACGGCTTAAACCGGCACTTACCGGTTATCTGCAGGCATTTATGGCGCTTTCCGACAATCTCAGTCAACCACGGGTCGCCGATGCGGAGCAAAATGAGAAGAAGCAAGCCTACACACTGAAATGGGGAGTGGAGAAATATCTCAACCACTGCGGTTTATTTGGCTCTGCACAAGAATGCGCAGATCAGCTTGCCCGTCTCAGGCAGGAAGGAATCGATGAAGTTGCGTGCCTGATGGATTTTGGAATGCCTCAATCAAGTGTGGAAGAAACGCTTCGGACACTTGCTACATTGTTATGAAATCAAGGAACTATGATGAAAAAAATCACCCTGGCGCTTACCCTGCTCGCCTGTGTCACCAGCACTTCTGCCCTCGCCGCAGAAAAAACATTCCCCCTGGAAGCCTTTAGCGCAGTAGAAGCCAGACAGGGCATTAATCTCACCATTAAGTGTGCCGCAACGCCGTCTATGGTGGTCTCCGGTTCGCAAGACACGCTGAATAAATTGAAAGTCACCCATGACAATCACGCTTTACTGCTGGTCAATGATGCCGCTGAAAATGATCGCTTTATCTCGCACACGCTGGATATCACCCTGTATACCAGCGGCCCGCTGAACAGTCTGGCCGGAAAAGCGGGTGTTAAAATAGCCGCACCGGCCTGTGCGGTGGATCCGAAAACACTGGCCGTTTCCGGCAGTATGGGCACGGATATCCGCGCTGAAGGCAAAACGGCTGAACTGAATCTGGATCTGGCCATGGGCGGGAGTTTTAACAAGAAGCCTCAGAATTTTACGGCGGAATCGGCTAACGTGCGCATGAGCATGGGCGCGGAATCCTCACTGTGTCATATCCCCAAAATTCAGGGCACGCTTGCGGCAGGCGCTCGTGTTTCCGTCAGCGCCTCTGCTCAGGTGGATACCGGTTCTGCCAGCTCATTTGCCAGCGAGATTTCCACTTCTGGCTGTGCTTAACGCGCCTGATTAACTGTCCGCCTGAAAAATACAGACCTGCCATCTGACCGGCAGGTCTTTCAGCGGAGCACAGGCGCCATACGCCAGACAATACACCCCGTCGTTTTCAATCAGCCGGTGATGTAACAGGCCGATCTCTTCTTTACGCTCATCGAATACGTGCGCGATGCCACTGTGCTGCGGGATGGCACAAAAACCGGCGAGCGACTGCGTAAGGCCGGTTCCCCTGACTTTGAGCCACGCTTCCTTCACACTCCACAGTCGGGTAAAACGCAACAGGTAATGCGCCTCATCTTCTGCCAGCCAGTGCTGTTCATCAGGGTTGAAAAACCGGCGGGCGATGGCTTTTTTCGCCTCAACGTTTCCGCTGACTTTTTCCAAATCCACCCCGACCTCTGCCCCGCGACACAGCACAATCGCCGCCGAAGTTCCGCTGTGGGATAAGTTGAAGCACAATCCCGGGAAATCAGGGAGCCAGGGTTTACCCTGAGGCGTTCTTGCGATACTTAACTGTTCATCGGTCACCGATAAGTAGCCCGACAATACCTGACGCAGCCAGCACTGCGCCTGCTGTCGCAGCAGTTGCCCTGACAGCGACGCCTCAAAGTGACGGAGCAGGCAAAGCCCCTCTCCTGCCTTCAGTTCACGCAGGGGATCACAGTGGGAGATTGAGGGTAACGCGGCAACCGGTTCGATCATGGCGATTCTCCAGAGACAGATACCCGCCATGACTTTCAGCGATTTGCCGGCACAAAATCAGCCCGATGCCACTGCCATTGGGTTTGGTGGTATAGAAAGGAACAAACAGATTTTTGGGATTGGTCAGCCCGACACCCTGGTCAAGAATGGTCACAAACAGACAGCCTTTTTCTTCTGACCATTCAATACACACCGGCGCCGTGGTATCGCTCATCGCCTCATCGGCATTCTTAATCAGGTTGATAAGCAACTGATGGAGTTGCACCCGGTCGACATTTACCCTCAGCGGCGCCGGGCCTTTCAGGGTAATTTTACGGTGCGCAAACAACAGCGGCAGCTCCGCAATCAGGGCGGCAAAATCAAGCGGTGCTTTGACGGGGGGGGCGAGTTTACTGAGCTGGCGGTAACTGCTGATAAAAGCGATAAGTTCTTTGGCCCGGCGGTTGATCAGATCGATGCCTTCCGCAAAGCCCTCCGGCAGGTTTTCTGTATGGCGGCGATAATGCTGCTGGAGCATCTGGCTGATGGAGGCAATCGGGCTAAGAGAATTGTTTATTTCATGACTGATCACCCGCAGCAGGTTTTGCCAGGCTTTTTGTTCTTCCTTACGCAGCATGTCGTCAACATCACTGACAAACAGCAATACGTTTTGGATCCCGTCCACCATATAGGTGTCACTGGACACTTTATAACGCCCCGGACGCCCTGCATGACTGGACTCCACCGGATGCTCCCGGTTGGCATTTTGCAACAACGTATCAAGTTGCCAGTGACTGCATTTTTCGCCAATCAGCTTTTCCAGCGATGTGCCCAGCATCCGCGAGGCCGCATCATTACACCACATCAGCCGGTTATTGCCGTCAATCGCGAAAATCGCCACCGTGATATTAGAAATCACTTTTTGCAGCAGAAAATCCATTTCTCTTTGCTGCTGGCGGTGGCGGGATAACTGACCCGAAATGGCGTTGATCTGTTCAATGACCCCTTCAAACACCCCTTCCCCGCTGGTCACACCGCGAAGGCTAAAATCTTCCTGCTCAACGGCTTCTAACAGGTTAGAAATCACATTGATTTTGTAGAGAAGTTGCTGGAAAAAGTGATAGGAAAAATACACTAACGTGACGCACAGAATAAAGAGCGTGAGAAATTTCAGGTAGAGAGACTGCTGTGGGAAAAACCACAGCAGCAGATAGGCAACAACGCCCCCCAGCGGGGACAAACTGCACAGTATTAAATGACGTGACTCAAAGGATCGAAAAAGTTTACTCATGACAGATTTTTAATTTATCCAGTCGTCGGTAAAAAGCGCTGCGACTCAGCCCTAACGATTCTGCCGCTTTCACTGCATTCCCGTCATAGTGACGCAGGCGCTGTAAGAGCACAGTTTCTTCCACTTCTGCCAGCGTGCCCGTCTCAAGTTGCGTCACCGGTTTTTGCTGTGGCTCATGACCGCTGTTTTGCCCCTTCACAGGCAGCGGCAGGCAAAGATCTGCCAGGTCGATCGTATTATTGCGGCAAAGCAATACGCCGCGTTCCAGCAAATGGCTCAGTTCGCGGATATTCCCCGGCCATGAATATTCATGCAGCCCCTGTCGCGCCATCGCCGATAATACCGGTTTAGGTTTACTGTATTTGCGGGCAAAACGTTGCAGGAAACGTTCAGCCAGCGGCTCAATATCTTCCTGCCGTTCACGTAGCGGCGGTAACGGAATTTGAATAACATTCAGCCGGTAGAGTAAATCCTGCCGGAACCGCCCTTCAGTCACGGCTTTTTCAAGATCCGTGTTGGTGGCCGCAATGATGCGGCACTGTGTGGTTTGCGTCCGTGATGAACCCACGCGTTCGAACTGCCGTTCTTCCAGGACACGCAGTAATTTTACCTGCTGGGACAAGGGCAAATTGCCAATTTCATCGAGGAATAATGTGCCTTTATCGGCCAGTTCAAAGCGTCCGATGCGATTTTCCCGCGCATCGGTAAACGCGCCTTTTACGTGCCCGAACATTTCACTTTCAAACAACTGCTCATTGATGCACCCCATGTTGACTTCAACAATGCTGTGCTCACGGCGGGATGAGAGCTGATGGATATAGCGGGCGAGCAGGCTTTTGCCGGTGCCATTTTCACCCAGAATCAGGATGCTGGTATCCGTGGCAGCCACGGTTTCCACCACGTTGATTAACTGCTTCATGGCCTGAGAGCGGACAACCCATTCATTGCCCATGTCATCTTCAAGCGCCATTTTCAGCAGCTTGTTTTCTTCTCGCAGGCAATTCCCGGAGCGTCTCGCCTGGCTCAGTGCAATCTGTTGCTGAACAATGCTTAACAGGCGTTCGTTATCCCAGGGTTTTTGAATAAAATCCGCCGCACCGGCCCGCATGGCGCTGACGATGATGTCCACACTTCCCCATCCCGTCATGGCCACGGCGGGCAGACAGTCATCAAATTTTTTTAACTCATCCAGCAGTTGCAAACCTTCCAGACCCGACGTGGTGTCTTTCTGGAAGTTCATGTCCATCAGTACCAGATCAAAGGGCTTTGCGGACAAATGTGACAATAAACGGTTGGCCTGCGTTTCCAGCGTCACGTCATACCCTTCCATACGGAGCAGCATGTCGAGGCTGGTCAGAATGCCCGCGTCATCATCAATGACAAGAATACGTTTTTTTTCGTTCATTAAAGCATCCGGCTTGTGCCGCCGCACCCGTCAGGCACGGCGACAGATTATTCATAGCGAATGGCGTCCGCAGGCGACATCCGAATGGCGCGTCGGGAAGGCAACCAGACCGCTAACGCCACAATTAAAGAAATCATGACGGCGACACCCCAAAAGAGCAGTGCAAAGGAGGTATGCCCGTTGCCCAATATACGCGTCAACTTGGGTGCGACAAAGAAGGCCAAAGGCAACCCGATAATCAGGCCAATGAATAATTGCTTACTGCCCTGAAGCATCAGCATCCGTAACAGAACGCCTTCCGTTGCCCCCATCGCCATACGCACCCCGATCTCCTGAATACGTTGATTGATCACATTGCGCATCACGGCATAAATACCGGTGGCCGCCAGAATGACCGCGACCAGACCAAACAACATAAAGAGGTTGGCAATGAAATGCAGCCCGGCGGTATTCCTGGCCAGACGTTGATTTAACGTTTGCACCTGATTAACGGAGAGCGTGCTGTCAATCTGGCGAACCGCATTCATGAGCGCAGGCCCTAACGTATCAGGATTCTGAGCCCTGAGCACCAGCGTTAATGACGCCGCGGGTATTTGCGCCAGCGAGCGGTAAACCGTGACCCGCTGGCGGAACGCGCTGAAAGGTCGGCCATGAATGACGTTAGGCACCACACCGATAACCGTGAACCAGCGCTGATCATCCGTATCACGAAAACGCAGGCGTTTACCGATGACATCCCGCTCACCGGGCCAGAACTGCTCCGCAAACGACTGGCTGACCACCACCACGGGCTGTGAGTCCTGCGTATCACTGCTGGCAAACTCCCGTCCGGCCACCGGCGTGATCCCCATTGCCGTCAGGCTTCCCGGCATCACCTGGACATCATTGACCAGAGGATAAGACCAGCGGTCTTTGCTGTTGTTGGTAGACGAATCGATATCAACCTGACGGGGTACGGTAAATTGTCCGACGGCGCTGGTGGTGATGGCCGTTTTTTCAACACCGGGGATCCCGCTGAGGGACGATTGCAGGCGCTGATAGAACAGGATCCGGCTCGCATCATCAGGATACTGGTTGGCATTGAGGTTAATCTGACCGGTGAGATAGCCCTGCGTCGCCACCCCGTAATCGGCACGGGTCGCCTGGTAAACCAGCAGCGCCAGCAGCGCACTGATGCATAAAATGGAACAGGATAATCCGACTTCAAACGTCACCAGAATACGGGACACCCTGCCTGCCCCGCGACTTTGCGCGCCCCGCGTTCCATCACGCAAAACATCGTTGAAATTACCGTGGGTGATTTTCCACGCAGGCAATGCACTGGTAACGACAGCCGTCATGATGACCAGCACTAACGCATTGAGGATCATGACGTTATCGAGTGACAAATGCCACCAGAACGGAATTTTGTTCGGTACAAACGTCGGCAGTAACGTATTGGTGATCTCGAGTCCCCAGGCGGCGAGCAGAACGGCGATGATGCCCGAGAAGGCGCAAATAAATAAGCTTTCCCACATCATTTGCATGACCAGACGACCGGAAGGTGAGCCCAGAGCAACGCGGATAGCGATTTCTTTTGAACGCTCTGTGGTTCTTGCCAGCAATAAGTTACCGACATTACAACACGCCAGCACCAGCACAAAAGCCACGGCAAAAAGCATGACGATGAAGATCGGCATGGTCTCCTCACCCATGAAATTTTCCTGGAATGTCAGTACCTGCGCCGACAGCCCTTTATTGCTTTCAGGATACTCAGAGGCCAGCGACTGCATCACCTGAGCGAGGTCACCGTCAGCATCGGCGAGCGGAACACCGGGTTTCAGGCGCGCATAAACGGATACTTCCGGCGCACCTTTGCGGACCAGATATTGTGCAGGATCCAGCTTAGAAGGCAGCCAGAGATCATGAAAGAAAGGAAAGGCAAAATTGGCGGGCATGATGCCCACAATGCGCGTGTGTATCCCATTGATCAGGACATCTCTGCCAATGAGTTGCGCATCGGCAGCAAAGTAGTTTTGCCACATGCCATAGCTGATAACGGCAACCGGTGTCGCGCCAGGCTGGACATCTTCACTGTTCAGCACCCTGCCACGATAAGGCTGGATGCCAGTATAAGAAAACATCTCCGGCGTATTGCGGATCGCCATATAGGAAACCGCTTTGGTGCCGTCACTGATATCGGCACGTTCAGCATAAAAATAACCCACGTCATTGAGCGTGGTATTGCGGGCCTTAATTTCCTGGTAGTCCAGGAAGTTGACCCCGGAGTCACTCAGACTGACGCCGTTGACCGTCGGGTTTACTAACACCATGTTTTTCCCGTCCGGATAAGGAAGCGGCGTAAACATGATGGTGTTAATGACTGAAAACATATAAAGCGTCAGTGCCAGACCGCAGGACATAATAAGCACAGTGATAAAGGTAAATGACGGGCTTTTGAGTAACAGGCGTAAGGCATATCGGATATCAAAAAGCATTTTATGCTTCCTTTATCAGGGTCAGTTCCCGTGCCACATGTCCGTCTCCGACGACCTGCCCGTCAGAAAGCACGATGCTGCGCTGCGCCCGCTCGGCTGAACGAGGATCATGGGTGACGATGCAGATCGTGGCGCCCTCCTGATGTAACTTATCGAGAATATTCAGCACCGCCTCGGCATTGTGGGAGTCCAGGTTACCGGTCGGTTCATCCGCCAGAATGATGGAGGGATTGCCCACGATAGCCCGTGCGACGGCCACGCGCTGCTGCTGTCCGCCGGAAAGCTGCGAGGGATAATGGCGTCCCCGGTGGGACATATTGACCTTGTCTAAGGCTTCCGCCACTCTCTGCTGCCGTTCAGTTTTAGAAATATCCTTGCGGTAAGTCAGTGGCAGGGAGACATTTTCCTCAATGGTTAAATCGCTGATGAGATTAAATGACTGAAAGATAAAGCCGATATCACGATTTCTCACCAGGGCACGCTGCTTTTTAGAGATATTTTCCACGTTGTGCCCGGCCAGCTGATAGGTCCCGGTAGAGGCCACATCGAGCAGGCCCAAAATCGAAAGCAGCGTTGATTTACCACAGCCTGAAGGCCCGGAAATCGCCACGTATTCCCCTTTGGAAATGCTGAGCGTGATCTTGCTCAGGGCGTGTGTCTCAATTTCATCGGTCAAAAAAATCTTATTCACGTCAGTGAGTTCTACCAGTGATTCCATCATTTTCATCTCCATCGCATTGTCCTGTAAGCTGGCGTCTTTTGCAGGTGAGCCGGCATTATTTAGTAATCTCAATTTGATCTGCCCCTTGCCAGGCGCTGCCGTCACTGAGAATAATTTTATCTCCCGCACGCAGTCCACTGGTCACCTGAATATAATCCGCAGATCCCTGACCAAAGTTGACCTTCATTTTGGTGGCAAAGCGTTCCTTTTCATCGAGCCGGTAAAGCATCGAAGGTAAATTATTCTGGGCAAACGGTGGCCGCTCAACGTACAGGGAATCATTAATTTTTGTCACTGCGATTAAACCATCAACGCTCAGGTCAGGTCGGGCTTCCTGCGGCAGTGGTTGATTGAATGTCACATCCACTTTAACGGTGCCATTGGTCACCGCAGGATCCACCCGTGACAATACCCCGGTGAACTGGCTGCGTCCGGTGTTAATGGTAACCTGCTGCCCGACGGCAAGATCACGGGACTGTAATTCCGGCACTTTGAGTTCAGCATAAAGTTCCTTTTCTTTCGCCAGACGGGCAATACTGGTGCCGGTGGTGACCCGCTGGCCGACCTGGACTTTCACATCCTGCAAAATGCCTTCAATCGGTGAGGTAACATTCAGCGAATCGACTTCCTGCTGGCTCAGCAGCACCAAAGATTCCAGTTTGTTAAGGCGCATCGCACTGGCTTTGATATCAGCATCAATGCTCAGCTTGAGTGTTTTTAATCGTTTTTCCTCAAGCACAACTTGCTGACGATATTGTTCAGTATTAATACGGGTCGTTTCGTATTCCAGCATCGGCACTGCCGCAATATATTTCTTTTGCGCAGCAAGCCGCATCGTAGAGCTGAGTAACCGGCTTTTCGCATCCAATACCAAGGCTTCCTGACTCAGAATTTTATTTTGTAATTCTGCATTAGTGGCGTCAGTCTCAGCCCGGCGGGCATCCAGCTCGAGCCGGTTTTCCTGTAATTTTTGTTCCAGCGTCGGGTTACTCATTCTGACCAATAACTGGCCTTTATTCACCTTCATGCCAGGTTTGTAAATGACCTCTTCCACGCGGGCATCAACATTGGCCGCAACCCAATTGATATCACGCGGTAGCAGTACCCCGTTACCCCGCACTTCAACCGAGAAACTGCCATATTGAACCTGCCCGACCGCGATACTCCCGCGGGAGATCTGATAAGGCGAAAAACGGTAATTATAGATTGCCGCCAGCGTGGCTAAAAAGAGTGCGCCCGCAACAATAAATTTGCGGTATCGCTTCAGTATGAATTTATTCCCGGGTTGCGGGATTGATATGTCCATAATAATACCTTTTCTGATAACTCCTTACCGATGAGCACAAATCGTGCCAACCTTTAAAATTTAATTAACCAACTGATTTTTATGTGTTTTTTAAAAAGTCGCCAATTACACCTTTTCCCTTAATCATTTTCTATCTCATTAATGGAACGAAAATCGGGACGGCATGCCCTGATTACCCTCTTTTGCCTGCGAAACCCCACGCATATCATGCATTCCCAATATTGGGATATTAAATCTGGCAAGTTAATTAGTGTGTTTCGAAAATGGGATTTTACTATTTACATAACAGGAAAGAATAATAATATCCATTATAAACAATAAGTTGAAAAAAATAAAAACATGGCATAGTAATTGCTTAGAGAATAGCGGGGACGGTATTCCAATTTTAAAAATTTGTTCATCACTCATTAATTACGCAGAAGGGGTGTGTATGTGGGAACGCAAACTATCGAACGCTGAAAAAAGTCTTTTCACACAGAAAATAACCGAGGATCTCGATAATCGTCATTTGACTATCTATGGCAAGCACGCTCATACAGACAAAGCATTATGTATTGTTAAGATTATTAATTATATGCTGGAGAATATTTCTGACGAGATCACACTTGAAGATCTGGAAAAAATATGTGGTAAAACCCGCTTTGATATTTGCCGCATATTCAAACATTTCTATGATGTCACACCGATAAAGTGGATGTGGAAGGTCCGGCTGGCGCTGGCCAGGGAATTTATCCATTTAGCCCCTGAGTGGTCTTTGACAGATATCAGCTATGCTTGTGGATTTTCGTCGCTGCCGCATTTTTCCCGAAGTTTCAGCAAGACCTATAATGAGTCTCCGCTCAAATTCAAACAGAATGTCATCAGGACAACACGCCCGGAAATAAAAAAAGAATCATCAGATTATGATTTCATTTTCGGCATCCAGAGAAACAACTTTTCAAGAAGTATGTTAATCAGCAACCTGCACTTCTTATAATTATTAATAAGATTTCTTATGCCATTTTTTATTATTCTCTACACGCAATATCAGTTTTGGTTCATGGAAAGATGAAAAATCCTCATGCAAAGTATCCCTCAGAAAGTTTGAAATATAATTGAAAACAACAGGGTCACGTAATGCGCCGTTGTGGCCCTTTCCCTCTGTAACGATTAATTCACTTTTCTTCAATGAATGGCTCAGTATTTCGGCCTCATCCAGTTCAATACTGAGATCATTCTTATCATGCAATATCATGACAGGTTGCGTTATTGAACCGATAAGCTCGGGACCAATAACATCAGGATGGACACCATAGCGGCGCTGATAAAGCTTTTTCATCGATACGGCAATGCGCCTGGGCAGTTTATTATTGCGCACATATCTGTCCATCATTTTCCCGTAACTGCACGGACTGCCGATTAAAATCATCCGTTTAAAAAGCAGTCCCTGTAGCGCGGCCATGCAGCCAATTAATCCGCCGGTCGAATGACCAATGATCACAGAGAAGTGCCCGTAATGCTTTTCCATCTCCATGACGGCCCGCGACAGATCATAGAAAGACACTTTTTTTCCGGGAGAAATACCATGTGCGGGCAGGTCAGGCGCAAAAACCGTATAGCCTTTTTCCTGCAACCGCTGCGCCATCTGCCGTAACATTATACTCCGGCCATCCCACCCGTGAAGAAGCAACACTTTTTCTGCCTGGGGATCCGCTTGCGGATAAATGAAGACCTTAACAAAAGATTTGCGCCAATAAAGCTCCTCCTGCACGCAGCGACTGAGCAGCATGATTTCCCCCTGCTTATAGGGTAAAGGCCGGGTCTTTTCGAAAAGACGCAACGCGTATAACGCAGAAAGATAGGAAGACATGGCATGCAGGGAATATAAGTCGAATAAACTGATTAATTTGCATGCCCGGGTATAATGCGTCGCAGGCCTTATTTTGGCTTTCATCAGTAACGTCGGACGCAATCGCATAATGACCAAAACCCGCAGATAATTTTGGTGAACCAGCGATAAAAACAACAGGACCGGATAAAAGAAGCTATAAAACATTCTCACTTCCTATTTTATTGGCCAGCCGCCAGTATTCTCTGCCGAACGCGATAAAGTACACCACATTAAAGACAATGATCAGATTCATAATACTTTGCAGTTGCGAGAACTTATCCCATCCCACCAGCAAGGTGATGACAGTCAGCAATTCGATGATAACGGTTAATACCAATACCCGCCGGGCCTGTTCTAATTGTTCCAGCAATGCCTGAAGCGAGGCAACAAAAGAGGTCATGAAAAACGTCGGTAACAGAATCAGTAAAATCTGGCTGCTGACATCCTGAATTATTCGGTCACCGGACAGAATTTTTATCAGACTCACTTCGGTGAAATAGACGCCGGAGGTCAGCAGAAGGTAAATAATGCAAATAAAGGCTAACCCACGGTGCAGCAATCGTTTTAATTCTTCTCCGCTGCTGATGGCCAGCCGCTGGTTAATTAATATCGCCAGCGCGGATCCGCAGGCCACGGCGGGGATGACAATAAACATCCGAATCTTGGTCACAATCAGAAAACCGGCGACATATTGCTCACCCAGGGTGCCGATTAACGGGAATATCAGCAGAGAACTGAAAAACAGCACCACTAACGAGGCAAAAATGGGCATCCCAACCTGAAGCAAAAGCCCGCTGAGACGCGGAATAAATGCGCCGGGGCGGTCATCTTCCACATGGCGACCGGTACGCCATACCAGCCAAAGCGCGACCGGGATAAGCAGAGCAGAAGCCAGGGCGTTGGAAATAATAATCGAATTGAAGCCTAATCCATAAACCTGATAGCCGGTGTAGCAGATCAACGCATTCAGCACGATATACGCGATGACTAACAGCATGCTTAGCGCGCTTTTTCCCTGCCCGCGCAATGCGCTGTTACACATCTCAAGCTGAATAAACGGCAGCATGGAAAGGAAATAGAGCGGTAATGCCGAGGAATAAAATGCATTGCCGGCGACCGGCAACAGGGTTTGCAAAAGAGGAGCGCAAAGCGCCGTCCCGCCGCTCAGCAGCGCCACAATCACGATGCCCAGTGTCGCCAGCAGGGAGGTCGCCGCCAGTACCTTTTGGCGGGACCACATATTCAGCGAACGGGCACTGAAAACCTGATTGGTGATAGCCAGGCATTCCAGAATAGCCAGGAATAAGAAACTGAACGGCTGGAGCATCGAAAGCAAATAAATTGAACTGGTTTCTTTCCCGTGCCCCAGAATCGCGGTCTGAATGTTTTGCGAAAATGAGACGGCAATGGCCACCACGATCATCGGCCAGGCTAACTTCAGCAGGTCCGCGATATCTTTGCTCAGGCTGTTACGCCGTAGCAACGTCATCTCAGGTGAAGTATTCATACTCTACGCTCCTGACGTGCTGGCAACACGGTTATGGCAGCGTCTGCGACCTTCCCGTACAGGCTGTAAATCATCATCGACAGGTAAGAAAGGCTGTGCGTCGAGCCTGATAAATAGCCATGCCCGCCCATCAGTTTTTCTGCCCGGTTGGTTAGCTCCGTAATCTGCCAGTGATCCGCTTCCGGGTCAGCATAGTCCTGCGCCGTAATGCGCATCTGCCACTGGAGCAAAAGTAAATCTGTCTGGTTGCTCAGATCGGCAAAATCCGCCTTCACTAACTGATGTCGGGTGGTTTTTATGCCAAAACTTTTTCGCGCGGATAAGTGCTTCCAGCTCACCGCCAGGATCTGGCTCAGGAGCCCCAGGCGCGCCGCAAAAGAAGCCATCAGCGGGATCGGATCATCAGTGATGGTTTCTGTGCCGGTATGCTGCAAAGCAATCCCGAGTGACGCCAGAATACGATCAGACTCCGCGTGCTGCTCCGCGCAGGTTTCACCTTCTGCTGCCAGAATCTGATACCCGCCGCAAAATACGCCGCTGGCCGGGTTGGCCCATTTCTGCCGCATCTGCCGGAAGGCTTCTGCCGGCTCATGGTCCCTGAACAAAAAGTAAAGTCGGGTAAACTCTGCTTCACACATCAGAGCTCTCCAGTTGCAGATGCTGTTCAATCCATTGAATAAGTTTCCCGACAGTGGTGAAGGCATCCTGGTTGATTTGATCAGGTTCAAACATCAGGCCGGGGATCTTTTCTTCCAGCGTTAATAAGAACTGCACAAATAATACTGAATCGAGATCCAAATCTTCATTAAAATCCGTTTCCGGCGTGATGTTGATTTTTGCAGACATGACATCATTTAATGCATCATTAACGGCTGACAGAAGTTGTGACATGGTTTACCTCATTATTTTCGTTTTTTTCAATCAGGATACAGGACATCGTTATCCCCATCCCCATAGCAACACAGAGAATTCTTTTACCTTCGAAGCTCTTTAATAAAGAAGACAAGTTAAATAAAATATCGGAGCAATAAGCGTGTCCATATCCTGATATATGCTCAGTAAAAAGCTCGCCCTTGAAGTTCAGTTTATCGGCAATTCTCCTGAGCATGGGTAAATCTATATTACCCGGAACAATCGCATCTATATGGTCAATCGTAAGGCTAAACTTATCCAGTACGTAAAGATAGAAATCATAATAATCTTGTTCGAGTGAGGAGAAAAGTTCCCGCCGTCGGGCAGCCGGAAATTCTCTGTGATTATTATAAAATGAAGACAGATGCCGCACGGCGGTTTGCTTGATTTGCCACGGTGAATGCCCCGCATTGAGGAGCATGGCAGCAGGAATTTCCGCCATAACACTATTATCAAGCTTATTAATATCACAGTGGAAAGCCTTTTCACCGGTGATGAGGATCATCGGCAACTGGCTTTTTATTACCCGGTTCTTTAATAAATGAATCGCCGACAAAGCCGATGCGCAATGATTGAGACTAATTGTTAATTTTTCCCAATGCCCGATTCCACAACGGGCCGCTATCTCATCAAGCCAGCAGTCATCAAAAAAAGTATTATGCGTTTGCGTTTTTGCATAGACCAAATATCCCCGCCCCTTAGCGACATTCAGATTTTCATTCACCAGAGTTGAAAGGGTTTCATGTAACATTTCTGTATGGCTACCAGAGAACATTCCCACTGTGTGCAGAGAGTAATAACGTTCAAGTACCTTACGCGCGCCTGTTTTTAAATTATGAGATGATTCAAGCGTACTTAATGGCCTTAAAGAGATGCGACCAGGCAACCAGCATAAATCATTAAGTGGCAACATATATTCTCACAGGGAATTATTTTAGAGTTATTATAAACGCAGTCCATAATCCCAGAAAAAAAACGTCTTTTTTGCCTGCAATTGCTTAAAGGGCAGGAATTCCCATTTTTGAATCCCAAAAATGGAATGTTATGAGTGTTCAGGAGGGAAAATCGGAAAGAACAGCGTACAAACGGAGCCGTTATAGCTGTACAAAGTGACCGTTGCTGACTTCGCGGTAATGACGCACCGGCGGCTGATAAGTGGCTGAGCGCAGCGGGCTGGCAAGCTCTTCCGGTACCACGGGACGTGTGCGGTGAACATCCGGGTCGGGCACCGGCACGGCGGCCAGCAGTTTGCGGGTATAGGCGTGTTGCGGGTTTTCGAAGATATCGGCACGCGAACCGATTTCGACGATTTCGCCCAGATACATCACCGCCACACGGTGACTGATGCGCTCGACCACCGCCATATCGTGCGAAATAAACAGATACGCCAGCCCGAGTTCCTGTTGCAGATCGAGCATCAGATTAATCACCTGCGCTTTGACTGACACATCCAGCGCCGACACGGCTTCATCAGCGATGATCATTTTCGGCTCCAGCGCCAGTGCGCGGGCAATACAGATACGCTGCCGCTGACCGCCGGAAAACTGGTGCGGAAAGCGCGTCGCCATATTGCTTTGCAAGCCGACCTGTTCCAGCAGTTGCGCCACGCGAATGCTGGCGCTGGCGGCATCATGCAAGCCGAGGCTTATCATCGGTTCGGCAATCGCCTGACCAATGCGCATTCTCGGGTTCAGGCTTTCATACGGATCCTGAAAAATCATCTGCGCCTGGGTGCGGATATCCGCCAGCCGTGCACTGTCAGCCCGGCGGATATCCTGCCCGCGGATCAGCACATCACCGGAAGTCGCTTCCGTGAGACGTAAAATCGTGCGTCCGGTGGTGGATTTCCCGCAGCCGGATTCCCCCACCAGTGACAGCGTTTCGCCCGGTTGCAGGCTGAATGACAGATCCTCCACCGCATGCACCCGGGCAGAAACACGGCGCAGCAGACCGGATCTCACATCAAAGCGCGTCACCAGATTTTTAACCTCCAGCACCGGCTGACCGGTGCGCAGCGTATCGACAGACTCCGCCACCGGCAGCACTTCGCCGGTTTGGCTGTCGGTCAGCGGGAAGCGTTTCGGCAGCGCCACGCCGTTCATCGCGCCCAGTCGCGGCACCGCCGACAGCAGCGCGCGCGTATAAGGATGTGTGGGATGATGGAAGATTTCCCGCGTGGTTGCCTGTTCCACGGCTTCGCCACGGTGCATCACCAGCGTGCGATCCGCCACTTCCGCCACCACGCCCATATCATGGGTGATGAACAGCACGGACATGCCCTCTTCTTCCTGCAAGGATTTGATCAGCGCCAGAATTTGCGCCTGAATGGTGACATCCAGTGCCGTTGTCGGTTCATCCGCAATCAGCAAACGCGGATTACAGGCCAGCGCGATAGCAATCACCACGCGCTGACGCATGCCGCCGGAAAAACTCAGCGGATATTCATTGAGTCGTGCGGTGGCCGCCGGAATACGTACTTTCTCCAGCAACCGGACGGCTTCGGCGCGCGCGGTTTTATCGTCCATGCCGCGATGGCGTTTGAGCACTTCGGTGATTTGCACGCCGATTTTCAGCACCGGATTCAGGCTGGTCATCGGCTCCTGAAAAATCATGCCGATGCGGTTGCCGCGAATGCTTTGCATCTGCGAACGGTTGAGACTCAGTAAATCCTGACCGTCAAACCGGATGTTGCCGGAATAACGGGTCTGCTTTTCATCCAGCAAACGCATGACGGACATCGCCGTCACACTTTTACCCGAACCGGATTCGCCCACCAGCGCCAGCGTTTCTTTCGGGCCAATCGAGAACGAAAGGTCCCGCACCACATTCAGCCATTCGCCGCCCACGGAAAACGCGGTATTCAGTTTATCGACCTGTAAAACCGGGGGTTGCATCATCAATCTTTATTCCGCGGGTTGAGGATATCGCGCAGGGCGTCACCCACTAAGTTGATGGCGACGATCAGTACCAGCAGCGTGACGCCGGGGAAGAAGCTTATCCAGTAATCGCCGGACATCAGGTAATCAAAACCGTTGGCAATCAGCAGGCCGAGCGAAGGCTCGGTCACCGGCAAACCGATGCCAAGAAACGACAGCGTGGCTTCGAGCATAATGGCGTAAGCAATACGCATGGTCGCCACCACAATCAGCGGCGGCAGGCAGTTGGGCAGAATATGACGGAACAGAATGCGCGGGTTCGACAGCGCCATGCTGCGCGCAGCGTCCACGTAACTGCGGCGACGTTCCAGCAGCGCCGAGCCGCGAATGGTGCGTGCGTAATACGCCCATTGCGTGACCACCAGCGCCAGAATGATTTTATCGACACCCTGCCCGAGTACCGCCAGCAAAATCAGCGCAATCAGGATCGGCGGGAAGCTGAGCTGGATATCGACAATACGCATGATCAGCGCGTCCGTTTTGCCACCAACGTAAGCGCTGATCAGCCCCAGTGCTGCGCCAATGGTCAGCGCAATCATCGCGCTGGAGACACCCACCAGCAGACTGGTTCGCGTGCCGTACAAAATCGCGCTCAGCAAATCGCGCCCCTGATCGTCAGTGCCCAGCCAGTAAATCATGCCACTCATACTGGTGGTGCCCGGTTTCAGGCGGCCATCCATGATGTCGAGCTGCGATAAATCATAAGGATTTTGTGGCGAGATCCACGGCGCCAGCACCGCCAGCACAATGGCGATACCTAAAATGATCAGACCGCATAAGGAGAATTTGTTGCGCAGCAGCGCACGCACGGTGTGGTAAAACGCGGAATGCGGTTTGCCCTGAACAGCGCTGCGCGAATGTACGGAATCAGACGCCATCAGTTTTCGCCCCCCAGCCGGACGCGCGGATCCACCAGCACATACAGCACATCCACCAGCAGATTAATCAGGCTGAACATCACCACGGTGATCATCAGATACGCCAGGATCACCGGGCGGTCGAGTACGGCGATAGAATCGATGATCAGCTTGCCCATCCCCGGCCAGGCGTAAATGGTTTCAGTGACCACCGCGAAAGCAATCAGCGAACCCAGCTCAAGGCCGATGACGGTAATCAGCGGGATCAGGGTGTTTTTCAATACGTGAACCAGCACGATGCGGCTTTCCGATAAACCCTTGGCGCGGGCGAAACGGATGAAGTCCTGTTGCAGGCATTCGAGCACACCCGCGCGGGTCAGACGGATAATCAGCGAGATTTTAAACAGCGCCAGATTCAGGGCGGGCAGGATCAGATGCGCGAGACCGTCGGCGGTAAACAGACTGACGGGGACGCCGAAAATGTCTACCGTGGCACCGCGCCCGGAGGCCGGAAGCACGCCGAGTTTGACGCTGAACAGCATGATCATCATCAGGCCAATCCAGAACGTCGGCAGGCTGAAGCCTAAAATTGAGACGGTCATGATCGACTTCGATAACCAGCCGTCAGGGCGCAGACCGGCGTATACGCCGAGCGGAATGCCAATCACCAGCGCCAGCATAAACGCCACCAGCGCCAGTTCAAGCGTGGCGGGCATACGCTGGAAAATCAGGTGCAGCGCGGGCTGATTGTAGATGAAGGAGTTACCCATATCGCCATGCAGGGCATTGACCACGAACAGGCCATACTGCTCCCACACCGGTTTATCGAGGCCAAAAGACTGGATCACACTCAGGCGTTCAGCAGGCGTCGCGGTCGTGCTGAGCAGCAGGTCAACCGGATTGCCGACCAGATACACGCCGCCGAAAACCAGCAACGACATCACCAGCAGCGTCAGCAACGTTTGCCCGAAACGCCCGAGCAGGTAACGGCTCATGCGTTTGCGTCGCCATCGCGGCTGCCGTATCGCGAGAAAACACGGCGCAGCAGACTGAAAAAGCCGTATTCATCCACGTTCTGCATGACCGTGGCGTTAGGCGGCGTCGACAGTTTGTTCCAGAAATCCGCGTAGGTATATCCGGCGGTAGTACCGGAAACCGCTACGCCCACGCGCGCGGGCTGGCCTTCAAACAGGCCTGGCTGCAACAACCACGCGACGGTGGTGGCGTCATGCACCGGCCCGCCTTCGCGGCCAAACCGGTTGAGATCACTGCGGTCAAACGCATTAAGTAAAGCAGAAGTAGATTCGCCCGGCAGGCCGCCGTCCTGTTTTAATGCTTCAATATCATCTGCGCTGATCAGCGCCTGAAAAGTCATATCAAGCGGCATGATGATCAATGGCACGCCGCTGTTAAACACTTTTTCGGCGGCATGCGGATCGGCATAGACGTTAAATTCAGCCCACGGCACGCGATGGCCGAGAGCGGTAAAGGCGCAGCTCATGGTGACGATCTGTTTAATGCCACGCGCGACGTCCGGGTGCATTCCCAGCGCCAGCGCAATATTGGTCATCGGACCGATGACGCACAAGGTGATCGGTGAGTTCTCTCCGGCGGCCTGTCGTAATGTCCGCACCAGAAAATCCACCGCGTGTCCGGCCTGCGGTTGCAGTTCCGTGTCTGGCACCAGTTCATTTTTGAACGCGCCAATGTGTGCGTATTTGCCATAAACCTGTTCACGCACCAGCGGACCGGGTGCGCCGGCATAAACGGGCGTAGCGGTCCTGCCAGACAACGCAACAATTTTGCAGGCATTGCGCACGGTGTCTTGCAGCGCCACGTTGCCAGCGACAACGGTCACACCAAGCACATCCAGTTCCGGCGAGGCCAGCGCCAGCCACAACGCGATGGCGTCATCCACGCCAGGATCGGTATCGATAATGATGCGCTGGCTCATAATTTTATTTCCCGGCATAACGTGAAAGCAGTTCGTAAAACAGCGCGAAGACTTTGTCGGCCTCTGCGTGCGTGACGATATCAACGTTGGGTGTCAGTCCCGACTTGCCATACCAGTCAGCGACGGTTTGCCCCATACACAACTCGCTGTCGTGTTCGACAAACACCCGCGCTTTTTCGGTGCTGAACAGTTCCGGCGCCAGTACGTAAGCAATCACCAGCGGGTCGTGTAGCGGCCCGCCGCGTGAACCGTAGCGGCGCACGTCGTTGCGATCCCAGAACGCCATTAATTCGCCCAACTGAACGGAGATCCGCCCGGAGACTTTGATAAATTTCGCCACATGTTCCGGCGTCAGAATCACCTGATGCGTGGCATCGAGCGGTAAAACCGTGATGTTCAGATCCGAGGAAAACACAATATGCGCGGCATGGGGATCGGCGAGCATATTGAATTCAGAGGTCATGGTGCGGTTACCGGCTTCGCGATACGCACCGCCCATCAGCACCACGCGACCAATACCCTCAGTGATCCCAGGTTTCATGCGCAGCGCCGTTGCCAGATTGGTCAGTGGCCCGAGCACGCACAGCGTCAGTGGCTGATTATGTTCAATCGCCTGCTCACAGCGGCTGATCAGAAAGTTAACGGCATGAACGGCGTCAGCCTGTTTTTGTGGCGCGGGAAAGGTGGTATTACCCAGACCGTTTTCGCCGTGAAACTGGCCGTGGATCGGCGCGCGCAGCAGCGGCTGATGACAACCGGCAAACACCGGGATATCCAGCCGGTAACCCAGCTCGGTAATTTGCAGCGCATTACGTGTGGTATTCGCCAGCGGCTGATTGCCACACACGGTGCAAATGCCGAGAATGTTCAGTTGCGGCGCGACGAACGCGCTGAGCAGTGCAATGGCGTCGTCAATGCCCGGATCGCAGTCAATGATCACCGGCAGGGTTTTCACAGCGCCCCCACGGAACGTAAAACGTCAGCGATTTCCTGACGCGCGGCCTGATTTAATGGCACCTGCGGCGGCAACGGATCGCCGACCTCAAAACCCTGCAATTGCAGCGCGGCTTTAATACAACCGGCGATAGAATATTTGGCGAAGATTTCATTGATGCGCCACAGCGGACGCTGCAACTCCATCGCCTTTTTCCAGTCGCCCTGCTTCGCGGCCTCATACAGCGCCAGACTTTGCTTCGGCACAATACAGGCCGGACCGGCCATCCAGCCCACGCCGCCAATCAGCATCACGCAGGCAGGAATGTGTGCCGATGCGGCAAATACCTGCATCCGCCCCTGCGTGCGTTCGATAATCGACAACAACCGGCCGGTATTGGTCGAGGCATCTTTAATATAGTTGATATTTTCCACGTGACTGAGCCGCTCGATGACAGGCAGGCTGAGATCAGAACGCTGGAACTGCGGATTGGTATACAGCACAACCGGCAGCTTTCCGGCTGCGGTCGCGATGGCACGAAAATAATCCTCGACGCCCTGTTCGGGCACCGGGAAATAGGCCTCGAGGATCGCCAGAATACCGTCGACACCCAGCGCGCCGTAGCGAGCGGTTTGCGCTACGGCGTCCTGAATGGTGGTGGCTGCGACACCGGCAATAACCGGAACGCGGCCTCGAGCGGCTTCAACGACAATTTTCACTATCTCCGTGCGTTGTTCTGCATTGAGATAAGCGAATTCACCTGTACTGCCGAGCGGCGTCAGACCATGCACCCCGCTGTTTATCAGGTGTTCGACCAGCGCTGTTAACACTGGTTTGTCTATCTGGCCGCCATCAGTGACCGGCGAAACCAGATAGGGATACACACCGCTAAAAGAAGTCATAGCTTCTCTCTCTTTTAGTAAACTACTACCTTAGTACAGCCCTGGTGTTGGTGCTGTATTCCCGCCTGGGTTTGGTATGCACTTTGCGTTTACTTACTGTTTCTTATGGACAAAGTACGGCAACGTATAGCCATCTGAGCGACCAACGTAGGTATAAGGTGTTTTCATCGCCCAGGTGTATGAAAGGAACAACAGCGGAATGGTGCCTTCATCCTTCATCGCAATCTCTGTGGCGTGTTGCAGTAACTTTTCACGCTGGCCATCGTCGAGAGTTTCCCGCGCCTGCAGCAGTGTTTTATCAAATTCAGGGTTCGAGTAACGCCCGCGATTGCCTTGTCCGCCGTTCGGCCCGAAGGTTTCGAGCAATGGCCCCAGCACACCAGAGGCTTCACCGGTTTCAATCGCCGCACCGCCCATAATCAGGCTGAAATCGCGTTTGGATGCACGGGAGAAATACACGCTGCCCGGCATGGTCACGACGTCAGTTTTAATGCCAACGCGGCTGAACATCTGGCCGAGCGCCTGCGCAATTTTAGAATCGTTCGGATAACGGTCATTCGACGCATGGAACGTCAGCGTAAAACCATCCGGATAACCGGCCTGCGCCAGCAATTGTTTCGCTTTCACCGGATCGTAAACCGGTGCGGCAATCGACGGCGTATAGCCGAAGTAACCTTTCGGCACCAGTTGCGACGCCGGAACGCCCTGCCCGTCCATAATGCGATCCACAATCGCCTGACGGTTTATCGCCAGCGACATCGCCTCACGCACTTCACGTTTTTTCAGCGGATTGCTGCCATCCGGCCCTTTGGCGAATGGCGACACATCGCGATCCTGATCCGGATGTAAATACAAAATACGGTTACCGGCGACAGATTCCAGATGCAGACTGGCTTGTTTGCCCAGATCCCGCCCGTCTGCCGTCGGTACGCTTTCAATCATATCAACGTCGCCGGAACGCATTGCCGCCACACGGGCACTCGGGTTTTTGAACACGCGCAAGGTGACGTTATCCCATTGCGCTTTTCCACCCCAGTACTGATCGTTACGCGCCAGCACGACGTTATCGTCCGGTGTCCAGCTGACAAATTTGAACGGGCCGGTACCGATGACATCTTTCCCTTCATTAAGGGTTTGCGATCCGACCGTCTCAAGCCGGGCCGGTAAAATAGCAACACGGCTTAAGTTGTTAAGTAATAATGGTGTTGGCGCTTTGGTGACAATTCTCACCGTTAAAGGATTCACTTCGGTGACGTCAGCGATATCGTTGACGTACGGCGTATAGGCGCTCGGGCTGTTTTTTGAGGCCAGCGCCACGCGTTTCACGCTGGCAATCACATCTTTGGCAGTGAAATCGCTGCCATCGTGGAATTTCACACCGGGACGCAGGGCAAATTCCCAGGTGGTGTCGTTGATGACTTTCCATGACACTGCAAGCGCTGGCGTTATGTGTTGTTTTTCGTCCTGATTCACCAGGCCGTCGAATATGTTGCGTGCCATCGCACTGTTGGCACCGCCGACGTAAAACTGCGGATCCATAGACGTGGTTGATGCGGCAAGGCCGATATTAAGATCAGCAGCCTGTACGGTCTGTAAAGCAAAAAGCGTGGCCAGTGCTGAGGAAAGCACTCCTGCCAAAACGGACTTTCTCATTCATTTAACCCTTAATTATTTTAGATTTTCAGGCAATGTGTATCAGATCGTAAACTGGAGTCTAGGGGGTGGACTTCTGAATTGAAAATTGTATTTTGTGTTACATCCATAAACAAATGTTATGGATCTTGAGGATGCATATGAAAATTAATCCCAGACAGGTAGAAGCTTTTCACAAGGTGATCCTTACCGGTGGCATGACCGCCGCCGCCAATATGATGAACATTACGCAGCCTGCGGTCAGCCGCTTGATCCGCGATTTCGAATATGCGGTTGATCTGAAGCTGTTTGACCGCGACGGACGCGGGTTGATCCCGCGCGACGATGCCATCAAGTTGTATCGTGAAGTCGAGCGTTTGTATCTCGGACTTGAACATATTTCACGTATCGCCGACGAAATACGTCATTCAAAAGGCAGCGTTTTGCGCATTGGCACGGTTGCGGCGCTTTCCGCGCTGTGCGTCGAACACATTTTGCCGCCGCTGATTGAGAGTATTGACGATATCTCGCTGTTTCTGGATATCGAAAGCACGACGCACATCACCGATGTGGTGACCAGCAATCAGTACGACGTCGGGTTCATTTTCGGTAAGCCGGATGTGAAGGGGCTGGAAGCGGAAATGCTGGCGCGGGCCAATGCCGTTGCCGTGATGTCACCACGTCACCCGCTGGCCAAACAGAATGTCGTCACCGCGATGGATCTGACGCGTTACCGCCCTATTATACCCGGGCGCAAAACGCCGCTGCGTGAACAGCTCGATCAGGTGATGAGCCGCCTCGACTTATATATGAATAACCCGATTGAAACGTCGCTGAACAATTGTTGTGTGATGGCGGGGAATAATCTGGGTATCGGTGTGGTGGATTTCATCACGGCTCGCAGCCACAAAAGCGATATCGTGCTTAAGCCGTTTACGCCAGATATCAGCATCGCCTATCTCGCCGTTTTCCCGCCGCAGATCCCGAAAAGCCGTCTGGTGGAACATATCACCAAAGAAATGAAGACATTAATTGAAGGCTATTTGTAAAACACCCCGTCAGGTTCGCCAAAATCGTACCAGTGAGTCCAACGTGTTCCCCTTCTCCCCTTTATGGTGAGAAGTCTGCGGACGGCTGGTACGTTTAATTAGATGAAAAACGTATATCAAACACTTCAGTTATCAAAATAACGAATAAAACACTTTATTTTATTCTTTAAAATCAATGAATAAAATTTAACTGCATAAATAATAATCTAATCTATAATAATTTACCTAATTTCAAACTCTTCGTTACACATTCACAACCTCGATGAGAAGTATTACTCTTTGCGCGAAATTGTTCTACTTGGTTCATTTAATAACGGGTGGTCATTAAGTGGTACCAGCTTTTCATCAACAGTTCTCTACAACCTATTTTCTACAAACCAATGCAGTGAGATAAATCATGCCAACAACAAATAACAAGTGGACGTGGCTCCTCTGGTTACTGAGTGCGCTGATGGTCGTCATCGGCCTGACACTCGGTATCGGTGGTGCGTACCTGGCCACATTAGGAGGAAGCGTTTACTTCCTGCTGATGGGTCTGGCGCTCATCGTTTCCGCCGTTTTGATTTTTAAAGGTAAGCCGTCAGGCGCATGGCTGTATGCCGTGGCCTTTGTGCTTTCTATTATCTGGGCTGTCTGGGACGCGGGCTTCACGTTCTGGCCGCTGTTCTCCCGCCTGTTCACTTTCGGCGTGCTGGCTTTCCTGGTGGCACTGGCCTATCCGTTGCTTCAGGCACGCGCGGGCCTGGTGGTGCGTAAAGGGCCAGGCTTCTCGCTGGCGGCTGTTCTGGCCGTTGCGCTGATTGCCGCATTCGGTAATACCTTCGTGCCGACGCCAATCATCAGCGCCGACAGCGATCAGGTGCCGGTGAAACCGGTAGATAAAGGTGCAGAGCAGAAGAACTGGGAAAACTGGGGTAACACTACCGCTGGCGACCGTTTTGCTGCACTGGATCAGATCAACAAAACCAACGTGGATAAACTTCAGGTTGCGTGGATTGCCCATACCGGTGATATCCCGCAGAGCAACGGCTCCGGCGCTGAAGACCAGAACACGCCGCTGCAAATCGGTGACAAGCTGTTTGTGTGTACCGCTTACAGCAAAGTGATCGCCCTGAATGTGGATGACGGTAAAAAGCTGTGGTCTTACGATTCCAACTCCACCGCACCTAACTGGCAGCGTTGCCGCGGGCTGGGCTATTACGAGAACAGCGCCGCCCCACAGGCTGCGGCGGCACAACCTGCCGCTGTGCCTGCTGCTGAACCGGCAAGCCCGACCGCTGCTTCAGAAGCCGCCGCGCCTGCCACTAACGCACCGCAAACGCCTGCTGCCACCGGCGGTACCGTCAGCGCCACCTGTGAACGTCGTCTGTTCCTGCCAACCATTGATGCCCGCCTGATTGCCATCAACGCCGACACCGGCAAGCCTTGCGCTGATTTCGGTGACAACGGCGTGGTGGATCTGAAAGTCGGCATGGGCGAAGTGAAACCTGGCTACTACCAGCAAACCTCTACCCCGCTGGTTGCGGGTAACGTGGTTGTCGTTGGCGGTCGCGTAGCGGATAACTTCTCTACCGGCGAACCTCCGGGCGTGGTGCGTGCATTCGACGTGCACACCGGCGCACTGGTGTGGGCATGGGATCCGGGTAATCCGAACATCACCAAACTGCCACCGGAAGGTCAGACTTATACCCGTGGTACGCCAAACGTCTGGTCGGCCATGTCCTACGATCCAAAACTGGGTCTGATTTACATGCCTACCGGTAACGCGACGCCAGACTTCTTCGGCGGCACGCGTACCGAGCTGGATGACAAATACAGTTCTTCTGTTGTTGCGGTAGATGTGGCCACCGGTAAAGTCCGCTGGACCTTCCAGACCACCCATCACGATCTGTGGGACTTCGACCTGCCGTCTCAGCCGCTGCTGTATGACCTGCCGGACGGGAAAGGTGGCAGCACGCCGGTTCTGGTGCAGACCTCCAAACAAGGCATGATCTTCATGCTGAACCGCGAAACCGGCCAGCCGGTCGCCAAAGTGGAAAACCGCGAAGTACCGCAGGGTAATGTCCCTGGCGAACGCTACTCCAAAACACAGCCTTTCTCTGTCGGTATGCCAAACATCGGCAACCAGACGCTGAAAGAGTCTGATATGTGGGGCGCGACACCAATGGATCAGCTGCTGTGCCGCATCGAGTTTAAAGGCATGCGTCACCAGGGCGTATACACGCCTCCGGGTCTGGATCGTTCCCTGCAATTCCCGGGTTCTCTGGGCGGCATGAACTGGGGCAGCGTCTCGGTTGACCCGAACAACGCCATCATGTTCGTGAATGATATGCGTCTGGGTCTGGCGAACTACATGGTTCCGCGTGCCCAGGTTCCGACCGGCGCGAGCGGCATCGAGATGGGGTTGGTACCGATGGACGGCACACCTTATGGCGCAGTCCGCGAGCGTTTCCTGTCTCCGCTGGGCATTCCTTGCCAGAAACCACCGTTCGGTACCATGTCTGCGGTGAACCTGAAAACCGGCAAAATCGTCTGGCAGGTGCCGGTCGGTACGGTGAAAGACACCGGTCCGCTGGGCATCAAAATGCGCATGCCAATGGAAGTCGGTATGCCAACGCTGGGCGCGAGCCTGTCAACGCAATCCGGCCTGCTGTTCTTCGCCGGTACGCAGGATTTCTATCTGCGCGCGTTCGATACCGCAAACGGTAAAGAAATCTGGAAATCCCGTCTGCCGGTCGGCAGCCAGTCCGGCCCGATGACCTACGTTTCACCGAAAACCGGTAAACAGTACATCATCATCAGCGCCGGTGGCGCACGTCAGTCCGCAGAACGCGGCGACTACGTGATCGCCTACGCACTGCCTGATCAGAAGTAAGATTTCGCAGTCAATGACAAAGCCCGCTGGTGCAGACCGGCGGGCTTTTTTGTTGAACGTAACCCACAGATACCTTTAATGATGTTCCTGTCTTCACGACAGCAATGTTAAAACATACTAAACAAATAATTTGGGTTAAGGAGAGTGACGAGTATGATGCAACCATTACCCTTACTAACCAAAAGGAATTGGCATGGAAATCATCGGAGACAACAGCGTTATCACCAGTGTTGCACCCAAAGGTAAGGTTGTTTACTGCCGTGGTGAAACCCCCAGATTCTGGCTGGAACTGCAATTTGTCGATGAGAATAATCTCCCCGTTACCGGACTGAAGGTCACACTGGAATACCATCCGCTGGCATCCGCGCAAGACGTCGCGATGTGGAAAAAATATAGTAATCACCACTACGATCCCACACCACCACCTAATCCCCCTGCCGGAGTGACAGACAGCCAGGGACTGGTCAGGTTCGACGATTTGTCCTGGATAACGGTCGACGTAAAAGCAGACGCACAGCAGCTGGCCGACGAAATGGAGCAGCGCCCGCTGGGACTTCGGCGCAATCCTAACAGCCAGCCGGTGAGCAAAAATGTCTTTCGTCGGGAAACGCGAGATAAAAGCTGGCGATCTGACGTACAGGAAAAAGCCGAGGCCGCAGGACATATCCACCATTACGTGACCATCGGTGAACTTTGCGATCAGTTGCCTCACATTGAAGGCTGGGAGGAGAAGGAGCCACCGGAGTTTCATTTTCAGCAAGGGCGTTCGCTGAAAGGCACAGAGATAGCGTGTCAGGCGCTAAAGCAGCGGCACGTCATTGAAATCTGCCCGTTCCGGGCGTGGGTGCTGGCACTGCATGACACCACCGCGTTTGATCTTGCCAACAGCCTAAACCTCGGCATTATGGCTGACCTCGCCTATTCGGCTGAAGCGAAGAACAATACCATTGATTATTTCTTCCGGAATAAATGTCAGGATCTGTCTGCAATCCCGCAGTTTGCCGAATTCCCGTCTTATTACCACACGCTGGCCGTAGATGTCCCCTTCCGGGAACGTTATCTTGCACCTGTGTATCTGAATACGGGTGAGGGGTTAAATCCTGAGGGTGACACCAGGCTTTTTACAGTTGAGTGTGATACTCACATTATCGTTGCGTGGTGCGGTACGGACAGTTTGTTAAACGCTCTGACAGATATCTCCTTTGCGCCCAAAAAATGCCAGCCTGAGCTTGGTGGCGTGGGTCACATACACGGCGGTTTTTTGAAAGCCTACCAGCTAGCAAAACAAAGATTCGAGCTTAGATTTCAGAACGTAATCACTTCTCTAAATGAAGGGAGAGGCACGAAAAAACTTTTCATCTGTGGTCACAGTCTGGGCGGTGCGCTGGCCTTAACCTATGCTGCCGAGATGAAGAACAGCCGCCCTATTCTGTATACTTTCGGTATGCCACGCACCTTCACTCGCGCAGCAGTGCTCGGACTGGACGCTGTAACTCATTACCGCCACGTCAATGATAACGATTCAGTCACCCAAATTCCTCCCGATGCCGATGTAGACAATATTTTCTATGAGAAATGGGGGCCACTGGGCGACAAACTCGGCTTCGACTGGTCGGTGACAACACTTACCGGTTTGGGAGTGGCTGTTCGCGACCTGGCTTTTCAGTCCACAGGAATTTCCGATAAAAAAGATCCCTACTGGCATCACGGCAATACAGTGATATTTTTCCAGGCTCAGCAGTGCGTGATGCAATCCCGTCATCAGAACGTTCCGTGGATAGGCGGCGGAGGCAGCGATAATCCGGCACCCGGCGTGGTGAGCACCTGCCATAAGCAGTCGGTGAAACTCTTTCTGGTGCCCTCACTGAATGAAGAATGCCTTAATGCCACCGGCGAGCATCAGGCGAAGTTTATCGGGTGTCTGGATACCGTTAACCTGAGAAAAACCTTCCCCAGAAACACTAATCCCGAACTGGACGGACTTTTGAGTAACCCTTCCAGCCATTCTATGGCACACCGCTACCTGCCTTATATCCATAATCAGGTACTTGAGCTGGCAAATCCGGATCTTGAGATGGACCGGAAGGAGAAGCGGGCTGAGTTCAGGCAGGAGATTGAAGCAACTGCCAAAGGAAGTGCTAATCAGGATGAAGTACAGCGAAACCAGGAATTTATAGCGCTTCAGGATATGTTGCCGGTGGCACTAACCCGCACCCGCTCAGAAGATGTGGGCAAAAATGCCCTGCTACGTTTTGCTGCAGTTACGGAGGAAGAAGTTGAATTTTCTAAATAAAACAGCCCTGTTGATGCCGACAGTATTTTTGCTTTCCGCCTGTTATGGCAAAACAGACCAGACGTTGTCACCGCCGGAAAATGCCCGGCGCGTGACCATAGTCGTCAGGGTTCCTGAAGGCATTACACTATTGCCATTGCAAATGCTTTACCGTTCTGAACGGTGCAAGACTAAAAGCTACAACTCGAGTAATGAAGCCTACGAAATTCGCGGATATAACGGTTTTATGCAGGCATTCCCCCCGCAGGAAAACAGTGATATCAGACAGCAGCGGATTGCCATTGATGGCGGCGGGCCATGTCAGTGGCAGCTTAATTCCATTAAAGTCAGCTTTAAATTTTCCAATGACAATCCTCTAGTACAAGGGAAGAAAATAATTACTACTAATTATATTTTTGATTTTGATGATTATGGCTTTAGTGATGGTTACGCCACCGGTGAAGCACAAATTACCAGTGGAAATCTTGAATTGAAAACAGATTTTTTTCCTATGGTTATTATAAATCAAATGTTCAATCAAATATCTATTGAGATGTTTGGTGGTGATACAAATTATGACAGATGGAGCCGACGTTACAAACTTCAAGATACTCAGAAAATAGCCATTGAACCGATATTACACTCTCAGAAAGAAGTATTACTACAGGGTGATGAAGAACGTGGAGTCGGGATGATGATCACTTATCCCAATGGAAGCATTGAGCATGTACGCAAGATAAAGCCTGATTATGAAAAGCTACTATCGATGAAATAGAAAGGGATTCTTTCGTTTTACATATTCAAGGAGGAAGAAGTTGAATTTTTTAAATAAGAATTATGCGGTTATATCCTTTATCGTGCTGCTTTATGGCTGTGATAACACTCCCGACCGCACTCTGTCTCCACCTCAGAATGCAAAGTGGATCGACGTGGTCTTCACGCTTCCGGCAGATACCGTTCTTTTACCAATGGAAGTTCTTTACCGTTCAGATAAGTGTAAAACAGTGCGTTATAACTCGAGTAATGAACCTCATGATATTCCCGGTTATAACGATTTCGAGAAGCCATTCGGTCAGCAAGGAAGCAGTAATATCTGGCGGGCACATATCGCCATTGATGGCGGCGGAAAATGCCAGTGGCAGCTTAATTCTATCAAGGTCAGTTTTAGGATTGCTGATAATAATCCTCTGGTGCAGGGGAAAAAGGGGTTTGCGACCAATTATATCTTTGACTTTGATGATTATGGATTCAGTGATGGCTACGGTACAGGTAGGGCAATCATGGTCAGTGGAAATCTTGAATTGAAAACAGATTTTTTCCCTATGGTTATTATAAATCAAATGTTCAATCAAACATCTATTGAGATGTTTGGTGGTGACACAAATTATGACAGATGGAGCCGACGTTACAAACTTCAAGATACTCAGAAAATAGCCATTGAACCGATATTACACTCTCAGAAAGAGGTATTACTACAGGGTGATGAAGAACGTGGAGTCGGGATGATGATCACTTATCCCAATGGAAGCATTGAGCATGTACGCAAGATAAAGCCTGATTATGAAAAGCTACTATCAATGAAATAGAAAAGGAATTATTTCATTTTACATTTTCAAGGAGGAAAAAGTTGAATTCTCTAAATAAAACAGCCCTGTTGCTGCCGACAGTATTTTTGCTTTCCGCCTGTTATGGCAAAACAGATCAGACGCTGTCACCGCCGGAAAATGCCCGGCGCGTGACCTTAGCCGTCAGGGTTCCTGAAGGCATTACACTATTGCCATTGCAAATGCTTTACCGTTCTGAACGGTGCAAGACTAAAAGCTACAACTCGAGTAATGAAGCCTACGAAATTCGCGGATATAACGGTTTTATGCAGGCATTTAGCACGATTGCAAACAGCAATGTCAGGCAGCAACGGATTGCCATTGATGGCGGCGGGCCATGCCAGTGGCGGCTTAATTCCATTAAAGTCAGTTTTAAGATCGCTGATGGCAATCCTCTCGTTAAAGGAAAAGAGGTTTTCGCTACTAATTATATCTTCGATTTTGATGATTATGGATTCAGTGATGGTTATGGAACAGGAAGAGCAAAAGAGGTTAGTGGCGACCTTGATTTAAAAACTAACTTTTTTCCGATGATATTTATAAATAACTTATTCAAAAGTACGTCATTACAGTTTTTCGGTGGTGATACAGATTACGAGCAATGGACACGCCATTACAAATCATCTAACACCAATAGGATTTATATTGAACCAATAATACATATGAATAAACCTGTAATTCTCGAAACTCCAAATCCACCACCAGGAAACACGGTCGCAACTTATCCTGATGGCAGTACTGGAAAAGCTATACATACAAAACCAGATTACGAAAAGCTGTTATTTATAAAATAAAAAATTTATTATTAAATTATCTTCAAGGAGGAATAAGTTGAATTTTCTAAATAAAACAGCCCTGTTGCTGCCGACAGTATTTTTGCTTTCCGCCTGTTATGGCAAAACAGATCAGACGCTGTCACCGCCGGAAAATGCCCGGCGAGTAACCATAGCCGTCAGGGTTTCTGAGGGCATTACACTGTTGCCATTGCAAATGCTTTACCGTTCTGAACGGTGCAAGACTAAAAGCTACAACTCGAGTAATGAAGCCTACGAAATTCGCGGATATAACGGTTTTATGCAGGCATTTAGCACGATTGCAAACAGCAATGTCAGGCAGCAACGGATTGTCATTGATGGCGGCGGGCCATGCCAGTGGCGGCTTAATTCCATTAAAGTCAGTTTTAAGATCGCTGATGGGAATCCCTTGGCAAAGGAAAAAGAGGTTATCGAGACTAATTATATCTTTGATTTCGATGATTATGGTTTCAGTGATGGTTACGGCACCGGAAGGGCAATGGAAGCCAGCGGGGATATTATTTTAAAGACAGATTTTTTCCCAATGGTTACTTATCACATTGATAATACTACTAGCTTGAAATTTTTTGGTGGAGATACTGGATTTAAACAATGGAGACGCAGATATAAACTTTTTAATACACATCGGATACTTGTTGCACCGAATATTCATTTAACAAAAGTTGTTACACTCATTCCGCCTGAACAAAAAGAGGATAGAGATTTTTCAGCGATTTATCCTGATGGGAGTACCGAAAAAATTCCGTATATTTATCCTAATTACGAAAAACTGCTATCCATGAAATAACGAAGTCATTATGAAGTTACCTTCAGGGAGGAAAAAGTTGAATTCTCAGTGTAAATAAAGCCCCGCGGGTCTGCACCGGCGGGGCTTTGTCGCGCGGTGCTGATATCTTAAACCTGCGCCTCCAGCCTCACCCGCTGCTGTTCCATCCCGGTAAAAATAGCGTCTGCCAGTTCAGGAGGAAACGAAGCAGGGAGCTGCCTTGCGACATTTTCAATAACGACCGGTACGAGCTCGATGAGCTCATCGATCATGGTTTCTATTTGCCGTTTACCTAACCCGCTCTGCTCGCCCTGCTTAATCCAATGCCTGCGCAGGATCTTGCTGATCAGGTAATAAATTATCAAAATAATCGCGAACCACATTGCCGCGATGCACCTGATTACCCGGCGTAAACGGCAGGGAAAGCGACAAAGGTCGCCCTTGTGGGTCCTCTGTCCATTCGGGCGAGTACTGTAAACGATCCTCGCCTTTTTGCTTTTCCCAGTACCCCACAGGAATACCGTTCATCCATATCGCTAAACGCTGCTGCGCACGACGCATATCATCACCATTGTTCCTTTCTGGCGGGCGTACTTAAATAATCCGGCTTGATTTCCTCCATAGAGGGTTTTTCAGGATCGGATTGTGAGGAAAACACCATCTCAATGCCCAACACATTAAATACCCGAAACAGCCGGTCAAGGCTGGCAGTAGCAGGGTTTGCCTCCAGTCGGGCATATGTCTGCTGGGTCACGCCCAGTTTTTCTGACACATCCTTTTGCGTCAGACCTTTTTCCTTACGGAACCCCACCAGTAACGGACGGAGCTGGTTAAGTGTTTTTAACGGATAGACTGTATTCATTATTTTGGCTCTGGTATCGCGGTTCTTATACAGATTATAGGCTGTATTCAGCACATTACACCCTAAAGGCTGTAAAAACAAAATACAGCCTGCAAGCTGTTAAAGATAAATACAGTTTATAAGCTGTAATTTGCCCACTACTGCCCCCTCATGCTCAAATACCGGTTTCACGCCCGGATGAAACCTCATGAAAAAAAGCGAATTTATCGCTCAGGATTTACTGAGCAAGATTTATCAGAACAGCGGATCGCTGCCGGAGAAGTTACCGCCGGAGCGCCAGTTAGCGGAAGAATACGGGGTTTCGCGCTTTACCGTGCGCAAGGCGCTGGAAAAACTGGTGAGCATCGGGGCGGTGCGCATTGTGCAGGGCTCGGGAATTTACATTAACCCCGGCGTGAGCAGTAATCCGCTGGTGTACAACTCGATCACCGAAAAGAAATTCGCCGAAATCAGCTTTAAAATGCTGGAGCTGCACAAGCGGCGGCCGGATAAAGAAGAGCAGCAGGTTTTCGATCTGAATGTGGATGATTTTATCTGGGCATTCATCCGTTTGCGGCGTATCAGACAGCGCAACGTACAGATTGAATACTCCCGTATGCCTGCACGTGAATTTGGTGATCTGAATCAGAAGACCATCGAACATTCCATTCAGCAATATGTTCTGAGCAAGGGCTATGCGATTTCACATTCCCTCACCCGCTATCAGGCGGTAACAGTCAATAAAGAACAGGCGCAAATTCTGGGATGCAAAAAAGGCATTGCCGCCATGCACATTACCAACAGAGGCATTTTGCAGGGCGGCAAAGTTTATGCGTTCAGCGACATTATCGACATCGATTATTCCTGCACCTATGTCATCCCGTTTAATCAGGACAATCTGGCTTTCCGCCAGAAGTAATACCCTGTTGTCAGGGCGTGTGGATCACACCGTCCGGCAGGCGGCTTTGCGTCCATTCATGCGGACGGTACACCACCGGAAATTCTGCCGCAGCCTGGCTGTTAAAGCCCACGCCAATGCCCGCTTCTTCTCCCGGATAGAAATACCCGTTTTCTGGTACCTGCGCACCGGGGAAGACCTGCTGCGTGTTGGCCGGATACGCGACAAATTCCTGAATTGCCGCATTATGCAGATGAATATTCAGATGCGTATTCACGGCTGCACCAATCGGCGTCATATCAGGCGGACAATGCCACGCCAGTCGCACGCCAAAGCTCTGACAGAAATGCGCCAGTTTTAATGCCGGTGTGATACCGCCGATTTGCGAAACATGGCAGCGGATAAAGTCTATGCGGCGGTTAATAACCAGTTCTTTCCATTCCGCCGGATTATTAAATAATTCACCGGTCGCCAGCGGCACCGCAGTCTGGCTGCGGATTTGCGCCAGCCATTCGTTCTGGTCCGGCGGCAGAATATCTTCGATAAAGTAAGGCCGGTACTGCTCGACGGCTTTGGCGAACTGCACCGCCTGCTGCGGGAACAGCCGTTCGTGAACGTCATGCAGAATGTGGAACTGATTGCCGTATTTTTCACGCAGCGCTTTGAACATCGCCAGCGTGTTGTCGATGTACTGATCCTGATCGTAATACGCACCCGCCGTCGGTTGGCGGGTGCTGTGGAAATCACGCGCATTACCGCCGTAAAAACCTAGCTGGCAGCGGATATGGCGGTAACCTTCAGCCAGCAAGCGATCCACTTCACCGTACAATTCTTCCAGCGTTTCACCGGCCGCATGGCTGTACGCCGTGACGGCATCTTTCGATTTACCGCCAAACAGATGATACAGCGGCATATCTGCCAGCTTGCCTTTGATATCCCACAGCGCCATATCAATGCCCGCAATGGCGTTATTGATCACCGGTCCGTTACGCCAGTAAGCGTTCACCATCATCATCTGCCACAAATCTTCGATGTGATTGGCATCGCGGCCGATCAAAAGCGGTTTGAGATATTCATCCACCATCAGTTTGACCGCCAGCGGGCGCTGCTGGAATGTCGCGCAGCCCAGACCGAAAATACCACGATCAGTTTCAATTCTGACCACCACTAAATTATGACGATCAGGGCGCGTTATCTGACATTCGATATGAGTAATCAGCACAGGCTGCATGATAAATCCTTAATAAAGACCGTAATTCCTTTTCACAAAAAGGCGGCGGGAATATTCGTATAGAGGTTATTTCAACGTATTTTTATCCTGCTTGTAAACCTAAAATTCAGGCTTTTATTTTGGTTTGAAAGCATGGCTGAATATCGCCAAAAAACAGACCAATTTAACCATGATGCACTAAACCAGCACCGATCAGTGAAGTTCTGTGACGGGGATCCTGTTTTATTGGTTTGTTTTTAAAAATATCCCTCATTACACTCCTCTTCACTCAAATAAAGAATAATTGATTTTTTCGTCGCGGGGTTCAGGGTGAATACAGAAATAATGCTCTCGGTAATTAAACTGGTGGGCGGTGCGGGAAATATTAATAAAGTCTGGCACTGCATGACCCGCCTGCGTTTTGATTTACGCGACGAAAATAAAGTGGCCTGGGATGAGATTAAAAATCTGCCCGGCGTGCTCGGCGCGCAAAGCCAGAGTGATCAGGTGCAAATCATCATCGGACCAAAGGTGAATGTCTGGTACGAGGCTATCGTGTCGCAACTGGATCTGGTGAGCGGCAACGCCGAAGCACCAACAGGAAATGTTTCCACAAAAGGAAGAAAAAGCCTGGTGTCGATGTTCATGGATACTGTCTCCGGCGTGTTCGGCCCGATCGTTCCGGCCATTGCGGGCGCGGGGATGATTAAAGGTTTACTGGCCGGACTGATTGCCCTGAAAGTCATATCGGCTAAAAGCGAAACCGTGATGATCATCGATTTGATCGCCAGCGGCGTATTTTACTTCCTGCCGTTTTTCCTCGCGGTTTCTGCGGCGAAGATCTTCAAAACCAATGAATATCTGGCCGCTGCCGTAGCCGCCTGCCTGATGTACCCGACGCTGATGGACGCAGCGAAAGCACTCGCCAGCCACACGGCCGGGGCACCGACCGCGTTGTATTTTATGGATGTGCTTCCGGTGTCTGTTTTCAACTATTCGGCAAGCGTCATTCCGGTGATTTTCTCGGTGCTGGCGCTGAGTTACATCCATCGCTGGGTCGATAAAATCATGCCGGATGTGCTGAAAACCGTCTTTACACCAACGCTGACCTTGTTTATCGCGGCGCTGGTATCACTGACGCTGATTGGTCCGGCGGGGATTTATCTCGGTAAGTTGCTGGCGTTTGGCATCCAGGGATTGTTCGATGTATCGGCGGTGTTTGCGGGCTTTATTGTCGGCGCGATCCGCCCGGTGGCGATCCTCACCGGCATGCATCACGCGATGACGCCAATTGCGTTGCAGAACTTTACCGATCAGGGCTGGGACATGCTGATGCCGATGATGTTTATGGCCAACATGGCGATTGCCGGATCCACCTTTGCGATTTATTTCCACGTTAAAACCCGTGAACAAAAATCCGTGGTGCTCTCTGCGGCGATTTCCGGCTTGCTGGGGATCACCGAACCGGCATTATTCGGCGTGCTGACGCGCTACAAAAAAGCCTTTATCGCCACCACCATCAGCAGTTCCGTGGCGTCGGCATTTATCGCGTTCTTCGGAGTGCGTTTGTACGGCTATATTCTGTCGAGCATTTTCAGCCTGCCCGCTTACATCGGTCCCTATTTCATTTACATTCTGATGGGCGTAGTGCTGTCACTGGGGCTGTCGTTTACGCTGACCTACCTGATGGTCGTCAAAAACAAAGGCACCGAACAATCGGTGCCTTTGGTGAATCAAACGCGCTGAGATTTATCAGGCCGCTGTCTTTGAATGCGTAAACTCAGACAACGGTGCATTCTGAATAAGATTGGTCAGACGCCCGATATTTTCGATTTCCACTTCAATCTTGTCATTCTCATGCAGGAACAACGGCGGTACGCGGGTTTTACCCACACCGCCCGGTGAACCGGTCATGATCACATCGCCCGGAGAAAGCTGGGTGAAGGTGCTGATGTAGGCAATCATCTGCGGAATGGTGTGCACCATATTGGCTGTGGTGTCGTCCTGCACCAGCCGGTCATTCAGCCAGGTTTTGATACTCAGATTTTGCGGGTCGCCGACTTCATCCGGCGTCACCATCCACGGGCCAAATGCGCCTGTCGATGGCCAGTTTTTACCTGCGGTATACCATTTATGCTGCCAGTCGCGTACTGAGCCATCCATGTAGCAGCTGTAACCGGCGACAAAATCGAGTGCGTTTTCTGCTGAAATATTGCGGCCGGTACGACCGATAATAATTGCCAGTTCGCCTTCATAATCAAACTGCTCAGAAGAAGCCGGTTTAATGATGGTGCCGTTGTGACCGACCTGCGAATCCGCGAAGCGGACAAACAATGTCGGCGCGTCGCTGGTTTCATTAAATTCTTTGCGTTTTTCCGCGTAGTTCATACCCACGCCGAAAATTTTGCCCGGCCTGTCGATAACCGGCAGGAAACTGATGTCATTCAGTTGAAGATCCGCCGGGGACTCAACATAGCGTTGCAGTTCTTCAAGTGAATGGCGTGCCATGAATTCGTTAATATCGCGGCATCCTGAGTGACTGCCGACGTCGACAATCCCCTCTTTTTGGTAGATACCGAAGCTTTTGGTGTGGTCTTTATTGATGGTGAAATTAACAATTTTCATAGATGCACTTAGATTCTTATTTTACTTAAAACAGGTAAATTCGCTGGCGTTCGTGTTGCGAAAACGGCGTGCCGGTCACAACGTTGGCGTGATTATTGACCCTGCCTCTCATGCCTTCTACTATATTTTATTATCAAATTGATGAATTTCAGGAATCAATGTTAAATAACAGAGACTTAGAGTATTTCGTGACGGCTGCGCAGATAATGAATTTGAGACTTGCGTCACAAAATTTAAATATAACTCAACCTGCGCTTTCGAAATCCATCACCCGTTTAGAGAAAGAACTGAACATCAAACTGTTCAAACGGGCAGGTCGCGGGCTGGAACTGACCGAGGCGGGACGGGTGCTTTATCAGCGTGGTTTAGCGCTGCAAAGTTCCTATCTTGAGCTTGGGGAAATCATGAATGAACTGAGCAGCGGCGCGGGCGGTATCGTTCGCGTGGGTGTCTCAGGTTCTGCGACACAATTCTTACTGCCTGAAATCTGCAAAATGCTGCAATCGCAGGTGCCGAATATGAAACTGGAAATCCAGATCGGCATGAACGATGTGCTTTTTACGTTGCTAGAACGTCATGCGATCGATGTGATCATCGGTCCGCTGGTCAACTACGACAGTCCGGTGGTGCAGTTGCCGGTAACCGCCGACCGGGTGATCGTCGCCGCGTCACGCGATCACCCGCTGGCCGGTAAACCCGCCAGCCTGCGTGAACTCAGCCGTTATGGCTGGATTTTACCGGCGAAAACCGTGTCGATGCGCCAGTGGCTGGATAAAATGTTCTATGAAAATCATTGCTCACCGCCAGACGTGAAAGTGGAAATCAGCTCACTGGCGTCGGTGCCGGGGCTGATTGCGAAAAGCGGATTGCTGAGCTTTTTGTCGGAGAATATTCTGGTGGAAGAAGAATTCCTTTCGCGGCTGATCCGTATTGATAACGACCAGTTAGTGATGGAACGCCGGGTCGGGATCACCTGGCTGGAAGGTGCGTTTCTTTCACCGGCCACACAGAAAGTGATCGACGTGACCAAAAGCGTTGGGCAAAAAATGCAGATGGAAGCCCGCCGGATCATGGAAGACTGAAATCCGGCGGGCTTGTTTTTACACCAGATGGCAGGCCACGTGATGACCGCTTTCTACCTCACGCAGTAACGGAATTTCTTTATGACAACGGTCGGTTGCACACGGGCAGCGGGTATGGAAACGACAACCGGCAGGCGGTTTTGACGGATCCGGAATTTCACCACTGACCATCGCCACCGGCTCACTGTCCGGATCCAGCGTCGGCACCGCCGCCAGCAGCGCCTGCGTATACGGATGCAGGGGCTGACAGAACAACGCATCACGGCTGGCCGTTTCCACTAACTGGCCGAGATACATCACCGCCACGTCATCACACAGATGTTCCACCACGCCGAGATCGTGCGAGATAAACAGAAACGTCACGCCGTGATCGTCACGTAAATCCGCGAACAAATTAATGATCTGTGCCTGAATCGACACGTCCAGCGCCGAAATGGGTTCATCGGCAATAATGAAATCGGGTTGCAGGATCAGTGCGCGGGCGATGCCGATACGCTGGCGCTGACCGCCGGAAAACTCATGCGGGAAACGGTTGTAATGCAGCGGCGACAGCCCGCAGATCTTCATCACCTCCACCACTTTCCCGTGCAGTTGCGCCCGCGTACACAGCTTGTGTTCCAGCATCGCTTCACCGATAGCATCACCAATGCGGATGCGCGGGTTCAGCGAACTGTAAGGATCCTGAAAGACCAGCTGGATTTTCGGACGTAACGCTTTCAGTTGCTTAGGTTTCAGTCCGTGCAGGTCTTCGCCACGAAATTTTACGCTGCCCGCCGTTTTGTCATACAGCCCCAGCAACGTGCGTCCGACGGTGGTTTTACCGCTGCCGGATTCACCGACCAGCCCAAAAATCGTGCCCTTGCGGATGTTAAAACTGACGCCATCCACGGCCCGCAACTGCCCGGTTTCCTGTCCGAATACGCCGTCACGGATCGGGAAATACTTTTTCAGGCCATCCACTTCAATCAGATATTCAGCACTCATGGCTGTAACCCCCAGTTTTCCTTCTCACTGACCGCGTTCAGTCCGCTATAAAAACATGCGGCCTGCCGGAACTGACCTTCCAGCGGCGGAATGCCCTGGCGACATCTTTCCGTGGCGCGGGAACAGCGTTCGGTGAATGCGCAGTAAGGCGGCAGCGCGGCCAGATCCGGTACCTGACCGGGAATGGAATACAAGCGGCGGCGGCGTTCGCCCGGTGTCGGCCTCGAGGCAATAAGTCCCTGGGTATACGGATGTAGCGGATTGCGCAGCACATCGGCGGTCGCCCCCTGCTCGACAATTTTACCGGCGTACATCACGACCACGTGGTCGGCCATCTGCGCGATCACGCCCAAATCATGAGTGATCAGCATCAGTGCCATATGATTTTGCTGCGCCTGTTCACGTAATAAACGCAGGATCTGCGCCTGCACGGTGACGTCCAGTGCAGTGGTGGGCTCGTCAGCAATCAGCAACTGCGGCTTACAGCTCAGCGCCATCGCAATCATGATGCGCTGTAACATACCGCCCGAAAGCTGATGCGGATAACTGGTCATCAGGCTTTCCGCACGCGCCAGCCCGACGTTGGTGATCATCTCCGTCGCATGTGCCCACGCCAGTTTCGGCGATTCACGGCGGTGGCGGATCAGCGGCTCGACAAGTTGCTCACCGAGGGTCAGCACCGGATTCAGCGCGGTCATGGGTTCCTGAAAGATCATCGCCAGCTGGTTACCGCGCAAATCCGCCATTTGTGACGGCCGCAGTTTAAGCAGGTCACGCCCCTGAAACAGAATTTCACCGCCATCAATACGTGCGGCCTGTGGCGGTAACAGCCCCATCAGCGACATCGCCGTGACACTTTTCCCGCAGCCGGATTCCCCGACAATACCGACAGTTTGACCTGCCTGAACGTCAAAGGTGACATCCTGTACCGCGCGCACACGGCCCTGATCGCTGGAGAACGACAGCGAAAGCTGATTAAAACGGATCAACGGTTGTGTCATTTTTTGCTCCGTTTCAGTTTTGGATCGAGCGCGTCACGCAGCCCATCACCCAGCACGTTAATCGCAATCACCGTAATAAAGATCGCCACGCCAGGCGGCATCCACAACCACGGGCGACGCTGGAAGTCGATCAGACTGTTCGCCGCATCCATCATATTTCCCCAAGACGGCGTCGGCGGCACCACGCCTAATCCCAGATAGCTGAGTGCAGATTCGCTGAGAATGGCGTTCGCCACGGCCATCGTGGCCATCACCACCAGAATTGGCACCGTGTTTGGCAGTAAATGACCGAACAGCCGACGGCGTGAAGACAAGCCGAGCACCTGTGTCGCCAGCATGAAATCACGTTCACGCAGGGAGAGAATTTGCCCGCGCACCAGACGTGCCAGCTTCGGCCATTCCAGCAAACTGAGCATCACGATCACCATGTACACACGGGAATCCGGCGAAAAATCCAGTTCAGAAAGCATCGCGCCCATCACGATCAGCAGCGGCAGGCTCGGAATAGTCATCACCAGATCAGCAAAACGCATGATGATTTTATCAGTCACACCACCGAGATAGCCGGACACCGCGCCCATGAGATACCCGAGTGTCACAGACAGCAACATGGTCAGCATGCCGATAATCAGCGAGATGCGCCCCGCCAGCAGCAGCCGCGTATAGACATCACGCCCGAGAAAATCGGTACCCAGCCAGTGTTCTGCATTCGGCGCTTTGTTGATCATCAGCGCATCAGTGGCATCATCGCGCCAGGGAGAATAGTAAGGACCCGCTATGCACCAGACGGCCATAACCAGCAGCAGAACTAAGCAAAACATTGCCAGCCGGTTTTGGCGCAACGCCCGCCAGGCCTGTCGCCAGGGTGACGGTGTCACCTGAGCCAGCACCGGAATTTGCGCTTCGCGCAGACGGCGGTTGGTTGAAAATAAAGAGCCAAACATTACGACCTCACACGGATACGCGGATCAGCCCACGCATACAACACGTCGGCAATCAGATTGCCAAGAATGGTCAAAACCGCCAGAAACAGCGTGAACCCCATCAGTACCGGGTAATCACGCGCTGCCAGTGAATCAATATGAATGTGCCCTGCACCCGGCCAGTTGAAAACTTTTTCGGTGATCAGCGCCCCGGAAAACAGCCCCGGCAACTCAAATCCGAGCAGCGTAATAATTGGCAGCAGCGCGTTTCTCAACGCGTGTTTGAGGATAACCGTGCGTTCACGAAGCCCTTTGGCACGCGCGGTACGGATGAAATCCATCCGCACGACGTCCAGCATACTGGCGCGAAAATAACGCGTCAGGCTGCCCGCCTGCAGCATCACCAGCGCAACGACCGGCAACACCAGATGCGCGGCCACCTGCATCACCCACGCCCAGCCGGTCGCATCACTGCCGGTGTTAGTCATCCCACCCACCGGCAGCCAGTGCAAATCAACGGCAAACCATTTGATCAGCAGAAGACAGAGGAAAAACGTCGGGAAGGACATCGCGGCGAAAATGATCACACTCACCACATGATCGAACAGGGAATAAGGCTTCATCGCCGAGACAATGCCAACTGCCAGCGCGATCCCCCAGTACAACACCATCGCAATGGTCGCAAGCAGGAAGGAATTCCAGATGTACTGATTCAGCAACTGGCTGACCGGGATCTGATATTGCAACGAAAAACCCAGATCCCCCCGCAACAGATTCCCCAGCCAGTGCAGATAGCGGCTGAGCAGCGGTTGATCAAGGCCATATAAGGCTTTCAGTTCAGCAGCGCGTTGTGCAGTCAGCGTAATATTACCATCGATAAAATCACCCGGCGTTTTGGCAAACAGCATGAAAATCAGCAGCGAAGCGAGGAACAACATCGGAATGGTTTGAAGTAAACGACGCAGAATGAAATTTCTCATGACTTTCTCATTGAAGCTGCCGGAAGAGCCCGGCAGCGGCGTTATTTCTGATTATTTGACAATTTTGACATCCGGCAGACTGCCGGTCAGGCCGTTGTAGATGTCCGGTTTAAAACCGGTCACGCGGGCGCTGCTGGCTGAAAGAATTTTGCGGTTACCGAGCAGGATCGCCGGCGGATCGTTTGCCAGCACTTTGTACAGCTCGTGGTAAATCGGCTTACGCTTTTCGATATCCAGCGTCGCGTTCCCTTCGTTGATCAGCTTATCGACTTCAGGGTTGTTGTAGCCGGATTCGGTAGCCTCGGTGCTGTAATAATCCCACACGCCATCATGCGGATCGTTAAGCGTGCTGGTGCTGAATGAGGCCAGATCGTAATTACCCGCTTTACGCTGTGACATCAGGGCGTTGAAGTCCACAACCTGCGGTTTCAGCAATACGCCAATTTTCTGATAGTCTTCTTTTGCGATCGGGATCAGCGCATCGTTCAGCACTTTTTTGCTGACCAGCAGCGTCAGTTCGAGACGTTTACCGTCTTTCACACGAATACCATCACCGCCAACTTTCCACCCTGCTTCATCCAGCAATTTATTGGCCTGCGCCGGATCGAATTTATAGGGATTCACGCCATCAGTGTTGTACGCCCAGGAGATAGGCGCGATCGGCTCAATCGCCACAGAGCCGTAACCCTGATAAACCACGTCGATCAGTTTCTGGCGATCCAGCCCGTAGATCAGCGCCTGACGCACTTTCACATCCTGCAACGCAGGGCGGTGAACGTTAAATTCAATTTTGCTGTAATCGCTGGATCCATACAGGTTGATGTTGGCAAAGCCGAGCATTTTCAGCTGCTCGATGTCATCCGGTCGGGAAGTGAAGGCATCGTAATCAGTATCGCCGGTCTGGAATAACTGGAAGTTAGTCGACGGATTGGTCACGCGATAGATAAAGCGCGGAGTCGGCGGTACGCCGCGATAATAATTGGTGTTGGCGTGGAAACGGATCTCCTGCCCCGGGATGTACTTATCGTACACATACGGGCCATTACCCAACGGTTTGCCATGCAGCGTGCGCAGGTAATCGAGATTTCCCCGCTGATAGCCTTTGCCGTAATACGCTTTCGACAGCACCGGCCCGCCGATTTTTTGCAACGTGGTGGCTCCCGGCTGAGTGGTGGTGACCTGCAACGTCAACGGGTCAATCACTTTCAGACCATTGATGCTGTCCGCCTTGCCCTGCTTATATTCATCACCACCGGCAATGTGTGCCAGCGTGATATCAGTGTCCCCATCGTATTTCGGGTCATACAACACCGTCAGCGTGAACGCGACGTCTTCTGCAGTCAGTGGTGAACCGTCACTGAATTTCAGGTCAGGACGTAGTTTGATGGTATAGGTTTTGCCATCCGGGCTGACGGTCCAGCTTTGCGCCAAGCCGGGAACCAGCTTGCCCTGGCTGTCCCAGTCAATCAGACGGGCGAAAATCACGTTAGTGACATTTTCATCCCAGCCGTTGACGAAGAAATACGGGTTAAAAATCCCCTGAGGTTCGGAGATCCCGGCGATCACTGTATCAGTGCGCAGTTTTGCAGCCGCAGGAATCTGGCTGACATCTGTTGCCGGTGTGATGCCTTCCTTTAATACATCATCAGCGAATGCAAAAGAAGACAGCATCACGGCGCTGGCCAGTAATGCGATTTTGAAAGAAGCAGTACGGTGCGCGCGTTGTGCGGCTGGCGCGAATGCAGAGCGTAATAACGTAGCCAAAAGACATCCTCATCATAAGTGTGCAAACGGTTTACAAAACATGACAAAGAGTAAGGATGCCGTTTACCCTTGTCTAACAACGAAAAAATATGGCTTATAGCTATTTTTTATTTCTTAATGCCAAAAAATAACTTCAAATAATCAAGTTAAATTCAATAAATTCATAATGTTATTTTTTGATTAATTAAGTTGATTTTTAGCTATACGCTTTATGATGGCGATGAAATGGCGGTAGAGCTAACGCCCTCCTTAATGCGGCGAACAATCACAGCCTGTAATCATTGATAAGGCACAATAGACAAGAAACCCGCCATTGGCGGGTTTCTTGTTTTAGTGCATCTGTAGAGATTGCTGCTGATGTTTGTCCGGATGCAACTGCACGGCGTGAACCGTCCCAGGCTCAACAATGATGTCCGCAATCGACTCATGAGTTTTAAACGTGCAACTGCAATTAATATTCTGACACTGATGATAACGCTCTTTGGTGTTGAGGCTCAGGTAACGGCTGGAACGGGCGTGAGCGGCGTGCTGGCATTTCGGGCAGTGCATCATAATAATCACCATGTAATCATTTTAATCAGATACAATCATTGTATGTCATTCGCTAAAACATACATCTGACATTACAGTGATTTACATATTCAGCTTATTCAGCACCGTCGCTTTCCGTCGCCTCATAACTCACATCCGACAGCAATACTTCCAGATTCAACATCGTCACAAATCTGCTGCTGTCCAGGTTGTGTGTCACCTTGCTGATTAGCCAGGGCTGCGCGTCGATCACGGATTTAAAACCCGACACCGCGCTGGAGTTTGTCCCCTTTTGCCTGGGCTGCACGCATGGCGGCCTTTTGCGTGGCGTAGGCGCAGAAAGCGGCGCTGGCGGAATAATTTTTTAAGGCGACGGAGAAGTCGCTTTAAAAATAGCTTAAAAATATGAAATAAAAGGATTTATTTCTAGTAGCGTCCACATCGTGACCATGTCGATACTAAAAGCCCCGTTCACATGTACGGGGCTTTTTTATGAATTAGCCACAGTACATATTTTTATGCGGTATGACGTTCGTTCCAAGAGTCTGCAAATTGAATGTTTCCATCAACAATGCGCCAAGTTATTTTTTCATACTGCAAACTGACACTCTCGACATGGTTCATTTTATCGTTGCCTGCTAATTTCACATTGGGCACTCCGCAGTTAACGCCAGTAATTTTTACATTTTCCATCAATACGGTGTAATAACAAACTTCTTGTCCTGCGTCGTTAATATGATAGAAACAAATTTCCGCGCTTTTTAGCGTCTGACCAGTGGCTGCCGCTTTATACAGATAAGGTGTTGAGCTATCAACGTCCTTTTCAATCATCATGGATGAATGCTGGCGCGTGCCTGTTATTTTGCCGTTTGCATTGTCCACTGGTAAGTTAATGCCATGACTTAATCCAATGATTTCAATACTTCCTTCGCGATCCTTAACGTCTACAGACCCTTTGATATCGGCACCGCCATCGTCTTTAAGCCACATGTATGGAGGAATTGGCATTTTATTTGTTCCTTATTTTTGTGATTAACTTCATTGTTAAAATGTAAATTAGAGTTGTGACAGAAAAAACCGTGATTACGGAGATGTAAAAGTACAGGTCATAAAAATTATCTGCCCCAATCTCACCAGCACCATAAATCATATGGCCTATGTAGCTTGCTAAACTATGATCAAACCATACTTCAGGATTTCCCAATGTACGACCAACAACCAGTGACAAAAGAATATAGAAAGTGATTTTTGAAACTCTACGGGCAAGTGTTGTTATAGTCACCGGCTATCACCTCAATCCAGCCACGAGCCATGAGAGATCTCATACAAGGAACCTGCATAGGTGTTGTTCTCAAAAGTGCATTTCTAATTAGAGCGTAATCTGAGTTATGCGCTATGGTTATACACCCTTCTGAAACATGGCCTGGGTGAAGCCTAAACAACCCACGGAAAACACCATTGACCCAAGTTCCATCATCAATGCCCCAGTCATCCTTGTACAATGCAAACCACTCATCACGCCCAAATTCAGCACCATAGTAAAATTTGTTGAACATATCTTGGGATTTAGCCTTAACCCACGAGCCTAAGCCACCGGCACCACGCTCCACTATCCAGTACTTACCTGGTGGTAACGGTCCATCACTGGGTATTGCACCGCACGCACCTTTATTTCGGTAAACACCTTTTCCCGAGAAGGCCATAAACACGCCAACGCCGTACAGATTGAAAGGTGCGTAATCAGCACCATTCAGAATCAACTTTCCATGCAATGCCATAGATCACCCTATAACCTTGTAATGTGTAGGCTTATAATATAAGCGTTCAATCAGATCAGCCAAATTAAATTATGATTTCAAGGCCTGATTGAATCATTACGAAATCTAATCGGCTGACGATGCCGGTGATTTTCTCCATTAGCGCTCCGCCCACCTGTAAGTATCCCAGCTTTAGTTCCAGGCACTTTTTGAGATTTCCGGTTTCTCAGCCATCAGCCGGTACTCTTCCGGCGTCAGGTTATTCAGGGATTCATGAGGACGCTCACTGTTGTACTCATTCAGCCAGCGCTCTGTGATTTCTCGTACTTCATTCAGTGTTCTGAACAGGTAAAAATCCAGTATTTCTGTCCGATATGTTCGGTTAAACCGTTCTATAAACGCGTTCTGTGTTGGCTTACCCGGCTTGATAAATTCCAGCATCACTCCATGGTCTTCAGCCCATTGCGCCAGCGCCAGTGATATCAGTTCCGGCCCATTATCCATCCGCATCTTCAGCGGATATCCACGGTTTGCTACTATTCTGTCCAGCACCCGGACGACACGCTGCGCTGGGATATTCAGGTCAATTTCTATCGCCAGCGCTTCACGGTTAAAATCATCGACAACATTGAAAGTCCGAAAACGTCGGCCACATGTCAGCGCGTCGTGCATAAAATCAATTGACCAACTTTGGTTGAGTGCTTCCGGCGTTGCCAGCGGAGCCGGATTGCGCACCGGCAGGCGTTGTTTACCCTTACGACGAAAATTCAGTTTGAGAAGACAGTAAATCCGGTAGACACGTTTGTGGTTCCAGACGTGCCCCTGCCTGCGAAGTACCTGAAAAAGCTTCTTAAAACCGTAGCGGGGATAGCGCTCAGCGACCTCGGTCAGCCTCTGGATCACCGCTTCATCACGTCGCGTATCCGGTTGATAACGAAACACCGTCCTGCTTAGCGATAACGTCCTGCATGCCTGGCGTATGCTCATCGTAAATTGCGTGGTCAGATAGTTGACGAGCTCACGCTTTATCGCTGGTTTTAAAGCTTTTTTCGATGACGTCTTTCAGCGCCCGGCATTCCAAACTCAGATCGGCAAACATTTGCTTCAGACGACGATTCTCGTCCTCAAGGTCTTTGATTTTTTTGATATCAGCGGCTTCCATCCCGCCATATTTTGCTTTCCAGTTGTATAGCTGGCTTCAGAAATAGCAGCCTCGCGGCACACATCTTTGACGGTACTGCCAGCCTCGACTGATTTCAGGACGGCGATGATCTGGTGCTCAGTGAATCGGATCTTACGCATAGCGATCTCCTCAGGGGACATAATCAGTATGTCGGAAGATCTCTAAAAATGAATGGGCCGTTTTGGTGGGATACTTACACCTCCAACTCCCAGCGCGCAGCAATGATTTTGCTTTTCATCAATTCTCGCTCAATTTCAGGCAATCGCGCCCGTTCTTCAGGCGTTAATCTTGCTGATGGAGCAACATTGCGTCCCTTTGTTAGGTCAAAACTTCGCTGTCACCTACTCACCTTCGGTGTTTCTTCCCGTATACGCGCCACAAACGCCCTCACGGCGGCAGTGTCTGTCCAGTCAAAACTCGCAGGTTGTCAGAAGTGGACGCCGTAGCAGTGCTCCCAGCCTGCCTGTAATGCCAATTTGTAAGTTGTTTCTTTCCACCTAACCCACAGTTATTGACAGGACTCCGAGGCGCTAGCCTGCTTACTGGCATAAGGTGAAGCGTCGCGGTTCACTTTGCCGATGGCGATCCGTAAAGATTCACGCCAGCGTGTGCGCTGGCCTTTCAGTTGGCGTAACCACCAGTCCGGATTAACCGGGCGCGACATGGCAGCGATCGCGGAAACGGCATCCAGCTTGCCTTTGCAATATTGTCCAGTACATCTGCGTGACATTAAAAGCCTGTGCCATACCGGCGATTGCCAGGGAATTCGATGCAAAGATGTTTTCCCGGTATCGGGAAAAGAGACTTTTAGGGGATTTTTCACGCGGCAACAGAGTGAAGAAGATCACCCCACAAACGATCAATCTTGATTTCGCTCTGCCCTGCAACGCACCGATATACAGTTACCAGCCGGTCAATCATCGCATGTGCTCCGCCACACGTTCGCTTCTCACTTCATGATGAAGGGGAAGAACATTCTCGTTTTGCAGCGTGTTCTAGGCCACACCGATATCAAAATGACAATGCGTTATGCCCACTTTGCACCCGAGCATCTTGAGGAAGCAGTGAGGCTAAACCCTCTGGCTTAAATGGCGATAAAATGGCGGTGCAAATGGTGCATGGTGGCAATTAAAGGGCAAACGTGGCCGGTAATGTCAGTACCCACTTACACTTCAAGCCTGCATATACGTTAGAAACAGGCTTCCGCCCTGGGTTTTATGCCTCATGTGCTACTTTTTTAGAACGTAAGGCTTATAGCTTTTAAACAGTACGCAGAAAAAGTCGCCAAAACGGCTAATGTGGAAAGATTTCCTGATATCACCCAGTAAGCGCTTACTAACCCATTAAGCCTTATTCAGAAGGATATGTGCGGTGAATGCTTGCATTTTGGACAAAAGAAAAACGGCGTATCTCGTGAAAGATACGCCGTTTATTTTTATTTCTGCTTAAGGGGAATCAGGCAGCGACTTTTTTGCTACGCGAACTGACTTCTGCCAGGATCGCTTTATGCTTACTCTTCTCGCCGATCAGCTTATACCATCCAGAAAGCTTACGCAGGTCCGGCAAGGTGGCCTTCTCATCCACATCGTAAGCGCTTAGTTTGTCGAGATATTCTTCGAAGATCGTGATGCAACGGCGCGCCCACTCGCCTTCCAGCGCCGATCCGGCGACAGCTCGCGGACGTCGCGGTAAGCGCGGGCGCAGCGGTTTGCTGGCTTCCGGTGCAGATTCATCCACATAGGCAAACTTGATGGATACCACGGTTCTGCCCTGCTTTACTGGCTCCCAGACCACCGAAATATCGGTATTGGCGTTGATCCGGTTGATCGTCGGCTCAAGGAGTTTCTGACGGAAGTCACGATAGTCCTCGTATTTGCCCGCCAAACCGGCCTTCTCGCGCATCCAGTTGAGATCCAGCGTCACTTCTATGGCTTTACCGCTGCGACGTCCGTAGAGGTTCTTAGCTTTGATGAGCCAGCCATACAGCCTTACGGAGAACGGCGTATCAAGTTTTGCGATGTTGGCAAAATTCAATTTGGTAAAAGACTCTTTAAGTTCATAAAGATACGGGGCAACATCCTGTCCGAATCGCAGAACCACTGCGCTGTGATCGTCGCTGCTCACATACTCAAGACGTGAAAACCAGGAGAGTTGTACAGTGCGAACCTTGCCGGTTTTTACGTCCGGTTTGTAGATGGTGACCGGCTTTTTCATCAGGCTTTCAGCGGCTTCGCGCAACTGGCGGTGGCTGCTGGTCGGGTTTACCCCGTAGATCCGCTGATAGTCCTGAGGGAAAAGTCGATAAAGCGTATCTGGCTGAGGTTTCCTGCTATCAATTTGTGCCAGCGCCAGATTTAGCAGGCGCATTTCATCCAGAGTGACGCTGTAAGCGCCTTCAAGAAGATCATTCCCCTGAACTACGGTGAGTTTATTCAGTTCCATGTAGCAGGATCCATAAGTGGAAAGTAGGTAAATTATTCCACATAAAAAATACCGACGTAAAGTAAAAACAAGGGTTATTTATCCCCTTAAAATCAGTACTTTAAATAAGGATCCGAAAAACCTGATCAGGAAAAATCTCCACATATTGTTTTCAGCGCTTCCAGGGATCCTTTTTCTAATACGTTGGATCGTCGGTTTTTTTACAGGAAATTATTCCACATATGCGGGTGATAACATTCGCTGAATTTTATCAGCAATGCGCAACCAGACCCTAACCGCGATCAGAAAATCATTCCACATTTGAAGCGCCCATGCACATAAAACCATCAAATTTACCTTTGTGATCCCCTTCTCACTTCGTTCCGGTCCAGGGTTTCTCACCCTGAGCTGATGCACAGGAAAACTTTCCACGTATAGCCAGCATGGGGATCAGAAAATGTCTCCACATTAAGAGGCAATGATCGCGTCAGCAGGAAATTACTCCACATAAGAAACCCGATGGCGCTCACAGAAAATGTTTCCACATACAGACCGGGATGGGATCAGGAAATTTCTCCACCTAAAGTCATGCAATGTGGTTTTTCGCCGGGTAGGCATCGTGAATATCATCATCTTTGATCAGGAAAACATTCCACATATAGAGACGTGACGTTGTCACAGTTATTTTAATTTGCTGATTTATAACAATTATTATGCAGAAGCGATGAGGAGATGCTTTCAAGGGATCAGATAATGTTTCCACATAGGGAGGATCAGGAAAAGCTTCCACATATCCCCTTCCCTGACCGCCTCAAAGAGAATGGGTCTGCCCTGTCTGCAGGTATTTGGGATCCGTTATCGGAGTACGTGACATAACGTGACGCTGTCACAGGAAATTGTTCCACATATTAATGTTAGCTATGGGATCAGGAAATCCTTCCACTTATGAGAAACGCCTGTTGTGACAGTCGGTTAGGCAGATGTTAAGCTTACTGTGGCTGTTGGCTGGCGGGTAACCGAGATATCCACAGAAAATCATTCCACATAGATAATAGATTGATCCGTAAAGAAATTATCCACAGAAAAAGACTCTACATTTGGCATGAAAAGGATCCACATCCAACAGGAAGGATCTCCACCTGAAGCAGGAAATACCTCCACAATACGTGTAGTAACCTATTGATAATGAATAGTAAAAACCGTCTCTAAAGAGAAAGATCTAAACTTAAAAAATAAACAAAACATTATTTGATCTTGGGATCTGATCACCCCGGAGTAGATAATTCAAGAAGGGATAAGTTAGCGTTGAAGGCAGACAGAGCAATGTTCTCAGGCAAGATGTCATCAGAAACGGGCCTTGGGAGACCCGATCCAGCCAGTAATCAGCACATTATGACCGTTCGTTGGTGATGAGCCAGGCTTCGATCAGCTCTGTCAGGACGTCTTTCATTTCGCGATCTTGCAGGAAGCAACTGGTTTTAAAGCGGCGATGTAGCTCTTCATCGATATTGGTCTGCAATTTCTTCACTGATGCGGGTGGTTTAGATACCGCTTCCAGTGCAGTCGTCAGTTGTCTGTGCTGGCCAAGTTTCATTTTCATTTCAGCAACTCCGTAATTTCTTTGGTCATAATTTCAATTTCACCTTTCGCGTTTCCGTCTGTCGTATCGAAAACGGTGCCGCCATCCATCATTGTGCGGATGTAAACCTGGCGCTGTGTCGTACCAGTACGCAATGCGGGAACGCCGGTATCGGCTATGGATTCTTTCAACACTTCAAGCATTTTAGCTGACGCGACTTTTTTGGTGATAAGAAAACGGGCAATCACCGGCTGCAAGTTTTCGCGAGCTTCCACGACGGCCAGAATAGCGCCACAGGCAGCAAAATCTAAAGGTGACGGTGTCACGGGGATGAGTACCAGGTCACTCACCATCACTGCCGCGGAAGAAATAGCTGATATTGCAGCAGCACCATCGATCACCACGTAATCGTATTCTTTCAGTTGCTTACGGACGGTATAGACTTCTTTTTCTGAAGCCGCTTCTGCAAGATCGAACAGGCATTTGCTTTCGTCATACCAGTTGCTGATACTCCCCTGCGGGTCGGTATCCACCATTACGACCTTGTGCCCTTGCCGGGCAAGACAGGTTGCTATGTTTATAGACGTCGTGGTTTTCCCTACTCCGCCCTTCCCGTTCAGGAAAGAAATAATTTTCGCTGCCATGACAACCTCTGATGAAGCGTTCAGTGAAGATAACATGATTCTAAAATCATAAGATTTCAGGATTCATAAACTTTATAATCATAGGATTCTGAGATTTTTAAATCCATGAATCACAGGATTGTGCTGCTACTATAAAGTTTGCATCCGGGGATTTCAATATTTTAGGATTATCGAATTATAATATCTTGTGATTATGAAATCTCAAGATTATGAGATTATGATGCGTGGAGCCAATAAGTAGTCAATCTTGTGATTCCAGGATGATTAAAGCCTGTGATTATATGATTCAGTGATTCCGGTTGGAACGCAGTTGGGATGTCAAAGCAAGTCGGGCAAAAGCAGAGTCATCAATGTACATCTCCGGATTTTAGGATTTTTAAATCTTAGGATTTCAGGATGCAATGATTCCTTATGAGTTTTGCATGTCTTAAGTACATACAGTTTTACGCCAGACATATGAACATCCTGCTATAAAATCTCACCATCTCACCATCTCACCATCTCACCATCTTCGGATTTCGTGATTTCAGGAGTGGCAGGATTGTTTGATTACAGGATTTTTCCAGTCTCAGGATTTCATTCAACCGGACATAATCTCTTAATCCTGGAAGTATTGGAATCCTGTGATTATCATGAACCAGCGGCTAAATATCTTTGAATCCTGGAATCTCTAAATCTTGTAAGGCTGCTATCTTAGGATGAAAGACGGGCTCAGATTATCCTGTACCAGCCTCCGGGTATTCTATGATTACAGGATGGCAGAATCCTAATTAAGATTATAGGATTTCAGGATTCCATTAATTAAACACACTGCTGCCTGGCTATCATGAGAGGCAATTGAGAGAATCCTGGAATGCCAAGATGCTTATGTGATTACAGGATTTCAGGATTAAAATCGCAGGTAGGATTACAGGATTTAATGATTAGTTGATGTTTTACATGAAGTTAAGTCAGTTGTAGTGATTTTATTTAATGTTATGATTCTGTGATTACAGGATTATATTGAAGGATTACATAATCCTGAGATTCCCATTGAGGATTGTATGATTACAGGATTCTGTGGTGGATCTTCGATTGCAGGATACCATGTGGTTAGTGTCTCGATAGAATCCTGTGATTCTGGTTATTCTGAGATTATACAATCCTGAGATTATGATTGGTCATTCACCTGTACAAATGATTCAGAGATATTGGGATTAAAAGATAGTGGGAATAGCAAATCACCGGATTCGAAGATGCAGGGATTTCAGGATTCTGAGAGTGCAAGATGAGGAGATAGTAGAATATAGGTATAGTGAATCCTGACATCTGGTAATCATTGAATCCCAAGATAAAGAATCTTAGGATTCAACAATCATACAATCATACAATCATACAATCATACAATCATACAATCAGGTGATTAATGCGTGACAACATCAAGTGCCCGGAGATGTTCAGGTTGCCAGGAAAGAAGCACTTCAGCGCCGGGTTGCCACTCCTGTTTCATTGCAGCCGCAGAAAGTTTAACCATAAAATTATCCTGACCGGCCACTTCCGTCATCATGCGTACGTGATCACCCAGATAAATGAATTGCTGAATTCTTGCCTTCACCTGTTCCATTCCGGGTTGCGGATTATTTACGTGAATACGCTCAGGGCGAATAGAGAGCAAAATCTTTTTGCCCGGCGAGCTTGGGCGAATTTTTACTGCACGCAGTTGAGTGCCGTCATCGAGTGATGCGCGGTAATAGTCGCCTTCGGCAGCATTGTTGGTGGCCAGCAGGCTGTTATTCTCGCCGATGAACTGAGCCACGAATGCATTATCCGGTTTTTCATAAATCACATTCGGGCTGTCCATCTGCTGGATCACACCATCATTGAACACCGCAACACGGTCAGACATCGTCATTGCTTCGCTCTGGTCATGCGTTACATAAACAATCGTCAGATCCAACATTTTATGAAGTTGCTTAATTTCCATCTGCATATGTTCGCGCAATTGTTTATCCAGCGCACCAAGGGGTTCGTCCATCAGCACCAGCTTAGGTTCAAACACCAGCGCGCGGGCTAGCGCAACACGTTGCTGCTGACCGCCCGACATTTGGGCAGGGTAGCGGTCAGCCAGAGATTTGAGTTTGACCATGTCCAGAATGCGGTCAACTTTCTCTTTGATATCAGATTTATTAAGCCGTCGAATGGTCAGTGGAAATGCCAGATTTTCCGCCACGGTCATGTGAGGGAAAAGCGCATAGTTCTGGAACACCATGCCGATATCTCGCTGATGTGGTGGCAAATTATGCAGAGGTTTATCGCGCAGTAAGATTTCACCCTGGGTAGGCGTTTCAAAACCTGCAAGCATCATCAGACTGGTGGTTTTGCCGGAACCGGAAGGACCCAACAGCGTCAGAAATTCTCCTTCGTGCACATCAAGGTTGAGGTTTTTGACTACCAGCTTGTCCCCGTCGTAACTCTTTTTGATATTTTTGAAGCTGACATACGTTCTCATCACAGGCACTCCGCAAATAAAATTATCGAAAATGGGATGACGCGATACGGCACAATTTGTGCATAAAACATCCTCAGAAGGATTGTTTGTCTGGCGTTATTAAAAATCTTTACCATCCGCTTCTGACGCTAACAAGCATTTTTTGACAAAATAACACAAAAAATAAGCCTGAGAGAAATCTCGCAGGCTTATGAATCTTATTGTTATTTTTATTTTAAAAGAGTTTATTGCTAGCAGTAAGATCTGTGTTTTACGCAGGATCAGGCAAATCACCTTGCAGGGTCAGCACCCTATTGTCAGCCCCCGGGATTGCACCACCGGCTTGCAGCCTGTGTCGTAAACACTCCACGATGTGCCCGAAAGCCGTTTCAATTTCTTCTTCAGGAACGCAACCGTAACCGAGCAAAAGCCCGCGCCGCGGGGCAGGGCGCAGGTAATATGCCGACAGAGGCCGAGTGAGAATTTTTTTCTGCTCCAGCTCTGCGCTCAGCGCCACATCATCAATCGAATCAGGCAGTGACAAAATCAGATGCAAACCGGCATTGCTGTTTTCACACAGGAATTCCGGACCGAGTTCCTGTCCGATAAGCCGTATCAGGGCATTACGTCGTCTGCCGTAAAGCAATCGCATCCGGCGGATGTGGGCGGCGTAATGCCCTTCGCGAATAAATTCCGCAAGCGTAAGTTGCGTCAGTCCGTTACCGGCACGGTACAACTCGGAGTGCGCAATTTTGAGGCGCGAGGCCAGCGGGCGCGGCAGGACGACATAACTTATCCGCATTGCCGGATACAATGTCTTACTGAATGTACCGATGTAAATCACCGGCGCATCGCTGCTCAGTCCCTGCAACGCGGGGATCGGACTGCCCGAATAGCGAAATTCGCTGTCGTAATCATCTTCCACTACCCAGCTACCTTGCTGGCTGGCGATGGCAAGAATTTTTTGCCGTCGGGCCAGACTCATCACTGAACCGAGCGGATAGTGATGTGACGGTGTCACGCATATCAGCTTAGGTGCGCGGTCCTGTGGCGGGCTGTCAGGCGGGTTCAGCCCGTTTTCATCCACCGGCACCGGCTGAATATCCACGCCGTTGATGGTCAGCACATTGCGTATTCCCCAGTAGCTCGGTTCCTCAATCCAGGCAACATCGCCCGGGTCACAGAGCATTTTCGCCAGCAAATCCAGCGCCTGGTGGGTACCGGCGGTAATAAGGATCTGATCTGCCGTGCAGTCAACAGAACGCGCTATACGCAAATAATCTGCCAGCGCATGTTGCAGTTGCGGGCAGCCACCATGGCGGGAGTAGGTGAGGAATTCGGGCGGCAGACGACGGCTCAGACGGTTCTGCAACTTACGCCAGATGTCATGCGGAAATTTTGTGACGTCCGGTACCCCCGGCATAAACGCGCCCCACTGATGCGAGGCAACGCCGGTACGCGTCAGCAGTTGAGAACCGCGCTTGGAAAGTGACACATGGCTGCGAACCGGTGCGCAGCGCGGAGGTATTTTATCGGCGATCACGCCGTCTTTCGGTAAATCTGCGGGAACGAAGGTTCCGCTTCCGGTGCGGGTCTGAATGTAGCCTTCGGCCTGTAACTGCTCGTAGGCAGCCAGCACCGTATTGCGCGAAATATCCAGTTCTTTGGCAAGGTCTCTTGAGGCGGGCAAGCGGCTGCCAGGCGCAATACTGCCATCAAATATAGCCTGTTGTAATGCCTGATAAACCCGCTTGTTCAGCGTGCCGGGCCGGGCATCTGAAAGCTCAGTGAGACGTTGCAAAATGAGGTCAGAAAGCAATGAGCGCAAAAGTGGATCCTCAGAATAAATGAAACTGGTTCTGGATTATAGAGCCGCTGGCGGGATAAAAAACAAGTACAGATTGCTAATTCGACAAATTGTTCATCTCGCAACCGGCAATCTATAAAACATCAACCTGAAGGCAGGAGCGAAAGATGAGTCACAGTGAACTGGAAAAACGCCGTAAAGAAGCGACGCCGCGTGGTGTAGGTGTCATGTGTGATTTCTATGCGGCAAAAGCAGAAAATGCCACGCTGTGGGATGAACACGGGCGGGAATACATCGATTTCACTGCCGGGATTGCGGTTCTGAACACCGGGCATCGTCACCCGAAAATCGTTGAAGCCATCCGCAACCAGCTCGACCTGTTCACACACACTTCCTACCAGATTGTGCCTTATGCCAGCTTTGTGAATCTGGCTGAACGCATCAACGCGATTTCTCCTGTGAGCGGCAAAGCGAAAACCACTTTCTTCAGTACCGGCGCGGAAGCTGTCGAAAACGCGGTGAAAATTGCCCGCTCCGCCACCGGTCGCCCGGGCATCATCACTTTCTCCGGTGCATTTCATGGCCGCACGCTGCTGACCATGGCGTTGACCGGCAAAGTAGTGCCTTACAAAGTGGGCTTCGGGCCGTTCCCGGCCTCGGTCTTCCACGCCCAATATCCCAACGCCGTTCACGGTGTCACCACTGAAATGGCACTCGACAGTATTGAACGTATTTTTCGCAGCGATATCGCGCCGCAGCAAATTGCTGCGATCCTGTATGAGCCGGTACAAGGCGAGGGCGGTTTCAATATCGCGCCGGAAGATTTCGTGAAAGGGCTGCGCGAAATCTGTGACCGTCACGGCATCGTGATGATTGCCGACGAAGTACAGAGCGGCTTTGCGCGTACCGGTAAAATGTTCGCGTCAGAATACTATCCCGATGCCAAACCGGACATCGTCACGATGGCGAAAAGCCTCGGCGGCGGTTTGCCGATCTCGGGCGTAACCGGGCGCGCCGGGCTGATGGACGCACCGGAGCCGGGCGGCCTTGGCGGTACTTACGCGGGTAATCCGCTGGCCGTGGCCTCTGCGCTGGCAGTGCTGGATATCATCGAAGAAGAAAAATTGTGCGAGCGCGCAAATCGTCTCGGTGCAGAGCTGACTGAAGTACTCGGGAAAGCCAAAGCGAATTGTGCGGCACTGGTGGATGTCCGTGCGCGTGGTTCAATGGTGGCGGCCGAATTTAACGATCCCGTGACCGGAAAACCTTCTTCTGAACTGACCAAACAGTATCTGCGCAAAGCGCTGGACGCCGGATTGCTGATGCTCAGTTGCGGTGTGCATGGCAACGTGATCCGTTTCCTTTATCCGCTGACCATTCCTGATGTGCAGTTTAAAGAAGCCCTGGCAATTTTGTCCCGTGTGCTGGCTGACTGAGGAAACCTGTGCATCGGGCTGAGTGATTAGCCGTTCAGACAGAGTGCACAGATGCACGAAAGCAGTGCCAATAATAAGAAACTGAGTGTCATGAGGCATAAAAAAATCACATAACGCCTCTTCAATCCCTGTCCGCCCGCCGTTCTGTGCGTGGCGGATGGACTCAACCGGAATGGCATGGTTTATGCTTCATTATAAAATATGATGCATCATATTTTTAACAATGCCGTTCTCTTAGCGTTTTTCCTTACTTTTTCGTTAACCCAGGAGTCACAGCATGTTCAAGAAAATAGCCCTTACCACGCTTCTAGCAGGGTTGGTGTTTCAGGCTCAGGCGGAATCCCTGACCGTGATTTCTTTTGGTGGCCTGAATAAGGACGCCCAGGACAAAGCATTTTACAAACCTTTTGCGGCAGCAGGAAAAGGCACGATTGAGCCAGGAGAATACAATGGCGAAATGGCGCGCATCCGTGCCATGGTTGAAACCAAACAGGTTGGCTGGGACGTCGTGGAAGTGGAAAGCCCGGAGCTTATCCGCGGCTGTGATGAAGGGCTGTTCGAACCGCTGGACTGGAACAAGCTGGGCGACAAAACGCAGTACGTGCCGGGCGCGGTCACCGAATGTGGTGCGGGCATCTTCCTGTGGTCAACCGTGCTGACTTATGACGCCAGTAAACTGAAAAAAGCGCCAACCAGTTGGGCCGACTTCTGGGACGTGAAAGATTTTCCGGGCAAACGCGCACTGCGCAAGAGCGCCAAATTCACGCTGGAAATCGCCTTACTGGCAGACGGTGTGAAACGTGAAGATATTTACAAAGTTCTGGCAACCCCTGCGGGCGTTGAACGTGCTTTCAAAAAACTTGATCAGATCAAACCGAACATTCAGTGGTGGGAATCCGGTGCACAGCCGTTGCAATGGCTGGTGTCCGGCGATGTGGTCATGACCTCTGCGTATAATGGCCGCGTCAGCGCCGCGCAAGGTGAAGGCCACGATTTCAAAATGGTCTGGGACAACAGTCTCTACGACCTCGACAGCTGGGCCATTGTCAAAGGTTCCAAACACAAAGATCTGGCCGAACAGTTTATAGCCTTCGCCAACAAACCTGAAAACCAGAAAGTCTTTGCCGAAACCATCCCCTATGGCCCGACCGAGAAGTCGGTCACTGGCATGATAGACGCGAAATATGCTCAGAATCTGCCAACCGCTGAGAAAAACCTGGCAGGCGCTTTGCAGGTAGATACTCACTTCTGGATTGAGCATGGTGAAGATCTCGAGCAACGGTTCAACGCCTGGTCTTCTAAGTAGTCGGCCCTTCATCCTTCAAGCTGCACCTGCGCTGGCTTCACTCGTGAACCCCGGTCACATACTCAAGTATGCTCCCGGGGATCCGTCTCGTTCGCCGCCTTGCTGCAACTCGAATGATTTTGGGCTGTGAGCCCGATAAAAGCATAAAAACCTCGCAGCGGGAGAAAAACATGAGTCAAACCGAAATGTTGACCACACCGGTGACGGAGGGATCAGCAGAAGGGCCAACATTGCGTCAGCGTCTGCGTAAAGTGGAAGCGGCGTATACGCGTCGTTCTTTATTGCTGATCGCGCCGCTGTTGCTGTTTGTTATTGTCAGTTTTCTGTTCCCGATTGCGTCCATTCTGGGCAAGAGTGTGACTAATCCGGAACTGGGCGCAACCCTGCCGGAAACTGTGGCGCAGCTTGCACACTGGGACGGCAAAACCGTGCCGGATGAAGCGACGTTTACTGCACTGGTCACCGATTTGCGTCATGCCCGCAGCAGCGGTCAGATGGCAACCATTGCCAAGCGTTTAAGCTACGAAGATAACCGTTACCGCAGCCTGATCACTGGCACATTACGTCAAGTACCCGCGGGAGGGGGCGCGATCCGTGAACCGTTAATCCAGAGCATGCCGCTGTGGGGTGAACTCAGCACCTGGCAGACGCTGCAACGTGCTTCGGGGCCGGTGACTTCTCTCTATTTATTGTCGGCGTTCGACCGGAAGGTAGACGTGGATACCGGCAAAATTGTCGCACTGCCACCGGATCAGGCGCTGTACGTCAACGTGCTGCTGCGCACATTGTGGATGGCGCTGGTGGTGACGATTTGCTGCGTCGTGCTGGGTTATCCGCTGGCGTACTGGCTGGCAAAACAACCTTCCGGACGCGCGAATTTGCTGATGATTCTGGTGTTACTGCCGTTCTGGACGTCGTTGATTGTCCGCACGGCCAGCTGGATTGTGCTGTTGCAATCGGGCGGCCTGATTAACCGCGCGTTACTTTCCACCGGCATTATCGATCACCCGCTGGTGATGGTGTTCAACCGCCTCGGCGTTTATATCTCGATGACGCACATCATGCTGCCGTTTATCGTCCTTCCTTTATATGCGGTGATGAAAAGCATTTCGCCTAATTATGTTCGCGCCGCGATTTCACTGGGTGCGCATCCTTTCTCCGCCTTCTGGCGGGTGTACGTGCCGCAAACCTACGCGGGTGTCACTGCCGGTGCATTGCTGGTGTTTATGATGGCGATTGGTTACTACATCACGCCTGCGTTGCTGGGCGGTCCGGGCGATCAGATGGTCAGTTACTTCGTGGCGTTCTTTACCAATACGACCATGAACTGGGGCATGGCCGCAGCGCTGGGCAGTCAGTTGCTGGTGATTGTGGTGCTGCTGTACATCGTTTACATCCGCGTTACGCGCACCAAAGCTGAAATTGCAGCGCATTAAGGAGCCCGAAGATGAAACACGCAATGAGACAAAAAGGGGCGTTAATCCTGCGGTTATGGCGCTGGTGTTTTAATTTCTACAGTGCGGCGGTCCTGCTGTTTCTGATTGTGCCGGTGCTGATCATCGTGCCGCTGTCATTTAACGCCGGTTCGTTTCTCAGCTATCCGCTGACAGGGTTTTCGCTGCGCTGGTATCAGACGTTTTTCCATTCCAATGAATGGCTGAGTTCACTGGGTAACAGCCTGCTGATTGCGCCACTGGCGACTTTGCTCGCCACTCTTCTCGGCGTTCTGGCTGCGGTCGGGCTGGTGCGCGGTGAATTTCGCGGTAAATCACTGGTGATGGCCATTCTGATTTCGCCGATGATCGCGCCGGTAGTGATTATCGCCGTTGGCATGTTCTTCTTCTTTGCCCGCGTATCGCTGCTCAACAGTTATCTCGGGCTGGTGCTGGCACATGCATTACTTGGCGTGCCGTTTGTGGTGATCACGGTAGTGGCGATACTCAAAAATTACGACCGCAATTTATCCCGCGCCGCCGCCAGCCTCGGCGCGTCGCCGTGGACCGTATTCCGTAAAGTTACGCTGCCGCTGATTGCGCCGGGTGTTTTCTCAGGAGCGCTGTTTGCGTTTGCGGCGTCATTCGACGAAGTGGTGGTGACGTTATTTCTTGCCAGCCCGCGTCAGCGCACGCTGCCTATCCAGATGTTTGCCGGTATTCGTGAAAACCTCGACCCGACCATTGCGGCGGCGGCGTCGCTGATGGTCGGTGCATCGCTGATTTTGCTGCTGGTGATGGAACTGCTGCGCCGCCGTGGCGAACGCCTGCGTCATTCGCCGACAACACACTGACGTTAAATTCATCAGAGGACTTTACAGGTTCTCTTTTTTTGATTATTCCTGATGCATCAAATATCAAAAGTAACGGGAGCCATTTCTCATGACTGACACAACTCAGAAAAAAACGCTTTTGCTGACCGGCGCAAGCCGTGGCATTGGTCACGCGACAGTCAAACATTTCTATGCTGCGGGGTGGCGGATTTTCACCGCATCGCGGCAGAACTGGGTGGATGAATGTCCGTGGGCAGAGGGATTTCTCAATCATATTCACCTGGATCTGGAAGACATCGACAGCGTGCAGAAAGCCCTGCCGATGATCAAAGAACGCCTCGGCGGGCGGCTGGATGCGCTGGTCGATAACGCGGGTATTTCACCGAAAACCCCCACCGGTGGCCGTCTCGGTGTGCTCGACAGTGATTACGCCACCTGGTTGCAGGTGTTTAACGTCAACCTGTTTTCAACCGCCATTCTGGCAACCGGATTATTTGATGAACTGAAAACCGCGCAGGGCAGCATTATCAACGTAACCTCGATTGCGGGCAGCAAAGTGCATCCGTTTGCCGGTGTGGCCTATGCCTGTTCTAAAGCGGCGCTTTCGACGCTGACCCGCGAAATGGCACACGAATTCGGCCCGCACGGCATACGGGTAAATGCCATTGCGCCGGGGGAAATTGATACCGCGATCCTCTCGCCGGGCACGCAGGAAATTGTCGAGCGCAGCGTGCCGTTGCAGCGACTGGGTAAGGCTGAAGAAGTCGCTTCACTGATCCATTTTCTGTGCACATCGGGCGCTTCTTACGTGAACGGCGCTGAAATACATGTGAACGGCGGTCAGCATGTCTGAAGCGCCGTCATTGCTCACCACGGAGGTACCGCGTGTCAGCAGGTCGCAGGCAGAAAATATTGCTGCGCAGGTTTACGGGCTGGAAGGCAAAGCGGAGGTGCTGGGCGGCGAACGCGACAGCAATTTTTGCCTGACCACGGGGCCTGGCCACGCTTACATGTTGCGGTTTGTTAATCCGGCGGAAGTGCCCGCAGAAGTGGCTTTCCAGACCGCCATTCTCAGCCATCTGGCGATACGCGACAGCCAGTTGCCGGTGCCTCGGTTGCAGGAAAGTCGCCACGGTGAACTTACGCCGCAGGTGACGGTTGACGGACAAATGCTGACACTGCGTGCCGTCAGTTATCTGCCCGGTATCGCGCAATATCAGGTGTCGCGTTCAGCGGTGCTGATGCGGGAAATTGGCGACACGCTGGCACGGCTGGATATCGCGCTGAGCGATTTTAACCATCCCGGCGCACAGCGTGATCTGCTGTGGGACATCAGCGACATGTCACGCCTCGAGGGCTGGTTAACGCAACTCACTGACCCTGAGCAGCGCCGCACCATTACCCGCGTGCTGGAAACCCACCGGCAAAAAGTGGTTCCGGCCAGCCAGCGGTTGCGCAGACAAGTGATCCACAATGACCTGAATGCCCATAACGTTCTGGTAAACAGCGCTGATCCGCAGCGTCTCGCGGGCATTATTGATTTCGGTGACGCCCTTCACGCGCCCCTGATTAACGAACTGGCTACCGCCCTGGCTTATCAGCTCGACAGCGACGGCGACGATCTTTTCCTCTATTGCCGTCCGATGATTGCTGCGTATACCGCGCGTTTGCAACTCACCGGTGCCGAGCTGGATGTTTTACCGGAACTGGTGGCGTCACGGCTGGCGCTGAGTCTGCTGATTGCCCAGCATCGTGCGGTGCTGTATCCGCAAAACCGTGATTATATTTTGCGTAATCAGGCGCATGCATGGGGAAGTTTATCGCGTCTGATGGCGCTGCCGTTTTCGCAGACTGACCTGATATTTCGTCAGTCATGCGCGTTTGAACAGAAATAAGAGGCCGTTATATGCTCACTCCGAAACAGGTTTTAGAAGGTCGTCAGCAATTTCTTGGCGGCGGTTACCGGCTGTTTTATCAGGAACCGCTGCATGTGGTGCGCGGCGAAGGCGTCTGGTTATATGACAGCGAAGGACGGCGCTATCTGGATGCTTACAATAATGTTGCGTCTGTCGGTCATTGCCATCCGGCGGTGGTTGAAGCCATCACCACGCAGGCCGCGCAACTCAATACACACACGCGTTATCTGAATGATGCGATTGTCGAATTTGCTGAAGATTTCCTGACCGAGTTTCCTCCTGAGCTGCGCAACCTGACCATGACCTGCACCGGCAGCGAAGCCAACGATCTGGCGCTGCGTGTCGCACGACAAATTACCGGCGGGCAGGGCGTTATTGTGACGAGCTGGGCGTATCACGGTGTGACCAGCGCGCTGGCAGAACTTTCCCCCTCGCTTGGTGACGGGTTTGAGCAAGGCAAAAATGTCTGGCTGACTGATGCGCCGGACACGTTCCGCCATCCCGGCGTATTCTCTGCGGGCGTGGAGCGCGCGCTGGAAGAAATGAAACACGCGGGCGTGAAACCGGCGGCGCTGTTAGTGGACACGATTTTCTCCAGTGATGGTGTATTCAGCCCGGACCCGCTGGACATGCAGCGCGCCGTCGGGCTGGTGCGTGCGGCGGGTGGATTATTTATCGCAGACGAAGTGCAGCCCGGTTTTGGCCGTACCGGCAGCCAGCGCTGGGGATTCGCCCGCTACGGCGTGACGCCTGACCTGGTCAGTCTGGGCAAACCGATGGGTAACGGTCATCCGGTCGCCGGGCTGGTCGGCAGACCGGAACTGTTCGCGGAATTTGGCCGCCGTCAGCGCTATTTCAATACTTTCGGCGGTAACCCGGTTTCCTGCCGCGCCGCGCATGCCGTTTTACAGATTTTGCGTCGTGAAGAGTTGCAGCAGAATGCGCAGATGACCGGCGCAATCTTGCGTGAAGGGCTACAAAAACTGGCGCAACGTTATCCGGTCATCGGCGATGTACGCGGCGACGGTTTGTTTATCGGTGTGGAACTGGTGAGCGATCAGCGCAATACGCCTGCGCCGGAACTGGCGGCATTTATCGTCAATGAAATGCGCCAGAAACAGGTTTTGATTAGTGCTACGGGACCGGCGGCGAATGTCCTGAAAATTCGCCCGCCGCTGGTCTTCCAGCCGGAACACGCGACGCTGTTGCTGCAAACACTGGCAAGCGTGCTGGCGGAGATGCCGGGATAAGGAACGCACATTTGCGAAACCGAATGTGCTATAGAATTCAGGAACATCGGCTATCCGCGTAATGTATGCGCCTTTAGCTGATGAGGTACTGAATGTCGGGTCTTGAATGTAGCGATTTAAAAATCTTAGTCAATTCATAACAAAAACAGAGTTAACTCTTTATCAAAAAGATCTTTGTTGAAGACCTGGTGAGTGGTATTTTAAAATCACATGAGGGAATTATAAATTACTTGAATGTATTAAGAATGTGATGGTTACTCAGGGAGTAAAGAATGATTTATTCAAGTTGGAAGTGGGTAGTATTACTCCCGTTACTTACAAAACCTGTTTCATTTGTTTTATTTGGTGGTGTGGTCTCTTCACTTATTATTTTCCCTTTATTGTACAGCCAGGATGTTCAGGAGTGGAAAGGCAATATTAATAACATTCAAAATATGGGCAGCTTTTATGATTCAGATAATTTGCAAGGAGATATCTCAGCAGGAAACTATATCAGGAATCCTTCACAATACACTGAGGTGCAAGTTAAGACTTTACTGTTCTCTAAGTCAGGAAATCCGCAAGAATGTAACGCCAAAATCCGAGAGTTTTTAACTTCAGTCAAAGAAATACAGCCTCATAATATTCCCGTTGTATTAAATAAAGTGTGTGCTAATCGTGGATTTGCTATCGGAAGGTTTGCTGATGAGAATACCATCATTTCTATTTTACCCTTGCATGATAAAGGCTACAGTTTAGTCGGGGTTAAAATACGTAAATACTCCATTCTGGGAAAACCCGCTTTCTCGAAATCTATAATGAATTTTTCGAACGTCTGGCCTGCATTAATTATTATCATTTTATCGATGGTTATTAGCTATTTACTGTCATTAATAGCAGGAGGATATCTCCGGGTCCTCAATGAATATGCATCTAAAGATGGATTAACAGGATGTTTACGAAGGGAGGCATTTTACGCGAAAGCAAGTTACGAATTAGAAAAATCCAAGAAAAATAATGTGCCTTTTAGTGTTTTAGTGATCGACCTTGATCATTTAAGAGACGTGAATAACACCTATGGCCATGCCAAAGGTGATACGGCTATTTCTCTGATTGCTGAAACAATACTTAAGAGCTTACGTGGAACTGACTTTGTTGGCAGGGTGGGAGGCGATGAATTTATCGTTATACTTAAAGATACCACACCTGCAGATGCATTATTAATCGCAAACAGGATCCGTCATTCAGTGAAGAGTTTAAAACTTGATGATTTATCTTTATCAGTAAGTATCGGTATCTCTCAGTGTGAGAAACAGAATGCAACATTACAAGAAATCATTTCTAAAGCCGATACGAATCTCTATCTGGCAAAGCGTCAGAGAAATGAAGTTGTTTTTGAAAATGATATCCTCAGGTAATTTCTGTTGTTACAGTATGCCAGATACTGCTGGCTGATGTTTTCTTCTATGTGTCAAATAAATGCGATTTCACTTAATACATTAAAAAGAGTCCGCGAGATAATCTCAGACCCCCTGAATACCCTTTTTTCTCAGCGCATACGTTAGCACGCACGCTACAGGACTTTGCGACTTACGCTCAGAAACTCGACCATCTTCTGGCTGCCGTCGAGAATGTCTTCCTGAATGGCACGCCTGGCGGTTGCGCCGTCGCCTTTACGCAGTGCAATCAAAATCTCTTCGTGATGTTCAATGGCCATACGTTGTGAGAAATGAGCATAAGCCTGTGCAATCAGCGGGCCGGTGCGCATCCATAAACTGTCGATGAAATTGCTTAAAAGGGGCATCCGCGCACTTTGTGAGAGCATCAGATGGAACTCGCTGTTGAGGCGCAGTGCTTCGGGCAAATCTTCGCTGCTGATGGCTTTGCGGTTATCTTTAATATTCTGCGTAATCCGTTGCAACTCATATTCCGTTACCGATTGCGCTGCTTTCTCCGCCCCGAGACCTTCCAGTTCCAGCCGTAAGGTGCGAATTTCCTGATATTGCTGTTCATCGAGCTGCGGTACGCGGATGTCTTTCGGGGTACGCATTTCCAGCGCCTGTTCTTTGGCCAGCTGTAAAATCGCATCCCGCACCGGCGTGACACTGGTACCCACCTGTTCGGCCAGTTCGCGGATACGTAAACGATCATTAGGTTTCAGGCGGCCGGTAATCAGTGCCTCGCGCAAGGTGGCGTAAACGCTGCTGCCCAGATAGGCGTGATTAATTGAGTTGATGGGATAATTCAAAAGTTCACCGTAGCAATGAGAGTGCGCATACCCGGAGTTGGGAAGAGGCCGTGGAAAACGATTATACAACATGATGCATCAAATGTGAGGATGGCGGGGGCAGCCTTTTCTTTCTTTTGAAGCGACTGCCTGGCCAGATATCATGCTGACCAGGCAGGGTTATTACATGACCAGCTTAACTTCCTGCTTCCTGCGGAGCAGGGTCATCCTGCAAGTGCTTTTTAAAGTGTTTCTCAATCTGTTCTAACGTTTTACCCTGCGTTTCAGGCGCAAAGATAATGGCAAATATTCCGCCTGCGACACCGATGGCGGCAAAGCAGAAGAATGACATCGTCAGCCCGATAGACTCCAGCATGATCGGGAACATAAAGGCGATGGAGAAGTTGGTCATCTGCATGGCAAATACCGATACGCCGTTAGCCATGCCGCGGATGCGCATCGGGAACATTTCCGACAGCAGCAGCCAGGTAACAGGCGACAACGCGCCCTGCTGGAAGCACAGGAAAATCAGCATACCGCCAAGTACCAGATAGCTGCGAACCGCATCGGGATGACCGTTGACAGTTTCCGGCATCAGCCAGGTGACTAATCCGATGGCAAGCAGCGTCAGGGTACAGCCGATCTGACCGGTCAGCAGCAGCGGACGGCGCCCGAAACGGCTGAGCAGCATGATGCCCACAAACGTCATGATCACTGAGATGACCCCGTTGGCGATAGTCGCCATCAGAGACGCATTAGTGCTTAACCCCGTGGCCTGCAACATGGTCGGTGCGTAGAACATAATGGTATTCACGCCGGAGAGTTGTTGCAGCATGGCGATACCAATCCCCAGAAACACCAGACGTTTCATCCACACGGAGATAGTCTTCTGGCGGCGGGAATGCTTCTCGCTTTTGGAACTCATGGAACTGCGGATCTCGCTCAGCTCTTTCTCTACTCTGCCTGCCTTACGGGTACGCTCCAGCACGTCACGCGCTTCGCGATAGCGGCCGTGCATGGCATACCAGCGCGGAGTATCAGGCAGGAAAAGCATCCCGACCCACAGCACCACGGCCGGAACGCAGGCGACACCCAGCATCCAGCGCCAGGTGGTTTCGCCACCCCACACTTCGTTGATGGCCGCATTACTGGTATACGCAATCAGCTGGCCGGAGACGATCATCAGTTCCTGTAATGTAACGAACTGCCAGCGGCGATGAGAGGGGACGATTTCCGCGATATAGATGGGCACAATCGCTGCCGCGCCACCGACTGCCAGCCCCAGAATAAACCGGCAGATAATCATTATCACGACGTTGGGCGCCGTGGCACAACCGAGCGAACCGGCCATAAAGATCAGTGCCATCACCAGAATGACTTTCTTACGCCCGAAACGGTCAGCCACGCGACCAGCACAGACTGCACCCACAGCCGAACCCAGTATCAGGAAGCTGGTGACCATCCCGGTTGTTAACGATGTCAGATGCAGATCGTGCTTCATGAACAGCAAAGCACCGGCAATCACCCCGGTATCGTAGCCAAAAAGTAAGCCACCCAGGGTGGCAATAAAGGCAATTACTTTCACCAGCGGTTCGGTCGGTTGCGAGGCTTTCGCCGCATCATCCCGACCGCCACTGTTTATTTTCTCACTCACAGATGCTCCCTAATCATTACTTTTCTTATGGTTTTTGTGTGACTCATGTCACACATTATAAATCTAACGCATAATCCGGATATTGAAAGGAAACGGGAAAAATGAAGGGAAACGAAGGCTGGTGGCGCTGAATTTAACGGGGGAAATGTTACTTTTTTGTGACGAGATATTCGTAAAAGTGATTAGTAATGCTTAACAAATAAACATCAAGAATGTCAGGCTCCATCAAACGATGATGAAACCTCTATTCTTACCTAAAAGTGAGTCACCGCGGCATAATTGTGGCGAACGTACCGCGCGCGGCTCGACGCTGCTGGCCACCATATCCAGCTTTCCGCAGGCAGCACGCTTTTCACCACATTTATCCTGATGTATGCCGCTGACAGCCTGAATACGCAGGAAAAATGGCGCGTTGCAGTACCTGCCATGTTGCTGGCTTTTGTCGCCGGTGCGCTGGGCCTTGTCGCTTCAACCGCGCATCTGGGCTATCCGCTGAATGCCTTTCATGCACTGAGTCATATCAGCAGTTCCTGGCTGAGCCGGGAAATCGTTTTCGCCAGTCTCTATCTCGGTATTCTGGGGTTGACCAGGCTGATCGGGCTGGTAGCAAAACGCGTCGTGACTTCTCTTCTGCTGCTCGCTTCTCTTTTGGGCCTGATTGATCTCTTCTGCATGAGCGCGATTTACGCTCATACGTCTGTCGCGACCTGGATGCACATCAATACTAACGTGATGTTTTACCGCGCTGACCGGCTGGTGATGCCGCTGACTCGCGTTGCGCCCTGTACTGAAGAATTGCTGATGTGGCACAGCGAATACGGCATCCGTTTTGTTGAGATGAAAGCGGAAAGCGCGGCTGGCTGGTTTCAGGCCATCGCCACGCTGAATGTTCGCCTGAAACGAATGCAGGAACCGCTGTGGAATATTGTGCCACCGTCCCGGCAAACGATGAACGGTTCACGCCGCCGGTGGTTGCATCTTAAAAACGAAGGCGCTTCTGCCGGTAACGTACCTGTCGGGCGTCGGTTCAGGCGCGCCCGTTTTACACAGATCAGTGAATATCACGTTGATCTCGATAAACACCGTTGCGTACTCTGCGGCGCCTGTAGCCGTGTCTGTCCCGAACAAGCCATCCGCCTGGATAATCTGGCATTAACGCTGGATCCTGTGAAATGTACCGGTTGTGGCAACTGCGAGGCGGTGTGCTTTGATGGCGCTATCTCCGTATCCGCGCGTGAAAACAGTGAAAGTACGTTAACCGTTTCCAGGCTTGAACAAGCACAATGCCGGGTGTGTGGCTGCATATTTCCCGCCTGGTCTGCGCAGGATAATGAATGTGCGGTATGCCGCCGCCATGCTTTTGGAATGCGTGAGGCCTGAAATGAACATCCCGGCGGGACTGCGTTACACTACAGAGATAATTTTTGGCTCAAATTTTATGCTTTCTGCCGAAAACGAGCCTGTTTTCGGGTCAGAGAACTCTGTTTACACGGCGAAGAAGCGTCAGGTTTTGCCTGAAACGGCGCAAACCTATATTCTATCGGCCAATTTACTGAGACAGTTGCAATGAGGTCTATATGATTATCAAACCACGCATCCGTGGCTTTATCTGTGTTACTGCCCATCCGGAAGGTTGCAAGGCGAACGTTAAAGAACAAATCGACTACGTTACCGCGCAAGGCAAAATCGCAGGCGGTCCGAAAAAAGTCCTGGTGATCGGTGCTTCTACCGGTTACGGCCTCGCTGCCCGCATCTCAGCTGCTTTTGGTTCTGACGCAGCAACGCTGGGTATCTTCTTCGAACGTCCGGGCGATGAATCCAAAACCGCCACTGCGGGCTGGTACAACTCAGCCGCATTCGAAGAATTTGCCGATGCCAAAGGTCTGTACGCAAAAAGCATCAACGGCGATGCGTTCTCTGACGAAGTGAAGCAAAAGACCATTGAGCTGATCAAACAAGATTTGGGTCAGGTTGATCTGGTGGTTTACAGCCTGGCTGCGCCACGTCGCACCCATCCTAAAACCGGTGAAGTGTTCAACTCCACCCTGAAACCAATCGGTAAGCAAGTCACTATTCGCGGCATCAACACCGACAAAGAAACCATCAACGAAACCACGCTGGAACCGGCAACCCCTGAAGAAATCGCGGGCACCGTTGCAGTGATGGGTGGCGAAGACTGGCAGATGTGGATCGACGATCTGAAGGCTGCCGGTGTGCTGGCCGAAGGCGCGAAAACCACGGCGTTCACCTATCTGGGTGAAGAAGTGACGCAGGACATTTACTGGAACGGTTCTATCGGTGAAGCCAAGAAGGATCTGGACAAACGTGTTCTGGATATCCGTAGCACACTGGCAGAGCAGGGCGGCGGCGCACGCGTTTCCGTACTGAAAGCCGTTGTGACGCAGGCGAGTTCTGCTATCCCGGTGATGCCGCTGTACCTGTCACTGTTGTTCAAAGTGATGAAAGAGAAGGGCACTCACGAAGGTTGTATCGAGCAGGTTTACGGTCTGTACAAAGACAGCCTGTATGGCGCTGAGCCGCTGGTCGACAACGAAGGCCGTCTGCGCGCTGACCTGAAAGAGATCGCGCCAGAAGTGCAGGCTGAAGTGGGTAAACTGTGGAATGAAGTCACCAACGATAACATCGCGGAACTGACTGATTTTGCAGGCTACAAAAGCGAATTTATGCGTCTGTTCGGCTTTGGCCTGAACGGTGTTGATTATGCTGCCGACACCAATCCTGACGTGAAAATCAAACATCTGATCCAGATGTAATCTGATTTAGCGTACAGAGATTATGCGAACCCGCATCTGCCGAAAGGTGGGTGTGGGTTTTTTAATGTTTAGTAGATTTCAAAAAGCCACTTTGAAAGCGGCTTTTATAATCAGATAGCTAAACTCAACCGTATTTTTTGGCGAAGTTTTCATCTGAATCGCACAGATAAATAATGAATTCAATGAATGCAATTATTGAAGGAATAAACGTCCAGCAGAAGATGAGGTATAAGAACCCTTGCCCGATTTTACCCAGATAGAACTTATGAACACCAAAACCACCCAGGAAGAAAGCTAACAACGCTGCAGCAACCCTGCTTTTAGTCCCCTGAGGATTAATACTTTGAGTGGCGCCACAATGAGGGCATGATTTAGCCGACTCGTGGATCTCCTTTCCGCATCCTCTACAAAAAACCATAGATCCCATTTCTATTTCCTTACATGTTATTATTCGGACTAATCTTACCCGTAATTATCATTAAGAAAAAGAGAATGATGATGCTCCAGGCTGATGGGGCGGCGCTCCACCCGTGTACCGCGCGGCCAGTGAATGGTCTTCAATATGCTTTCTCATCAATAAATAACGCCGCAAACCCTAAAGCCTGCGGCGTTCTTATTTCATGACACTCTGCTCTGCACATCAGCCATAGGCCACTTTGTGATTGATATGGTAAAAGGTCGCGGTGGCAGCCATAACGTGTTGCTGCTCTTTACCCGGTTTGTGCGATTCCACATGGGTAATGTGGTAGCCGACAGCGCCTGCATCCAGTGCTTTTTTAACAAATGCATTGTTGAGTTCTTCCATGGAGGTAGCCCAGGACACCGTGCTCACGCCGACAGCTTGCAGCGAGGCGATCTCGCGATGTGATAACCCTGAGCGGACCAAAACAGGCTTAACCGCTTTGGGTGAGAATATGGATAAGACATCATTCACTAAGCCTTTCATGGATTTACTCCTCATCAGGTCATTTTTCTAAATCGGATATTAAGCCGCACCGTTAATCGATCGTTGTGATGACGCATCTGAGATATTTAACGGGCGTGAGGTTAATAAATACCTTTTCATGTAATGACCTTTAGCTTTAATTGCTAATTCTTTGTTAAGCAACCTCCCGCCACAATTAACACGAAAGTAACAGAGGATATTTTCACCTGGTTACAGGTCATGTATTTTTGAAATGAGTGCAAGAAGGGGCACATTTCACGCCCTGTCTGCAGTTTGCGCATTTCACCTTTCGTCCACGGTCCGGAGAGTGCGCTGGATAGCGTCGAAGGATTCAGACCCACGGCGCGGGAAGCGGCGGCCAGCATTGCGCTTCGCCAGACCGGTGTTCTCTTGTTATGTCTATTCCAAAACACATTAAAAAATGCCTTCTGCTCCACTAATTGCGAGTCACTTCACATCATCCCTTTCACGAACTCTATATAAAACACCGTGCCAAATAAAAAGAAACATTGTTTCATAAAAACAAATTTCGAATGACGTCTGAGCAAGGATGAATGAGGAATGTTGAAAAAATGTAACGATAAAGTTTCTTATAAAAAGGCCGCAACTTTCAATCAATATAAATTCAATGAAAGAGGGGAAGATGGAAATATTTCTGAGTTTGGTTAAAACACCGGCTGTTATCATTGCGATTATCGCATTTCTGGGATTGGTTTTTCAAAAAGCATCGGTATCAAGAATCATCACCGGAACGGCACTTTCTTTTATCGGATTTACCATGATAAAGGTCGGTGGCTCAATCTTAATGAAAGTGTTAACGGCTTTTAGCACTTTGTTTTCTAACGCCTTTAACATTGTTGGTGTGGTGCCGAGTAATGAAGCCATTATGGCAGCAACCATCGATCAGATTGGTTCAACGGCAGCGATAATTCTATTGTTCTCTATGGTGATTAATATCCTTCTGGCCCGCTTTACGCGTCTGAAATTTATCTATCTCTCGCTGCATCTTGTCCTGTTTATGTCCTTTGCATTAACAGCAGTGCTGATGCAACTGGGTTATAGCTATTATCCCATTATTATCATCTCGTCGATTTTCATCGGTCTTTATATGGCCGCTTCTCCGTTTTTCCTGAACAGATTTAGCCGTGAAATCATCGGTTCTGACGAATATGCCATTTCTCACGCAGCCATATCTTCATATATCATCGGTTCATATATGGGAAAATGGTTCGGTAATAAAAAGACCGATACAGAACATCTCAAAATCAGTAACAAGTTTGATTTCCTGCGTGAACCCAATATCGCCACGCTTTTAACGATGCTGGTTCTTCTGCTGATATCCTGTGTATTCGCTACGCAACCGCAGATCAAAACGGCGATGACGCTTGTGTATGGCGCCGGTGCGGCAGATAAAAATACGATTATTTTTATTCTTGAGCAGTCGGCTGTGTTTGCTTGCGGTCTGTATCTCGCCAAAGCGGGCGTCAATTTATTTACGGCGGAAATCGTACCGGCGTTTAAAGGATTCTCACGAGTTTTCGCACCTGGCGCGGTCCCGGCGGTGGATGTCATGGTGCTTTTCACTAAAGCGCCAAATGCCACGTTGATTGGTTTTCTGGTGAGCTTCTCTGTGGAACTGGCCTGTATTCTCATTTTCCCGTTTGTCGGATTGCCCATTATTGTTCCGGGCATTATGGCGAGCTTTATTACGGGAGGCGCGGCGGCCATCTTCGGTAACGCCACCGGCGGGTTCCGTGGCGCGATTATTGCCAGTGGTATCAACGGACTGCTGTTATGTGTGTTACCTGCACTGACGTTGCCATTATTCTCACATCTTGGTGCGCAGGGTGTCACATTTGCTGACCCTGATTTCACCCTCTCTTCGCTGATTCTGGACCATCTGATGGGGCTGTTTAAGTAACCACAAAGGCGTCTCGTTATCAGCAGGCCGTCACGGCGATTGATGCCCGGCCTCACTCACAGGCTGGCAAAAAATAATAATCACAGGATTATAAAATCCTGTGATTAGTTTAAACCTCCACCGGTTAACGGTTATTTACGGTTGCTCCACACGGTCTGCACGTTACAGAACTCGCGTAAACCGAAGTGTGAAAGCTCACGACCATAGCCGCTTTTTTTCACGCCACCGAACGCTACGCGCGGGTCTGACGCACTGTAGCCGTTAATAAATACGCCGCCGGTTTCCAGCTCGCCAGTCATCTGTTCTGCCCGTGCCAGGTCGGCGGTATAAATCGTCGCGCTCAGACCAAAATCACTGTCATTCGCCAGTTCGACCGCATGCTCAGCATCGCGTGCAACCGTAATCGCTGCGACCGGGCCAAATAACTCCTGACGGAATGCGGTCATTTGTGGCGTCACGTTGCTCAGAATAGTGGGGGCATAGAAGTTACCTTCGCCAGCAATTTTCTCACCACCGAGCAACAGCGTTGCGCCTTCTGACAGCGTTTCCTGAACCTGCCTGTCCAGCTCATCGCGCAGGTCGTAGCGTGCCATCGGGCCGATGTAGGTGTCGTCGTCCTGCGGGTCGCCGATGACCAGTGCCCGCGTGGCGGCCACAAATTTCTCGGTAAAGGCTTCCAGCACACCTTCTTCAACAATCATACGTTTCGCGGCGGCGCAAACCTGTCCGGTATTCTGATAGCGGCCCGCGACAGCCGCCTTCACCGCTTCATCGAGGTTGGCGTCATTGAGCACGATAAATGGATCAGAGCCGCCCAGCTCCAGCACACATTTCTTCAGTGATTTACCTGCCAGCTCCGCAATAGCACCACCGGCACGCACGCTGCCGGTTACCGTGACGGCAACAATGCGCGGATCAGCAATCAACCCGGCAACATCTGCATTCCCGACATTAATTACGCCAAAGGCCCCTGCCGGAAAACCGGCTTTCAGCGCAGCCTGTTTCACCAGACGGGTCGTGCCCATCACGTTAGGGGCAGGTTTAAGCAGGAACGTATTTCCCGCCAGTAACGCAGGTACCGCGCCGCGCAGGATCTGCCAGACCGGGAAATTCCACGGCATAACCGCCAGGATCATGCCGGAAGGGCGGTAATGAATATGCGCTTCGCCGTTATCGACCATGGTGGGTTCAGGTGCGAGCATCGCCGGGCCCTGCAGGGCATACCATTCGCACAGGCTTGCGGATTTCTCCACTTCAGCGCGCGCCTGTTTAATAGGTTTACCCATTTCGCGGCTGATCATGCGGGAGATGTCTTCACTGGCTTTGCGAAGTTCAGTCGCCAGATTATGCAGATGGGATGCGCGCTGAGCGATATCCGTTTTGCGCCACTGCTTATAGGCCGCGCTGCCTTGTGTGACTGCCATCTCAAGAGTCAGTGCGGTGTCGAAAGGATACTCTGCGATACGCTGGCCGTTGAACGGGTTGAGCGAAATTGCGTGTGTGTCGGGCGTTGTCATTATGTGCTCCTCATTTATCCAGTCCGTTCAGCATAGAGACTTGCGAAGATGAATAAAAATGAATAAAAATAAGTAAACCGTTCACTTTTTGAGAAAGACTATGAATCTGTCACAGCTCGAGATGTTTCGCGCCGTTGCTGAAACCGGCAGTATCAGCGCCGCCGCCCAGCGGGTGCATCGCGTCCCGTCGAATCTGACAACACGCATTAAACAGCTTGAGGCGGAACTGGGCGTCGAATTATTCATCCGCGAGAATCAGCGTCTGCGCCTTTCGCCAGCAGGGCGAAACTTTCTCAGTTACAACAACCGTATTCTCGATTTAGTCGAAGAAGCGCGGGTGTCCGTGGCGGGCACAGAACCGCAGGGGATATTTGCGTTGGGCGCGCTGGAAAGCACTGCAGCGGTGCGGATCCCCACTTTACTGGCGCGTTATCACCAGCAATTCAGCAAGGTTGAACTGGCGCTGAGCACTGGCCCTTCAGGGGAATTGCTGGATAAATTGCTGGAAGGGGCGCTGGAAGCGACGTTTGTCGACGGCCCTGTGCTGCATCCGGTTCTGGATGGCGTGCCAGTGTATAAAGAAGAAATGGTGATTGTCGCCCCCTTACATCACGCGCCTGTGACTCGTGGGCAGGAGGTTAACGGGGAGATTCTGTATGCGTTCCGGTCGAACTGCTCTTATCGTCGCCATTTCGAAAGCTGGTTTGCGGATGATGGCGCTGCGCCGGGGAAAATCTACGAAATGGAGTCTTATCACGGCATGCTGGCTTGTGTGATAGCCGGCGGCGGGCTGGCGCTGATGCCGCGCAGTATGCTGGAAAGTATGCCGGGCAGCAGCACGGTGAGCATCTGGCCGCTGGCCGACAATTATCGTTTTTTGACAACGTGGCTGATATGGCGGCGCGGCGCATTAACCCGCAATCTGACAGAATTTGCGGCTCTGGCCTCTCAGTTAACGGTTAACCTTCCGCCACCTGCAAAATAATCTGCCAGTCCAGTGCGAGCTTCAGCGCCACACACGCGGCGCAAACAATAAAAATGGTCTTAAACATAGGGTAAATAAACATCCTGTGTGACGTGAGTCACATTTTAAAGCGATGCTGCGTAAACCGCTTTAAATTTTTTGTGCAGAAGATGCTTTTCGTCGATTTCCGGCAGGAAAATTTTTAGCGAAATGAATAAGAGTAAGCGTGAGATCCGCATCAAAAGAAAAGAACTGGCCCGATTTGTACATAATAGCAACATATGTTATTCACGCACTGATACTCTTATAAAGAGAGGTAAATTTAGCTTAATAATGTTTTCCTGCTTATTTTGAAGTTCTGCAGGTGATTTGTGCGCTGAAAATTTATTAACCCAGAGTCAATAATTACTTATAAAACTAACGCATTAAAACGCAATAAACCAAAGAGGCTCACGCAGGAATTGTGTAATAGGTTGTAATATTATCCTGACGCAATTGATATCAATATTGGTTTGTGTAGAATCAGAGTCACTAATTTAATGGCACATATCTAAAGTGAGCACATCATGGACAACGCATTAAACGTTTTGAATAATATCCGTACACTTCGGGCTCAGGCTCGCGAAATGCCTTTGAGTACTCTGGAAGAAATTCTTGAGAAACTGACTGCCATTGTTGAAGAAACTCGCGAAAATGCCAAAGCGCGCAGTGCGCAGCAACAAGAGCGCGACGAAAAATTACTGAAATACCGCGAAATGTTGGCAAACGATGGCATCGCGATTGATGACCTGCTGGGCCACCAGAGCGCGAAAGAAACCACTAAAGCCAAACGTAAGCCACGTCCGGCCATTTATGAGTACACAGACACTGACGGTTCTAAAAAAACCTGGACGGGTCAGGGTCGCACGCCTTCTGCCATTAAAGCAGCGCTGGATGGCGGCGCGACACTTGAAAGCTTCCTGATCGCGCGCTGACCTCACGGCTGATGTGCTGCGCTTTTCTGCCCCGCTTTTTAGCCGGGCAGAAAAACGTACTTCACCGCCAGTTTTTATTCTGCTGTTCCCCCTTTTAAAAATTCTCGCGTTTCTGGGGATTTTTTCCTTTTCATTACTCTCCGTCATTGTTCTTAAGGTAAGCTTAAGTCTGCATAAGTAAGGTTAACGTCTCTTCGTTTACCGGAACTTCTATGCGTACCCGATATTCTTTCGTTCAAATTATGCTCCACTGGCTGGTGTTTGTGTTAGTCGTACTGACCTATGCCACGATGGATATAAAAGGGTGGTTTGCAAAAGGCACGCCAGCGAGGGAGTTATTAGCCCTTACGCATTACAGCCTGGGATTTTGCGTATTATTCCTGATGTGTATGCGTCTGTTTGTTCGCGCAATGTATGTCACTCCGCCGGTTAAACCCGCGTTGCCGCGCTGGCAGCATTATTTGTCAGGTTCGGCTCATGTACTTATATATCTGATGTTTTTAAGCTTGCCGGTGCTGGGCATCTTGTCACGTTATTATGGCGGCCATGACTGGACGATGTTTAACATCCTTATGCCTAAAAGTGTTTTTCCGGATCTCCCTTTACAGAAACAGTTTAAAACGCTGCATGAATGGCTCGCGAACGCCGGGTATTATCTTATCGGATTACATGCTCTGGCTGCCCTCTGGCATCACTATCGCCGGCGCGATAACACGCTAATCCGGATGTTACCTTCGCGAAAATAACCCGCGGGTGCGTGGGTCTGAGAAACCGTTGCCAGTTTCTGGTATCAACGGAGCGATTAACGTGACGGAAGGAACAATGATGATATCCAGTGCGAGGGGGCATATTGCCTGCTAATAAATGCGGCAGTATCCTAAAGCCCTTCTAATCAAAAGGATATTGAAATGGATACTATTGAAGAGCTAAACGGAACGTACTTTTATCACGGCCACGCCAATCTGAGTAATCAAGAGTTATTTGGTCTAATTTTTATTGAAAGCTTATCAAATCACCTCGGGTTAGATACTACGGCTACAGTTCTCATTATTACAGGGCAGCCTTACATTCCGGTTCCGGGCAAGATGGTAACTGCAATACCGGGAACAAGCGTGGCGTCAAAGCTATCGAGGGCCCTTTTAAAGCAAGCGAAACTGCCCTTTGGCCTTAAAGCGTGGACGCCGGTTGGTAAGTCGTTCAATACCTTGACTATGCGAAAAACCACAAAATGGGCTGCGCTGATAGATAGATATGTCCCCTTTGTTGGATATGCAATGGCGGTCATATTAATCCAGCAGGTGGCCGCCGAAACCAGATCAAAATATAATTTAATAGCCCGTCCAGAAGATCGTATTGCATGGACATACTTTTAATGGAAGAAAAAGTCTTATCAATGTTCCGCGAGGAAATACCTGGCTACTACGATTTCGATTTGAAAAGAGAGGTTCCGCTTGAGTTTGATACCGAGCTACAAGATTTTGCTCCAGGTGATGATTTCGTATATGCCCTCGAAGCTTATGAAAAAACCTTTAAAGTGGACCTGTCAGTCGTAAATTGGTCCTTCTACTTTCCCTGGGAAAACCTTCCGTTTTTCACTCGCTGGTTTAAGGTTAAGCGTAAGGACATAGAAAAGACCAGAAAGCCCTTAACTGTAAGAATGTTCGCAGAATCGGCTAAGGCGGGTAAATGGCTTTATGATTAAGGGGCTTTAGCCCCTTTTTTAATCATGCGGTTTGGCGATCATTCCACGAGTCAGCAAAGATAATGTTCCCATCATTATGCTTCCAGGTGATTTTCTCGTAACGCAACTCAACAGTTTCCATATGATTTTCATTCGGATTGCTGGCTGCGGCCATTGCTGGTGTAATCGAAACGATACGCACCTTTTCCAACAGCATGTTGAAATACTCCACTTCCTGACCAGCATCATTTATCCGATACCATTTGATTTCAGCTGAAGCAAGGCATTGACCCGTTGCCACTGCCTTGTAGATGTATGGGCTGGACGAATCGAACTCTTTAACCACAAGCAATGGTGAGTGCATACGTGTACCCGTCACTTTGCCCGTAGCGTTATCAGTGGGAATCATTAAGTTGTGGTGAAAACCTCGAACCTCGATACTGTATTCCCGATGTTTGACATCCACACCGCCTTTAATCAGTGCACCGCCGTCGTCTTTAAGCCATAAATATGCCGGGATTGCCATTTCCGAAAATTCCTTTTTAAAAGTGAGGCTTCAAATTATTCCTTTGTTCAGCCAGGCACAATTAGCGACTGTTGTAATAGACTGATTTTCAGATGTTTATTATTCATGGCGGGTTATCATTGGGATGAATGTTGAATGCGCCCGTTCAGCATTTTAACTTGCATAAACAGGCGCAAAAACTTTACTGTTTTACGCCGTTCTTCTGATAAACACACAAATGCGTATACGCCGCCTGTAACAGCGGAATAGTAATCCCCACACGCGTTGCGCGCTCAACCAGATCGCCAATAATCTGCTCAGCTTCGATGGGGTAACCCTGCATCATATCGCGGTACATGGAAGAGGTTTGCGGCGAGTTTTTATCAGTGACAGCGTCCCTGACTTTTGCCACGGAAGCGGCGCGTTCCGCGTAGCCAAAGGCTTTCATGGTGGTCAGCGCCTCGGTGACAATGGCCTGTGCAAACTCCGTCCCGCCCGGCGCAGACGCCACTTGGCCGATATTGCCGCGCATGGTGCAGGTGATAGCGCCGAAGCTTGAAAGCAGCAGCCATTTCTCCCACAAATCACTGATAATGGTTTCAGAAAGCACCGCCTCGATATCCGCACTCTGGAATGCCTGATCGACTTTCAGGATGCGTTCAGTTTTTTCGCCGGAGAGTTCACCGTAAATAATCTGATGCATTGGCGTCATCTGGTGAATATGTCCGTCAGTATCCAGCGTCGCGTTGATTTTGCACAAACCACCGATTAACGCATGCTCACCAAAACGCAGGCTCAGCGTCTCCATATGTTTCATCCCGTTAAGTACCGGCATCACCATGGTGTTTTCACCGACAACCGGTGCGATATCTTTCATTGCCGCTTCCAGCCCGAAACTTTTTACAGTCAGTAAAATCAGATCATAAGGCCCGGTCAGCTGCGATGCCTGTAAGACATTGGGCTGGAAATGGAAATCACCGTGCGGACTGTGAATCGTCAGCCCGTTTTGCTCAACCACAAGCGCGCGCTTTTCACGTAAAAGAAACGTCACATCCTGCCCGGCCTGCGCCAGCCGCGCACCAAAATATCCGCCGGTCGCGCCAGCTCCCACCACTAAAATTCTCATGCGTTATCCTTTTTTATCAAGACATTCAGAAACCCTGTGTTTGTTTAAACTACGGGAGGAGGGCGGCAGGGATCAAGAGCCATGATGAATGAGGGATTTTTGAAGATTTTGCCGCGTGATACTATGCCCCATCACTATTTCAACAAGGAGCACTGAATGGCAGGTTATCAGCCTCCGTACAGTATCACACCGCAGATCCTCAACCGGGTTGTGGACGTCGGGGAATTGCTGGGGCGTTGGGCTGCGCATGCTGAACAGTCATCTGTGCTGCTGCGAAAAGAAAACCGTATCCGCACGATTCAGGCTTCACTCGCTATCGAACACAACAGCCTGTCGACACCGCAGGTGACCGCCATTATGGAAGGCAAACGCGTGCTGGCGCCGCAAAAAGATATTCAGGAAGTGCGTAACGCCATTCTGACGTACGAACAGTTACCGGCATTGAAAAGTCATCGTCTTGAGGATGTTCTGAAAGCTCACCAGACGCTGATGCTCGGACTGGTGGATGCGCCCGGCCACCTGCGCAGCGGCAATGTGGGTGTGTATCGTGACAATCGGCTGATTCATATGGCACCACCGGCCGGGCAACTCCCGCGTCTGATGTCAGATTTGCTGAACTGGCTGAAGGAAACGGATATCCACCCGCTCATCGCCAGCTCGATTTTTCATTATGAGTTTGAATTTATTCACCCGTTTGCCGACGGTAACGGCAGGATGGGGCGCTTATGGCAGACGCTGATCCTCAGCCAGTGGCGTTCAGAGTTCGCCTGGCTGCCGGTAGAAACGCTGATCCATAATCAGCAGCAGGATTACTACCGCATTCTTGGCGAATGCGATCGTGCCAGTGACTGCACGGCATTTATCAGTTTTATGCTCGATAAACTGGCGGAAGCATTACGTGAAGGCATTGAAACGCAATCCTCACACTGAACGTCAATGACTCATTCGACACCCCCCGCCCGAAGACGGGGGAGTTACACCGCTATTTCCCCCTCGCCAGAACCTTGCGGTACAGCACCGGCAGTGAAATCACCACGATCAACATCGCGCCGACAATCACCGACATCACGATGCCCGGCACATTCAGCAGACTGAGGCCGAAAGTCAGCAGCCCCATCAGAAACGCGGCAATAATTACGCCGGTCATGCTGCCGGAACCACCGAGCACGCTGACACCGCCGAGCACGGCCATGGTAATCACGCTCAGTTCCCAGCCGAGAGCCAGTGTTGGCCGCGTACTGCCGAGGCGCGAGGTCAGCAAAACGGCCGCCAGTCCGGACATCACGCCGACCAGCACGAACAGCGTCAGATTATGGCGTTTCACGTTAATCCCGGAGTACCACGCGGCGACCGGATTGTTGCCGATGGCATAGGTGCGGCGTCCAAAGTTAGTTTTGTGCAGCAGGAAATAAAACACCGCGCCCAGCACCAGGAACAGCGCGAATTCAAACGACAAGGGCCCCCAGACATAGCCCTGACCAAACCACGCGAAACTGGCGGGATATTTATTCAGCGACTGATCGCCGAGCAGCACGTAGGTGATGCCACGGAACAAGCTCATGGTGCCGATGGTAATCACGATAGACGACAGATTCAGCCGGGTGACCAGCAGGCCGTTAATCAGCCCGCACAACAGGCCGACGCTCAATCCGACACCGACCAGCGCCGGTGTTGGCAAACCGGCCTGCGCGCAGAATCCCATAATGGTGGAACTCAGCGCCATGGTTGAAGCGACCGACAAATCGATTTCCCGGGCGATAATCAGCATCGCCATCGGCAGCACAATGATGGCTTTTTCGGTGAAGTTAAACGTTGCGTCCGACAGGTTCCATATATTGAGGAAATACGGCGAGGCGAACGCATTCACCACAAATACCAGCAGCGTCACCAGCAGTAAAAATCCTTCCCAGCACATCAGGCGGCGGAAAAACGGCGTGACAGCCATGGTGGTGTTTTCTCCGGCAGCGGAGTGCGGCGTGTTGCGCGACGTTAAGGTCTTGTTCATGATCTTACCCCGGTTTCAGTTCGCACAGGCTGGACGGCGGGAGAGTGGCGCAGAATCAGCCGTCCTTTACGTTTGTTGGCGCGTTCGTTGAGGATGACGGCAATCACAATCACGCCGCCAGAAATCGCCATCTGCCAGAACGGCGACACTTCAATCACCGGCAGGGCATTGTTGATGACGCCGAGGAACAGCGCGCCCAGCAGGCAACCGACCACCGAGCCGATGCCGCCCATGGTGCTGATCCCGCCAATGACGCAGGCTGCGACAATTTGTAATTCAAAGCCGTTGGCGACGTCCACGTAAGCCACGGCGAAGCGTGAGATCCACAGATAGCCGCAGAAACCCGCCAGCGCGCCGGAAAGGCAGAAGCTGACGAACTGCATTTTGCCTGCGTTGATGCCGGTGTAATACGCCGCCGTGGCGTTGCCGCCAGCCGTGTAAAGTGCCCGTCCGGTCCGGCTGTAACGCAGGAAATACGCCACCAGAATCAGCGCGGCAATCGCACACCAGCCAAGCAGCGGCAGACCAATAAAGGTGGCGCGTGGCAGACTGAGGAATTCCGGGCTCATCTGATGGGCATTGATCCAGCCGCCGTTTGAGAGCAGGAAGATAATGCCGCGATAAATGCTCATGGTGCCGAGCGTCACCACAATCGGCGGAATACCGACTTTCCACACCAGGAGGCCATTAATCGCCCCCATCACCAGCCCGAGTACGGTTGCCAGTAACACCAGTGACCACACCGGAATATCCGGATGATGGAAGTTAATCAGCGCGACGATCATGCCTGTCAGCGCCAGATTGGCGGCCATCGACAAATCGATACCTTTGGTCAGCAAAACCATCATCTGCCCGAGCGCCAGGATGATCAGAATCGAGGTATCGTTAAACATCTCCAGCAGGTTTCCGGCACCGATAAACTCCGGCGAGCGCACGCCGACGCCCAGCACCATCAGCACTATCACCACCGCCAGCAGCAGCTCGCGGTATTTCAGCAGGTTTCTGATCATGCTGCCTCCTCGCCCGCGCCGCTGGCGGCACTGACAATCATTTCTGCGCTGGCTTCACCGGCGTTGAATTCGGCGACCATCAGTCCTTCATGCATCACAATGATGCGATCGGCCATGCCCATGACTTCCGGTAATTCGGAAGACACCATAATCACTGCCAGCCCGCGCCCGACCAGTTCAGACATAAACTGATGCACTGCCGCTTTCGAGCCGATATCAATGCCTTTGGTCGGTTCATCGAGAATGATGATGTCCGGTTTGGTCGCCAGCCATTTGGCGATCACCACTTTCTGCTGATTTCCGCCCGACAGCGTGCCGACGGCCTGTTTCCAGCTTGACGCTTTCACCTGCAACCGTCTGGCGTAATCATCGGCCAGCGCCCACTCTTTTTTGTCGTTGAGCACGCCGCGCGGATTAAGCTGGCTGAGCTGCGGCAGGCTGATGTTCTGGCTGATGGGCAAATCAATAATCGCGCCTTGTTTCTGGCGCTCTTCCGGCACATACACAATCCCCGCGCGGATGGCCTGAGAAGGGCGGGAAAAATGGTGTTCTTTGCCGTTGATCAGAATTTTGCCGCCGTTCGGTTGCGTGACGCCAAATAACGCCTGCATCAGTTCGGTTCTTCCCGCACCGACCAGCCCGTAAAAACCGAGGATTTCGCCTTTGCGCAGTGAGAAGTTAATGCCTGCGAATTCGGTCGGATGGCTGAGGTTTTGCACTTCCAGTACCGTGTCGCCCGGTTCGCAGTTCACTTTCGGGTAAGCCTGACTGACTTCACGTCCTACCATCATGGTCACCATCTGCTGTTCACTGATGTCGCTGATTTTGCCGGATCCGACATAGCTGCCGTCGCGCAAAACGGTGTAATAATCGGAAATGGAGAAGATCTCGTCGAATTTGTGCGAGATAAACAGAATCGCTTTACCCTCCTGTTTCAGGCGTTCGACAATCTGATAAAACTCAACGATTTCATGCTGAGACAGGGCGGCGGTGGGTTCGTCGAGAATGACCACCTGCGCATCAAACGACAGCGCACGGGCGATGGCCACCATATGGCGCTGCGCAATGCTTAACTCTTTCAGAATGGCATGCGGATCAATGTTTACTTCCAGACGCGTCAGAATATCGCGTGCCTGCTGATGCATCGCCGGCCAGTTCAGACGTTTAAAAATGCCGCGGTAAAGATAGTGACCGACGAAGATATTCTCGGTCACGGAAAGCTCGTCAAACAGCACGGTTTCCTGATGAATGGCGGTGATGCCGATTTTGTGTGCGGATTCCGGATTCGGCAGTTTTATCGGAATGGCTTTATAGTGCAACTCGCCTTCTTCCGGCTGATAAATGCCGGTCATGACTTTCACCAGCGTCGATTTCCCCGCGCCGTTTTCGCCAATCAGGGCGGTTACTTTTCCCGGATACAAATCCACATGAACGTTATTTAACGCCCTGACACCCGGAAAGACTTTGCTGATGCCCTTCAATGACAACAACGGTGTCGCTGAATCACTCATGGAGTTTCCCCTGTCTGGCTAAGTACAACAAAACGGCTGAACGGTAACCCGGTCAGCCGCATTCAGGATCAGAAGATTTTAGAGAATTTATCGATGTTGCTGGCGTCGTAGACAAACGGTTCAGCCATTGCGCCGCTGCCGTCTGCATCGAGTTTCACTTTGCCTAAACGGCCCATGCTGGCTTCGGTTTTAGTGGCGGTGCCTTTCACCAAATCATCAGCCAGATAAGTGGCGGCGTAACCCAGATCAATCGGGTTCCAGATAGCAAAACTTTTGGTTGCGCCCGATTTTATTGCGCCCGCCATTTCAGACGGCAGCCCCAGTCCCGTTACATACACCTTGCCGATTTTGCCCTGATCTTTCACTGCCTGTGCGGCCGCCACGATACCCACGGAAGAAGGGGAAATAATCACTTTCAGGTCCGGATAGGATTTCAGCAGGCCAATGGTTTCGCGGTAGCTTTTATCTGACAGATCATCGCCATAAGCGACCGTCACCAGATTCACCGAAGGGTATTTCGGCAGCACTTTTTTCATTTCCGCAATCCACAGATTCTGGTTGGTGGAGGTTGGCGTGGCGCTCAGGATGGCTACATCGCCTTTTTCTACGTTCAGGGCTTTCAGCGCATCGGCGGCCAGTTTGACGTTGGTTTCGCCAATCAGCGCGTTGTTAGACGGATTAAGGTGGATCTGGCGGCCCTCTTTGGCGACACCGGAATCCCACGACACGACTTTAATGCCACGTTGCATGGCTTTTTTCAGCACCGGCACCAGCGCATCCGGGTCATTGGCGGAGACAGCAATGGCATCGACGCCCTGGGCGATCAGGCCATTGAGCACTTCTATTTGCGCCTCGGCGGTAGTGGTGGTCGGGCCGGTATAAATCACTTTCACATCGCCCAGTTCTTTAGCTGCCTGCTGTGCGCCAACGTTTGCTGCTTCAAAAAAACCATTACCCAACGATTTTGCTACCAGGGCGATCTTCACTTCTGCCGATGCCGCGCCTGCCAGCAGGATGCTGCTCGCCATCAGGGTAAGGCTCAGTACGTGTTTTAATTTCATTTTTTGTACTCCGCATAAGTCCGCATAAAGTTTAACGACCAAAAAGTTGCCGACGCGCCAGGCGCATGATCACGACTCTAGGAGGTTGCTGACAGCCTCACCTTTCCGCGAGTGCCAGTTCAGTGCGAACTATGGCAAAGACGCAAAGGTTTGAGCGAACAACCTCACAATTTGATAACAATCTTATTTCAGGCAGGCTAAACGGTCAGAAAAACACACATTACCGGTTTCAGAAGACCGCACTGAAATAAGGCATAAAGCTACGCAGTACGCCGGATTGCACCGGATTTCATCAGGCGGGAAATGTTTTGTTCAAAAGCGGCTGGCGGATCACAGTTTCAGCCCGATGGCTGCCCCGGCGACGACTAAGATATTACGATAGTGTTAATAAGGAGTCGGAAATGACCGTGTTACGCAGTAGTGAGTATTTCCCCTCAGGAGATTTCCCGGTCGCCATTGAACCCCGTTATCCGCAGGAAACTTTTCCTGAACATCATCATCAGGATTTCAATGAAATTGTCCTGGTCGAGCAAGGTACCGGCACGCACGTTTTTAATGACCAGCCGCTGATCCTCAGCGCGGGGAGCGTCTGTTTTGTGCGTCACAGCGACCATCATCTTTATGAAGATACCGAAAACCTGCATCTGACCAACGTGCTGTATCGCAGCCCGAACGCGTTTCGTTTCCTTAATGGCGTCGGTGATTTATTGCCGCAGGAAGTGGACGGGGTGTATCCGGCGCACTGGCGCATCAGCCCGACTCAGATTGTGCAGGCCAAAACGCTGATTAATTTGCTGGCGCGACAACCCGCCACGCAATCGCCGGAATCTCAGGCTCAGCAGGAATTATATTTTATGCAGCTCTTATTATTGCTGCGCAAAGGCAGCCGTGATGTCGGATATCGCGGGCAGGGCGGTGACCTGAACAATGTGCTGGACTGGATGAATGAGCATTATGATGAGGAAATCGACTGGCCGGCACTGGCCGCGCAGTTCTCAATGTCGCTGCGTACCTTGCATCGTCAGATGAAACAACAAACCGGCTGCACACCGCTCAATTACCTCAACCGCCTGCGTCTGCTCAATGCGCGCAACATGCTGCGTTTCAGCGACAGCCCGATCACCGAGATTGCCCACAACTGTGGTTTCTGCGACAGCAATTACTTCTCCACATTGTTTAAACGTGAATTTGGCTATGCACCCAGAAGTGTTCGTCAGTATCAGTAAGCGGAACCCTGTATTTTGCAAAATTGTTATGTCGGGCCGTCCGACCATGACATTTTTGCCATTTCTTAAAATTAAGTGGCAATCACGGAAAGGTAAAAACCAGACGGATAGAACAGGCTGTTAAAACTTCACAAAAAAGAACTTTTTTATTAACAACTCGTTCATCAACTCTATCCGTATTTTGGAGACCCTTACATGAGCACAGTTCAGAAACGTATGTACATCAACGGCGAGTTCGTTGAAAACACCGGCGGTAAGTGGATCGACGTTGTGAACCCGGCGACAGAACAGGTGATTTCGCAGATCCCTGAAGGCTCAGCAGAAGACGCCAGAAAAGCCATTGATGCAGCAGAAGCGGCGCAGCCGGGCTGGGAAGCGTTACCTGCGGTAGAGCGCGGCGTGTGGCTGCATAAAATCGCCGACGGTATTCGTGAGCGCGAAGCCGAACTGACGGAAACCATTATTGCGGAAGGCGGCAAAACCTACGGCCTGGCGCAAACCGAAGTACTGTTCACCGCCGACTACCTTGATTACATGGCGGAATGGGCACGCCGTTACGAAGGCGAAATCATTCAGAGTGACCGGCCAAATGAAAACATCTTTGTGTTCCGCAAAGCCATCGGCGTGACCACCGGTATTCTGCCGTGGAACTTCCCGTTCTTCCTGATCGCCCGTAAAGCCGCCCCGGCGCTGATCACCGGCAATACCATCGTCATCAAACCGAGTGAAATCACGCCAAACAACGCGGTGATTTTCGCGGAAATTATTCACAAAATTGGCCTGCCAAAAGGTGTGCTGAATATTGTCACCGGCTATGGCCCGACCGTCGGGCAGGAACTGGCGGCGAATCCTAAAGTCGGCATGGTCAGTCTGACCGGGAGCGTGGCTGCAGGTATCGCCACCATGACTGCGGCGGCACAGAACGTCACTAAAGTCTCACTGGAACTGGGCGGTAAAGCACCAGCCATCGTGATGAATGACGCCGATTTGGATCTGGCGGTGAAAGCCATCGTGAGCTCGCGCGTCATCAATACCGGGCAGGTGTGTAACTGCGCGGAGCGTGTTTACGTGCAGGAAGGCGTATACGACGAATTCATTTCGCGCATCAGCGAAGCGATGAGAAAAGTGACGTTCGGCAATACCGCCGAGCAAAAAGAGCTGGATATGGGGCCGCTGATCAGCGCGGCGGCATTGCAGCGTGTGGAAGATAAAGTGGCGAAAGCCGTGTCACAGGGCGCAAAAGTGCTGCTGGGCGGCAAACGTCATGGCGACAAAGGTTTCTTCTATCAGCCGACGGTGCTGGTGGATGTGAAGCAGGACATGCCGATCATGCATGAAGAAGTGTTTGGTCCGGTGCTGCCGGTCGCCACGTTCAAAACGCTGGATGAGGCGATTGCCATGGCAAACGACAGCGAATATGGCCTGACGTCATCGATTTACACCAGCAATATAAATACGGCGATGAAAGCGCTGAAACAACTGAAATTCGGCGAGACCTACATCAACCGTGAAAACTTCGAAGCCATGCAGGGCTTCCATGCGGGCTGGCGTAAGTCGGGCGTCGGTGGTGCCGACGGTAAACATGGCTTGCAGGAATATCTGCAAACGCATGTCGCGTACCTGCAGTTCCATTAATTAACACACTGTGACCGGAGCAGGGGAACCTGACTCCGGTTTTGCTGACTTTCACCTGACAAGGAAACCCCATGAGCCGCAACGATTTCCTGACCGGCATTCGTCAGCATAAATTCATGCAAACGCTGTTCCCGCCACCGGCTGAAAAATCCCATCCGCAGCAAGAATTTGGCCGTGCGCTGACCCTGATGGGCGGTATCTGGGATGACCGGTTCCTGCGGGCACCGCAAAATGGCTACACCACGCTGAATGCCTATCTGCGCGGGTTATATCCGGCAGACTCGCTGTTTTGCTCCGCCACGCCGGAGATTATCGCAGAGAGGAGTCTCGACGCCCGTACTCAGGCGGCATCGCTGAAAGATGTTGATGTCGGCGTGGTCCGTGCCTGTTTTGGTGTCGCAGAAACCGGCGCAGTCTTTCTCAGTGATCCGCAACTTTGTGTGAACACCCTCAGCGCGATGGCTAAAAACCTGGTCGTGCTGCTCGACGTTAACCACATCATCGAACATCTGCATCTCGCCCACCGTCAGCCGCAGCCTTTTAATGCCCGTTACGCGATTATGGTCACCGGCCCGGCGGCGATCGCTGACAGCGAAAGTGCGCTGATGCTGGGTGCCAAAGGCGTCCAAAGCCTGCGGGTGATCGCGCTTTAAGTCCGAAAACCCACGGATCCTGCTGTACTCATCCCGCTTAAAATAACTCCTGTAAATAAAATAAATCCTATCTGATACAATCAGTAAACGGGTGCACAACGGGCGTGCCCTGACTTTTTACGGCAAGTGAGTGCGGCAACCATGAGCGTGATACAGAGCCTTATCAAACAAGCATTTGGAACCGGTAACAGCAACGAAGCAGCCACTTTCCTGGCCAGTGCGTGCAACCGGATGAAAGCCATGGATAAAACAACCATCGCCCGCGAAGTGGAAAGCGCGCTCAGAGGCATCAGTTTCAGCCGCGCCGAGACAGATAAGGCAAAAGTAAAAACTGTTTATAAAGACACCGCCGTCACGCTCGAAAAGCTCGCCTCACTGGAAAAACAGGTGTACAGCCTGAAGAATGAACTGGCCGTTGCGCGTAACCAAACAGGCAAAGGCAATACAGAAGACGCTGAGCGGATGAAAGGGGAGTTGTTGCGTCTTAACACCCGCATCAGCGAACTGCTTCGACAATCTGACATACAGAAAAAGCAGCATGCCGATGAACTGGCATTGTTGCGTTCGCGCCAGCGTGCAGACGGCCATTCAAACTCCGCAGAACTCGATGCCGCCAACAGCCTGATTGCGTATACCGGCAGTCAGATGACCGCGATGGCGGCGGCGCGTGATGCGCTGCAACAGCGTTTAACCCGGCTGGAAACCGAGTCGGAACGCCGTGTGCGTGAGGAAGAAGATAAACGCCATGCCGCCAACCGCCGTGCTGACGGGAATTACGCCCTGCTCGGACAGCAGAAAGAACTGACGGCCGAGGCGAACCGTAAAATCACGCAGCTACGGGCCAGCCTGAAACTCGAAGAGTATGAAGGGCAGAACGCGAAGAACGAAAAGGCAAAACTGAAGAAGCAGATTGCCGAGCTGGAAGATGAAAACAGCCGCCTGGCCGAACGCTTGTGTGATAACGAAGAAGATTGCGAACGGCTCAGTAATGCGCTGGAAAGAACAAATCAGGAATTTGCTGCCTACAAAAAGCAAAAAGAACGCCTGACCCGCTGGATCCACATACCCGGCGCCATGATGGGGATTTCCGTCGTTGTGCTGGTATTGTACTCAGATGCCCAACCCGGACATCTGTTTGACAGTCTCGCCCCCGCTGTATTTCTGGGCAGCGTCGTCTATGCCCTTTCCCTGATGATTGCGTTTACCCGCAGGGCGTAACCGGGGGGCGGGTCTAAAGAGCCTCTGTTGTGGTCAGATAACAGAAGGGCTTCACTAGCTTTTGTCTGGTACCTCTTATTATTAACACTTCCCGAATTCCCAATTCTGAGTAAACTCTATTCCCACAATTTCACCATGTGAATACAGTTTCCTCACACCCCGAAAAGCAGGATGCTTTTCACATGTCAGCCAGGGACCGGAATGAACACACTTTCCCGCTATTCTCTCGATATCTGGAACAGCCCGTACCATCTGGACGTGCTGAGCTTTCGCGGCGAGGAACATCTCAGCGAGACTTTTTCCTACACCGTTGACGTCACCTGCCCCGAACCGGATATCGGTGCCGCGCAGATGCTGCGCCAGTTCACCTGCTTTACCCTGGGCACGCCTTTCCAGCCTGAACGCGCCGTGTATGGCGTTATCCGTGACTTTCAGCGCCTGTCCACCTCCGCCGACGAAACCCTGTACCGGATCCGGACCGGGAACGCTACACCTCACTTGATGCGGCAACGGACAGCCTTTTAACGAAATAACAGGGACAATCACCAATGGATGACGATTTCGAAAAGGCGCTGGCATTTTTCACCCCGCCGCCTGACAGCTGGGTCTGCAGCGGGCAAAGAAAAATTGAGGCCGCAGGGCAATGGATTTGGGAAATCCTGCAGGGAGATTTCAATACCGGACAAACCACCGGACAGGTCGTCACGGGGACGGTGATTTCCATGATCCCGTTTGTGGATCAGCTCTGCGATATCCGCGATCTGGTGGCTAACTGCAAAAAAATTAATGAAGACGACAGCGACACCTGGGCATGGGTTGCGTTATGCCTGACATTGATCGGCTGCTTCCCGGTGTTAGGGTCGCTGTGCAAGGGCGGATTTAAAGTCCTGTTTTTGTATTTGCGCAAAAGTCATCTGGATCAGCTAAACAACCCCGGCCAGCTTTACCGTGCTCTTGAAGGCGCCATCGGCTTATTGAACGATTTTCTGAATATGCCCGCCACGCGCAGCGCGCTGAAGTATCTGAAAATTTATAACCCTTACCGTTTCCTCGAGGAGAAATTACGCGGCGTGATCGACAGCCTGGACGTCTTCGATCTGTTAAGTGTTTTTGATGAACTCCTCTCCGTCACCAAAAAACTTCTCGATAAAGTCACGGCCTGGGGCCCGGCATCGTTAAAGCAACCCGTAGCCGCGTTGTGGAACATGCTGATGGCAGTACGTCGCAACGCGGACCGGATGCTAAGTAAAGCCCTCGCCCCCGTCACGGATTTACTGGAAAAACTGGCAAACCGCCTGCGTGTTGAAGGTGACAATGCCTACCGCGCGCATGTGGGCACCAACGTACACCTCTACGGCGGCGAACGGGCGGCTAAAGAAGTGGAGATGTTTAAGCAGGAAAAACCGGATTGGGTGGATGTTGGGGTATCCGTGGAGAAATATAAGCCGATTAAAAAACTATCCAAACCACAAATCGTCCAAATTGACCAAGGCTGGCCAGACATTAAAAACATGCCTCACCGCAAAACACCTTTGAATGGGAAATTTAATACTTTCGATAATTCCATGACAGGCGTTGAAATTCCCCCGGGTGAAATTATCTATCGGGTCATTGACCCAAACTCTTCAGACAACAGCATCTGCTGGATGCGTAAGGCAGAGTTTGAAAAACTGACATCGAAAAGTGACTGGCGTAAAAACTTTGCCGTATGGAAAAGCTGGAATGAAAACGGGGAATATGTCGTTTACACCGTTCCGCCGGGGCAACCGCTTAAAGTCTGGGAAGGTCGCGCTGCAACACAAGTTAATGAGAATGCCAAAGAATATTCGCTGGAAGGTGGAGCGGTACAAATCGTACTGGACCCGTCGCAGCTTAGAAAAGAGTTTACCGGTGAGCGGCGTAAAACCGGCTGGGGCTATGGTGATGTGGCCGGTGACCCTGTCAGCCCTTATCTGGGGCTACCGAAGCTAGAGAATAAAAACAACTGGTATGAACCAAAAGGAAAAGAATAATGGGTATTTTACATCCGCAGGAATGTTACTTTTTAGAAAAATTTATCTCAGCAGAACATTATGCCGAAACCCGTGATGCCATTATTGCTTATATCGATGCACATGAGGAAGCACTGGCAAGATATAAACGTGAAATGCCGCTTAACGCCAGAAAGCTCCCACAGTGGCAACAGGCCGATGTGGTATGGGAGTCTCGGGTGATGCCTAATATCAGGCCAATGAAAGAACGATACATGAAAGCTTATATCCTACGAACTCATAACGATATCAAAGCATTCGATATCGGTCATGCTATGAGCAATATTAACAAAGGTATTGTCGAGTTTTGGAATGGCTGGATGAAGGAGGAGGATATTTTAAATATCTCTGAATTAGAATATAAAGCATCAGCATTAGACAATAGACTGTCATATACTTTGCGCGGCAATTGGGACGACGGGGATTTGACCTATACCGGCTGCGGAAGCTTATATTCAAACATTGAACTCCCAGCAAAAATACCTTGTTATGAACTTGATCCTTCCGTAAGAATAGAAATAGGACAAAATCCCGAACAAACAGGATTCTATCTTCCGGATATTAAGTTTGCACCAGCCCGGTTTATTCCCGAGGACTTTGGGCAACCAGTCCCTGCATCTCAGGGCATCAGGCGCAGTAACTGGTCAGACCCAGACACAGGTGAAAAAGATTACGGTTGGGAAGAAACTGAGTGGACCGAAACCGGCTGGACCCTTATTCGTCGGGTTGAAGGCGAATTTATCGATGTGCCGCCAGAAGGTTTTTTCCCAAAAGGATTACCGGAAGAATTATACGGCTGATCAAAGTGTTCGCCTTAGTCCGCCGTCAATAATTTTACTTCACTGCCCCCATTGCCGCCTGCTCAATCAGTGCGGCCACTTCTTTTGGATGTGATTCATAAACGGAATGGCTGGCGCCTGCGATTTCCACGGTGTGGCTGTGTGCGCGTTTGGCGTACATGCGTTCTAAATCAGGGTTAATGATCTTGTCGGCCTTCGCCACCATGTACCAGCTCGGTTTCACTTTCCAGGCCGGATCAGGAATGTTCGCAGTAAATACGCTGGCGGATGTCAGCATCTGGGCCTGCGCTTCAAATTCAGCCTGTTTACGTGGCAGGTCTGCGGCGAAATCAGACGGGAAATTGGCCGGATTGATGTACAGGAAACCGTCCGGCGTTTTCACAAACGGATGCGCGGAGTTCGGGAATTTCTTACCGTTAATCGCTTCGGTTTCCCCGTTGTCCAGCGCATGCGCCGCGATATACACCAGCCCCGCTACGTGCGGATCGTTGCCTGCTTCAGTAATAATCGCGCCGCCATAACTGTGGCCGACCAAAATGGCAGGGCCGTTTTGTCTGTCCAGAATACGTTTAGTGGCTGCAACGTCTTCGGCAAACGACGTCAGTGGTTCCTGTACCAGTGTCACTTTATAGCCATCGCGGGTCAGAATGTCATACACCGGACGCCAGCCAGAGCCGCCAACAAATGCGCCGTGAACCAGCACGATATTTTTCACTGGCGCAGCGGTGGCTGCCTGGCAACCGAACGCCGCAGTGGCGGCAAACAACAATGTTGAAACTACACGTAAACGCATGGCACGACCTCTTTTACTGTGATCAGAAATGAAACTCAGTGTGTGATGCCACTTTGCGTGTGGCGCTCTGACAGAGGAGTGACCTGCGGATGACAAAAAAGTCATAAAGCCGCTGACCCGCAGGATGCGGTGAAAACGTTTCCCCGGCTTTATTTGCGGGTATTTTAAGCGCCGTGAGAATTCTCCTTTTTATATCTTTTGTAAAGACGCCACGGTTTCATTACACGGAACTTATCGTCTGAAAAAACAGCGATGAATATGCCGCTGTCTTGAAATAGTGGTCTATATTTATTCTGAGGTCTGCGCCTTCGTCTGGATTTCGAAAGACAAAAAGGAATTAGCCAGCTGAAAATATTCTCTGATAAATACGCATCAGGTGCATTTTTGTTTTCCGGTAAATCACCTAATTATCAGTTGGTTGTATATTGTGTAATCGTTACCACTGAGGCGCGGATAAATACCGGGAGATCGTTGGACGATTTTTCGAATGAAAGCGGATGTTTATTTTGTGTCGGAATATAAACGGTATCAGACGAATAAAACCCTGTATTTTGCGCGGAGATAGAATTTGAAAATGGCCTCAGATGTACACTGCGTGCGGTATTTTGTTAAAAATTTATATTTGTAAAGTTGCGTATGTACTAACAGGAAGAAAAAATCTATAGTGAGCCCCTTCACGGCTCTCAATCAGATTGGTCAATTTATGTCTACTTCTTATGTCCAGAATTGAGAGATGCGTCGTATTTTTTGACTCAACCTTTTAACGTAAAACAAAAGAACTCATAAAGTGAACGCCAAAACCTCTGCTTTTATCATCACGTTTTTGTCATTTTTTAACCCGGTATCAGTCAGTTACGCCCAGTCTTCGACAGCGTCGCCGAAAGATGATGCGGGTGACACCGCCGGCTCATCAACAATGATGGTCATCAAGCGTGAAAGCACCGGTAAATTATCCGAACTCGATACCCCGGCGGCAGTCAGCGTGATTGATGGCGGGGATTTCAGAAACAGCAAAGCGCAGGTCAATCTGTCTGAAAGCCTTGGCAGCGTCCCCGGTTTACAGGTTCAGAACCGCCAGAACTATGCGCAGGATCTGCAACTTTCCGTTCGCGGATTCGGCAGCCGTTCCATGTATGGCGTGCGCGGTGTGCGTATTTACGTTGATGGTATTCCTGCCACCATGCCGGACGGGCAGGGACAGACCTCCAATATTGACCTGAACTCGGTAGAGCGTGTTGAAGTGCTCCGCGGGCCGTTCTCAGCGCTGTACGGCAACGCCTCCGGCGGCGTGGTGAACGTCGATACCCAAACCGGTTCACAGCCTGCCAAACTGGAAGCGGGCACTTATTTCGGCAGCTACGGTTCGTTTCGTAACAGCGTCAAAGCCAGCGGCGCAACCGGCGACGGCACCCATGCCGGTGATGTGAATTACCTGATTTCCGGTTCCCGTTTCACCACTGACGGCTACCGTGACCATAGCGGTACGCAGAAAAATCTCGGCAACGGCAAGCTGGGCGTGCGTATTGATGATGACAGCACCCTGACGCTGATGTTTAACAGCGTGTCCGTGGATGCCAACGATCCGGGTGGCCTGACAGAATCTGAATGGCATGATGACCCGAAGCAGGCCAAACGCGCCGATCAGTACAACGCCCGTAAGAATCTGGATCAGACACAAGTCGGGTTACGCTATCAGCGTCAGATGGGCGAAAACGACGAGTTCAGCCTGATGACTTATCACGGCGAACGCCACACGACGCAGTACCAGACCATTCCGGCGGCATCGCAGAAAAATCCGCTGAACGCGGGCGGGGTGATTGTTCTGGAACGTAAGTATTCCGGTGTGGATACCCGCTGGAAACATGACGCTCAGATAGGTTCCGTACCGTTTTCCGTCACCGGCGGGCTGGATTATGAAACCATGACCGAGCGTCGTTTCGGTTATGAAAACTTCAATGATGAAGGCGATCTGGGCGTGAAAGGCGACGAACGCCGTAACGAAAAGAACGTGATGTGGAACCTCGATCCCTATCTGCAAACCACGTGGAACCTGACATCGCGCTGGACGCTGGATGCCGGTGCGCGTTACAGCACCGTGAGTTTCGACTCGCAGGATTATTACATTACCGGCAGCAACCCTGATGACAGCGGTTCGCGCCGTTATCACAAACTGCTGCCGATGGCGTCCCTGAACTATGCCGTGACGCCTGCACTGAACACTTATATTTCGGCCGGGCGCGGTTTCGAAACGCCGACCATTAACGAGCTTTCTTACCGCACCGACGGTAAATCTGGCCTGAATCTGGGACTGGAACCTTCCACCAGTAACACCGTGGAACTGGGCAGCAAATGGCGCGTGGGCAACGGTTTAGTGACCGCTGCCGTCTTCCAGACCGATACCGATGACGAGCTGATTGTGGCACAAAGTGTCGGCGGGCGGTCAAGCTACACCAACGCCGGTAAGACACGCCGTCGCGGTCTGGAACTGTCGTTAGATCAGCAGATTGAAGAAAACTGGCGCGTGAAAATGGCCTGGACGCTGCTCGATGCTACTTTCCGCAACGAGACCTGTGGCGCGGGTGATTGCACACCAGCAGGCAACCGACTGCCGGGTATTGCGCGCAACATGGGCTACGCTTCTCTTGAGTGGGCACCGGTTGACGGCTGGCACGCGGGCGCCGATGTGCGATACATGAGCGACATTGAAGTAAACGACGAAAACAGTGAACAGGCCCCCGCTTATACCGTGGCCAGCGTGAATGCGGGTTACCGCTTCAACTGGAACAAAGTGACGCTCGATTTGTTTACCCGCGTCGACAACCTGTTCGACAGAAATTATGTCGGTTCTGTGATTGTTAATGAAGGCAATGGCCGTTATTTCGAACCGGCACCTGGCAGAAACTACGGTGGCGGCGCTACGCTTTCTTATAGTTTCGAATAACTTTTAGTCAGTACGTTCAGTCAGCAGAACAATGAACCACGCGGTGCTGCCCGTTACCTGCACTTTTTGAAGCGGGGCAGCACATGCAAGGAATGACACCCGGTGAGAACCGGATGTTCTTGAAGATTCGGCTCATGCCTGAATCGACGATTATAAAAAATCAGTAAGGTCATCAACTATGGAAACGAAAGCCTCGTTATCACGCATCGTCGTCATAATTACCGCTTTGTTCGCCGCGTTAAGCGGGATTTATCTTCTTGTCGGCGGTATCTGGCTGGCAAAATTAGGGGGTTCTCTTTATTACATTATTGCCGGTGTTATCTCGCTGGTTACCGCGTGGTTGCTGTATCGCCGTCGCTCTTCTGCATTACTGCTGTACGCAATCTTCCTGTTCGGCACCACGGTGTGGGCGGTGTGGGAAGTAGGCACAGACTTCTGGGCACTGACGCCGCGTTTAGACGTCACCTTCTTCCTGGGCCTGTGGATCCTGCTGCCGGTTGTGTATAACCAGATGCTGGCGAAAAATGCTTTCGCACGCGGCGCTCTGGCCGTTTCCCTGCTGTTCACCGTGATTGTGCTGGCGTACTCCGTCTTCAACGATCCGCAGGAAATCAACGGCACCCTTAAAGCTGCCGATGCTGCACCGGCAGCAACCGATTCCGGCGTTCCTGCCAGTGACTGGCCGGCCTATGGCCGTACTCAGGGCGGTACCCGTTACTCGCCACTGAACCAGATCAACGATAAAAACGTCAGCAAGCTCGACGTGGCCTGGACTTTCCGTACCGGTGACCTGAAGACCCCGAACGATCCGGGCGAAATCACTGACGAAGTGACGCCAATCAAAATCGGCGACATGCTTTACCTGTGTACGCCGCACCAGAAGCTGTTTGCTCTGGATGCCGCGACCGGTAAAGAGAAGTGGAAGTTCGATCCGCAGCTCAATTCTAACCCGACCTTCCAGCACGTGACCTGTCGCGGTGTGTCTTATCATGAGACCACACCTGCTGCACAAGGTGATGCGGCTAATGGCGCAGCGCCTGCTGTCTGTTCACGTCGTATCATTCTGCCGGTCAACGATGGCCGTCTGTTTGCGCTGGACGCTGAAACCGGCGCACGTTGCCCGGCATTCGGTAACAACGGTGAGCTGAACCTGCAAGGCAACATGCCTTACGCAACGCCAGGCCACTACGAGCCAACGTCACCGCCAATCATCACTAAATCTGTGATCATCGTGGCGGGTGCGGTTACCGATAACTACTCAAACCGCGAGCCTTCCGGCGTGATCCGTGGCTTTGATGTGGAAACCGGTAAACTGCTGTGGGCCTTCGATCCGGGTGCGGCTGAACCGAACAAAATCCCTGAAGATGGTCAGCACTTCACGCCAAACTCCCCGAACTCATGGGCGCCTGCGGCTTATGATGACAAGCTGGATCTGGTCTACCTGCCAATCGGCGTAGCGACACCAGATATCTGGGGCGGCAACCGTACTCCGGAAATGGAACGTTATGCGAGCGGCCTGCTGGCGCTGAATGCGACCACCGGTAAACTGGCCTGGTTCTATCAGACCGTTCATCACGACCTGTGGGATATGGACGTTCCGGCGCAGCCAACGCTGGCTGATATCACTGACAAGAGCGGCAACAAAGTTCCTGCGATTTATGTACCGACCAAAACCGGTAACATCTTCGTGCTGGATCGCCGTGACGGTAAGCTGATTGTTGACGCACCTGAAAAACCTGTTCCGCAAGGCGCAGCGAAAGGCGACCACGTTTCTCCGACTCAGCCGTTCTCCGAACTGACTTTCCGTCCGGAAGCCAAACTGACCGGTAAAGACATGTGGGGCGCAACGATCTATGACCAGCTGATGTGTCGTGTGATCTTCCACAAACTGCGTTATGAAGGCACCTTCACACCGCCATCCGAGCAGGGCACGCTGGTGTTCCCGGGTAACCTCGGTATGTTCGAGTGGGGCGGTATTTCTGTGGATACCGACCGTCAGGTGGCTATCGCGAACCCGATCGCACTGCCGTTCGTGTCTAAACTGATCCCACGTGGTCCTGGCAACCCTATGGAGCCAGATGAGAACGATAAAGGTGGTTCCGGTACTGAGACTGGCATTCAGCCACAGTACGGCGTGCCATTTGGCGTGACGCTGAACCCGTTCCTGTCTCCGCTGGGCTTCCCATGTAAACAACCTTCATGGGGTTACATCTCCGGCGTTGACCTGAAAACCAACGATATCGTGTGGAAAAAACGTATCGGTACCGTGCGTGACAGCTCACCATTACCGCTGCCGTTCAAAATGGGTATGCCAATGTTGGGCGCACCGATTTCTACCGCCGGTAATGTGTTCTTCATCGCAGCGACCGCAGATAACTACCTGCGTGCATTTGATATGAGCAACGGTGACAAACTGTGGGAAGCTCGTCTGCCAGCAGGTGGCCAGGCGACCCCGATGACTTACTCTGTGAATGGCAAGCAGTACGTTGTTATCGCAGCAGGCGGTCACGGTTCGTTCGGCACCAAACTGGGCGATTACATTATCGCTTACGCACTGCCAGACGCTGACGCTAAATAATTAGCTGTCATAAGCTCTGAAATCTGAAAGGCCGCAAAAGCGGCCTTTTTTATGGCTACAACGCCCGTAGCCATCGCGCCGGATTTCCGGCGTAAACACCTTTCACAGTGATGTCTTTCGTCACTACGCTTCCCGCACCAATCACTGCGCCATCGCAGATTGTGACGCCCAGAATGGTCGCACCGCTGCCAACAGCCACATCGTTACCCACGCGGATCCTGGCCCATGAATCCCGGTCGGGATCGGGTTTTCCTGCCTCAAACATATCGTTCGCAAACATCACGCCGTGGCCGATAAAGCAGTTTTCCCCGACAGTGACATATTCACAAATAAAGGTATGCGACTGGATTTTTGTCCCCCGTCCGATGCTGGTGTTGGCCTGAATTTCCACAAAGGGCCCGACAAAAACGTCATCACCGAGAATACAGTCATACACATTAGCGGGTTCGTAAATCACGACATTTTTCCCGGTGTTAACATTGCGGATTTGCACGTCGCGTGGGGTATGAGGCATTTTAATTCTCCTGTCCGAGGTTAAACGAACAATATCGCTGAATTTTTCTGGCGGAGTAATCGGTACTTTCTGGTATCACTCGGGAATGCAATTGCAGGATATGAGCGGACGAAAAGTCATGATACTGCCCTTTCTGTGTGCGGTAATCACATCCGGTCTTGGCCTCGGGGTTAAAAACCTCATGACCGATTCGCCTGAGGAAGCCTGGCATAATTTCAGTCAGCAAATCGACAGAGAACATGCGAAAGGCGTGTACCCGTTCAGACTGGATTTTTATACCGTTGTGCAAGATGCGAGAATAGATGGTCAGACACTTAACTACACCTACGCAATAGAAAATATCCGGCTGACAGATATCAGCTTGAAACGCAGAGCAGAGCACGTTTCATCCGGTTCTTTTGTACCACCGCGATGGTGCAGAAATATGGTTTGCGGGTGGAATATGACTATACGCAGGGGATGACTGAAAAAACGTATTCGTACAATAAAAGGGATTGCGTGGGCTGAGAAATCGCTCACCGTGAAGGGAACTCAAACAATAAAAATGCCATCTGCGAAGTTATGGAAAACAGTGCCTGCAGGCTTTCAGTGGGCGCTGTCTGGCCGTAATACCCCGTAATGTAATTCGTTGTCGCTATGCTGGCTTCGCCAAAATTCCCGTACTCACTCCATTTTTCAGACTCCAAAAAAATTTTCCATCCACCTGTTATTCTTATGTGTCGATTGTACACATCAAAGATCGCAAAGTTTTCCTGTGGTGTGGCTACGGATTGTCACGCACATTGATGACCTTTCGCAGATGGGCAACATCCTTTAGCGGTGGCAGACCAAAGATGCGGGCGTAATCCCTGTTAAACTGGGGCACACTCCTGTACCCCACTTCCTGGGCAACAAACGTCACGCTTTGTTGCCTGCCTAATAACATCGTTCTGGCATGAAGTAGCCTAACGCGCTTTTGATACTGTAAAGGACTCATGGCCGTGACGGCTTTAAAGTGACGATGAAAAGCCGATACGCTCATCGCCTCCCGTTCGGCCAATGATTCAACGACAAACTCTTCTGTAAAATTATGTCTTAACCAGCGAATGGCATTGCCGATTCGGGCCAACATCGTGCCCGGAGAGGCAATGTCCCTCAGCATCCAGCCATGCGGTCCTTTCAATACGTGATACAGAATTTCGCGCTCATAATTGGGCGCGAGGGCGGGGATATCGTCGGGGGTCTTCATCAGACGCAGCATTCTGACCCACGCATCAAGAAGTTCCGATGTCACTGAGGCAACAGAGAACGCGCCTTCCGGTCTGTTTTTCATGGCTGATTGAGGTAAATCGTCCAGCATAGCAGCCACCCGTTGAGGTTCCAGGGTCAGACTCACCGCCAGATACGGTTCTCCCGTCGCAGACGGATGAACAGCACCCACTGCAGGTAAATCAACCGACATCACAAAATACGAGGCTGGGTCATAGTTGAAAACCCGGTCTCCCACCGTCATCGACTTACTTCCCCTGAGGATCAGATTGATCATTGGCTCATAAACCGCAGCCAGTGCCGAAGCCGGAATATTTCCCTGAACCATCGCGACGCGTGGGATCCCCGTCTCCGTTCGCCAGTTGCTGGCGTGTGCGGCAAGACCACAAAGCTCATCAAGCTGGGATTGCATCATCATGTCTTACATCCTCGGTCTCATCGTTGAAAGGAGCATAAAGCAGAAACAGGCAAGAATCGAGCAGGAACACGGAAGCCCCTGTTTGACCCTTACCTTACTATTACTCCAACGCAAACACAGAGAAAGGAAACATCATGAAAGTTATTCTTGTAACAGGTGGAAGCAGTGGTATAGGAGCCAGTACGGCTATCCAGTGTGCCGCACGCGGTATGGGCGTGGTACTCACCTACCATAATCATCCCGAAGCCGCTGACAAGGTTATCAAACAAATCGAAGCGACTGGCGGTAAGGCTATCGCTGTCCAGCTTGACGTTTCGCGCTCTGAAACTTTCCTTACCTTTAGGAAGACCCTTGAGGATTTACTACACCGTTTCTGGCAACGTTCTGATTTTGATGTACTGATCAACAATGCCGGTTTCGGCCTTTTTAACCCGATTGAAACGGTGACAGAAAATGAGTTCGACAGTCTGTTCAATGTTCACCTTAAAGGCCCGTTCTTCCTGACACAGGCTCTTTTGCCCGTCCTTGCTGATGGGGGGCACATCGTGAATGTGACCAGCGCAACGACACGCGTTGCGACTTCAGGTGTGGCGCCTTATGCCGCTTTCAAAGGAGGGCTCGAGGTACTGACACGCTATATGGCCAAGGAGTTTGGGCCACGCCGTATTCGCGCAAACGCTATTTCTCCAGGTGCCATTCGTACCGGCCTGGGCGGCGGCCTGAATGATGAGTTCGAAGCCTTACTCGCTTCACAAACAGCGCTTGGACGCGTTGGGGAGCCTGACGATGTAGGTAAGGCCATTGCGAGTCTGGTGTCGGATGAAAATGGCTGGGTTAATGCTCAGTCCATCGAAGTGGCTGGCGGCTATCACATTTAATGATGACAGGAGGCTCTATGATCGATCATATCTTTCTATCGGTGACTGAAATCGGGCGATCCGTTGCGTTTTACACCGCAGCCCTGGCGCCTCTCGGCGTCACCGTTCGCCTGGACTATGACGGAAATGATGGGCCGCCGGGGCATCCTGACCTCAAAGGCTTTGGTGCCAACGGCCGGATATTTTTCTGGCTGCGCGAGGGGGACGCTGCAGGCGGGGCCACGCACGTTGGCTTTGTCGCTAATAGCAAAGAAAGGGTTGATGAAGCCTATGCCGCAGCAATGAGTGCGGGAGCCGCTGACAATGGTGCGCCGGGCGCACGCCTTTATTATGATCCCCGTTATTACGCTGCCGGCGTTATCGATCCCGACGGCTACACCCTGGAATTCGTCTATAAAAGTTGGCAGCACACCTCATCATGAAAACATTACTTATTTACGGTGCCACCGGTTATACCGGACGCATGATTGCCAAACAGGCAAAAGACGCTGGTCTCAATTTCGTGATTGCCGGCAGAAATAAAGAAAAACTGGATGAACTGGCGAAAACATTGGACGTAAGGGCCCATGCTTTTGCGTTGGATGATGCCGGGGCTCTCCCTCGTCATTTAGACGGGATAACGGTTGTATTGAACTGCGCCGGTCCTTTTGCTCATACCTCAGAATCACTGATGCGAGCCTGCATTATTCAGGGTGTTCATTACCTGGATATTACTGCCGAAATCAACGTTTATCGGCTGGCTGAGTCACTGCATGATCTCGCCTCCACGGCCAGGGTCATGTTACTGCCTGGTGTGGGATGGGATGTTGTGCCAACGGATTGTCTCGCGGTGACGATAGCTGAAAAGGTGCATGAGCCTGTACGCTTGAGAATTGCGCTGCAGGTTGCAGGCTCAATGTCACGGGGTTCGGCCTTCAGTGTGGGAGAGATTATCAGCGCGGGTCTGCTTGCCAGGGTCAATGGTGAACTGACGACGAAAACCGATGCCAAAACAGACTTTTTTGATTTTGGTGAAGGGAAAGTAGAATGTGCGCCACTCTCTTTCGGTGATCTTGTTACTGCATGGCATTCAACCGGCATTCCAAATATTGAAATGTATGTCCATGTGAGTGGCGATGCCTTTCCATCCGGAGATTTATCACGCTTGCCTGATGGCCCCTCTCAGGAAGAGCGCGCAGGTAATGTCGCTCGTGCAGTGGTAGAAATGACCGGGGTTGATGGTGACATTCACCATGCAGTCATTGAAACGGTCAACGGATATTCCTATACGCCACTCGCTGCGGTCGAAGCCGCCAGACGGGTGCTTAACGGAGTAAGCCAGCCTGGATTTCAGACGCCAGCTAAAGTATTTGGTGCAGATTTTGCGCTGAGTATTCAAGGGACGCGTATTTCCATACTTTGAGCCATAGGTGTGTAAAACCATGCTAAAGCTGCGCGGCAGTCAGTCTCGAGCATCTGTTCAATAAGATTGCGCACCGTTGGCAATCGCTCATGCCTTCGAAATAGTGCCGCCACCTCCGAAACAATAGCAGGGCCGGCAATTTCTCTGAAAACGACATTCGGCAATTGAATCGTGTTGATCAGCACACTGGGAATGATTGCGACACCCATACCCAGCGCTACTTGTGTCAACACCGCAACCAGAGTTCCGGGCGACGAGACGATATGTGGATCGAATTTTCCGCGCCTTGCGACCTCACGCAAGCCCAGACCTTGTTCTGGGATCACAAACGACTCATTGGAAAGCGCGCGCGGGAGAATGTCCGTCGACATCTTCGACAGAGCGTGGTCTGCCGGCAGAGCCACACAGAATCGGTCCCGTGCCATGACATGGCTGGAGACAGACAGAGGCAGATGCACGGGCGTTCGGACAAAAGCCAAATCTATCCTGCCTTCCTCCAGGAGTGGCAGGATCTGCTCGGTGGGTAATTCCTTCGTGTTAAGCATAACGTCGGGCCATTTATTGCGAAACCGCTGGACCTGTTCCTGGAGTACCCCAAAAAATGCCGCTGAACCAACATAACCTATCTCCACTCTTCCAACCTGACCCCAGACACCTACACGCAGTTGTAGCACGTGCCGATTACGGTAAGCTTCATAAGATAATGATCGGAGACAATAAGAATGATTTTGAGGCCGCCCAGGGATACGAAATGTCGTTTGCATTTGCAAATTGGGGTTATGGATCTCTGGTGGACGAGAGTGAAGCAGTCATTCTCAGAAAATTCATAGATATTCTCGACTTCGTAGATTTACCATCTTGATGAACCATCGTGTATTTGTTGACCACTTCAATGCCGGATGGCAGGGAAATCTGGACATAGGTTTCGCTATTTCCCGCAGCCTGTCACTTGCGGATAATTGCGGCAAACCAGCATGAGTTTATGTTTCGGTTCAAAACCTTTATCCAGCATGCATTGCTGAACTTTCGCGGCCTTAAGAATGGTCGGAACGAAAGGAACCGAGCCTAGCGGTTTCGGATATCCGCATTCATACATCATTTGTAACGCGAGCTTATCGTTCTCCACAGCGTGTGAAAAATGCAGTGAGGCGCCCGCTTTACGCCAGCTGATGAGCTGTGACTCATCCCGGCCTGAATCCGGTTTGATCGGGTGAAAACCCTTATCGGCGACAAAAGGTAGCGCTTCGAGCTGTCGCTGACTGAGCGGATGTCCCTGTTGTTTCTCGATGCAGGCAGGGGTGTTTTTGTAGTAATCGCAAATATGGAAATCGCCCTTATAGGTAAATCCTTTCCCCTCCATGCACTGGTAATACAGCACCGTTTCATTGTCGGTAAAAGAAGGTTCCGGCCCCGGAAGCGGGACGCCGCATTGCCCCATCGCAACACGCGCGTCATCTATGGTGCTGCCAGGGCGCTGCCACTGGGTTAAATCAGGCGGAGGCGGACATCCGGTGAGCAGAAAAACCGAACCGATCAGTGCAGATGAAGAAACCAGAGAAGTGATGCGGGGCATAAAAATCCTTTTTAATAATAATGTTATAGAATTCTTTGACTCCCTTTATGCAGCGGGAGTGGCAGGAGAAGGATAACTTTAGTTCAGTTTCAGGAAACAGAAGCGTTTATATGTCCTGAAGTAAGGAGAAGACAGATGACCGTTGTTTTGGATGAAGGCACGCCAGCGGCTGAAACTCTGGCGTGACACTGCGCGGAACTAAGAAGCACAGCCCTCTGGCTTAAATACCCGTGTTATGGACGCCGGATTATTGGCCAGTTTATTGGCCGGTCTGCGCGGACGGGCAACGAGTTCTCCGCCACAGTTGGGGCATATCCCGTGAAGTTTGTCTTCGGCACAGGTTACACAGAATGTGCATTCAAACGAGCAAATTCTGGCATCAGCAGCAGGGGGGAGATCGGTATTGCAACACTCGCAGTTGGGTCTCAGTTCCAGCATAGAATTTATCCTTCAACAGTATGACTTCAGGGATAACCATCAGACGTTCGCCGGTCTGTTTCGTCATAAACATATCCTGAAACAGGTGTTTGGGAAAGATCCGGCGCAAGGACTGACCGGAATAACGAAACATCTGCGGCAATCGCTGGAATGCGTATCAGAACCCGTTGATTTAAGCAGAGCGCCTGTGAGGGCGCTCCGGGTTGAGCTGTTTACTCTATCGACAACCGGTAAACCCGCAGGCGATACCCGTCAGGATCCAACGCGAGAAAGGTATAGCCGAAATCCATCTCAACAGGTTCCTGCATTATCTCAAGTCCCTTATCGCGCCAGAGAGAGCAGAGAGCATCGACCTGTTCATTGCTGTCAGCAGAAAAGACGATCTCACCATTTCCGGCATAACCTTCAGCGGCGGGTTCGACAGTATGCTTTGACCAAAGGCCCAGCCTCATCCCTGAGGGTAGAACAAACATGGCGAAAGTGGCTGAAGCCTCAACGGGTTGTTTTTCCAGAAGGTCTTCATAGAATCTGGCGCTGACCTGCGGATTGTTGACGTACAAAATAACGAAGTTTGAATCAATCATTAGTGGCCCCTCAGGAATGAAAAGACATCCGGTTTGATGTCTGTTACTGAGTATCTTAGTGGCCACCACTGCCAGTTTCTGTCAGGAGTGATTCGGGTTACTGAGGTGAGATTTGTTCCTTATCCTGCCACTCTTTCAGCAATCTCTGACGCCGCCTTGGGTAGCGCTCATCCGTTCGTTTGAGAGACATAATGCAGTCGGTGCGGAAATGACGAAAGCTCTGACGCGACTCGCACCATGCGATCAGTATCTGAACCTGATCGAAATAACCGAGGGCAAATGGCCAGATCACCCGGGAGGAACTTTCATTTTTCAGGCTGCGATAAACAATTTCAATTTTACGTTCGTCTTTAATTGCCTGACGGATTTGCGGTAATAAGGCTGCGTCTGCGCCAGAATTGTCTGCTGGGCCGATGAGTAAGGTTGTCGATTCCAAAGACATGCGCAGATCTTCGGGCAGCACCGCTGCAATTTTGGCAAGCGCGTTTTTTGCTGCCGCGCTCAGTTGCCCGTCGCTACGTCTGGATACCCAGCGGGAACCCAACACCAGTGCCTGGATTTCATCCTCGGAAAACATCAGAGGAGGAAGCATGAAACCGGGGCGCAAAATATATCCCAGCCCCGGCTCGCCCTGAATATCAGCTCCCTGCTCCTGCAATGTTGCGATATCCCGGTAGAGCGTTCTTACGCTGATATTGAGTTCCGCAGCCAGCGTTAACCCGGTCACCGGAAACCGGTGGCGGCGGAGGATCTGAATTAAATCAAGCAAACGCTGGGAACGGGACACGGTGTTACTCTCTTAGGTATCGGTTATCTATTATTTCCATTATTTCTCTGCCTGCAAGTGACCGCGCTGACCTCGCAGGCGGCTGATGCTTATCACACTCGCCAGCACCGTGGCCATCACCGCCACCCATAAACTGACCTGCACTGCCCGGGCCTCCTGCAACACACTACTGGCAGAATAAAGTGTCAGGATGACCCCGACGCACGCGGCACCGAGACACTGGCCGAAGGTGCGCATAATGGCCAGTACGCCGGAGGCATAACCGCTGTTTTCCCGCGACGCATTGGAGAGCATTTCACGGTTGTTCGGACTCTGGAAACAGCCGAAGCCCAGTCCGCAGATAAAGCTTCTCAGGCCGATATCCCAGACCTGGGGTTGCGCGGGGAGTTGCGCGAGTAACAGTAATCCCACCGCAAATACCGCCAGACCCACAGTAGAAATAATGGCGGCCGGATAACGGTCGGCAAGGCGTCCTGCATGCGGTGCCGCCAGAATAATCCCCAGCGGCCAGGGCGTGAAAAGTAATGCGGAAACAAAGGCGCTGTAACCGTAAACGCTCTGAAACAGGAACGGCAGCGCGACAAAGGTGATGCCCTGGCTGACGAATGAGGCCAGCGAAGTGAAGGCCGCCAGCGTGAACCGCGTGGAGGCAAACATGCCGAGCGGCAGCAGCGGTTTTGGCGCCCGACGCTGACGCCAGACAAAGGCCACGCCTGCAATTATCGCCGTCAGGCCATAGGTTATGGCGGTGGCAAGTTTGTCATTTCCCGGATGCGCAAAGGATTCTGCCGCCATAATCAGCGCGCCCAGTGCGACTGCCGATAAAATCGCCCCGGCAGTATCAAACGGCTGGCGCGTACTGGCGGGGTTTGATGGCACCACGCGCAGCGTAAGAATGACCGCAATAATGCCGAGCGGAATATTGATCGCGAACAGCCACTGCCAGCTCATCGCCGATAATATTGTCCCGCCCAGCACCGGCGCGACAGCGGTGCTGGTGGCGATCATCAGAGCATTCAGCCCCAGTATTCGTCCGAGAAGGCGGTTGGGGAAAACGGAGCGCAATATCGCCGGGCCAATACTCAGCGTGGCTGCTGCGCCAATTCCCTGAAGCACCCGCATGATAATCAACATGTCGAGCGATGATGACAGCGCACAACCCAAAGAGGCAAGGGTGAACACCGTCAGTCCGGCGGCAAACAGCGGACGGAAACCGATGCGGCTGGCCAGCGCGGCGAAGATTGCCAGTGTCATGGACGCCGACAGCAGATAACCGTTCGACACCCAGACCGCTGCACCTGCCGAGATATCCAGTGCATGTGCAATCTGTGGCAGTGCGATGTTGACCATCGAACCGTCGAATACCGCCATCGTTGCCATGATCATCACGGCGGCCATGGCAAATCCCCGTTCACGGCCGGGTAATCCTTCATCGCCTGGTTTGTCGGAAAATAATTCCATAACGCATTCGCCTTATTGATATTGAGTCAGGTAACTATACCGGCAGGTAATATAGTGCGGAAGACGCAGCATCTGCACTTAATACCTGCACCAAACGCCTTCTCTCATTATTGCCGTTGCGTTACTCTGTTCAGATGACTGAACCCGATCTGAACTTACTTATTGCACTTGATGTGCTGCTGGCTGAAGCAAGTGTAGCCGCTGCTGCCCGACGTCTGGGATTAAGCGCCTCTGCTATGAGCCGTACACTGGGTCGCCTGCGCGAAACCACCGGCGATCCGCTGCTGGTGCGCGCCGGACGAAATATGGTGCTGACGCCTTATGCCGAAGAAATCCGCCAGCGCACCCGGAATGTGGCGTTTGAGGCGCGCGCCCTGTTGCGGCCTTCATCAGCAGATTTCAATTTAGCCAGACTTGAGCGTACTTTCCTGATCCGTTCCAACGATGGTTTTGTGGTGGCATTTGGCGCGGCGATGATTGCCGCCGCTGCGCAGGTGGCCCCTTCTGTATGTTTGCGATTTATGCCAAAACCGGAAAAAACCTCCAATGCGTTGCGGGAAGGGCGGGTGGATCTTGAGATTGGTGTTTTAGGCGAAATGGGACCGGAAATTCGTTTGCAAACTTTGTTCCGCGACAGGTTTATGGGCGTGGTGAGAAAAGGTCATCCGCTGGCGCTTAAGAAAACGATTACCGCGCACGAATACGTGTCGTTCGGGCATGTTGTCGTTTCACGTCGCAACAACACTTACGGACCTGTGGATGACGCGCTGGCCGAAGTCGGGCTGAAAAGGAAAATTGCCGCCGTCGTGCCGGGTTTTTCCGCCGCCCTGGCGATTGCGCAAAACTCCGATCTGGTGGCGCTGATCCCCGCGTCATTCATGATTGCTGAGCCAGACCGGTTATATGCTTTCGAACTGCCGCTGGAAACCCGTGAAATCACGATTTCCCAGATGTGGCATCCGCGTTCAGAAGTTGACCCTGCGCACCGCTGGCTGCGGCAACTGGTATTGGGAGTGTGTCGTGATAAGGTGACGCTGTAACGCGTTACTCTACCTCCAGATAATGCCTGAGTGTCATCCGCAGGTCAGGCGTTAATTCTTTGATGTTATTCAGCATCCAGCGCAGGTACATCGGGTCGTCTTCGGCGATTTCAGCAATTTTTCTGCCGCGATATTTCCCAAACATCATGGTGCTCACCAGCGCAGGGCGGCCGGTAATGGTCACCATTTCTTCCGGTGTCCAGCCGGATTCATCCATGATGCGGATAAGTAACGCGGCGGTGATGTAGCAGTCAAACAGCGCGCGGTGATGATGCAGATCCGCAGGCGTTGCCACGTCCAGCTTGAGGGATTTGTAGAGCGCCATGTTGCTGTATTTGATCCCCGGCCATAAACGGCGGGAAAGTTTCACGGTGCAAATCCAGTCACCCGGCATATCGGGTAGCATGCGCTGGTCAAAGCTGGCGTTATGGGCCACATAATATTGGCTGCCGTGATAACGTGGAATGATCTCTTCAATCCACGGTTTGTCGGCCACCATGGCCTCGGTAATTTTGTGGATGGCCATTGCCTGATGGCTTATCGGCCGGTCGGGGCGCACCAGATCACTCATCGGGTTGACGATTTTCCCGTCTTCAATGTCGACCGAAGCCACTTCAACCACGCCGCCTTGTAATCCACAAGTTTCCGTATCAATAACGCGCAACATATTCCACTCCGACTGGTCAGCAAACACCTTCTAAAAACGTTAGCCTAACGGATTGACTTCCTCGTGCCCACTTTTCTCATCACAAAGTAAAGGCCGCAATATCCCCCTACATCCCATCCGTCTATTTCCTGTACAGATCACACTTCCCCTCACTTTCGTGAAAATGCTCACATTCCGTCGTGCAGATGCCCAAATCTACCGGCAAATTTTCGGCTTTTAGCCGTGGAAATGCGTCACCAAACTGGCTAAGTTCAATAATGAAACGCTATTTTATTATTGTTGGATTGCGGTTTTAAAGAAGTGTGAGTGTGCTCACACTGCTGAATGGACGCGCAATGATGAAGCGCTCTGAAGGGCGTTAACTCTCTCAGTAATGGCAGGTATCGCTGTGAAAATAAGTTCTGTTGAAGTCTCTGTTTTTACTTATCCGACCCGTCGCGTTTCTGACAGCGCGGGTCATTCTCATCCGGGTGAAGAAAGTCAGGCGAAAATGGCCATGTTAACGATCACCACTGACGAAGGTGATTGCGGATATTCGTTCGCACCGCCGGAAGTGGTGCGTCCGCATGTGGTGAACGCATTTTTCAGGAAAGTGCTGATAGGTCAGAATCCGTTCGACCGCGAACGCCTCTGGCAGGATCTGGTTCACTGGCAACGTGGCAGTGCGCATCAGCTGACCGAGCGGGCACTGTCGTTTGTCGAGCAGGCATTGTGGGATCTTATTGGCCGCAAACTCAATATGCCGGTGCACAAACTGCTGGGCGGTTTTCGCGAAAAAGTCCCGGCTTACGGCAGCACCATGTGTGGCGACGAACTGAAGGGCGGGCTGTCGACGCCGGACGAATTCGGGCAGTTTGCCGAAAAACTGGTGGCCCGCGGTTATCAGGCTATCAAGCTGCACACCTGGATGCCGCCGGTGGCGTTCGCGCCGGATCCGAAAATGGACATCAAAGCCTGTGCCGCCGTGCGTGAAGCGGTCGGGCCGGATATCGAACTGATGCTCGACGGCTATCACTGGTACAGCCGCAGTCAGGCGCTGACCATCGGTAAGGCGCTGGAAAAACTCAACTTCGCCTGGTTCGAGGAACCGATGGAAGAAGAGAGCATGGCTTCTTATGCCTGGCTGGCGGAAAACCTGTCTATCGACGTGATCGGGCCGGAAAGTCTGGGTGGCAAGCACCACAGCCGTGCGGACTGGGTGAAGGCCGGTGCCTGCGACATTTTACGCGCCGGTGCCAACGGCGTCGGCGGCATCTCGCCGTGCATGAAAGTCGCCAGTCTGGCGGAAGCTTTTGGGATGGACTGCGAAGTGCACGGCAACGGCGCGGCGAGTCTGGCGGTGGTCGGCGCCATCCGCAACTGTCGCTGGTACGAACGCGGCCTGCTGCATCCGTTCCTGGAATACGACGAACCTGCTGCATACCTGAACAGCATTGTTGACCCGATGGATGAACACGGCTTTGTTCATCTTTCTGACCGCCCCGGCCTCGGAGAGGACATTAATTTTGATTACATAGAAACCCATACCGTCAGCCGCGACTGACCTGCGGGCAGAAAAATAATAAACCTCTGACTCTACCCGGAAGGTACATCATGAACTCTGGCAAACCGTGGGGCGCATGGCTTTTCGCGCTCCTGCTGATGACGGCTGGCTGGACGGCGCAGGCAAAAACGCCGCCCGACCAGCTGATCATCGGCATGAACATGAATAACCTGTTAACACTCGATCCGGCAGCGATGACCGGCAATGATATTGTCGGCATCGTGGTCAATCTCTATGACCCGCTGATTGAGCTTGATCCGCAACAACTCACCAACGTGCGCCCCGCACTGGCGACCTCGTGGGAGGTCAACGACGCCCGCAACCTCATCACGTTTCATCTGCGCGAAGGCGTGAAATTCCACTCCGGCAATCCGGTGACTGCTGACGATGTGGTGTGGTCGATGCGCCGCATTCTGCATCTCAATCTGGCACAGGCCTCGGTGTGGAAATCCTACGGATTCAGCAAAAAGAATGTCGATGAGATGGTGCGTTCGCCGTCTCCCGGTATCGTCGAAATTCAGTTACCCAAACCCAATGATCCGAAACTGGTGATCTACTCGCTGGCGGCGCTCGGCAGCGTGGTGGCGCTGGACAGCAAAACCGTGCAGGCCCATGAAGTGAATGGCGACTGGGGTAACCGCTGGCTGACCACCAACGAAGCCGGTTCCGGGCCATTTCGTCTCGATAGCTGGCAGGCGAAAGATGTGCTGAACATGAGTCGCAATCCGCAGTACTGGCGCGGTGAACCGAAACTGTCGCGCGTGGTATTCCGTCATTTTCAGGAATCCCAGACGCTGCGCCTGATGATTGAAAAAGGCGATCTGGATATTGCCAATAACATGGCGGTGTCCGATGTGAAAGCGCTGAGCCACGACCCGGCCATGCAGGTCGATCAGGTGAAAAAAGGCACCATTTATTACGTGGCGATGAGCATGAAAGAGCCGCATTTCGCTAACCCGAAAGTACGCGAAGCGGTGCGCTATCTGATTGATTACCAGGGTATCGGCAAGGCGCTGATGGACGGTTATGGCATCGTGCATCAGCGTCCTATCCAGGTCGGTATGCCTGCCACGTTGCCGGATCCGGGTTATAAGCTGGATATCCCGCGTGCCAGAACTTTGCTGGCGGAAGCCGGTTATCCCAACGGTTTTGATACTACGCTGCGGGTACTGGCCGATCAGCCTTTCCTCAATATCGCGATTGCGGTGCAGTCCACGCTGATGCAGGCGGGGATCCGCGCCAAAATCGTTACCGGTACCGGCAACCAGATTTACGGCGCGATGCGTGAACGCAAGTTCGACATGCTGGTCGGGCGCGGCGGCAGCGGCGTGGAACCCCATCCGCATTCCAGCCTGCGTGCGCTGGTCTACAACCCGGATAACAACGATGCGGCACGGCTGACCAATTTTCAGGGCTGGCGCACCGGTTTCTATGACAAACAGCTGAATGCGGATATCGATCAGGCGCTGCTGGAACGTGACCCGGAGAAACAAAAGCAGGATTACTTCGCCATTCAGCAACGCTACGACGCGCTGATCCCGGCGCTGGTGCCGCTCTCGCAAATGGTTGATTCCATTGTGGTGCGCAGGGACGTCAAAAACTACCTGCCGCATCCTTCTGCCACCACGTTCCTGCGTGACGTCTGGAAAGACGAACCTGCTGACGTGCAGCCAACCGGAGGTAAAGGGTTATGACCATGCAAATTCCGGCTCCTGCTTCAAAGCAAACGGCGCGGATGTCATTCCCTGCCGGGCGCATCGGCAAACGTCTGGTGCAGGTAGCGGTCACGCTGTTCGGACTGCTGCTGCTGACGTTTTTTATCGGCCGCGTGATGCCGGTGGATCCGGTGCTGGCGATTGTCGGACCGGACGCCGACCACAGCACCTATGAGCAGGTTTACCATCAGCTCGGCTTTGATAAACCGCTGTGGACGCAGTTCGGTATTTACCTTTCCGGGCTGGCGCATGGCGATTTGGGCAATGCGCTGCTGACCGGTAAACCGGTGACGCAGGACATTCTGCGCGTGTTCCCGGCCACCATGGAACTGGCGACGCTGGCGATCATTCTCGGTGCGGGCGTCGGCATTCCGCTCGGTGTGCTGGCGGCGGCAAAACGCAACAGCATCGCGGATTATGTGGTGCGCATCATCAGCCTGGCGGGTTATTCCACCCCGATATTCTGGGTCGGCATGATGGGCTTGCTGGTGTTTTACGCCTGGCTGGGCTGGGTCGGCGGTGCCGGGCGGCTGGATTTCAGCCTCGACGGACAGGTTACCCGCCACAGCGGTTTTATGCTGATCGACGCACTGATCGCAGGCAACGGGGAAGTGTTTCGCAACGCGCTTAATCATCTGATTTTACCCGCGGCACTGCTCGGTTTTCACTCGCTGGCCTACATCAGCCGCATGACCCGCAGTTTTATGCTGGCGCAGCTTTCGCAGGAATTTATCATCACCGCCCGCGTGAAAGGGCTGAGCGAATGGCATGTGCTGTGGAATCACGCGTTCCGCAACATTCTGGTTCAGTTGCTGACCGTGGTGGCGCTGGCATACGGCTCGCTGCTGGAAGGCGCGGTGCTGATCGAAACGGTGTTTTCCTGGCCGGGCTTCGGTTCGTATCTCACCAGCAGCCTGATGCTGGGCGATATGAATGCGGTGATGGGCTGCGTGCTGGTGGTGGGTATGATTTTCGTGGTGCTGAATTTGCTCTCTGACCTGCTGTATCAGGTCTTTGATCCGAGGACAAAAGTATGACGATTTCCCTTGATTCCGTCACGCTCAGCGCGGGCGACGAAAAACGTCAGCGCGTGAAAAGGGCGTTTGGCCGGGCGGGCCATTTTCTGTGGCAGATGGCGTGTAATCCGCTGACCGCCATCGGTGGCGCGATTGTTCTGGTGCTGATGATTGTGGCGGTTTTTGCGCCGTGGATCGCACCGTTTCATCCGCTGGTGCAGGATTTAAACAATGCGCTCAGCCCGCCGTCGGCGGCGCACTGGTTCGGCACTGACGAGTTTGGCCGCGATATCTTCAGCCGTCTGGTGTATGGCTCGCGTATCACGCTGTATATCGTGTTGCTGGTGTCGGTTACCGTCGGGCCGCTCGGTTTGCTGCTTGGCGTTACCGCCGGTTATTTCGGCGGGAAAACCGACATGGTGCTGATGCGCGTCACTGACATCTTCATCTCGTTCCCGAGTCTGGTGCTGGCGCTGGCATTTGTCGCGGCACTCGGGCCGGGGCTGGAACATGTGGTGATCGCCATTACGCTCACCGCCTGGCCACCGATTGCGCGTCTGGCGCGGGCCGAAACGCTCTCGCTGCGACAGGCTGACTTTATCTCAGCGGTACGTTTGCAGGGCGCGAGTCCGCTGCGGGTGTTGTGGCGTCACATTGTGCCGCTGTGCCTGCCGTCGGTGATCATCCGTATCACCATGAATATGGCGGGGATTATCCTGACCGCAGCCGGTCTGGGTTTCCTCGGGCTTGGCGCCCAGCCGCCGGATCCGGAGTGGGGCGCAATGATATCCAGCGGCCGTACGTACATGATGGAGTGCTGGTGGGTGGCGACTATTCCCGGTCTGGCGATCCTGATTAACAGCCTGGCGTTCAACTTTTTAGGAGATGGCCTTCGTGACATTCTCGATCCCCGAAATGACTGACGCTCCGGCGTTACTCGATGTGCAGGATTTGCACGTCAGCTTTGTGAATGGCCGTCAGGTCACGCAGGCAGTACGCGGCGTGTCTTTCCAGCTCGGGCGCGAAAAACTGGCGATAGTCGGTGAATCCGGATCGGGTAAATCCACCGTGGGGCGTGCGCTGCTGCATCTGCATCCGTCGAAAGCGCGTATCACCGCCAGCAAAATGCAGTTCGCCGATGTGGATTTGCTGCACGCCAGCCCGGCGCAGATGCGACAGGTGCGCGGTAAGCGGATTTCAATGATTATGCAGGACCCGAAATATTCGCTGAATCCGGTGCTGTGCGTCGGCGATCAGATTGCCGAAGCGTGGCGCTCGCACCACAAATGTTCCTATAACGATGCTAAAAGCAAAGTGCTGAACATGCTCGACGTGGTGCGTATCCGCGAACCTGAACGTGTATACGGCCTGTATCCGCACGAGATTTCCGGCGGACAGGGGCAGCGCATCATGATCGCGATGATGCTGATCACTGACCCGGAAATGGTGATTGCCGATGAGCCGACCTCGGCGCTTGATGTGTCCGTGCGTTTGCAGGTGCTGGCGCTGCTTGATGACCTGGTGAAAACCCGCGGTCTGGGGCTGATATTTATCAGTCACGACATCAATCTGGTGCGCAGTTTCTGCGACCGCGTGCTGGTGATGTACGCCGGGCGCATTGTCGAATCCATTGCCGCAACCGATCTGGATAACGCGCAGCATCCGTACACCCGTGGTCTGCTGAACGCGTTGCCGGACATGGATAACCGCCGTTATCCGCTGCCGGTGATGCAACGTCAGGCCAGCTGGCTGACCGATTAAGGAGCACGTATGCCACAGAAAACGATGATAGACGTGCGCAACCTGAACCTGAGTTTCGGTGAGGGCGCGAAGACCACGCAGGTGCTGACCGATGTCAATATCGCTGTGCGTGAAGGCGAGATTTTCGGGCTGGTGGGCGAATCCGGCTCAGGCAAAACCACGGTGCTGAAATGCCTGGCGGGATTGTTTACTCACTGGAAGGGCGAGCTGGAAATCGACGGCCAGCAGCTTGAGCACCGCATTGGCCGCGAGCGTTGCAGACTGGTACAGATGGTGTTTCAGGATCCGTATGGTTCACTTCATCCGCGCCACACCATTGGCGATATTCTGGAAGAACCGTTGCAAATCCACCGTATCGACCAGCGGGAGCAGCGGATTAACACCATTCTGGAGAAAGTGGGTCTGAACCGCGCATTCCGCAGCCGCTATCCGCATCAGCTTTCCGGCGGTCAGCGCCAGCGCGTGGCGATTGCGCGGGCGCTGATCCTTAAACCGCGTGTTCTGCTGCTCGATGAACCCACGTCTGCGCTGGATGTTTCCGTGCAGGCGGAAATACTTAATTTGCTGTTCGATCTTCAAAAAGAGGAAGGGTTGACGTATCTGATGGTGACACACGATCTGGGGGTTATCGCCCATCTTTGCCAGCGTGTTGCAGTAATGAAATACGGCAAAATCCTCGAAACGCTGGACACTGATGCCTTGCTGCGCGGCGATATCCGGGATGATTACACCCGTGTGCTGGTCGATGCCAGCCGTGACTACAGCCGGGAAATGGCGGCAAAAGTGATGCTATAGGAAGGATAAAAGGCCACTGTAGCGGCAGTGATGCAGCGGCCTTTTTACCTCTTATCCCTGATCCTGCCCAGTTTCATCGTCACCTGCTCCGGCATTTTATCCAGATTATCTTCCCGCAATCCCAGCACCACGTTGTAACCCGCGAACAGAGTGCGATCGCCCAGACGCGGCAGCGGTGCGAGCTTCATCGGAATGGTCAGCGTCAGGCTGGCGTCGTAGTCACACCCCAGATAGACGCGCAGCAGGGTAAAGACGTCTTCCCGCAACTGACCGCCGGGCAGCCAGCCGTTGGCCTCAGTTGGGTCTTCGGTAAACATCTCCACGCCAATGCAGTAGTTGGCATCCGAGGTTTCACTGCCGAGAACCAGATGATCGCCCAGCCGTTGTTGCTCTGAAAAAGAGAATCTCGCACGTTTGCCGGCGGGCATCCGCGTGACCTTATGCGGTTTTACGGTGACCTGCGTGTTGGGTGCCTGCGAGCGGATCACGCTGGTGATACCTTCCGCCGTGCGGGTAGTTCTGACCAGCGGCTGCAATAACGCCAGCAATCGCGAGGCGGGCACGTCGCCGCTGTCGGTGATGCCGGTCAGGGCCATCAGGCTGCGCGACGTTTTGTCGGTCCCGCCTTCCTCAAAGGTGGCGGGATAATTGTACTTTCGCCAGATGCGGTAAAACTGCGTCATCATCCGGTGGTTGAAGATGTCTAAAAAGGCTTCCAGCGCCTCGTGACCTTCGCGTCGCTGGGTGATGTCATCGATGTAGCCGGTCGGCAGCGGCGAATCCACGCCGTACAGCCCCATGAAGGTAGTGCGCACCGTCGGCGGCGCGTCCGGGCGTTCTTCGCTCGTTTCGACGGCTTTAAGCTCGCTGACCGGAAAACCCATCCCCGGATGCGGACGAAAACGCACCGCGTCATTTTTCGGCGAGAAGGTGCTGCCTAACGGTTTATTATCCGAGAGCTGTTTCTCCAGCAACTGGCAGAAACGGTAGAAGTTAAAGGCGTGCGCCCGGTCGTTCCCGTCCTTGTCCCGCCAGAATTCCTTCAGGACGTTCTCTTTCTTTTTTACATCGTCATCAAAATCATCTGGCATCATCAGAACAACACCCGCGTCAGGCGGCGTTCCGGCCATGCCCATTGTGTCCCGGACTGACTGAGCGTGACTGTCAGCTGTGTGAACCGGCGGATATCGGCGTACTGAGTGTAGAACTGCTCCAGGATCTCGCAAAACAGCAGGGCATCGCCCTGGCCACAGAACTGATGTTCATCCAGCGTTACGCGGATAGCCACGCCGTGCCAGCCTTCGGCAGGATAATGAGAGGGCGTATACTCTACGTGCGTAATACCCATAATGCGGCGCGCGTTGTCCGGGTCATGCGTCCAGTCCAGCAGGCTGAGTGCGTGACGCAGCGTGTCGGTTTCCATCAGCCCTGCGATGGCCTGCGGATGCAGCAGCGCCAGCACCTGCCACTGATAAAGTTCAGCGGTCGGCGGGTAATGCGGCATGGAGGGCCGCGTGCGGTTCGCACACTTCAGCTCAAGATTACCCGGGGCAGTCTCGCCGTCGAATACGCTCTCCTGTAACGCCATGCGCGGCCAGGCACCGTTGGTGCAGGTCATGTTCAGCCGCATTTTCAGGCCGTTCTGCGCCTCGTGGGTGCGTCCACCGAGCATTAAAATGGTCTCGTTCAGTCCGGAAGGACCCCGGTACATGCGGGTGTGGTAATAACGGTCGGGCCAGTTTTTCTTATACTGGAGCATGCCGCCTTTCTGGCGAAACTGGCTGTAGGGCACGTAGCTGAATTCGGCGTTGTCTTCGGTCACTTCCGCGACGTCATTGACCGCATAGATTTCAGTGTGGCCGTCGCTGAGGCGGTGCGGTCGCAGGCGGTAATCACTGACTGCGGCGGTCACGGACAGCGGCTGGGCCAGCAGGCGGAACAGGTTGATCACCGGCACGCAGTGCATGCGGATGGCGTCCGGCGGCACGGCCAGATCGTATGGCCAGCGTTCGCTGAGCGTCACCTCGATATCAAACGAGGTGGTGTCCGGCGGAAAGGTCAGGGTTTCCAGCCCGCGCAGCTGCATAAAGAAATAACGCGCCGGTGAAGTGAAATATTCCAGCCACGGGCGCACCTCGCCGCACAGGGCCGGACTGTCGCTCTCCGGCCAGATTGAGGCGTCGTTTTCTGCCTGCCAGCGTGGCACAAACTGCACGTCTACTGGCATCAGCTCTGTCGATTTCTGCCAGAACCGCACGTTCACCCGCTTCACCTGACGGCTGAGGGCCAGATACAGCGCTGACTGCAGCACGCGGTCGCCGTTGAGATACAGGCTGATGTTTTGCCAGTCGGCGCGGCGGATTTCAGTGAGGGCGGGCAGGGTGAAGCGCAGTTTCAGCGCCTGCTGGCCTTCCTGCAGGGTGAATAACGAGACGTTATCAAGCGCAAACGGATGGACTTTCAGGTCGCGGGTGGTGCGATAAACGCAGCGCTGACGGTCGTTGCCCAGTGGCTGGGTTAACAGATCGCTTTCAGCGGGCAACACCTCTTCGCGCACATGCAGCTCCGGCGCGACCGGTGTCAGTTCGACCACTGCCGTGGAGGGCAGCGTGCGGTTGATCACCGGCAGCAGGTGCGAGAGCAGAGGCTCAGTCAGCTCGGGAATATCGTCATCTATCTTCTGACGCAGCTTGGCCATCATCAGCGAAAAGCCCTGAAACAGCCGTTCGACGGAGTCATCGCGCGGTACCGGACTGCCGTCCAGACCTAACGCGCGTCCCAGCTCCGGGAACTCTTTCGCAAACTCCAGCCCGGCTTCCTTCAGGTAGCGCATTTCGCCGTCAAAATATTTTAAGAAATCGTCTTCCATTACTGATTTTTCCTGAGCTGCAGCCGGTTGTCATTGAGCTCAACGATCCGGTCTTTACTGTCATCGAGGTCATTACGTTCGAGAACCAGCCGCCAGGTGTTGTTTGTGGCATCCGGTGCCATAAAGAGGGCCACCACGGCGACAAACTTTGCGTCGGCATGCAGCGGCACGGCCACCGTCGCCTCTGCGTCCGGCATCACCTGGACAACCTGCCGGTCGAGCAGGTCAGCGGCCAGCACGGTGTTGTCCTGCCTGAGCAGGGCGGCGTAGCTGGCCGTATCAAAGGTTTTACGGTCTTTGAGCTGATAAACGCGAACCACCGTCGGCAGCGCCTCGCCGCCTTCGTTGCTGTTGAGCGCGGCGCGGGAGGTCAGCTTCAGATGCAGGGTGTCTATTTTACGGTAGAGCACGGCCTCTGCGACCGCAGAGGCGCCGCTTCCCACGCGCTGCGTCAGGCCGCAGCTGCTTATCAGTAAGGGCAGTAATAACAGCACGGTGCCGCGTCTTACTCGCTGGAAATTATCGGGCGTCATGGCGCGTTGTGTCCTCCGCATTTTCCGTGGCCAGGTCCGGAGAGGTAAATATTTGGGCCGGCAGCTTAAAGCGTCGCAGGGTAAGCAGTTCCAGCGGGCCGCCGCCGCTTTGGGTGCGTAACACCACGTTTAGCGTCTCTTTGGTGGCGGTTTGCCAGCTCAGGCGATAGCGGCTGCTGTCGAGCTGTTCAACCTGCGCCTTATCGAGTAAACGCAGCCAGGCCCAGCCGCCGTCCGCCTGAAAATAGCTCTGGAAGGCGTCGGCGCTTTTCCCTGAGGCCGCGACCGGTGAGTACGTCAGGGACACCTGCGGGTGATCGCTTGCGGCGTCTGGCCAGCGGAACGTCTGCCAGCCCGGCAGCTGGTTAAAGTACTTCAGGGTGGCATCGTCTATCTGCAGGTCAGTTTCGACTACGTTGCGGGTCGGGCGGATCTGGAGCTCAAAGGTCACGCCGGGTTTACCCTGCGGGAAGACGCGGCGGCCGAGTTGGCTCAGCTGGTTAACCGCGCTGAGGAAGTCCGGGTTGATGCTCATTCCCTGGGTGTTGAGCGGGTCAGGTACCCAGCTGTCACCCTGCTTTTCCGCACGCCGGCCAGTTGCCGGGTAATAAACTGGTCAATCAGGCCGGTATCCGGCGTCAGGTAGTGAGCCAGTTGGGTGAAGTCGGCGTCATTTTTGGTGTTATCGAACGGGTAGCGTCCGGTAAATTCCGCCTGCCACGGGTTCTGCACCTGAACCTGCCAGGCGCTGTTGATCCCCTGCTGTGCCGGAGTCATCACGCCGTTCCACGCCTGTTCCAGCGGCTGGACAAACGCAGCGTCGGCAAAGCTGCTCCATTCGCCACCCAGGCTGGCTGCCAGAAGCTGCGCGTAGTGACGGCCCTGCGACAGCGTGGTGTCGCTGTTGCTGAAGGCGGATTTGACCAGGCTTTGTGCCATCGCCTGCGGGTCGGAGGCATTGGCCACCTGCATCAGCTGTAATCGCGTTTGTGACACCTGCAGCAGGTAGTTGCTGACGGAGACGCTGGCGGTATTCTGTGCAGCAGGCGTTTCACCTGCCGCCGGGGTTTCCGGCGGTAACACGGCCAGCAGCGGGGCGAAGGTCTCGCTCAGCACGCGGGTCGGGTCATTGCGCCCGCCGGCGAATCCGGCGGGCGGCGTGGTTTTCGACACCAGCTTTTGTGCCGATTTCAGCAGGGAGTCCCCCATCGCTTCGCGGTGCTGACCGGCCGCGCCCTGATAACGTAGGGTGCGGCTCAGGGCCAGCAGCGGCGACTGGCGGGCATCGGCCAGCTGGGTCAGCTGATCGAGGGAGGTGCTCAGCGAGTCGCTGGTGTTCCAGCGGATGCTGTTGAGGAAATTGAGCCAGGCGCTGGTGTAATCGGCAAAGTAGCGTTCGGTCAGGCGGTACTGCAGCTGGTCTTTGGTCAGCAGCTGTTGTTCGCCTTTATCATCCAGCACCCAGTCGGAGGTGACGTGGCGTGCCGCAGCCGCTTTATCAATCGCGTCGCTGACTTCCCCCTCCCAGGCTTCACGGGTGAACATGCCCGGCAGGTTGTCATCGGTGGAGAACAGCTGACCGCCGGCGGTTTCCCCGAGCAGGCTGTCGAGCGTGACGTCGGCATAGTGCGGCGACACGCTCAGCAACACCTGCTGATACAGCGCGTTTTCGCTGTTGCTGATGCCTTTCTGACTGCGCAGGATGGTACGCACGTTGGCCACCAACTGGTCATCGGCGGGCAGCTTCCACTGCAGATGGCGCGGCAGTTGCTGCAGATAAAAGCCGAGCAGTTTGTCTGAACGGGCCAGCCATTCTCCGGGAGCCACGCCGTCCGGCACCGTCCACAGAGGAGACAGCACCGGTTGCATAAAGGCCGGGTCGGCGTGTTCAGGATGCAGCAGCATCAGGTAGGCTTTCAGCTGCTGATAGGCCAGTTTCCCGGCCAGACGTCGTTCGGCAGAGCCTGGCGGCAGGGACACAAACGCCTGCAGCCGGTCTTTCAGCGCGTTAACCATAGGCGTTAACAGCAGCGCCTGACTTTGCCGGGTATAGGCGGGCCACAGTGCTTCGATCACCGCGTCGCGCTGATCGAGACCGAAGCGGTGCAGCCACGGCGAGCCGTTTTGCTGCCACCACAGCAGGCGGTCAATGTTGTCCTGCAGGGTTACGCTGCGGGTCAGCGTGTCGGACATCGGGGCCGGCGTGCGGGCCGCCTGCAGCAGTGCCTGGCTGTCGGCGATAAGCGTGCGGTTGGCACAGGCAGATATTCCCATGCCGAGTACCCACAGCCCCGCCAGCGTCAGCGTGCCGATGGCCAGTTTGTCACCGGTGGACAGGTGGTCGCGGCGACCCTGCTGCGTCCGGCTTTGCGCGATAACGCCGTTCCAGGCGGGGGACAAATAGCAGGCGTGGGAGCTTTGCTGAACAGAAGCTGATTCAGGGGCAGCAGGCATAAAGAAGATGCCGCCGGCCAGCACGCGCTGATGCTCACCGAGCCACGGCTGAAAACGCTGCCTGAGCAACGCGCCGGTGTGGTGTTTCAGATCCCCTGACAGCTGCAGCAGCCAGGCCCAGTGTTTGTTCTCGCTCAGCTGCGCAACGCCCTGCGGGATGAGCGAGGCGGCAAGCTGACTGAGCTGGTCATCAAGTGAGACCGGCGTGCCCGCCGGCCAGTGGCAGCCGATACTCTGCACCGGGCGGTCGTCCTGTTCCCACTGCGGCTCACTCAGGCACACGCCAAACACCGGCGGACGCCAGCTGAGGGTGTGCCCGAGCGCGATAAACTGCCGATAGACGGTGTCGCTGTTGCCGGCCGGCAGGGTCTGATTAGGCACCGGCTGCGTAGTCCACAGGTATTCCGGCGCAGCCGTCACATCAGTGACCCACAGCACGGCGTTAAAGGCGCGGCGCCCGCGCATGTCGCGCAGCTGCGTCACGGCAGCCAAATCCAGCGTGTCAGCCTCGCCACACCAGATAAGGACGGCGTTCTGGCTTTCCTGCCAGCGCGCCTGCGTCAGGCCGGGGGCGATTTTCTCCACCACCGCCGCCTCACCGGTGACCAATAGCCACGGCTGTTTGTGTTTCCAGTGCCAGCCATAGCGGTGACGCAGGGTGAAACGCAGGGTATCAAACGCCGTGATGCGCGCGTCGTCCTGTGTCTCGGGCGGGCGGTTAAAATCGAGCAATTCCAGGGCGAAGGCGTAGCGGGCCAGCAGAAAATAGCTCAGCAGGATGACGCCGGTTGCCCACCAGGCTACGCCGTGGGTGAGGGTTTCCCCGTCGGCGTTCAGCCACAGAAGGCTCAGGGCCAGGGCAAGCATCACCACCAGCATCAGGTGAAGGCTTTTAGTCATGACGTTGTTGTTCCAGCAGGTGCCATTCCACATCGAGCCACTTACGCCATAAGCGCAGTGCCAGAGGGACAGAGAAACTCAGTAAGGCTGCGACCACCACCAGTCCGCCACCCAGCCAGGGCAGCATGCCCATCTGCGTATCACGATCGGCGGGGAGTAATATCAGTGCCAGCATCACGGCCACGATCCCCGCCAGATAGGCCAGCGGATAGCGTGAAATCGTATCGACAGGCATGTTCACGGGCGCAGCAGGTTGGGTGCTGAGCTGAACCAGGCTGATGGACTCCTCAGACTGTGCAGCGACCAGCTGGCCGCGCTGGCCTAAATCGCATCCCTGCGCCGCGAGGCACAGGGCAAGCCAGAAGGAGGCCGGACTCGCAGGGCCTAACAACAGGGACAGATCGTGACGCCCCTGTGCCGGCAGCATCACGTCGTGTTCATCCAGTAAGGCCAGCAGGGTGCCGCGCTCACGGCTGTGCAGCCTGGCATCCCACAAATGGCTCAGACGTTTGGCCTCGGTTTGGCCGGCGGCAAGAAATCGAGGGAAGTCTGCATCGAGGTCGTGCGACTGTGTCACCAGCGGGCGGAACAGGTATACCGGTCGGAAAGGCGGGGCTTTTATCACCGGGCCGGAAGACCTCTGGAAGAGCAGGGCGGAGCTGCTGGCACTGGCCTGGCTTTTGCCGTCAAGCAAATGCAGGGCAATCACTAGACGCGGGATGGAAATGTCTTCATCACACCAGTTGTCCAGCAAAGCAGCGTCCGGGGCAATGCTCTGCCAGTGTATGTTCTCAGTGGGCAGGCGTTTTTTTAATTTGGCAGACCAGTACTGTTCGACCGCGCTTCTGGCCTGTTCTTCCGGCGTATTTGCATACAACCATATTTCGATAGAAGACTGCGCACGCAACGTCTCTGACAGTGGTTCGAGCGTCTGGGAGAGAATATCTTTCAATGGGGATTCCCCCAGTTGCAAAGGTTGCACGGGGATGATTTCTGCCGGTTTCGCCGGGGCCTGCGGCGGCTGACCCTCCAGACCCAGTTCCCGGCTGGCGATATCCGGTTCCGGCGTCAGGCAGTGAAATGCCACCAGCCGCAGAGACCGGCGTCCCCAGTGCTGCCAGTGAGCATATTTGCGGTCAATAAACAGATGTCGCCAGTCAGTCTCACGCCGGACCTGTAAAGCCGCACTGAGCACAAAGGCCATCACTGCGCTGGAAACCAACACCGGTAACAGTAACAGCCAGAACCAAAACCGCAGGTTGGTAAATCCACGCTGAACCGGCCAGGTGAAAAACAGTGCGATGGCTGCCAGTGCAATACAGGCTGCCGGTACCGCTAACCACCACCAGCCAGGAAGTTTGGGTAAGGCGTTGCGGGCCATCTGCGGAAGATGCCAGTTCATCATTGTGCTCCGGCGTTCGGCAGGGTTGTTTTGAGAGTGCAACCACACTGCGCAACACAACCGTCAACAATCACAGCTTTGCCGTTCATTTTCCAGGTCGGATGCCCCTGATTCACAGGCACGGTGCCATGTTGAGAACAGCTGACGGTATCACCGGCTAACATCACCGGTTTACCCTCAAAGATGGCACCTGACGCTGAGCTGACTTTGCCACCGTGAGTATGGGGATCGCCTAGGCGAATGACACCTTTCATTACTTATACCTTCCCTGATAGCAGAATGTTCGCACGCTGTGAGCGAGACGCTTCGCAAACGCACTATTTTATTTTGATGTCAGCCCTAAATTTGGGTCACAGCGCATATGATCCCAGCCGGTATAATTTTTGACTTCGGGCACTTTATTGGGTATGCCTTGAAAATTGGTTTTATAAGCCAAAATTGACCATGGTTTTGGGCTTTGCACTGAATTCCATGAAAGGTAATTCTCACCCCATTTCCCTCCACCGTATCCAGGTGCAATGTGATGATTTTGTACAAGCCCACGTTTTGTCGTGATGGTATAATCAATACCGCTCCCTCCAGGCTCAAGGCGTGGGTCATCAAAGGGTTTGGAACTCATGTAAATATCACCAGCTTTAGTCAGCATAAAGCCCTGATCGTTAACTACTGTGAACGACTCAATTTCCTCACGTTGCGGATGGTCGTCTTTGTATCTTACAGCCCCCCCTCCAGGTGAAAAACTTGCACCATCCCACGTACGTCCATAGTCTTTTGAAATGGCAAACCCGCCTCCTTCATATGAGGTAATTGCAATATAGCGTTCAGAAGGATGAACAAATTTCTTGGTGAAAATCCGGTACCCATCTGAAACATCATAAATCTGATGTTGGATACCTCGTTGAGTATCGATATACCGTAATCCCCCCTGACAGTTGAATCCTGTCAGTTCCAGATAACGATGATCATCAAACCGATAGACAACTTGCGTTGGAGGGGACTGAGGTGCTGCCCGGCATGCTCCGATGTTAATTACCAGAATAAGCATTCCCGCCATTTTAAACGTTTGCATATATCTTCCCTGTCAGACCTGAGGTTTGGGCACATCCCACTGCAAAAGCTGAACCGTTGTATTTTCCATATCACGATGATTGCCAGGCTTAACCATCTGGCGGGAACCATAGTCGTTAGTCACTCCGAATTCTTCCCCAAGCGGCATACCTTTTTCTCGCTCTGGTTTATTCATGAATTGCTTAATATGTTCATAAGGAAGAAGGCCTTTTTGGTAATAATTTTTTTCATCAGAAATAGGATTTTCTGCTCTTCGCCAATCAGCACGTAAAAGCAACCTCTCCCAAAACTCCTGGTTTTCAAATGCCTCACATTGTCCGATCGCTAAGTCGTAGACCATTGCATGGGACGGGGCTTTATCACTGGCGACAATCGATGAATGCTGGCTGTAGGAAACATCCATTTGCACCGCAGCAGTTAACTCATCATTTGTCATTTCCCGCTGGAGAATCAGCTGCTGAAATGAGTCTCTGTGTCCAGACACTATTCCTGAAACAAACTTTTTAGGGGCATACGTGGTATTCAGCTCCTCCAGCTGTTCCGGACTTAGAACGCTCCCGTTTGACCTCATCCCATAAAAGAGCGGGCTATTGGGTACATCAACCGTTTCCGGGATAAATTTCTCCGCTTTCATTGCTGCTTTGGCTATCTCAGGGTCGTTACCGGCCATTTTGGCTTTATAGTTATCTTTACCCTGCGCCATTAGTACAAACTGAAACGGCTCAGGTAGTACCGGCGCGTTGATAGTGACGTCGGTATAGGAATAGCCAGTATCTTTAGAATCATCAGCCTGACGTGGTGGCATTGTGTAATGGAAACCCGTTTTGTCACCGACCCAAACATCTTTGCAGAAAACACGTTGATAGAGATTGTCGCCCAGCTGTGCCTTAATTTTGTCCTGAATACCTCTCCAGCCAAACCCCTGAATCGGTGACATGGATACCACCTGGTCATTAGGGCAAAAATAGTTATAAACCCGACCAAAGTTATTGCGGTTATAAAGGGCACTTTCCCAGATAGTTTCTTTTGCCTTTTTAGCCAGGCAGCCTGTATCCATTATTTTTTGAATATAAGCACTGTCATGTGAAAGGTTGCCCTGCGGTGCATTTGGATTCTTCGCCATCAATTTGCAGAAATGAGCAAAGGTCTTTTGTCGCGCATCACTGGTTTGCTGGTTACCCGGCATAAAGTTTTCCAGCCAGCGATTTTCCAGTGCATAAGGGGAGTGATTAAGGATTACACAATCAGCGGTAGGATATCCTTCAGCTTCAACCCACATATTGGCCAACATGGTGATTAGAGTGCCTTGGCTATGAGCCACTATATTTATTGTATCTAACTGCGTATCTGGGTTCTGCCGTATATCAATAATCAGATCAGCCAATCTTCGTGCTGCATAAGCCTGATAGATGCGGTGCGGGTTCTGATAGATTGGATGGCTCCAGTCCTTATTGTTCAAATTGAACGTTTCAGTACGCGACATCAGTTTCCCAATCATGGCCAGTATCGGCCCTGCGGCTCCCGGACCAAACATATCCGGGATATTGGTGGTGGCGTTCGCAAACGTACCGCCACCTTTAGCGGATAAAGGATCCAGCCAGTTATTCAGATTGTCGATTTTGGCATTGTTATGCGCCTTCAACTTTTTCTGGTCGTTTTCACGGTAGGTATCGTAGGGTAAGTCTGCGTCATTACCCTTTTTTAGCAGCTCGGATTTATAGCGTTTCTGGTCTTGCACAAATGCATCATGATCGACCGGCTTATATCCCCAGTAAAAAGGGATCACTGGTGAACGGTTAACGACACCAACACATGTCTGATCCTGCACTGTACAGGTTTCTGTTGTGATATTTCCGTCTGCGTCGGAAATCATAAAATCATACTGTTTCCACTCATGATGATGCATATCAGTGCGGCCAAGGCGCGTGTTAAGTCCGGCGCAAATACCGACATCCTGATTTTCGTAGGCTTCGCCCACGTCATTGACCCCATGTACCAAAATAACAATGCAGGGCAGCGGAGGCTGTACACCGCACTCCTGTATCAGTGCCTTCCCGGATGTGACTGGACGACAAATATCACCTTCTGAAAGAAGCTTTGGATTACGAATGTTAGAGCATGAATCAGCCATCATTTCACTCCCTTGATCAACTCAATGGCGACATTTTCCAGTTCGCTCATTTGCAACAGAGAGGACTCACCGTTTGTATCGGTTATACCCTCAGAGACAGAGCCATCCTGGCGATGAACCCGGAACTTTTGGTTCTTGAGAACATGCGATGGGTCACCATTGATATGTAGTTTGTACTTCACACCAAAGTCCCCCTGATTAAAGGTTGGCATCGCCTGCTTCACGCTGTCCCCACCCTGATACTCCAGTACCGGTGATTTTTGGGTAATACGGGTCGGTGCCAGTTCTTCGATCGTTCCATCCTTAATGCGGATCCCAGCCCCGCCACACATCAGCAGCAGCTCTTTTTTGGCGTTAAGCACTATGCGGCCGTTGGTACTGGTGATCTGCATGTCCTCGAAGGAGGTCAGCTCCATCTGGTCTTTTTGCGCCTGTAGCTGCACCTTTCCTGCAGCGGCGATGAGCTTGATGCCTAACTTGTTCGCAAATACGGAGAACAGTTCACCGGCGGCAACTGAGAAGCGACGGAATACGCTGAAACTGACATCCTGGCCAGCGGTGGCCACCAGATTCTTACCTGCAGTTTGTTGGATCGTTTTCGGCGTGGTGTGCGCAATACCGGCATCGCCATAGACGACGACACCTGGCTGAGCGAGTTTGGTGAGGTCTGTCTTGAGCAGCTCCTGATCGGTGGTTTCTGCCGGAGACGCCTGAGCGATATCGGCGGTACTCTTCAGGGTTTTGGCCAGAGCCAGGGCTTTTTCAAGCTGGGCAATGGCGGCATCCATATCCAGTTGCTGTCCCTGAGCACTGTTCTTCGGCTCGGTAGAAAGCAGCACGCCTTTACCGCCGCGAACGGCAACATAGGCATCAGTTCGCAATTCTGCGCCTTCACCTCGTTGCTTTCTGGCACTGTCCACCAAGTGTCCCAGACTGAGCTGGCTCTTACCTGAATGTACCGTGCTGATTTTTATATGTTCTTTGCCCCGCTGGTCCTCAAGTCGAATCTTATTTCCAGAAGGAGTGCGTATGACGTTCCGCTTATAATTCGGTAACGCCACATGATCCGGGTGCGTTGAATCATGCAGCGCACAGGCGATATAAGGCCGGTCAACGTCGCCATTTTCGAAGGCAATCGCCACGCCGGTGGAATCCAGCAGCGGCATATGGAAGCCGCAGGTATCACCGGAATACGGTTTCGCCAGACGTAGCCAGCAGCTCTCAAAGCCTTTCTGCCATTCGGTGCGGTCGAAACCAAACTGGGCGCGGTACAAACCGTCGGCGTTGATGTGGGCGTAAGGTTCGTCCGGATGCGCGCTGGAGATACGGGCAGGCAGCGTGCCGGTGACGGTCGGCCACGGCAACAACGCAGGGCGGTACGGATGCTGAGTATTACGCGGAACCGCGGTGAAGGTGACGAAATACGCAGTATCGCGGGCGACGTTTTTAGAGTTCGTGGAGACAATCAGGAGACCGTCCAGCGCTTCCGGCCAGTCTTTGTCGGGCGTGGTGATGACCATCCCCGGACGCAGCGTCATACAGTTAGATTTGCCCTCAAAGGTGACTTGCTCACTAAGGTAACGTTCCTGACGGCGTTTGGTGTACCACATGCCCTGTCCGGGCTCGTTGCTGAATTCCTTGCCCGGCTCGGGATAGTACTCACCCCAGCGGTAATCTTCGGCGACCAGCGCCGGATAATCGGGATTGGTCTCCGCTGTGCCGGTCATATCACTTTGCGCGGCAGGGTAGTAATCGTCGTTAACCGTGACAGATTTCGGGATTGATTTACGGCTAACCGACATGTCCCAGACTGATTCCAGGCCACCGTCAAACATGCCCGCCGGGTTGCGGAACGGGATGGCAACGGATTCAGGCCAGGCGTATGAATGGTCTGCCAGAACCATCACGTCGCAGTTGTTCTCTTCGTCATATTCGAAGAAGTAGGAGATACCGCTATCAGCCAGGCGTCGCGCAATATGGGCGTATTCGCTTTCACCAAACTGCATCATGAATTTTTTCAGCGGGTACTGGTCATTGAGCGCAAACCGAAAATCCAGCCGGTCCATGTTGTAACGCAGGAAGGTGTTTTCGGTCATGCTGATCACGCTGTCGTTCTGGTAAATCGCGTTGTTGCTGCCCTGATTTAAGCGGGTGACGCGGTGCTCCAGCGTGGCGACGTAACGGGTTTCATCAGCAGAAGTGCTGCACTGGCGAAACTGGGTGATCACACCGGGGATAATGCGTGGCTTAACCGATTCCCACGGCTTGCCGTCGGGGTACATCAGAAACAGGGCGGTATAGTTGATGATGTGCCGGGCGGGAATGTCTTTCACCGCGCTGGTAAACTCAATCTCATAGCGCAGAATATCGCTGATGGCCTCGCTGCCGCTGAATTTGAGCACAGAAATATCAACGCCGGGCTGTTGGGATTCCAGTCTTTTAAGACGCAACTGGTAATGGTTGTGGATCGGTAATTTACTGCCTGCAAGAATATATTCCTGAATGCTCATTTTTAATTCCCTTTGACACAACGCAGCATATGGCCGGTTAATCGACACCCTGTTTACTGGTTATGAAATGAATCCATTGTGTTAAATCATTGGCGGTATGAATGAAAATATAATTTGACTTAAGTTGAATTTAAAGATCGCGCAAGTCTACTTAAAAATCCCCAAAAAAGAAGTGATATATGTTCAATAATTAAAAGTAATGGCTCTGGCAAGTATGCCTGAAGGCTGTGATTTGTATTGCCGGGTTTTTATAATCATTTTCTTCTTATTAATTCAGGTTATTCATTTTCGTTAACGTAATGCCAGATAAGTGCCGGCGCAGCGGCTCAGAATTGAACGGTAGTGTATGAGTGGATTGAGGGATGTAGTTCAGGGTTGACAGAATGGCGGAAGCTGTTTAATTTCGTTGATACTATCAACTAACAGAGTTAAAAATGACGGCCATTCATTCGATTCGCACCGAGCTGCGTTACCTTGTCAGGGAGCTCGGGTTGCTGGATAAAAACTGTTTTCGCTCGGGTTTATCTCTTACGCAGGCGCATCTGCTGACCTATCTTTCAAAGAACGGCGTGACGTCTTTTGCTGAGTTATGCCTGCAACTGAGCATGGATAAGGCCTCGCTAAGCCGCACGCTGAACGTGCTGGCCGGAAAAAATTATGTTGAACCGGTCACCGGAGAGAGAGACAAGCGGCAAAAAAGTTTTCAGCTGACGACGGCAGGTGCGCAGTGTTTAGCCGCGGCTGATGCTTCGGCGGATAATGAATTTTCATTTGTTCAAAATGCAATGGAATTACAGCAAGCGCAGGAAATAATTAATGGGTTACGTGCGTTGAGAATAAATACTTTCCGGCGGAATGCCGCACGTCATCCGCAAAGAATACAAATTGAAATTATGCGCAGTAATTACCTTCCCGAAGTGAAAAAACTCTTAATGGAGACTTTTTCGCAGGAACAGAATATTCCGCAGGCGCTTATTCTGTTACCCGCAGAGCTTAAAACTAAATGCTGGATAGTTCGCTCGGGAGAATATGTTCTGGGCACTGTCGCCTGCTGGCAGGAAAATAACGAATGGCACTGGGGAAGGTTTGCCGTTAATCCTTGTTATCGCGGGATGGGCATCGGCAGGCAACTGGCGCGGGTTTCCCTGACGGAGATGCTTGAAGAAACAGATAACGTGATAATGGAGGCGCGGGATTCCACGGTCAGGATCATCAGCGAGCTGGGTGGAAAAATCACCGGGCCCACCCGTGATTTCTACGGCATGCCCATCACCCCGATGCATCTGAAAAAAGAAGATTTTGAGCACGTAACAGAACAGCGAAAAAATACACGCCTGACCGGAGATTGTCATGAGGCGAAATTGAGTCCGGCCGGTCATCAGGGCGGCAGTACCGTCAGATTGGCGCGAAAATAATGATTCAGGTAACAGTTCAGCCAGCCCTGACGGTTTTTTTCCAGCGCAAACTGCTCATCGTCACCGCCATCACGGACAGCAGCGCCAGCGCACCGGCAGGCGCGAGCACACTCCACGGGGCGCGTTCAATATACGGCATCCCTTCCGCCAGCACGCGTCCCCATTCCGGGGCGGGCGGGGATGCGCCAAGCCCGAGAAAACCTAATGATGCCAGCGCCAGCGCGATGCCCGGTAAACGCAGCAGGGCGTGGCGCAACAGCGGACCTGCCAGCGCAGGAAACACATAAAATACATTACGGCGCAATGCACCCACGCCAATGACCGCAAGCATCTGCATGTATGGCCTTGCGCGGATTTCGGCCACCAGCGCGGCGGTATGTGCTGCCAGCGGCGCCCAGCTTACGGCGGTGACGGCAATCGCCGCGCCGGTGGCTGTTGGGCCATTGATGGCAGCGATCACCAGCCCGGCAATGACCGGCGGCAGTGCGTTAGTGACTTCAATCGGGCCGGTCATAGCACGGGGAAAAGCACCGGTAATCACGCCTGCGAGCAGGCAAATCAGTGAAACACTCAGTGCCTGCAAACAGGTGCTGAATGTGCCACGCGCCACGCGGGCGAGAAGGTCACGACCCATCGCGTCAGCGCCAAACGGCAAAGCGAAAGAGGGGGATTGCAGGCGCAAATACTCTGATGTCAGCGGGTCGCGCGGCAAACCGGCGAGAACCATAACGACCAGAACGCTCAGACAAAGCCACGGCAGCCATGCCCGCTGTTTCTCGGGCGTGGCATCGGGTTGCGGAACCGGCACCGCACCCAATGACAACGCACGGCCCAGTAATATCCGCCGCATGCCGCCCGTCAGCATGCCGATGGCGGAGGCCAGCAGCAGCAGGATCAGCACGCCGGTTTGTAACGCCGGTAAATCTCCCGCTGCCGCCGCGCCCAGCGTAGCGCGCCCCAGGCCGGGGATGGCGAAGACTTTTTCCACCGCGATTGCACCGCCGGTCAGCGACACCAGCACCAGTCCGGTTAACGGCATTACCCCGGGCAATGCGCGCCGGATGATGGCCAGTGCGGTATGGCGGCGCGAAATGCCCAGCACGCTCCAGGTGGTCAGCCAGCTTTCATTAAAGACACCGCTGAGGGCATCGGAATACAGCCGCCCGAGATAGCCACCCGCCGGAATGCCCAGCACCAGCGCAGGCAGCACAGCGTAATACCAGCCGGACCAGCCATAAGGCGGGAAAAATTTCAGCCAGACAGCGCCGGTAATCAGCAGCACCGACGCCAGTAAAAACTCGGGCAGCGCGGTCAGCAGTGCGGCCAGAAAACCGGCCGGGCGTGCCGTGCCGCCCTGCAAGCCACGAATCATCGTGCCCGCGCATAACAGCAGTGCAATCAGAAACGCCACGCCAGCGGAAACCGCCATCAGCGTCAGTGAAACGCCGGTGGCCCGCAACATGCCGGGTAAAACCGGCATGCCGGATACCCAGGAAATTCCCGCGTCACCCCGCAACAAACCGGCCAGCCAGTGGGTCAGTGCATGCCACGGCCCCTGATCTAACCCCAGAGTAAGGCGGATCGCATTGAGCGTTTCTGCCGTGGCTTCCTGCTCACCGGATTTTGCGCGCAGCAAGGTCAGTGCCGGATCACTGCCCGACAGCCACGGCAACAGGCCGATCAATACCACGATGGCGGCCAGCGTCAGCAAGCGCGAAATCAGCGGTATCCACGCGCCGCCGGTCTGGCTCATGCGAACACGGCTGACGGCCATGCAGGTGCGGCAATACAGAGATTCACTCATCAGTCGGCCTGAACCGCACGTTGTGTTGCGGCATTGATTAATGTGCGTTCACGCGGGTCGCGCACTGCATCACGAATATCCGCTGCTTCGCCCTGAATCACCCGTTCATGCAACATTGGAATGGCGGCATCCGTGGCGAGGATCCGGTTTTCAGCCTGCATGATCGCCTGGCGGCGTTCAGCGCCAGCCGGAATAACGGCAGCCTTTTGCAGCGCCTGATCGATGTCAGGGCGGCAAAGCTGCGCAATGTTAAACGACCCTTTGCAGGCAAAATCGCTGTACATATAGGCCACCGGGTCGCCGGAATCCAGCACCGTCGCACGGGATAAAATAAAGGCATCGAACTTGCCTGCCAGCGCGTCAGATTCGATTTGTGAGTATTCGCGCACTACCTGTTTCACGGTAAAACCGGCGGCCTTCAGTTGTTGCGCAAGATACACCGCCACCTCCGGCAGTTCAGCGCGGTCACTGAATGTCGCTAACGTGATGGTTTCACCGGCCGGTTTACGGGCAGCTACCGGATGGCTCACCGGCTGGCGCAGTTGTGCTGCCCAGGGGAGTGCCGGGCCGAGCAGACCCTGCGCCACATCTGCGCGTTTTTCGTAGACATTATCCACCAGTTGCTGACGGTTAATCGCCTCGCGAACGGCGGCACGCAGCGCCGGATCCTGCATGACACCGAGGCGCGTATTGAGATACAGCGTGTTGGTGCGCGGCATCGGCACCTCGTGGATTAAGTTCTGATCGAGCAGCGGGGCCTGAGACACGGGAATGGCTTCGACAATATCCGCCGTGCCGCTGCGTAATGCCGCGCCGCGTGCGGTGCCGTCCGGCACGAAACTGACATCAATGCCGCTGGCTTTGGCCTTTTTACCCCAGTAACCGGCGAAACGTTCAAGCCGGGCGCTGCTGGTGCCATTCACCTGCACCAGTTCAAACGGGCCGGAACCGGTATGGCGTGGATCGACCACGCCGCTGGCGCTGTAGGCTTTTTGTGAAAGAATCGCCAGTTGCGGGCTGGACAGACGCTGCGGCAGCAACGGATCCGGCAGTGCGGTGGTCACAATCACCGCCAGTGCGCCGTCAGCCACGGCGGTCAGTTGCACGCCATCCAGAATGCGCGGTTTCGGCGCGGCATGGGCGGCGACGGTCAGTGCATTCACTACTGTGGCGGCATCAAGCGGGCTGCCGTCGTGGAATTTCACACCGGCACGCAGCGCGAAACGCCAGCTGTTATTACCGATTGGCTGCCAGCGGATGGCCAGCGCCGCTTGCGCTTCGCCGAGCTTATCGAGCGTCACCAGCGTCTCTGCTGTACTCCAGCGTGAGAGTTTAAATGCATCGTCGCTGAGCGGCGTCAGACCGGAACGCGGCGGCTGTAACATCGCCAGCCGCAGGCGTTGATCCGCGCTTTTTTCGGGGGTTTTATCGGCTTCACTGAAGCAACCGGTCAGTAAAAGGGCAGCAGAAAGCAGCCCGGCCAGCGGGCTTACACGTAACAGAGACATCAGAAGTTCCTTGTCAGATTGCAGGAGGGGGCAACTGGCGGCAGATTCGCCACATCGCCAGCGCGCTTAAAAAGGGAACGGCGGCCAGCGCCAGCCACGGAATCACTGCGCCCGGAGACGGTGTCAGGGCGTTATCGAGCAGGCCGCCGAGCAGGAAATTGCCCGCGAGCACCGCAGCGCCGCCCATCGACGACAGCGCACCATAATGCGCACCGAGATTATGTTGCCCGGCAAAGCGCGGAATGAGATCCATCCCGACCGGCACAATCAGCATCTGGCCGACAGTCAGCAGGGTAATCAGTAATACGGAAGGCAGCAGCCGCAGCCAGCCTTCCGGCGGTATTGTCCAGGCGAAAAGCGCCACGGCGATAAACGCGGAAGACAGCAATCCGAAGCCCGCAGGTAAAATCCGCGCCGCGCCTACCCGGCGGGAAAAACGCGCCAGCGGCATTTGCAGAACGATCACCAGAACCGAGGCCAGCACGAACAGCGGCCCGAGATCCTGCTCGCTGCCGCCCGAACGGCGCAGCTCCACCGGCAGTGCCAGATACAACTGGTTGTAGCTGAACAGATAAGCGCTGTAGGCAATAATAAAGGCCACAAAACGCGGCTGACGGAAAGTCTGCCACCACGGCACAATTTTCAGTTCAGCGGCACGTTCCGGCGTGGCGGGCAGCGTGAAAAACAACACCACCAGCGCAATCAGAAACAGACCGGAGCCGGCCAGCGCCACCGGCTGAAAACCGTAACCGGACAGCAGCGATCCGAGCAATGGCCCCAGCACCGCACCCAGTTCCGCGCAGACCGCCGAGAGCGCGAACCATTCTGCCCGGCTGCGTTTTCCGGCTTTCTCGCTGTGCGTTCCTGCCTGTGCCAGCAGCGCTTCGATCGAAGGGGAAAACAGTGCGCCGCCGATGCCGGTCAGACAGGCGCCGAGAATCACCGGTGCCAGTGTGTCGGAAAGCCCGAGCAGCAGAAAACCGGCGATACGCACCACGCAGCCCAGCAGAATGATGACCCGTGCGCCGTAGCGGTCAGACAGTGCCCCGCCGAGCAAAAACATGCCCTGTTGCGAGAATGTCCTCAAACCCAGCACCAGCCCGATCGCCCAGCCGGAAAGCAATAAGTCGTCGCGCAGAAAAATCGCCAGGAACGGCACGACGGCATAAAAGCCAATGTTAAATACCAGATTGCTGGCGAGCAGCAGCGGTGGTTTTGGCGCAGAAGCGCGTGCAATGGAACGGGTCAGCATCCGGTTATCCGTTAACGGTCAAAGGTAAATGAGGAATGGCCTGCAGCAGTTGCCGGGTATGCGTATGGTCCGGGGCGCGCAAAATATCCTGTGTGGCGCGGTCTTCCACAATTTTGCCGCCGTGCATTACCAGCAACCGGGCGCATAGCCCGGCCACCATCGAGATATCGTGCGTGACCATCAGCAGGCCCATGCCATTTTGCTGCGTCACCTGTTGCAGCAGTTGTTTGATCTGCCCGCGCAGGGGAAGATCCAGCCCGCTCACCGGCTCGTCGGCCACCAGAAATTGCGGGCGGATCGCCAGCGCACGGGCAATCGCCAGCCGCTGCGCCTGCCCGCCGGAGAGTCCGGCTGCCGTACGCCCTGTCAACGTTTCGTTCAGGCAGACCTGCGCCATCACGTCAGTCACGCGCAGACGGATATTGCCGCTAAACCCGAGGCGTTTCAGCGGTTCGGCAATAATCTGATAAACGGTCTGAGCCGGTGGCAGCGAACCGGCCGGATCCTGCGGAATGTACTGCACGCGCTGCCGGTATGCGCGCAGAGACCGTGCAGAGCCGGGGCGAATTTTAACACCGGCGCAATATACTTCACCGCTGTCGGGAGATTCAAGCGCCAGCAAGATTTTCAGCAGGGAGGATTTTCCGCAGCCGGACGCGCCGACCAGCCCGAGCGTTTCGTGGTGGCCGATACGCAGCGACAGATGCTCAAAAAGCGCAGCGTGCTGCCTGCGCCAGCCGGAACGCGGCAGGGCGAAATGGCGGCTGACGTTATGCAGATGCAGAAACGGTTCGGTGAACAGATGCAGTGAAGATTCCATCAGACGGCAACCCCGCGCAGCGACGCGGCATTCTGATGCAGCGCGGCGGCCTGTCTTGCAGCGTGAACCAGTTTTCTGGAATAAGGATGTTGCGGATGACGGAGTAACTGCGCCATACCGGCAGATTCCACCAGCACGCCGTTTTCCATTACCAGTGCGTGCTCGCATAGCTGCGCGGCGACGGCAATATCATGGGTGATAAACAGCAGCGCCCGGGGTGATTGCGGGCGGGTGCAGGCGTTATGCATGACCTGTAAAACCTGTTGCTGGGTCAGCACGTCGAGCGCGGTGGTCGGTTCATCCGCCACCAGCAGCGAAGAAGAGGATTGCATCGCCAGCGCCAGGCACAAACGCTGGCGCTGACCGCCGGAAAGCTCCGCCGGATAACGGGTGGAAAATTGTGCAATATCGCCCAGCCCGACGGCATCCAGCATCGTGCAGATTTCGTCTTCGCTGGCGGCGGGCAGGGCGAGACGTAGCTGTTTTCCGAGCGTCATCAGCGGGTTCAGTGCGGTGGAAGAATCCTGAAAAACCGTGGCGACGCGGCTGGCAGCACAACGTGAAACCGGATGTCTGCCGCGCACTTCGACGCTATTCACCCGAATGCTGCCGCCGTGTATCGCGCCCGCAGGCAGCGTGCCGGTGATGGCTTTGGCAGTCAGTGATTTACCGGAGCCGGAAGCACCAAGCAGACAAACCCGTTCGCCCGCACTGACGCTGAAACTCAGTCCGCTGACGCGTTCTTCACCTGCGAGCCGCACTGTCAGCCCTTCCACCGCGAGAACCGGTTCAGTATTTTGCGTCCTGTTGTATGTCATTCCCTAAACCTGTTCATCGCTGCGACTGTTTTGATATGTGATAACATAACAAAATGTGTCAATTTAATGCAAAAGGTTTTGTGATTTTCTCTGTGCTATTTGCCGGTGCAACTGTGTGCAGCACCCTTTCAGGCAGCGAAATGATGAGTTCGCCGCTGTCGTAGCCGGGACATGATGAAGCAAAGCTGGCAGGAACAATCAGATGACGCGAGATGAATTAACATCTCTCATCATCCTCATGTGACGACATTGAATATCTATTTGATCTGCGAGAAGTGCGGGGAACGCCAGTGCAATTTAGGGGTTAAAAAGCATTGTGGCTGTGCGATGGGGTGTTCATTCATCAGATCACTGATCATGCTGAAGCAGTGCATGGCCAGCTCCCCGCAGTCCTGAGCGACGGTATCAATTTTCACGGACAGCGAGTCGTAAAGATAGTGATCGTCAAAACTGCAAAGATGGATATCACTCTCAAGCAATTGATGCTGGCTCATATAGCGCAGAACCCCTTCCATCAAACCGCAGGAGGCCACGAAAAGCGCTTTGGGTGGACGCCCAAGCCGGGCACACAGCTGCGCAAACATTTCGTAGCCGGAGCTCGGGTGGTAGTTGCCGTACACAATCCAGTCGGGGTCGAGACTGACACCTGCCCGCTGCAGGCCAAGCTGATAGCCTGCGAGGCGATCGCGGGTCGGAGAAATTCGCGGCTGGCCGCCGATAAAATAAAACTCGTCCCGCTGAATTTTCGCTATCCGCGAAACCAGTTCTGCTGAAGATTCGATGGCTTCACAGACAACAATAGGGAGCTGCGTGTCCTGCATATGACGGTCAAACAAAACGACGGGGACTTGCTGGCTGATTTTTACGTATTCCGCATCGCTGAGCATGCTGGACGCCACAATCAGGCCATCGACCTGACGCTGGATGAGATTATTGACCACCATGGTTTCCTGACTGGTATTTTCATCCGTACAGGCAATCAGCAGCTGCATGCCGTTCTCACGACACAGTGTTTCAAGTTCGTTAGAACAGGCAGCAAAACCGTAGTTGGTCATTTCCGGCACCACCAGTCCCAGGGTGAAACTGCGGCTGACATTCAGCGAGCGGGCGTGAATGCTCGGCTGATAATGATGTTCAGCCGCCACGGCGAGCACCCGATCCCGGGTAGGATCGGAGATACGAAACTTCTTGCTGTGCCCGTTGAGTACCTGGCTGGCAGTCGATTTCGATACGCCAGCCAGTTCGGCTATGCCACTGATAGTGATGCGTTTGGTCTTTTTCACTGCGCCATATTCTGTTGTCCGGAAAGACATTTATTCTATCACGCATTCCGCCAACGACCAGTGGCGCAGCGTAATCTGATGAGAACCCTGCAAGTTCAATTGTGCTGGTAAAACAGGGAAATAGCGTGCGGACATCACCGCTTCTCCGTCATTAATGAAAATTTCAAGGCTCGATGCATCGCTTAACACCGTCAGCTTACGTAACTGCCCCTGCCAGACACGGTATTCAGGCACACCCGTACGTCGGTTTTTACGGCTTAAACGCAGCCATTCTCCGTCGAAGCTGAGGGTCATATCACCACCAAAATCGGCGATGAAGGGGTGCTCAGTGACAATCTCTGTCTCGGCGTGGGTGATGTCCAGAGGCAGGCAATAGTCCGCAATCCCTTGCCATGTCTGCTCGTCACGACGAAGTTGTTGCAGTTCACGGGCCGGTTTCTGGATGATTTTTCCCGCGACCAGTGTCAGTTCGCGCGGGCAGGTCAGGGTATGCAGCCAGCCGTTTTGTATCGTTGGCTGGTAAAATTCATCACCGTCCGGGATCCCCATCCACCCAATCAGCAGGCGTCGCCCGTCATCCGTTTGCGTGGTTTGCGGTGCATAAAATTCGAACCCCAGATCCAGCTCAGCGAAATCGCCGTGCGTAAACGTGGCATTGGCGTAATCCAGTTGTCCGACAAAATAACCCGACTGGAAGGTATTCAGATAACGGTCAGATTCCGCCGCTAAACCTTGCGGGCAGCAAATCAGAATGTCGTTTTCGGCCAGCCGGAATAAGTCCGGGCACTCCCACATGTAACCGAACTCACCCAGCCCGTGTAAACCTGAACCGGCAATTTCGCCGAGCAGATCCCACGCGGATAAATCGTCAGATCGCAGCAATAACACTTTGCCCTGAAGGCTGAGATCCTGAGCGCCCAGCACCATGTACCAGTGTTTGTCATGCCACCAGACTTTCGGATCACGCACATGTCCGGTATAGCCTTGCGGCAGGTTGAATACCGGCCCGGTTTTATCAAACTCACCCTCAGCATTTTCGCGCGCCAGACACTGAAACGCCGTGCGGCTGCCATCGGGATATTTCACGTTGCCGGTGTAAATCAGCGTCAGTTGGCCGTTGTCTGTTACGGCTGAGCCGGAATAACAGCCGTGGGTTTCGTATTCTTCTGACGGCGCCAGCGCCAGTGGTTCATGCTGCCAGTGAAGTAAATCTGCTGAACTCCAGTGCCCCCAGAACTTGGCACCGTGCGCGCAGGCCAGCGGGTTCCATTGATAGAACAAATGGAATCGACCGTTATGCTGGATAAAGCCATTAGGGTCATTGAGCAGCCCGACCGGCGGCGCGAGATGCCAGCCGGGTCGATAAGGATCTGCCGCTGCTCTGACCTGACCGGCCACCACACTGCGCAGCGCTTTTTTCAGCAAACTGACTTCTGTCATTTTTCACTCTCCGTGTTGTATTTCAGCAGCAATGACAACAGGAATGCGCTGCCGAAGGCAATCACCAGACCAATCAGGTAGCTGAGAATCGAACTGGACTGCACGATGGCCAGCCCCGGAATACCGGTCAGGCCAACCGCCGTCATATTGACGTGCATCGCAACCACCCAGGCGCCGCCAAGCGCACCGCCGACCAGAGCGGCGAGAAACGGTTTCATGAAGCGCAGGTTGATACCAAAAATTGCCGCTTCCGTTATGCCCAACATCGCGGAGAATGCTGAAGGCACGGCAATGGCTTTAATTTTCGCATCACGCGTTTTGAAATAGACCGCAAGACAGGCTCCCCCCTGTGCAACATTCGCCATCGACCAGATAGGCAGCAGGAAATTCACCCCGATATTCGGGTTCCCCAGCAAACCGGCCTCAATCGCATGGAAGCTGTGGTGAATACCGGTGATCACGATAACCGAATACAATCCGCCAAACACCAGACCTGCCACCCAACCGGCATGGGTAATTAACGTGCTGAGAATAAAGGAGATACCGTCCCCGAGCGCACGACCCGCAGGGCCGATGATCAGGAAAGCGATAAAACCGGAAATGATGACCGTCAGGAAAGGCGTCAGGATCAGATCCAGTGCATCAGGGATCACTTTGCGCAGACGTTTTTCGATGAAGCTCATAAACCAGACCGCCAGCAAAACCGGGAATACCGTGCCCTGATAACCGATCATCGCAATTTCGATACCAAAGAAATTCATGGTATGGAAACCACTGGCAACGCCCCAGGCGTTAGTCAGTGCCGGGTGAGTCAGAATGCCGCCCAGTGTTGCACCCAGGAACGGATTACCGCCAAATTCGCGCGCGGCAGTGAAACCAATCAGGATCGGCAGAATGATAAATGCCGCCGAGCTGAACATATCGAGCATGATGAAAATCGCGCTCTCAGGGTTGGCCCAGCCGTAGGTTTTCACCATGCCGAGCAGCCCCATCAGCAGGCCGGATGCGACAATCGCCGGAATAATCGGCACAAAGATATTCGACAGCACGCGCGCGAGTCGCTGGAAGGGATTGAGTTTTCGCGCCGCAATATCGGCGGCTTCGGATTTGCTCGATTCGCTGATACCGGCCACTTTAATAAACTCGGCGTACACCTTGTTCACCAGTCCCGTACCAAAAATGATCTGAATCTGTCCGGCGTTGCTGAAACAGCCTTTTACGCCTTCCACTTTTTCGATAGCACTTTTGTTGATCAGACTGTCGTCTGCCAGCACCAGGCGCAGACGTGTGGCGCAGTGTGCCGCGCTGGCAATATTGTCCTTCCCACCCAACAGCGGAAGCAGCTCAGTCGCGATTGCATTGATGTTCATAGAATCCCTTAATTTGTCATTACCGTTAACACCCGGTCAGACCGGGTGCTTTTTTTTTTAAATCAAACCCTGCCGTTTAGAACCAGGTTTCCATCTGGATGCCGAAATTCCACTGTCCGCCCGCTGTAAAGCCATCAGTACCAAATGAATCACTGGAGGAATAACTGTCGAGTTCTTTGCTCCAGTCCATGTAGGTGGCAAAGAAGCGGATTTCAGGGCGGCTCAGCATGTTGCTGATATCGCCCACTTTGAAGGTCGGTGCGAAGGTCAGTTTGTAGAAACCGCCTTTCACTTTGTTGTAATCGCTGTAACCCTGCGGATTGAGATCCATATACTGATAGCTGCCTTCATACGCCAGCTCGAAGTTCTCGGTAATTTGCTGAATCAGCCGGGTGTTGAAGGTCAGCCATTTATAGTCATCGCCGGAGACATAACGGTCTTTGCTCTGCTGAGCCAGAACAGCCGGAGCAATACTCCAGTTTTTGCTGATCGGTGTGATGCCGTAGGTTGCCAGACGCAGTGTACTGGCATCGTCAGTCAGATGTCCGTCAGAGCCCAGTGCTTTCACCTCCGCCCCCAGTCCGTGACCGTAAAGCAGCGCGGTTTTGGATGACCCTTCACGCAGACCATAGAAACTGTCGCCGTGGTACGCCAGCATGGTATGGAAGCCGGTATCCGCCGCATTAGTGATCCCATTTGTGCCGCTATTTTCGCGATCCTGATTGTTTTTGGCACGCAACCCGCTCAGCATCCACTGGAAAGGCCCGGCATAGTTGTTGGCTGTGACAATGTAATTTTCGATGCGGGTATCATCGTTGTTATCGTCTTCAAGATCGTCAAAGTTTCTTCCGTAAAGCGAGAAGTTACTTTTCAGGTTATCTCCCCATTTGACGTCATAGATCCCGCCGCCGGTCCCCGCCAGGAAGATGATGTCGGAATCGAGCCAGTGAATGTCGAAATTATCGCGGTCAAAGCGTTTACCCGCCCACAGCGTGGAATCTTTCCACGGACCGGTGAACGTCGGCAGCGAGCCGAGTTCAACAAAGGCCTGACGGATATTTAAATCGCTGGTCGCGCCGGTCCAGTCGTTGTAGCTGCGCTGACCGTCAGCCAGCATGACTTTGTAGCGGGAAGTCGCGCCGCTGGCCATTGTCTGGTTATGCTCCAGATTCAGCTCGACGTAGGTGTTGTTTTCATTGCCAAGACGCCCGACTGCACCGCCTGTTTGTCCGGCAGGCGTCACGTACGGGCCGCTTTCCGTGGAGGTCGCCGAGTCATTCATGATCACGCCGGAACGGGCATATCCCGTGAATTTAAACCCGCTGTTATCACTGCTGTTTTTATTGTTATCAGCGGCTAACGTTTCAGTGCGTTTAGCCACATCGGCAGTTTGCTGCTGGGTGATTTCAGCCGTCTTCGCCACCTGACGGGTTTGCTGTTCGTTGCTGGCGGTGCGAGTTTCGAGTTGCTTAACCTGCTGTTCTGCCTGCGTAGCACGGGCTTCGGCCTTAGCGGCGCGGCTTTCGGCGAGTTGTAGTCGTTTTTCCATCGCCGCAAAGCGCGCTTCAATCGCACTGGCGGAGATATCGGCACCCTGGGCCGCAGAAGAAAGAATAAGTCCAATAGCAACAGCAAGATAGCGAGGTTTCATCATCATTTTTATCCCTTCAGAGGAAGTTTAATTATTATGGGAAAACCATTTTGCTAAATTGCTAAACTGGTTTTCCTGAGCACAATAAACACCCGTTATGTATTTACGCAACGAAGTTCGGCAGCCTTGTGCTGGATTTGTGATCTTGCTGGCAATTCCATCTCTCGTCCTGAAAATTCATTTGCTCTTGATTAGCTAAACCGGTTCTTCTATTTTATCGACAGACGATTTATCAGGATTTAAAAAAGGAATGAAGATGAATAACCGGATTTGGGTTTTGGGTGACGCCGTGGTGGATCTGATCGCTGAAGAGGATGACCGCTTATTAAAATGCCCGGGCGGGGCACCGGCGAATGTTGCCGTCGGGATCCGCCGCCTCGGGGGAGACAGCGCATTTATCGGACGCGTGGGCGATGACCCTTTCGGGAAGTTCCTGATGAAAACCCTCGCGGATGAGGGGGTGAATATTGACTGTATGTACCTTGACCCTCATCACCGTACCTCCACCGTGGTGGTGGAAAACGATGCTGACGGCGAACGCTCTTTCACGTTTATGGTGCGTCCGGGCGCGGATTTATTCCTCCAGGCCACCGATATTCCGGCTTTCCATCCCGGGGATTTTTTACATTTATGCTCAATCGCGTTATCTGCGGAACCTTCACGTTCCTCCGCCTTTCTGGCAATGGCGAAGATGAAAGCGGCAGGCGGTTATGTCTGTTTTGATCCCAATATCAGGCATGACTTGTGGTCTGATGAGGGACAACTGCGTGAAAATCTTGCCCGCGCCTTGTCGCTGGCTGATGTGATTAAAGTCTCAGAGGATGAGCTGGAATTTCTGACGGGCGAAGCGTTGCTGTCGGAGGGGATGCTGCGTCTGTGTGACCGCTATAATCCCGAGCTGCTGCTGGTCACGCAGGGAAAACTGGGGGTTTCGGTTTACCGGAAAAATAATGCCAGTCTGAAGCACTATCCGGCCCGCGAAGTGAAAGCGGTGGATACCACCGGCGCCGGAGATGCTTTTGTCGCCGGATTACTGGCCGGGCTGGCGCAACACTGGCCGCTGACCTCGGAGAGTGTCTGGCAACAGATCATTCATCAGGCACTGGCATGCGGTGCTCTTGCCACCACCGCCAGAGGCGCAATGACTGCATTACCCGACAGCGTTACCTTAAAAGCGTTCTCCTCTCAGGGGTAACCGCGCCCGACGATGTTGCCTGGACCGCAACTGTTCACCCGACGAAAATAATGTAAGTAATCTGTAATCCAACGTCATGTTTTACGAAAATCAAATGTTTGCCGCTGAACCTCCTATATATCCCACAGTCTGTTAGCGAGGTTATTTCTTCTGATAGCAAAATATTTTGTTAACAGGAATTTTTGTTAGTTGAAAAACGGCGAGCACGGATCACATGACAATGAAAAAATTACTCTTAGCGTCGCTGCTGTTCAGCAGTGCCCCGGTTTTTGCTGCCGGCGGGTTTGTCGTAAAAGACATTCACGTCGAAGGATTGCAGCGGGTCACCGTCGGCGCAGCCTTGCTGAGCATCCCCGTGCGCGTGGGCGATACGGTATCCGATGACGATATCAGCCAGACGATCCGTGCCTTGTTTGCGACCGGCAATTTTGACGATGTGAAGGTGCTTGAAGATGGCAACACGCTGATTGTTCAGGTGAAAGAGCGGCCAACGATTGCCAGCATTACGTTCTCGGGCAACAAAGCCATAAAGGACGAGATGTTGCAGCAGAACCTGGAAGCCTCAGGGATCCGCGTCGGGGACGCGCTGGATCGCACCACCATTTCGTCGATTGAAAAGGGACTGGAAGATTTTTATTACAGCGTCGGCAAATACAGCGCGAGTGTAAAAGCGGTGGTGACGCCGTTGCCGCGTAACCGCGTGGACGTGAAACTGGTCTTTACCGAAGGTGTGTCGGCAAAAATTCAACAAATCAATATTGTGGGCAATAAAGCTTTTACCAGTGACGATTTAATCGCCCATTTCCAGCTACGCGATGAGGTGCCGTGGTGGAATGTGATTGGCGATAAAAAATATGAAAAACAAAAACTGTCAGGTGATTTAGAAACACTTCGCAGTTTTTATCTCGACCGCGGTTATGCCCGTTTTAATATTGATTCCACCCAGGTCAGTTTAACGCCGGATAAGAAAGGGATTTATATTACCGTCAATATTACTGAGGGTGCGCAATATACCGTGTCCGGCGTGGTAGTGACCGGCGACATGGCCGGACATTCTTCCGAAATTGAATCGCTCGCCACCATTCCTGCCGGTGAATTGTATAACGGCGCGAAAGTCACCAAAGTGGAAGGTGACATCAAAAATCTGCTGGGCCGCTACGGCTATGCCTATCCGCATGTCACGACGCAAAGCGACATTAATGAAACGGATAAAACCGTGAAACTGCATATCAGCGTCGATACCGGCAACCGTTATTCGGTGCGCCGCATTCGTTTTGAAGGCAATGACACCTCGAAAGATGAAGTGCTGCGGCGCGAAATGCGCCAGATGGAGGGCGCGTGGCTGGGCAATGATCTGGTGCAGAAGGGCAAAGATCGCCTCAACCGTACCGGCTATTTCGAGTCGGTTGATGTGGATACCCAGCCGGTGCCCGGTTCAGCGGATCAGGTTGATGTGGTGTATAAAGTTAAAGAGCGTAACACCGGCACATTCAACGTGGGCCTGGGTTATGGCACCGACAGCGGCATCAGTTATCAGTTGGGCGTAACGCAGGACAACTGGCTGGGCAGCGGTAATACGGTCAGTTTCAGCGGCACGCGCAACTCCTATCAGACCTATGTCGAAGTCTCGGCCACTAACCCGTATTACACCGTTGATGGCATCAGCCTTGGCGGCAAAGTGTTCTACAACCATTACGACGCGGAAGATAACGATCTGGCGGCGTATAATCTGCAAAGTTACGGCACAGGCGTGAATCTTGGCCTGCCGGTCAGCGAAAACAATACGCTGAATCTGGGGCTGGATTATGTTCACAGTACGCTGAGTGATATGGAACCGCAGGTCGCGGTCTGGCGCTATCTCAATGCCAGCGGCGTACATCCGGGGCTGGTAACGACGTCCACCAACAGCGATGCACAACTGAGCACCAATGACTTCTTCGCCAGTGTCGGCTGGGCGTATAACGATCTTAACCGTGGCTTCTTCCCGTCATCCGGCACGCGCGCCAGCCTGGCGGCAAAAGTGACCACGCCTGGCTCGGACGATAGCTATTACAAAATCACCTTTGATGCCAACCATTACATTCCGCTGAGCGACAAATCGGACTGGGTATTAATGGGCCGCGCCAAAGCCGGTTACGCGGCAGGCATTGGCAGCAACGAAGTCCCGTTCTACGACAACTTCTATGCAGGTGGCTCCAGCTCGGTTCGCGGTTTCTCCTCCAACACCATCGGGCCGAAAGCGGCATATTACAAATGCAGCAGCGCGGACAGCTCGTATTCCACCTGTCCGGTGACCAAATCGACTGATGCGGTGGGCGGTAATGCGATGGCGATTGCCAGCGCGGAACTGTATGTGCCGACGCCGTTCATCAGCGAGAAATACGCCAGTTCAGTGCGTACCTCATTATTTGTCGACTCCGGTACGGTGTGGGATACGAGATGGGAAAATACCTCAGCGACCGAAGCCGCGGGTATTCCGGATTACAGCGACCCGACACATATTCGTGTTTCCAGTGGTATTGCGCTGCAATGGCAATCCCCGCTCGGCCCGCTGGTGTTCTCTTATGCGCAGCCGCTGGTGAAATATGAAGGGGACAGTGCGGAGCAATTCCAGTTTAATATCGGTAAGACGTGGTAATAATAACGCTGTCTTACAAAGTTATTACTTTTTACAGACGCAATGAGAATAGAAAATAAATCTGATTCAATTATAATGCCGGCATGATGTTTATTGAGCAACCCTTAGGGTAAAACATCATGCCATTATAATATTGTTGGAGTTCTTCCTTTTAAGGGCTGCCCCTGTGCGGCCCTTCTTTTTATTCGTTTATCACAGCAGAAATAAGCGATTATTCTGCTTTGTGGTAATTCCCTTGCGCATCGGCACTTTCAAAAATCATTGAAACGGAATTGACACAATGGCGCAGATTCTTCTCAGTTAAATATTCCCCCTCAAAGACATGCCCCAGATGTGCCTTGCAGTTGGCACACACAATTTCTGTTCTGCGGCCATCGGCATCCGGCACACGTTCAACCGCACCCGGAATTTCATCGTCAAAAGCGGGCCAGCCGCAATGGGATTCGAATTTGTGTTCTGAGGAATACAGCGGCGCAGAACATCTTTTACAGACGTAACGGCCCGGTGAAAAGTGGTCGTTATACTCACCGGTATTCGGGCGCTCTGTCCCTTTGTTTTCGATGACAAAACGTTCAAAATCATTCAGTTCTCTGTTCATTATCATTGCTCCTGGCAGGTGACATTGCAGCCTTATAGTGTAGCGCTATATTGGGGCGACATATCAAGCTGCAAGTGCCCTCCTGCCATAGTGTGCTATTTCACGCCGCCGCCCAGCGTCTGCCACAGGGTGATACGGTTTTCAAAATCAGTCTGTTGCAGGGCAATCAGGTCGGTCTGCGCCGACCACAGTGAACGCTGATCGGTAAGCACCGTCAGATAATCGCCCGCACCGGTTTCATAACTGCGGCGCGCCAAATCGTAACTGCGCTGTGCGGCCGCAACATATTGCTGCTGGGCATCCATCTGTTCACTGAGCGTGGCACGGCGGGCGAGGGCGTCCGACACATCTTTAAAGGCGCTCTGGATGGCTTTTTCATACGCGGCAATCAGCCCTTTTTTCTCCGCTTCAGCGTAGCGCAACTGCGCGGTATTACTGCCGCCGGTAAACAGAGGCAGGCTCAGGCTGGGCGCGAACGACCACACATTGCTGCCGTGGCTGAACAGGTTCGACAGCGAACTGCTGCCGACGCCTGCGCTGGCAGTCAGCGAGAGCGTCGGGAAGAAATTCGCCCGCGCTGCGCCGATATCCGCATTGGCACTTTTCAGATTATGTTCCGCTTCCAGCACGTCCGGGCGGCGCAGTAATACCGACGACGAAATCCCGGCGGGCACCAGTTTGATGGCCTGCGGTGCCAGGCTTTCCAGCGTACCCGGCAACAGATTTTGCGCCACGGTGTCGCCCGCCAGCAGATTCAGGGCGTTGATGTCCTGCGCGACCAGCGTCTGGTAGCTGGCGACACTGGCGCGTGCCTGCTGATAAATCGCCATCGAAGAGCTGACGTCCGGCCCCGAGGCGACGCCTTCCTGTTGCCGCCGTTGCGTAATGCTCAGCGAATCCGCCGCGCTTTTCAGGGTATCCTGCGCCAGTTTCAGATTGCTGTTGTCCGCCGCCAGTGTGATCCACGCGGTGCTGGTTTCTGAAATCAGCGTCAGACGGGTGTTCTGCGCGGTCGATTCACTCGCCAGCCAGGTTTCTTTTGCCGCTGTGCTCAGGCTGCGGTTACGGCCAAACAGGTCGATTTCAAAACTGCTGACCGCACCGTCGGCGGTGGCGCTGCTGCTGACGCCTGCATCCTGCGTCCGGCTGCGGGTTTGTGAAAGCTCAGCATCCAGCGTCGGGAACAGGCTGGCGCGTTGCTCGCCATACAGCGCTTTGGCGGCTTCAATATCAGCAATCGCTTCCTGCAAATCGCGGTTGCTGGTCAGCGCTTTGGCCACCACGGCATTCAGGCGTGTATCGGCCATGATGCCCTGCCAGTCGCTCAGCACCGTGGTGGCCGCTGGCTGTGCGCCCTGCGCAGGCCAGACTGCAGGCACCGGCGCGGCAGGGCGCTGATAATCGGGATCCAGCGAGATACAGCCTGCCAGCAACATGGCCAGCGAAATAATACTCAGACGAAAAATCATGCTGACTCCTGCGCGTCTTTGTGACCGGTGAAGACTTTTTTCACCAGCACGAAGAACAGCGGAACAAAGAAAATAGCCAGTAAGGTGGCGGTCACGGTGCCGCCAATAATGCCGGTACCGATGGCGATGCGGCTGTTAGCCCCTGCGCCGGTCGCGACTGCCAGCGGCATCACCCCGGCGATAAAGGCCAGCGACGTCATCAGGATCGGGCGTAAACGGGTGCGGGCAGCGGAGAGCGCGGCAGCGGTCAGGGTGTTGCCTTGTTTGAGTGCTGCTTCGGCAAACTCAACTATCAGGATGGCGTTTTTCGACGACAGGCCGATGGTAGTCAGCAGCGCCACCTGGAAGTAAACGTCGTTATTCAGGCCACGCAGTTCGGCGGCAAGGGATGCGCCAAGCAGACCGAGCGGGATCACCAGGATCACGGAGAACGGCACGGACCAGCTTTCGTACAATGCGGCGAGACACAGGAATACCACCAGAATCGAGATGGCATACAGACTGAGCGCCTGACCGCTGGCGAGCTTTTCCTGCAGAGAGAGTCCGCTCCATGCCCAGGTTGAACCGGCGGGTAATTTATCCGCCAGCGCTTCCATTTTTGCCATCGCCGCGCCGGAACTGTAGCCGTCGGTGTTCTCGCCCTGGATCTCATAGGAAGTTGATCCGTTATAGCGCGCCAGACTTTCCGGGCCATAGGTCCAGTGGGTGGTGGCGAACGCGGAGAACGGCGTCATGCTGGTACCGTCGCTGCTGCGCACAAACCATTTATTCAGATCCGCCGGTTTGGAACGAAACTCGCTGTCGCCCTGGATATACACTTCCTTGACGCGGCCACGGTCAATGAAATCATTGACGTAAGTGCCGCCCCACGCGCTGCTTAGCGTGGCAGTGACATCGCTGAGCGTCAGCCCGAGCGCCACGGCTTTGTTGTTGTCGATATCCACCTGCAACTGTGGCATTTGTGGCAAATCATTGGCGCGAACCGATTGCAGTTCCGGACTTTTGGCGGCCAGGGCCAGCAGTTCGGTGCGCAGTTTGAGTAAGTCCGCGCGGCTGGTGCCGCCGGTAGCCATCAGCTCAAAGGTGAAACCGTTGCTTTGCCCGAGCCCGTCCACGGAAGGCGGCGTCATGGCGATGACTTTTGCGTCGCGGATCACCGCCAGATCCCGCATCGCGCGACCGGCTACCGCCTGCGCGGTGTTTACGGCACCCGGACGTTCATCCCAGTTCTTCAGTGACACAAACGCCATCCCGGCATTCTGACCGCTGCCGCTGAAGTTAAAGCCGGTGATGGTGAATATGACGTTGGTATTGGCTTTCTCTTTGCCGAGGAACCACTCTGTAACACGGGAATTGACGGCTTCGGTACGGTTCGCTGTCGCCCCTGCGGGCAGGGTGTATTGCACCATGACTTCGCCCTGATCTTCAGACGGCAGGAAGCTGGTCGGCAGTTGCCACATCAGCACGCCCATCAGTGCGGCCATGGCGCCGTAAATCAGCGCCATCACCACCGGACGGCGCTGCACATGCGTCACGCCATTTTCGTAGCGTTGCTCAGTACGCGAATACAAACGGTTGAAGCCACCGAAGAAACCACGGGTAGCCTGTGGTTTATGGCGCAGAAACGCGCCGCACAGCGCCGGTGTCAGGGTCAGCGCCACCACCACGGAAAGTATCATGGCGGAAATAATGGTGACGGAGAACTGGCGGTAAATCACGCCGGTTGAGCCGCCGAAAAACGCCATCGGCAGGAACACGGCAGAGAGCACCAGCGCAATCGCCACCAGCGCGCCGGAGATTTCTCCCATCGACTTCTCGGTGGCCTCGCGGGCGGGAAGCCCTTCATCACGCATGATGCGCTCAACGTTTTCCACCACCACGATAGCGTCATCCACCAGCAGGCCGATGGCCAGCACCATCGCGAACAGCGTCAGGGTGTTAATGGAATAGCCGAACAGCGCCAGTACGCCGAACGTGCCGAGCAGTACCACCGGCACCGCCAGCGCGGGGATCAGCGTGGCGCGCAGATTCTGCATAAACAGATACATCACCACGATGACCAGCACGATGGCTTCGATCAGCGTTTTAATGACGTCTTCCACCGACACTTTAATAAATTCGGTGCTGTCTTTCGGATAGGCGACGTCATAACCTTTTGGCATGCTGCGCTGGTATTCGCTGATGGTGTTTTTCACCAGCGTGGCGGTATCGAGCGCGTTGGCACCCGGCGATAACATCACTGCCATACCCGCCGCCGGATGACCGTTCAGCTGTGAAGACGCGGTGTAATCTTCGCTGCCCATTTCGACGCGGGCGATATCACTGATGCGCACCACCGCGCCGCCGGTATTGCCTTTAACAATGATGTTACGGAACTGCTCCGGCGTTTGCAGACGTGATTGCGCACGCACCGTGGCGGTCAGTTGTTGTGAAGCGGAAGACGGCAGACCGCCAATTTTACCGGCGGAGATTTGCACGTTTTGCGCTTCGATGGCCGTTTCCACATCTGACGGCATCAGGTCATACGCCGCCAGTTTGGTGGGATCCAGCCAGATGCGCATGGCATATTCCGCACCAAACACCTGCAAGCTGCCGACGCCGCTGACGCGCGCCAGCGGATCCTGCATATTACTGACCAGCCAGTCGGCGATATCCGAGCTGCTGGTTTTGTCGGTTTTATCGTACACCGCCATGATCAGCAGGAAACTGGACTGCGACTTGGTGACCGTCACCCCGGCTTCCTGTACTTCCGTCGGCAGGCGTGATTCCGCCTGCTGGACTTTGTTCTGCACCTGCACCTGCGCGGTATCGGCATTGGTGCCCTGTTTGAAGGTGACGGTGATATCCACCGACCCGTCGGAACTGCTGCTGGAGCTGAAATACAGCAGATTATCCAGGCCGGTCAGTTGTTGTTCGATGACCTGCGTGACGCTGTTCTCCAGCGTTTCGGCGTTAGCCCCGGAATAGGTGGCTTTGATTTTCACTGAGGGAGGCGCGACGTCCGGATACTGCGCGACCGGCAGCGTGCGGATCGCCATAATTCCGGCCATCATGATCAAAATCGCAATCACCCAGGCAAAAACCGGGCGACGCACAAAGAAGCGGGAGAACATCAGGCGGCTCCTTCTGTGCTTTTCGCAGTGGCGGCGTTATTCACTTCAACCGGTTTCACCGTATCGCCCACCGTGACTTTGTCACTGCCTTCCACCAGCACGCGATCACCCGCCTGCAAACCTTTGACAATCAGCCAGTGGGTTCCGGTAGCCTCGCCGGTTTCGATATGACGTTGTTCGACTTTGTTGTCGGCGGTAACCACCAGCGCGGTGGCATCGCCTTTGGCATCCCGTGTCACACCTTGTTGCGGCGCGAGCACGGCATTTTCGACGACGCCTTCATCCACGTCAGCGCGGATAAACATCCCCGGCAGTAAAACGTGTTGCGGATTCGGGAACACGGCGCGCAGCGTGACCGAACCGGTGGCTTCATCGACCGCCACTTCGGTCAGTTCCAGACGACCTTTTTCGGGGTAGGTTGAACCGTCTTCAAGGGTGAGCGTGACACTTAAAGCATCGCTGTTCGTTGCCAGCGCGCGTTTACGCAGACTGAGCAAATCGGCGCTGGAACGGGTGAGATCCACGTACATTGAATCGAGATTTCGCACCGTCGCCAGCGCGGTGTCCTGCGCGGCAGAGACCAGCGCGCCCGGTGTAACGGAGGAAATGCCGATACGACCGGCAATCGGCGACGTGACCCGCGTCCAGTCGAGATTGATTTTGGCCGACTCCAGCGATGCGGCTTTTTCATCCACGCTGGCGCGGTCTTCTGCACAGGCCGATTGCGCATCTTCCGCATCCTGCTGCGACACGCCTTGCTCTTTCACCAGTACGGCATAACGGCGGGCTTTCTGGCAATCCGAGAGCACCAGCGCTTTGGCGCTTTTCAGTGCAGCGGCAGCCTGATCGTACGTCGCTTTATACGACGACGGATCAATCTGATACAGCGCCTGACCGGCTTTAACCCAGTCGCCTTCGGTGAATAAACGTTTTTGAATAATACCGCCGACCTGCGGCCGCACATCCGCCGTCAGTGTGGCGGTGGTCCGGCCGGTTAATTCGCTGACCAGATTGAACGATTGTGCTTTTAGCGTGACGACGCCCACTTCAGCGGGCGCGGCAGTGGGCTGAGCCGGTGGTGAATTATCGCAACCACTCAGCGCGATAAGTATCAATAAGCAGGAGAATCTTAAAGGCATTTTGGTGTCCGTAAATAATAAATAATATAATTAAAGGCAAAGGAGCCCCGGCTGTTTTATCGAAATAAAACAGTCAGGATCCCGTTAAAATTATTTAAAGATGTGCCGTTGTTTATAAATCAGGAATCATAAATCATGAATTTTCTTCGTGACCTCATTAATGTATTTAACCATCTGCTGATATATTTCCGGCGTGACCTCACCGTTATAGGCTTTCGTCCGTACGGTGATTTTTAAATTCTCAATGGCGTAAATTATTTCAGGTGCGGGCGGCGGGTTATTTTCAATCACGCGCTTTTTCATTTTTTCTTCTATGGCGCGGATTTCGTTTCTTCTTGCCGCCAGATATTCAGAACCGGCCGGTGTCATGGAAAACTGTTTTTTCCCGCCTTCTATTTCTGCGGCGGTGGCAAAGCCGTTGTCAACAATATGCGCCAGGATCGGGTAAATCACGCCGGGGCTGGGGATGTACACCCCCATAGAATAGCCTTCGATGGTTTTGATAATTTCGTAGCCATGCACCGGGTTTATCTGGATCAGATGCAACACAAACAGCGCCAGTTCCTGACGGGTGAACAGTTTGCTTTTACGCCGTACAGCAGGTTCGGTTTCGCTCATGATTTTTCTCCTTCGCTGATTGCCGACGACCTCAAGATATATCTTACAAGTTTGCAGGGCAAGACAGTGACGGAGCGGGAAACTAACGTAAGGATAGTGTTAATGCGTTGTTTTATAATGACTAAATCATGGTGGTGCTCTCAGGTTCGCCCCTGTTGCTGACACTTCTTAACAGTTCAGAACAGGGGTAACTGATTGATCTTGAGATAAACGGCGGAAAGATGCCGTAAACCTATTTTTGCCGTGTAAGCATTGCGAAAAAGTCCGGTTTTCAGCGGCAGTGGCGGCTTTTTATGGCATCTGAAACATCGGCGGCCAGTGCCGCAATCAGTTTCTGTTGCGCGGTGATAAGTTCCGGCACGCCACCCGTCACGGCAATCTGATGCTGTGAGCGACAGGTCAGCATTTTTTCATCTGCGTCAAAACGCAGTTGCCAGCGGGCTGTCAGACTGGCGTGACGTTGCGGCCAGGCATCCAGTTGCTGCACGGTTACGCGCAGGGTGATAACCGGTTTATCGGGCGGCGGTGTCAATTCGCGGATGTCTGTTGTATTCAGCGAGCGTTCAAGCTGCGCCGACAGCGCACTGCGTATTTCCTCCGGCAGCGGCGCGGCCCACAACGCGCTATCCGATATCACGATTTCGCCGTCACTTTTACGTATCACCAGTTGCGGCTGATTAAGCTGTTCAGGCACGGTCACCGGTTGTATGCGCAGCACAAATGCAGCCGGTGGTATCGCAGACGGCGCATTCTCCGCAGGTGTGATCAGGGTGTAATAATGAGGCGCAGGAGAGGCGCAACCGCTTAACCCCAGCAGGAGGCAAACCCCGGTTATCACGCGGATGACATTCATGGTTGCTCCTTATTTTCACTGTTTCTGCCGGCGATCAGCGCCTGTGGCTGGCGCGTGAGCAGGCCGGTGAGGGTGCGCAGGGAATATAATGTCCGCTGGAATTCGGCCAGCGTTTGCAACAGCGGAGAGTCCGCCGCCAGCAGGGTTTTCGCGCTGCCCATCGTCTGATCGAACTGGCGCAGGGTTTGCGTGGTTTGTGGCAGAACCTGACGGTTCACCTGAATCAGCGTCTGATTGAGGTTGCCCAGTGTGGCATTCAGATTGCTGCCAATCGACTCAATGGGCATTGTCGATAACTTGCCAATCAGTGTCGCGAGCTGTTCCTGCAGGTGATCAAAGCCGCCATTGAGTGTCGGGATCTGCAACGGACGCGCAGTCATATCAAAAGACACCGGCAGCGCCGAAGGCACAAAATCGAGCGAGATATACAACTGTCCGGTGAGCAGATTGCCGGTGCGCGCCTGCGCCCGCAGTCCGTGTTTCACCATGTCGCGCAGGAACGTGGCAGCCTGCTGCTGGCCGTCTTTTTCAGGTTTCGGCAGTTTCTCCTGCACATGCCCTAAGCGGTTCGGATACACCTCAATCGTCACCACCGAGATGAACCGCGAAGCGGCAGGGTCGTAATCGAGCTCAATCGCCGTGACTTTCCCGAGCTTCACGCTGGAAAACTCCACCGGCGCGCCGGTTTTCATGCCGCGCAGCGACTGCTGGAAGCGCAACTGCAACACCTGCGGCGTGCCGTCCGGCGGGGTCATTGCCGAGGCCTGATCGTCTGCCAGCGTATATACGCGGTGGCTGGCTGCCGGTTTTGCCGTGCTGTCGTCAGGTGGATTGGCAAACGCGATGCCCCCGGCAATCACCGACGCCATGGTCTGCGTTTTGATCTGCAAACCTTCAGAATCGAGCGATAAATCCACGCCGCTGGCATTCCAGAAACGGGTGGCGGAAGTGACGAACCGGTCATACGGCGCATCGATAAATACGTTCAGGCTGACGCCTTTGCCGTCAGGGCGCAGCGCATAGGAAGAGACCCGCCCGACCGGCACGCGGCGGTAATACACCGCCGAACCGATATCCAGTGAACCCAGATCGTCGGCCACCACTTCAAACTGTTTGCCGGGCATACCGTTGATCACCGCCGGGGGCGATTCCAGTCCCTGAAAGTCACTGCCGGATTTCTGCGATGTGCCGGTATCAAGGCTGATATACGCGCCGGAAAGCAGGGTATCGATACCCGATACGCCGCCCATGCCGATGCGCGGACGCACGACCCAAAAACGGGTGTCTTCTCTGGGCAGATTTTCGGCGTTTTTCATCAGTGAAACGGTGACCAGCACGCGGCGGCTGTCGGGGCTGAGCGAAATCGATTTCACCCGCCCGACCGTGACGTCTTTGTATTTCACTTCGGTTTTACCGGCTTCTAATCCGCTGGCGGTCTGAAAAGTAATGGAGATTTCCGGGCCGGTATCCGCCCAGACCTGTAACAACAAAAACAAACCCACTGATGCCGCTATGGCGGGCACCAGCCAGATCAGCGAGGGGCGAAAACGGCGCGGGACAATGTCCGGCGGGGGTGAAGCGTGTTCAGTCATTATTCTGATTTTCCCAGAGCAAACGCGGGTCGAACTTCAGGGCAGCCAGCAGGGTGAAGATCACCACTGCGCCAAAAAAAACAATACCGATGCGCGGTTCGGCAGTGCTGAGGCCGGGGAACTGCACCAGCGCTGCGATCATCGCGACCACCATCACATCGAGCATCGACCAGTAACCGATATGTTCCGTCAGGCGGAACAGGCGCGAGCGACGAAGCTGACCGGAAGCGGGACGTCGTTGTACCGCGATCAGCAGCCCGCCGAGGATCAGGAACTTGGCACACGGCACGACAATGCTGGCGGTAAAAATGATTGCTGCGATGATGTAATCACCGGCATCCCAGAACCCGGCAATACCGCCCAGAATGGTGCTTTCACTGCCGCGACCGGCAAAACTGTTGTACATCACCGGCAGTAAATTGGCGGGCAGATACAGCAACAGCCCGGTGAGCAGCAATGCCCATGACTGGCTGAGGCTGTCCGGCAATCGCGGATGCAGCGGCGCATGGCAGCGCGGACACGGCAACGCCCGCACGCCAGGCACCTGTTCGCAGGCCAGTCCGCAGACATGACAGCGCACGATGCCCTGCGTTAATGCGTGCGGAACCGGCGTCATTCGCGCTGGCCTTTCAGCGTTTTGAGGCTCCACAGCGGGTGGAAATCCTGATGGTTGATCACCGGCAATAACAGGCACAACCCGAGCAGCGCCCATGTGCCGGGGCCGGGGGTGATTTGCACCAGTCCCGAGAGTTTGATGGCGGCGATAAGAATGCTCAGCAACGCCACTTCCGCCATGCTCCAGGGCGCCAGCCCGGCCAGCAAACGCATCGCAGAAGCGAGCCCCGGCGCGGCTTTTTTCCGGCAGGCGTGCCATAACACCCAACCCAATAAGAGAATTTGCAGACACGGACAGACGATGATCAGCATGGCCAGCGGAATGGCCAGTGGCGATGCGTAGCTGTACGCCAGCGCCATCGCGGTTTGCCACAACGTTGCCGCCTGCACCTGACCATGAAACTGAATTTCCAGCACCGGAAAGGCATTGGCGATAATGAAAAACAGCGCGGCGGTAACCGTCAGCGCAAACCATTGTTCCAGACTCAGCCAGCTTCCCCGATACAGTACGGCACGGCAACGCTGGCAATGTGCGGCCTCGCCGGACCGCACAGGTTTTCGGGTATACAGACTGTCGCAATGTTTGCAAACGACCTGCTGCGGATAGATTTTCATGGTGATGTCCTGTGTCCTGCCGTCACTTATTTCAGTTGTGCCTGCAACTGTTCCGCGCCTTTATCCAGCCCGGTTTCGGCCGCACTCAGCGCACCCCAGGTCGCGCCAATGTTCAGCGAGTTCGGGTATTGCTTCGCGATATAAGCCTTCAGCAACTGATTTGAGGGGGCGTCATAAATTTCCACCGCATAACTCACGGAGCCGGTGAATGAACCCTGTTTGCCGCGCACTGACTGCACGATGTTGTACGGCCCGCCCATCAGATCAAAGCGGGTGAACGTGCCCAGAAACGCGGTGGTGGTTTGCGCGCCGGTGAGCGTCAGCCGGATGCGTAAGGTGCCTGGGGTAATAGCGTTGGTCAGCGGGAAACGCCCGCCGACACTTTTGCCGAACTGCTGCTGCATGTACGCCGCCAGTTGCTGTTTTTGCTCCGCCGTGACGTCATCAAACTGGGCATCCTTGCCCTGATAAATCACCACCGGATCGAGGATCGCGCGGCTGTATTTATTCCAGTCCGTCGGGGTGTTGTAGCTGTATGCGATATGGCCTGAATCGTCCTGGGTATCAGGTTTCATTTGTGGAGAAGAGGTGACCCCGGTGTAGGGCACAGGCTGGGTACTCGCGCACCCGGTGAGAAAACCCAAAGAAATCAAAGCCGCCAGAGAATAGCCGTGAACGGATGCAGACATTTTTCCTACCTTTTTAAGAATCGTCGCGGGACGTCGGTTTCGGTTTATTTCAAAACCGTACGGTACGGTTCATTTATGGAGTAATAAAATTCCCATGTCAAGAAAATGTACAGGTGGGTTTAGTTTTGAGGAGAAGGTCACAAGGCGTAAAAAAGGCGTCATGTTTGCACATGACGCCTTTGATGTTGTCCGTTCGGGCGTTATCGGTTAGAAATCGACGTTCACGCCCAACTGGAAGCTGCGACCCGGCATCACAGCCAGCGCTTTGTTGTACTCATCCTGATTGGTGGTTTCGGTCAGGGTGCGGCTGCTCAGATAATCCCAGTATTTGCGGTCGGTGATGTTATAAACGCCACCGCTGAGTTTCACGTTCTTCGCGACTTTCCAGTAGGCCGTTGCATCCACCATACCGTAGCCCGGCACATTCATGTATTCGGTGGTGGAACCCGTGATTGGCGTCCCGGCATTGGTGTAGCTCTGGCGGCTGGTCGCTTCGGCTTTTTTACCTTTCACGAAGGTGGCGGTCAGGGCGGTGCCGTAGATGCCGGATGGCGCATCCCATGCCACGCCAGCCACAAACTTCATTGGCGGCACGCTGTCGAGGTCAACATATTTGTCGCCATCGTAGCTGGATTTCGATTCACCCTTGGCATAACCCAGTGCGAAGGTGGTGCTCAGGCCATCAACGCTGCTGAACCAGGTACCGTAGTTAATTTTGGTACTCAGGTCGCCACCGTAGATAAAGGCTTCATCGCGGTTTTCTGCCTGATAAATCGTATAAATATTGGATGGCACATTGGTGAACATACCCGGGCTGCCCGCGCGGGTGTAACGGGTGTTAGCAATGAAGTTTTTGTAGGTGTTATAGAAGAGAGAAGTCTTGAAGGTCACGCCTTCCGTGGCTTCGCCTTTCATGCCCCATTCAAAGTTATTGCTGGTTTCGGTTTTCAGATTAGTGTTACCGATCAGCGCGTACTGACCACGTCCTGCATAGTTAGAACCGAGGTTCCAGGAGCCGTAAAGCTGGCTGGCATCCGGGAACTGGGCACCGCGCTGGTACTGCAGGTAAGTCATCAGCTTAGGGGTGATGTCATAGGTGAAGGCCAGTGATGGCAGGGCCTGTGTATCGGAGTTGGCTTTACCGTACAGGGTGGAAACCTGATCTTCAGAAACAATGCTGTTGGACAAGTCTGACAGGTTTTCTGCCTTGGTATTCTGATACGCGACACGCACCGCAGGCACCACAGAGAAGTTATGGCCGTCGAGGTCAAACTTAATGGTGTCTTGCAGGAAGCCGCCGAGGATATACGTCCGGCTGTTAGCTTCCGGCTGCATGATAGTCGTGAAAGCACTTTGATCCGGGCTTTCGCGGAACGGACGTTCAGTGTTGGACACGCGGCCGTTGATACCGGCACTCAGCTCATGGCGACCCAGCGTTTTTAGCCAGCTGGTCTCCGCGCCGTAAGTGTTCACGTCATAGTTTGAGTAGACGTTCATCATCTGCTTACTTTCGTTTGGCAGATAGGTGTTGTCGTGTGCCTGAGTGTACTGGTAATACACTTTCGAGACGATGGCATCCACGTAATCGTTGAATGGCGTCCATTCATCTTTCAGGCTCGCGCCCCAGCGGCGGGTGTTACTTTGCTGTTGTGCGGTACCCAGAATCGCGCTGCCAGCATTGTTCCAGGTATCGTAATGGGTGTGGTTCACTTTCTCGTAGTAATCGAGGGTGCCGGTGATTTTATGCGCATCATTCGGCTGCCAGATGACCGACGTCATAATGGCGTCAGAGTGCCAGTTGGCCGGATACGCATCGAGCGTATCGCTGTTGTTGCTGGTTTCCTGGCCGTCGCGGCGGCTGATGGCGATCAGGCCCCGCAGGGTTTCGTCACCGGCGGCAGCGGTGATGCCGTTGTGCCAGGAACGATCCGAAGAATCATAATCAGACTGGTAACCGAAATAGACTTCCTTGCCCGGACGCAGGTAATCGTCGGCAGATTTTGGCAGGAAGGAAACGGCACCGCCGATGGAGGTGTTGGCGCGATCGGCTGATGTGGCGCCGGATTCAATATCCACCTGACCGTAAATATACGGGTCGATGTAATCGCGGCCAATACCAAAGGTATTCAGGCCCGCACGGCTGACGTAGCTGCGCCCGGTAGCGTTTGGCTGCGGAATACCGTCGACGTCAATACCGACGCGGTTGCTTTCCAGGCCACGGATGTTATAGCCGGTATAACCGCTGCGGTCGAAGCCGCTTTTGCCATTGCCGGAGCCGCCACTCGCGCCGGTCGCGGTGATCAGCGGCTCATAACGCATGATAGTGCCGAAATCATTACCGCCTTTTCGCTGCATTTCTGCCGCCGTGATGGTGGTTTTCGAGCCTGGTTTTTTATCCGGCATCGTTTCGGTGACAGTCATGACTTCTTCATTGTTCTGCGCCAGATCCTGCGCGGTACGCACCGCCGGTTTTTTTTTGATGGCTTCAGAAGATTGCGTATTGCTTGCTGTGAGATCGGTATTGTCTTTAACGGCTTCCGCTGCATTTACGTTAAAGGTGGTGGTGAGAATCGTCCCCATGAAAATGACGTTTTTCACCAAACCCTGCTGTGTAAAGGATTTGAACATTTGTTATAAGTCCTGGACTAATTTTTTTAAGTTCTGCTCGCATTTACTGCCTTTCGACAAATCAGACGCGCTGGTCATCTGCATGCAATTCTTCCGTGAAAAGGCCATTGTCCTTATAAAATATGGGTTTATTTAACATCCGCACCCATTTCGGCTTCGTGAGAATGATAATGATACTGATAATTGTTATCAACAAAATGATAAAAAAAATGTAGTTCTTAACGAAATCTTTGCAATTCGTCTTTCGAAACGGGCCAGGGGGGCGCGGCTTTACAAGCCGGAAAGGCATGGTTAGAGTGGGTACAAATAGAAACTGTACCGTACAGTTAAGGAGTGAAAATGAAGGTACGTACTGAGGCCAGAAGGGATGCCATTGTGGATGCCGCGGCGGAATTATTTCAGGAGTGCGGCTACGAGCGTGCTTCGATGAATGAGCTTGCCCGGCGGCTTGGCGGATCAAAAGCCACACTTTACAATTACTTTCCCTCCAAAGAATCGCTGCTGGTGGCGGTGGTTAAAGCCTACGCCACCGGGCATCTTTCCGATGCCGTTGACGGGCTTTCCGCCCCCTTGCCTGATCTGCCGCTGGAAACGGTGCTGACCCGTTTTGGTGAAAGAATGTTGCTGGTGCTGACCAACGACGGTACCGCGCTGGCGGTATACCGGATGGTGATTGCCGAAGCCGGGCGTTCTGACATCGGCATGTTGTTTCACGATGCCGGTCCGGGTGAAGCCATCGAATCACTGGCGGCATTTTTAGCGCTGGCGATGCAAAAAGGGCAACTCGGCAATGCTGATGCCGATTTGCGCGCGCGCCAGTTTCTGGCGCTGGTGACGGCGCAAACCAATATGCGTTTGTACCAGAGCGACCCTGCGCCACTGGACGTCATCGAGATCAAGCAACTGGTGAAAAACGCCGTCGAGATGTTCCTGTACGGCGCCGTGCGCTAGCCATTCTTCCTCCTGCCACTGCAATCCGAAGCCATCCACGCGATGGCTTTTTTGTTTTTCCTTACACTTTCCGGGATTGCAGAAAACATGACTAAGATATATCTTTCGGCAAACCTTATCGCAAAAGAGAGAACGTGATGGCACAACATCGCACTGAAACCCCTGCCGCAAACCTGCCGGTCCGGGTCAAAAACGAACTGGTTTTCCGTCATATCACGGTAAAAAGCAGTGAAACGATTTCCGGCTGTTTTAAACGCATTGTATTAAACGGCGACGAGCTGACCGGGTTTACGTCACGCGGCTTCGATGACCACATCAAACTGTTTTTCCCGGCGAATCCGGGGGATGTCATTACACCACCCACCGCCACCGAAGAAGGGATCGTGTGGGGCGAAGGGCCGCGTCCGCTGAACCGCGAATACACGCCGCTGCATTACGATGCACAGACCAACGAACTGACGCTGGATTTCTATATTCACGACGGGGGTGTCGCCAGCGAATGGGCGGCGGGTGCGAAGCCGGGCGATAAACTGATCATCGGCGGGCCACGTGGTTCACTGATCATCCCGACCACCTATAAATGGCAGTTGTATGTCTGCGATGAAACCGGTCTTCCGGCGGTGAAACGCCGTCTGCGTGAGCTGAAACAGGCGGCGTCTGACGCCAAAATCACCGTGCTGGTGAAAGTGAAAGACGTGAGTTGCGTCAGCTATTTAGATGATGAACAAGACTTCAACATTGAATGGATTGTCAGCGATGAGCACAACGGTTATCAGGAAGATGACGCGGCGGTTAAAAAACTGAAAAGCCTGCCCCTGCCGGAAAGTGATTACTACATCTGGGTCACCGGTGAAGGGAAATTCGCCAAAGGGCTGAATGATTATTTCGTGGAAACCCGTGGATTGGATGCGAACCTGGTGCGTTGTGTGGCCTATTGGCATAATAAATAACGATGATGAATCATAAACACCGCCGCGAAAGAATGTTCGAAACGGGGGATATCCGCCTGCTGATGCTGCATTTTTTGCAGCGGCGTCCCGCCCACGGTTATGAGCTGATCAAGGCCATCGAAGAATTATCCAAAGGTGAATACACGCCGAGCGCCAGTATCATTTATCCGAACCTGACCTTTTTAGAAGAACAGGGGTTGATTTCGGCCAGCCAGGAAGAGGGCGGTAAGAAGCAATATGCGATTACACCGGAAGGTTCGCAATCGCTGGCTGAACAGGGAGAGCTGCTCGGCTCAGTGACGGAGAAACTGCATTCGCTGGCGATTTTATCCAACAATCGCAGCATTCCTGAAATGCAGCGCGCGATAAACAATATCCGCATGGCGCTGAACCTGCGGCTGGCGAAAGGCCCCATCGGACAGGAGACACTGTATAAAATCACCGATGCGTTAGACCGGGCAACAAAAGAAATCGAGCGCAGTTAGCCGTACCTCAGAAAGCAAAAAGCCTCCGGATGGAGGCTTTACTGCCCCGGTATTGTCACTTATCTTCCGGCCACGGGGTCAGTATTTCATAACCATCTTTCGTCACCGCAATCATATGTTCCCATTGTGCGGACAACGAATGATCTTTAGTCACCACGGTCCAGCCATCGGGCAGGACTTTGTTTTGTTTTTTACCGGCATTGAGCATCGGCTCGATGGTAAATAACATGCCTTCCTGCAATACCAGCCCGTGACCTTGCTCGCCATAATGCAGCACCTGCGGATCTTCGTGATAACCCATGCCGATGCCGTGGCCGCAATACTCTTCCACAATGGAAAACCCTTCGCGTTTCGCGACAGTGGCAATCGCATGGCCGACGTCGCCGAGCGTTGCGCCGGGACGTACCACTGCAATACCGGCCATCATTGCTTCATAGGTGGTATCCACCAGACGGCGCGCCATAATGCCGGGTTCACCAGCGTAATACATACGACTGGTATCGCCGTACCAGCCGTCTTTGATCAGCGCCACGTCGATGTTAACAATGTCGCCTTTTTTTAGCGCCTTATCGGAAGGAATGCCGTGACAAATCACGTGGTTGACGGAGGTGCAGGTGGTTTTCTGATAGCCGTGATAACCGATATTGGCCGGTATCGCCTGCAATTCGTTGACGATAAAATCGTGGCAGATGCGGTCCAGTTCGTTAGTCGTAACGCCTGGCACTACGTACGGCGTGATCATATGCAACACGCGCGCCGCCAGTTTACCGGCGATACGGGCTTTATCGATGCCTTCCGGCGTTTTGACCATGCGGTTATTGTTGACGAAATACCTGCTGTCTAAACCATTATTCATTGCTTGCCTTCCTGTGTGTGCCACCCACGTTTAACAGCGTGCGGATACTTCCGGTGTTTTCTTCAGATTCCATGCTGCACTGCACCAGCAATTGCGAAATCTGGCTGTGCGTCATATCAGGATGGGTTTCCATCAGCATGCCAATCTTCATCCAGTGCTCGGCCTGTGCGTTCATCGAACGCGTATAAGCCATGCTGGCAATACGCAAATTCTCGTGCATCAGTTCTGAAATCTTAATGATACCCATGGGCTTGCCTCGGTAGTATACGAATCATATATGTTTTATATACTACGCAAAGCGAAAACGAAACTCAACCGGCGTGTTTCATGACACCTTTCGGAAAATGGCGTATATTGTGTTGATTTTTCAATCTCTTATCCCAAATTTCAAATCCAAAAGGTTCACATGAAATCTACAAGTAAGTTACTTATCGGCCTTGTCTGTGTCATGGCGCTTTCTGGCTGCGCGCGTACCGAGCCGGTAACGACGCCGCATACCACGCTGGCAACCCATAATTCAGAAAGTCAGATCAGAACCGCTATTATCGACGCAGGGCAAAAACGTGGCTGGATAATGACGGATGGCGCACCGGGCGTGATTAACGGTCATCTGAATAACCGTGAACACAAAGCAGATATCCGTATTACCTATGACACCCGCGGCTACACCATTAATTATGTCGGCAGCACCAATCTGCTGGCCGGGAAAGGCGAGATTCACCGCAGTTACAACCATTGGGTGAATAATCTCGACAATGATATTCAGATTCGCCTGGCGTCCAGTGCCACAAAATAATTAAGTGTTAAGGGGCGGGTTATTGGCTCTTAACAGAAAGTAAAACGCCCCCGCTGAACAGACGGGGGCGTTTTCGCTATATGGCCGGGTTTAGTGGCGCTTACTGGCCCGAGGACTCTTTTTTCATCGCGTCTTTGGACATGGAATCTTTCGACATGCTGTCTTTCTTCATGTGATCTTTCGACATGCAGTCTTTGCCCATACTGTCTTTCGCCATAGTGTCTTTGCTCATGCTGTCTTTTTTCATGCAGTCTTTTGACATATGGCCCATGGTGTCTTTCTTCGCCATTGCGTCAGCGGCATAGGTGGTGCTCACTGCGCCCATCATCAGGCAAGCAGACATCATCATTATGGTTAACTTTTTCATGGTAAATCCTTCTCTATAGGTTTGATGTACAAAGGGTGTTGTGGAGAGTGTTCAGCTTCCGCCGAACCAGTTGTAGCCCTGATCTTCCCAGTAGCCACCGGTAAATTTATTGGTAATTTCAATCACTTCGATGTGTTTCGGATTCTTGTAGCCGAGTTTGGTCGGCATCCTCAGCTTCATCGGGAAGCCGTATTGTCGCGGCAAAATCTGGCCGTCATAGGTCAGCGCCAGCAGGGTTTGCGGATGCAGTGCCGTCGCCATATCGATACTGGTGTAATACGCGTCGGCGCATTTAAAACTGACATATTCCGCCGTGAGATCTGCCCCGATCAGGCGCAGAAAATCGCCGAACGGCACGCCGCCCCATTTACCAATCGCGCTCCAGCCTTCGACACAAATGTGTCGCGTCACCTGACTGACCTGCGCCATTTTGTACAGCGTCGGCAGTGACCATTCGCGTTTATCCAGCGCCAGACCGGCGATTTTCAGGCGGTAAGCGTTGCCGTCGACTTGTGGCGCGTCGTCTTCGGCGTAAAAAGCGTTAAACGGAAACGGACGGGTGATCATCGATTCGGCATACACCGGCGCGAGGCGCGTTGAACCGAACAGCCAGCCCTGCACGCGGTCATTGAAACCGGAGATTTTGCCCAGCGCATTTTCCACGCTGGCGTTATCGCTGATATCGCAACCGGTCAGCATCGCCACGCCGCCGAGTGTCAGTCCGCGTTGTAAAAACAGGCGGCGGGAGGGCGCATCCAGTTCGCGGATAATCTGTTTTTTCGCTTCCTGTAAAATCGCTTCGCTGTCGGAAGGACTGAAAATCTGGCTGAGGGTTCTTTTAACGATGTTTTTCATCATGTCTTCCTTAACGCCCGCGGATCATGGCAATCAGGGTTTTCGGCACCAGCGCCACCATCACGATATGCAACACCACAAATCCCACCAGTGAAGCCATCGCCAGAAAATGCACATAACGCGCGGTATCAAAGCCGCCCATCAGTTCGCGCAGCAGCGGGAATTGCACCGATTTCCACACCACCAGCCCGGAAAGCACCAGCACGATGCCGTCGAACATCACGAACACATACGCCGCGCGTTGCACCATGTTGTAGTGCCGTAAATCGTCGTGTTTCAGCTTGCCACGCAGGGCAGCCCGCAAATCATTGAAGATGCCGCGTGGCGTCAGCGGCCAGAATTTCTGTTTCATCCGGCCGGTAAAAATGTTCATCAGCAGATAAAACAGGCCGTTAAAACCGAACAACCACATACCGGCGAAATGCCACTGAATACCGCCGCCGAGCCAGCCACCCAGTGTCATCGCTGGCGGGAAATCAAAATCAAACAGGGGTGATGCGTTATAAATCTGCCAGCCACTGGTCACCATAATCAGCACCGCCAGCGCATTCAGCCAGTGGGTCAGCCGCAGCCACAAAGGGTGCACCGTGGCCGGTTTGGATTTTGCCTGATGAGGTAATTCCGTGTGTATTGTCATAATGAAGTCCGGCTGTCCGCCCTGTGATGTAGCGAGTATTGAGCGGATTTGTTCCCCGAGACCTCACGCAAAGTTAAATAAAATGTGATAACTCGCAGACGGTTGCTTGTGTAGACTCAAACCATTAGGAAACGCCACGTTTTGGGATAACACATGGATAAGACGAAGAAGATCCTGATCGTCGAAGATGACGGGGATATCGCAGAACTGCTCAGCCTGCATCTGCGTGATGAAGGTTATGAGATTACCCACGCTGCCGACGGCAATCTGGGGGTGGCACATCTGGAGAAGGGCGGCTGGGACGCGCTGATCCTCGATCTGATGCTGCCGGGCGTTGATGGCCTGGAAATCTGCCGCCGTGCGCGCAATATGACGCGGTATACGCCGATCATTATTATCAGCGCGCGTTCCAGCGAAGTACATCGCGTGCTCGGGCTGGAACTGGGCGCGGACGATTATCTGGCGAAACCGTTCTCTATGCTGGAACTGGTGGCGCGGGTCAAGGCGCTGTTCCGGCGGCAGGAAGCGATGAGCCGTAATCTGAAAATGGATGCCGGAACGCTGAGCTTTTCCGGGCTGGTGATCGACCCGATTGCGCGTGACGTGATGCTCAATCATCAGTCTGTCGAGCTGACGCCCCGCGAGTTTGACCTGTTATATTTCTTTGCCAAAAATCCCGGCAAAGTATTCTCGCGACTCAGCCTGTTAAATCAGGTCTGGGGCTATGAACACGAAGGGTATGAACATACGGTGAACACCCATATCAACCGGCTGCGCATCAAGATAGAAACCAATCCGGCCGAGCCGGAACGGATTCTGACCGTGTGGGGAAAAGGCTATAAATTCGTGTCCTCTTCTGAGGCGTCACAAGGGTAAATCATGAAAAATCTCACGCTGGCGCAAAGACTGACTCTGGTGTTTATGGTGCTGCTGATCGCCTGCTGTGCGCTTTCCGGCTATATGCAGGTGCGTTCCAGCAACCAGTACAGCCAGTCGGTGATCCAGCGTCTGTCGGCCAATCTGGCGACGCAGATCGCGGCGAATAATCCGCTGCTCAGTCAGGGCGACTGGGATCCCAAAGCGGTCCATACGCTGTTTGATCAGCTGATGGCGGTGAATCCGAGCGTTGAGGTGTATCTGCTCGACAAAGACGGCAATATCGTCGGCAATGCGGCGCCTCCGGGACGCTTGCAACAGCAGAAAATCGATTTAGCACCGGTGAATGCGCTGCTGCACGGCGCGAAAATGCCGGTATATGGCGACAATCCGCGTGACCCGCAAACCCCTCAGGTATTCAGCGCCGCGCCGTTGCAGGTAGACGGTGTGACCAAAGGCTATGTGTATATCGTGCTTCTCGGCGATGAATACACCGCACTGACCAGCGACGCGCAGTATCAGTCGGCGATTTCTCTGGCGCTGCGGTCTATGGGGCTGGTGGCGCTGTTTGGCCTGCTGGCGGGTGCGCTGGCGTTCCGTTGGGTGACGCGCCCGGTGCGTAAACTCACGGGGCAGATTGCACAACTCGATTCCGGCGGCATGGACGCAATTCAGGCGCTGGCGAAAACGGATACTCCGGCCGGTGCCGCCCGCGATGAAGTCACGCAGTTACAACAGGCGTTTGTCGCGCTGGCAAAACGTATCGACCAGCAATGGCAAAGCCTGATGGTGCAGGATCAGCAGCGGCGGGAATTTATCGCCAATATTTCTCATGACCTGCGCACGCCGCTGACCTCCCTGCATGGCTATCTGGAAACGTTGTCGGTGAAAGCTGAACATCTGACCAACGAAGACCGGCAGCGTTATCTGAATATTGCCCTGACGCAAAGTAAAAAAGTCGGGCGGCTGGCGCAGGAATTATTTGAACTGGCGCGGCTGGAATATGGCGTGGTGAAACCGCAGAAAGAACCTTTCTCGCTGAGTGAGCTGGTGCAGGATGTTTTCCAGAAATTTGAACTGGCGACCGAAACGCGCGGGCAAAAATTACTGGCGGATATCACGCCGGGTATTCCGCTGGTGAATGCCGATTTAGGCATGATTGAACGGGTGCTGACTAATCTGCTGGATAATGCGATTCGTTTTACACCGGAAGGCGGCGTAATCGAAATAAAACTGTGGAAACAGGAAGGGCAGGTGATGGTACAACTGAAAGACAGCGGACAAGGCATTGCGCCGGAGCTGAAAGACAGCCTGTTTGTGCGTCCGTCAATCCTCAGTACCAATAAACACCGTGCTGGCGGGCTGGGGCTGATGATCGTGCGCCGTATTCTGCAACTCCACGGCAGCGATATCCGGCTGATTGAACAACCGAAACACGGTGCCTGTTTTCAGTTTTCCGTACCTGTTTAAATTCCTGATTTTTAATTTCCGTCAGGGTATGAATGCCGTGGCGGAATTAACGTAATGTTTCGTCATTAAGTTATTGTGATGTATTCATTAGTGTTAAATAATTATTATTTTTTTGATATAAACCAAAAAGGTTTAGCGCGTGAATTTAAACGGTACTTTTTGATCTTCGGCAGTAAATATATATTCAATCCGGCGATGAAAATAATTTTCTCATTATGTGGAATATTTATTTACCTGGATAAAAATATGTCTAAGAAAGAAAGCCATCCTCAAAATAATAACGTGCACGACCTCCGGTCTGCGATTGCATTTTTAGAAAGCCTGCCAGGCGAAATGGTCAGTACCGATGTGGAAGTGGATCCGCATGCGGAACTCTCCGGCGTGTACCGCTATGTCGGTGCCGGGGGAACCTGTGAACGTCCGACCCGTAAAGGCCCGGCGATGATGTTTAACACCATCAAAGGTTTTCCGGGGGTGCGTGTGGTCACCGGCCTGATGTCTACCCGCGAACGTGTGGGCTATCTGCTGAACTGTGCGCCGGAAAAACTCGGTTTTCTGCTGAAAGATTCGGTGAAAAACGCCATCGCGCCCGTGGTTGTGGATCGCGGCACGGCACCCTGTCAGGAAGTGACGTATCTGGCGGATGATCCGAATTTTGACCTGCGCACCTTGCTGCCTGCACCGACCAATACCGAAGAAGATGCCGGTCCGTATTTCACCATGGGCATGTGCTATGCCTCTGATCCTGAAACCAAAGAATCCGACATTACCATCCACCGCCTGTGCATTCAGAGCCGCGACGAACTGTCGATGTGGCTGACCCCGGGTCGCCATATTGATGCTTTCCGCGAAAAAGCCGAGCGTGCGGGTAAACCGCTGCCGATTTCCATCAGCATCGGCGTTGATCCGGCGATTGAGATTGCCGCCTGCTTCGAGCCACCCACCACGCCGCTGGGCTTCAACGAACTGAGCATTGCCGGTGCATTACGCGGGAAAGCGGTGGAACTGACGTACTGTGTTTCCATCGACGAAAAAGCCATTGCCCACGCCGAAATCGTGATTGAAGGCGAACTGCTGCCGGACGTGCGTGTCCGTGAAGATCAGAACACCAACACCGGCAAAGCGATGCCTGAATTCCCGGGCTATACCGGTGAAGCCAAAGCCGCGCTGCCGGTGATTAAGGTGAAAGCGGTGACGCATCGCCGCAATCCTATCCTGCAAACCACGCTTGGCCCGAGCGGCGAACACGTCAGCATGGCCGGTATTCCGACCGAAGCCAGTATTCTGGATATGATCGACCGCGCCATGCCGGGACGTGTGCTGAATGTGCATGCGCACACCTCCGGTGGCGGTAAGTTACTGGCGGTGCTGCAATTTAAAAAATCCTCACCGGTGGATGAAGGCCGTCAGAGACAAGCCGCGCTGCTGGCGTTTGCAGCCTTTTCCGAGCTGAAACACGTGATTCTGGTGGATGAGGATGTGGATATTTTCGATACCGATGACATCCTGTGGGCGATGCAAACCCGCTATCAGGGCGACGTGGATACCGTCACCATTCCGGGTGTGCGCTGCCATCCGCTGGATCCTTCGCAACATCCAGCCTACAGCCCAGGTATTTTGCAGGAAGGTATGTCATGCAAAACTATTTTCGACTGCACAGTGCCGTTTCATCTGAAAGCCCATTTCGAACGTTCCAAATTTAAAGACGTCGATGTGAAGAAATTCCTGCCTGATTTTAAATATTAATATTATGTGCCCTTCATACTTCGCATTGCAGTGCGAAGTATGAAGGGCGGAGAGGTGAAATGAAGAGAAGGCGGATAATTGTCGGCATCAGCGGGGCTTCGGGATTTCAGTATGGAATGAAGGCACTGGAAATATTGCGCGATATCGATATCGACGTGCACCTGATTATCAGTAAAGGTGCCGAAGTGACACGTAGTCTCGAAACCGATATCGGGCGGCAGGATGTGATCCGGCTGGCCGATGACGTGCATTCCATTAATAATCTTGGGGCGTCGGTATCCAGTGGTTCTTTTAAAACCATCGGGATGATTATCGCGCCGTGTTCGATGAACACTCTGGGGTCTGTTGCTCACGGACTCACCAGTAACTTACTGACACGCGCCGCAGATGTCGTATTAAAAGAGCGGCGCAGGTTAGTATTAATGGTCAGAGAAACGCCGTTGAATCTGTCGCATCTGAAAAATATGCAGGCGGTGACGGAAATGGGCGGGATTATTTTCCCGCCGGTTCCCGCCCTGTACCATAAACCTGAAAGCGTGGATGATATTATTCACCACAGCGTGGCACGTGCTCTGGATTTATTTGACCTGGATGTTGGCAATATTAAGCGCTGGGGCGAAGACCGATAAACAGCACAGAGCGAAATACCTCAAATTTGTGGAGTTAACATGTTAATTGGACCTATTGTTAACAGCGGTGCCATTATTCTTGGCGGCCTGTTAGGGGGCTTTCTTGGCGTAAAAATGCCAGAGCGCTTGCGAACCTCGCTGCCCCAGACCTTCGGTTTGTGCTCGATGGCGCTTGGCGTCGTACTGCTGGTGAAAATGCACAGCATGCCGGTAGTGATTTTATCGGTGATCCTCGGTGCGGCTATCGGAGAACTGTTTTATCTCGAACGCTATATTGCCCGTCTTGGGAATATGGCACGCGGTATCGCTTCGAAATTTGCGCCGGATACCGGCATGGACCATAACGTTTTTACCGAGAAATTCGTGGCGATTATTGTGCTGTTTTGCGCCAGTGGCACCGGGATTATCGGGGCGATGACCGAAGGCATGACGCATGATCCGAACATCCTGTTCGTAAAAGCCATCATGGATTTATTCACAGCTGCGATTTTTGCTACGGTGCTGGGTTATGCCGTTGCACTGATTTTTATTCCGCAGTGGATTGTGCAGTTTCTTATCGCCTCGGCAGCGGTGTCTATTTTGCCGCTGACCAATGCTGAAATGATGGGTGATTTCACCGCAGCAGGCGGTTTTATTATGCTGGCGGCCGGTTTTCGCATCAGCGGAATTAAATCTATCGCAGTAGGAAATTTATTACCGGCGTTAATTCTGGTCATGCCCATTTCCCACTACTGGAGCCTGTTTATCCACTGACGGATGTCCGCACAAGCCACTTCCCCGTGAAGTGGCTTTTTGTATACTGGACGTCACGCGGCCAGACTGACAGGAAGGGAAAGAAAGATGGATCTCAAAAGAATGCGCTATTTCTGTACCATCGCTGAGCAGGGCTCGATCAGCAAAGCGGCGAAAGTGCTGAATATCGCACAGCCTCCGCTCGGAAAACGCCTGCATGAGCTGGAAGAAGAAATCGGTTCGCCGCTGTTTATCCGCACCAGCAAACAAATGGTACTCACTGAAGCCGGACGCTTTCTGTATCGCAAAACCAGCGACATCCTCAATCAGGTTAACAGCGTCACCAGACAAGCCATCGATATCGCCTCGCAAAAAAAACGCCCGGTGCGTATCGGCGTTTCTTACCTTTATCTGCGCTATTTCAACACCGTTTTTCTTGAGCTGTACCGCAAAAACCCGGACTGGGATCCGAACATTTTAGTGTCCGAATCGACCAGTCTGGAAGAGCTGGTGATGAACAAAACGCTGGATATGGCGATGATCCAGACGCCAGCCGACGTGCGTTCTTTCTACGTGCGTGAATTCGAGCCGATAAAACTGGTCGCGGTGGTGTCCGGCGAACTGGCGAGCACGCTGCCGGAACGTACGCTTTCTTTTGCTGATCTCTCCGGTTTCCCGCTGGTGATGCTGCACCGCATGGGCGGCGAGGGGACGTATGAAGTGCTGCTCAACCGACTGTATGAAGAAGTGAAAGACGTGAATGTGATCATGAAAGTGTCCGAACCCCGGATGGTGATCGAGATGTTCCGCGACGGTCTGGTCGGTGCGGCGCTGATGCCGGAATCTGAAGTGGGTGAGAGCCGTCACTTCCGCAGCTTTGAAATCGAACAGAAGGGGAAACTTTTCCGTCCGGCCATTATTACCCTGCACACTGAAAAAGATTCTTTTTTGCCCGAGGCGTAGATTTTGTAAAGTCAGGAAAGAGTGAACTATAATCCCCACTCTTCATGCTGACTGGACGACCAGAGACTCAGCCATACTGATGCAGGGACGACCTTGCGTGTTTTAAGGACATTTTATGGCCTGGGTTTATCTGCTTTTCGCCGGTATTTTCGAAGTGGTCTGGTCGACCGCGATGAAAGAATCTCACGGTTTCACCCGTCTCATTCCCAGTATGCTTACGGTCTTCTTCATGATACTCAGCGTCGTTTTGCTGGCGATTTCCATGAAAACGCTGCCCCTCGGCACGTCTTACACCGTCTGGGTCGGCATCGGCGCTATCGGCGCTTTCATTCTCGGTGTTGTGATGTTTGGCGAAAGCCTTAATCCGCTGCGCGTCATCGCCGTCCTGCTGATTTTTTCAGGCGTAATTTTGCTGAAAGTAGCGACGAAAGGATAGAAGCGGCAACGCGGAACATGACAAAGCCGCTCTGTAAAAGGAGCGGCTTTTTTTACATCTTACTCACTGCGCTCAAAGAGAGTCCTGAATATCTGCTGAGAAACCGGCACCAGCCCGACTTTCAGGCCAAATGGTCTAAACAGTTTGTTGATGATGTCAGGCGTGTAATTTCCCTTATCATTTTCCACTTCTGATAGCGTCTTACGTGACACTGTCACTAGTTTCCCAAAGGCGTCTTGTTTTAACCCCAGCACCGTAATCCTCAGTGCTTTTAGTGCTTGTCCCTGCGTGATTTCACCCAAAAGTAACGCCCGCATGATGTCGAGCCGGGCTTGATTTCGGTCATTGGTGCTGACGGGTTTCGTCAGGTTCGACACTCTTCGCTGGGCTTGTTTTTTTCCCGTGGAAGATGTTTCTTCCTGAGCCAGCATTTGTCCGGCGTCACGCCGCACATGATTCGCCTCATTTTGTTTAGCCCGTATTTTATCAATGGTATTTCTCGCAGAGTTTGCGGCAATCTCTGGTTCTTTCATAACAACCCCCAGCGGCGTAACTTTTCAGGAATAAAACTGAAACTTATCGCGGGCATGTTCAAAATTTGCTGCGGTATGCCACGGGCTTCCAGCCGCTCTTTCAGTCCCGACAGTTGATGTGACGTGTTTTTAAGTGCCGAAAGTAATGTTTCTGCCGGGACAAGATCATCGAGTGATTGTGCAATGCCGGGATAATCGTATTCACCGCCGATTTCCAACGGAGCCTTCCATTTCGTCGTTCTGGCAATACCTTCCGGATCGGCTTTCATCGGCGCAAAATCGTAGATTGGTGCAAGCCGGATGCTGCGTTCATCTTTCAGGAAAGAGGTGTTACGCCCATGATTATCGCTGTTACCAAAAATAATATTGAGCAGATCTCGTCGTACCCATTCAGTCACAAACCCCGGGATATCAAAATCAAAACCTTGTTCTGTCACCATATGACTGTGTGAAATCTTATCGATCAGTGCACGGAGGGTTTCTTCATGATACAGCGTCACACTGGGCGCTTTGCGCAGGAGTGAATAGACTGATTCCATTCCGAAACGTCTGATAAGTCCTTCCTCTTCAAAAGAAATATCAAAACGCGGAAGCCAGAGTGACGGATAAGTCAGCCCTTCTTCCAGCCGCATGTTTTGCGTCGGGATCGTGTCAAACCCCATGGCTTCAAGCTCATGGTAGAAATAGAATTCTGCCCGAAGAATATTGCAGTCTACCTCTGTTCTTGCGCCACGGGGATATTTGACCAAATAGGGAATGTCCCGGTTGGCAGTGTCATTCTGGTAGGTATCAATCCAGATTTGCTGTTCCTGACTACAACGCAGCAACAGCTTTGGTGCTTCGCCCCCGGCGCCTGTCGCGCCACCGGCAGCCGCACCGCGTTGTTGTGCGTAGTCCAGAAAGTCACCCGCCCGGTTTTTAACATCTTCTATAGTGAAGAAAAGTTTTTCAGCCAGCGGATTATATTCCGGTAATGATTCTTTTATGCGCAGATTGCCAACAGGGGACAAGGTGCCATGTTTGAGCAAAATGAAATTTTGCTGATCGGCTGTCAGTCCTTCGAGATCGAGATAGTTTGCCCAATAGCGGCGACTTGAACCGCTGGGAATAATATCATCAAGAAACTTCAGCCAACCCCGCTCATCGTCACCATCAAAAAACAAAGAGACGGGGTGATTCAACGATGCGGCATGGTTATCGTCACGATCAAGGTTATCAATAGCGTAATCCGAATGATAATTCAGTTCGGTCAGACGATAGTTATTCTGCTCACTGCCGGGAAAAGTGATGTTAGCAATATCAACCCAGGTATTATTGAGGAAAGCTTGTAACGTTAAAAATTCCATATGGGCTCCCATTAGTGTATGAGTGGTATATTACTCATTATCCAATGAGAGTCCATTTAATGTTACCTAAATAACTCATTAAAGGTTTTTTAAAGCAATAATGAGTGATATCCCACTCATTATGTTTTTTACCCCAATGACAAAGCCGCTCTGTAAAAGGAGCGGCTTTTGTTTTTATCTCAGGACTTCAGCAAATCATTTGTACAACACGGCAGTGCCGTGAAGACGGTTCTGACCACCGGCTTCGATGATTTTATAAGAGGTTGCACCGGCGGCAGCGGCTTTAGCTGCGAAGGTGGATTCCAGGCCCTCTAATGTATTGCCAGAAGCAGATACAGTGCCGATTTCAGCGGCGAAGCTACCGAAAGAAACCGTGGCGAGTGCAGCAGCAACAACGAAAGTTTTGATAGATTTCATGATGTCATTCCTTCTCAATGTTTGTTTGGGGAAGGCCATGTGCCTTCGATGAGAAGAAGAATAACGCCGTGGGATTAGAATGAATAGCGAAGTGATTTGCTGATATTGGTTAAAATTTCTGAATAACATGTCAGGGGGCGAAATACCCCGTTTCCGGGGCATTTAATTCAGAACCGTTCTCCTTCCAGCATTGAATCACACAGCGCAAACACTTTGCCCCAGCCATCGCCTGAGGCCAGCAGTTGCTGGATGTGCAGGGCGACATCACTCCTGCGCACGCGGCCGTGAGCTTCGGTTTGGATCAGGTGCGCTTTGCCGGTCGCCTCACCGTTCATCAGGCCACCGGGACGAAGGATACATCCTTCGAGCGAGCTGGTTTGCAGCCAGCTTTCCGCCAGTGATTTCTCACGAACCGCCTGGCCGAACGCCTGTTTTGCCCGTGCGGATAACGTTGGCCAACTGTCGCCGCAACCGATAGACGTCACCAGCAACATCTGGCGGATGCCGGCTTGTTCTGCGGTATCAATGATCAGCCGGTTGGCAGTGTAATCGGCAAGTTTGCCACCCAGCGTTGACACGATTTGCGCGTCCGGACCGGCCATCTGGCAGGCCTGCAATACATCTGCGGAATTGAGTGCATCGCCTTCAATGACGGTCACGCCCTGTTCACGCAATACTGCGGCTTGTTCAGGGTTGCGGATCAGTGCCACTACCGGGCGATCCTGCGCCGTGAGCTTAACCAGTTCTGCGCCGACACCGCTGCCTGCGCCAAAAATCAGCAAAGTATTCAAGGTTGTTTCTCTCTCTCAGCCAGCATGGCGGGAAGGGCACGAAAAGCATTCAGCTGATCGGCAAGAAGCTGGCGATGGCTGTCGCGCCCGACGAAAACCTTGAGCATGGCATAACCGCAAGCGTTTAAAAACCAGACACTTGCTGTGCTCATTCCCATAAATGGCCGTTCAACCAGGGCAATATGCTGGCAGTGTGTGGCACGGATATGGCCGCTCATTCCGTGTTTACCGCGCAAATTAAAGTAGCCGTGACGATGCGTGCCGGTCGGCAATTCGCCGTGGAATTCGAGGATCAGATCCTCGTTATTCACCAGCGTTGTGACCTCGCCCCATGCCGTGATGTTGTCCCAGACCGCATCAAAATGCGTGCCTGCAAACAGATAACTTCCCGGCAGATTGCGGATCACCTCCAGCGGCGTGATGGCATATTCCCGGGCGATATCTTCGACAGTGCCGTCGGGCTGCGTGGCTAAAAAGTCGATCAGGGACTGAAGGTTATCCGTGTGCATGTGCGTCATTCCGTAAGGTCAGTTGAGGGATCAGTGTTTGTAAGGCCTGCAACATATTGCTGGCCCAGAACCGCCCGGCAGGCGTGAGATTAAAACGCGGGCCTTCGCTGTTCATCAGGCCGCACTGTTGCCATTGTTGCAACAGGGGTTCAAGCGGGAAGGGGTCTTCAACAATACGGCTGAGATCATAACGGCCCGCTTCGATGCCGCCCTGCAAATCCAGCCGCCAGCGGTGCTCGCGGGTCGTTGACGCTGTCATCATCATGATAGGTTTCGACCCGGCGTCCAGTTGCTGGTAATACGCTTCCAGACTGCGCGCCGTCATATACGACTGACCATCCAGATTGCCGCCCGCCCCGCTGCCAAAGGCCAGACAATCCGCGCCTTTTTTGATCAGCAAATTGTAGAGATTGCGCTCGCGGGTGTTGCGCGCCCAGTGACTGTTACTGATCTGATGCCAGGCATCACGCGCCAGAAACGCCTCGCCTTCGAGATAAAAATCGCGGCGCATGCTGACATCCGGCAGTGTAGTGCGTTTATTCCCGACCGCTTTGCCCAGCGGCGTGGAAGGCAGCAGGTTCAGCGCATAAAGATCAACGCCATCCAGCGGCAGGTCGCGGATAATCTGCAAATCTTCCCGCCAGCTCTCAGGCGTCTGCTCCGGCAATCCGAACATCAGGTCGCAGACCACGGCAGCCCGGTCACGTTCGCCGAGTTTACGCAGGAAACTGATGGCTTCGTCACGGTCCGCGCGGCGCCCCATTCGCTGGCGGATGCGCGTGTCAAAGGTCTGAATACCGATGGAAAAGCGGTTCGCACCGGCATCCAGACAGGCATCAATCCGTTCATCATCAAAGTTAAGAATACGTCCTTCGACGGTGATTTCGCAGTCCGGCGCCAGGGGTAAACTGCGGCGCAGCGTGGTGATAATCCGGTGCAGTTGTTTCGCGCTGAGCGCGGTCGGCGTGCCGCCACCAAAGTACACGGCGTGGACAGGGGCGGACTGATGCAGCGGCGAACCGGCTTCCTGCTCAATTTCGCGGATCAGATAATCGCAGTATTGTTCTGTGGCTTGCGCTTCCAGCTTGTTCTGGTAGAACCCGCAGAATGTACAGTGCGTGGCACAAAAAGGGATATGCAGATAGACCAGGCGCTTATTGGCCGCAAGTGTGCGCATGCAGAGCGCCTGCCACTGTGCAGGGACATCCTGCGGGGCGACGGGCTGCTGAGGTCGCCATGGCATCACTGCCCGCCGGTCGGGAAATGGCAGTCCCTGATCAGCGGCATAAAAACGCGAGAGGTCTAAGCTCATAGGGTTCTTCTTCTCCTGAAGAATCAATCATTCCCGAGCATTAAACGATAATGATTATCATTCGATCAAACCTAACCCGCGTTTTAGATGATCTGTATCAAGTTAAAAAGGATTACTGATCCAGTTCTGACTTACATTGATGCAACACGGCATCCATATCCCGATACGCCCAGTCCTGAACGTTATGTGTACTTACTGAGCGGCCAATAGACCCCACAGTGGCTTTATCAATCCAGTAGATACCCGCTGTTTCTCCATTTTTACTTACGGTCATTTCTTTCATTATATTGGCTGCATCATTTTCGGGTGTTCCGGTTTGATAGCCTTTTTGATTCAGGTTCTGACGTAAACAATAAGCAATGTCCCAGGGATGATTATTAATATAATCCACTGAAAAATTCTTTTCACCCGCACATGCTGATATCAGAAATATCAGCGTGAGTAATATTGGTTTCCTGAGCATAGTTATTCTCATCTCATTTTTCATTAGAGCTATTCCGGTTATTGATTCTCTCTTTTACCGGGCATGATGATATTGCTGCGCATATACCTCTGCGGACGCCCGATGATGAATATTATCGCGTTCCGGTACGAGCGCCAACAATTTAAAATTAGAAAATATGCGCATGGATTCTGCGTAATGTACGCATAAAAAATTCTTTATCCGGATGTTAAAATATTAACATCATCCTTATTTTTCAGCATCCCGTTGTCAAAGAGTTGAATTTAAGGACAGTATGAACCCATAACATGAGCCACCAGAATACGCTTATGTGAAAGCGGATGGTTAGAAAATAATGATATATTTATTAGCCTGATAGCGTGTTTTTCGGATATTTAGCGTTAAAATTCAACAGGAGTTATGATGAAAAAAGTATTAAGCGTAGTGGCTGTTATGGGCATCATGTTTGCTGTCAGTGCCTGTTCCAGTGACTATGTCATTTCAACCAATGACGGGCATATGATTACAACACATGGCAAGCCGGTGAAAGACAAAGATACCGGTCTGATCTCTTATAAAGATACTGATGGCAGTGTTCACCAGGTTCATCAGGGTGATGTAAAAGAGATTGTCGAAAAATAAGTGCGCTGGCACACGAACCGCCATTAATATCATTAATGGCGTCATCTGCAGGGTAAAAATATATATTTCTTTCTCAGAAAGTTATAGCCGATTGCCAGCCCGAAAAACATAAATCTCTCTTATGGTCTGGTTCAAGGGGAAATAGAGCACGTTTGCTGACATCGCTGATGCTGCTCGACGAGCCGACCACCTATCTTGATATCAGCCATCAGGTTGAGCTGATGAACCTGCTGCGCAGTCAGAATCAGCAGGGGAAAACGCGGGTGGCGGTGCTGCACGATTTGAATCAGGCCAGCCGCTATTGTGATTATCTGGTGATGATGGCGGCGGGCAAAATTATCGCGCAGGGCACGCCGGAAGAGGTGATGACACCCGAATTGCTGGCGCAGGTTTTTGATATCGATGTGCAAATCTACCCTGAACCGGCGTCGGGCAGGCCGATGTGTATTGTGCGGTGAAATGGGGTGTTATAGATTGTGGAGCGAGCGTCATGCTTTTTTGTCATTCAAACTTGTAAAATCTCGTGTTAAGTTAAATTTAAGGATGATGCTTCATGACCTTGCATGGAGAATTTGTCGTTAATGATGCGTGTTTTTTACCACTGAAGAGGTTCGGCGCAGGTACTTTCACCCTTCAGCATCGCAGTGATTTTATGGCTATTCGTCAGGCCTTGATGTCTACCCGGCAGACAGAATTACCCAATGGTTTAATGAGTTATGGAATGATAGAGGTGATCCTGAATGGGCAGGCGTCGTGTGACAACGGGATTTAGAATATTAATTGCAGTGGGCATTTACGTTCTGGTTTTTCTTATTCTGCGGCCTTCATCCCCGGTGACTAAAGAACAATATATCTTCTGGAATGACACAGCCGCGTTATTTGGAGAACCAGACGTTGAAGGCTTTATCGGATTGACGCTATTTATTATTTGTCCTGTTATCACAGTTATTTTGTATCAGGTGATCGTCAGGCTTTTACACTGGCATCTGAACAAACCCGATAAATGATGAATCCGTGGACATCATCAATGCGGCGAGATTAAACCCGCCGCGCATTTTCAAGATTTCTCCTTCTTTCTACTCCCATGCTCTGCCGCGTAAAAATATGGTTTTTCGTTGCCATTGTTTTCTCTCAGGTTGTGTTTATCAGCTACACTTTTGACACCCCTACAGCGCCAATCAAAAGAGCGCAAGATAACGAGAAAACATCATGATCATTTCTGCATCAACGGACTACCGCGCCGCGGCAAAAAGTAAACTGCCGCCATTCCTGTTTCATTACATCGACGGCGGCGCTTACAACGAGCATACACTCAGACGTAATACCGCCGATCTGGCCGACATCGCCTTGCGTCAGCGCATCCTCAAAAACATGTCCGATCTCAGTCTTGAGACACAACTGTTTGGCGAAAAACTGGCGATGCCCGTCGTGCTGGCACCGGTCGGTCTGACCGGTATGTACGCGCGACGCGGCGAAGTGCAGGCTGCCCGCGCGGCGGCGAAAAAAGGCATTCCTTTCACGCTTTCCACCGTCTCTGTCTGTCCGATTGAAGAGGTTGCACCGGCCATCGACCGGCCGATGTGGTTCCAGCTTTATGTGTTGAAAGACCGGGGTTTCATGCGCAATGCGCTGGAACGCGCGCAGGCGGCGGGGGTTAAAACGCTGGTGTTTACCGTGGATATGCCGACGCCCGGCGCACGTTATCGCGATGCGCATTCCGGCATGAGCGGTCCAAACGCCGCTGCACGCCGCATGTTGCAGGCGGTCATGCATCCGCAATGGGCCTGGGATGTGGGGCTGAATGGCAAACCGCATGATCTGGGTAATGTTTCCGCTTATCGCGGCAAACCCACCACGCTGGAGGATTATATCGGCTGGCTGGGCGCAAACTTCGACCCGTCGATTTCATGGAAAGATCTGGAATGGATCCGTGAGTTCTGGAAAGGCCCGATGATTATCAAAGGGATTCTGGATCCGGAAGATGCAAAAGACGCGGTGAAATTTGGTGCTGATGGCATTGTGGTCTCCAACCACGGCGGCCGTCAGCTTGACGGTGTGTTGTCCACCGCCCACGCACTGCCGGCTATTGCAGACGCGGTGAAAGGTGACATCACCATTCTCGCCGATTCCGGCATTCGCACCGGTCTGGACGTGGTCCGCATGATTGCGCTCGGTGCAGACAGCGTGCTGCTGGGCAGGGCGTTTGTGTATGCGCTGGCGGCGGCGGGCGAGGCCGGGGTCATTAATCTGCTGAACCTGATCGAAAAAGAAATGCGGGTAGCGATGACATTGACCGGGGCGAAATCCATTGCTGATATCAGTGGCGATTCGCTGGTTTACGGACGGAATCAGTTGCATCGCGCGACCTTGTAAAATGCAGAGGGCGCAACTTCCGTTTGAAGCCACGCCCTGTTTCATTACCCCACGCAATAGCCGTTTCTGCCTGCATGTTTGGCGTCATACAGCGCACCGTCGGCACGTTTGAGTAATTCCAGCGAAGTCATGCCCGGCGACCATTGCATAATGCCCTGGCTGACCGTCACCGTGTCTGCCACCTGTGATAAGGCGTGCGGGATAGCCGCCTGCGTTACGCTTTGCCTGATGCGTTCCGCGACGACCTCCGCATCATTCGCGGTGGCGCTGTGCAGCAGGATCACAAACTCCTCACCGCCATAACGGGCCACCAGATCGGCCGGTTGTCTTACGACCTGTTTAAAACACTCCGCGATGCCCACCAGACAAGTATCTCCGGCCTGATGGCCGTAATGGTCGTTGTATTTTTTGAAATAATCCACGTCAATCATGATCAGGGAAAAGGTGCCGCCCTGACGTTCCGTTTGCGCAATCAGTTGTTCAAGCTGATTATCAAGCTGGCGGCGGTTCGCTACGCCCGTCAGCGGATCATAATGCGCCAGATTATCCAGCTTGCTGACCAGCAACTGGTTGTCGCATTCCCGCCTGACAGAAAGGACAAACCAGCGGCTGAGCATAATACGCGCGCTTTCAAACAGGGCGCTGACGACAATCATCGCAGCGATTTCCAGAATCGGAATATCCGCTTTCAGCAGAACCAGATGAAAAAATAATGAAAACCACAGCGGTAATGTGAAGCTGTAAAGGATCGGCATGGTCGGGTACAGCGCAATCAGCGCCGTAAAAATCAGCATACAGAACAGCGGGAAGACCAGTTGTTGCTGCGTGTCACTGGCCAGCATGAAATGGAACACCACGGCCCAGAATAAACCGACCAGAAACGCCAGTATCATCGCGGGCGTACGTGAGCGTATGAAGCGCAGCACGGGCAAAAGAATGATAAAAAATACCAGGAAAATCAGGGCTAAATTATCCAGAACCGGACCGGAAACCGCCACGTCGGCGTTCGGATCCAGTAATACCCTGAACTGATGACGTCCGAATAAAAAAAGCACAAAACCAAGATTGGCGAGCAGCAACCAGATAGCGCTGATGCGCAGTGAGGCTTTTTTATAGTGATCCAGCAGGGCGTTAAACGCTGTGTCTTGCCGCGTGTGAGTGGTTTTTTGCATGGTTTTCCTTAACGTCGTCTTCGTGGATAGTGTAGACGAGGAAGAGTTTTTACTCCTCCCCCTGCGGAGGCCGGGAGGGGTTTTAAGGACGAAACGATGGCCAAAGCAGACATCAACTTCTTGATTTTTTTGTAATACCCCAACCCTCCCCTTCGCAGGGGAAGGCGTTGTCCGGTGTTCCCAGACAGGCAGCCAGTTGTTCCCCAGTTACGCCCGCGATGACCATCTCATTCACGGGGGGCGCAAAGGCAAACTCCCTTAACCATTGCTGCCTCGCCGCTTCCAGCCTGTCAGCGGGCCGCGCGCTAAGCGATTCCCGCAACACGCAGCGCTTTTCTTCCAGTGTCTCCGGGGTAATGCCGTCAATGATGGCCGGGATCTGCGCGATAAACGTATGGATAAACCCCAGCAGTGTTTCTGCGCTATACGTCGGCGATTGTAATGCAAACAAAATGCCGGACTGGCGGGCGGTCTGATGGAAACGGCAACTCACTACGTATCCGACATTTTTTTCGACGCGCAATTGCTGGAAGAATTTGGGTTCGAGGAACGACGCTAAAATCTGCGTGGCGGCCAGGCATTCAGCGGTGTTTTCCGCCAGCGGACAGAATAGCAATACCGCAGCATCGTCTCCGGCGGTCGTGAATTCATGCACTCCGCCTGACGAGCTGCTGACCACTTCCGGCAGTTTTGCCAGCAGGGTGCGTATCGCGATATCCGATGCCAGCTGATGCTGTTCCTGCTCAAACAGCCGTTTGCCTTGTGCCAGCGCGGCGGGAGAAGGCGCGCGCAGCAGTTCGAGCGCCGTGGCGAGCGTGCGCGTCGCCCATGCCTGAGAGCCGCTAAGTTGTAATAATCCGTTGCCCTGCGCACAGGTAAACACCAGAGAATGACCTGCATGGGCAGATTGCGCGCAAAGGGCGCGCAGGCTGGCGCGGGCGATACACGCCTGAAGTAAGGTCAGCGGGGCACCGGTGGTCAGGATGCTTTCCCCTGTTTTAAGCGTGATTCCGGCGGACGGGAGGTAAAACCTAAAAGGTGATTTCGTGACGTTGTCACATTGTGATTGCCATTCTTTAAAACTGACCGGCAGGGTGAAGCCTTTTACCGGGGTGTTTTGACCAGACACATCCGGCGCAATCCACAGCCGCGTCATGTTTTCCGGCTTTAACTCGCTGAGCAATATCTGCCAGCCGTTATGCGCGGCGGGCGGGAAATCCAGGGTGCGGGCGCGCAGTTGATCCAACGGCGTCAGGCGGCTGAAATCGCAATGCGCGAGGGCAATGTAATGTTGCAAATGCCCGGTGCCTAAAGCATGAATCTGTTGCAGCCAGTGGCAGAACAGTGTTTCCACACGTGCTCGTAAAGCAGGCGTGGTATTGCAGACGAGAAATTCAATACTGAGAATAGCGTCACTGTCGGATGCGTACGGCAGCGAAACCTGCACGCTGTCTGCCAGCGCCTGGGTTCGAAGTTGATCCAGCAAACTGCCCGGTGCTTCATCCGCCAGGAGCTGACGCAATAACGTCAGCGCGGGCGAGGGCGTGACCGGGAACGAAAAACGCAGTCGTGGTGACCCGTCAAGACGCAATTGCAGATGGCGTTCGTCGCGCAATACCAGAGGCTGAGCAGGCGCTGGCTGAGAACCGTTGCAGGCAACAAAGGCATTGCCGTAACGCTCTGCCAGCGTGGTCAGTTCAGCGACAGATTGCGGCCCCTGTAACCACAACGTGAGCTGCCCTGCGGTGAAGAATTGCTGATGATAGTCCGTCATTGCCTGTTGCAGAGCGGAAATATCCTCACCGAAAGCGGTACGGTTACCGACGTGAAAATCATGCAGTTGTGCCGGAGCCGCAAAGGCCAGACTCAGCGCCGCATTACAAAGGGAATCCGCATGACCGGTCAGCATGCGGTATTCGGCGTCGATCACCGCCACTTCCTGCTGCACGGCCTTCGTTGCCAGCAAAGGTTGCGCCAGCATGTCCGTCAGACGCGCCAGACCGTCTGCAAACTTTGCCGGTGTCATATCGAAAAACCACGCCGTCGAGGTGGCGTGCGTGCTGGCGTTGAGTCGCGCCCCTTCCGCCTGCGCCCACATCATCAGCCGTTCATCACCCTGAAACTCACGGCTTCCGGCAAACACGACGTGCTCGAACAGGTGCGCCAGACCGGGAAACGCGGGCGGTTCGTGATGACTTCCGGCATCCAAATGAATGAGTGCGGCAGCACGCGAGGCCTGCGGGTCATGAAGAATATTGACCCGCAATCCGTTAGCCAGTGTCAGGGTGTGTACGGCTGGCAGCATCAGACCCTCAGCCTTTAAAAATCAACTGCGAGTTCGCGCGGTTGCGGAACTGCAACTGATTGATCTGAATGTTGGTGCAGTTGGCCTGTTCGCGAGCTGCCACAATTTTGCCATGATGTTCGGATTTGGAGCACACCGGATCGGCGTTGTCGGCGTTGCCGGTGAGCATAAACGCCTGACAGCGGCAGCCGCCGAAGTCTTTCTCTTTTTCAGAACAGGAACGGCAGGGTTCCGGCATCCAGTCGAAGCCGCGGTATTTGTTAAAGCCGAACGAGTCGTACCAGATTTCCTGCAAGGTATTTTCCAGTACAGACGGGAATTCGACCGGCAACTGACGCGCGCTGTGGCACGGCAGCGCCATGCCTTCCGGCGTCACACTGAGGAATATCGCTCCCCAGCCGCCCATGCAGCCTTTCGGACGTTCTTCGTAATAATCGGGCGTCACAAACAGCAGGTTGGCCAGATTACCGGTGCCCGCCATTTTCTCGCGATACTGATGCACCACATTTTCGGCGCGGGCGATCTGCTCGCGGGTCGGCAATAGTCCTTCGCGGTTAAGCTGCGCCCAGCCGTAAAACTGACAGGTCGCCAGTTCAACGTCATCGGCTTCCAGCTCGATACTCAGGTCGATAATCTTGTCGATCTGGTCGATGTTATGGCGGTGCAGCACGAAGTTCAGCACCATCGGATAACCGTGGGCTTTCACCGCTTTTGCCATCTCCAGTTTTTGCCGGAAGGCTTTGGCGTTACCCGCCAGTGCGGCGTTCAGCGTTTCATCGCTGGCCTGAAAACTGATCTGGATATGATCCAGTCCGGCTTCGGCAAACGCATCGATTTTCTTCTCGGTCAGCCCGATACCGGACGTGATCAGGTTGGTGTAAAAACCGAGATCGCGGGCAGCGCGGATAAGCTCAGGCAAATCTTTACGCACCAATGGCTCGCCGCCGGAGAAACCGATTTGCACTGCACCCATTTCCCGCGCTTCTTCGAACACTTTGATCCACTGTGCGGTGGTCAGCTCTTTTTCCTGTTTGGCGAAATCAAGCGGGTTCGAGCAATACGGACATTGCAACGGGCAGCGGTAGGTCAGTTCGGCCAGCAGCCACAACGGTGGTTTGACCGCAGGTTTAAGCAGGTTCACGGAAGGTAATCCACTTTTGAGCATGGGCCTGAGCGAAGAAATCTTTGACGTCATCATTCACGCCACCGGCTTCCGGGAAGCGGGCATTCAGCTCATCGATGATATTGGCAATCGTCCGCTCGCCGTCGACCAGTTGCAAAATGAAGGTCGCGCTGTCGTTAAGTTTCGCCATCCCTTCCGGGTATAAAATCACGTGACAGTCCTGCGTTTTCTCAAACTGCATGCGGTAGCCGCGACGGAACATCGGCGTGTAGTGTTCGGTAATGGTGATCACAGAAGTCGTCCTTTATGCCAGACCGCCTGTTGCGTCACGCTGTGGTATGGCGGGCGGTTCAGTTCGTAAGCCATGCTCATGGCATCGAGCATGCTCCACAGAATGTCGAGTTTGAATTGCAGGATTTCCAGCATGCGCTGCTGTTTTTCGACGGTATCGCAGTATTCCAGCGCCAGTTGCAGGCCGTGTTCCACGTCGCGATTCGCCTGACTCAGACGGCTGCGGAAATAGCCATAACCTTCTTCCTCAATCCATTTGTAATGCTGCGGCCAGGTATCGAGACGAGCCTGATGGATTTGCGGGGCAAACAGTTCGGTCAGCGAGCTGCAGGCGGCTTCCTGCCAGACGGCGCGGCGGGCAAAGTTAACGTAAGCATCGACCGCAAAACGCACGCCCGGTAACACCCTTTCTTCTGAAAGCAGCACATCACGATCCAGACCGACCGCTTCCCCCAGTCGCAGCCAGGCTTCGATACCGCCTTCACTGCCGCCGTATCCGTCGTGATCGAGAATACGCTGCACCCATTTGCGTCGGGTTTGCGCATCCGGGCAATTGGCCATAATGGCCGCGTCTTTCAGCGGAATGCTGGTCTGATAATAGAACCGGTTCGCTACCCAGCCCTGAATTTGCTCGCGCGTCGCCTGACCATTGTGCATTGCAATATGGTACGGATGATGGATGTGATAAAACGCGCCTTTGGCCCGCAGCGCCTGTTCAAAAGCTTCCGGCGTCATCGGTGACGTCCGGTTTGAAGATGTCGTCATAATCGTTTTACCTAAAGTTCGATGCGCATCCCGTCCCAGCTGACTTCGATGTTTTGCTGCGTCAGTGCCTGCCGCTCGGCAGAGGCTTCATTGAGGATCGGGTTGGTATTATTAATATGGATGAGAATTTTGCGTTCTGCAGGAAGGGAAGACAGCAGGGCAATCAGTCCTTGTTCTTCGGCAAGGGCCAGATGGCCCATGTCTTTACCGGTATTGCGGCCGACGCCGGTGGTCGCCAGCTCGTTGTCCTGCCACAGCGTGCCGTCAATCAGCAGGCAATCGGCTTTATGCAGCCACTTCAGCAGTTCATCATCTGGCTCGCCCAGACCCGGTGCGTACAGCAGCGAGGTGCCGGTTTTCGTGTCTTCAATAAACAGCGCGATATTATGGCCGGGGAGCGGTTTGCCGCGGTATTTCGAATAAGGCGGCGCGTTACTCAGCAGCGGAATGGCCGTAAATTTCAGATTTGGGCACACCGCCACGGAGAAGCGCTTCTCCGGCCCGATAGCGTGGTGTTGCAGGCCGCCATTCCAGTGCGAAAGCATGGTGAAAATCGGGAAGCCGGTGGTGAGATCTTCATGCACTTCCGGCGTGCACCACACCTGATGCGGACAGCCTTCGCGTAAATTCAGCAGGCCGGTGCAGTGATCAATCTGGCTGTCGGTCAGGATGATGGAGCCGATGGCGGTACCGCGTAAAACGTCGTGTTTTATCAGTTCCGGCGTGGCGGCAATCTGGTGGCAAATGTCCGGTGAGGCGTTACACAGCACCCAGTCGGTGCCATTGTCGCTGACGGCAATTGACGACTGGGTCCGCGGAGAGGTTTTCATGGTGCCGTTGCGAACGCCCTGACAGTTGCTGCAATTGCAGTTCCACTGAGGGAAGCCGCCGCCTGCCGCGGAACCAAGTACGATAATCTGCATGTGAGAACCAGGGGGAAAGGGAAGGAAGATGCCCACAGTTAACCGTGGGCACAAGGGCTTAGCGGTTAGAAATGTACAGCGTCACTTCTAAGCCTAAACGCAGGTCTTCGAAAGAAGGTTTAGTCCACATAATTACGTCCTCTTGGTGATTACAGTTTTAAGTTCACTGCCGCTTTAATTGCGGCAGGTGATCGGCTTATTGTCAAATATCGCTGGTTTGGCAAAGAAAATGTTGCGATGAGCTCAAACCGATATTGCCCTGTAAGCCACAGGGATTAGCGCAAAATGCCGGATGAAAAACTATTCACCCCACGTTTGCTTTAATACTTTCAGCCAGTTACGGCAGGCGATTTTTTCGATCAATACGTCGCCGTAACCCGCATCAGACATGGCCTGAATCAGTAACGGCAATCCGGCGACATCGCCGAGGACATCCGGCACATTGATGCCGTCGAAATCCGAACCAAAACCGACATTTTCTTCGCCCAGTTTACCAAGAAGGTTATCAAGATGTTTAACAATTTCGGTGATTGGGGTGTCACCGTTACGTTTTCCATCTGCCCGCAGAAACGCTGTGCCGAAATTAACGCCAACAAAGCCGTCGCTTTCCGCAATGGCAGCCAGTTGTTTATCGGTCAGGTTGCGCGGTTGCGGGCATAGCGCATGCACATTGGAATGGGTGGCAACCAGCGGTGCATCGGTGAGTTTTGCCGTCTGCCAGAAGGCCTTTTCGTTCATGTGCGAGACATCGAACAAGATCCTTTTCCGGTTACACTCACGCAGCAATCCAAGCCCGGCGGGCGTCAGACCCTCACCGGTATCCGGCGAACCCGGAAAATCGCCTTTCACGCCGGTCCCAAACTGATTGGGTAAATTCCACAGAGGCCCGATGCTGCGCAGCCCTTTTTCATACCAGAGTTCCAGCCGCGAGAAGTCATCTCCCAGCGCTTCCGCGCCTTCAATATGCATCACCATTGCCAGCACGCCGTGAGCGATACACTGCTCAATTTCGGCGACCGTCCGGCAGATTTTTGCCCGCCCGGATGACTGTGTTTCGATACGTTCCAGCAGTGAAATCTGCGCCTGTGTGATGGCTAACGCGTCATGAGGCACAGCCGGAGAATTTGGCTTCAGTTGTGGCATATACGAATCAGGTGGTACGAAAATGGCAAATAAGCCACCCGCGAAGCCACCGAGGCGACAACGCCTGAGATCGAGATGTCCTTCCAGTGAGCCATCAAGAAACAGGGCAGCAGGATCTGCTGCATCATGCAGCCACAGGCGCAGTAACAGGTCGTTATGACCGTCGAAGACAGGGGGATGTGGAATGGTGTTCATGATGTTAATGGTACTTTATAAAAGCACGAAAATGTATGCGGAATATGTAATGGTTTGTTTGGGTGATGTTAAGTGATTTGACTGACTTGTTTTCATGTGGAGGTGAAAGAAAAATACGGCTTTGACCTTTTGTCTGCTGGTCAGGCAAATCTCAGTCAGCTCCCTCCCCTGCGAAGGGGAGGGTTGGGGTGGGGTATTAAGGTCAAAATCCAATAGTTAAAGTGTGCTTTTACAAAGAATTAGCCATTAAAACCCCCTCCCAACCTCCCCCTTCGCAGGGGGAGGAGCAAACAGAAAAACATTCTGCATTTGAATTATTGCTGCGGCCTCAGCAAATCAGAAACTATAGCTCGCCGTCACCGACACATTCCTTGGTTCGCCGTAGACCACATACTGGTTCACGCTGGTGTCATATTCTTTGTCAAACAGATTATTCACGTTGGCCTGCACCGCCAGTTGTCTGGTGACCTGATAACGACTGAACAGGTTAACCAGCGCGTAGCTGCCTTGTTCCGCATAACGGGTGCCGTTGCCGCTTGGGCCCGGAACGGTATCCCAGACGTGGGTCTGCCAGTTCACGCCACCGCCGACGGTCAGATCCTGCAACATCGGCAGACGGTAGCTGGAGAACAGTTTTAGCTGGGTGCGCGGCAGTTGCGGATTAACTGCATCGCCATTTTCATCTTCTGCAATGTAACGGGTACCGCCGAACGTCATCTGCCAGTTATCGGTCAGCGCGCCGTTCACTTCAAATTCCACGCCGCGGCTGACGGTGCCGTTTTTTCCTTCATAGGCGGTATCGGTTGTGCCAGGAATAATGCGGCCGGTGCTTTGTGCCACGTTGTCCAGCTCCGCGCGGAAGATAGAAACCGACGCGGTCAGACGGCTGTTGAACCAGTCAGATTTTACGCCCGCTTCGTAGTTTTTGCCGATGACCGGTGAAAGGTAGCCGCCGTTGATATCGCGGTAAGTTTGCGGCTGGAACACTGAGGTGTAGCTCGCATAGGTCGACCAGGTATCGTTGATGTCGAACACCAGACCTGCGTACGGCGTGATGTTGTTCTTCTCGATCTGGTCGGTGAGCGTGTGAGAATTCCAGTTGGTGTAGCGTGCGCCAACGATCAGGTGCAGCGGATCCGCCAGTGAAAGACGCGTAGCCACGTAAGCCGATTTCTGACGGATAACATTTTCTTCCGCCAGCGCGCGCGGACCCCAGTCAGTTTCAGGGAACTGACCGTTGAAATCGTTAAAATTGCCCAGTTCTTCGGTTGAGATATTGGCAAATGAACTGTAATAGGTGTTCTGCTGTTTGCTGTAACTCACGCCGGTCATCAGCTCATGCTGACGGCCAAACAGTTCATACGGGCCGCTGGCAAAGGCATCTACACCATCGACTTTACGTTTACCGGTGTTATAACCGGTTCCCGCCACCACCGGATAACCGGCATAAGCGGATTCGCCGACGCCGGTAGTTTTATCGAATGTCCCGTCGATATACATCATCTTACTGTCGATATGGGATTCGGTATGGGTGCCGTTCAGTGTGGCCTGCCAGCCGTTATCGAACGATTGCTTCAGGGTGGTGAACAGCTTAGTCGTTTCTTTATCGCTGTACGCCCAGTCCGGTGCGGAGTTAAAGCCGCGACGATAATCGGTTTTGCTGCCGTCCAGATACCAGCGCGGCATACCGCCCCAGGTCGGGCTGTCGGTGTTGGTTTGCTGGAATTCGTAGCCTGCGGAAAGCAGGGTGGAATCGGTGAGGTCGGCATCAACGGTGGCATAGACGAATTTTTTGGTGGCGCCGTAGCGTTCAACGTAGCTGTTTTTGTCCTGATAACCGGTGATCAGGCGGCCACGTACGCTGCCGGATTCGTTCAGCGGTGTGGATAAATCTGCCACGTAACGTTGTTTATTCCAGCTACCGTAAGTAGCAGAAACATTGCCGGTGAATTCTTTGCTGTCGGCGTGTTTACGCACCTGATTGACGGATGCTGACGGGTTGCCGGGGCCGGTCATCAGACCGGTTGCACCGCGCACCACTTCGATACGTTCATAAATCGCCGTGTCAGACTGGGAATCACCCAGATCCCAGCGCGGGTCGAAGGTGGTCGGAATGTTATCGACCATGTAGTTGTCGATCAGAAAGCCACGCGCGTAATAAGTACGGCGGTCGAGATCCGAGACGCTTTCCTGAATACCGGTGGTGTTTCTCAGCACATCACCCAGAGATTGCAGTTGCTGATCCTGCATACGTTGCTTGCTGATGATACTGACGGATTGCGGAATATCGCGCGCCGTCAGGGCCATTTTTGTGCCCGCAGTGGTGACCGGAACACTGTAATCGGTGGCGGCAGTCTCCGCGACCCCGGCGCTATTATTCTCACCGGTCACGACAACGGTATCGCCCGCCGTTTTTTTAGCGGGAGTTTCTGCGGCATAAGCAGAATGCAAAGACGACGAAATTAACAATGCGATCACTGAAAGTGAAAGCTTCTTTCCTGAATTATTATGAATATTTTGCTTATTGTTCCTGACAACGCAATTCCCTGAAAAGACACACATAACTATTCTCCACACGGTTATTTTTTTATTTTTTAGGCCACGGCATTTTTGTATGAATACGGCTTTATCTGCATGAGCAAATCCCGCCAGAATCCCCCGGAACAAGGGCTGGACAAGATAAAATGGTCATGGTTAATAAAGCGAATGAGAATAATACGCATTGGGTTTAACGATGTAAATAAATATTACAGACAGGGGGAGGAGCAAAGATAAAACACTCTGTTGTTGAATTTAAGATCCTGCGGGCGATTCAGAAAGCTTGCTGAATGAGAGGTTGCAGACCTGAGGCTGCAATCCCGAAATGAAGGCACCGCGCAGCGGCAAGATTTCCAGCCTGTCGCTGTGCTACCTGAAACATAGCCAGCGAGCGATAGCGCGTGTTGAAAAAGCGAAGGGAGATCCAAGAGGGAAAAAGCACTTTTCCCTCTTGGTCGGTTTCGGCGCAGCGCGTTAAGTGATCGCAGCACTTGAGAAACCGAAATTGTCCCGGTCCGGACCTCACGGCAAGTGAGAAACCAAAATTTTCCAGATCAAGCCCCCTCACGGCGAGTGAGACCAATTTGCCATTAAAAACCCACCTTTTAGCCATTAAGAAATCTAGACATCTAAACGTTCGTTTTGTAGAGTGTCACCACCTGCCGGATTAACGTTTGATTCGGCTAAGAAAAATACAACGGCGGTGACACAATGTTCAGTAACGTTAAAATCCTCGACGGCGGCATGGGGCGCGAACTGGCCCGGATGGGCGCTCCTTTTCGTCAGCCTGAATGGTCTGCGCTGGCACTGATGGAGGCTCCGGAATTTGTGCGAGCCGCTCACGATGCTTTTATTGCTGCCGGTTCTCAGGTCATCACCACCAACAGTTACGCCGTGGTGCCGTTCCATATTAGTGAAGATGTTTTTGTGGAGCAGGGCGCGGCGCTGATTGCGCTTTCCGGCAAGCTGGCGCGGGAAGCAGCGGATGCTGCACCGGCTGATGTGCTGGTCGCGGGTTCACTTCCTCCGGTTCTCGGGTCTTATCGTCCGGATCTGTTCGAACCGGTGGCAGCCAAAAAATTACTGCAAGTGCTGTTGAATAATCTGACGGACAGCGTCGATGTCTGGCTGGCCGAAACGCAAAGCTCTGTGGCGGAAGTCGAAGCCGTGCGTGAGGTGCTCGGCGATGACCCGCGTCCGCTGTGGCTGTCTTTTACCTTGCAGGACAATCTTGATGAAAATGGCAATGCGCTGCTGCGCTCCGGCGAATCAGTTGATGATGCCGTAAACGGCGCATTACGGATTTCTGCCGGTGCGGTGCTGTTCAATTGCAGCCGGCCTGAAGTGATGGCCACGGCGGTGAAAACCGCGCGTGCCGCACTGACGGCGCAGGGATCTGCGCTTGATATCGGCGTGTATGCCAATGCCTTCGAACCTTCCGATAATCAGCGCGGTGCCAATGAAGGGCTGAGCAAAATGCGTCAGGACACCGATCCTGCCGGATACCTGGATTTCGCGAAAGACTGGGTGGCGCAGGGTGCCACCATGGTCGGGGGATGTTGCGGGATCGGGCCGGAACACATCGCCGCGCTTAAGCAGGCCTTTGCTAAATAACATCCATAAAAAGAATAAAACGCACATTAATTCTGAAGATGCATTCTTCGCAGACAGGGGAAAAACATGATTGATCGTCGTTCGTTTATCAAAAGTGCGGGGGCACTTTCCGTTGCTGCGGCTACCCACTCTTTGTGGCTGGGCAATGCCTTTGCTGCGGAGGCAGAAAAGCCGAAAAAAGGCGGGCATCTGGTTGTTGGTGTGGATAACGCTTCCAGCACTGACCGTCTGGATCCGGCATTCTGGTTCGAAACTTACATGTATTTCGTCGGTTCTCAGATGTTTAACAATCTGGTGGAAATCGACGAAAACGCCAGACTGGCCCCCTCGCTGGCTGAAGCCTGGGCCTCAACCGACGGCAGCAAAACCTGGGTGCTGAAAATTCGCCAGGGCGTGCAGTTCCACGATGGCCGCTCGCTGGGCGCGAAAGATGTGGTGTACTCCCTGAATCACCATCGTGGTGAGAAATCCACCTCGCCGGTGAAAGGTTATCTCGATACCGTCAGTTCAATTGAAGCCACCGGCGACCATGAAGTCACGATTAAACTGACCGCGCCGGACGTTGAATTCGTCTGGCTGCTGAGCGCCGTGCATTTCGCCATTACCGCTGAAAATGAAAACTTTGACAAAGGCATCGGTACCGGCGCATTTATCCTTGAGAAATTCCAGCCGGGCGTCTCTACGCTGACTAAACGCAATCCGAACTACTGGAACAGCGAACGCGGGCATGTCGATTCTGTCGAAACGCTGGCGATGAATGATTCAACGGCCCGTGTGGCGGCACTGGTCAGTGGTTCGGCACAATTGATTAACCGTGTGAATCCGCGCATCGTCAGCCGCATCGAACGTATGCCGAACCTGAAACTGGTGCGCGCCAAAGACAGTATGATTTATACCTTCCCGGGGCTGTCGAATCTGGCGCCGTTCGATAATGTTGATGGCCGTCTGGCGCTTAAATACGCCATCGATCGTCAGAAAATTATCGATACCGTGCTCGGCGGCTACGCCAGCGTCGCGAACGATAACCCGATTTTCCCGTCGAACCGTTACTTCGCGAAAGACATTCCGCAACGTCCGTACGACCCTGAAAAAGCCCAGTTCCACTGGAAGAAATCCGGGTTCAGCGGCCCGCTGACCCTGAACGTTGCCGATGCCGGTTTCCCTGGTGCGGTTGATGCCGGTCAGCTTTATCAGCAATCCGCCGCCAAAGCTGGCATTAATCTGAATGTGGTGCGCGTGCCGGACGATGCGTTCTGGAATGATATCTGGCAGAAGAAAGCCTTCGTGTCGTCGAACTGGGCGAACCGTCCGACCGCCGATGCGCTGCTCTCGCTGGTATTCACCAGCCAGTCTTCATGGAACGAATCCGCGTGGCACGTTCCGGCTTTCGATGCGATGGTCAAAGCCGCGCGCGGTGAAGCGGACGAAGCGCGCCGCAAACAGATTTACCATGACATTCAGGTGATGCTGGTTGATCAGGGCAGCGAGATCATTCCGCTGTATGCCGATGCACTCGACGGTTGTTCCGCCAAAATCAAAGGGTTCACGTCCGTTCCGGGGATGCCGCTGAGCGGTAACCGTGCGGCAGAGAAAGTCTGGATCGAAGGCTGAACCGGGTAAAAATATGTCTGACTTATCTGCACAACAGAAAGCGACTCAACGGCCTGCGGGCCGTTTTTCGCAACCTCATTCCAGCTTGCTGAGCATGGTGCTGATACGCCTGTTTTATGGCGTGCTGGTGGTGCTGGCAGTTTCCGTGCTGATTTTTGCCGGTGTGCAACTGCTGCCGGGCAATGCTGCGACGGCGATCCTCGGCCAGAGCGCCACGCCGGATGCCATCCGCGAACTGAACTTGCAACTGGGGCTGGATAAACCGGCACTCAGCCGTTATCTGAGCTGGTTGGCCGGTGTGTTGCACGGCGATTTTGGCACCAGTTTCTCCACCCGTGAAGCCATCAGCGGCCCGCTGTTTACCCGCCTGGGCAACACGTTGTTTCTGGCCGGATGTACCGCCGCGATTGCGGTTCCGCTGGCGCTGCTGATCGGATTTATTTCCGTTCGTTATCAGGGCAGCGTAATTGATACGCTGCTCAACGCCATCACCCGCGCAACCGTCGCGCTGCCGGAGTTTTTCTCCGGCTATCTGCTGATCCTGATTTTTGCCATCACGCTGGCATGGGCGCCGAGCAACAGCAGTATTACGGCGGATATGCCGCTGGCAGCTAAACTCTCCGCCATTTCCCTGCCGTGTGCCACGCTGGTGCTGGCGATCCTTGGCCATATGAGCAACATGACCCGCGCCGCGCTGATTGCCGCGCAAAGTTCGGCGTATGTCGATACTGCGTTGCTCAAAGGGCTGTCGCCGTCGCGCATTTTGTGGCGTCACGTATTGCCCAATGCCGTGGGGCCGATCATCAACGTCGTGGCGATCAATCTGGCGTATCTGATGGTCGGTGTGGTGATTGTTGAGAACGTATTTGTTTATCCGGGACTCGGGCAGTACATGGTCGACAGCATCAGCAAACGTGATATTCCGGTGATGCAGGATTGCGCGTTGCTGCTGGCTGGCATTTATATCCTGCTGAATTTGCTGGCGGATGTGATGGCACTGGTCGCCAATCCGCGTTTACGCCACAACCGCTGAATCTTAGGAATTGCTGTAATGCCTGCATTAAAACCTGCTTCGATACTTGGCCTGCTGGTGCTGAGTCTGTTTATTCTGATCGCCATTTTTGCGCCGTGGCTGGCGCCTCACGCGCCGGATCAAACGCTCGGGATGTCCTGGGATTTACCAGGACCGGATTCCATTCTCGGCACGGATAATCTCGGACGTGATTTGCTCTCCCGCCTGATCTGGGGCACCCGCGTTTCCCTTGGGGTGACTGCGCTGGCGGCGCTGGTGGCGTTTATCGTCGGTTGTACGTTCGGGTTTATTGCCGGACTGCGCGGCGGCTGGCTGGATCAGGTGATTTCCCGCTGCAACGATATCGTCATGGCTATCCCGACGCTGATCCTGGCGCTGATTGTGCTGGCCGTCTTGCCAAAAACCATTCTGGTGCTGACGCTGGTGCTCGGCTTGCTGGAATCGACCCGTGTGCTGCGCGTGGCACGATCCCTCGCGGTGGATATCGGCGTGATGGAATTTGTTGATGTGGCGCGGCTGCGCGGCGAAAGCCTCGGCTGGATCCTCTGGCATGTGATCTTACCCAATGCGCTTCAGACGCTGATTGCCGAATTCGGCCTGCGTTTTATTTTTATTCTGCTGTTTCTTTCTGCGCTGTCATTCCTCGGGCTGGGTATTCAGCCACCCACCGCCGACTGGGGCGGACTGGCGCGCGATAACAAAGACGGTATTTTGTTTGGCGTCTGGGCGGCGCTGGTGCCGGGCGGCGCCATCGCGGTACTGGCGCTGGCGGTCAACGCCGTGGCGGACTGGCTGATGAGCGGTGAGCGTCGTGTGTGGGGGAAAAAAGCATGAATGAGCACTTACTGCATGTCGAAAACCTGCACGTGGTGTCGCAGGGTAAAAATCCGCGCACGCTGGTGGATGACGTCTCTTTCACGGTGAAGCAAGGCGAAGTGCTGGGGCTGATCGGCGAATCAGGCGCAGGTAAATCCACCATCGGACTGGCCATTCTCGGGCACTGTCGTCAGGGGATGCGCATTCAGTCCGGCAGAATTACATTCAGCGGACAGGAACTGACACAACTTTCTGACCGCCAGTTGCGGCAGGTGCGCGGCAGGCAGATTGCTTATGTCGCGCAGTCTGCCGGAGCAGCGTTTAACCCGGCGATCACGCTCGGTGAGCAGGTCATTGAGGCGGCGCTGAAACATAAAATTTATCCCCGCCAGCAAGCGCAGGCCAAAGCCATTGCGCTGTTTGAACAACTCGGCCTGCCGGATCCACAGGCATTTTATCAGCGTTATCCGCATCAGGTTTCCGGCGGTCAGTTACAGCGCGCGATGATTGCGATGGCACTGTGCGCCGGTCCTGAGTTGTTGATTTTCGATGAGCCGACCACCGCGCTGGATGTCACCACACAGCTCGGTGTGCTGAAAGCCATCAGCGATGTGATCCGCTTTTCCGGCGTCGCGGCGATTTACATCAGCCATGATCTGGCGGTCGTTGCGCAGATAAGCGATCACATCATGGTATTGCAGCACGGTAAAACGGTTGAACAGGCGGAAACGGCGCAACTGCTGAGCCAGCCGCAACAGGATTACACCCGCCGTTTGCTGCATGCGCAGGGCGGGAGCAAAACGCCGCAAACCGGCGATGCGCCGGTGGCGCTGGATCTCCGCAACATCAGTGCGCGCTATCATGCGCAGCCGGTGCTGCAAAACATTTCACTGAGCTTGCCGCGCGGGCGCACGCTGGCGGTGATCGGCGAATCCGGCTCGGGGAAATCTACGCTCGGCAAAGTGATTTGCGGACTGCTCACGCCGCAAACCGGTGAAGTCAGTCTGAATCAGCAAGTATTACCTGCCAGTTTGCGCCAGCGCAGCCGCGTTCAGTTGCGCGATGTGCAACTCATTCATCAGATCCCCGACACGGCGCTGAATCCTAAAGAGCGTATTGGCAGCCAGATTTCCCGTGTGCTGGCCTGCTTTACGTCGCTGAACCGCAGCCAGCGTGAGGCGCGGGTCAGTGAATTGCTGGCGCAGGTCGGATTACACGCTGAACTTGCGATGCGTTTCCCTGCCGCACTTTCCGGCGGGCAGAAACAGCGTGTGTGTATTGCGCGGGCGCTGGCGGCTGAGCCAAAAATTATCGTTTGTGACGAGCCAACGTCGGCACTCGATCCGTTAGTCGCCCGCGATGTCCTGGCGTTACTGCGCCAGATCCAGCAGGAAACCGGCATTGCTTACCTGTTTATCACCCACGATTTACAGGTGGTACGTGAAGTGGCGGACGAAGTCGCGGTGCTCAGACAAGGCGTGATTGTGCGCCACGGCCCGGTGGCATCTGCACTCGCCGAACCTCTGGACGATTACACCCGCGAGTTACTGCGTTCGGTGCCTGAAATGCGGGTGGGCTGGCTGGAGGAAATGTTTGCTAATTAATACTTGTCCTCCTGCCCGGCGCTTTTGTTGTGCTCCTCCCCTTCGCAGGGGAGGAAGCAAAATGGTCATCCTTATTTACACTTTCGCAATATTAACGTCACTAAAGATTCCCTTATTTATACCGATAACCCTTTTGAATTAAATAAATCATTAGAAAGTCGTTCCGCTATGTAACCAATATTTTGAATTTTTTTTCATGGTATTTGTTTTATTGGCCAGGAAATAAGGGAAATAAAATGTTTAAACTGATCAACAATATGCGTGTCGGCGCCCGTTTAGGGGCCGCATTCAGCCTTGTCATTTTGCTTTTAGTCATTGTCAGCGGGATTGCAATCACCAAAATAAGCAGCATTAACACCAGTATTGAACAAATAATCAGCGACCGGTACGTGAAAGTCCGGCTGGCATTTGATGTTCGCGACGGCGTAAACGACCAGATTAAATATCTGCGGGGTATCGTTATCGATACTAAAAATCCTGAACAGAATAAAAAGCGTTATTTACAACTGGATGACACGGTCAAAAAAACCAATTTAGCGATGGATAAAATCGCCGCGATCCAATCCACCGTGACGGGCAAGCAGAAAATTAAAACGTTGCAGGAAGCGGGTGAAACCTTCGAAACGGCGAAAGAGCAACTGATTGCCTTAGCCCGTGCCGGTGACATGGACGGCGCGACCGAATTTGTTCTGCGCAAACTCACCACCTCGCAAAATGCGTATCTGGATCTGGCAACCGCATTTGCCAACTCTCAGGATCAGCAGTTGCAGGCTGAAGGTAAAACAGCGATAGCAGATGGCGCCACCGCGATTCAACTGACGCTGATTTTCTCCGCGCTGGCGATTTTAATGGCGGCGGCGCTGGGCTATTTCCTGACGCGTTCGATCACCCGTCCATTGCATACCGCAGTCAAAGTGGCAGAAAACGTGGCGGCAGGGGATCTGACCACACAAATCCAGGTGATGTCGCAGGATGAAACCGGGCAGCTCATGCAGGGGCTGAAAAACATGAATGAAAACCTGCTGAAAATTGTGACCGAAGTGCGTGCCGGCACCAATGCCATCACCAGCGCGTCCAGCGAAATTGCAGCCGGAAACCTCGATTTGTCTTCCCGCACTGAACAGCAGGCCAGTTCGCTGGAAGAAACTGCGTCGGCGATGGAGCAGATGACCGCCACCGTGAAGCAGAACGCTGATAACGCGCGTCAGGCTAATCTGCTGGCCGCGCAGGCTTCCCGCGTGGCGGTGCAGGGTGGCGAAGTGGTGGGCGAAGTGGTGAATACAATGGAAGGTATCAACACTTCCTCGCGTAAAATCGTCGATATCATCGCAGTGATTGACGGCATTGCTTTCCAGACCAACATTCTGGCGCTGAACGCTGCCGTTGAAGCAGCGCGTGCCGGTGAGCAGGGCCGTGGATTTGCTGTCGTGGCTTCCGAAGTGCGCAATCTGGCGCAACGTTCTGCCAGTGCCGCGAAAGAGATCAAAGTGCTGATCGACGACTCGGTGGCGAAAGTGGATAACGGCACGCAACTGGTTGCCAAAGCCGGGGCTACCATGGCGGAAGTGGTGTCCAGCGTAAAAAATGTGACTGACATCGTGGGCGAAATTGCGATTGCCAGTAACGAACAAAGCACCGGCATTGAAGAGATCAACAAAGCCATCACTCAGATGGATGAAGTCACCCAGCAGAACGCCGCATTAGTGCAGGAAGCTTCGTCGGCGGCATACTCGCTCAATGAGCAGGCTGAGCGTTTATCTCAGGCGATCAGTATCTTTAAAGTCAGCGCCGGTTCGGCAACGGCGGCGGTGCGTAAAGCCGGGCAGACAAAATCTCCCGCCTTGCTGTCAAACCGTCAGCCGGTTCCGGCCGCGGATCAGGGCAACTGGGAAACGTTCTAAATCTCCTGTTAGTTTCTCAAAGTTTTCCGTTTCATGTTTAAAACCTGACAATTTCTGTCGGGTTTTTTACTTTCTGCCTCAGCTTTTGCCATAATCCCTTCGCCAATATAAAGGAGAAGGCTTTGATGATGAAAAATACCCTGCGTAAAATTGTGCTGATGGCGGCGGCTGTAGTGCCAATGCTCGCATTCAGTGCGGTGTCATGGGCGCAAACGGCGACAAAAATGACGTCTGTGCAGCAGCAACTTGCGGCGCTGGAAAAAGACAGCGGCGGTCGTCTTGGTGTGATGCTGATTAATACTGAAGACAATTCCCAGATTGCTTACCGCGCTGATGAACGTTTTGCCATGTGCAGCACCAGCAAGTTCATGGCCGCGTCAGCCATTCTTAAACAGAGCGAAACGCAAACGGAGTTGCTGAACCGCCGCGTCAGCCTCAAAAAATCTGATCTGGTAAATTATAACCCGATCACCGAAAAGCATCTCGATACCGGCATGACGGTAGGCGAACTGGCTGCCGCCGCCTTGCAGTACAGCGATAATACCGCCATGAATAAACTGATTGAGCAGCTTGGTGGCCCGCAGAAAGTCACGGAATACGCCCGTACGCTCGGCGATAAAACGTTCCGTCTGGACCGCACTGAACCAACGCTGAACACCGCCATTCCGGGGGATGACCGCGACACCACTTCACCGCGTGCGATGGCTCTGAGTCTGCAACACGTCACGCTGGGCAGCGCGCTGGCTGAACCGCAACGCGCGCAACTGGTGGAATGGATGAAAGGCAACACGACCGGCGCGATGAGTATCCGTGCGGGGCTGCCTGCGACCTGGGTGGTCGGCGATAAAACCGGCAGCGGCGATTACGGCACAACCAATGATATTGCGGTGATCTGGCCGGATAATAAGGCACCACTGATCCTGATTACCTATTTCACCCAGCCGCAGAAAGACGCGAAATCCCGCCGCGATGTGCTGGCTTCTGCCGCGAAGATTGTGACGCAGGGTTATTGATTTACATTGAAAAGGACAAAGAAAAGGGCCCGCAAGAGCCCTTTTTGATTGCCGTGTAACGGGCAGATATGGGTTATGTTTAGAAACAAGAGAAGGGAATAGAATGTCCAGGCCGTTTTCAGGATCTGCGCAGGCGCTCATGATGTCATTGCTGACGGGACAGGCTACGCACTGGCAGCGCGCGTGGGTTCCGCTACCGTTGACCTCTTCGGTCTGGCAATCAGTCAGCGGCGTTTTATTTTCCAAAATACTGCAACCGGTCTGGTGGTGCTGCCGTTGCCCTGAGCCTGTGGTGACGGTGAAGAAAAACACGGTGTACTGGCTGGCTCATCTGGTTCAGGAACCGGGTCCGGCGGCTGATAAACTGTGGATTGATGCGGTGCGAACGCGCTATCAGATGCAGACCAACAGCATCCTTCCGCCGGAAACCGATGCGATTTTGTCGCAGGTGTTCCAGGATTACGTCACCTTATATGAGTTCTACCGCAAAGGTCGGGTTAATGAGCTGAATAATTAGGGAAATATCCGAAGGGATTGTTTATATACGCGGCGGACATTATTCTCTGTATTATTTCTGTAATAACCGCACCGATGTCGCGGTGTAATATATTTCAAAATTTATATCTGACGGCTATTCAGCCAGTTACTGCACCGTACTTTAATATCATCGCCCATATAACGGCCGCAGGCTATAATTAAACAACTTTCCTGAAAGACTGTTCACCGGGCATCAACCCCCGGTGCGACGTCGTAGCCGCAGGGGTATTGATGCCTGACAACGGTGTGATTTTAAGCCTGATATGTCGCGTGTTGACCCGTCGTTCTGCAAGACGGATGTGCTTTTTAGTGCTTTATTAATGACCGTGTAACGGAGTTAAGTCAGCACGATCGTTCATTAAATCATCAACATATTGATTCCTATAGGAAAGAATAAACAAATCTATACAAAATAAATTATTGAGGTGGGGGCAAAAAAGCCATATATTGGCCGCGTTTTTCATACGCTTGTAATTTTCTTAATCAAATTTATTCAATTGTGGCGTTCTAATAACACACGGTTGTAGGAGAGATATGATGACGGATAAAGTCCGTATTGACAGTTTTGGTGCGAATTCATTAAACGGAAACAATGAAACCTATTTGGCAAGACAAGCTGAATTTGAATCGAATGTTCGGAGCTATCCACGTAAGTTGCCTCTGGCAATTGCGAAGGCCAATGGCGTTTGGATCACGGATGTTGAGAATAATCAATATCTTGATTGCCTGGCCGGTGCGGGTACGCTTGCTCTTGGACATAATCATCCTGACGTGCTGCAAAGCATCCAAAATGTCATTACCAGCGGCTTGCCGTTACATACACTGGATCTGACAACACCGTTGAAAGATCAGTTCTCTGAATATCTGCTTTCTTTATTGCCACAACAGGGCAAAGAGTATTGCCTGCAGTTCACCGGTCCGTCGGGTGCTGACGCTGTTGAAGCTGCCATGAAACTGGCTAAAAAAGTCACCGGCCGTAGCGGTATCATCAGCTTCTCGGGTGGGTACCACGGTATGACGCACGCCACACTGGCGGTGACCGGTAACCTGTCTCCGAAAGAAGCTGTTAATGGCATGATGCCGGAAGTGCAGTTTATGCCTTACCCGCACCAGTACCGCTGTCCGCTGGGCATTGGCGGTGACGCTGGCGTTAAAGCATTAACCTATTACTTCGAAAACCTGATCAACGACGTTGAGAGCGGCGTTCGCAAACCTGCGGCTGTCATTCTGGAAGCGGTTCAGGGCGAAGGCGGCGTGAACCCGGCTCCGGCTGAGTGGTTGCAGCGCATCCGTAAAGTGACTCAGGAACACGGCATTCTGTTGATCCTCGACGAAGTGCAGGCGGGTTTCTGCCGTACCGGCAAACAGTTCGCGTTCGAACACGCGGGCATTGAGCCGGATATTATCGTGATGTCCAAAGCGGTCGGCGGCGGTCTGCCACTGGCGGTTCTGGGTATTAAGAAAGAGTTCGATGCCTGGGCTCCGGGTCACCATACCGGCACCTTCCGCGGTAACCAGCTGGCGATGGCCACCGGCCTGACCACGCTGAAAATCCTGAAAGAAGAAAAAATCGCCGAGAAAGTGGCAGCACAGGGTGAATGGCTGAAAGCCAAACTGGCTGACATGCAGAAACGCTATCCGGTTATCGGTCACGTGCGTGGTCTGGGCCTGATGATCGGTATTGAGATCGTCAAACCAGACGAAGCGCAGGATCACATGGGTTGCTATCCGGCTGACGGCGAATTGTCTGCATTGCTGCAGAAAAAATGCTTCCAGGCTGGCCTGATCCTCGAACGCGGTGGCCGTAATGGTTGTGTGCTGCGCCTGTTGCCTTCCCTGCTGATCACCAACGATGAGCTGGGTATTTTCCTCGATAAGTTTGAGCAGGCGCTGTTAGCGGCTGGCATCAAACCTGTCTGAGCGGAGTAAGAGATTCTGATGTCCGAGTTAAATCCGATTCTGGCAGGCTCAGCGCAAAGCACTGAAGCCTACCAGCAGGCCATTGCGCAGAGCAGTGAAGCTGTTGTGCAGTGGCTGAAACAACCTGAGATGTATCAGGGCAAAACCGTTGCTGAGCTGCGTGAACGTATCAGGCTGGACTTCAATCCAAACGGTCTGGGTAACCAGGCCGCGATTGAACGTGCGATTGAGTACTTTTTAAAAGACAGCCTGTCTGTGCATCACCCGCAATGTGTGGCGCATTTGCATTGCCCGAGTCTGGTGGTCAGCCAGGCGGCGGAAGTGCTGATCAATGCCACGAACCAGAGTATGGACTCCTGGGATCAAAGCCCGTCAGCAACCATCATTGAGATGAAGCTGATCGAATGGCTGCGTACTCAGGTGGGCTATCAGGCTGGCGACGCAGGCGTGTTCACCAGCGGCGGCACCCAGAGCAATCTGATGGGGCTGATGCTGGCACGCGATGCCTTCTTCGCGCGTCAGGGGCATTCCATTCAGCAGGATGGGCTGGTCGGTAATCTGCGCAAGATTAAAGTGTTATGTTCTGAAAACGCACATTTCTCTGTGCAGAAGAACATGGCGCTGCTCGGTCTGGGCTATCAGTGTGTCACGCTGGTGAAAACCGATGAGTTTGCCCGTATGGATCTCAACGATTTGCGCGAGAAAGTGGCACAGGCGCAAGCCAGTGGCGATCAGATCCTGGCCATTGTGGCGACAGCCGGTACCACCGATGCGGGGGCTATCGACCCGCTGCGTGCTATTGCTGAACTGGCGGCAGAGCATCAGATTTGGGTGCATGTGGATGCGGCATGGGGCGGTGCATTATTGCTGTCCGAAAAATACCGCAATTATCTGGACGGCATCGAGTTAGTGGATTCCATCACGCTGGACTTCCACAAACAGTTCTTCCAGACCATCAGCTGCGGCGCATTCCTGCTCAAAGAAGAGCGTCATTACGAGCTGATGCGTTATCAGGCGGCTTACCTGAACTCTGAGTTCGACGAAGCGGCTGGCGTACCGAATCTGGTGTCCAAATCCCTGCAAACCACCCGTCGTTTCGATGCACTGAAACTGTGGATGGGGCTTGAAGCATTAGGGCAGAAACAATACGCCGCGATCATCGATCACGGTGTGACGCTGGCGCAGGAAGTCGCGCAATATGTGACTTCTGAAGCCGCGCTGGAACTGGTGATGAAGCCGCAACTGGCGAGTGTTCTGTTCCGTTATCGTCCTGAGCAACTGGCGGGCAGCAGCGATGCGGCTATTGCACTGCTGAACCAGAAAATCGGTGATGCGCTGCTGGAGTCTGGCCGTGCTAACGTCGGTGTGACCGAGCATAATGGCGTCACCTGTCTGAAGCTGACCTTGCTGAACCCGACAGTAACGCTGGAAGACGTGAAAGTCCTGCTGGCGCTGGTTGAGAAAACCGCACAGCAATTGCTGAACGCATAAGTCATTACTGAAGCATAAGTTTCGTTCTGCGTTAACCCGCAGCAAAAAGCCGGTGATACAAACGTATCACCGGCTTTTTTACGTCTGAATGACTTTCTGACCAGGATAATTCTTAATGCTGAGCGACAGGCAAAAAAGAACCCACCTCATGGGTGGGCTATTTAAGGGTATGGTGCTTACGATCCGCTGCTCTTGCGTCAGCTGATCTAAGAGTAATCCCAGACCCCTGTCCTGTTCAAGTCATTGACAAAAAAGTGCCACAAAGAGCGCATATTTTTGGGTGGCAGAACGCTTTTCGCATCATGCCCCGCACTCACCCAGACGTTATCACTCACCTTACCGGGCCTTTGTTATCCGTTTCGGGCACCGATTATCAGCGCGGCGACCAATGCAATTGAAACGAACGACATATAACCAATCACTAAAGCTCTTTTCATATCAAGCACCTCAGTTGAACGTTTTTTCAGAACATCGGGCTCACGCCAGAAATCATAGTAAACCGGACAGAACGTAATATAAATACCGATGACGTTAAGACGTCTGCAAAGTTTTACCTCTGCGGCAACGCCGGTTGTCTACCGACCTTTCCTATTCCTGACCCCTGCGCTGACCTGTTTCCTATACTGGAGGTTTGTGATTAATTCCGGGAGGGAAGATGAATTTTCTATCACGCTTTGATTTTATCGCGCTGGTGATGGCGCCGGTGTTCTGGATAGGTGTCGCGACGATGTGTGTCGTCACGCTTGTCACATACTGGCTGCTGAGCTGGCTGGTCTCGTTTTTGCGCAAGGGCGTAAAACGCTGGGGGGAGGTTAATGAGGCCAGCCACCGGATTCGTTTTATTCTGGGCGAGATCCTCAACCGGACGAGTAATTTGCTCATTTTCATTGCGGCTTTTTTGTTCAGCCTGCGGTTCGTTAATCTGCCCGATAATCTCTACAACACCATCAGTCACGCGTGGTTTCTGGTGCTGGCGTTCCAGATGGCATTGTGGCTGGATCAGGCGGTGGTCTCGTGGTTACGTCATATTATGCGTCAGCCCGGTATGAACAAAAATCCGGTAACGCTGGTGATCACCGGGCTGATTTTCCGGGCGGTAGTGTGGTCGGTGATGCTGCTGTCGATACTGGCGAATGTGGGCGTGAACATTACCGCGCTGGTCGCCAGTCTGGGCGTGGGCGGTATCGCTATTGCGCTGGCGATCCAAACCATTCTCAGCGATGTGTTCGCGTCATTATCTATCGGCTTTGATAAGCCTTTCGAAATTGGCGATTTCGTCGTTTTCAATGATGTTGCCGGTACTGTCGAACATATTGGCCTGAAGACGACCCGGATACGCAGCCTGAGCGGGGAACAAATCGTTTGCGGTAATGCCATTCTGCTCCAGCAAACGCTGCATAACTACAAACGTATGCAAACCCGCCGCATTGTTTTCAATTTTGGTGTCGCGATTAATACGCCGCCGGAAAAGCTGCGCAATATCGGTGACATGGTAAAGGAAATTATTATTGATGTCGGCGAAACGAAATTCGACCGCGCACATTTGCTGGGTTTTGGTACCGATCGCCTGAATATCGAAGTGGTCCACATCGTCAATACTGCCGATTACAATAAATACATGGATATTCAGCAGGAAATTAATATTCGTATTATTGAAAAGCTGATCGAGCAGGGGATCGAAATGGCATTGCCGAATATGATTGTTAAAACCCAGTCAGAACGCGACCGTTAAGATGGCGAGGACGCTATCAGGATGACCGGGGAGAAGCCCGGCCAGACAGTCATGTCTAGCTGGTCGCTCAGCGTAATTTCTTTATCGCTGAACAGATCCCGGTAGTGCCGGTAAGCAAGGTGGGGCGGCAGTACAATTTCCGCCTGCGGGAACCCCCGGGCTGGCAAACCCAGCACCAGACGCGGTGCCGCAACAATCACCGCATCGTCATTGTGCACCCGCGCAAACGCGATGATGTTTTCGGCGTGCTTGCCGGTTGCACTGAGCGGAACATAGTCCCCCTGCTGAAACAGCGCAGGTTTTTGCTGGCGAAGCCCGGCGAGCGTCGCCACGAGGTATTGTTTCAGCTGGCCGTTCAGCTTTCTTTCTGCCTGGCCCCGGCCCGTTTTATCATCCTGTCGTAACAACCGCGCCAGCCCGGTGAAATCCGGCAGACGACGGTTATCCGGATCAACAAGGCTGAAATTCAGCGCCTCGCTGCCCTGATAGATATCCGGTACGCCCGGCGCCATCAGTTTGATTACCGTCTGGGTCAGGCTGTTCACCAGTCCGGCATGGATAAATGGCTGAATCGACGCATGGAAATCTTGCAGGAATAGCCGGTTTTCCGCTGAAAGCAGATGATGCGCGTAATCCAGCACGGCCTTTTCATAGTCTTCGTTGTTGTTATCCCAGTTGGTGCGCAGCTTGGCTTCCCGCAGCGCTTTTTCGACGAAACTCTGAAATCTTTCGTCGAGTTCCTGCAAACCCTGTTCATCTTCAGGCGTCAGCGTGACCGGCCACGCGCCCGCCAGCGCCTGATACAGCATCCATGTCAGCGCAGGGCGCGGTGCCGGGCCATCGGGAAGCATAATCACCTTTGACTCGTTCATCCGGTGCCAGCGTTTTACACAGGCGGCCCAGTCTTGTGGCGCTTCGGTCAGCGTAAACAGTCTGGCGCGGGCATCTTCCCCCCGTTTGGTGTCATGCGTGGATGTCGCGGAAAGCGCCGCCGGTTGCTCTTCGCGGCGTTTTATCATCTCCGTATGGAAGCGGCTGAGGGAGAAGGTGCGAATTAACGGTTCAGCGCCGACTTCGTTCAGCGCCAGTTCCATGTTCTGGCGGAAGAAAAGTGTGTCTTCCACCGATTTTGCCATCAGCGGTCCGGTCAGTTGCTGAAAGCGGGTACGGAATAAACCGGCCTGCGATGCCGCCGCAGCAGAGGTTTCTCCACAAAGAATGCGCGCCAGAAACGCAAGAATTTCAGGCTGAACGGCAAGGGCCGGGGCGCTGACCTTGCGCAGGATCTTGTGTAAAAGCGCGGTGTCTTCTGCGGGCATACCCTGTTCCGTGCCGTAAGTGCGGTACACCGGAAACGCGATCAGTAATTCGCGCAGCGCGGTACGGATATCATTTTCGTCATACATCGTGCCCCCGGTCCCGGCGATGCTGTTCGCCAGTTTCCACAGCGTGGTGTACTCGCCTTCGAAATTCTTTTCCACCATCATAAGCTTGGCCGCACGCAGCTCGTTGCGCATGTCCACCGGTTTGCCGACCACGCTGTCGTAAAGCTCGCTAAGCACTGCGATATTTTCATCGTTGACCAGCACATCCGAAAGCGAGGCAATGAACTCATAGCCGGTGGTGCCGGAGACCGGCCAGTCCGGCGGCAGGCGCTCGCCTTTGCCCAGAATTTTCTCCACCGTGATATAGCAGTCCGGCCCGGCCTTCTCCCGCAGGCGTTCAAGATAGGCTTTGGGATCGGCAAGACCATCCACATGATCGACCCGCAGGCCATCGGCCACACCGGAGCGGACCAGCTCGAGGATCAGCCGGTGCGTATCATCGAAAACCCCCTCGTCTTCCACGCGCACACCTGCGAGGCCGGTGATTTCGAAAAAGCGCCGGTACGAGAGTTCACGGGGCGCGTCACGCCAGCACATCAGGCGGTAGGGCTGGCGCTCATGTAATTCAGCCAGTTCTGTTTTGCTCAGGTCATCTGTTTTAGACGCCGTGAGAGTGCCGGGCGCAACGGGATAATACGTATCGAAATAGGCGAAAGCGGGCTGACCGGTTTTGGGATCAGGCTTCAGCACAATGTCGCCTTTTTCCAGCGCATCCTCAAAAGCGTCCCCGAGGAAAGGCAGCGTCAGGCGACGCGACCAGTCGATATCAAAATGGCGTGCATAACGGCTCTTTTTGCCATGTTCAATGACGTCACGCCACCAGATATTCTCAAGTGAGGCCGCCATATGATTGGGCACAATGTCGAGGATCAGCCCGATCCCCGCCGCTTTCAGCGCCTGTACCATACGGTCGAAACCTTCACGCCCGCCAATCGTCGGGTCAATTTCGTTGGCGTTGGTAACATCGTAGCCGTGCGTGGAACCTGACGTCGCTGTAAACACCGGGGAAGCATAAAGATGGCTGATCCCAAGTTGTTTTAAATAGGGGATAAGCCCTGTCGCGGTGTCAAAGTTCAGTCCATTACGGAACTGAATGCGGTAAGTCGCGGTGGGGATTTTCACAGTAAGACTCCTGGCGCAAAACGGACAATAAGGGAGCCGGGCTCTGACGTCGCGGCATCCTGCGGCCAGGCAAAGATCGTTTCTCCTGGCAGTTCAGGAAGCGGGTGCGTGTCCTGGCCAACATTGAGTACCAGCGAAAGCGTGCCACGGGGGAATGTCCATTTAACGGAGAGAAAACCGGTTGAGGTTTCGACAATCTGGCCGACTTCTCCTTTCGCAGGCGTCAGTAAGGGCACGATGTATTTCCGGCGCAGCGCCAGCAGCTTGCGGGTCAGCGCCAGGGTGTTTTCGCCTTCGGGATGTGTCAGTTTCTGCCAGTCAAGTTTCGAATTTTCGAACGTGCTGAGAGCGTTAGGATCGGGGACCGCGTCGTTGCCGTAACCGTTGTGTCCTTCAAATTCACGGGCGCGCCCCTCGCGAACCGCCTGCGCCAGCTCACCTTCAAAATCGGTGAAGAACAGAAACGGATTGGTTTCGCCGTATTCTTCGCCCATAAACATCAACGGAATATGCGGCGATAACAATAAGGCGGCGAACAGAACGCGCGTACGTTCAGCGCCAGCCAGCGTGATCAGCCGGTCGCCGTGCGCACGGTTACCAATCTGGTCGTGATTTTGAATGAAATCGACAAAGGCTACCGGCGGCTGTCTGCGGCTGACCGTACCGCGCGGTTTAGCGGTTTGCGGCGATTTTTCGCCCTGATACGCGAAACCTTCCGCTAACGCGCGTGCCGCCAGTTTCTCAGGGTTCTGCGCGAAATCCTGATAGTAGGCGTGGGTTTCACCGGTGCTGAGAACGTGGATGGCGTTATGGAAATCGTCATTCCATTCGGCGGTAAACAGTGGCACGGTGCCGTCGGCATTACGCGGGTGTAAAAAGATGACGTTGCGGCTGTCTTCGGTGGTCAGATGCACCGGGCGATCGGTGATCGCTTCGCGAATTCGTTCGGCGATTTCAATCAGAATATGCGGGGAAGAGGTGTCTTTCATCTGATCGATGGCGTCAAAGCGCAGACCGTCAAGCCGGTATTCTTTTAGCCAGTACAGCGGTGCTTCCACGATATAGCAGCGGGCCGCTTCGTTTCGATAATCGATGCCCGCACCCCAGGCCGTCATGCGTTGAGCATCGAAGAAATCCGGCGCGAGCAGTGGCAGATAATTGCCTTCCGGACCAAAGTGGTTGAGCACGATGTCCAGCACCACGGAGATGCCGACACCGTGCGCCGCATCGACAAACGCCTTGAAATCATCCGGCGAACCATAAGCGGAGTGAGGCGCGTACAGCAAGACACCGTCATAACCCCAGCCGCGTTGCCCCCCAAATTGTGAGAGCGGCAGCACTTCAATCATGGTGATGCCGGTTTCTGCCAGATAAGCGAGTTTTGCCTGCGCGGCGCTGAAAGTGCCTTCGGGTGTGAAGGTGCCGATATGCATTTCATAGACGACGGTTTCTTCCCACGGGCGGCCTTTCCAGTGGTGATTTCGCCATGCATAGCCCGATGATGAGGTGACCAGGGAAGGACCGTTGACGCCTGCCAGCTGGGCGCGCGAGGCAGGATCAGGAACCGGCATGCCATCGGCCAGAATAAACTGGTACTCCTGACCGGCAGAAACACCGGTTGCCACAAACTCGAACCAGCCGTTTTCCGTCGGCTGCATTTCTCTGTCTTCGTCGGAAAGTCTCAGCGTCATGTTGGCCTGACCCGGCGCCCGGACCCGAAAGCGAACTGTCCCGGCGGAAATGAAACTGGCCCCCCAGCTTGTCGTCAATGCATCGCGTTGCATCACTTTACCTCGCAAAATAGTCGCGTTAACCGGCCGTTAGCCAACGAATAATAATCATAGTCGAGGATGAAAAAGAGGGCGATCTTGTCGGATATTAAACCCCGGCACAGAGGCCGGGGCATTCACGGAAAAATTATGCTGGCATCAGGAAGAGGAGGTGAAAAAAACCAGAGAGATAATGAAAGAGACGAGGGTCCCGATGAGCAGCATGCATTTGCTCGGCGTGAAGAACTTCTTGTTCTGATTGGCTTTATAAGCCTTGATTAATAACCACAGCATCACGATGCCAATGATAATAAATATTACGCCACCTGATATACTCGCGACTGGAGCCATATAAGTATCCTTCTCATCGGTAAATTTTAATTATAGCTCAGCATCTGAGAAGCGTTTTCCGCTTCATATTAACAGTTATCGCCCAAACTCACCTCAGGTGCTCCCTTTTGTCCGACCTGCGGCAACATGCAGTTGTGACTGTACTGATGCAGCCGACCAAACGTATAATATCCCGCCGCGATGAGGGCATGGCGGTATTACCGGGTTACGGCGACTTAAGTTAAATAAACCGTGCAATAAACCGGTTGCTATAAAAATAATTTTCAGCCTCAGATAATAATCACACAATACCTAAGGGAATTAAATGAAGTTACTTCATGGTTTGCTTTTTATGCTGTCAGTCGTCATAACCGGACCGTCCGGTGCCGCAACAACGACACTGACTGATGTTCTGGGAAATAAAATAACCTTAGAAACCCCGGTGAAAAGAGCGGTATTAGGTTTCTATTTTGAAGATTATATGGCGGTCGGTGGTGAACAGGCATTTGATCATATTGTCGGTATCTCCCGCGAAGCCTGGCATGGCAAAGTCCCTGCGAACTGGGATATGTATATTAAATACCGTCCGTCCATCGCCAACATTCCGGATATCGGCGAAATCGACCTGCACAACGTGTCGCTGGAAAAAGTGATTAGCCTGAAACCGGATGTGGTCATTTTAGCCAGCTGGCAGTACGCCGCCCTGAAGTATGAAGTCACGCAGCTTCAGAGCCTGAATATCCCGGTTGTCGTGCTCGATTACAATGATCAGACAGTGGAAAATCATGTGAAATCCACGGAAATTATCGGGATATTAACCGGCCAGGCTGGTCGCGCGAATGAGCTTGCCCGGCTTTATAAAAATAACATCACGCTGATTGAAGACAGGATCAGACAGGCGAATCTGCCGAAGCCAAAAGTCTATATTGAGTTTGGCAATAAAGGTCCGGCGGAGTATTCATTTACCTATGGTGAAAATATGTGGGGGGTGATGCTGCGTCTTGCAGGTGGTGAAAATATTGCGGCACCTTTCGTTAAACAGTGGGGCGAAATTAACCCTGAGCAGTTGCTGGTTGCCAAACCGGATGTCATTTTTATTTCCGGCAGGGAGAACAATAAAGTCGATAAGGCGTTAGAAATGGGCATCGGGGTCAATGAAGCTACAGCAAGAGCAAAACTCAACGGATTTGCTCACCGTGACGGCTGGAGTTCATTACCGGCAATTAAAAACGACAAACTCTTCGGGGTTTATCAGGGCGCATCACGGACGCTGGTGGATTTCACCATGGTGCAGTTTATCGCCAAGTCCCTTTATCCTGATTTATTCAGGGATATTGATCCGGTGAAAAACTATCACGATTATTATAAAAAATACCTGCCTGTCATGCCGGTGGGAACCTTTGCGTTATCGGCCAGTGAGAAACCACACTGATCGTGGATTTTCCTGTTAATCGATCCCTTTCAATCCATTTGCTCTCTTTGAAAGGGATCGGTGTACTTACACCCTGGGTGTTGCCAGAAATTGCGGTCGCTGTTCGGCCCGCTGTGTGAAGCTGTTCGCTTGCGCATACTGGTCGGCGTTCATGATATCTGGCAGCATCGATACCGTAAAACTCCAGGCAACGGCGATGCTGATACCGGCTACAGTCAGTATATCAGGGGCGCTTTCCTGCAGGCTGTCATCAAGCATTTGCCATGTCCCCCGGAGCTGTCGGGTCACCCGATCAACCCAGGGCTGATGTTGCTTTTCCTCCGGCCTGAGGCGTCGTTCGTAAACGAGTTGCACCGCTTTTTCACAGGCTGTCAGAGCAAGTCCCGTGAGGCATAATTCCCGCAGGCCTTCCGGCCCGGACTCGGGGGGATTGCCAAGAGAGCGGGTGGACAGTTTCTCCAGATAGCTGATGATTAAGGTTGAGTCCATCAGTACCTGATTGTCTTGCGTGATAAGCGTGGGGACTTTGACCGCCGGGTTAATTTTCACCAGTGTCTCAAAATCGGCAAACACCGAGAGCGGACGATGTTCGAAATCAATACCCAACACTTTCATACAGATAGCCACGCGTCTGACATAGGGCGAATCCAGCATTCCGATCAGAACCATAGTGTTACCTCACCTCATTTTTGTTAATAAATTCGACTACCTGTCTGGCTACAGGCAGTGGAGCATCTTCCATCAAAAAGTGTCCGGCCTGCTCATAGATATGCAGCGTGGAAGACGAAATATCGCGTTGCAGACGCTGGCTATATTCAACGGGCTGCCATTCATCTTCTTTCCCCCATAAGATCTGTACGGGCAGATTCAGAAGAGGGAGCTTCTCCGCAAAGTCTGCCGTGTAACAGGAATTATAGTGAGCGACCTGATGTTGATAAAATGAGGCCTGCTCCACCACGCCACAAAGTGGCGCGAGATAACTCTCCAGCCGTTCCCCTGTCATCACTTCCTTTTTAAAAACGGCCATCTTTAGCTGGCGTGACATCGCAATACAATGTTGGCTGGCCGGTATCAATGCATATTCCGCATAATTATCCCGCATGTCTTTCCATGTAGGCGATGGCCAGGAGTCGTAGCTTGGAATATCGGCGAGGGTGAGTGTCTGGAGGCGGTCCGGGTAATCGAATGCCAGCCGAAGTGAAATTGCCCCACCGATGTCGTGACCCAAAAAGTGTGCTTTATCCAGTTGCCAGTATTCAAGCAGTCGTAGCAGAAAAGTCACCTGTGAGGCTACCGATGTATCCGTTTTCACCGGGCGTTCGGATGCGCCGAACCCTGGAAGGTCATACAGATGAACACGAAAGCCTGCGTCGACAAATATCGGGACGAGTGTCTGCCAGATGACAGAATGCGCAGGCGTGCCATGAACCAGAATCAGTGGCGTGCCTGAGCCGTGGACCCCCGTCGCAATGCGACAACCCTTTATCACAACGTGTTGAGTCAGTAATGGATTACAACCTGGCATAGTTTGCTCCGCTTTTATTCAGTCTGAGCAGGCTATCCGTTGACTGAATATGACGCCAGTGACATTCTTTCCCTCTGGTAACCCACTTTTGTCATAATAAAATGAATAAACGCCTCTCCGTTGATTCGCTCAGGGTGTTCAGAACCGTCGTTCAAACCGGCAGTATGAGCAAAACGGCTTCACTCCTCAGCCTGAGTCAGTCTGCTGTGAGCTGGAAACTCAGGCGACTTGAAGATCAGCTTCAGTGTCAGCTCCTGACACGTCACGCAGGGAAAGCCTGCCCGACTGAAAAGGGCAGCGTGTTACTCCAGCATGCGGTGAAAATACTCAGCGAACACGATAACGCTGTGGCCTATTTTTCACCTTCGGCATTGCGCGGAAAGCTCCGTGTTGGGGTAACTGAACACATTTCTCTGACAGAAGTGTGTTCAGTTATTGCTCTGTTCACTCACCATCATCCTGAGGTGGATGTCCAGCTGGTTGTTGAGCAAAGCCATCTCCTGCGTCAGCATTTTTCTGAGGGGGGACTGGACATCATTTTACACCAGGATTTCACGGGCATGGCCAGCGGCGAAGACAAGGTACTCTGGACAGAAAAATTATACTGGTGTGCACCTCCTTCGTGGCGCTATGCATCCGGTAATCGCCTTAAACTGATCACCTGGGGGACAGATTGTTTTTATCGCCGTATGGCTGAGGAGAAACTGAATCAGGCTGATATTACCTTTATGGTGATGCTGGAGTGCCCTTCAGTGGCAGGTATGCTTGCGGCGATAAATGCAGGCCTTGGGGTGGGAATAATGAATGAATTCAGCATCGCAAAACCGGTTAGCGATCTTTGCGAACTTGAACAGAGGATGCCGTTGCCGTCCGTGGATTGTCTGCTACGTGTGAACGAGCACCGCTATAACCCTGCAAGTGAGGCTTTCTGTCTGATACTGAGCCGGCTGATGCAGAGATCTGCTAAGGCGGGGGATATCAATAGCAGTCAGTCATGATTTTATCGGAGAGGCATGCGACTTTCTGATTCATTAATATCGGGTCGTGGTGGCTGCATAATACATATTACCGTTTGCTGAACGGCATCTTTAAATAGTTTTCTGATATTTCATTTAGAAGAATATTAAATTTAATTCGTCAATAAAAATATTCCCATTCTTCTGGCGGGTTCAAGGTAAATTTTATCTGAGCACGATATATTTTCAGCTTGTCGTATTTTGGATGCCCGGGAATGTACGAATTCAATTTGATATTGCTGCTGTTACAACAAATGTGCGTGTTTTTGGTGATTGCCTGGCTGATGAGTAAAACGCGGTTATTTATTCCGCTGGTTCAGGTGTCGGTTCGGCTGCCGCATAAGCTATTGTGTTACATCACGTTTTCCATTTTTTGCATTATGGGAACCTACTTTGGCCTGCATATCGAGGACTCTATTGCCAATACCCGCGCGATTGGCGCCGTGATGGGCGGGTTGCTCGGCGGCCCGGTGGTCGGGGGGTTAGTGGGGCTGACCGGCGGGATCCACCGTTATTCAATGGGCGGTATGACGGCGCTGAGCTGCATGATTTCAACCATCGCCGAGGGATTATTAGGGGGTCTGGTACACAGCGTTTTGATCAAACGTGGACGTATCGATAAGTTATTTAATCCTCTGGTAGCGGCTGGTGTCACCTTTGTTGCAGAAATACTGCAAATGCTAATCATCCTGCTTATTGCCCGCCCGTTTCACGATGCGCTTAATCTGGTCGGCAGCATTGCCGCACCGATGATGGTGACGAATACCCTCGGGGCCGCGATGTTTATGCGTATCCTGCTGGATAAGCGGGCAATGTTCGAAAAATATACCTCGGCGTTTTCGGCCACCGCGCTGAAAGTGGCCGCCTCGACGGAAGGCATTTTGCGACGCGGGTTCAACGAAGAGAACAGCATGAAAGTGGCACAGGTGCTGCTGAAAGAGCTGGATATCGGGGCTGTGGCGATTACTGATCGTGAGAAATTGCTGGCCTTTACCGGTATCGGCGACGATCACCATCTGGTGGGCAAACCCATCGCATCACAATATACCTGGCGTGCTATCGAGAACGATGAAGTGGTGTATGCCGACGGCAACGAGATGCCTTACCGCTGTTCACTGCATCCCAGCTGCAAGCTGGGTTCAACCCTGGTGATCCCGCTGCGGGGTGAAAATCAGCGGGTGATTGGCACGATCAAATTGTATGAGGTTCGCAACCGTCTGTTCAGCTCCATCAACCGCACACTGGGCGAGGGAATTGCCCAACTGTTGTCGGCGCAGATCCTCGCCGGTAAATTTGAGCAACAAAAAGCGTTGCTGGCACAGTCTGAAATCAAGCTGTTGCATGCTCAGGTTAATCCGCATTTCTTATTCAACGCCCTCAATACGTTAATGGCGGTGATCCGCCACGACAGTGATAAAGCCGGTCAACTGGTGCAGTACCTGTCGACCTTCTTTCGCAAGAATCTCAAACGCTCTTCTGAAGTCGTTACGCTGGCGGATGAACTGGAGCATGTGAATGCCTATCTGCAAATCGAGCTGGCAAGATTTCCGACGCAACTGAAGGTGGATTTACAGGTACCGGAGGCCTTTTCTGATCAGAGCCTGCCTGCTTTCACCCTGCAACCGTTAGTGGAAAATGCCATCAAACATGGCACTTCTCAGTTGCTGAGCAATGGCAATATTGTGATCCGCGCTTACAGTGAGGGCGAAATGGTGATCATCGAAGTGGAAGATAACGCCGGGTTATATCAGCCGGAAGAAAGCAGCGACGGGTTAGGTATGAGCCTGGTCGATAAACGTCTGCGGGCGCGCTTTGGCGATGATTATGGCATTACGGTCAGTTGTAAACCGGATGATTTCACCCGCGTCACGTTACGGCTGCCTGCGGAGGGTGCGCCATGTTAAGAGTGCTGATTGTCGATGATGAGCCGCTGGCGCTGGAAAATTTACGCTTACAGCTTCAGGATGAAAGCGATATTGAAATTGTCGGTGAATGTACCAACGCCATTGAAGCGATTGGCGTGATCCACAAAATCCGTCCTGACATTGTCTTTCTCGATATTCAGATGCCGCGCATCAGCGGGCTGGAAATGGTCGGTATGCTCGATCAGCAACATCGCCCGCACATCGTTTTCCTCACCGCGTTCGAGGAATATGCGGTGCAGGCGTTTGAACAGTGCGCGTTTGACTACTTACTCAAACCCATCCAGGCGGCGCGGCTTCAGAAAACGCTGGCGAGATTACGACTGGGCTATCAGGAGCAGGATGTCTCACAGTTACCGCAATATCAGCAGCCGCTGAAGTTTATCCCCTGTATCAGCAGTAACCGTATCTGGTTGTTGCAGCTTGAAGATGTGGCTTTTGTCAGCAGCCGGGTCGGCGGGGTGTATGTCACCGGACAGGACGGCAAAGAGACATTCACCGAACTGACCCTGCGCACGCTGGAAGTTCGTACGCCGTTGTTACGTTGTCACCGGCAATATCTGGTGAATATGGATTATCTGAAGGAGATCCGTCTGGAGGATAAGAACCAGGCGGAACTGCTGCTGCGTGATGGTCAGATTGTGCCGGTCAGCCGCCGCTATCTGAAATCACTGAAAGAGACGGTGGGGCTGTAAACCCCGCCGCTTTTCTTTTGGACACATGGGTCAGACAGGGCTGGCCGGACGCAGCCGGGCAAAGGCCGCGCGGATTTCGGTTTCGGGCAACTGCATGCCAATGAAAACTAACGCACTGCGCGGCGTTTCGTCCGGCAGCCACTCGCGATCCCAGTCGGCGCTGTAGAGGCGCTGTACGCCCTGAAACAGCAGGCGGCACGGGTGATCGGCTATCCATAACATCCCTTTATAACGCATCAGGTTATCGGCAAAACTGGCCAGCAGTTCTTCCATCACCTTCGATATCGCGGTCAGCGCCACCGGATAATCCAGTTCTACCACAATCGAGGAAACGGTGTTTTGCTGTGGCGCGAGGCGATGGAACAGCGGTCTGGCGGCGACCACGTCTTCCTCCAGCATAAATCCGCGGGTATCAAACAGCAGCGCCGGATCGATATCCCCCTGAACTGTTTTATAAACCGGTGCACGGGCATTAATGCGTTGCAGCCGCTCCGTCAGCTCAGGACATTCACCGGACACATCAGTTTTAGTCAGCAGGATACGGTCAGCGTAACCAATCTGCGACTGCGCCAGCGGGAACTGATCCAACTGAGACATGGCATGCACGGCATCCACCAGCGTGATAACGCCATCTAACACATATCTTTCACAGATGACTTCATGCGCGAAAAACGCCTGAAGGATTGGGCCGGGGTCGGCCATGCCGGTGCATTCGATTATCAGCCGGTCAAACTGCACCTCGCCTTTATCCACGCTGTCGAGCAAATCCAGCAGCGCCGATTCCAGCTCGCCCGAACGGGTACAGCAGATGCAGCCGTTGGATAAAGTGGTGATACGTGTGGCACGGTCGCCAATCAGCTGGTTATCGATGGGCATCTCGCCAAATTCATTCTCGATCACCGCAATTTTCATCTCGTGCCGGGTATGCAAGATCTGGCGTAAAAGCGTGGTTTTCCCGGCACCCAGGAAGCCTGTTAATACTGTGACTGCAATTGGCATCATAATTTTATTCCCCTTAACAACAGCGCATTCCGCCTTTACCATCCCCGCCGTAACGCGCCTGCTGACGCTCGCGGAAAAACTCCTCGTAGGTCATTGGCGGCGTATCCGGGTGGTTGGTCTGCATATGCAGGACGTAGGTGTCGTAATCCGGTATGCCCACCAGCATACGTGCGGCCTGACCGAGGTATTTCTTCGCCGCACCTAAGTTGTCAAACATACGTACTCCTTTGAATTTATGCTGAAAAGCCCCGCGGGTGCGGGGCTTTGAGGTAAACGGTCAGTGCCCGGAGGCGATTTTTATCCCTTCCGCAGGAACCGGCACATAAGGCGTTTCCTTATCGGTACGTTTGTCGGTTTTACGTGCCTGCAGGCAGGCGCGGATACCGTAGAAAATGATGCTGTACACCACAATCAGGAACAGAACACTCAGCCCGGCGTTGGTGTAGTTGTTGATGACAATATGGTGCATATTGCTGACTTGTTCTGGTGTCAGGTTCGCGCCGCCAGTGGCAATGCGTTCTTTATACTGACCGGCCATGTAGAAGAAGCCTTCCATCTGTGCATTGGTGCTGAACAGTTTCAGACCCAGCGCCCAGGTGGTGCAGATAAGCAGCCAGATGGCTGGCAGCATGGTGACCCAGATGTACTTCGTACGTTTCATTTTCACCAGAACGACGGTGGCGAGGATCAGCGCGACGGCGGCCAGCATCTGGTTTGAGATACCGAACAGCGGCCACAGACTTTTCACGCCACCCAGCGGATCGACCACGCCCTGATACAGCAGATAACCCCACAGCCCGACACAGCCTGCGGTGCCGATAATCCCGGCGATCAGTGAATCGGTTTTTTTCAGGAACGGGATAAAGTTACCCAGCAGATCCTGCAACATAAAGCGGCCGGAACGGGTGCCCGCATCCAGTGCGGTCAGGATGAACAGCGCTTCAAACAGAATGCCGAAGTGATACCAGAAGCCCATATCGGCCAGCGGCATAATTTTGTGGAACACGTGCGCAATCCCGACGGCCAGCGTGGGTGCACCACCTGCGCGGTTCAGCACTGAGGGTTCGCCGATGTCTTTCGCCGTTTGCATAATCTGCTCAGGCGAGATCACAAATCCCCATGAACTGACGGTTGCTGCAGCGTGCGCCGTGACGTCTTTCAGTTGCGCCAGAATCATCGGCGCATGATCACCGCCCAGTTCGTGCAGGTTTGGCATGATGATGCCCAGACCGGCTGGCGGGGTATTCATGGCGAAGTACAAACCCGGCTCGATGATTGATGCCGCGACCAGCGCCATCACCGCCACGAAGGATTCCATCAGCATTGCGCCGTAACCGATAAACCGGGCATCGGTTTCGCAGGCCAGCAGTTTAGGCGTGGTGCCGGAGGCGATCAGTGCGTGGAAACCAGACACCGCACCGCAGGCGATGGTAATAAACAGGAACGGGAACAGGGCGCCTTTCCACAACGGACCTGTGCCGTCGATGTACTGGGTCAGGGCCGGCATTTTCAGTTCCGGATTGAGGATCACGATACCGATCGCCAGCCCGACGATAACGCCGATTTTCAGGAACGTTGCCAGATAATCACGCGGCGCCAGAATCAGCCACACCGGCAACAGAGCGGAGACAAACGCATAACCAATCAGGGTGAAGGTAATGGTGGTGTCTTTGAAGGTCAGCGCCGGACCCCAGTAAGGATCGCTGGCGATAACGCCCCCGAACCAGATAGCCGCGACGAGCAGGATCACGCCAATCACCGAGATCTCACCCACGCGACCCGGGCGGATAAAGCGCATGTAGATGCCCATAAACAGGGCAATCGGCACCGTAGAACACACGGTAAACACGCCCCACGGGCTTTCAGCCAGTGCTTTCACCACGATTAAGGCCAGCACCGCCAGAATAATAATCATGATCAGGAAACAGCCGAACAGGGCGATAGTGCCCGGCACCGGCCCCATCTCTTCTTTGATCATCTCGCCCAGGGACGCGCCGTTACGGCGTGAAGAGATGAACAGCACCATGAAGTCCTGCACCGCACCGGCCAGAACCACACCGGCCAGCAACCACAGAACGCCCGGCAGATACCCCATTTGCGCGGCGAGCACAGGTCCGACTAACGGACCCGCCCCGGCGATAGCGGCAAAATGGTGGCCGAACAGTACGTTGCGGTTGGTCGGCACATAGTTCAGGCCGTCATTGTTGATTACCGCAGGCGTCGAGCGCGAAGGGTCGAGTTTCATGACCTTTTGCGCGATATACAGGCTGTAATAGCGATAGGCCACCAGATAAACCGAGACAGAGGCCACGACTATCCATAAGGCGCTGATATGTTCACCCCGCCGCAGGGCAACCACACCCAGACAGCAGGCACCGAGGAGAGCCACAATCATCCACGGTATGTGCTTGAATAATGCTTTTTTATTCATAAATAACCCGGTTATTTTAAAAGACTCACGAAATACCCGTCTCTGTTTTCTTTATTAAGGACCGCTTTCAGAGAGGCAGGGACCTGTTTTGTTACACACTTTACTGCCCGCATAGGGTGCCAAATTCGCAGGCGCGCAGGGGGGAAACTTGGTAAGCGGTCACAGAGGGAGATAAGCGGTTATTACGCGGAATAAGCGGTTCAGGGAGCGATTAATGCAGCAAAATCTGTGATTTAGATCACTGCACCGGTTATGCCTGAAAGCCCGGGCATCGGCGTAACTTTTGTGGCAGAGCCGTGTTTTGACAGGTAAATTATTCATTTGCTAAATGATCCGAGGGATCAATCAACACATTCAGGGAGTTTTTATGAAAGGTAAGTTTCCGCAAGGCTTTATGTGGGGCGGGGCAACGGCGGCCAATCAGGTTGAAGGTGCTTACGATAAGGATGGCAAAGGGCTGTCGATTGTCGATGCGATTCCGGGTGGCAAAGCGCGTCTGAACATCGTTTCCTCACCGGAGTTTGATTTCACCCTTGATACTGCAAACTACACGTATCCCAATCATAAAGGCATCGATCACTATCATCGCTTTCAGGAAGATATCGCGCTGTTCGCGGAAATGGGATTCAAATGTTACCGCTTTTCTATCGCCTGGACCCGCATCTACCCGAACGGTATTGAGCAGGAACCTAACGAAGCGGGGCTGAAGCATTATGATCAGGTGATTGATGCCTGTATTGCGCACGGCATCGAACCGGTGATCACCATTTCCCATTATGAGATGCCGCTCCATCTGGCTACCGCGTTTGGCGGCTGGAAAAACCGTGAACTGATTGGTCACTTTGAGCGTTTTGCCCGCACGGTGCTGACCCGCTTTGGGCATAAAGTGAAGTACTGGATGACTTTCAACGAGATCAACAGCGCGGCGCATTTCCCGATCATGAGTCAGGGGCTGACGGTAAAAACCGGCGCGCTTGAGGCGCAGGCGAAATTCCAGGCGTGGCATAACCAGTTTGTCGCCAGCAGTCTGGCGGTCAAAATCGCCCATGAAACCAACGCACAGATTCAGATTGGTTGCATGATCCTGTTTGCCACCAACTACGCTTATGACTGTAATCCGGTTAATCAACTGGAAACCCTGAAAGAGACGCAGGCGTTTAATTTCTACTGCGCCGACGTGCAGGCCGGTGGTAAATATCCGTATTACGCCAAAAGTTTGTGGAAGTCTCAGGGTGTTGAACTGGATATTCAGCCGGGTGATTTAGCGCTGATTAAAGAACATACGGTGGATTACATTGGTTTCAGCTACTACATGTCTTCAACCATCAACAAAACCAATCCTGATGCGGTTTCGGCGCAGGGCAACTTGCTTGGCGGCGCGCGCAATCCGTTCCTCGAAGCCAGTGAATGGGGCTGGGAAATCGATCCGGTCGGCCTGCGTATTGCCCTCAATCAGCTGTACGATCGCTATGAAAAGCCGTTGTTTATTGTCGAGAACGGGCTGGGCGCCGTCGATAAGCCGGATGAAAACCACTTTATTGCCGATGATTACCGTATCAACTATCTGCGCCAGCATATTCAGGCGATGGCTGAAGCCATTGACGACGGCGTGGAACTGATGGGTTATACCCCGTGGGGATGTATTGATCTGGTGAGTATGTCTACCGGTGAGATGAGTAAACGCTACGGTCTGATTTATGTCGACCTCGACGATAAGATTTCCGGCACCGGTAACCGTTACAGGAAGAAATCGTTCCACTGGTATCAGAAAGTGATCGAGACGAACGGCGCAGATATCAGCTGATATTCCCCCGCCAGGTTTGAAAACAGTCCGGGTGATAGCCGGACTGTTTTCACCGACCTTAAGTCAGCAAGTCATCGAAGACGCTGGCGCTGATTTTCGTGAGCGTGGCGAACGTGAGTGGCATTCATCAGAGGCTGTTTCCTTTCCTCGTGGCTTGCATGAATAATTTCACCTTGCCACTGGTAAGTCTGAATATCGGGTTGTGTAAGCGGGAGAAAGCATCTCCCGTTTCATCGCCCAGTTTTTTTCAATACCCTGCCCTGCAAACCAGATCTTTCCTTTCCCAGAGTTATTTAATTTATCGATAGCCTCCATTAACGCTGCACTGTTTTTTCGTGGAGCGTTATCGTCAAATAAATTTAGCTGCGCTACTCCATTACTGAAAAAATCAGCCAACATAACGCCAGCCTTCATATATTGATGGCCATCAACCCATATTCTCTTCAGGGAGTTTGTGGCCGAATTTATAATGTCACGAGTATCATTAGAAGGGGTCAGTAGCTTCATGGATGCTTGATTTCCATAGTATGTTTCATTATGTGCGTGTGGGCTGGTATGAAGGAAAACACTAACGAAACGGCAGAACTGGCGCTCACTACGTAGTTTTTCTGATGCTCGCTCAGCATAGTCACAAATGGCTTGATGCATATCCGAATACTGAGTTATGCGGTTGCCAAAAGATCTACTGCAGATGATCTGTTGTTTTTCTGGTGCAAACTCTTCCGGTTCAAGACATTGTTCACCTCGAAGTTCACGAACAGTCCTTTCGAGAACAACATTGAAGTGTTTTCTTATTACCCATAATGAGCTTTCAGCCAGGTCAAGTGCTGTATTAATACCCATTGAATTAAGTTTCTTACTAATTCTCCGACCAATACCCCAGACATCCTCAACAGAGATAATTGCCAGTAGCCTGCGCTGACGTTCAATATTCGATAAGTCGACAATGCCACCAGTGCCACGCCATTTCTTGGCTGCATGGTTAGCTAACTTTGCTAATGTCTTTGTTTGTGCAATACCAACCCCCACAGTTAATCCTGTATTTTTAAATACTCTATTTTTCATTTCATGACCGAAGCAATTTAGGGGCATGCAATTTATTACCCCAGATAAATTAACGAAGGCTTCGTCTATTGAGTAAACTTCGATCGAAGGAGACATTTCAGTTAGCGTCTGCATAACTCGCTCACTTAGATCGGCATAAAGTGCATAATTAGAACTGAATACATAAACCCTGGAGCTATATGTATTGTTTTTTATTTTAAAAAATGGCTCACCCATTTTAATACCAAGGGATTTTGCCTCGGCTGAGCGAGAAATAATACAGCCATCGTTATTGGAAACGACGACAATAGGCTTCCCCTGCAAGTCTGGCCGAAAAACAGTTTCGCAAGAAGTATAAAAACTATTTACGTCGATGAGAGCGAACATAATTATTTATGCGCCTTAATACTAAAAATGACCACTCCGAATATTTCTAATTCTTCTGCATTTTGAAATGAAATCGAAGAATAATCATCGTTGTGAGGTACTAGCTGTAGATAAGGATGAGTACGAAGTTCTTTCACGGTGAATTCACCTGAAACAGCAGCAATAACAATATCGCCATGTACGGCTGAAAGCGAGCGATCCACCACTAAAAGATCCCCATCACTGATGCCGGCGCCATGCATAGACTCCCCGCTAACTTTTATGAAGTAAGTGGCACTCGGATGTCTTATCAGCAATTTGTTGAGATCCAGTCTGTCCTCGACATAGTCCTGCGCTGGGCTCGGAAAGCCACAGGGCACTTTCTCAGAGAAGAGAGGAAGCATGACTGGTTGAGAAGCCTCAGTTGGTCGAATGAGCTGCATGATGTTGATTCCGATATACTGTGTTTATATACAGTATTGCTGAATGCAGCTAAGGATCAAGAAACTTGTGAAGCGATTCCTGAAAGTGCTTGAAGTGTCTGTTAATTTAGTTTGTGTGGTATCCAATATAGTTTTGTTGCCTGACTTAAACCCAGTTCAGCGAAACCGTAGCACTCTGACGGTAAGTCACCTCGGTCCCTGCTCTTCGATGAAGAACTGGCTTTCGGCACGTAATAAGAATGCAATTCAGTCCACACAGTTCTGATTCAGGATCCATGATGAGACAGTCCTGAGCGCCCCGGGCGAATATGAGTATCTCCCTGACAGCAGAAAAAGTCCCTGTTTCCACAAAGGCCACTGAGAAGCAAGTTGATAATCAAACCATTCGCTTCGTAAAAGTCCGTGAGTTGCCCCCGGCAACTGCCTGATACAGCGGGGAGTGCCCGCTGGTAGTGCTTTGGCCCAGACCGCGGCTGTTTCATCAGCGTCTACATTCCGGTCATCCTGGCCCATCAGAATTAATACCGGAGTATGTGTACCGGAAATATCTTTCGTCGCATCAGCCAGAGAATTCCTGCGTTCGAAGTCCTGGCGCGTACATTGGGAGTGGCAGGGGAGAACCGCTGCTTCTTCTGTAAACTGGCGGTCAAAAACCACGGCTTCATGTTTTTTAGCATCCTGAATATCATTCAGGGAGCGACCTTCGACTTTAAGTCGTTGCCCTGTATAGTATATGCCCTGATTACGCCAGTTTATCGCCGCACCTATCAGCACAACAAACTCAGTTGTTGTCAGTTGGCTCGCCTGCGGTACAACCCAACCTGCCTGCGAGAATCCAAGATAACCTCCGCGACTTTTTTTCAGTTCCGGCTGTTCTCTCAGTTTTTTTAACGCCAAAACCGCCTCCTCTGCGCGATCTGACATTGTCTGTGCCAGCCAGTTACCTGTACTTTTATCCACACCAGGTTTATCCCATGAAAAAACGGCAATTCCCTGTGAGACAAGGAATTTAACCAATGGAATATATCCACCTTCTGACCAGCGGTCCTGAGGTCCGTCTCCATGAACTAAAAGCACAAACGGAGGAGAAACCTTACCTGGAGGCATAATCAACGTCCCCATCAGAACATCGTTATTATGCTTAAAAGATATAGAACGTTGTTGCCCGTACCCTGAAAGATCGAAATCATATAATCGGCTAAGCAAAAAAATAATGAGAACGACAATCATAATTGAAAATGACACAATATATTTAATCATGTATAGCTCTTTATAATTTATAAAATTAAATATCAGCCGACTTTTTTAATACTTTATAGAACAGGATGTCAATGACTTAAAATTCGAAGCTCCTGACAGTAATAATCTCAGTGCTGCTGTGGGCGTTAACTTCCACTTCAGGGATGAACAAATGGAAATTAAGTGAGATTTACCAACAGTAACTGGCGGAGCTTCACCGCTATTTATCCTTAAAGCGCATCGCCAGCCACTGAGCATGCTGCTGCGTCACCAACAGTTGATCATCTTGCTCGCGCCACTGAATATCCCCTTGGCTAAGACAGCGCCTGAGCTGCTCCAGTGATGCTACCTGGAAACAGAGCGCCACCATTTTCGCCGGTGCCTGCGCAGCGACAGGCGGAAGCGCGAATTCCAGACGTGCTTGTTGATGAGTGATAATACGCAGGCAGCAGGTCCCTGAATCAAGCACATAACCGCCGTTGGTCTCCGCGCGGGCCTCCACACTGAACAACTGGTGATACAGCGCCAGCGTCTGTTCAGGTTGAGGCGAGGCAATAACGAAGGCAGACAGCGCTTGCACGCCATTAGGATGTACCTGCCAGGCGGGCTGCCAAACGGCCTGCGGCGTTTGATGTTCGCAGAAAAAACTGAAGCCGTATGCCAGGGCGCTGGCGCGGATCCGCGAGATGCAGAACCGGGCCTCAGTCTGGCTGCCGTCCGGCAATATCACCGGGCGTGAGAAGCGGGTCGGCGGTTCGCCATCGAGTTGACATTGCCGGAGGTGCTGCCATACCGCATGCGCATCCCGGGTTTTCCAGACCAGTCCGGCAAGGCCTGGCGCAACGTTCCACAATCCTCGCGAGTCTGTCTGACTGGCAGGCTCATAACCTAAAAGTTCCAGATAGTTATCTGCAAAGACGGCCAGATGGTTACTGGAGCCCATCGAATGGTGCCCCCGTGTACTGAGCTGAAATCCCATCCGCTGGAACAGGCCTTGCGCCTGATCCAGTTCTTCATCGACATTAATCACCGCGTGATCGATAACCGGAGTAATCGGCATGGTGTCTTCCTTCTGTTCTTTTTACTGATCCTGTCAGGCGGCACGACCGCCAAAATAGAGTTCGCGCATACGGGGGTCGTGTAGCAGGTCCTGCGCGCTGCCCTCCATCGCCACTTTCCCCAGCGCCAGAACATAGACCCGGTCGGAAATGTGCAGTGCCTCCATAGCATTCTGCTCGACCATTAAAATGGTCACTTTTTCCTGGCGGCGAATGGTTTGTATGGCGCTAAAAACTTCCGTAAGCATTTTCGGTGACAGCCCGGCCGAAGGTTCATCGAGCAGCAGTACTGCGGGTTCAGGCATCAGAGCCCTTGCCAGCGCGAGGATTTGTCGCTCGCCGCCGGAAAGCGCTGACGCGGGTGATTGCCATTTTTTATGTAACACAGGGTAATTTTCCGCCAGTTGGGCCATTCGCTGCTTACGTTGGCCTGGCGGTAAAAATTGTCCCCCGGTTTGCAGATTTTCTGCCACGGTCAGATTGTTGAAGACGTTGTCCAGTTGTGGGACAAACCCGAGTGAGCATTCACGGATTTTCCGGTGCACCGGAATTTTTGCCGTTTCGCATCCATCGATTTCAACCCGTCCTTCGCGCGGGGAGACAAATCCGGCAATCGATTTCAGCAAGGTGGATTTGCCGCAGCCATTTGGCCCCAGCAGCGTCACGATTTCCGCCTGTTCAACATGCAATGAAATACCGTGCAGAATATCAATCCCCGGGGTATAACCGGCGACCACGTTTTCGAGGGTAATCATACGGCCTCCTGCAATGTTGCGGTGCTTTGCCCTAAATAGGCATCCAGTACTTGCTGGTTCTGCGCCAGTTCATCCGGGCGGCAACTGGCGACAATCTGTCCGCGATCCAGCACGATGCAGCGCTGGCACAGGGTGTTTATAAAATGCATATCGTGTTCAATAACCAAAAGTGAAATACCCTGACGGCTCAGGTTGACCAACGTTTCCACCAGCTCCTGGCGTAATTTCGGGTGCACACCGGCCATAGGCTCATCCAGCATCAGCAGCGTCGGTTTACCCATCAGCGCGCAGGCAATACCCAGTAGTTTTTTCTGTCCGCCGGAAAGCGCCGCAGCAGGCAGATCTTTAACTTTGGTTAACAGCAAGGTATCCAGTAATTCGCTGGCGCGGGTCCTGTCTTCCTGTTCGGCTTTACGCCCGGAAGCCAGCCCCAGCAGACCGTTGAATAACCCGTGCTGACGAGTACCAGCAGTCATCACGACTTCCATAACGCTCATCTTTTCCGGCATGACGGGGAGCTGGAAGGTGCGTGCAATGCCAGCCTGGATGATCCGGTGGCTGGGCTGACGAGTAATGGACTGTCCATCGAATGTGATGCTGCCGCCATCCGGCCGGTTAAACCCGGAAATGGTGTTGAGCAGCGTACTTTTACCGGAACCATTCGGCCCGAGCAGGCCAAGAATCTCCCCCTTTTCCAGCGTAAATGATACGGATGTCAGTACCTGGTTGCCGCCAAAGGATTTGCTGATGTCAGCCACTTCAAGCAAACGGCTCATGAGAAAGTCCTTAATTTTTCCGGTAACAGACCACCTGGTCGTGTGAGCAGACACAGTAATAAAGCCAGACCCACCAACCCCAGGCGTAGCGCGCCAGTCAGGTCTGAACTGATGTGGAAATAGTCTTTTGCAAAGGGGATAAAGTTATACAGCCCTTCCACCAGCAACACGCCCAGCAACACGCCGCGCACATTGCCAAGACCACCGATCATCACCATGCTCCAGATAAGAAAGGTTTCCGACGAAAGCAGGTAATCCGGGCTGACATAATCGGTGTACCAGGCCAGTAACATACCGGCCAGACAGCACATCACAGCACTGCTCATCAACGCCCGGCATTTCAGCCACGGCAGCGCATAGCCCATGCAGATCGCTAACTGAGGTTGCTCGCGCATCAGGCGCAGCGCCCGCCCAAACCGGCTGGCGCCGATACGCAGGCTGGCGAGCGTGGCGACGATGACGCTGAGCAGAATAATGATCGCGAAGATACGCGTATCGGTGACGGTATCACCGGTCGACCAGGGCGAAGACAGGCCGCCAATCCCCTGCGCGCCGCCCGTCAGTTCGTCTTCATTGACGACGGCAATGCGGATGATTTCAGCCAGCGCCAACGTGGCAATGCCCCAGTAGTCCGCCGTTAGCTGACGCCCCAGCAACGCCATCAGTGCGCTGATAACAATGGCACACAGTAACCCGGCCGGGATCACCACCCACAGCGGCAACCCAAAATTGTTTCCCAGACCGACGGCATAAGCGCCGGTTCCGACAAACACAATGTGACCGAAATTCAGCAAACCGGCGTAACCTGCCTGTAAATTCAGGGCAAGCGCGATAATGGCATAGATCCCGGCAAGGCAAAGGATATGCAGTAAAAACTCAGACACGGCGGACCTCCCGGTTAAACAGGCCATAAGGACGCAGTAACAGCGCCAGCAGCAGAATGACAAACGATGAGGCGTTCACCCAGGTTACCGGGATAAACAATAAGTCGCCGCCGAACAGCCAGCTCCAGTCGATGTTGGTCACGAGGGTTTCGGTTGCAGCGATAAGAAGTGCACCAAAAATGGCGCCCATTGGATTTCCCAGCCCGCCGAGAATGGCGGCAGCGAGCACCGGCAACATCAGATCATTGCCCTGGTTGACCCATGCGCTGGCATTCATCGCCAGCATACTGCCTCCCACAGCGGCCAGCATTCCAGCCAACAGGTTGACGGTGTGGATAATTGCGCTGGCATTTAACCCGGAGGCTGCTGCCAGATCCCGGTTACTTGCCAGCGCACGGATAGCGCGACCTTGCGGCGTACGAAACAGCAACAGGCTGAACACCACCACCAGCGAAATCGTGACGCCAAGACCCCAGAGTTCGTCAGAGGAGATTCGGGTGTCCCCAACCTGCAAGAGCGCACCCACAGGCAGGGAATAATTCACCGGGGCCGACCCCTCAACCCCGAGAACCAGTGCGATCAGCACCATCGATACCGCAAGCGATCCGATCATGGCGTTAGCGGTACCGCTTTTCAGCAGTGGCTGATAAACCCAGTGATGCAAAATCATGGACAGCATGCCGCAGACCAATGCAGAAAACACGATTGCCAGAGCCAACGGCATGCCAAGACGAAGCCCGGCGGCGGTGATAAATGAACCGACCATGGCATATTGCATATGAGCGATGTTGGCGAACCGTACCAGCCCGTAAACCAGGCTTAATCCCAGCGCGACCAGCGACAAATCCGCAGTGCGAATCAATGTATCAATCAAAAACTGCAGCATGGTTTTTCCCCGATGATGTAGCGTGAACTGGCAAGATAAAGCGGCTCGTTACCGGGGAACCGGTACGCCATTAAACGCTTTCACTTTCAGGTAGGGCTGAGACATACGCTGGTTATCGGCATCCAGATTTAATGTACCGGTAATGCCGGTAAAGCCAGGCGCAACGGTTTTCATTGCCGCGATCATGGCTGCCGGATCGGCACTGTGCGCTTTGTCGATAGCTGCCGCCGCCAGCATTACGCTATCCCAGGCATAGCTACCGTACACAGAGCGAGGTTTCTCATGGAATTTTTTCTGGTACAGCTCAGCATAATTTACGCCGTGACCACCCGACGTTTTCTGGTCAATACCTGCGACTTCCATACCAACCTGCCCGTTGGTGTACTGCGCCGGGGAACCTTCAACGGCCATGGTTAAATACATGCCATACCAGGGCGTTTTATTCAGACCCAGCTCCCAGGCCTCACGGTTCAGCACAATGGCATCCTGGCCGTAGCTGGTGTAAACGTAGGCTTGCGGATGAGCGCGAGAAATTTGCTCCAGCTCGCGGCGATAAGAAGGCTGACCGCTGGCATAGAGCACTTTGGCGACCACTTTGCCCCCGGCTTTTTCAAACGCGTTGGTGAACTGCTTCGCCATACCCTGACCGTAAGCACCATCCGGGGCGATAAAGGCCACTTTGCTGTAACCGAGCTGGCGCACATCTTCTGCCGAGAAGCTTGCGGAAAGAGAATCCAGGCCAATAACGCTCCAGGAGGTAGCGCCGATTTTGCGGATATCGGTGCTGGTACCGGAAATATTGATGTGCAGCAGATTGTTCTTCACCAGATATTGCCCAACCGGAATGGTGACACCAGAGGAAAAACTGCCCATCACTAAAGGGACATGGTTAACCTGAGTTAACTTACGTACGGCATTCAGGCCTGTAACCGGGCTTTCGGCGGAATCTTCCACGATCACATGTAATGGCTGACCATTAACGCCGCCCTGGGCATTAACCTGTTCAACCGCCAGTTCAATACCACGACGCTGATCTTCACCAATGCTGGCGCTGGTGCCGGTTAAGGGCAAAATTGCACCCATGTTCACATCGGCCTGCGCCGTGCGCGCCAGACCAAACAACGTCATACCTGCCAGTGTTGACAGCATCATGCCTTGCCCGAAACGATTTTTCATGTTGGTTCTCCGGTTTGCTGTTGCCGGCTTCTGAGGCCGGTGTTTTGTCGCCTGCGCAAATGTGCACAAGCCTGCCTGGTAATGCCGAAAAAGAGCGCACTAAAGTGAATATATAAGTGCATACACTTGTGTATTAAGCAAAGACGATGCCAGATAACAGGACGTTCCCGGTATCAAGTGCTTATTTCAGGTTAAACGAATGCAAATTCATGAATAAATACAATGGAATCGAAAATATCTAAAAAACTTTCGTTTTCATTTTTATCATGGTCAATAAAAATATCTGTGTGCACAAGTGAATACACTTTGAATCATTTTAGTGCAATGCTGCCGTAAAATGGTGCGGGGAAAATCCATAAGAATAAATAAGATGAAAAATGCTTATAAATGAGTAATTTTTAATTAAAGAAAAGTGTATTCACTTTTGTGTTGAGTTGTTTTTTTTGCTGTGCTATCTATAAAAACATTACGTGAAATAATCTTTGCCGCATTTTTATTTTCGTGCTGAGCATGCGGTAAATTAAGGGGTTAATGTGGTTATCATAAAAAAGAAATCCCGTAGCGCTGACAGTGTGGAAAAGGTCTACGAGAAAGTGAAAGGCATGGCGATTGATTACTACTTTCGTCCCGGCGAACGGGTGAATGAAGTTGAGCTTGCGGCACAACTGGGGGTCTCGCGTACGCCGGTGCGTGAAGCGCTGAACCGTCTGGCAAAAGACGGCTTTATGAATTTTGTACCCAACCGGGGTTTTTACTCCCGTGACCTGACGCCGGAAGGTGTCCGCGAACTTTATGAGGTGCGAATGGTTATAGAGCAATCGACCTTTCGTTTCGCCTGCCTGCGGGCAACAGATGAAGAGATCGCTACGACCACGGCTATCTGGGAAGAAGTGAGCCAGCATCGCCCGGCGCAAACCGAACAGGATTGGGCGAAGATTGCGGAAATTGATGAGCGTTTCCACATGGAAATAGCCCGTATTTCCCATAATAGTCGGCTCTATGAAATGCTCGATAGTCTGAATTCGCTGAGCCGCTTTTTCCGGCGTATCGATCTCGAAACGCCCGTGCGCAGGAACAATGCCTATGACGAGCATGTCGAAATTATCGCAGCATTACGCCAGCGGAATATCGAAAAAGGCGTGGTGCTGATTGAGCAACATATTTCATTGAGTGCCGAGCACGCGGTTGAAGTCACAAAAGAAGGGCTTGCCAGGATTTATTTTGGGAAGCCCTGAGCCACTCTTTTCATTAGGTCCAAAACGATAATTTAATCAGCTACCAGAGGGCATTACGCGTTCCGGTAATTCATTCACAGCGTCATGCTGCGGCATTGTGCCGGGAAAATGTAGAGGATATATGCGCTCCATTCCCGAAGAGATTATTCAACAGGCGATTATCTGGCGACGTGAGATCCACACGCGCCCGGAGATTGGCTTACAAGAATTTCATACTTCCGCGAAAATCAGCAGCCTGCTGCGCCAATATGATCTTGAAGTGCATACCGGCATTGCGGGCACTGGCGTGATGGGTGTTCTTCGCAATGGCGAGGGGCCGTCTATAGCCCTTCGCGCTGATATTGATGCATTACCCATTCAGGAAAACAACGCTGTTGCATGGTGCTCTTCCTCGCCAGGCATGATGCACGCCTGTGGACATGACGGGCATACCGCCATTTTACTGGGGGCGGCGCGCTATCTCAGCCAGACCAGAGCGTTCAACGGGACGGTGTACTTTATTTTTCAGCCTGCGGAAGAGAATGCCGGCGGCGGGCGTTTAATGGTGGAAGAAGGGATCTTTACGCGCTTTCCCGTTTCTGCGGTTTATGCGCTGCACAACTGGCCGGGGCTGCCGGTGGGGGAGGTGGCCGTTAGCACAGGCCCAATGATGGCTTCGCAGGACAATTTTTTTATCACGCTGACTGGCGTGGGATGCCATGCGGCGATGCCGGAAAAAGGGGCCGATCCGGTGCTGGCCGGTGCACACCTGATTACCGCGTTGCAAACGATCATGACGCGCCGACTCTCTCCGCTGGACAGCGTCGTGATCAGCGTGACGCAACTCCAGGCCGGGGAAGCAATAAATGTCGTCCCGCAGACAATGCAATTGTCCGGCACGCTGCGTTGCCTGAGCCAGACGGCCAGAGCGCGCTGCCAGATTCTGATGGCGGAGTATGTCGAACAGCTCGTCGGGCCATTTGGCGTCAGTGGCAGCATTCGCTGGGAATACGGTTACCCGGTAACCGTCAACCATGCGCAACAGGCAAAAATTCTGGCGGATGCCGCACGCCACGTCCAGGGGATCACGCAGGTCCACACACAGTTATCACCCTCAATGGCGGCAGAAGATTTCGCCTATTTTCTGGAAGCCTGTCCGGGCGCTTATTTGTGGCTGGGGGCCGATGGCCCAACGCCGGGCGCGGCATTACATAATCCGCATTACGATTTTAATGACCAACTTATCGCACCTGGCATCGGTCTTTGGGTATCGCTGGTGGAGAGGTCATTGGGTCCTGTTTCTGTTACTTCTGAGGATTAACTATGAGCCATATCCACTTTATTGGTGCTGGTCAAATGACCGAAGCGATTCTGCGCGCCGCCTTAAAACGCGGCGCATTAAACCCGGACGAGGTCAGCTTATCGGATATTGATCCAGAGCGAATTGAAACGCTGAAAGCGCGCTATGAGTTGAGCAATACACAAGATTTGCCAAACGCGCTGGCCGCAGCGGATCACATCGTGATTGGGGTACGTCCGCAGGATAATATTGCTGATGTCGCACAACTGATTAAGCAGTATGCCGCGCCACAGACGTCGGTCATTTCTATTATTGCTGGCGTAACGCTGACCCAGTTGTCTTTGATGCTGGGCGAGTCACGCCCGATTACGCGTATCATCCCGAATACGCTGACGGATACCGGGCTGGGCTACAGCGGCGTGGCGTTTAATGCTTATGTTAACAGCGCGTCCGTAATGCCGTTTCTGGAAAGTTTCGGCAAGGTGATGGTGCTGGAAGAACGGTTGATTGACGTCTTCACCGGTTTTGCTGTCGCTGGTGTCAACTATGTCTATTATTTTGTCGAAGCGCTGGCGGACGCCGGTGTCCTTGCCGGATTAACCCGGACTCAGTCAACACAAGTGGTATGGGAAAACCTGGTGGGCGCGGTTGAAATGCTTAAGTTATCCGGGCGCCATCCGCGCCAGTTGATGGATATTAATAACTCTCCGGCAGGGGTTGGCATTAATGGTTTATATGAGTTGAATAAAATTAATTTCGCCGCTGGTCTGCAAAGCAGCGTTCTGGCTGCGGTACGTCGTACAACGGAGCTTTCTGGTCAAAAATAACACTATTTTTTAACAAGGGTGGTCTATGACAGCAATTTCAACGTGTGGCTGCCATGCTGAAGGATGTAGCTCATCTAAAGTCATCAATGTGCGTGGCAACCCCTGGCGAAGAATTTGATTGACAGATCAGGCCACTTTGCGGCGAAACATCCAGTACGCCGCTGAGCCTGTTATCGCTGCAATCACCAGTAGCGGCCACAGGCTTCCCCATACAATGTCCAGACTCGCATCTTTCAGGTAAATTTGTTTTGTGATGTCCGTGAAGTGCCGGATAGGATTTATCCACGTCAGATTTTGCAACCACACGGGCATGTTCTCTACCGGTGAGACATAGCCGGAAAGCAGAATCGCCGGCATCATAAAGACAAATACGCCAATAAATGCCTGCTGCTGCGTCGAACTAAGTGCAGAAATCAGCAGCCCGAATCCCACCAGCGAAAGCCCGTAAATCAACATGGTGAAGTAGAACAGTAAGACCGAACCAGAGAAGGGGATTTGATAACCCCATATTCCCACACCGAGCACAATAGTGGCCTGCGCAATGGCGACAATCTGCGCGGGTACGGCTTTACCAACAAATATCTGCCAGGTGGCAAGCGGCGACACCAGGAGCTGGTCGAGCGTGCCTTGTTCACGTTCACGAGCAACGGACAGTGAAGTCACAATCATTACGCCGATGGTCGTTATCATGGCGATAAGCGACGGCACCACAAACCATTTGTAGTTCAGGTTTGGGTTATACCAATTGCGTATTACCAGCTCACTGTTATTCGACTTCGGTTGACCAGTCATGAGTTCTAGTTGGTAGTTTTTCACGATTTGCTGCAGGTAATTGGCGGCAATCTGCGCACTGTTCGAGTTACGACCGTCAAGGATAATTTGCAGTTTAGCTGGCTGATTGCTTGCCAAATTTCGCGAGAAATCCGCAGGGAAGTGGATCAGCAGCAGCGCTTTTTGTTTATCGAGGGTTGGCTGGATTTCCTGCGGGCTTTTTAACAGCAGCAGATGGCTAAAAGCTTTGGCGTGTGCAAAACGTTGCGTCAGTTCCACGGAATGGCTGCCATTGTCTTGGTTGTAAATCGCGATGGTGGCGTTAGTGACCTCAAGCGTGGCGGCAAACGGGAACAGAATCACCTGCAACACCACCGGCAAAATCAAAATGGTACGGGTTTGCGGCTCGCGCAGCAGGGATTGCAGTTCTTTGCGAATTAATGTCCAGAGTCGATGATACATAACTTTCCCTTAATCCAGACGACGTTTGGTCTTCAACGCCGTCAGGCCGATAAACATCACCGCCGAGACAATGAGACACAGTACGTTAACTATCAGCACCGTGGAGATATTTCCCGCGAGAAACAGGGTTTGCAGGGTATTCACGAAGTAGCGCGCCGGTATGATATAAGTCACTGCGCGGATAATCGCTGGCATGCTGTCGATCTGGAAGATAAAGCCCGAGAGCATGATGGAAGGTAAAAATGCAGCGTTCAGCGCCACTTGAGCGGCGTTAAACTGGTTGCGAGTGATAGTCGAAATCAGCAGACCCATACCAAGCGTACTGAGCAAAAACAGACTGGTAATCAAAAATAACAGTAGCAGCGAACCGCGATAGGGTACGCCGAGAATAAATACCGAAACCACCATACACAGTAGCATTGCCAGCATGCCGAGCACATAGTAGGGGAGCAACTTGCACAGCAACAACTCGGTACGCGTTATCTGCGTTGAAAGCAGGGCTTCCATAGTGCCTCGTTCCCACTCACGCGCCACGACCAGCGATGTCAGAATGGCACCGATAACCGTCATAATGATGGTTATCGCCCCCGGAATAATGAAATGCTGACTGATAGCAGCAGGGTTAAACCAGTAACGCAGTTGCACATCAATCAGTGGCTCGACGCTTTCACCCCGGCTCTTCGCGCGCTGCTGTTGCCATACCTGCCAGATCCCTTCGACATAGCCCTGCACAAAGTTTGCGGTGTTCGGTTCGCTGCCGTCGGTAATCACCTGAACCGGCGCTGTAGCCCCGGCGCGCGCCATGTTCTGCGCAAAGTCTGTAGGGATAACCACTATGCCGCGGATTTTTCCCGCCTGCATGAGCTGAATCAGTTCTTGGCGGTTATCGCTGATGGTCGGCTGAATGTAGGGCGAAGCGCTGATGGTATGAGCGAAACTCAGCGCTTCTTCGCTTTGCTGTTCCAGCAGAATCCCCACGTGCAGGCGGCTTGAATCCAGGTTGATGCCAAAGCCGAAAATAAAAAGCAGCAGCAGGGGGATCACCACAGCAATCAACCAACTGCTCGGGTCACGCGCAATCTGGCGCGTTTCCTTCACGCAGAGGGCGCGTACTCGCCTCCATGAGACTATTTTATGCTCACTCATGCGTGTGCTCCTTATCCCACTTGTTTATCAGCGTGATAAATGCCTGTTCCATGGTTGGGTCGACCTGCTCGTCGTCTGCCGCCTGCTGTTTGAGATCGTCCGGCGTGCCGCTGGCGATAAGCTTGCCACGATATACCAGCCCGATACGGTCGCAATATTCCGCCTCGTCCATAAAGTGTGTGGTGACCATCACGGTTACACCTTTTTCAACCATGTCGTTGATGTGCAACCAGAATTCGCGCCGTGTAATCGGGTCAACGCCAGACGTGGGTTCATCAAGGAACAGAATATCCGGCTCATGCATCAGTGAGCAGGCCAACGCCAGGCGCTGCTTGAAGCCGAGTGGCAGGGAATCTGTCGGGCTGTTAAATATCGGCTGGAGGTTAAACGCTTCACTCATACGGGAAATTTTGTCGTCCTGCGCCTTGCCGTGCAGCCCGTACACACCTGAGAAGAAACGCAGATTTTGTGCAACCGTCAGGTTGCCGTACAACGAAAACTTCTGTGCCATATATCCCAGATGCTGACGGGCCTTACCGGAGCTGGTTTTCAGATCCATATCCAACACCAGCGCCTTGCCAGAGGTAGGCACTAGCAGCCCGCACATCATTTTAAACGTCGTGGATTTACCCGCGCCGTTCGGCCCAAGCAGCCCGAAGATCTCGCCGCGCTGTACGGTAAAATTGACCTGGTCAGTCGCTGTGAAATCACCAAATTTCTTTGTGAGCTGTTTGGCTTCAATCACCGTTTCTTTGGAACTGCCTTCCACCGTATGCAGTATTTTTCCTAGCGGTGATTCCTTCGTGCCGGTGCCCCCCAGCAGTTCGATAAACGCATCTTCAAAACGCGGGACGGTACGCGTTATTTGCTCCAGAGACAGATCCAATGCTTGTGCCAGCTCTTCTATAGTGGCGTCTTTTGCCAGTATCAGACGTACGGAACGCCCCTGGATCACACCGTCGCTCACCTGCGGCAATTTCAGCGCCCGCTGAAGCAGCTTGCGGTTGTTTTCTCCCCCATGACTCACCAGCAGCGAACGCCCGGCCATTTTCTGCGTCAGCTCTTTTGGTGCTCCGTGATACAGCAGCTCGCCTTCGTTCAGCAGCAGCACCTCGCGGCACTGTTCAGCTTCGTCGAGGTACGAAGTACTCCATAGGATCAGCATCCCTTCACCTGCCAGTTCGTGCACCATCTGCCACAGCTCGCGTCGCGAAATGGGGTCTACGCCGACGCCGGGCTCATCGAGCAGCAGAACCTTGGGTTGGCCGACCAGTGTACAGGCGAGGCCTAGCTTCTGCTTCATACCGCCGGAAAGTTTGCCGGCGAGGCGCGAGGTAAAGGGACCGAGGGAAGTAAATTCTAGCAGCCGCGCAAATGTTTTTTTACGTTCCTCGGCCGTCACTCCACGCAGGTCTGCGTACAGAGTGAGATTTTCCATTACCGTCAGGTCTTCATACAGCCCGAATTTTTGCGGCATGTACCCTACTACGGCGTGTAGGGCACTGCCATCTTTGATTGGGTCGAGGCCTATGACCTGTGCACTTCCCCCGCTAGGTTTCATCAAGCCTGCCAGCATACGCATTAGCGTGGTTTTCCCTGCGCCGTCAGGCCCCACCAACCCGGTGACTTCCCCCGGGTGGATTTCACATTCAAGGCTTGCTACCGCGGGTTTACCCAGTTCAGGGAAGTTTTTCATCAGCCCCTGCAAGCGGATGATGCCGCTGTCATAGCGGGTCATGCTGGGCACCATTGTTAAAACTTACGGTGACCGGCATACCCTGACGCAGCGAATCGTCGGCATCGGTCACGATAATGCGCAGGCGATAGACCAAATCGGTGCGCAGATCGGGCGTCTCAACCGTTTTAGGGGTGAACTCCGCGGTAGGAGAAACAAAGCCAATTTTGCCGTGATAGGGCTTTTCGGGACGCCCGTCGGTATAAATCTGCACTTCCGTACCCGGCTGTACATTGTAAAGACTCACTTCATTCACATAAGCACGTACCCACACCGGGCGTGTAAGGGAAAGCGTTAATACCGTGCTACCCGCGCTGAGCATGCTCCCTGGTTCAACAGCGCGAGTAAGCAATGTGCCGGCGGATGGGGCGGTAAGCGTGGTGTCCTGTAAATCCAGCTGCGCCTGGGAGAGCTGTGCTTTAGCCTGTTGCAGACTGGCCTGTGCCTGGGCAATCTCTTGCGGGCGGTTACCGTTGTGGTACTGACTGAGCTTATCGCGCGCGGCTTTCAGCGTAGCTTTTGCCTGATCGCTTGATGAACGGGAATTTTCCAGCTCATTTGCAGCAATCATGCGTCTGGCCCACAGCCCTTGTTGGCGCTGGTAAAAATTCTGGGCATAGTCATAGGCAGCCTGCGCCTGATTCACCTGCGCGGCCACCTGGGCAATTTCTTCGTCACGGTAGCCGGCAATAATCAAATCAAATTTCGCTTGTGTCGCTGCAACGTTTGCTTCCGCCTGTTGCAAGGCGTTTTGATACGGGCCTTTGTCCAGTTCCCCGAGCGTTTCCCCAGCCTTGATTGAATCGCCTTCATCGACCTGCAACGTAGCGAGGCGACCACCGACGCGAAAGCTCATGTTCACTGTGCGAATATCCACATTCCCGTAGAGCGTTAATGGCTTTTCCTGCTCGCTTTGATACCACATCCAGCCGCCAAAACAGCTGACCAGCAACGCAATAACAACGAGCACAACCATGGGCTTTTTATTTTTCATGGCACGATCTTCCTTAATTAACAGACAATCCCAGCAGGATGAAATCGACGTGGGTTAACACAACGCTACTGATTTGCTGCCGGTTGGCCTTATCAAAGTTTGTCCAACCGGTGCGTAGTAAAATAGTTTCCCGCCCCAGTCGGAAGGCCAGAATCTGTCCGAGCAAAGCGTGAGTATGCAAAATGGTTTCGGTATCCAGGGGATCACGTCCAGTGTAACGGCCCACAAGGGAAGTCAGGTGGCTGTGCATCGGTGCTATCACACGATCGTGGATGAGCTGATAAGCGGGTGTTGGCGAAAGCTGTTCGCGAGAGATAAATTTGCTGAGATTCAGAGTTTCATCGGAGGTGAGCAGCCTTATCATTTGCTCACATGCCGTATGAATTAGCTGGCGGATTTGCGCTTTGTCTGATGGCGACTGACTCATAACCTCTTCGGCGCACTGCATGTGCTCAAGAAAATTGTCGTTGATAAAATCAGCAATCCACCCAGCAGAAGCAATATACAGCTCTTCTTTTGAGCCGAAATAATAGGTGATAGCCGCAATATTTTGCCCGGCAAGAGCCGCGATATCACGGGTGGTCGCCTGCAAGCCATATTCACCAAACTGAGCGATGGCAGCTTTAATAAGGCTATTTTTAGCCTGTTCGCCACGAGAAGTTATGGGAGGTTGAGAGGTCGGCATATTGCCTCATAAAAGAGTTAATCAATCGATTGATTAAAAATAGGCCGAAACAAATAGGCTGTCCAGCGATGTGTTTGTATCCTGCGAGGTGGTGCGGACGATTTATTGGACTGTCAGGAAATTGTTTATGTATTCGTACGAAGATCGGAGACAGGCCCCTTCATCGCCGCCGTGTATGGCTCACCCGATTATTTTCGCCGCTTCCCTCTGCCGCAGACGTCGCAAGATTTGCAACAACATTTGTGTATTGGCCGGCGTGAAATCTCCAGCGGTAACCTGAATCGACCAGGTCAACGACCAACCAGACATGCAATGTGAAAAAAGATAATTCTTTTTGTTATAAAGACCCTTCCTTTTGTGAGGTTGTTCTCTGTTCTTTACCAGTAATCCCTTACCATTGTCGTGGATATGTTCGGTCCGCGCTTTTGTTCGCATCACCCGCTCCGCGCTTGATGCATTTTGTCTACCGCTCAAAAGCAGTCATGGACACATTAACAATCACATTTATGAACAGGGGAAGCTCAATGTCGACATATTATTTTCTGCCAACACGAAATGTATTTGGCGAAGGCAGTGTTCAGGAAGCCGGTACGCTGGCAAAAACGTTAGATGTAAAAAAAATCATGATTGTCACGGACGCTTTCCTGGCAAAAAGTGGCATGGCGGACAAAGTCGCTAAAATTTATGAAGAAGCCGGTATTGAAGCGCGTATATTTGGTGGCGCGGAACCTAACCCCACAGATAAAAACGTAGAGGCGGGGATTAGTTTTTACCGGGAACATGGCTGCAATGGTATTGTTTCACTCGGTGGCGGTTCCTCCCATGACTGTGCGAAAGGTATTGGATTAGTCGCAGCCAATGGAGGAAATATTCACGACTTTGAGGGTATTGATAAATCCAGCAACGATATGATCCCATTAATGGCAATCAACACCACCGCAGGTACCGCTTCAGAAATTACCCGTTTCTGCATCATCACTGATACAGCACGTAAAGTTAAAATGGCGATTGTTGACTGGCGCGTGACGCCTCAAATCTCGATTAACGACCCGGAGCTCATGGTCGGGATGCCACCTTCACTGACCGCCGCGACCGGCATGGATGCGTTAACTCACGCCATCGAAGCGTACGTGTCTACCATGGCGAACCCGCTGACTGATGCCGCCGCGCTGCAAGCGATCAGGATGATCACCCAGTACCTTCCCAAAGCTGTGGCAAACGGCGAATATATGAAGGCAAGGGATAATATGGCCTACGCGCAGTACCTCGCCGGGATTGCCTTTAACAACGCTTCTCTGGGCTATGTCCATGCGATGGCGCATCAGTTGGGCGGGTTCTACAACCTTCCCCATGGGGTATGTAATGCCATTCTGCTGCCTTATGTTGAGTACTTTAACTTGATTGGCAACCTTAATCGCTTCCGCGATATTGCAGAGGCCATGGGGGAAAACGTGGCCGGGCTCTCTACCGATGAAGCTGCGGTTAAAGCCATTAACGCCATCCGCCGCCTGAGCAGGCAGGTTGGCATTCCTCGCGATCTGAAAAGCCTGGGCGTCAAACCTGAAGATTTTGCCATCATGGCCGAGAATGCGAAAAAAGATGTCTGCCAGTTAACGAACCCGCGCAAAGCGACTAAAGAGCAGGTCATTGAACTCTATCGTCAGGCTTATGAAGGCGAAGAGTAACGTTAGATAACTGCGCGACGATGGGCCTGAAAAACCTTCACCGTAAATGAATTAAGGCCTGGCTGCAGGTGACCTGCAGCTAAGCTGTGTCCCTTAATCATCCGGGCTATAGTAACTATCTGTTTTCAAGACATAGTAAACTATGCCTCGCTACGACCTTCCCGGCGAAGCATGGACCATCATCCAGTCCTTGTTGCCTCTTGAGCCTGCTACGCCACGGGGCGGACGGCCATGGGCACAGCACCGCATGATCATCAACGGCATGTTCTGGGTGTTGTGTTCAGGTGCCCTATGGCGCGATTTATCTAAACGATAGGGGCCGTGGAAAACCGTTTATCCGCTTTAACCAATGGTCAAAATCGGCAGTGATTAACCTTATTTTCAACAGGTTGCTTTATGGCCTTGTTGACTGGTCTGCCACAGCGATGGATGGCAGTAATATCCGGGCGCTGAAATGTGCTGCCGGCGCGCAAAAAAACATCCCTATATAACCGGAGATAATGGGCTGGGTCGCTCTCACGGTGGTTTTGGCATCAAAATCCATCGGGTGACAGGCGCAAGCGGTCTCCCGCTAAACATCGTGCTGAGTCCCGGACAGGCTCATGAAAGCCAGTTTGCGCAACGTCTTCTGGACGGTATTGGAGTTCAGCGTAAGGTAGGGGGTATTCGGTCAGCCCGGTATCTTCTGTGCCAATTTCATAAAGATACAATCCGGCTGCCTGCGGGCTGTCGTGGCCGCCAGTCGCACGCGAGGTATTGATCTTCAGCAGAAGCCGCTGGTGCGCCAGCTCAGCCTGATGGACTGGTACATCGCTTATGAACTGCAGGTGCATCTCCAGCCGGGCGAATCTCTTGCCACAGTGAGAAGCGAATTGCACAGTCACATTCAGGACGTATTCAACGAATTTAATGTGCAGATCATGTCGCCGAATTTTGTGAATCAGCCGGAAACGGCGGTCATGGTAACTCAGGATAACTGGTTCGCCGCACCCGCCTCACCGCCAGACAATCCGAAATGAAATCTATCAGACGGGTCAGCGCTTGCCTTTAATTGTTGTCCGGTTGTTAACCCTGCGGCGGGAACTGACCGAGTTGCATGAACGCGCCAAACCAGTCTTCCAGATGCCAGGTGGTGGTGACGCGTTCGCCATTCAGCTCATGAAATTCATGCAGCCGGATGCTGACAAATTTGCCGGTCGGTTCGATGCCCATAAAGTTGCCGTGATGGGTACCGGTAATTTCTGCGCGCACGGCAATCTTCCCCGGGGTCTGAAGAAGGTCGTGGATGGTGATCTTCACATCCGGAAAAGCCTCAATGAACCCCCGGATGATCGGTTTCAACCCTTCGGGGCCGGATGCCTGACCTGGCGCGAGGGGAATATCTTTCCAGTCCTGCGTGACTGCCTCATCCATTAAGTCCGGATCATGCAGGCTAAAAGCCTGATAGATTTTTTCAACGGCTTTACGCTCCGCGATAAGACGATTTGCCATCTCGCTATTGTTGTCTGACATCGTTAAATTCCTCTGGCTGATTGCATTTTTATAGGGTTAATGTGGTGCACGCAGCGAGTATCACATTCATATCAGTAAGAATTGAAATAAGAAAAGCATATAGAGGAATATACGTTTTATGGATTTTAAGGGTCTCGATTTGAATCTGCTGGTCGCGTTTGATGCGCTGATGGAAGAGCGGAATGTGACCCGTGCCGCCAGCAAAGCGGTGGTCAGTCAGCCCGCGATGAGCGCGGCATTGTCGCGCCTGCGAACGCATTTTGCGGATCCGCTGTTTATCCGCAGTGCTTCCGGTTTGCTGCCTACCGCCAGGGCAAAAGAGATCGGTTTGCATGTGTCAAAAGCACTTAACGAACTGAGTCATCTGCTGGCTCCGGACGACAATTTTGCGCCGGAAAACAGAAAAATGTCTTTTACGCTTGGCACGTCCGAATATCCGCTGATGGTGTTACTGCCCGGCATTATGCGGGCGATCAGCGAACAGGCGCCCGGAGTGACACTGCATGTGAGGACATTCACCGACCGCGATGCGTCCGTGTCGATGCTGGATGCCGGTGAGGTTGATGTGGTGATCGGTATTCACCCGACCCGGCCGGAAAACCGCATCTTATCGCAGCCCTTGTTCAGTGATGAATTTGTCACGCTTATCCGCCGCGACAGTGATGCGGCACGCAACGGCATGACGTTAGAAACCTATCTCGGGATGAGCCATATTCTGGTCTCGCCGGAAGGAAATCATTATGGTCTGGTCGATGAACAACTCAGGGAGATGGGGCTGGCTCGTGAACTTCGTCTGACGTTGCCGACCATGGCTGGCGTTGCCGGTGTGGTGCAGCAGACGGGGTATGTCGCGACGGTGCTCAAACGCAGCGTGGTAGTGAGCGAGAAACACCCCAATATCGTGATGACCCTGCCGCCGGTGGCATTGCCGGAGATCCCGTTTTATCTGTTGTGGCACCGGCGTTCTGATGACAGCAATGCGCAGAAATGGCTGAGACAACTGATCTGCGCGCAGGCCCATGAATTGCTGTGAGTGACCAGACTCCGTTAATACCACGGGGCGAAGATTCAGCCACCGGGGAAACCATTCCCCCGCATGATGTGCCGGGGGATGTGTGAGAGCTAACCCGCTATTCCGTTCAGTTTTTCCATCACTTCATCGGACAAAATCACCTTCGCACTGGCCAGATTTTCCTGTAGATGCTGCGGCGATGACGTGCCGGGGATCAACAAGATATTCGGCGAGCGTTTGAGCAGCCAGGCCAGCGCGACCTGCATCGGCGTCGCCTGCAATTGTGCCGCTACTTCATCAAGCTGCGTTGACTGCAACGGCGAAAAACCGCCCAGCGGGAAGAACGGCACATACGCGATTTCCTGTTCAGCCAGGCTATCCACCAGCGCGTCGTCGTGACGGTTCGCCAGGTTATACATGTTCTGAACGCAGGCGATCGTCGTCAGTTTCTGTGCATCGGCGACCTGTTTTGCAGTCACATTGCTCAGACCTATATGACGGATCAGGCCGCGCTCTTTCAGCGTAATCAGCGCCTCCAGCTGCGGTGCCAGTGATCCTTCTTTTGGCTGACGTTCATCGAGCATGCTGCGCAAATTTACCACTTCCAGCGTCTCCAGCCCGAGATTGCGCAGGTTATCTTCCACCGCCTGCGTCAGTTCCTGCGGGCTGAAAGCCGGTAACCAGCCGCCTTTTTCATCGCGTCGTGCGCCGACTTTTGTCACGATGCACAGATTATCGGGATACGGATGCAGGGCTTTTTTGATCAGCTTATTGGTTTCATGCGGACCATAAAAATCGCTGGTGTCGATGTGATTAACACCAGATGCCAGGGCATCACGCAGCACCTGAATGCCCCGTGCTTCATCGCTGATCGGGCCAAAAACGCCGGGGCCAGCCAATTGCATTGCGCCATAACCTAAGCGCGCCACTTCTCTGTCGCCGAGGGGGTAAGTCATTGAAGGTTGTGACATGGAATTCTCCTGTGTGATTGTTCACTGATTGTAGCCGCGGGCAGGTTGTGCAACTATCCGGTGAAATCAGGACAAACTGTACGGACTGGCGCACAATGGCGAAGGTTATCGCGCTGAATTCTGCACAGGACACTGTTTATTGATTTTTGCCCTGAAGATAATCAGGCCAGACGCCCATAAGAGCCGCATCGTGCAGCGCTCTGACGGTTATGGGTGTCACTTTTCCCTGCATCCGGTTTAGGGTAAAAATCAATGAACCGAGAACACCCGTTTTTTCGGGGAAATGGTTGGATGTGCGATAGTTTTTAGGTTTTACCTTGAACTGGATGAAAAAATCGTTCATCAGGATATCCGTCTGTATTTCACTCAGCGAAAGCTTTAACAATGAAAAATCACTCCCGCAGACCTTATTGTAAAAACCAAACACGGTGGGGTGGTTATGTTGTTCAAGAAAATCAATGATTTTCCCTTCCAGCACATCATTCACTGTCATATGTCCTCCCCAGCAATTCCCTGACAGCGTGGTAAACCTCAACAGGCAGAATCGCCATCATGGGATGTTCTGTTTTTTCACCATCAGGACGGTGCAAAATAATATGTTTATCCGGATCCTGACACGGACCGGTATAGGCTGGATTGGCTGTGGCAAAAAGACTGACTGTATTTACGCCAGCGGCCACTGCGATATGTAGCGGCCCGGTGTCACCCGTAACAAGAACATCCAGACTTTTCAACAGCGTGACTAATTCTGTCAACTGCGTATGACCAGACATTACGCATATATTATTCTGATAGTGAGCGGGTAATTGTTTTAAGAAATCATTCGCCAGATTCTTTTCGGATGTTGTGCCTGTGATAATGATTTCCAGATCCCGATCGTTGTCTAATAACATACAGGCGAGTGTACTGAAAAAACATACCGGCCAGCGACGGGTCTCATTGGATGCCCCTAACTGAAATCCAATGCGCTGGCGTAAATACTGACGCGGTAAAAGAGTATTGATCATGGGAAGATGCATTGTCGTGTCGCCAGTATTTTCTCCCAGTGTTTCGAGTAACTTCAATTTGCGCCGGATAGTATGTCCGTCATAGTAACCGGAATAGTGATCTAAATAACGATTAAGTTCGGGAGACTCACTGCCATAGTGGTCGCGTAAAATCATTTTACTGCCGGATAAAACAGCACAAAATATGTCATAAGGAAAGTGTGCGTGTAAAATAACGGAAATATCAGGTTTGTGTTTTCTGAGTTTACATAACAAAGGTAATATTCTGACAACTTTATTATCCCATATATAAATATGGTCAAACCAATCATATTGCACAACCAGGCTGTGATTTTTTTTACTGGTAACCAGTATTATTTTGCTGGCTGGAAATCTATTCTTTAAATGCATGATTGCTGGTGTGTTCATGAGGTAGTCCCCCAGCGCGGTAGTGGAGTAAATGACAATATTACCCGGTGATGTTTCACGCTCTTCCAGCGAATATTTTTTTCTTCTCGTTAAAAAACAATAGATATGCAATATCGTCTTTATTACTTTTATCTTGATGGCTTTCATTTCTGTTCAGGTTACCCGCAACGCGATGATAGGGACTATTTTTCCATTAAATTACAAATAGAGTTTTAGGCTGTTACTCATTTTTTTGTATTTTCAGTAAGCACTTCATCTCTCAGTGCAACGAAATTGTTATAAACTTCATCGGTTGAAATATGAGAAACCTCTTCGTCTGCAGCAGCAATGATTCTGCACGGCACTTTCCATGGCCCCCAGACCTGCGGATCACTGTTACCAAAAAGCGCCACCACTGGTTTTCCCACACCCGCTGCAATGTGCAATGCACCGCCATCGCTGGTGATTATCTGGTGGCACAGAGACATTCCGGCCATAAGTTCACGAATATTTACGGTATCGAAAGGAACCATAATAATATCTTTGCAGGCGTTGATGATGTACTGCGCTTTCTGGTCATCCCCGGGATGACACAAGTTATCTTCTGAACCTGGCGACCAGAAAAGAATAATTTTGCAAGGTTCGTCACGCGCCAGCCTGTGCGCGATTTCGATATAATTCTCAACGGGCCAGCGTTGTTTTTCTTTTCGGGCGCTGATCTGCAAACCATATAAGGGCATATTGTAAGTGTTTTTTATTTTGTGAGCTGCCAGTTCTTTTTCAGATTTTGTCACCCATAAAGCCAGTTTCCCCGGTTTGGCGTGACAATTTAAAGGCCTGGCGAGTTCAGCCATCTGTTCAACCATATGCATGCCATCCCGCATATAAGGTATTTTATCGGTGACAGAGTCTGGCGAATCACTTCCTATCGCGATGATTCGTTTGGCCCGTGATAATGTTGCCCATCGCAAAGGTCTTTTATTCCAGTTCCCTGCCACAATAGCTACATCATAACCTTCTTTCCGAATAGCCAAAGTGGTGACTACACGGCGTAAAATGGCTTTTATCTTTTGAGTGTAAGATCCTTCATGATGCAGTTTAGTATAATGATGAACTTTACTGACGCCGGGATTACCTTCAAGAACCTGTTTGTTGTAAGAATTAACCAGCACATCGACGTGATGATTTTTCGCCAGCATAGAAATCAGCGGGGTTGTAAGGATAAGATCACCAATGTTTTCCCGTCTGATTATTAATATTTTCATTTCTTTCCTCATTAAATACACTGTCATCAAGAATGTAACTTTATGCCTGACTCTTATCATTATATATAAACTTCATTATCATCATGCGGGTGTTCTATTAAAGGGCCGTCATAAAGACATAATGAAATTTACTGCTAAGGTAGACTTAATCCTAAAAAGTTAGTTCCACGCATAACGTCAGCGTAAAGGAAAGATTGTGTTAAAGATCGTTAGTATTTCGTGAGGAGCTTTCGGTTTAATTAATACCGCGATTCTCTGTGTGTCACTCGGGATCAATCAAATGATTGTCGCGATGTTGTGAGTGTGCAACTATCCGGTTAAATCAGAAGTAACTGTACAGGGTGACGCACAATGCCGATGGATATCGCGCTGTTGCACGCAGTGGTAGAAGTGGCCAAAGCCGGAGGATTTCGTGAAGCGGCACGCGTCACAGGCAGTAATGCATCCCGGCTGAGCGATGCTGTGCGCCGGGCCGAACAACAACTGGGCATTCGCTTATTTCACCGCACAACGCGGGCGGTGGTGTTGACCGAAGCGGGCAGGGCGCTGCTCGAGCGGTTGCTCCCGGCCATGAATGAAGTGGATGCGGCACTCGATGCTCTCAACCGTTATCGCAATACGCCCGGCGGTACACTGCGGCTGAATGTGCCGGTCAGCGCAACCCGGCTGGTTTTGCCTGCACTTGTGCCCGAATTTCTCCGGCGTTACCCCGATATCCAGCTGGAAATCATTGCTGAAAGTAACGTGCAGGATGTATTTCGTGATGGCTGCGATGCCGGTATTCGTTACGACGAACGTCTCGAGCAGGACATGGTGGCGATCCCCATCGGACCGCGCCGTCAGCGTTATGCGGCGGCGGCCTCCCCTGATTACCTGAATGTGCATGGACGGCCATCGCATCCGCGGGATCTGATACAACACCGATGCCTGCGTGGTCGCTATGCCAGCGGGATTATGCCGGACTGGGAGTTCGAACATGAGGGCGAAAGCCTCAGCGTTCAGGTCAGCGGCCCGCTGGTGGTGAGTGTAGGGGGCGCGGTGGATCTGGCGGTAGAAACGGCGGTGGCGGGTGCGGGTATTATCTATCTGTTCGAAGAATGGCTGCGGCCTGCCATTGCCAGCGGCAAACTGGAGGCTATCTTGCAACCATGGTGGCTGTCGTTTTCCGGGCCATATCTTTACTACAATGACCGGCGTCTGATCCCCGCGCCATTACAGGCGTTTATCGATTTTGTGCGCGAAGATAATCTCAAACATAAATTATCTGAGGAATCGAAAAGTAGCCTGTTAGTCGGCACTATAAAAAATAGCTTCGCTGGATGAAGACTCAACCGAGCAGACCAAGATGCTCGATGAGAATTGACGTACCGATACCAATCAGCACCACGCCACCCAGAATTTCAGCCCATTTGCCCATCGCGGCACCGAGAAACCGGCCAAGCAACATACCGGATGTCGCCATGATGGTGGTGGCGGCACCAATAGTCAGCGCCATCACCAGAATATTCACCTGAAGAAAGGCCAGACCGACGCCCACAGCCATTGCATCCAGACTGGTCGCGACAGCTGCAGTGACCAGTACCCAGAAACCGTGACGACGTGGTGCCTGCGTATCTTCTTCCAATTTATCTTTCCTGAAGGCTTCCGCAATCATGCGGATACCAAGGATCAGCAGCAGGGTGAATGCCACCCAGTGATCCCAGCTCATAATAAACTGGCTGGCCGCCAGACCAATTCCCCATCCGATCACCGGTGTAATCGCTTCAATTACGCCAAAAATAAGCCCTGTGCGTAACGCCTCTTTTAGCGGTGGCCGGTGCAGAGAGGCACCTTTGCCAATAGCGGCTGCGAAGGCATCCATGGACATACCGAACGCCAGAATGAGGATGGTATAAAGTTGCATAAAACGGACCAGTCAGGCCTTCGGTAATCCCAAAGGCTATTTATTAATTGAGATGCGCAGTCTGCCACAAAAAACAAAATAGAAAAACCTTTATTTTCAGTATGTTATAGTGTTGGTTAAGAATGTTAGCACGGGCTATATTTGTTCAAAATGCCCGCAAAGTGATGAAAATTACGATGAGAAGCATCAAAAACATCAATCATCATAACGATGTAGAGTGAGTATGATTTATTCAGAAAATCTTACTGTTTCAGGACAGTACAGAACGTCACCAGGCCGAAGATCTCCAGTGACGCCGCATTCTGAATGTGATGATGAAGGTACAGGTACAGGTTGTGAAGTTATGCGTACCCTTGTATGGCGTGAAAACAATTATCATTGCAGGTCCTATCACATACTATTTCTTTAAAAAAGAGTTGAATGGGGAATGTCAAAAATGAAATGTAAAAATAATTATCATTTAATATTTCGTGGCATTTCTTGTTTTTATAAAAAATTCAAGCATTCCTTATTATAAATATTAAAATCTAATCTCGATAGATTCTATTTTTTCATTTACAAATAATTAAAATAACCCTGTATATTGTTATTTTTTATGAAAAAAATAAAATACTTTAGCAAAGGTAAATGTATTAGTAAGCAATCGGATATGTGAAAATCTATAATTACTGTTTATTATCACGGCCATATTAATTCTCTCTTTTAAACATTATGGTGATTTATCCGTGAGTAATACACAATATAAATTGAGCAAAGCGCGTCCCCCTCGCGTTCAAATTACGTACGACGTTGAAGTTGGCGGTGCTGAATCCAAAAAAGAATTACCTCTGGTGATGGGGGTTATCGGGAATTTTGCTAAAGATGATTTGCCACTGCGCGACCGTCGTTTTACGCACATTGATAAAGACAACTTTAATAATGTCATGGAAGGAATGAAGCCGGCTGTGGACATGCTGGTGGAAAGTACGTTGCCAGAAAAAGAAGGCCAGATGGCTATTGCACTGGAATTCAACTCTATGGATGACTTCTCTCCTGAAAACGTGGCGATGCAGGTGGAACCGTTGCGCAAACTTCTTGAATTACGCGAGCAACTGAGTGATTTGCGCAACAGAACTGCGAGCAATGACCGTCTGAAAGAGCAACTGGTTGAATTATTAGAGGGTATGGCGAAAGACGCAGAACCTGCCAAAGGGGAAGTAGAATGAGCGATATCCAGGTCATGAATGCTTCAGCTCAAGCTGAGCAGTCCGGTGATTATCTCGATCAAATTATCGATAATACTCAGGCCATCCGCCGGGAATCCGATCGTAATAAAGTAAAAAGCCAGTTGGATAACTTCCTGTCGGAAGTGGCATCAGGTGCGGTCATTGTTTCCAATGATCTGGTGGGTAGCATCGAAGCACGCATTGCCGCCATCGATGAACTGCTGTCTTCTCAGGTCAGCAAAATTATTCAGGCACCTGAATTCCAGCGTATGGAATCTTCCTGGCGTGGTTTGCACAAACTGGTGCAAAGCAGCGTCACGGAAAACACCAAAGTGCGTGTCTTTAACTGCACGAAGAAAGAGCTGCTGCGTGATTTTAAATCCGCCTCTGACTTTGATCAGTCTTCATTATTCAAAAGTATTTATGAAAGCGAATACGGTACCTTTGGCGGTGACCCTTACTCTGCTTTTGTGGGGGATTTTGAATTCGACTGTATGCCGGAAGATGTGCAACTGCTGGAACAGATTTCACATGTTGCCGCCGCCGCCCACGCGCCATTCCTGAGTGCTGCGAACCCTGGCATGTTTGCGATGGGATCGTTCTCCGAAATGCCGCGTCCGCGTGATCTGGGCAAACTGTTTGAAACCTCTGACTACGCCCGCTGGAAATCCTTCCGTCAGAGTGACGACTCACGTTATGTCGGCTTAACGCTGCCACGTGTTATCGGCCGTCTGCCTTACGGTGCAAAAACTGTATCCGTAGACGCGTTTAATTTCGAAGAAAAAATTGATGAAAATAATGAAGGAGCCAGCTATTTATGGGTCAATGCGGCTTATGATTTAGCGGGCCGTATGGTCGAGGCGTTTGAGGAACACGGCTGGTGTGCGGCGATCCGTGGTGTTGAAGGCGGCGGTTTGGTGAAGTCACTGCCGACCTACAATTACATTTCGCAGACCGGCGAAAAGGTCATGCAATGCCCGACAGAAGTGGCAATTTCTGACCGTCGCGAAAAAGAGTTAGCTGAGCTTGGTTTTATTCCGCTCATTTATTGCAAAGGTACAGATTACGCGGCGTTCTTCGCTGTGCAGTCGACCAATAAACCGCGTAAATACGATTCTGAGCTGGCGAATGCTAACGCCAAATTGTCAAGTCAGTTGCAATATATTATGACAACGTCGCGCTTTGCTCATTATCTAAAATCCATCGTGCGCGATAAAGTGGGCAGCTTCATGTCCAAATCTGAATGCCAGAATTTCCTGCAGAACTGGATCAACCAATATGTTGTGGGTTCAGATAATGTAGGACCAACGATTAAAGCAAGCCATCCGTTACGTGAGGCTGTGGTCGAAGTTGTTGATGTACCAGGTTCTCCGGGCAGTTATCGCGCCGTTGCGTATTTAAAACCGCATTTCCAGCTTGAAGGACTCAGCATGTCGCTGCGTCTGGTAGCGGAACTTCCTGCATCGACGGGTGCATAAATACTTAATCGTAAAAATAAGGATATAAAATGGCCACTGAATCGCTTTTCATGCAAATTGATGGTATTAAAGGCACTGTAAGTAATAAAGGTTATGAAGGTTGGATTGCCGTTGAGAATATGAATTTCGGTGTTTACTGCTCAGCTAAAATTGATAATGCCAGCGGTCAGGTAAACAGCGATGGCGTCAACTTTGATGCAATTTCATTTTCAAAAGTAATGGATACTACCTCTACTCAGTTATCCAATATGGTTGCGCAAGGCAGCAATGTTAAGCAAATTGTTATTGTTAAAGCATTGTTCCAGGGTGAGAAACTGGTTGAAGCACTCAAGCTGACCTATAAAAACTGTGTACTGAACAGCTACAACTTCAACGCTTATTCAGAAGGGGATGTTCCGAGTGAAAATCTGAGCTTTGTATTTGGTCAGATGACATTCGAAACTAATATGGTTGAGCCAGACGGTAAAACCAGCAAACAAGGTCCTGTGGGCTGGAATCTGGTTGAGAACACTAAGCTGTAATTTTTAAAACAACAGTGCACGCTGTAAGCGTGCACTGTATTAAGGCTTATTGATGAAGAGCTTATTACAGCAATTATCTGACAATAACCCAAAAGATCAAAATGACCTTATTGAGGAAGAAGACAAAAGCAGCACACTCATTGACGAAATATTGCTGCTTTTGTCTTCACGCCCCCGAAGTTACCGCATTGATAATATTCCACTGATTAATGAGTCGATACTTAATTATGGAGTCAGTGACGTTTTTTCCAGTGATACGCCTCGTCTTGAGCGCAATGCCATTATGCAATCACGTATTGAAATGGCATTACAACGCTTTGAACCAAGATTGAAAAACGTCTGCGTGACCCCCGGTGAAGAACTGGGAAGTCTTTGTTCATTCATTATTAATGCTGAAACATTCAATGGTGAAGTTCGCTACCGTCTAATGTGGGACGATGTCATCAGTCAATTTTCTCTGCGTGATTAACGAGTGTTTATAATGTTGGCGAAAAAATTAATTTCTTATTATCAGAATGAACTCGCTTACCTCAAAACGCAGGGGAAGGCGTTTGCCCGCCATTTCCCAAAAGTCGCCAGACGCTTAGGGATGTCAGAAGGTACGTCAGAAGATCCACATATTGAGCGAATTATTGAGTCCTTTGCGCTGGTCACGGCGCAGATTCAGCAACGTCTCGATGAGGATATGCCGGAAGTGACTGATGCATTGCTGACGGTGTTGGCTCCGCAATTTTTGCGTCCTTTTCCTTCGGTTTGCGTCGTACAAATGCAGCCAGATATCAAAGTCAGTGCGCTGACAGCCAGTAACCGCATTGACGCCGGAACAGCATTATTTTCCCGTCCGGTGAACGGACAGGTCTGCCGTTTTCGCACCACTTATCCGGTTACGCTTCAACCTGTCAGTCTGCATAACGTCAGCCTGCATCTGGATGCCGATGACATGAGCTGGAGTCTGAAAATACAATTATCGGTCTGGCCCGGTGCCACACTGGCGGCGGATTCCCTGAGGTTGCATCTCAGCGGCGCCAGTCGCATCGTCAACATCCTTTATACCTTGCTGTGCAGCGAAGTTGAGTCACTGACAGTTTTCCAGCAAGGGCAGAGTCATACGCTGTCGCCGCAAACTATACGTGCCGCAGGCTTCGGTGAAAATGAAGGCTTGCTTGCGGGTGATTCACGGGTTTCGCCCACTCACAGCCTGTTGCAGGACTATTTTTACTTCCCGCAAAAGTTTCATTTTATTGATATGCCGTTGCCTGCTGGCATGGTGGCGGGCAGTCAAAGCGAGCTTTCACTGGTGGTGAAATTCAACCGCTGCATGATAGCGCGTCAGTTGGAGAAAATAGCTGGTGCGGTGAATGAAAACCTGTTTCTGCTCAACTGCACGCCTGCTGTTAATCTTTTCGCCCATCGGGCCGAACCGATTTCACCTGATCACGAAACGGCGGAATATCCGGTTATCCCTGACATTCGTCACCAGGATGCGATGGAAGTCTGGTCTGTAGACGGCGTTTCGGCGATGCGCAAACTGGGCAATGAAACACAGTCCCGGCCTGTTTATCCATTGTTTGGTTTGGACCATTCCGCCAGTGACGGTGAAACCGGTTTGTTCTGGCAATGTATGCGCCGCGAAACCATGCAAAATGACGGTGTCGCCACATCGTTATTTATCGCTTTTTCTGACCGGGGAGAAAGCCCGTTAGCGCCCGGTTGCGACATTGTCAGCATGAACCTGACCTGCACCAATCGTGAGATTCCCGCAGCCATGCGCAACGGCGCTCCTGAAGGCGATTTCGAATCAGAGCTGCCGATTGCGGGCATGAAAATTATTGCGCTGACACGCCCGACGCTGCCGGTCAGGCCACCGGCTAAGCAGGCTACGCGCTGGCGTTTGATTTCTCAGCTTTCGCTCAACCATATGTTGATCAGTGGGCCGGAAGGCGCCCGTTTACTCAGGGAATCACTGGCGCTGTACAACTTTGTCGATAATCCGGGCATTACCCGCTTGATCAACCTGATCCTGCATGTCGAGTCTGGCCCGGTTGTTACCCGGCTGGCGCCTTTGGACCCCCGTTCCATGGCGCGGGGGATGGAGATCCGCATAACCTTTGCCAGCGAAGCGGCCGAAGAAGTTGAGTACTTCCTGCTGTGTCGCTTTATTGATTGTTTCCTGGCGTTGTACGCACCGGTCAACAGTTTCACCCGTGTAATCACCTGCATTGACTCACCGGGTGAAACTCCACGGACGTGGCCTGTGCGGGCAGGAAGGCTGTCATGGATCTAAGCAAAATCCTCAGTCCGCATAACTTTTTCCAACAGGTGCGGCTGATGTTACGCAGTCTGACCAGAGCACAGGGAAAAGACAGCAAACAGGTGCTCGAAGCGCAACTTGATTTCATTTCACCGCTCTCGCTGGATGCGCCGAAAGGTGACATTACGTCGGTAACTCCGCTGGATCAGCAGCGCTGGCAAGTTGAAGTGGCCGCCCAGGGACTGACGGGGGCACTGGGCGCGTTACCCACGGTATACACCGAGTGGATGATCGACCGCTATTACCGCCATGGGGACAAAACTGCCAAAGCTTTTTTGGACATTTTTAACCACCGGCTACATAGCCTGCGCTATCTCGCCTGGCAGAAATATCACTATTACGCCATGGCAGAATTCAGTGCAACACGGCCGCTGAGTCAGGCAATCCGTGCGTTATCCGGCGTGGCAAACAGTGCGCCATCTCTGCAGCAGGAGCAGTTTGCTGATTTATTTGCGCATTCAGTGCGCTCAATGCTCAACGTTGAAACCTGGTTAAAACACCGCTTTTCCGTGGCGGCGAAAGTCACGCCTTTTACCGGCGGATGGCAGGTCATGGACCCGGCCCAGTGTTGCCGGCTGGGAGAACCGTCACATACGCTGGCCGCTGCTCCCATGCTGGGCAGCGTGTACTGGGATCGACAATCACATTTTACGGTGACACTGGGACCGGTGCCGATGAAAAACGCCGGTCTTTTTTTGCCAAAGGGCAAGCACTACCAAAATCTGTGGTCGCATCTGCGTGAATACGTTGGTCCGGGTCTGGATTTTGATATTGATCTGCTGATCGAAAATACCACGAACGTCGTTACCTCGTTGGGGTGCGGGCAACTCGGGCTGGATATTTGTCTCGGGGCCTCCGAGGGAGCAGGCCAGCATAAAATTCGTTTACCCGTCTGCCGGGAAGGAAAATAAAAAATGTCGAAAGTAGCAGGACAAGACAACCGGTTTATCCGTTTCGTTGGCGATGCCGCTGATTCACTGACGCTGATGTATATCGAGGGCGATGAACAATTCTCTGACACCTTCAGCTATCAGGTCCAGTTTCGCACGTCGTTAATAACTCCGCAGATGGGGCGTTTTCTGGGGCATGAAATGGCCTGTGAGATTGGTCGTGGCAACCAAAAGCGCTACGTGCATGGTGTGCTGACACAGATTAAAGAAGACAATAATGTCGATGGCATCAGTACCTTCACCGGTACGCTGGAACCGCGCATGGCATTGTTGCGTCTCGGGCGTAACCTGGCGGTTTTCCAGAATATTACCGTACCGGATTTAGTGTGCAAGCTGCTGCGCCAGCAGAATATCAGCCACATTGATTTGCGCCTGCGTGCGACTTATCAGCCGCGTGAATACTGCATTCAGTATCGCGAATCCGATTTTGACTTCATTAGCCGCCTTCTTGAGCAGGAAGGGATCTATTACTTCTTCCAGCATGATGCCGGGCAACACACGCTGGTACTGGCCGATCATCCGTCCAGCCATCAGTCTGGCAAAACGGCGGAGTTACCCTTTATGCCACTGCAGGGGCGAGGCGATGGCGTCGGTATCCTGAACTGGGTGGCCAGTTCTTCACTGGCGGCCTCTTCCGTGATGCTCAAAGGTTTTAACATTGTGCAGGCAGCCAGTGTGGAGGGCGAATCGAAAGCCGTGGAAGCGGAATATTCCGTGCCGGGTGTCAGCTACGTGGACGCGCACGGCCATGAAAAACGCGAATTACTGCAATCAGAAGCCCGGCTGAAGATGGAACAGCTTGAGGCCGATAACCAGCAGTTTTACGCCGAAGCCAGCGTGTGGTGGCTAGGCTGTGGCGATAAATTCCTTCTGAGCGGGCATCCTTCCTGTCGGGGAAACTACCGAATCAAGTCGGTTCATATGCATGCATCAAGCAACATTGATGACGGGCAGCCTGATTTTGGCTACGCGCTCACTGTGTTGAAAGACAGCCTTTCCTGGCGTCCGCCGTGCCTCACCAGACAACCTGAAATCGCCGGTATTCTGACCGCCATCGTTGTCGGGCCAAAATCAGAAGAAGTCCACACGGACGAATATGGCCGCATCAAAATTCAGTTCCCGTGGGATCGCGAAAACAAACATGACGATGGCAGTTCCTGCTGGGTGCGGGTTTCGCAGCCGTGGGCGGGTGGCCGTTTCGGCGCCATGTTCCTGCCTCGTGTCAACAGCGAAGTTACGGTCAGCTTTGTGCATGGCAACCCTGATTATCCTCTGGTGACCGGCTCGGTATACAACGGGCAAAACAAACCGCCGCTGAGCCTGCCTGAGGAGAAAAATCACGCCGGATTCGTTTCACGCAGCTCCCTCAACGGCAATGTTGAAGAAGGCCATGAGTTGCGCTTCGACGATAAAAAAGGCGAAGAGCGTCTGGTCATCACCTCGCAAAAAGATCTGCTGCTGACGGTGAAAAACGACGTCACCACCCGTATTACCAAAAACGTCACTGAAACCATTGGTGAGAACCGCACGACCGAGTTAACCAAAGGTAATGAAAGCCTGACGCTCAAACAGGGTGATTATGCCCTGGATATTAAAGGCAATTTGCAGGAAAGCCTGACCAGCGGTAACCATCAGCTAAACATCAGTGGTGGCGGTAGCACGGTCAAAGCGGACAAAGCCTGCGTTATTGAATCGACCCAGTCTATCGAATTAAAAGTCGGTAGCAGCAAAATTACTCTTTCTCCTTCCGGCATTACGCTGAGCGGCACCACGATCAAAATTGAAGGGAAGGGCACGGCAGAACTTAAAGGTGCGATGGTCACTGTTCAGGGTAGCGGTATGACCCAGATCAAGGGCGGCGTGACGATGATTGGCTGAGGAAATGAATAACATGAAAGAAAAACTACTCACGCCGGAAGCGCTTGCTGCTTACAACCCGCTGCAAAACGGCGCTGAAAACGCAGCGCAACTGATGATCGCAGAACGCTGGGAAGATGCGCTGGCAAGCGTGGCGGCTGATTCTGTGCAGGAGAAACTGTTGGCATGGACCCTGCAAAAGGCGCTGGCCCGCCCTGAATCACAGGAACCCGCGATGCAGCAATGTGCCAGTGAAATCCATCAGTGGCTGGCAAATCCTGATGATGACCGGCGTTTCCGTATTTTCCAGCAGGCAGAACAGCTCGGGTTTGATACCCCCGTTGGCGCGCTCGGCCTGTCACTGTTCTGGATGCAAGGCAGCATGACACCCGCAGAGTTCGATGCGGTGTACCCAGAACCCCATTTGTCCCGTCTGATGCTTCATTGTGCGTTGAAATTGCTCAGCGTGGCGATCGCGGCGGAAGACGCACCACTTAAGGGAGCACAGACATTGCTTTCTGAGTGGCACGCTGCCGGGGGAGGTTACTGATGGGACAGCCCGCTGCTCGCGTTGGCGATATGCATGTTTGCCCGATGGTGACACCCGGCTTACCCCCGATCCCACACGTTGGCGGACCGGTGACCACTCCCGGTACGCCGACCGTACTTATCGGAGGTATGCCTGCCGCGACTATGGGCTCGATGGCAGTGTGCGTCGGACCACCGGATTCGGTCATCATGGGCAGCACGAAAGTGCTGATTGGCGGTAAACCCGCAGCGCGGATGGGCGACAGCACAGCGCATGGCGGAACCATTGTTGCGGGTTGCCCGACCGTACTGATTTCATAGAGTGTATTGAAATGATAATGAATTTTGAGCCCTTGCTTGCCCCGTTCAGCGGCGATCATCCTGTCGGGCGCAACATGGAATATGAGCCGGTCTATAACGAAATCCGTGAGGCGCGGGAAAGCGATCCTGACTATTTGCCGCAGGGCGAATGGGCCACTGAATTGCGTAAAGCCGACTGGAGCAAAGTCGTTCGCTTAAGCGCGAAGGTTTTGCAGGCAGAAAGCAAAGATTTGCAGGTGGCTTGCTGGCTGATCGAAGGGTTGAGCCAGCAGCACGGGATCCGCGGCCTGCTGGACGGTACCGGTTTTCTGATACCGTTTATACAAACTTACTGGCAAACCGGCTGGCCGGAGCTGGATGAGGACGGCGTCATAATCCGCCATGGCATGATTAATCGTCTGGACCGCCAGTTGGCGCAAATGCTGCATTGTCATCCTCTGTTTGGACAGCCGGAAAGCACGCTGGATCACTGGCGCAAGGTGCTCGCTTATGAGCACCGGGTGACGATGAAACCTGACAGCGCTGCGGAACGGGGCAGTGACGATGATTTCTCGATGGATACCTTCAACCGTTGGGCTGCCACACTGGATCCGCAGAAAGTTGCCGCACAGAACGAGGCGTTAACTCAACTGATGACTATGCTGGATACGCTTGAAACCCTCTATGGTCAGCTGAATCCGCAGGCTGATTCTCTGGCAATGGGGCAGATGCGTAGTGCCGTCGCCGAAATGCAGGAATTTGTGAAACGCCTGTTTGACCGTGCGGCACCGGCATATGACGACGTGATGACCCTTAACGTATTAATGCCTGACGAAGATGAGCAAGCCAATGACGTCAGTTCACTGATGAATAACACCAAAAAACAAACGATGTCACGGGATCTGGCCATCAGCCAGATGCTGACCATTGCCCATTTTTTCCGCCAGACCGAACCGTCAAGCCCCGTCCCTTTTCTGATGGAGCGTGCGGCGCGCTGGGCGGCTATGACGTTGACCGAATGGCTGGAAGAGATGTTGCAGGATGACAGCAGTATGCGCGATATCAACAAAGTATTGAAAGGACACGGCAGAGAATGAGGGGGAAAAGGGGACTGACCGGGCTGATACTGAGTGTCATGCTGCTGGCAGGTTGCGCGTCAGATGATGGGCAAAGCCGTCAGAAGGCGATCAGCGAAGTGGCTGCGCCTTTCGCGAATGGGGCTATCACTCTGCAACTGCGGGCTGAGCCGGGGCTGAACAGCCTGAACGACATGCCCAACAGCTGTACTGTATTACTGCTACAAGCCAAGGATAAACCGACGCTGGATAAAATACTGGGTAATCCCGCGACGCTGAAAAGCTTGTTTGCCGGTGCCGGCAGCGAAGGAGACGTTTTGCAGGTGGATCGTTACGTCATGATGCCGGGACAAACCAACACGGTGCATATTGATCGCGCCCGAGATACCCGCAATGTGGCGCTGGTCGCAGGCTACTATCCGTTCCCGGTAAAGAAACACATGGTCAGCGCACTGGTGCCGGTAGAGTCTGAGAGCACTGGCTGGTGGGAGCCTGTCTGGCAGGCGCATTTAGCGCCGGTCACTCTTTCTGTCACCTTAGGCAGTGAAAGTATTGTCACTGCAGATGTCCCTGTTGCCGGAGAGAAAAAATAATGTATCCAGAACAACAGCAAATTTACTGGCATTCCGGGCTTTATCTGCAGCCGCAGCACTTTCAGTCACTTGACCTGCATTATGAATGGAACCTCGCGCAGCATTTGCGGCTGGCGCAGCCCTATAATCACGGGCTGATTGAGGTGAGTATTAATGAAGCAGCACTGAGCGACTACGTGATCAGCGTTGAGCAGATCCGTTGTATTTTGCCCGGCGGTACCTTGCTCTCACTGCCCGGCAACAGCCGTGTTGAACAACGCAACTTCCGTGACCTCTGGAAACAGCGCGATCAGCCGCTGACCATCTGGCTGGCTTTACGTCGCTTTGATCCGCTGCACAGTAATGTCACCACGCTGGAAAAAGAGCATGATCGCGCCGTCACGCGCTGGATCAACACCAGCGAAGAGCGGGTGATGAAAGATGTCTATGATCATGCGCCGGATGCTGCAGTGGCACGCCTGTGCTACAACGTCAGGTTGCTGACGGACGTTGAAAAAGACGATGCGGTTGACTGCGAATGCATTCCACTCACCCGACTGCGTTATGAAAACGAACGGGTGATCCTCGATCCGACATTCTCGCCACCTTCCGTGACACTTTTTGGATCATTCAGCCTCGGCAAGCTGATTGACACTATTTATTTTGAACTGAGTGCGCGGGCCAGGAAGCTTGAAGAATACAAACGCTCAGAGCGACTGGTCAGCGATGCCGACCGTGGCGACCAGGTGACACAGTTGTTAGCGATGCGTTCTCTCAACCGGGTGTTGCCACAACTGAAAAATTTCTGTCAGGCGCGCCAGGTTCATCCGTGGCAAGTCTACAACGTGTTGTGCCAGCTGGTGGGCGATCTTTCCTCATTCAATGACAGCTGCACCTTCCTTGGTGAGTGGCACGACGGTGAAAATTCACTGCAAACCTACAACCACAATGAATTGCTGAGTTGTTTCGAAAGCGCCCGTAAGACGCTGATTACCTTGTTGAACAGTCTTGTGCTTGAGGACAATACGTACATCACGCTGGAAAACGATCTTCAGGGCGTGTTCACCGGAAGCTTTGACAGCGCGCAGAGTAAAAATCCCGAAACGGTACTGCTGCTGTTACGTTCCGCCAGCATGCCGATGGAAAATCGTCAGATAAAAAATCCGGGCGGCATCAAACTGGCTTCACCAAGAATGATTGAACCGCTGATCCAGCATGCTCTGCCGGGCATTCCGGTAGTTCGTTGTCCACAGCCACCGCGGGGTGTACCAAACCGCAGAGATTCGCATTATTTCCTTGTCGAGCAGGATAGCGAATTGTGGAACAAAGCCCGGCAGCACAGCAGCATTTCCTTCTACTGGCCAGATATGCCGGAAGATCTTCAGGTGCAGATTATATTTGTGGTGCCTTCATGATGAGTTTGCTCAATTGTTATTTACCGCTGTTTCGCTATGTGACGGCGTTTTTTATTAATCCGCAGGAATATTCTGATTACAGAGAGTTTCGCGAAAAAATTATTACTTTATTACAGCAGGCCCTGCTTGAGTCAGAACGTCATCATGAAAAAGCAGACTGCGATGATGCTTATTTCGCGGTGGTGCTGTGGGTAGATGAGCGGGTATTAAGATCCCGCGCGGAGTGGGTGAAAGAATGGCGAAGTAATCTGTTGCAGAAATATTATTTTGATATTTCTGTCGGCGGCGAAGCGTTTTTCGACCGGCTGGATCAAACCGATAAAACCAATACACAACTGAGAATGGTGTATCTGTTCTGTCTGCTGATGGGCTTCCACGGAAAATATACCTCACAGGATGCGCAGCTTTTGCAACAGCGCATCGAGGATGAGCGGCAGTGCTTGCCACAAGCCTGGCGTCACTGGCCGAACAATGCCTTGCTGGTTGAACAGGACGCAGGCGGCGGCGAAAAAAATAAAACGGTGGTGAAAAAACTACGCCAGCGTAAAGGGCTGTTACTGGCACTGCCTGTTGTCGTCTATTTAGTGATTTTGTCCACCGGCTTAGGGATATTTTTCAGGTAACCTATCATGTTTAAAAAATTACTTTCCTTTGTCGCATGGACACTATTTCTGTGCCTGTTACTTATTGTTTGTATTGTCATGTCTGTTGTTTTCGAACAAACACTCCTGCATGCATTAATTTTGTGGCTGATATTGATCCTCGCCGTTTTATTTTCCCGGTTTGTCTGGGGATCTGTTTCCGGTATGGCGCAGGCGAAATATATCTCCTCCCTGAAGGCAAGATTTAAACTCACCCGGCTGGAATATGTTTTATTCGAACACTGGAAAACCGGGGCTGCGGTAATTAAGCGCATCAGAAGACGCAAACAGCCAATACCCTGGTTTATACTCACTGGCGGGCGAAGTGGTAAAACGACGCTGATGGCCGGTGCAGGATTACCGCTGTTTTCTAATGAACCGGAAAGTTCTCTGGTTGTGCCGACCCGAACCTTACGCTGGTGGTTTTTTCGTTCCGCAGGTTTTCTCGACCTCTCCAGCCATTTTCTGAATAAAACCCCGGCCTTCGAGCGCGGCTGGTTGCGTCTGGTGAACTGGTGTGCCCGTCTGCCTGCGCCGGGTGGCATCGTGGTGTGCGTGTCGGTCAGTGAGTTGCTCGAAAAAGATGACGCGGAACTGCATCTGCATGCGCGGCATATCCGCACGCAGATCGAACCGCTGGTCAGTAAAGTCAAACGCCGTCTGCCGGTGTATCTGTTTATCACTTGTTGTGACCGGGTGCCCGGTTTCAGCCACTGGGCCAATAATCTCTCCGCCGAACAGCGCCAGCAACCGCTGGGTTACTACTGGCGCCGTTCGCCTGTCGTCGACGGGAAAGATCCGGCCTTGCTGGATCCGCTGTTTACGTGCGTGAAAGACGGGCTGGATAAAGTGCGTGTCAGCATGCTTTCGGGCGGCGAACCGGATGGCGACACGCTGGCGTTGATGGATTTCCCTGAACAGCTACCGAAATTGCAACCTGCACTGCAACGTTATCTGGCCGCCCTGTGTGAGCCGGACGCTTACTTTCAGCCCGCAGCACTGGGTGGTATCTGGTTTACCGCCACTGAACCTGTCAGCAAAAACAGTGCTTCGCGTCAGGCTTTCTTTATCCATGACCTGATGGCCCGATTACTGCCTGAACTAAGCCGCCAGCGTGAAATTGAGCCTGTCGGGTTTGGCCGTCGCTATCTGCATAAATGGGGGGCGATGACCTTCAGTGTGCTGGCAATAACCTATGTGCTGTTTTCCGGTTATTTCACCAACCGCCTCACCGGGGGCTCGCCCGCGCAAATGGATGTCACGGCGCAGGTTCAGCAGCTTGAGAACATTGAACACTGGAATGCACATCCGCTGAAATATTTACCTTTTGTTCCCGTTCTCAACCATCGCCATGCGCAGCTTGAGGCCAGCATTCTTGCTGCATCCCCACGCGATAAGGTGAACCTGCGGGAGATAGCAGATAACTACCAGCAGCTGTTCACCGACGCCGATCCACAGCAAAAACGCGAGTTGATTCTGAACCTGGCAAGCACGCTTATCACTAAACAGGCCATGTGGGAAAAACAGCCGGTCAGTGAGCTGATAAAACAGGCGCCGGTTCCGGCGGCGCTGAGCATGACCGGGGCCACCGTGTCCTTACCCTATCAACAGGATGTGGTGTTGCAACGCGCGCTGTTACAGTTGCCGGAAGGCGGCAAGCAACTTGTGGTACTGCGCGAATTGCTCGGACGTTTGGTCAACAGTGATCCGCAGATGGCATGGCTGGTGGCTCCTTCAGGCGATCTGACGCCAGTGAATCTGACGGATTTCATGCCCTCGTCTGAGGATAAAACGCAGGTCAGTGGTCTGTGGACGCTACAGGGCACCGCACAAATTCAGGGCTGGTTGAAGGAAATTCGTCGCGCAGGAGGTGAACAGGTCCCGATGCCTGCGCTAGTGGCTTTTGAACAGCACTGGCCTGCGCTGCGCCAGACGCAATGGATGACGATGATGCTGGCGATGAACCAGCAACCCGCCCCGGAGCTGACCAGCGAAGAGTGGCAAACCGCGCTGATTACGCTCGATCAGGGTAACAGCCCATCAATGAAATTTTCCCGTTACGTCAATGAACAACTAGAAGACATCCGTGCTCAGGATGCCGAGCCCTGGTTGCGCGAGCTGCGCCGGTTGAATCAGTTACAGGCTATGTCGGTACCCGGTGCGCTGATACCGCGTATCAGCAAGGTCCAGCAGTCTTTTCAGAAGAAAATTTCAGCACTGCTGAAAATCGACAGCAAAACCCTGACACCCGTGCTTTCCGATCTCAATGTGAAAAACTGGAATGCCTGGAAAAACAGTCTGCATGCGGCGGTTTCGGACGTGTTTGCTACGCCGAAAAGCAGCGATCGTCTGACGCGCGGACTGTTCCAGACCGGCGCGGCGGGCGACAGCAATCCACTGCAATTACTCGACAGCCGTTTTAACGTGCTGCGTAAGAGCCTGTCGGCGGAACGCGATGATTTTGCCTCCAACGCGGTGTGGGCGTTGTATCAGAATGATGCGCACTGGCTGGTGGCGCATGCCATGCAGCGTTCTGCCTGCTGGCTTGAACAGCAATGGCAGAGCCGGGTGTTGTGGCCAATGGAAAATAATGCCAGCCGTCTGGAGTACGACGACCAACAGGATCTGGCGTGGCAATACCTGTCTGACTTTATCCGTGGACCGGCAAAAAGTGTGCTGGTGGTTGAAGATAACGGGCCAAAAGCGGGCGAATTCAACGGGCAGACACCGGGTCTGACACCGGAATTTCTGCGAATGGTCAATCACGTGTTGCGTCCGGATGACGTGCTGGCGATGCCGGAACGTGAAAATACCCGCAATGACGATGCGCTGGCCGCCCTGAAAGATGAGCAGGCCGATCTGGAGGCTCAAATGGCGGCACTGGAAGCAAAACCGCTGGAACTGACGCTTAAAAGCCTGCCTGCCACCATTCCCGGCGGTGCGCGGCTAATGCCGGTGGGCACTCAGTTGACGCTGTTCTGCGATGAGCAACAGTGGAAGCTCAATAGCATGAACTTCAGCGAACAGGCGGCATTCCGCTGGCGTCCGGGGCATTGCAGTCGTGCCACGCTGGTGATCAAGTTCCCTGGTTTCGATCTGACGTACGAATACTTCGGCGACGCCGCATGGCCTGATTTCCTGCAGGACATTTCCGACGGGCAGCATCGTTTCAAAGCGGAAGATTTCCCGGATGATGCCGCTCAGCTGACGGCACTGGGCATCAAAGAAGTCATGGTGCGTTATCAGAGCGGCTCACAGAACGCGGTGCAGGATCGCTGGCATCAGTGGCAGGAACTCAATCAGGCACTGAATGACAACGCTGAGGCGCAGCAGGAAACCGGCCTTAAAAAAGCGGAAAAACAACGACCGACAGCGCTGAAAAGTGCGTTCTCGCAACTGCCTGTCCGCATTACCGGATGTCACTGAGCGTCTGGTCAGGACGCCTTTTGAAAAATTTAGAAAGGATAATTTATGGGTAACTACCTGAAGAAAATTGTTGAGAAAATGAATGTCGAGGCACGTGAGTGCCTTGATGCCGCGATCAGTCTGGCCGTCAGCCGCACGCATCACGAAGTGGACATCGAGCATTTACTGCTCGCACTGGTGACCCGTCAGCCTGCGCTGATTGAGCAACTCTGTCTGAATGCCGGATTGCGGGGTGATGCGTTAGTCGATGCGCTGAAAGTCAGTCTCAACCACCTGCGCAGCGGCAATACGCGTAGCCCGGTATTATCGGAGCTGCTGGTCGAACACCTGGAGAAATCCTGGTTGCACGCCAGTGCCTGCTGGCAGCAAACACAACTGCCGGTACAGGCTTTTCTGGGTAGCCTGATTGCCAGTGAAAAAGACAATCAGATTCACCTGTCGTCAGCCTTACAGCAGGCGCTGCTGTGTCAGGCTGATTGCGCTGACCGGTTGCTGCACGATGCCTGCGCACCGGCACAGGCCACGAATCATCCTGCTGCAACCCGCCACAATACGGATTCTGCGGTGATGAAATTTACCCGTAACCTGACTGAACAGGCGCGTGATGCGGCACTGGATCCCGCGCTGGGTCGCGAGCCTGAAATTCGTCAACTGATCGACGTGCTATTACGCCGCCGTCAGAACAACCCGGTGCTGACCGGTGAACCGGGAGTGGGGAAAACCGCGCTGGTTGAAGGGCTGGCACAGCGCATTGCGGATGGCACTGTACCGGAAGCGCTGAAGTCAATGGAGATTCTGTCGCTGGATATGGGGTTGCTTCAGGCCGGTGCCAGCGTGAAAGGCGAATTTGAAAACCGCCTGCAAACCCTGTTGCGTGAAGTGAAAGAATACCCGTCTCCGGTCATTCTGTTCATTGATGAGGCGCATACACTGATTGGCGCGGGGGGACAGGCCGGTCAGAACGACGCTGCTAACCTGCTTAAACCAGCGCTGGCTCGTGGGGAAATGCGCGTGGTGGCAGCCACCACCTGGGCTGAATACAAAAAATATTTTGAGAAAGATGCTGCCCTGGCACGACGTTTTCAGGTGATCAAAGTGGCGGAGCCTGATGAAGAGACCGCCATCGCCATGCTGCGATCCCTGAAACCGGCTCTCAGTAAACATCATGGCGTGCAAATCCTCGAAAGCGCGCTCGTGGCCGCTGTTCGCCTCTCCAGCCGCTATATTTCTGGCCGCCAGTTGCCGGACAAATCCATCAGCTTGCTGGACACCGCCTGCGCTCGGGTGGCGATTTCACAGTGCCATGAGCCCAAAGAGATCGAAGATCTTAATGCGATGATCAGCAACATTCACACTGAGCGGGAAAGTCTGCTGAAAGAGGGCGAGAATCCCTCCCGGGTGAAATGGCTGGACCAGCGTGAAAGCGAACTGAAGCAAAGTCTGGAGGCACTGCTGCCGGTCTGGCGTCAGCAACAGCAGATCGTGGCGCAAATTAATAGTATTGAGGATGTGGCGCAGATTGCCGCATTGCGTGTGCAACTGGCTGAGATGCATAAAGATCAAGCTCTGGTGTATGACTGCGTGGATGCGACCTGTGTCGCAGATGTGATTGCTGGCTGGACCGGTATTCCGCTGGGCCGGATGATGGAAAAAGAGCAGCAACAGCTTGGCGATCTGGTTGCACGTCTGGAAAGCCGGGTGATCGGGCAATCCCACGCATTAGCGGACATTGCGCAGCAAATCCGCATCGGGCGCGCCAATCTGGCGGATCCGGTTAAGCCGACCGGCGTCTTTATGCTGGCCGGGCCCTCCGGAGTTGGGAAAACAGAAACGGCGCTGGCCTTGTCTGAGCTGCTTTTCGGTGGCGAGCAAAGTTTAATTACCATCAATATGTCCGAGTATCAGGAAGCACATTCTGTATCAGGCCTGAAAGGTTCCCCGCCCGGGTATGTGGGTTATGGGCAGGGCGGTGTGCTGACCGAGGCGGTGCGTCGTCGTCCATACAGCGTGGTGCTGCTCGATGAAGTTGAGAAAGCCCATCCGGATGTGATGGAGATTTTCTATCAGGTATTTGATAAAGGCGTGATGGAAGACGCTGAAGGCCAACTGATCAATTTCCGCAATACCCTGATTATTCTGACCAGCAATCTGGCCAGCGATCGCGTGATGACCGCCTGTGCCGCCGGAAATACGGATCAGAAAGCGTTGACAGCACTCCTGCGGCCTGAATTCGATCAGTACTTCCGTCCGGCGCTGATGGGACGTTTACAGCTGATCCCTTATCTGCCGGTCGTGGGCGAAACACTGGCAAAAATCATCCGTCTCAAAATCGATAAAGTGTGCAAACGCTTTAGCGGTGCCGGTGAAGGTAATTCCTCCCTGAGCTACAGCGAAAAAGTGGTGGAGTTCATGGCCAGCCGCTGTCAGGTCGAACAAAGCGGGGCGCGCGAAATTGATGCTGTCCTGAATCGGGAACTGCTGCCGTTGCTGACCGACCGTCTGCTGGCGGTCGAAAGCAAAGCCGATATCCGCCTGCAGGTTGGTGTCAGTAAAGATCAGCTCACTCTGACGAAACAGTCAGCGACCAAACGCTCTGCCGCGAAACAACCCGTCTGAGTGACAGGAAAAGGATAACCATGAAAAACCGGGTGAATTTGCGCGCACTGAAAATTAACGGGCACGATCCGAGGCTCAGCAAATCCTTTCTGTTGCTGAGCAGTGAGCTAAGCCCGCTGAATGGCACCATTCCCGCCAGACTGGACTGGAATGCGCTGGAAGAACGGTGTTTTCAGCTGTTCCATGAATATGGCTACGACCTGCAGAGTGGCATGTGGTTTTGTCTCATCAATCTGCGGCTTAAGAGCTGGAAAGGGCTGGCGCTGGCACTCGATCTGCTTTCGACGGCATTTACCCACAACAGCCAGCGCTGCTGGCCGCCGGTGGCCGCCGTTCAGCAGCGACAGCAGTTGATCGACTGGTTCAATGCCAATGTGGCGACGCATATTTATACGCTGGAGTACGGGCCGGAAAACAGCGCGGAAATGCGACAGGTAGAAAGAAGTATCGGCGTGCTGTGCACACAGTCCAAAAACCTGCAATCACGCAGCCATGACTCGCTGAACAATCTGCATTATTTCCTGCAGGTTCGCTGTCGTTCCGTGCCGTATCCGGTCCACGCCAAAGTGACGAAAGCGATACGTGAGCCCGTAGATAAGACTCCTCAGGTATTGAGTGAGAAAAATGTCGCTGCACTGCTGACTGACATCGTACCTGATGTAGAACCGGTTGAAATCCAGCTTGCTGAGACACATCACCCGCGCCCGTTATTGTGGGGGCTCGGTGGAATGGCTGCTGGCATAGCGGTTTGCGCCGTCGCTGCGGCGTTCTGGTTCTCATCGCAGACGTTGAGTTTTAGTGAAAAGTTGAGCGTCCCGTTACTGACATTGCAACACAGTGAGCGTCAAATAAATGACGCCTGGAACAAAGCGCCTGAAGCCGATCTGAATGCGCAAAAAGAGGCAGTGTTAGCGCAGGCGGCGCCGGTGCTGACATGGCTGAGCGAACAACCCTCTGATGTATTGCTGCGTCAGGGTGAAATATTGTCTGATCATCTGGAAAAAGCCTATCCGGGAAATCAGTACAGTGCTCAATGGCAGCGCACAGTAGATGAAAAGGCGGGAGATATTCCGGCGCTGGACGGTTTAGTGCTTGCTAATAAACATCTTGATGAGCTTGAAGCCCGGTTGCTGAACGCTGAAAAGAAACACAGCCAATATATGACCGTGTCAGAATTGAAAACAGCGGTATATCAGATACGGCAGGACCTGCAGCGCAATGGTGTGCCCGCTGAAACCCTACTCTGGCAACTCAGTCAGCAAAATGAAAATACCGATCAGTCTAATTCGGCATTATTAAAGCAGGTCTCACAAAGAATCGAAGCGTTAAATTCAATCTATTTTATGTATTTATTTGAAAAGCCTATCTGAAGAATTTATTAATAGTAATTATGTAATGGAGTTACATTATGTTCGGTAAAAAACAGTTAAAGTCTCCCGATGCAGATAAAGTCAAAGCGTTGAAGAAATGGGACGCTCGTGATAAAAAAAGACAACTGCTGATTCACACGGTTTCTGCTAACTATGTGAATACACCACTGCTCATGAAACCGGGCAGAGATGTTTTTAAAACCTGGGATATTATTTCAAGTTCATTCATTGATCTGGATAACGTGCTGGCCGGTTTCCGGCTGGGGGCCGGACTCACGGTCAGGTCGCAATCAGGATTATTTTTCGAAGCAGGATTTATTCTCGATGTGCCGGTGCAAAATATAATGGGAACATTCAGCGGTGATGTATGGTTTCCTAATCATGCGGGTGTCAGTAATGGTATGGTCTATAACCGTTTTGCCCTTGCTGACAATATTTTCGCGGGCAGATCTAAAAAGAAAGAAATCATTGCTCCCGGTGGTTACAATCAAATTCAGCCACCCCAAAAGATACTCAAGAACACTAATTACCAATGGCATAATGAGATCCTGCTTATTGGTCGTCCGGATATTAATACTTATCAGGGATTACCTCCGACGCGTGAGATTAAAATAGCGGGGATTTTTGTAGCACCTAAGACTATACGTCCGACTCGGGAAGCGACCCTAGGGATTAACGAAAGGTTGTACAAGTTAGTTGAACGGATGAAAAAATGTAATCCTGGCGTTCCGGTTATTGACATTTCTCGTTAAAAATCCCCTTCACAGAGATGAGCGTCATGTGTAAGCCCCCTTAAACCGGTTCGCTTTACGCATGACTATCATGCCCTTAATGTCAAAAGTTAGCCTTGAATAATAAAGCGTTCATCTATACCCGATGGCGTATGAGTGTATCTATACTCTTTCTGTGGGACGACCAACGTCGCCCCGGAAATTGTGAAGCCACTCATGAAGCAAACTAAAAATAAATCATCGCTGCTTACTGTGACCGTGGCCTGTATCGGTGTTGTCTATGGCGACATCGGTACCAGCCCGTTGTATACCCTGCGTGAATGCCTGACCGGACAGGCGGGCATCGCCGTGACGCAAAGCGCGCTGTTCGGCTTTCTGTCATTGATTTTCTGGCTTCTCATGCTGGTCGTTTCCGTTAAATACATCAGTTTCGTCATGCGGGCTGATAACGACGGGGAGGGCGGCATTCTCACTCTGATGGCGCTGGCTATCCGCAATCTGAATCCGCGCTGGATCCCGTTCATTATGTTTATCGGCCTGGTCGGCGGCAGCTTCTTCTATGGTGACGGCGTTATCACGCCTGCCATCTCGGTGCTTTCGGCGATTGAAGGGCTGGAAATTATCGGGCCATCGCTCGACCGCTTTATCATTCCGTTTTCTATTGCTGTTCTGACGCTGCTGTTTTTTATTCAGAAGAACGGTACCGGTAGCGTGGGGAAAATTTTCGCCCCGGTGATGGTGGTATGGTTTATCACGATCGGCGCGCTGGGCATCGGCGGCATCGTACGTAATCCTGACGTATTACAGGCGCTCAACCCTTACTGGGCGGTGCATTTCTTTGTGGAATTCAAAACCGTGTCGTTTTTCGCACTCGGTATGGTGGTGCTTTCAGTCACCGGTGGCGAAGCGCTATATGCAGATATGGGGCATTTTGGTAAGAAACCCATCCGCATCGCCTGGTTTGTGCTGGTCGGGCCTTCGCTGGTGATGAATTATTTCGGGCAGGGCGCGTTGTTACTCAGCCAGCCTGCGGCCATTAAGAATCCGTTTTTCCTGCTGGCACCTGACTGGGCGCTGGTTCCGCTGCTGGTGCTGGCCACGCTGGCGACGGTCATTGCTTCGCAGGCGGTAATTTCCGGCGTGTTCTCTCTGACACGTCAGGCCGTGCGTATGGGCTATTTGCCGCCGATGCGCATTATTTACACCTCCGATGTGGAGTCGGGGCAAATCTACATTCCGGTCGTCAACTGGCTGCTGTATTTTGCCGTGCTGATTGCGATCGTCAGCTTCAAACATTCCAGTAATCTGGCCTCGGCGTACGGTATTGTGGTCACCGGTACGATGGTGATCACGTCTGTACTGATCGGCATTGTGATGATTAAAAACTGGGGATGGAAAAGCTGGGCTGGCGGCCTGGTGATCACGGCCATGTTGCTGATTGATGTACCGTTGTTTGCCGCCAACCTGAGCAAAATTTTCTCGGGCGGCTGGTTGCCAGTGGCAATCGGGCTGACCATTCTGGTGATCATGCTGACCTGGAAAACGGAACGTTCGCGGTTGCTGCGCCGCTTGCGTCAGGATCCGGAAGCGCTGGAGGCTCTGATTACCTCGCTTGAAAAAGCGCCGCCACAACGGGTGCCGGGAACGGCCGTGGTGATGTCGCGCGGGCAATATGAAGTGCCGCTGGTGTTGTTGCATAACCTCAAGCACAACAAGATATTGCATGAGCGCGTGGTGTTACTGACTATCGTCACCGAGGATGTGCCGTATGTGCATAACGTACAGCGGGTGATTATCGAACAGCTTTCACCGGCATTCTGGCGGGTTATCGCCCGTTATGGCTGGCGGGAAAAGCCGAATGTGACGGATATCCTTTATCGTTGCGGGCTGGAAGGGCTGCAAAGCAACATGAATGAAACCTCATTTTTTATGTCGCGCGACACCTTTATTCTCGGCGAGCCGCGCCCGTGGTACCTGAAGGCACGCGGAAAACTATTTCAGGTATTGCAGCGAAATTCTCTGCGTGCGCCGGAACATTATCATATTCCACCAAACCGGGTGATTGAGCTGGGTGCGGTGGTGAAATTCTGAGGAAGGCCACAGGTCAACCGCCGGTGCATCAGGCACCAGCGGTAAAGGCGGATTAAGTTTGCGGAGCGGAGGAGGTTAAATCTGTGATAACAGACGCTGCTGAATCCTGCGTCGCTTGTGATGCTGGCGACTGAGTGACGGGCGTCAGTTCGGTGATGTTCGGCGTCTGCGTCCCCTGCGTGGTTACCGGTGTTGCAGTTTGCGTTTGCGGAGTCGTTACCGGCGCGGCAGGTGTTACAGTCTGCGTTTGCTGGGTCGTTACCGGCGCGGCAGGCGCTACAGTTTGCGTCTGTTCAGCTGCGGCAGGATCTTCAATTTGTGCTGGCATGCTCGGAACGGGTTCTGCCGGAATTGATTCTGACTTCGGTTTCGGAACCGGCGTTGATGCGCGAACAAGGAATGTCGGTTTGAGGTTCGCAACCGAATAGGTTACATGACTGATCGCATCGCGCGAAGTGGCCACTTCGACAGGGGATATGGTCACGCGGCCAACAAGTGAACGGGCATAGCCGCCGACTTTATGTTTGCCCTCCGGAAGTTGTAACTCCATACTCTCGCCAATCCCCAGCGCACCGGCATCTTTACCATCAATGGTCACATACAGCTTGGTGCCGTCGTCGGTTTTGGTCGGGACGTGCGTTACGGTCACCCGCGTGGAGCCAAAATCGAAAGCCGGTGCCTGGTCGGCGGTTTTCGATTTTGCACATCCTGTCAGGGCTAAAACGGCTGCTACGGCAGCCAGGGTGAAACGATAACTCATAGTGCGACGTCTTCCTTTAAGGGATTTTTGTGATCTGCGTACCAATATACCCGATCTCCGGTGAGAGATGAATGCGCATTCCGGGAACTCAGAGCAGTCTGTTATCAGCTATTCTTCGGCCTTGCCCGTTTTCTTTCATGCGATGAGGTTAGTCATGCATCAATTCCATTCTTATTGTATTTCAGCCTCAGGGGAAGAAAGGGGGCAAGGGGATTTCGAGGCTCGTTTTCCTTACTGGAGTTTCACCAAAACCACGATAGCGATTTGCGCGCTGAAGCTCAGTGAACGTGGCGTTTTGCAGCCCGACAGCCGCATTGACGGCGCGGCTTATACACTGCGGCAGCTGCTCAACCACACCGCCGGATTGCCGGATTACGGCTCGCTGAAAATCTATCACGACGCTGTCGCTGCCGGTGAGCAACCCTGGGAGCGCCAAAAATTACTCAATGCCGCCTTAGCCAAAGGCATGTTGTTTGCACCCGGTGAAGGCTGGTCCTATTCCAATGTCGGCTACATGCTGGCACGCGAGCAGATTGAAGCCGCGTCTGGACAGAGTTTTGCGCAACTGGTGGCAGACATCATCACCACACCGCTCGGGCTCACCAGCATTTCTCTTGCCACCACGCGCGAAGAGTTCGCGCAACTTCACTGTGAAGCCGCCGGAAAGTACGATCCGGGCTGGGTGTCTCACGGTTGTCTGGCAGGCAATGTGCGGGACGCCGCCAGACTGTTGCACGGTTTATTCACCGGCAAACTCCTCAGCCCGGCATCGCTGGCTGACATGCGGGTGACATACCCGCTCGGCGGTGCCCTTGAAGGGCGACCGTGGACCGAATGCGGTTACGCGCTCGGGCTGATGAGCGGCGCAATGGGAAAAGCCGGACGCTCGGCAGGTCACTCAGGCGGCGGTCCGTCGTGCGTGAATGCGGTCTATCACTTCCCGGATCTCAGCGAACCCGTGACCGGAGCCTGCTTTACTGACGGATATCACGAAGGGGAAGCCGAGACTGAACTCGGCAGACTTGTGCAAAACGTCGAATAATGCGGAAAGGGGTTCAGACCTGCGGTTCATGACAACAAATACACAGTTTATTGCCATCGGCGTCGCAGAAATACGCGCCGTAATAATCCGCATGATAATGCGGACGTAATCCCGGCTGGCCTTCGTCCCTTGCGCCATTGGCGATAGCGTATTCATAGATCCGATCAACCGTGTGACGTGTTTTTGCCAGCAATGCCACCATCTGGCCGTTACCGGCGCTGGCGGTATCGCCATCAAGAGGTTTACCTATCAAAAATAACGGGCGCGGTGCATCAGGTGCCATCCACGCCGCCCAGGGTTTTTCATCGTCACAAAACTTCAGGATATGCCCCAGTTCAGCCATCACCGTGGCATAAAATTTGTAAGCGCGCTCAAAGTCGTTAACGCCGATACAGATGTGTGAAATCATGGGTGCCTCCATTGAAACTGAACACTTTTTATAGCCGGTTATGGCATTGCGTGCAGACTTTTGTCGTCAGACAACCGGAGCATTATTCCACTTTGTGCTAAATTAGCCCTCATTCTTACCCGTATTCCCCGAGGCAACATGTTCACTCCGCTCAACCGTACCACCCGTGAAATGAAGATCAACAATGTTGTGCTGGTCACTAATGCATTGAAATCACTGGGGTCGGCAACAAAAGCAGATTTAGCGGTTGCTACCGGGCTGAGCATTGCGACGTGTGGTGCGGTGCTTAATGAACTGAGTCTGCGCCATGAGGTACTGGCGCTGGAACTGGAAGTTTCTCGTGGTGGGCGTCCGGCGCAGCGCTATGCATATAACCCGGACTTCTTCTCCGTACTGAGTTTGTATGCACAGGGCAGTGACACGGCGGCGCAGATTATCTGGTCGGTGAATTCAGCCACGGGTGAAAGCCTGGCTCAGGGCGAAGTTCGTTTTTTGCCGCTGATGCTGGCAACGTTTTATCAGCAGATTGAATCGCTGCTGGCAGATTACCCGAATATTAAAGCGCTGGGCGTTGGATTGCCGGGTGTGGTGGTGAAAGGCACCGTCGCGACCTGCGATATCACGGTGTTTGCCGGTGTTGCCATCGAACAACAACTGCGTGACCGTTTTGGCCTGTACGTGCAAGTCGATAACGACATGAACTATACCGCCTGGGGTTTTTACCGCAGCAGTTGTGCCGGCGTCACTGCGCCGGTTGCCTATGTATTTAAGCCGGATGTCCCTTGTCTCGGATGCGGGATGGTGATTAACGGACAGGTATTACAGGGCGCAAGCCAGTTTGCCGGTGAAGTTTCCAACCTGCCGTTTGAGCATCTGAACACGCTGCCGGTGGCGGAAGAGATGGCAAAAGTGATTGTCTCGCTGACGGCGATTATCAACCCGGTCACCATTGCACTCTCCGGCCCTAAAATCAGCGAAGCGCTGATCCCGCAACTGACGGCACTCTGCCAGCAGTATATTCCCGCGCAACATATGCCTGAACTGACTTACCGCCCCTCCATGCGTAAGGATTATCTGCAAGGTATCACCGAACTGACCCTGCATAATTACAATCTGTACGTCGCTTTCGGCGAGTAATCCGTATTGACTTTTTTTTGTCCTCACCTCTATACTTGCCACTTATTAAAAGTCTTTTAATAATTAATTTTCTGCCGGGGGAACCTGATGTCACTGTCATCTGAAATGGAAAGTGTCAACGCGCATGCCGGAAGTCCTGCCCGACGTGTCGCCACGCGGGCTATATTTTTTGTTACCGGCATGGCGATGGGGTTGTGGGCGGCGCTGGTGCCTTACGCGCAGTTGCGTACGCATTCCGAAGCGGGTGATCTCGGATTACTGTTGCTGTGCCTGGGTGCGGGGTCACTGCTGTCGATGCTGGGTTCCGGTCGGATTATTGGCCGGTTCGGTTGCCGGGCGGTGATTGTGGCCGCCGTGGTGTTGTATTGCCTGATGTTGCCGTTGCTGGCGGTGTTCAGTGATATCGGGTTGCTGGCGCTGAGTCTGTTTATTTTCGGCATGGGAATTGGTCTGGCTGATGTTGCGGTCAATGTGCAGGGAACGCTGGCTGAACAGGCAGCGGATAAACCGCTGATGTCTGGCTTTCATTGCCTGTGGAGCGTCGGCGGTATTGCCGGGGCCGGTGGCGGCGCGTTACTGCTCAGTGCCGGTATTTCGCCGCTCGGCAGCACGTTTTTTGCCGTGGCGCTGGTTGTCATCGTGACTGCCTGGTCTTTCCGCGGCATGTTACCGTTTGGCGCGCATGAGGAAGACGGGGCTGAGGGCAAACCTAAAGCGAGGCCGAATTTTCGCCTTGCGCTGATGGCCGTGATGGCGATGATCTGTTTTATGGCTGAAGGAGCGGTGCTCGACTGGGGTGGCGTATTTCTGACTCGTGAGCGCGGGCTGGCGCTGGAACATGCAGGCTGGGGCTTTGCGGTGTTTGCTGTCGCGATGTCGCTGATGCGCCTGACCGGCGATGCCATTGTCAGCGCGCTGGGACGCAAAAGAATTCTGGTGGTGGGCGGTGTGCTGGGGATCGCCGGTTACCTGATGGTGGTGCTGTTACCGGGCTGGATCCTGCCGTTATGCGGGTTTGCGCTGGTCGGTATCGGTGCGGCCAATATCGTACCAGTACTGATTACCCTCGCAGGCCAGGAGAAAGTGATGCCGGTGAATATGTCTGTGGCGATGGTTGCCACACTTGGGTATCTCGGTGTGCTCGGTGGCCCGGCAGTCATTGGCTTTATCGCCCATTTATCCAGTTTATATGTGGCATTTTCGGCGGTAGCTGCCGCGTTTCTTATCATCACGTTTGGCGCATACAAACTGAAGTATTGATTGTTTTCAAAGATCAAGGTTTTATAACTGAGTAGTAAATTTGCCCGCTGGCGCCTCAACCCCGCCAGCCTTCTTTCACCGTTAATGATAAAAATCCGACCCTGCAAGGAGCTGTGATGGCCGTAAAACTTATTGCCGTAGACATGGATGGAACCTTTCTGAACCCGCAACATGAATACAATAAAATCCGTTTTCGCGAGCAATATCAGCAACTGCTGGCGCGCGATATCAAATTTGTGGTGGCCAGCGGTAATCAGTATTACCAGCTTAAATCTTTCTTCGATGACATCGATGAACAGATTGCCTATGTGGCGGAAGGTGGGGGTTATGTCGTCGACAAAAAAGAAGAAGTTTATTGCGGCAAACTCGAACCTGAACAGGTCGCTGACGTACTGCACTGGATCAGCCGGACACCGGGCATTAACACCATCGTTTGCGGCAGAAAGGGCGCGTATGTACTGAACGGCACCGATGAAGCCTTTATCAGCCGGATGCGTCGTTACTATCACCGCCTGAGCAAAGTGAGCGATTATGCCGAAATTCACGACACGATTTTCAAATTCGCGCTTAGCTATAGGGAGGATGACGTCTATCCGCTTATGGGCGAAATTACCCGCCATCTGGGCAATATTGTTGCGCCGGTTACCAGCGGGCACGGTTCGGTGGATCTGATCATCAGCGGAAATCACAAAGCCTGCGGCCTGCAAAAAATCCAGAAAATCTACGGTATCCGGGATGAGGAAGTGCTGGCCTTCGGTGATAGCGGAAATGATCTCGAAATGCTCAGCTATTGCGGATTTGGTTTTGCGATGGAAAACGCCTCGGCAGCGGCCAAAGCTGCCGCAAAATACACGGCACCATCAAACAGCGATGAGGGTGTGCTGAACATTATCGATGATGTGCTTAATGACCGTGCGCCGTTTGCCTGAACGACGAAAGACTGAAGAAAAGTGAACTGAAACAAAAGGCTGCCAGAGAACGGGCAGCCTTTTTAATTGTGCAAAAACTTAAGGTACGTAATCCGGAGGAACATCGTTGTTTCCCGGCGGGGCCGGATAGTAGTCCGGTGGCACCTCTGACTGTGCCTGAGGTTGCGCACTGTAACCATAGCTGGCATCGACCGGCACTTTATTGCCTTTGGCATACATGCACTGGGTGTAGACGGTATCGTATTGATCCTGCAAATTACCGCTGCTGGCACCTGCGCCGTTACTGCCCATCGCGCTGCCAATCAACAAACCACTGCCTGCGCCAACCAGCGCGCCCGCTCCGGCCTGATGAGACGCCGCGCCTAGCAGCGCACCCGCCGCTGCACCTACAACGGTGCCTGCCGCGGCGGTATTGACTGCGTTATTGTTGGCTGTTTGTGCGCCGCCGTTAACACTGTTGTAGGCGTCATTCCGGCAGGCCATTTCATCCATACGGAATTGCTGATAATCCTTACCGGTGCCGGGTAACACCATCACATCGGGCCGGGTGGGAGGAGAAACGCAGCCGGAAAGCGCTGCAGTCAGGGCGATAACCGCCAGCGGAGTGAACCTGTTCATGAAATTATCGCCTGTTAACGCGGTGCGGAATCACCTACAACCACCTTCATCCAGCCGCGCGGACAGCGCTGCACATGCGGATAGTAGCCCGCAGGATTCTGGCAGTAATAGGCATAGTCAGGAGTTTTCTCAACATATGTCTGCGGTTGTGCTGGTGTAACGTAGATCACCGGCGGCGGCCCGTAATACACCGGAGGCGGTGGTGGTCCCCAGGGGATGCCGACGATAATGCGCGGTCCACCGTATCCACCGTGATAGTAGCCGTGACCATAATAACCATGCCCGTAATAGCCATAGGCAAACGATGCAAAGCTGGCAGACATCAGCACGCCAGCGGTCAGCATCAACAACAACCTTTTCATAACAACCTCGACGCGCAATGATCGGATACAGGGAATGGCTTAAATGCCACCATTCCTGAGCGTAACGATACGCCCAAGTGTGGGAAAAGGTTGGCGGGAGATCAGGGTGAATCTGACAAGGTAACGCCAGCAATTGTGAGCAAAAAATTCACGGGAAAAGATTACTTTACGAACATCGGAGAGGGCGTGGGAATATCGGGGAAAACCGCCCGGTTCTGTTAAAAAACCAACCCGGCGGCGGATGAGATGCGGCGTTAAATCAGGATTTTTTCTCTGCCGTAAAGCGTCTGAACGCTTCAAGCGTTTCATCGCTGACGTGATGCTCAACACCTTCTGCATCGAGGCGCGCGGTTTCGGGGCTGATCCCAAGGGCAATAAAGAACGCTTCTACGACGTTATGACGCTCGCGGTTTTCCGCTGCCAGCCGCTCACCTTCAGGCGTAAGGAAGGTTCCGCGATAGGGTAACTGATGAACCAGCCCGGCATTGGCCAGTCGTTTGAGCGTTTTTGCGACGGTAGGCTGAGAAACCCCCAGCCGCGCGGCCAAATCGACCTGACGCGCTTCGCCAAATTCGTGGATTAAGTCTGAAATCAGCTCAACGTAATCGTCCATTAATTCCCGGCGATGTGCCTCGCGCACCTGTAAAAAACCCTGAGCGTGTTCTTCCACATCCAGTAATGGATTTATTTTTTTTTCTTTCACTACGCCTGCCTCTTTCTTGCTCAACGGTTTTTACCGTTGCCGCGTACACCACGGCAACTCACGCATTGTAAACCAAGTACACACATCTACCAATTTCTGAAAACTTTGCCTTGGCTATGGAGTATAGCCTGTGCTATACCTGAATAATAAACCGCCGGTTAATGCGCAGAGTGACAGGAGAGATTTGATGGAAAAAGGACAAAGCATTTTAAAATTATTCAGCTATTCGCCGTTTCGTTTGCGACTGATGCTGGTCGGGATGATCGTGGCGCTGATCACCGGAAACGCGCAGGCGGCCGAAAAAGACAAAAAGAAGTTTAAAGTCGTCACCACTTTCACAGTGATCCAGGATATCGCGCAGAACGTTGCCGGTGATGCGGCGACGGTAGAATCCATCACCAAACCCGGCGCAGAAATTCATGATTACCAGCCGACGCCGCGTGACATCGTGAAAACCCAGTCGGCGGATCTCATTTTGTGGAACGGTTTTAACCTTGAACGCTGGTTTGGTCGTTTTTTTGCCAACATCAGGAATGTGCCTTCTGCGACAGTGACGGACGGCATCGCGCCTCTGCCTATTCAGGAAGGACCGTATGTCGGCAATCCAAACCCTCATGCCTGGATGTCCGCGAAAAATGCGCTGGTTTACGTCGAAAATATCCGCGCCGCGCTGGTGAAATATGACCCTGAAAACGCCGCCGTTTATGACCGCAATGCTAAAAATTATGCCGAAAAAATCAGCCTGCTCGATGCGCCGTTGCGTGAGCGTCTGGCGAAAATCCCGGAAGGACAGCGCTGGCTGGTGACCAGCGAAGGCGCGTTCAGTTATCTGGCGAAAGATTATGGATTGAAAGAAGCCTACCTGTGGCCGATCAACGCGGAAGAACAGGGTACGCCGCAGCAGGTGAAAAAAATCATCGATCTGGTGCGTCAGCAAAATATCCCGGTGGTATTCAGCGAAAGCACAATCTCGGACAAACCGGCGAAGCAGGTCAGTAAAGAGACGGGCGCGAAATATGGCGGCGTGTTGTATGTCGATTCACTGTCTGCCGCTGACGGGCCGGTGCCGACTTACATTGATTTGCTGAAAGTCACGGTGAGTACCATCGCAGAAGGGTTCGGACAATGAGTGACACCAGGCTGCATCTCAAGGTTGATGATATTTCGGTGACCTACAACAACGGGCATACCGCGATTGAGAATGCCTCGTTCACGCTGCACGGCGGCTCGATTTGCGCACTGCTGGGCGTGAACGGCAGCGGTAAATCCACGCTGTTTAAAACCATTATGGGGATTATCCGTCCGACGCACGGGCGGGTGACACTTGATGGCCTCAATGTCGCCAAAGCACTGAAACAAAATCTGATCGCGTATGTGCCGCAGTCGGAAGAGGTGGACTGGAATTTCCCGGTGCTGGTGCGGGATGTGGTGATGATGGGGCGCTATGGCAAAATGTCGTTTCTGCGCATTCCCTCACAGGAAGATAAAAAACAAGTTGCTTCCGCGCTGGCGCGTGTTGGGCTGACGGAGCTGGCCCACCGCCAGATTGGAGAGCTTTCCGGCGGTCAGAAAAAACGCGTTTTCCTGGCGCGTGCGCTGGCACAACAAGGGCGGGTGATGTTGCTTGATGAGCCGTTTACCGGCGTGGATATCAAAACTGAAAACGCTATTATCGAATTGCTGCGACAACTGCGCGAGGAAGGACATCTGATTCTGGTGTCGACGCACAACATCGCCAGCGTGCCCGATTTTTGTGATCGCGTGGTGCTGATTAACCGCACGGTGATGGCTTCCGGTCCGCTGGAAACCACCTTTACCCATCAGAATCTTGAAAATACCTTTGGCGGTGCGCTGCGTAATATCGGCTATCTGGTGCCACAAGAACCGGTGAGGCGGGCGGTATGACCGAACTGTTGCTGGAGCCGTTTCAGTACAACTATATGGTGAAAGCCATCTGGGTGAGTGCGGGGGTCGGTGCAGTGTGTGCCTTTTTATCGGCGTATCTGATGCTCAAAGGCTGGTCACTGATGGGCGATGCGTTGTCGCATTCGGTAGTGCCCGGTGTCGCGGGCGCTTACGCGCTGGGCTTTCCCTACGCGATCGGCGCATTCGGGACCGGTATTCTGGCCGCACTTTGCATGACACTGTTGCGTCACTTCACCAAACTGCGGGAAGACGCGATTATCGGTTTCGTGTTCTCCACGTTCTTTGCCCTTGGCCTGTTACTGGTGTCGCTTAACCCGACATCCGTTAACGTGCAGTCGATTCTGTTCGGCAATATTTTAGGGATTGATGACGCCGATATTTTACAGGTACAAATTATTGTCGGCGTTTCGCTGCTGGTGCTGTGTCTTATCTGGCGTGACCTGCTGGCGGTATTTTTCGACGAAGCGCATGCGGTTTCGGTCGGCCTTTCGCCGCTGTGGCTGAAAGTGATTTTCTTCACTATTTTCAGCGCGTGCAGCGTAGCGGCGTTACAAACTGTCGGCGCAATTTTAGTGATCGCAATGGTCATCACACCCGGCGCAACGGCCTATCTGCTGTCAGACCGTTTTTCACATCTGCTCATTATTTCTGTGATCATCGGTGCAGTGACCAGTGCAGCGGGGGCATGGCTGAGTTATTTCCTCGATGGTGCAACCGGCGGGGTGATTGTTTGTCTGCAAACCACCGTCTTCCTGCTGGCGTTCTTGTTCGCGCCGAAACATGGCTGGCTGGTGAATCATTTCCGCATTAAAAACCGGAGCCGCGCATGATGTCCTGGTTTGATGTGCTGATGGAGCCGCTGAGCTTCGATTTTATGCAACGTGCTCTGCTGACCGCTGCGGCCACCAGTATCGTCTGCGCAATGTTTTCCTGTTTTCTGGTACTCAAAGGCTGGTCGCTGATGGGGGACGCCATTTCTCATGCGGTCCTTCCGGGCGTAGTGCTGGCCTATCTGGCAGGAATTCCGCTGGTGATTGGCGCGTTCGGTTCCGGCCTGTTTTGCGCGGTCGCGACGGGTTTCATCAAAGAACATTGCCGGGTGAAAGAAGATTCGGTAATGGGGATCGTCTTCTCCGGTATGTTTGCCGGTGGTCTGGTGCTGTTCTCGCGGGTGAATACCGAGCAGCATCTCAGCCACATTTTGTTTGGCAACGTGCTGGGTGTGACCGACAGTGAAATGTTACAAACCCTGATTATCGCCGCTGTCGTGACGATGGCGATTATCCTCAAATTTAAAGACCTGATGCTGTTTTGTTTTGATCCTGTACAGGCGAAAGTCATCGGGCTGCCGGTACGTTTTTATCACTATGCGTTGTTGTGTATGCTGGCACTGACCATTGTCGCAGCGTTACAGGCTGTCGGTGTGGTGCTGGTGGTGGCGATGCTGATTACGCCGGGCATTACGGCGTTTCTGCTGTGTAAGACGTTGACGAAGATGCTGGTGGTTTCCGTGACAACGTCACTTTTTGCGGCCATCTCAGGCACTTTTATCAGCTTCTATATTGATGCTGCGACCGGGCCGACAATCGTTCTGGTGCAGGCGGCCATTTTCCTGCTGGCGCTGACGGCGAATTTACTGCGCAAATCGATTAAGCCGCGTCAGGCCGCACCGAATACTTAGTACCGGCGCGTCAGGACGCCGTATTCCCTTTTTGAGCGATTCTGATGACGCCGCTGGCTACCTGCCGCATAAAAGCCTACCATCGATCAGCAACACACGGGTTTATTGAAGTTCAATGAAGTAAGAGTTAAGGATTGTTATGAGCGAAGTTGCAAGTTCCATCAGTGTTGGCGATAGCTTTACTGTCAAGAACGGCTCAACCCATGAAGTCACTGGCTTTGTGAAGAAAGGCGAAAGAATTTACCCGACGATCAAAACTGATCACGGCGATTCGAACTTCACCTTCATCAAAGAAATTGTTTCAGTGAATAAAGCGTAACGTTAACGACCTTCTCTATGATCGCGGCCTGTTTGTATTAAGCAAAGAGCAGGCTGCGTGATGTGATTGCCTTCAGAAATCCTTCCTGCCTCACCTCTGTCTTTGCTATACCCTATGTCTTTTGATGCACCAGCCCTGTCCGACGGACAAAACGGGTGGAAATCATTTAACGATATACCGGCAGTAAATTTATGCTCGACAGAATGTGCACTACCGCATTCAGTACGCCAAACAACAGCACCAGCACAATCATTTTATTGCCGCCCCATACACGGTAGAGCGGGCTGCCGAAGCGCTGGCGTGATGCCCGTGCCATCAGTGCCGGAACAATCACCGCCCAGACCGTGGCGGCGAGACCTGCAAAACCAATCGCGTAAATAAAACCATCCGGGTAGATCACACCACCAATGATTGGCGGCACAAAAGTGATCAGTGCGGTTTTAAATCGACCGGTACGGCTGTCGTCGAATTTGAAAAGGTCAGCCAGATAGTCGAATAACCCGAGCGTCACGCCCAGGAATGAACAGGCCACGGCGAAGTTGGAGAAAATGGTCAGCAACAAATCCAGCCCCGCACTGTTGAGGATCTGACTCAGCGATTGCACCAGCACATCAATATTGCCACCACGTTCGGCGATGCCAATAAACGCCGTGCGTGGAATGTTACCCATCGTGCCCAGCATCCAGATGACATACAGCCCGAGCGCCATAAGGGTACCCAGCAACAGGCATCTTTTGATGATCTGCGGGTTCTTGCCGTAATATTTCATCAGGCTCGGTACGTTACCGTGATAGCCAAACGAGGCGAGACAAAACGGCAGCGTCGCCAGCACATACGGTGTGTAACTCGGGTTCAACTCCACGCTGTTAAGCAAGTTTACCGGTTTGATGTGCCACAGTAAGCTGCCAAATGTCAGGAAGAAGGCGATGATTTTGGCACCCAGCACAATTGCGGTCATGCGACTCACGGCGCGGGTGCTGAGCCAGACAATAAACGCAACTGCCAGTGCGGTCAGCAGGCCGCCGAGGCGGGGAGAAAAGCTCACTGCCATTTCGCGCAGCGTATGTTGAATAACCGAACCGCTGGCAGAAATATAAGCATAAGTCAGGATATACAGCACGAACGCGATGGTCATGCCATTCAGCCGGTTCCAGTTTTTCCCCAGCAAATCGCCGGTGACGGTATTAAAACTCGACCCTACAGGATAGTTAAGATTCGCTTCGAGGATCATCAGGCCGGAGTGCAGCATACAGAACCAGGTAAAAATCAATGCGGCAACTGACCAGAAAAACCAGGCTCCGGACATCACCACCGGCAAAGAAAACATCCCTGCACCGATGATAGTTCCACCGATAATCATTGCGCCACCCAATACAGAATGCTGCGGAGCGGTCACGGAAAGCGTCGCCATAGTGCGGATCCTCGCGTGGCTTTTATCACGATTCGTTAAGTGAATTGCTGTAAAAGATTTGATATGAAAATTGTCCGAAAATCGCGCGTTTATGCTGCGGTCAGGGCCATGAGCGCAGCAATATAGTGGATTTAAGCACTGATGTACACTGTTGAACTAGCTTGCTGGTACAAAAGTAGTTGTTATCACGTTCAGCGGGGCGGGGAGGCAGGAGATGTGCACGCAGGATTATTTTTATTCGACTTTTTGGTTACTTGCCTTATCAATATCTTTGGTATAGGTCACAGATTTCATTATGTTTTCTAATATGGCATAGATTAAAAAACCTGTTCGTAAATACAGGGTTGACACACGATTTATAACGAGTAGATTAGAACTCAGCACCAGAGAGAAATGGGATGAAAATTTTATTTCGCGGTGCATTTAGCAGGTTGATAAACTTGCAAGTAATGAGATGCGATAAAGGCCACGAAGTATTTTAGTTTGGGTGATTCAACACCGGATTGTCATTTAAAATCCGTGAGATGATGCTTTAAGGCCATGCAGTAAAGCTGTAAAATCGCATGATGTGGAAGAAAACGCGATGATGTAACGCCTTGTTAGTCAGAGTAATGTTCGCGATTTGGGTACGTTAAGTCTGAAATCGAGAATATCGCGACGAGAGTAAGGTCACGCATCAAAGAGTATATATCGCGAGGGTGATGTACTCATTTATCCCGACTGAAAACCGGTATAAGTGAAATTAACAGGATACCGATGTTATTCCACAAAATTATAGGAGGATAGCGTTACCTGGCTTCAAAATATATCCTGTGAAAATATGTGCATCTTTAGAAGTTGTAATATGTAATTAAGTTGATGAATGTTAAATATTAATTTGGTAGTACCTTAAAAGCCCCGGTTTAACAACTGGGGCTTTTATATTTTAACTGCCAGATTTTAATTACTTTCCGCTAATCGCCCCTTCCAGAATGGCTTCCGCACCCAGACAAACGAGGAAACACACCAGGGTGGTTTCTTTTTTTGCCGAGGCGGCAGGCAATGCACTTTCCTCATCACTGATCGCATCACCTTTTGACAGGCTGACGTCCGCAATGCTGATTTCGCCATCCATGACATACAACCACTGTGCAAATCCCGGATGTGCCGGAATTTCCGTGGTGGTATTTTCATCCATGCGGATGTCATAAACATATACTGCCTGACGAATTTCCAATGGGGATTCAATCCCTTCCGGCGCGGCCAGCAGCGTCCATTCGTTTTGCTTTACGCCGTCCGGACGTTCCATGAACTGCACACGACTCTCGAGGTTTGCTTTGCGCGGACGAATGAAAATCTGCAACATTTCGGCGGGCACCAGCGGCGTGGATTCTTCATGCCAGAAGCTTTCTCCGGCATTCATCATCATCAGCTTTTTCGGTGAGAGCGATATCCGATGACCGGCAGAATCTTCGTGCACCATCGAACCGCGCCACATATAGCTGAAGATTTCATCGTTGTTATGCTCATGCATTTTCACCAGCGTACCCAGTTCCAGGTTGGCATGATCGATAACACTGAGCGGTCCGAATGCATCATCGCTATTTTCGGGCAGAATTTTCCCGGGGCGCATGCGGCGGATACGGAACGGGCCGTATTCGAAGGTGGTTTTAGGCTCAGCACGTAAAACGTTAAACATAATTTCTCCGGCAGGAACAGCAATGCGTTGTGTAAGTAAAAATCAATATACTGTTTCTTAACATATGTCTTTAAAGCAGATCCAGCAACGCATTCAGTTCATCAATCTTTTGTTGCCACTGGCGTTGCAGTTCCGGTTTCTGATGCTTTGGTTTGCGCGCCAGGTCGTCTTCCAGCTTGTTTTCCAGCGCCATCAGTGTCGCCAGCAAGCGTTCCTCTTCAGTTTCCTGAATCACCACGCTTTCCAGCCTCACGTCCGACACCGGCGCGTCGGCAGGAGGAACCGCGCCTGCCAGAATCGCATACACCGGCGTGGGGGAATGCCATTCTTCCAGACGCTGCTGGTCTATCAGCCAGAAACGGTTGCAGCTTTGCTCGATCAGCGTCCTGTCATGGGAAACCATCAGCACTGCGCCGCTGAAGGTTTTCAGCGTTTCCGCCAGCTCCTCTTTACCTTCCAGATCCAGATGGTTGGTCGGCTCATCAAGTAACAAAAGGGAATAGTTCGCCAGCGTCAGGCCGATAAACAGCAGCCGTGAACGTTCGCCACCGCTGAGCGTGCTCACTTTTTGCTGATGACGGATATACGGAAATCCCGCGCCAATCAGCGCCATTTTTCGCTGTTCTTCGGTCAGCGGCGCGAAATGCGCCAGGGCATCAGAAAGCGAATCGTTATCCTGCAATTGATGTTGGTTCTGATCGTAATAACCCATTCGCACGCGCGGGTGGAAAATCACGCCTTTGACCGTCGTTTCCGGGCAGATAAACGCCTGCCACAAACTGTGCAGAAGGGATGATTTACCGCAACCGTTACGCCCGACCAGCGCGATACGATCGCCGCTCTTCACCCGCATTTCATCAAGGGTGAACAGCACCGGGGCATCAGGCGCCGGTCGCACCTGTAAATCAGCCAGCGCCAGCACGCGATCCGCCGCCAGCGCTTCGCCGTTCAGGCGAAGTTTCCACTGATTGCCTGCGGTGACGTCAGTTTGATCTTCCTTCATGCGCACCACGTGTTTTTCCATTTGCTTGGCCTTGCGCGCCAGTCCCTCATTGTCGTAAACGCTGCCCCAGACGGCCAGCCGTTTGGCGCTCAGTGTCACGCGGTCAATTTCCTTTTGCTCCGCTTTACGACGCAGTGCGTCGGCAATGTCTTTTTCTTCCAGCGCCTGACGTGCCTGGGTACAAGGCAGGCGGATAAATTGCAGCGTTTTATCGCGCAGGATCCAGGTTGAGTTGGTTACGCTGTCCAGCAGACTGCGGTCATGGGAAACCAGCACAAAGCTGCCCGCCCAGTTTTTCAGAAACTGCTCCAGCCACAGTAATGTCGGCAGATCCAGATGATTGCTTGGCTCATCGAGCAGCAGTAAATCCGGCTGGTGGATCAGCGCCCGCGCCAGCAGCAGACGGGTATGCTGGCCGCCACTGAGCGTACCCGCCGTCAGTTCCCAGGCATTTTCATCAAAACCCAGGTCCGAAAGCAGCACCTGCGCCTGCCAGGGTTCGGGCTGATGAAGGCTGCCGGGCAGATGACCGAGCACCGATTCCAGCAGGGTACAATCATTGAGTTCTGCGGGAAGATGCTGTTCAACGCGCGCCATCAGGCATTGATTCGCCAGTGTCACGGTGCCGGAGGAGGCCGCCAGTTCACCGCTGAGGATTTTCAGCAAGGTGCTTTTGCCGCAGCCGTTATGGCCGATGAGACCAATGCGGTCGCCTTTTTTCAGGCCGAAGGAAATCTCAGCCAGTAACGGGCCGAAGGCGTTATCGAAAGATAAAGATTGTGCGGATAATAAAGTCGTCATGAATGCTTACTCAGGTTTTCAGGCACAAAGATGCCTGTCGTCAGAAAAGCCGACGATAACCGGTAAGCCGGAGGGAAGTTCTCAGGTTGTCAGTTAGCTTCGCTCAAGCAGGTTATCGCGGCACGGTGCCGGAAATGCCTGAGCAGTGACGATCGCTAAGGACGAGTGAAATTAAAAAAACTTCACGGGTCAGCATGGCAATCCTCCTTATATAACGTTGGTGAATGAATGAGCTGATTATATTGGGGATTATTGAATTATTCCAGTCAGAGCAACTCGTTAAAACGCATAACGCCATCCCAGCCGTCCACTCATGAGAGGGACGGCGCTGATTTGCGTGTCGTGATGCGATTAAGCTTCAACGACTTCATTTTCCAGCTTCTGCCTTTTTCGCAGGCCGGGGAACCAGGTCATCCACAATCCGACCACGATCAGCGTGCCGACACCGCCGATGGCTGCGGCGGGAACTGCGCCAACCCAGGCGGCCAGCAGACCGGATTCAAATTCACCGAGCTGATTCGAGGTGTTTATGAAGATGGAGTTCACGGCGCTGACACGACCGCGCATGTCATCCGGTGTATCAAGCTGTACCAGCGCACCGCGGATCACCATGCTGATCATATCGAAACCGCCGAGAGCAAACAGCGCCAGCATCGATAACCAGAGCGAAGTGGAAAACGCGAAAACCAGTGTGGCGGCACCGAAACCGGCGACGGCGGCGAACATGATTTTTCCGACATTACGGTTGAGTGCGCGGTGGCTCAGCCAGAACCCGACGATCAGACCGCCGACCGCCGGTGCGCCACGTAGCAAGCCTAATCCCCACGGACCGGTATGCAGAATGTCGTGAGCGAAAATGGGTAACAGGGCGGTTGCGCCACCGAGTAAAACCGCGAACAAGTCGAGCGAAATCACGCCCAGCACGTCCGGGCGGGCGCGGATAAAACCAATGCCTGCGAACAGCGTTTTGAAGGTTGCCGGTACACGATGCGGCTGTGCCTGTTCATAGCGTAAACGGCTGACCATTACGATAGATAACAGATACAGACAGGCGCACACGGCGTATGCCACACCCGCGCCCGCGACATACAGAAAGCCACCCAGCGCCGGGCCAACCATCGACGCGGCCTGTCCGGAAACGCTGGTGGCGGCCATTGCGCGGGCCAGCAAATTCGGTGGCACCAGCGCGGGCAACATCGACTGTAATGAAGGGGCTTCCATCGCTTTGGCAGTCGAAATCACGAAAATCAGTCCGAGCACGACCACTTCATTGACGTGATGTGTCAGCGTCAGATAAGCCAGCGAGCCAATCGCCACCCATTCGGCGATTTGCCCGAGCAGCACCACGCGGCGGCGGTCAAACTGATCGGCAACGTGGCCTGCCACCAGCGCAAGCGCGACGGAAGGTAAAAACTGCACCAACCCGATCAGCCCGAGATCAAACGCCCGGCCGGTGATCGAATAAATCTGCCAGCTCACCACGATGGAAAGCATCTGGAAACCAAAGCTGGACGCTGCACGGGCGATCCAGAAAGCGACAAACGAGCGGTGCCGTAACAGTGAGTCTGAATTACCGGAAGCAGCAGACATGACAAATCCCTGAAAAATGAAAGATGCCGTGTCTGTGGTTTTTGAAAACTCGTTAGCCCGGCAATTATTGTGAATACAAATTATTAACAAACAATCCGAGTTCTATGTTTATCATAAAAAGTTCAGCAAATCTTCATCTCACATTGTGAAGAAACTATGCAGGTGACGGGCTAAGACTTCCGGTTGTTCCTCCGGAATGAAATGGCCGCTGTGAGGGATGATGATGCCGGTGACATTTTCAGCGAAAGCGCGCAGGGGAACGGCCATGTCCGGGATCGAACCCTGATCGGCGCTGACCGCCAGTACCGGCATTTTTAATTTTCCGGCACGATTAAGTGTGCGGTTCTGTTCCGCAGATTCAGTAACCGAACGATAATACGCCAGCCCGGCGCGCAGGCCGCCGCTTTTGAGGAACACCCGCAGATACTCGCTGATATCGTCATCTGTGAAGGCATCCGGCGCAGCGGTTTTCCGGCGCAAAAACCAGTCGAGATAGACACGTTCGTTACCGGCGATCAGCGCTTCAGGCAAATCAGGCAATGTGTGGAAGGCAAAATGCCAGGTTTTCCACGATTTGTCCGGTGTGACCGGCAGCACGTCTGGCAAGGTGATTCCGGGGATCCCCGCATCCAGCAGCGCCAGATGTTGTACTTCCTCGCCATACATCGCCGCGCAGGGATAAGCGACCCACGCGCCGACGTCATGCGCTGCCAGCGAGTAACGCTTATGCCCGAGAAGCTGCATTAACCCGTGGATTTTCTGCGCCAGACTTTGTGTGTCGTAACCGGTCTGCGGGCGGTCCGAATCACCCTGACCGGGCAGGTCTGGTGCCACCAGCCAGAAATCCTGTGCCAGCGCGTTCATCACATTACGCCATGCGTACCAGGTTTGCGGAAAACCCGCCAGCAACAGCAAGACTTTGCCTTGCGGATTACCGCCGCTGACGTAATGCATCCTCACGCCTTCGACCGTGGCGTAGCGATGGGTAAAACCGCAAAGGGTGGGGTCAGCCACTGCAAAGGGTTCGGCAGTAACAACAACAGAAGGGGTCACCTCGTTCATAGCCAATCTCCGTTATAGTCATGTTTAGGAAATAATCATTTCCTAAATGAGAAAAAATTTTTAATCGAGAATTTTAAGCGCCAGTTCCAGCGTGGTTTCGCTGGCGTGATTGTTTTCGACTTTACCGGCGACACGCATGCCCAAAACAATCCATAACATCAGGGATGACGCGGCCTGCGCATCAATATCCGGGGTGACAGAACCGTCTTGCTGGCCCTGTTCAATGAGGGAGGTCAGGAACAATTTATTGCGCATAATAGCCTGACGCACCAGTGCGGCGAGTTCCTCATCCAGCGTGAGTAATTCGACGGTGCTGCCGACGACCAGACACCCGCGGCGGCCTTCAATTTCATGAGAAGAACGCAGATAAAAACGCAGCACTTCGGCAATGCGTTCGCGGCCGGTGGAGATGCGTTCAATTTGCTGGCGTAACTGGGTATTTCGCCGCGAGGTGTAACGTTCAAATACGTTGAGAAACAGGGTCCTTTTATCGCTGAAGGCTTTGTAAATACTGCCTGCAGTAAGGTTCATGGCCTGACTCAGATCGCTGATGGACGCCGCATGAAAGCCTTTTTCGCGAAATACCGTCATGGCGTTATCCAGTGCAAGTTCAGTATCGAATTCACGCGGACGACCGCGATCCTTCGGTGAAGGGAATGCCATAAAAAATGCCACCATTAGGAAATGTTTATTTCCTAATGGTGGCATTAACACAAAAACTGATCAAGCCCTTTGTCAGCTCACTTCATATTTACCAGCGCAGTTCACGGCCTGAATATTCAACAAAGTGATGGCCACCTTTGCCGCGCCAGGCTTCGAACTGATCAACGATGCCGGTGGCGCTTTCGGCCACGGTCAGCGTGGCATTTTCACCGCCCATATCGGTCTGTACCCAGCCCGGATGCACGGAAAGCAGCGTCAGTTCTTGTTTTTCAATCTGTGCCTGCAACCCGCGGGTCAGCATATTCAGCGCAGCTTTACTGGCGGAATAAAGCGGATAAGTTGCCACGTCATTCTCATTGAGACTCGACAGCTCAGAGGTCATCAGCGCCAGCACACCGGTACGGTGGTTCAGGAAAGGCAGTAATTCACTGGCGCAACGCACAGGGGAAATGGCGTTAGTCAAAAATAGCTGAATAATTTCTTCGTCGCTGGCCTGATCAATATCCTGATGATCCGGACCAAATACGCCTGCATTCACAAAAATCAGATCAAAATGGCTTTCGGACAGCGCGTCTTTCACCGCTTCCCGCGCTTCGGATTTATTGATGTCCAGTTTTACCCATTCAACAGCCGCCGGTGTTTTGGCCGGAACGGCATCACGTGTTGTGGCGGTGACCTGCCAGCCGCGTTTTGCGAGTACATCCACCACACCCAAACCGATACCGCGTGATGCGCCGATGATCAATGCTTTCTTAGAGTCAGTCATATTCATCCTTTTATAATCAAAGCGTTAACGTCAATTTGTTGTTTTCATTTAATGCGCGAAATCTCTTCAGTGTTACGGGCAGTATGAGTCAGCAAGGCGGCTGCAACAATGGGCTGGAGTCTGATTTTGGCCGCCGGACTGATAGATAACCGGGACGCGCCGTCGGAGCGCCTGATGATGGACGGGGACTTTATGGACTGCTGAAAGGCGGCTTCAATCACCTGTGAGCCCAGTGACTATGGCGCGATTGTGGTTGAAGGCGTGGTAACGTTCATTGTTAACGATGCTGGCAACCAGGTGTTTGATGACACACTGTGCATCATAAAAAGATGCCCGCGACAGGCGGGCAATAAACATCAGTTTTGAAATTTGATCGGGTAGAACCAAATAAGCATAGCGGAGTAATAATTATCCAATCAAAAGGATAACAGCCCATAAATAGCTGTGTTCGCTGCATGAGGTCAGTATTGGGACGCAAAAAAGCCCTCGCGAACGAAGGCCAGTGAATCATCACTAAATATTTAGTTTTGGAACGAGAGCGATGCTCCCGAAAACATACTAGTCTCTTCCGGGAATTTGGCTTAATGAAATGGGTTTAGTAATTAAAGAAAATTCACTGCCGTTTTGAGCAATTCAGATGAGAATGGGATGAAATTCATGTCCTGCGCAAACTTTATCCAATTATTTCAGTTATTATGTTAAATCTGATGTTCAGGTTTACTGTTTACTGGAGTAACTATGCAAGGTAAAAATTCGGCTTTTGGAGAAGGGTGCAGGATGGTAGGCGAATGCTGCTTAATGTTTGCTCAGGCGGGTGAAGACTTTAGCGCGGGACGCATAGTCTTATGCCTTAAGCGCGCGCAGGACGAGGCTATAGACACAAATGGCAGACCCAACGTTGCTTTACAGCTCGCGATACGACGGCTTCAGGGCTGGTAACGTTAAACATAAAATAACCGCCTGGTGACGGTGCTTTTTCAAATTCTCAAACGAGATACAGCCCTTCTTAACTTAATTGCAGGTGCATCTGAAGTAATAGAGACCTGTCTGCAAAAAACGCCTCACATTTATTGATGTTCTTTCAGCCGCCAGGCATTGCAGCTCCGCTAACAAAGAACCACACCATAAAACCGACAGCACCTGCCAGTACAATGATTGGCGGTATGAATTTCATTTTCATCTTATCGTTACTCTAATTAGTCAAATTTCCCGACATGGGCGCGCTTCATACCTTAATAAACTCAACCTCGAGGCTGATTGAAATCGCCCATAAGGAAGAGTGCCATACCATCCTGTACCCGGGAAAAAAGATAATGATAGTTTGGGTGCCAGGAGTGGCATTGCACTTTACAGATCAGGCTGACATCAGTCATCCGCATTTTTCCATATATTTTGCAACATCGCATGATTCACGTTTCTATCCCCTGGCATTCCCCCAATCCCAATCGGCTATTTGCAGCAAATTTTGTGATTTACAACAGACTTTCACGTTGCCAGCCTCTCGGTGAATGAGTACCGTTGTTCTTTTGAACGGACCGGCAAAGGTGAATAAAGCATGATCGCCATAAAATGGGTAAGTCTCGGGTTTGTTCTGGTTTTACTGCTGTCTTTCGGATACAGCTACGCGAAAGCGACACAAACACGGACAGAACCTGCAGGCCAGAGCTGGTCAACGGCACGACGGACTTCAGCCGGTATTGCGCCGGATCCTGCCAGACTGAAAAGTATCGCTATTATCCAGATTTATGCTGCACCGACTTATGGCTGGCGCGGGCTGGTGGCGGTGCATCCGTGGATAATTTACAAACGTGAAGGGGAAACAGAGTTCACCCGTTATGACGTGATCAGCTGGGGCAGCACCAACGTGGTACGCCGCGATTATGCTATTCCAGATGGGTATTGGTTTGGCTCGCAGCCCCGTATACTGGTTGATCACCGCGGCGCGCAGGCGCAGATTATGATCCCCAAAATAGAAGCAGCGATCAAAAGTTACCCGTATCCGCATACCTATCACGCGTGGCCGGGGCCAAACAGCAATACGTTTATCGCCCACATCGGCCGTGAAGTGCCGGATCTGCAGCTTGATCTTCCTTCCAATGCGATCGGCAAAGATTACCGCGGCATTACCAATCCGATCGGTTTACCGCCATCCGGGCGCGGCGTGCAGGTTTCTTTGCTGGGACTGCTGGGCGTGACGCTGGGTGTGGAAGAGGGCATTGAAGTCAATGTGCTGGGGCTGAACCTGGGCATTGATGTGAAGAATCCGGCGTTGCGTTTGCCGTTTGTCGGGCGGGTAGGCTTTGATAATCCGGGGAAAGCGGAGCTTTAACGATGTCAGTGCGCAACAGGCCGGTACGAGGTACCGGCCATACACATCAGAACGACGAATGTTTATAAGACCGGTATTCCGGTTTCCAGAATTCGCTGGTGAGACGACTCTGTAACTCATCTTCTGAAACTTCCGGTGCCACGCCTTCCCGTTGCGCGACGCGCGCCACTTCGGCGGCAATGATTTTAGACACATGCTGAATATCGGCAATAGCCGGTAATAATGACCCTTTTCCGGTGGTCGCCAGCGGAGAAAGGCTGGCCAGCGCCTGACTGGCAGCCAGCAACATGCTATCGGTCACGCGGCGCGCTCCCGACGCCAGAATGCCTAACCCCAGCCCGGGGAAAATATACGCGTTGTTACATTGCGGGATCGGGTACGTGTGATCCTGATAATGTACCGGTGCGAACGGGCTGCCTGTCGCCATCAGCGCGGCACCTTCGGTCCAGGCGATCACGTCCTGAGGACGGGCTTCTGCACGGGAAGTCGGGTTCGAGAGTGGCATGATGATCGGATGATGGCAGTTGTGATGCATCTCACGGATGATCTCTTCGGTAAACAGCCCCGGTTGCCCGGAAACGCCAATCAGAATGGTTGGTTTGGAATGATGCACCACGTCCTGCAACGAGATATTCTGGTTGTCCACATTCCAGTGGCTGATTTTGTTTTTACTTGTCACCAGTTTACGCTGGAAATCGAGCAAATTCGGCATGTCATCTGTCAGCAGGCCAAACCGATCCACCATAAAGACCTGACTGCGCGCTTCGTCTTCGGAAGCACCTTCTGCCACCATTTGCGCGATGATTTTCTCCGCGATACCGCAACCGGCAGAACCTGCGCCGAGGAAGGTGACCCGCTGGTCGCGTAGCCGGGTGCCTGCGGCATGACTGGCGGCAATCAGACAGCCCAGCGTGACCGCCGCGGTGCCCTGAATATCATCATTGAAACAGCACAACTCCTCGCGGTAGCGCTCCAGAAGTGGCATAGCATTAGTTTGCGCGAAGTCTTCGAACTGAAGCAGGACATCCGGCCAGCGGGTTTTTACCGCCTGAATGAACATATCCATGAATTCATTGTATTCGCCGTCGGTAATGCGCGGGTGGCGCCAGCCCATGTACAGCGGATCGTCGAGGCGCTGGGCGTTATTCGTCCCGACATCAAGCATGATCGGCAGCGTGTTGGCCGGGTTGATTCCACCGCAGGCGGTATAAAGCGAAAGCTTGCCGATAGGAATGCCCATGCCGCCAATCCCCTGATCACCGAGTCCCAGAATGCGTTCGCCGTCGGTGACAACGATCACCCGGATGTCATTTTTGGAGAAGTTTTGCAGCATTTCATCGATATGCTCGCGATCAGGATAAGAGATGAACAGGCCACGGGCACGGCGGTATATATCGGAGAAGTGTTCACAGGCCTCGCCGACCGTCGGGGTGTAGATAATCGGCAGCATTTCTTCCAGATGTGAATTCACCAGGTTGTAGAAAAGGGTTTCGTTGGTGTCCTGAATATTGCGCAGGTAGACATGCTTGGAGATATCACGTTTGAAATCAGAGAATTGAGAATAAGCGCGGTCAGTCTGTTCGTTGATAGTTTCAACCTGATTGGGCAGCAGTCCGTTAAGATTGAGCGCCAGACGTTCATCGCGGCTGAAGGCCGAGCCTTTATTGAGCAGCGGGTTTTCGAGTAATAATGAACCTGTGTAGTGGGTGTAGAGCGGGCGTTTTTTTAACATCATTAAGCCTTAGAACATTTGAACTCAGTTAATTTCCGGTACGTTATTTCCCGTTGCCGGATCCCTCACAGTAAAATCCTATAACCGGTCGAATTAGTGTATGAACTACCAAAATAAAACCAATGGCCATAGCAACCTGAATAAGATGATTGTTTATTATTTGTTTTTTATAACACGACACAGGCACTGATTCCGGTTACTTAAATTACAAAAACGTTTTAATACTTTTTTAGTGATGAGTTCTGCATAATGTTTTTGAATGTTTCCGGATGGTTCAAGTTGAGTAAATACATTATATGATATTTAAGTGAAATTAATGGTTTAATTATAACTCATTGTATTTGATGTGATTTGTTATTAAGTAATTATTGTTATTATTGCCATAAAGGCAGATGTGACACGGGTCACAATGATGTCTGGTTTTAAATAATATAACTAACCGCCATTTTGTTCCTTCAATTATCTCATCAACAATAATAAAGAAAAGGTCATATTATGCCGACATTACTCTTATCCTCATTATTTCCTTTAGTGTTTATTATGGTATTAGGCTGGCTGAGCGGAAAACTGGGTTATATGAAACGTGACGATGCTACGGTATTAGCCACGGTAGTGATCCGTTTCGCGCTGCCATTACATCTTTTTATCGGTGCATTACATACTGATCCGGCCAAGATTCAGAATTTATCGTTTATGGCAGTGTTGGTGATTGGCCTGATGGGCTCTTATTTGTTGACGTTGTGCATCTCGCGCTGGTTTTTCCGCCATGACATCAAAACCAGCGCCATTCAGTCGCTGGTTTGCGCGTTCCCGGATATGGCTTACTTTGGCGCGCCTGTACTGGCGGTGCTTATCGGGCCGGAAGGTTTTCTGGGGGTGCTGGTCGGTAATCTTATCACCAGCGTGCTGATGATCCCGCTGACGATTGTGTTGATCCGCATGGGTGACAAAAACAGCGATTTGGCTCAACAGGGCAGCCTCGGCAAGATGATCCTGAATAATCTGTTCAAAGCCGTACGCAATCCGATTGTCTGGATCCCGGTGCTGGGTGTGGCGATGAGTCTGGCTGGCATTAAAATTCCGGAACTGTTGTCCTCGTCGGTGGAAATGATGGGTAAAACCGCAGGCGGGATTTCTCTGTTCGCGCTGGGTCTGTTGTTCTTCGGCGAGCGCCCGACGCTGAATATTCATACGGTCACTAACATCGGCATGAAAAATCTGATCCAGCCCGCGATTATGGCCGCTGCCGGTCTGGCATTTGGGCTGAGCCATACGCTGATGCAGCAGGTGGTGATCATCGGCGCAACGCCTTCCGCCATTGCTGCAGGTATGTTCGCCGTGCGCAGCGACACCTATGTGGAATCTGCGTCTTCCTCAATACTCATCGGCACTGCACTGGGCATAGTGACAGAAGGTCTCGTGATTTACATGATGTCGTAAATGCGCTGATTTGCGACATGTTACCCATAAAAAAGGCCCGCCATTTCTGGCAGGCCTTTTGTCTTTCAGCAGGCGTTTATTTCACACACTTCGCGCAGGTATTTGCATGAATTTGCTGGAAGAAATCGTTGCCTTTGTCATCCACCAGAATGAATGCCGGGAAGTTTTCGACTTCGATTTTCCAGATGGCTTCCATTCCTAATTCAGGATATTCCACGCATTCCAGGCTCTTGATGCTTTGCTGCGCCAGCACCGCTGCCGGGCCACCGATGCTGCCGAGATAGAAACCGCCGTGTTTATGGCAGGCGTCGGTCACCTGCTGGCTGCGGTTACCTTTGGCCAGCATGATCATGCTGCCGCCGTTGGATTGCAGAAGATCCACGTAAGAATCCATGCGTCCTGCGGTGGTCGGGCCGAGAGAACCAGAAGCGTATCCTTCCGGGGTTTTCGCCGGGCCTGCGTAGTAGATCGGGTGATCTTTGATGTATTGCGGCAAGCCTTCGCCGTTATCCAGACGCTCTTTCAGTTTGGCGTGTGCGATGTCACGGCCAACGATAATCGTACCGCTCAGGGAAAGACGGGTAGATACCGGATATTCAGAAAGTTGCGCCAGGATTTCAGGCATCGGACGATTCAGGTCAACTTTCACCACCCCCGCTTCGCCTTGCTCACGCAGGGCCTCAGGGATGTACTGGCCCGGATTGTCTTCCAGTTTTTCGATCCAGATACCGTCACGATTGATTTTGGCTTTGATATTACGGTCTGCGGAGCAGGAAACGCCCATCCCGACCGGACAGGATGCACCGTGACGCGGCAGACGTACTACGCGGATATCGTGGGCAAAGTATTTGCCACCGAACTGCGCGCCGAGACCAAGATTGTTGGCTTCCACCAGCAGTTCCTGTTCCAGATTGACGTCGCGGAATGCCTGACCGTGTTCGTTACCTTCCGTTGGCAGACCGTCATAGTAATGGGTGGACGCCAGTTTTACGGTTTTCAGCGTTGCTTCAGCAGACGTACCGCCAATCACGAACGCGATATGGTAAGGCGGACAGGCTGCCGTGCCCAGCGTGCGCATTTTCTCAACCAGGTAATCTTTCAGCTTCGCCGGGGTAATCAGCGCTTTGGTTTCCTGATACAGGTAGGTTTTGTTGGCCGAACCGCCGCCTTTGGCGATGCACAGGAATTTGTACTCGTCACCATCGACACTGTAGAGGTCGATTTGTGCAGGCAGATTGGTGCCGGTGTTTACCTCTTTGTACATATCCAGTGCGGCATTCTGGGAATAGCGCAGGTTATCCTCGATGAAGGTGTTATACACACCCTGAGACAGGCTGGCTTCGTCGCCGCCGCCGGTCCAGACTCGCTGCCCTTTTTTACCCATGATGATTGCGGTGCCGGTGTCCTGACAGGTCGGCAGAATGCCTTTGGCCGCAATTTCAGAATTACGCAGGAATTGCAGCGCAACGTATTTGTCGTTTTCGCTGGATTCCGGGTCATGAAGAATGGAAGCCACTTGTTGCTGATGCGCCGGGCGCAGCATGAAAGAGGCATCGTGGAACGCCTGTTGCGCCAGAAGCGTTAACGCCTGCGGTTCCACTTTTAACACTTCTTCGCCGTCGAAGGTGCTGACGGAGACATGTTCTTTGGTCAGCAGATAATATTCGGTGTCATCTTTGGAAACGGGGAAGGGATTTTGATAATAGAACGGTTTGTTCGACATTGTTTTCTCACTTTTTCCGTTTTTGTCGCCACGGGTGGGACTGTTGATGCGGTATAGCAGGGGTGTTCGGGGCGACGTTTATATTCGTTCTGTATGTTGCCAGCCAAATACACAGGCTGGCAACGGGGTTTATATGTTTTCTTTCAGTAAATGCTCTGTTAATGCTTTGTGGGTGATTTTATCGCCACAATCAGAACATCATCATCATCCACGGATAACCGATGACCAGTAAGGCAATCAGGAAGATGGCTCCGAAGATAGTGCCGAGACGCCAGTAATCTTTGGTTGGCAGATAACCGCTGCCGTAATAAATCGGGCTTGGGCCGGTACCGTAAGGTGTGATGATCCCCATAACACCCAGAGACGTCACCATCAGCAAACAGAATACCTGCATGTTAATGCCAGGGATTGCCGCGCCGATGGTCAGCATAGCCGGTAACAGGGCGGTGGTGTGCGCCGTGGTGCTGGCGAAAAGGTAATGCAGCAGGTAGAACGCCAGCAGCAGGGCAATTGTCGCCGCGCCCGGGGAGATACCGCCCATCAGTGCTGCGCCTTCTTTACCCAGCCAGGCGATGAAACCGGTGCGGGATAAGCCGTCAGCCAGTGCTACCAGCGTGGCGAACCAGGCGAAGGTATTCCAGGCCGGTTTGTTGCTGGTGATGTCGTTCCAGTTCAGAACGCCGGTCCACAGCATCAGTACTACGACCAGCAAAGCAGCCATGGCCGGTTCGATAAAGCTCGCAGCGAAAATCCACATCGCCAGCGCGCAGCAGACGAACACCAGCAGCAGGATTTCGTGACGGGACATTCTGCCCAGTTTTGCCAGCTCAGCGGTTGCCCAGCGCGGCACTTCGTCATTGATTTTCACTTCCGGCGGGTAGAACCAGTACGCCAGCAGCGGCATAGTCAACAGAAGCAGCAGACCGACAGGCAGGAAGGCGATGAACCAGGTGCCCCACGAAATGTTGATACCGGTTACGCTGTTCACGATACCCAGCGCCAGCAGGTTAGGCGCCAGTGCAGAGAGAAACATCGAACTGGTGATACAGGCTGCGGTGATCGCCACCCACATCAGGTAAGAACCGATTTTACGTGCGCTCGGGTCGTTCGGTTTTGAGCCATACAACGGCGGCAGGTTAGCAATGATCGGGTAGATCGTGCCGCCGCTGCGCGCGGTGTTGGACGGTGTGAAGGGTGCCAGTAACAGATCAGCAAAGGTGATGGCATAACCGAGCGTCAGGCTGCGGCGGCCAAGATATTTCACCAGAATCAGCGCCAGACGGCGGCCGAACTGGGTTTTATCGTAGCCGGCGGCAAACATGAACGCGCCGAAGATTAACCATACCGTGGAGTTGCCAAAACCACTGACCGCCCATTTGAAGGACTGTGCTGCGGTTTTGAATTTAGGATCCGCCAGTTCAGCCGGGCTGAAAAGCAACCACTGGCTGAAAAGGGCGATGACCACCACACCGGTTAAGCCGATAACGGCCCCCGGCAATGGCTCGAAGATCAGACCGATAATGACGCCCACAAAGATGGCGAAGAAGTGCCAGGCATGAGGTTCCAGACCGGCAGGTACAGGAACGAGCAGCAACAGCACGGACACCAGCACGGGAAGTACCATAAAGATCCAGCGATTTTTTTTGCCGGATTCGGCTTTTTTCGCTGGTTCTTTCACCGCAGTTTTTGATATTTCGCTCATAATATTTATCTTAGGTAGTTAGGAATATTGTGATGATGCATAGGTAAGATGTCGTTTGGTTTTTTTAGTTACTTAATCTTTTTTTTAATTATTCAATAGTGGCATGTTAATTGCCTCGTTATTGTTATTTTTGTTAAGTGCTTACTATTCCCCGTAAGAGGGAGGAAATGTTTATATAATGCGTTTTCCCTATTTTTAACTGTTGATCTTGATCAACAAAATACGGTGCTGAATTCTTTTTTAAATCGGATGAAACCGTTATGCAGAGCCTGCCTGATTAATTAAAGGGCAATTTGTGACGGGGGTATCTTTCGGGGTAACGGAAAGCAAAAAATGGAGTAGGGCAAAATGAGAGTCATTCACAGCCACACTCCCTCATCAGGCGATCTGCCACCTCTTGCCAGCGGGCGGGTTCCGTGATCTGCCGAAGGGAAAAGCCCGGAGGATGTAATAATCATCTCATCAGTTAAATACAAATAAGATTGTAGTTTGCATTAATGTGATTATTTAATTTAATAGTTAACATAATTTTAATATAACAGGTGTTAAGTTAATAGATAAATAGTTAATTAACTAATGTAATAAGTTTTGGAAGTAAAAATAAACTTATATTAATAGCATGACATCGGCATTGAAATAAAAACAACGAATAATAAATCAATACTCCACTGCGCTTATCTAAAATAGCTCAAATAGCGCGCCGATAACGAATTCAGAATTTAAAACCTTAAAGTTTGGAGTAATTATTATGAGCACCAACCACCTGTTATTAAGTCCGTTCACTCTGCCCAATGGTACTGAGTTGAAAAACCGCATTCTGATGGCGCCAATGACCACCTGCACCGGCTTTTACGACGGCACCGTCACCAGCGAGCTGGTTGAATATTACCGCGCCCGTGCCGGCAGCATCGGCACCGTGATTGTTGAATGCTGTTTTGTCGATGATAAAGGTCTGGCATTCCCCGGCGCTATCGGTATCGATAACGACAGCAAAATCGACGGTCTGGCAAAAATCGCCGCAGCCGTGAAATCTCAGGGCTCAAAAGCCCTTTTGCAGATTTATCACGGTGGCCGCATGAGCGAGCCAAAACTGATTGGTGGCCAGCAGCCGGTTGCGCCAAGCGCACTGGCGGCACCACGTGACGGTGCAGCCACACCGGTGGCACTGACGGCAGATGAAGTTGACGGCATGATCACCAAATTCGGTGAAGGCGTGCGTCGTGCGATTGAAGCCGGTTTTGACGGCGTGGAAATCCACGGCGCGAACACCTATCTGATCCAGCAATTCTTCTCGCCGAATTCCAACCAGCGTGACGACAAATGGGGCGGCAGCCGCGAAAACCGCGCCCGCTTCCCGCTGGCTGTTCTCGATATCACCCATGAGATGGCGAAGAAATACGCCGATTCTTCTTTCATCATCGGTTATCGTTTCTCACCAGAAGAGCTGGAAGAACCGGGGATCCGTTTTGCCGACACAATGTATCTGCTGGAACAGCTTGCTGCCCGCGGGCTGGATTACCTGCATTTCTCCCTCGGTTACTCGCTGCGTCCTTCCATTGTTGATACCACTGATCCGACGCCACTGATCGACAAATATGTCGCGATGCGTTCCGACACACTGGCCAAAATTCCGGTGATGGGCGTGGGCGGTATCGTGAATAAATCCGATGCGGAAATGGCGCTTGAACACGGCTATGACATGATCGCCATCGGTAAAGCCTGCATCGCTTATCCGGACTGGACTGACCGTATCGCAGCCGATCAGAAACTCGACCTGTTTATTGACAGCACACAACGCGAAGCCCTGACCATTCCTGAACCGCTGTGGCGTTTCTCGCTGGTGGACGCGATGATCCGCGACATGAGCATGACCTCGAAGAAATTCAAAGCCGGTGTGTTCCGGGAAAAAGTGCAGGATCCTGCGCATGAACTGGCCGTTAACGTCAGTCTGGAAACCGACCGCATTACGGATATCGCGCTGGAAGCGGGCGCGGACACGGATGTGGAATTCACCACCAGCTTTGAAATTATCCGCAGCCGTATTCTCGACGCTAACAGCCCGCACGTCGATGCGGTGACCGGCGCAACCGAGCAAAGTGAAGCGGTGAAAAAAGCCGTCTCCAAAGCCATCGCCAAATCCTGCAAAGCGCAGTTGCTGGAAGAGGGCGGCAGCCTGAATGAACCACAAAACTACGACGTTGTGGTCGTCGGCAGCGGCGGTGCCGGTCTGGCGGCAGCGATTCAGGCCTGTGACGAAGGGGCGAAAGTCCTGATCGTCGAGAAAATGTCGACCATCGGCGGTAACACCATTAAAGCGTCGGTCGGTATGAACGCCGCGGAAACCCGTTATCAGCGCCTGAAAGGTATCGAAGACAGCAAAGAGCTGTTCTATCAGGAAACCCTGAAAGGCGGTCAGTTCAAAAACAATACTGTGCTGCTGAAAGAGTTCATCGAACGTGCGCCGCAGGCGGTGGAATGGCTGGCCGATCACCATATTGAACTGAGCGACATCACCATTACCGGCGGGATGAGCATCGACCGCACGCACCGTCCGGCGGACCGCAGTGCAGTGGGCGGCTTCCTGATCAGCGGTCTGGTGAAGAATCTTAACAAACGTAATATCGACGTGATGCTCGATACGTCGGTCACTGAAATCCGTTATGCCGATGGTGCGGTACAGGGCGTGCAGTTGCTCAATGACGACAATGAAGTGCTGATGATTAATGCCAAAAGCGTGATCGTCGCCACCGGTGGTTTCAGCGCCAACCGCGAAATGGTGGTGAAATATCGCCCTGAACTGGACGGTTTCGTGACCACCAACCACAAAGGCGCCACCGGTAGCGGCATCGCCATTCTGCAGAATATTGGCGCAGGCACGGTGGATATGGGCGAAATTCAGATCCACCCGACAGTTGAACAAACCACGTCTTATCTGATTTCAGAGGCCATTCGTGGCGGCGGGGCGATTCTGGTCAGCCAGGCGGGAAAACGCTTCTTCAACGAAATGGAAACCCGCGACAAAGTATCGGCGAACATCATCGCGTTGCCGGAGAAATTTGCTTATGTGGTGTTTGACGAGCAGGTGCGCCTGAACAATAAAGCGGCTGATGAATACATTGCGAAAGGGTTTGTTATCAGCGGCAGTTCACCACGTGATCTGGCGGCGAAACTGGAAATGAACTCCGATGCCTTCCTGGCAACGCTGGAAAGTTACAACGTCGCCGTGGATAAACAGCACGACACGGAGTTTGGCCGTAAAACTGCGCTGCGCCACCCGATCAATCAGGGGCCGTTCTATGCTATCCGTATCGCACCCGGCGTGCATCACACCATGGGTGGCGTAACCATCAACACCGAAACCTGCGTGCTGGACGCGCAGCAACAGGTGCTCGGCGGCGCATTTGCGGCGGGTGAAGTGGTTGGCGGTATCCACGGCGGCAACCGTATCGGCGGTAATGCCGTTGCAGATATCATTATCTTCGGTATCCTTGCAGGGCAAAACGCCGCGAAATTCGCGATGCGGTAACCGTTTATCACGCAGGGTATTACAATGACGCCAGACGATCGTGTTTATGCTTATTCCGCTGTTTTGATGGGTTCGCCCATTCTTCTCAAGCTGTTTGAACATAACGAAAGTCTGGCGTCTGGCGTTTTCAGGCTGATCAAATTGCAGGAAAACACCTTCACGGTGAACCGCGCGCACTCCGATATTATGGCGATTAACCATGCCGCAGGACGTGACCCTGTCACCGTCAGCGAACCGGTCTATGCATTAATCCGCCGTGCGAAAGCCATCAGTTGCCTGCCGGACAGCCATTTTAATTTCACCATCGGCCCGCTGGTCAAGCGCTGGAAAATCGGCTTCAACGGTCACACCATCCCGGCTGCACAGGATATCAAGACATTGCTGGCGCTGACCGATCCTGAAGACGTGATCCTTGATGAACAAACCCGTTCGGTGTTTCTGCAAAAAGCCGGCATGGAAATCGACCTCGGGGCGATTGCCAAAGGTTATATCGCCGATGTTGTGCGGGATTACCTGCGGGAACAACAGGTTGAGAACGCATTAATCAATCTGGGCGGTAACGTACAAACGCTGGGTTCCGGTGCGGAAGGGGCATGGGCGATTGGGCTGAAAAAACCGTTTTCGGACCCGGACGCGCTGATCGGTGTGATCAACGTCATCGGCAAATCGGTGGTGACGTCCGGTATTTACGAGCGTTATTTCGAACTGGACGGGCACTGTTATCATCATATCCTTGACCCGAAAACCGGTTATCCGCTGGATAACGAACTGCTCAGCGTGACCATTGTTTCTGAGGATTCAATAGACGGGGATATCTGGACAACGTTGCTGTACGGGATGGGCGTGGAGAAGAGTCTGGCATATATGTCGCAGATTCCGCACATCGAGGCGATTTTCGTCACCCGCGACGGGCGGATTATCTTGTCATCTCAGCGGCAGTTTACCTTCATGCCACTGGATGACCGTTATCGTCTGGTGACTTACTGACAGTACTGCTTCAGCAACGAGTAGTGATCGGCCTGCAGACGGTAACGATATACCGGCCGGCCCGTGACGCCGTAATGAATGCTGGTGAACAAAATGTTCATCTGTGCCAGCCAGATCAGGTATTTACGACAAGACACCCGCGAAATATTCACGGACGTTGCCAGTTCATCCGTGGAAAATTCCATTGTCGGATGGGCATCAATCCACTGACACAATGTGCGTAATGTCTGCAGCGTTAAGCCTTTCGGCAACTTTTTGGTGTCCGCCGCCGCAGTATTGTTGCCGTGGATCAGCCGGTCAACGTCTGACTGTTCGTAATACTGCTGATTATCCATCAGTGTTTTCTTCTGCTGCCAGCCGGTCAGTGCTTCCTCAAAACGGGAAAACTGGAACGGTTTGATCAGATAATCCACCACGCCATAATTAAGCGATTTTTTGATGGTTTCTGCATCTGCAGCCGAAGAAATGACAATGACGTCGACAGGCCGTCGGGCGTTACGCAGTTCAGGCAGCAAATCCAGCCCGTTATCCTGCTGCATATAGACGTCGAGCAAAATCAGGTCGATAGACAGTTCTGAATTCAGTACCAGATCTTTCGCCTGTTGCAGCGTCGACGCGGTGCCGCAGCACGCGAAGCCGTCAATCTGGCCGACATAACATCGGTTCAGCTCTGCCACCATGGCATCATCATCAACTATCAGTACATTGATCAAGAATTTGTCCTCTCGGCATCCCAGGGAAGTTGTACAAAAAATTGAGTGTAAACATCAGGTTCCGATTCTACAGTAATCGTTCCGCCGAGGCTTTCCACTTGCTGTTTAGCAAGAAAAAGTCCCATGCCCCGCTGATCGCCTTTCGACGACACACCCTTTTCGAATATTGCGTCAATATTTTCCGGCTGAATGCCCGGCCCGTCATCACTGACGATGCAGGCCAGCGAACCATTCTGATAGTGCAGCAAGACGCTGACTTCACCATCAGGCTGATCGCCAAGCGCATCCAGCGCATTTTCAATCAGATTGCCCAGCACGGTAATCAGTGCTGCCACCTGATCTTCATTATTATTATCCGGCAGCAGACTGTCATCGCTGAGCGTTAACAGATGCCGGGTGTCCGATGCGCGGTTAATCTTGCTGAGCAGGAAACCGGCAATTACCGGAGACTTTATTTTCAGCAACAGTGAACCGATTTCCGCCTGATAGTTATTGGCCGTTTTGAGAATGTAATCCTCAAGCTGAGCATAACTTTTCATGTGCAGTAATCCGAGGATCACATGCAGTTTGTTCATGAATTCATGCGAACGTTCACGCAACGAATCTGCATAGTTTACCATGCCGCTCAGGCGCTGCATTAACTGGCTGACTTCGGTTTTATCCCTGAATGTACATATCGCGCCAATGATGACGCCGTTGTTGCGTACCGGTACGGTGTTGCTCAGCAGCAAACGCCCCTTGAAGTTGATTTCTTCGTCACGGCGCGGCACGCCGGTATTGAGCACATCGCGAAGGTTGGCGATAAGTGGCAGGGAATCGGCGTCCGGCGTTACGTCGATGGCGGTTTCACGGAAAGTCTGCCGCGCCGTCTGGTTGATCAGCGTGACATGCGCCTGATCGTCGACGGCTATCACCCCTTCTTTGATCGACTGCAACATCGCCTGACGTTGTTCAAACAGCGTCGAAATTTCATAAGGTTCCAGCCCGAACAAAATACGTTTGAGCAATTTCACCAGACAGTAAGTGCCCAGCGCGCCGACCATCAGGCCGAAAAGCACCGTCCACAAAATACTCCAGCGGCTTTTATTGATTTGCTCAGTGACTTTGACCAGCGAAATCCCGATGGCAACCACACCGATTTGCTTATGGTGGTCATCATAGACCGGCGTGAATACGCGCAGCGCTTTGTCGAGCGTACCTTTGTTGATGGAGACATTTTCGTTGCCGAGCAGCGCCGGATTAATGTCATCGCCGATAAAATGATGACTGATCACATCCGCATTCGGATGCGAATAACGGATGCCATCCATATTGGTGACCACAATAAAGAGCAGGTCATTACGTTTTTGCACTGCGCTGGCGATGGGCTGAATAATATTACTGTCAGGGGGCAGCAGCAGAGCGCGTTTTGTTTCGGGCAAATCTGCCATGGTTCTGGCGACGGCCAGGGCCTTTTCTTTCACACCATCACGGGTGGTGTCGCTCACCTGAACAAAATAGAGCATATGGACAACCAGCAAAACAGACGCAATCACGGCGCTTATCATCAGGCTGACTGACGTGCTGAGTTTCATGGGGTGCTTGCGCACGGAATGGCGTTGCTGCGAGTCGCTCATGGGAGCCCCGGAGAGAATAGAGCCAAATGCTCATTGATAATTTTGATGGTTCGCGTTGTTCATCCGGTGGTATGGCGTAGAACTCTGCGTGAACCATCCCTGTTCACGCATAATGATATGTTTATTTGCTTGATACTTCCGCTATTTATTACTTTCGAAAGTGCGATTTACGGTGCGGGAACCTCAATAAAAAAGGCCCGAATCTCTTCAGGCCTTATCTTTGCAATCCTGATGACAGATTACTGGAAGTAAATATCGCCGTTTTCGGCTTTGAGGATCTTCCCGTCGGTGTCGGTGATCAGCGCGTAGCTGCCGCCGATGTAAGTCCAGTGGCTGCCCGCATCGGGTGCAGGCAGGTGACGTTCCTGCCAGCCGACGATTTCATAGGGTTTGGTGCGGTACAGCGCAGGCACCTGATCGCCGATGGAATACAATTTGGAATCATCGTAGAACGATTTGATTTCATGTGAGTTTGACGCGGCAAATGCCGTGTTAGCCAGAGGTAACAACGATGAAACAACCAGGGCTGATAACATAACAATTTTAGAATGACGCATAGATTATCCCGTTAAAACCATCAACTTAATGCCTGCCTCGGTGATATGCCGCCAGTCCGTTGTATGAGCAGTAAAGCCGAAGCCTGTGCTTTTTCTGTAGGGCAGGATAATAACGAGAAAGTGAGCGCAGGCTGGGAGGTTTTTTTGTGTCGAAATGCAAATGGCGCAACAGCCAGCCCGGTCATGATGACATTTAAGGCTGTGCCGTTGCTGATATGACTTCAGAACCGTCCGATGATTTCAACCAGCCTGTCTGTATGTTCTATGGTTAAGGTTCATTCATTTTCTACATGCGTTTTGTAGATTCATTTTAAAAATAAGGAGTGTTTATGAACAACAAAACAATCCCGATCTCCCTGAATGAACCTCACGTTGATGCGTATCCGACGCCGCCGTTTGAGCATCAGAAGCAGCCGTTTCCGGGGCTGGCCAGCATAATGCACCCTGTCCCCGATCATGGCGAAAAAACCTACAAAGGCAGTGCCCGGCTGGAAGGGCGTAAAGCGCTGATCACTGGCGGTGACTCCGGCATTGGTCGTGCGGTGGCGATTGCCTTCGCCCGCGAAGGTGCGCAGGTCGCCATTAATTATCTGCCGGACGAAGAGCCCGATGCCAAAGAAGTGGTCGATCTGTTATGGGCCGAAGGGCGGAAAGTGATCGCCATTCCGGGCGATATCCGTGACGAGAAATTCTGCCAGCAACTGGTGAAAGAAGCCGAAGAGAAACTCGGCGGGCTGGATCTGCTGGTCAATAACGCCGGTCGTCAGCAGTTCTGTGATTCGATTAAGGATCTGACCACTGAAGCGTTTGACGCCACGTTCAAAACTAACGTGTATGCGATGTTCTGGATAACCAAAGCGGCGCTGGAATTCATTCCTCGCGGCGGTTCGATCATTAATACCACCTCCGTGCAGGCGTTTTTACCGAGCGATAACTTGCTCGATTATTCATCAACCAAAGCCTCGATCATGGCCTTCACCAAAGGGCTGGCTAAACAGCTCGCGGAGGATGGCATCCGCGTGAACGGCGTTGCACCGGGGCCATACTGGACGCCGTTGCAGATTTCAGGCGGTCAGCCGCAGGAAAAAATCGAGTCATTTGGTGAGCAGGCTCCCCTGAAACGTCCGGGGCAACCTGCGGAAATCGCCGCGATATACGTGACGCTGGCCTCAAACGACAACAGCTATTCCTCAGGACAAATCTGGTGTTCTGATGGGGGAACCGGCACGGTATAAGCCGCCTTCAGCACCGCCAAAGCCCGTCATTGACGGGCTTTTTTATTCAGGCATTTTCCCGTGCATCGGTACGTCATAAATAATTACGTTGCTAATTAATTCGGCATAACCCGTCATCTTTACTCATCTTTTACAGGTACCAGATAACCACTGCTTTTATTCTTCGTGTCTGTGTGATTGCCCGCGCTCTGCATGCGGGCTTTTTTTTGCCTTAAAATGCTTTGATAGATATCGATTTCATAATAAGCAATCAGATTATTCCAATTATGCTATATTTGAAGGAATCATTTTCTTTTTTGTGCAGAGTGCATCACATGCCGGATATCAAAATTGTTTGCGAGCAATGCGGGGCAGATCGTTTCATCGCCGCAGTGAACTCGCCCCTGGCAGAGACCGTACATTCTCTGATTTGTGCCGTTTGCCAACACCCGGTGCGGGTGGAAGAAGTTGTTATCTTCAGGGACGGTATGTATATCAGTGGTTCCTATGACACTTTCCTGACCGAACCTGGCAAATTGCATAATTTTATTCTCTGAATATTCAGCGTTCGTTTTGCCTTACTGGCAATAAACATTGAAGCGCAAACAGACAAAGATATCACCATGATTAATGCCAGCCCGCCCAGTTGTCCCCGGCCCATGCCTGCTCCTGCAAATAACGACGAGATAAACAGCAGGACTGGTGTCCGGTGTTTCCCCGTTACCATTTTTAGTGCCAGTTCAGTATCACAGGTCGTCTGGCCTACACGCCGTCCTGCAACTTTCTGATTTTATTCGCGGATTTCAGAGACTGATTGAGATCCTGAATGCGCTTCATGGTTTTCAGGGTCCGCGATGCGGTAGCCGAGGCAAGGGATAAAATCAGCATTTCCAGACAGACCAGTACCGTGCCATGGAGCGGCATGCGGCCATTTTCACCACCGCGCGGAACATTGATGACAATATCAGCTTGCTTTGCAAAAAAAGAATCACTGGCGTTGGTCAGTAAAATGAGAGGGATATTCAGACGCTTTGCTTCCTGTATTGCCGTTCTGCCCTCACGATGAGCACTTTTCTGCGCCATCATGATCAGGACATCGCCGCGTTGCAGGTTTATGAGCTGTTCCGCCAGCGCAATGCCTGAGCGGTTAAGTGATACTGCCGGAATGCCAATCCGGCTAAAAAGCCGTGTGCTGTAGTCCGCTAAAATGCCTGAAGCGTTCAGACCAAACACCGCCACCTGGCGCGCATTAATCAGCAGCGCGATAGCTTCAGAAATGGCCTGCCGGTTAGCGGGCTCCGCCAGCGTATCGCAGGCACGTTTATGCCCGTCGAGAACGAAGTTGATACCCGAATTGATATCGCTGGCCAGTTCGCTGACCGTCGTGCTCATCTTCTCTTCCGAGTTCACCGCCGTACCAAACCAGGCTTCCAGCGTCTTTTTCATGTCGCGTAATCCGGCGAAACCGAGTGCCTGAACGGCGCGTACTACAGTGGCATCCGAAACTTCTGTCGCGGCTGCAATATCCATTGCCGTGGCTTCCAGCGCCGATTCACGGTTGTTGTGGATATAAGACACCACCGCCTGCAAGCCGGGAGACAGTGAGGGCGCCCGGGCGCGGTAGCGTTCACCGAAAACATCAATACGTCTTTTTACCGGAATGGCAGCCATGTAATTTTACCGATCCTTTTAGTTTTGAAAGGCTTACCGGTGAATGCAAAGCATTCACACTGTGGGTTTATTTTAACAATGTAGCGTTTTTAGCAGCAAAAATATTCAAATTCTTCTGTGCTGAACCGGAACCCTATGCGCCTGAAACGTCAGGTTTCAATAAAAGTTATTTAAAAACAGTTTGTTAAGTTCTGCTGAAAGCAAGATGCCTGCCGTAAAGTCATGATTTCTTCCTGTAGCAAAATTCTGAAACATATCATTTACTACTACATATCTGCATGTTGGAATGATTATCAATTGCATTACGGGGAAGTGCGTTATATTTAACACCGGGTTGATTGAAATGAATAATAAAAAACTGTTTGATTTTAAAAGAAAAGGCCATCCGGCGATTCTTGCTGCTATTTATGGCGTTGCGATGCTGGCGCCTGTTACAGGGTATTCAGCCGCAGACAGCGACACGCTGACCATCACCGGAAATGAGGCGAATGATCAGGGATACAGCGCAGGCACCAGTTCTGTTGCCAGTAAAACGCCCACACCGCGCCTTAACGAGGCACAATCGGTCAGCGTCGTGACCCGACAACAACTTGACGATTATCAGGCCACAAGTCTTTCTGATGCGATGCGTTTTGTCAGCGGTGTCAGTGAGGGGAATACGCTCGCGGGCACGGAAGATGGATTTGTCCGGCGTGGTTTTGGTTCCAACTCTGATGGGTCCATTTATCGCGACGGCGTCCGCAGCAGTCAGGGTCTCAATTTTGATGCCACCACCGAGCGGGTTGAAGTGCTGAAAGGTTCCGCGTCATTACTCTACGGGATCCAAAACCCCGGGGGTGTCATCAACCTGGTCAGTAAAAAACCGCAGTATGACTGGCACACCAAAGTCAGCGGACGTTACGCCAGTGAAGGTGGCGGAGCAGGGACAGTGGATGTCACCGGCCCGCTGGGTAATGGTTTTGCTTTTCGCATGATTGCGGAAAAACAGGATCAGGATTACTGGCGTAATTTTGGCAGTGATAAACACACCCTGATTTCGCCTTCACTGCAGTGGTACGGCGAAAAGGCCAGTTTCCTGATCAGCTATTCTGATTACCGCTACGACATTCCATACGATCGCGGAACCGCTTTTATTAACGGTAAACCGATCGATACTGGCTATAAGGACCGGCTGGATGACAAGTCAAACCGCGCCTGGGGTCATAATAAAACGCTGAACGCCCATTATGACTGGCAGTTCAGCGATGACTGGAGCACCCGCCTGACGCTGGGGTGGAACCAGCGCCGCTACAATAATGACGAAGTCAGGGTGACAGCGGTTAACGCGACAACCGGCGCCGTGACGCGCAGGGCGGATGCCAATCGCGGTTTTAATCACAAGACCAAATATGTTTCCTGGGATCTGCTGGGTTCACAGGACATTCTGGGTATGAATCATGATCTTGTGCTGGGCACTGATTATGAGATGAACCAGACTTATCGTGCGCATCAATACCAGGGCAAAGCCAACAGCAGCTTCAACTTTATGGATCCGCAATACGACATTCTCTCCCCGGTCGCCGACAGCACGACTGAGAATACGGCTAACGGCAATAACCTGAACCGGATACACAGTCGTTCGGTGTATGCCAAAGACAGCATTTCACTGACACCGGACTGGATTGCGGTACTTGGCGGCCGTTATCAACATTATGAGCAACGAGCCTCAAAAGGCTTTGATCCCGTCGTTCAGACGCTTGATTCCGAAGGGAATAAGTTTTTACCTCAGGCCGGTCTGATTTATAAAGTCACGCCAGAGGTGTCTCTTTACAGCAGCGTCAGCAAATCCTTTACGCCCTCAACGGATGTAGACGATGACGGCAACGTAGGAAAACCTGAACAGGGCACTACCTGGGAAGTGGGCAGTAAATGGCAGATTACGCCACGCATGTTTGCCAGCGTGGCGCTGTACCGTATCGATGAGCGGGACATGTCACTGAGCATTAACGGCGAAACACGCGCCATTGATAAAGCACGTTCCAGCGGGGCGGAATTTGAGCTGAATGGCGAGATCCTTCCTGACTGGGAAGTCAGTGCCAATTACAGCTATGACAAAGCCGAAATTGTGGATGACGGTGAAAACTCTGCGAATAACGGCAACCGTTTGCAGAATGCGCCGCGCCATTCGGGCGCGCTCTATCTGAGCCATAATCTGGTGATTAACGGCCTGCCGGGTGATTTCCGTGTCGGCGGCGGGGCGCGTTATGTCGGCACCCGTGCGGGAGACCCGGAGAACAGTTTCACGTTACCTGATTATGTTGTGGCTGACAGTTTTGTTGCGTGGAACAACCGTCTGTTCGGGGAGAAGACGCAGCTGAAACTCAACCTGAATAACCTGTTCAACAAACATTATTACACGTCCAGCGGCGGTAACCTGCGCGTGCGCGAAGGTGAAACCCGTAATCTTATGGTGCAGGCAAGTGTTGAATTCTGATCTGCGGTTGACTCCGCGAGCGCGTAGATATTCTGTTATGACTGTGCTGTTTATGTTGTTGCTGACGGGCTTTGGCGTACAGGCCCGCACTGTCATCGATATCGACGGTAATCATGTGGACATTCCCGATAATCCGCAACGTATCGTGCTGGGCGAAAGCCGGATGCTTTATACGCTGGCCCTTCTGGAAACGGGTGATCCTGTCAGACGGATTGTCGGCTGGCCACTCGATCTGAAGAAGTATGACAGCCAGACCTGGGACATTTTTGCGCAGCGTTTTCCGCATATATTGACGATTCCGTCGCTGGGGTTGGGGGGAACAAATGATATGAACCCTGAAAAGGTGCTGGCGCTGAAACCAGATCTGGTGATCCTGCCCAGCCTTGCGCGCTATGACGATGCCGATTTGCGTCTTAAAGAAATGCTCAACGCTGCGCATATCCCGATAGTGAAAATCGATCTTCGTGTCCATCTGCTGAAAAATACTACGCGCAGTGTGAGTATTCTGGGCGAGGTGCTTAACCAGACTGCACGCGCCCAGGCATTTAATCACTTTTACGATACTCATATGCAGGTTATCCATGATCGTCTGGCCGCTTATTCCGGCCACAAACCGACGGTGCTGCTTCAGTTACATCTTGGGCGTCGCAATGAATGTTGCGTGACTGCCGTGAAAGGCAGTCTTGGTGAACTGCTGAATTTTGCCGGAGGGGATAATATCGCCAGCAAAACGGTGCAGGGTGTCTTTGGCCAGCTGAATGAAGAAACGGTTATCATGGCGCAACCTGAGGTTTATTTCGCCACGGGTGCAGGTTCTCCTGATGATCAGAATGATTTGAAACTGGGGCCCGCCATATCACCGGAAATGGCACAACAAAGTCTGCGGGAACTGACTGCCAGGCAGAATGGATTGCGTGAACTTAAAGCGTTGCATAACGGCCGCACCGGGATGATATGGCATAATTTCTACCTCAGCCCGTGGCATGTTGCCGCGACCGAGTTCATGGCAAAAACCCTTTATCCTGATGTGTTTGCGGATATCGAACCTGAGCAGACATTAAAACAGATCTTTCATGACTACCTGCCAATCCCCTATACCGGCACATATTTTGCCAACGGCAACCGGTGAAGGGGCGTTGTTCTGAATGCATATTTTATCCTGAGGGGCTTTTTTCTTCGTAAATTCACCTGCCATGTCCGGTTTTCTGCCGCTATAAAATCTGTAAAAGTGGACATTAGTCGACTTTTCCTCTAAAACTTCTGCGGTTAATGCCAGACAATACCGGTATTCGGCAATCAAATAATAAGCGCTGAATGCTTAAGAGCGGCTGCAAGACAGCCGCCGGGCAAGGGTATTCACAACGATTACGACAGACTTTCTCTGGAGAATTTATGCATTCCTCTGTTAATAAAAACGAAAGCCGGACCTTCTTCGGCCATCCTTATCCGCTCGGCTCATTGTTCTTCACTGAAATGTGGGAGCGGTTCTCGTTTTATGGCATCCGTCCTTTACTGATCCTGTTTATGGCGGCGACGGTTTACGACGGCGGTATGGGGCTTGCGCGTGAAAACGCATCAGCTATCGTCGGTATATTTGCTGGCTGTATGTATCTGGCGGCGCTGCCGGGCGGCTGGCTGGCAGATAACTGGCTCGGGCAGCAGAGGGCGGTCTGGTACGGATCGATTCTGATTGCGCTCGGCCACCTGTCGATTGCGCTTTCCGCTTTCATGGGCGACAGCCTGTTCTTTATCGGCCTGATGTTTATTGTTCTCGGCTCCGGCCTGTTCAAAACGTGCATCTCGGTCATGGTGGGCACGCTGTATAAAAAAGGTGATGCGCGTCGTGATGGCGGTTTCTCACTGTTTTATATGGGCATTAACATGGGGTCGTTTATCGCGCCGCTGATTTCCGGCTGGCTGATAAAAACGCATGGCTGGCATTGGGGCTTTGGTATCGGGGGGATCGGTATGCTGGTGGCGCTGATTATCTTCCGTCTGTACGCCGTGCCGGCCATGAAACGTTACGACAGCGAAGTGGGACTGGATTCCACCTGGAACAGTCCGGTTGCTAAGAAAAACGGTGTAGGTGTCTGGCTGCTGGCGCTGGCCGCCGGTGTGGCAATCATCGTTGCGCTGATCTCGCAGGGCGTGATCGTCATTAACCCGGTTGCCGTCGCCAGCGTGCTGGTGTATGTGATTGCGGCGTCCGTTGCGCTCTATTTTATCTATCTGTTCCTGTTTGCCGGACTGAACCGGAAAGAGCGCGCCCGACTGCTGGTGTGCTTTATTTTGCTGGTCTCGGCTGCTTTCTTCTGGTCTGCGTTTGAGCAGAAACCGACCTCGTTCAACCTGTTCGCCAACGACTACACCAACCGCATGATCGGTGATTTTGAAATTCCTGCCGTCTGGTTCCAGTCCATCAATGCGTTGTTTATCATCCTGCTGGCACCGGTATTCAGCTGGGCATGGCCGTTGCTGGCGCGTAAAAACGTGCGCCCGAGCAGCATCACCAAGTTCATCATCGGCATTTTATGCGCGGCGGCGGGCTTCGGGATCATGATGATGGCTGCCCAGAACGTGCTGAACAGCGGCGGGGCAGGTGTATCGCCATTATGGCTGGTGGGCAGCATTCTGATGCTGACGCTCGGTGAGCTGTGCCTGAGTCCGATTGGTCTGGCGACCATGACGCTGCTGGCGCCGGAAAGAATGCGCGGTCAGATGATGGGCCTGTGGTTCTGTGCCAGTGCGCTGGGGAATCTGGCGGCCGGTTTGATTGGCGGACACGTAAAAGCCGATCAACTGGATATGCTGCCTGACCTGTTCGCCCGTTGCTCCATTGCGTTGCTGATCTGCGCTGCGGTGCTGTTCGTCCTGATCATTCCGGTTCGCAGAATGCTGGAAAACGTTCAGTCTAAGACAGAACAAAAACCGGTGTCACATGCCTGATGGCGGGTAAGGTGTTTGTCGAATACCGCTAAGAATCAATAAGGCCGGTCTGATGACCGGCCTTATTTTTTTTAGATTTTCGTTATACGTTTGCCGTTTTCATCAATAACTGCTTCACCGTCTTCCTTGGTGAACGCGCCACGTTGCGCATCAGGCAAGATCGCTAATACCTCCTCAGAAGGGCGGCATAACCGGGTGCCCAGCGGCGTGACAACCACCGGCCGGTTGATCAGAATCGGGTACTGCAACATGAAGTCGATCAGTTGATCGTCGCTGAAATGATTGTCTGCCAGTTTTAATTGCTCATACGGCTCGACATTTTTGCGTAACAAGGCCCGCACGGGAATACCCATATCCGCAATCAGTTTTACCAGTTCTTCACGGGCCGGTGGGGTTTCAAGATAAAAAATCACGGTGGGCTCAGCGCCGCTGTTGCGGATCAGCTCAAGGGTATTGCGCGATGTACCACAGGCCGGGTTGTGATAAATAGTGATATTGCTCATCAGGAGGTTCTCTTTTTCAATCTTAGTGTGAGGTCAGGCGTTAAACATCCGTTACAGCGCCACAGACAACCGCAGCGCTAAAGCTGCCAGCGTGACAAACAGCACAGGCAGAGTCATGACAATACCCACCCGGAAGTAATATCCCCAGGTAATCGTCATATTCTTCTGTGACAACACATGCAACCATAACAGTGTTGCCAGGCTGCCAATCGGGGTGATTTTTGGCCCCAGATCGCTGCCGATCACGTTGGCATAAATCATCGCCTCTTTAATGACTCCCGTGGCTGTGCTGCCATCAATCGACAGCGCCCCGATCAGCACGGTCGGCATATTGTTCATGATGGAAGAGAGGAAGGCGGTGATAAAGCCGGTTCCCAGCGTAGAGGCCCATAAACCCTGTTCTGCCAGCTGATTCAGCACGGCAGACAGGGCGTGCGTCAGCCCGGCATTACGTAAACCATACACCACCAGATACATACCTAGTGAGAAGATGACGATTTGCCACGGCGCGCCGCGCAGCACTTTGCCGGTATTAATGACGTGACCTTTCCTGGCGATAATATAAAGGATCAGTGCGCCGACAGCGGCGACCAGGCTGACCGGTACGCCGAGGGGTTCAAGACCAAAGAAACCCGCCAGCAGAAGGATCAGAACCAGCCAGCCTGCTTTGAAGGTGCTGGCATCGCGGACAGCCTCAGCGGGCTGTTTCAGCAGAGAAATATCGTAAACCGGCGGGATGTCTTTGCGGAAAAACAGGTGCAGCATGACCAGTGTTGTCGCAATGGCTGCCAGATTAACCGGGCCCATGACGGACGCATATTCCGTGAATCCCAGGTTGAAGAAATCAGCCGAGACAATATTCACCAGATTTGAGACGATCAGCGGCAGGCTGGCAACATCCGCGATAAACCCGGCTGCCATGACAAAGGCTAATGTCGCGCCGCGACTGAAACCCAGAGCCAGCAGCATCGCCATGACAATCGGCGTCAGAATCAGTGCGGCACCATCATTGGCGAACAGGGCAGCGACCATCGCGCCCAGTAAAATAATCCAGGTAAATAACAGACGCCCGCGTCCGTTTCCCCAGCGTGCAACATGCAGTGCCGCCCACTCGAAGAAACCCGATTCATCCAGCAGCAGGCTGATAATGATAACGGCAATAAAAGTGGCCGTTGCGTTCCAGACTATTTGCCAGACAACCGGAATATCACCCGGATGAACGACACCCGTCAGTAATGCCAGACCCGCACCCAGCATGGCGCTCCAGCCAATGCCCAGCCCGCGGGGCTGCCAGATAACCAGAATCAGGGTGAGTAAAAAAATAGTACCTGCCAGCAACATGATCGACTCCGTACATATTTGTTATAGTGAATGTGTTTATTATTTCAACATGAAACCGGTGACTTATTATTCAGCTTGCGGCGTATGTTTTCGCGGTCACAGTTCCATGCAGAATCGATAATCGCCGCTGACCATGCAGGCATTTGTGGTGAGAGGCGGTAATGTACCCATTTTCCTTCCCGGCGGTCTGTGACCAGTCCGGCTTCACGTAACAGCGCGATGTGACGGGAGATCTTGGGTTGTGATTCCGCTGTTGCGGCACAGATATCGCAAACGCAAAGTTCTCCTGATTCCCTGAGAAGCATCACAATAGTCGAGCGCGTTTCGTCGGCAAGCAGTTTAAAAAGCTGCGCAGGCTGTAACATATTGAGTCCCGTTGTGGAGTAATAAAACATATGCTAATCCATATATGATGGCTTTCAAAGCACAGATTTCAGAAATGAACTCAGGGAAATATGGCGCCTGCTTTCGGTGCGCATAATCATGATTATGTTAAATTTAATATCAGATTCCAGAAATCGAAATCCTGGCAGGTTTGCGGATTGCCCTGACGTCAGCGCTAAGTGCATGAGTGATTGACTTTAATTTCAATAATAAGAAAATGTTTCTTTTCGCGCGACGACCAGACATCACCGGAGTTTATCATCGCTTTTTCCCGTCATTTTCCTTGCGTCACCGCCGTCAAACACCCTGGTGCCGTTGTGGCTTTTGCGCTGTTGCTGGTGGCTGGCTGTGCCTCGACACCGCCAAAATCACTGGTGACGCCGCTGCCGCCAGTGGCGAAGCACCCTCTTCCTGGTCAACCTGTGCAGAGTCATGAACCCGTGCGCGGCGTCTGGCTGGCGACCGTTTCCCGCCTCGACTGGCCACCGGTTAATTCGGTGAATGCTGGCAGTGCGTCTTTGCGCATCAGCCAGCAGCAGCAAGCGCTGACTGCCAAGCTGGATAAGCTTAAAAGTCTGGGCATCAATACGGTGTTCTTCCAGGTAAAACCTGACGGTACTGCGTTCTGGCCTTCAAAAATTTTGCCGTGGTCAGATATGCTGACGGGCAAAATTGGTCAGGATCCGGGTTATGATCCGTTGCAGTTTATGCTCGATGAAGCGCACAAGCGCGGGATGAAAGTCCATGCGTGGTTTAACCCTTACCGTGTGTCTGTGAACACCAAACCTTCGACTGTGGCAGAACTGAATCAGACATTGCCACTGCACCCTGCCAGCGTGTTTGTGCTGCACCGCGACTGGATCCGAACCTCCGGGGATCGTTTCGTGGTGGACCCTGGTATTCCTGAGGCGCGCGACTGGATCACCAGCATCGTGGCGGAAGTGGTGGCGCGTTATCCTGTCGATGGTGTGCAGTTTGATGACTATTTTTATTCCGAATCACCGGGTTCCTCGCTGGATGACAGCCTGACGTTCCGGAAGTACGGTCAGGGTTACGCTTCTAAAGCCGACTGGCGGCGTCACAATACCCAGATGCTGATTGAGCAGGTTTCACGCACCATAAAACAGCTGAAACCGGGTGTGGAATTTGGCGTCAGTCCGGCGGGTGTCTGGCGTAACGTGTCGCATGATCCGGCAGGTTCACAAACTTCCGGCGCAGCGGCTTACGATGAAGCCTATGCGGATACCCGCCTGTGGGTGCAACAAGGTTTGCTCGATTATATTGCGCCGCAACTGTACTGGCCATTCTCCCGCAAGGCGGCGCGTTATGACGTGCTGGCAAACTGGTGGGCAAATGTGGTCAAGCCCACACATACGCGGCTCTACATTGGTGTGGCGTTGTATAAAGTGGGTGAACCGTCCAAAAATGAACCGGACTGGATGGTCAGCGGCGGCGTGCCGGAGCTGAAGAAACAGCTCGATATGAATGAATCCGTACCGCAAATTAACGGCACGATTTTGTTCCGCGAAAACTACCTCAACCAGCCGCAGACGCTGGACGCGGTCCGTTACCTGAAAAGCCGCTGGGGAAGCTGAAATAAGACAGTAAGGCACCGCCTGAACACGCAGGCGGTGCCTTTTTTATTGCGCGTTAAACCTTCATATCAGAACGTGTAATTTGCGCTGACCGAGACATTGCGCGGTTCACCGTAAACGGCGTAATCGCTGAGCCACGAGTAGTACGTGCGGTCAAACAGGTTGTTGATGTTGGCCTGCACGGACAGCTGTTTTGTCACCTGATAACGCGTGAACAGGTCCACCAGCGCGGTGCTGCCCTGCGATACACGATGCGTTTCGCCGTCCGGCCCGGTGGCATCCTGGAAGGTGCGGTTCTGCCAGTTTACACCGCCGCCGACGGTCAGATCCGGCATCATCGGTAACTGGTAACGGCTGAACAATTTCAGCTGGGTCTGCGGCATATTGCTGTTGAGACGGCTGCCGGTTTCGTCTTTCGCGACATAACGCGTCGCACCAAAGGTCATTTGCAGGTTGTCGGTCACCGCGCCGTTGATCTCAAACTCAGCGCCTTTGCTGACGGTGCCGCTGACCGCGACATACGCCTGCTCGCTGGAGCCGTTAACGTAATTGCTGCCATCTTCCTGTGCCACGTTATCCTGTTCGATACGGAATACTGCCATTGTGGCGGTCAGACGACCGTCCATCCACGCGGATTTAAGCCCGGTTTCGTAATTTTTCCCGGTGGTTGGGGACAGATAATGGCCGTTAATATCGCGGTCAGTCTGCGGCTGGAAGATGGACGTATAACTGGCGTATGCCGACCAGGTGTCGTTGATGTCATACACCAGACCGCCGTATGGCGTGATGTTGTTCTTGCTCATGCTGCCGCTGCTGCCATTGGTGCTCCATTGGGTATAACGTGCGCCAACGATCAGCGAAAGCGGATCCGCCAGTGAGAAGCGGGTGGCAAAATAACCGGCTTTCTGGCGGATGACATCGTCCGCATTCAGATACCAGTCTCCCCACTCCGGCTCGCTGACATTGCCGTTCCAGCTGTTGCCAAAACTGCCAATTGTGTCGCTGTCGAGAGAACCGTCTGCGCTGTAAGTCTGGTTGTGCTGGCGGCTGTAACTGACGCCAGCCACCATCTGGTGCTGACGGCCAAACAGTTCAAACGGCCCGGTGGCGTAAGTGTCGAGGGAATCCACTTTGCGCGTGCCACGGTCTTTACTGCCAAAACCGCTGAGACCAGTGCCCGTCGTGTGATCCGGGAAATCCATCAGATACAGCAATTTATCATTAAACGTTTGCTCGCCATGCGTGCCGTTTACACGGAACGTCCAGCCGTTATCAAAGTCATGTTTAACGTTGGCGAACACTTTACGCGACTGAATAGCATAATTCGTCCAGTCGGCGGAAGTGTTGGTACTGCGGTCATAATGCGTGCGCGAGCCGTCTGTGTACCAGGTTGGCAGGCCGCCCCAGGTCGGGTTGCCGGTGTTATTTTCCTGATAATCGTAACCGAGCGACACGGTGGTGTTATCGGTCACATCGGCATCCACCACGCCGTAGAAGAATTTTTTACGCTTGTGATAGCGATCCAGCCAGCTGTCCTGATCCTGATAACCGGCTACCACGCGCCCGCGCACCGAACCTTCCTGATTCAGCGGGCCGGAAGCATCGAGCACGTAACGCTGTTTGTTCCAGCTTCCGTAACTGGCGCTGATATCGCCGGTGAATTCTTTGCTGTCGGCGTGTTTACGCACCATGTTGACAGAGGCGGCCGGATTGCCCGCCCCGGTCATCAGGCCTGTGGCGCCACGCACCACTTCGATGCGGTCATAAATCGCGGTGTCTTCGGCGGCATCACCAAAATTCCAGGTGTCGCTGACGGACGTTGGAATGTCGTCGTAGGTGTAATTATTGATGTAAAAACCGCGGGAGAAATAGGATACGCGTTCGCTGTCGATGACTTCCGTCGAGATGCCGGTGGTGTTATTCAGCACGTCCCCCACCGACTGGAGGTTCTGATCCTGCATGCGCTGTTTGGTGATCACACTGACCGACTGCGGAATATCGCGCGGCGTCAGGTTCATTTTGGTGCCCGCAGTGGTGGTTTTGACCGCGTAATCCTGCCCGTCGCTGGCAGCGGCGGTCGCCGAACCTTCAATCACCATATCCTGCTGCGAGCCGGATGCGGCGGTATTCGCGGTGCCTGTCGTCCCACTGCCGGTTTCAGCGGCCTGCGCCGGATTCACCAGAACAAAAATCGCCAGCGCCAGTGTGGAAACCGTAAATGTTTTTCTTACCTTTAACGCACCCTGCTGCACGTCATATACCCTGCCATTCAAAGACATAACACATTCCCATAGCAATTTTTTTAAGGGCGAGTCTGTTTCTATTTATTGTTTTAACCAGAACAGCTCGAAATGAGAATGTGAATAGTAATTATTAACATTAACCCTGTCGCGCAGAGGATTCATCTTAATAAGTAACAAATTATGAATGCAAAAAAATTCAGAGGAAAATAAGAACCCGGCGAAGAACTTCACCGGGTTTAATGATGAGGCAAATTGCTTTACGTCCGCACCAAAGCCCGCGACTTATCCAGCAGGAAAGGCCGCAGGTAACCGACAGTATTGGAAAGCAGAATCACGTCCTCGGAAAGGCGAATACTCAGCACGTCCGTCAGGTATTTTTTACGGGTGACCATACGCTGCCAGACCTCCGGGAACTGCGTTTCCAGCTCTTTTCGCAGTGATTCATCTGCCAGCCCTACCGTATCTTCGATGCTGCTGCCACCATAGCCGGGTAATGACGGAATAATATCAATCTGAAACAACATGCCACTTTCAAACGGGATCACTGAGCCACCGTATACCGGAGAACACAGCCACTCCTCATCTGCAACCAGATGACCGGGATTGAGATGCCAGTGATAGATGCTCTGTGGCAGCGTTTGCTCAACAAGCTGATAAAGCTCGCCGCCGGTCAGCCCGATACGCAGTGCTTCAAGCCAGGTTACTACCGTGTGGTAATAGGGTATCGCGAGCCGCTGCAACCAGTCCGAAACCTCTTCCGGTAATTCATTTTCCGCCGCCACCACATACGCCGCACGGCTGGTGAGGCCTCCTTTGTATCCGGTGGTGAGCGAAAACTTATCGCCACGCCGGATAGTTTTGTCGGAAGGATACAGATTCGCATGGGCGAAACGCTCGCCCGTCGCGGCAATCATAATCACGTTCCCGTGCTGGCCTTCTCCTGCCAGTAACTGACCGATTTCTTTTTCTGATTTGCCGGGTGCAATCGTATCCAGCGCCGCAAGCACCTGAGTGGAGGCCAGGTTGGCGCCGTATTCATAAAACGCCACTTCATTAGCGGTATTAATCCGCCGCGCACCATTTTCTGGCGAGGTAAACAGACCGGTGGCGTTGACCACATCTCCAGCCACGCCCGCGGCCTTTCGGACTGCGTCGAGGACAAACGCGGGCACATCAAAGGTGGTTTTATCCGTGACAGGGTCACATCTGAACAGTTTCCAGCCTGCGATGCCAACGTGCTGCACGTCAGTAATACCGGCAGATTTAAGCAAATCGTGCAGCGGCTGATGATGTTTCATCGGCTGGTTGGGCAGGGAAAACACCGGCGCATGCAGGCAGCGACCCGCGTTGCGCGCATGGGGAACCAGTTTCAGATTTTCATTCCCCATAACATAAGTCAGCTCACCGGTCGCGCGCACCACCAGCAAGGCTTCTTCAAAGCGCGGGATAAAACCCGCAAGATATTCGAAATTGCCGCCGTGTTCTTTGTCGGCATAAATCACCAGGCTGTCGAGCTGATGCTGTTGCATCGCGTGAAGGATATGACGCAGGCGTGACGCCATGGTTTCATCGGATAACACCGGGGTGGAAATGTGAGGGTAAGTCGCGGGAGCCGGGAGGGTTTTCAGTGAATACTCATGTTCAGCTTTCATTGCCTGTCCTTTTGCATGGCGGGGGGAAAGAGGATTATGCCCCAAACGGCCTCTTAAGGCCGCATTCACCGGACAGGGAACTCTGCTAAATTTAAGGTAATTCCCTGCTGTTGCTGCCTGACGAGGTTAATAACGATGGTTACCGAGAGTGATAAGGGCAAAGACCTCAGTCAGGCTACCGCTGAGCTATTTGCCGAACTTATTCCCTATCTCCAGTTCCGTACTGTCCCCGCGGGCTCGCGCTTCCATCTGTATGAGAGGGGGGAATTTTATTGTTATTTCATTCGCAAAGGCTGGTTTAAAACCTTTCATAACGACGAACCTGTGCTGATAGGTACGTTGTCAGTGCCGGGCATCATTGGTATTGGCGGTGCGGTGCCCTCAGAGGCCAGAATGTTTATTCAGGCGCAGGATGAATCTGAGATTGCCGTCTCCACCGTGGCGGAGATGCATGCCCTGATTGATCGTCTGGAGTTGTGGGAGCCAATGGCAAAGCACTTTTTCAGGATGACCAACAATCTCTATGTCAAAAGCACAATGCTGACGGCACCGACATCCTATGAAATTCTGCGCCACCAGCTCATGGAACTCATGAAAGAACCGCCGGAAATACGCGAAAATATTCCTGCTGCCCATTACATTCAGCTTAAGACGCACCTTTCACGCAGCACGATCATGAAAGTGCTTTCACAATTGAAACAGGGGGGATATGTGAGGCTGCACAACGGTATTCTGAAAGAAGTGATCCGTTTGCCACTGAAATACTGAGCGTGGTATCAGGGGGGAAGAAAGCGTGCCGTTACGCACGCTGTTCTCTCAGTTACGCGGCTTTTACCGCACGGACTTTTTTGGCCGTGGCAGGTTTTTCGGCAGCATTTTCTTCGGCAGCATTTTCTTCAGCAGCCACGTTTTCTGCGACCACTTCTTCTGCTTCTGCTTCTGCTGGCGTTTCAGCGGCGGGCTGGTGTGCGATTTCTGCTTCCGGCAATTTGCTGGTGCGCAGAATATGCTGGACGGTGTCTTTCTGCTCGGCGAGGTGAAGTGCAATGTTTTCCGCCAGTGCTTCATCCATCCCGATATTGCTCTGTAACAGCCATTCAGTAAAAGCATCCGCCATGTCCAGCATCTTGTCGTAAGCGTCTGCTTCTTTCTTATTGGCAAAAGTCATTTTCTCTTCACCTTTTCTGACCACAACAAATTTTGTTTCAACAGCCATGATTCGCTCCTTATACTGTAATTATATACAGCATACCAATAATCAGTGCAGGATACATCATCCGGCCTGATTTTTATAGTGCGGCGCGTCAAAGGCCGGGCACATACCCTGGCAACTATAACGCGGGTGAATTTCTCAGCGTTAGCCGGTAAGGTAGAAAACGACCTGTTTTCAACGAACTTGTGAGGTTCCCGTGACAAACCTGAAAGCTGTATGCAACTGGACCAAAGACACTTATCTGATCACTACCGATTTTCAAAAACTGGATATTCCGGCAATTCACGCCTACCTGACCCGGTCAAGCTGGGCGCCGGGCATTGACGAACAGACGGTGCGCGCTGGCGCAGAAAACAGCCTGAACTTCGGGTTGTTCGACGACGGAAAACAGATCGGTTACGCCCGCTTTATCACGGACTACGCCACCTTTGCTTACCTGTGTGATGTCTATGTGCTGGAAGATTATCAGGGGAAAAATCTGGGCGCATGGCTGATCGAATGTGTGCAGTCGCATCCGGTCACAGCAAAACTTCGCCGGATGGCACTCTTTACTTCTACCGCGCCGTGGTTGTATCAAAAGTTTGGTTACACACCGGTTAACGAACCTGACTACACCTGGGTCATCACCCGGCCAGGAATTTACCTGAACAAAGACGGGTAGTTCAGGCTTTCCTGAACGCACGGCTGGAAACAGAAACTGAATTCTGGTCAGGGTCTTTCGCATTGGTGAACTTATCGCCGTCGGCCTGATGGCGCGGGCCACATTCCGGACCGTTCTATATACAGGCAGCGGCTTTGAGATTTTCAGTCACCATCCGCACAAAGTTATCGCGAATGACATCTTCATTCCGGGCGTCCCATGCAATCCCCACCTGCCAGCGCGTCGCAGGGCCGGTGAGCGGAAGTATTTTCAGCTCCGGCGGCGCAATATGCACGACGCTTTCGGGTAGCAACGCCACGCCGATCCCGGCCGCTACCAGTGCGACAATAGTTTGGATATCCTCCGCCAGTTGAACCGATGAAACATGAAACAGATTCTCCTGTAAAAAACGGTCTGTCTGCGCATTCAGCCCCCCCGCCCGCTCAGTATACAAACGCAGTAACGGACGGTTCCTGAGCCTTTCACTCATATCCTCGCCGTTATCTTCAGACACCACCAGCACCAGTTTATCCTCAAACAGCGCGTGGTAACTGAGCGGTGCAGGCGGCGGGACACGCACAAAACCAATGTGCAGTTCCCCGCGTTGCAGCATGTCGTATTGCTGCGCGGAAGGCAGATCTTCCAGCGTGATATCCACGCCGGGATATGCTGCGCGGAATTTCGCAATACATTGTGGCGCCAGGATGAAACTCGACAGGCCGAATCCGGCAGCCAGCAGCCCTTCTCCCCCCTTTTCAACCTGGCTGGCATGTTGCATAAACGCGGCCATTTGTCGCAATACTTTCTCCGCTTCCGGCAAAAGCCGCTGGCCTGCGGCTGTCAGCGCACTGCCTTGTCGTCCGCGGGCAAAAAGCGCCACGTTCAGCGTCGATTCCAGCAGATTGATCTGTTTGGTGAGTGCCGGTTGTGAAACGGAAAGCGCCTGCGCTGCCTGCGCATAATTCCCTTTTTCAGCCAGTGTGACAAAAGCCCTGAGCAAACGTGTGTTCACTTTATATATTCCATTGGGTTATCAGATTTGGAAATCATTTCATTATAAAGTTATCAGTCGCATTGCTCTAATACCAGCGTCAACCGAAATCCCTGAAGACGTATGGAGAAGATCATGTCGGACCCCAAAACACTCAAAGCAGCGGTCATTCAATTTCAGCATCAGGCGGGTAACAAAAAATATAACCTGTTAATTATGGAGCGTTTTATCGAAAAAGCGGCTATTGAAGGCGTCAATATTTTGGCCTTTCCGGAAATGTGTATCACCGGTTACTGGCACGTGCCCAAACTCGATGCTGCTGGCGTTCAGGCACTGGCGGAGCCAGCCGACACCGGCCCCTCTGTTGCGCTGATCCGCTCGCTGGCCGTGAAACATCAGATGCTGATTGGCGCCGGATTTATCGAACGTGCCGCTGACGGGCGTCTGTATAATGCCTACGCCGCCTGCATGCCTGACGGTTCGTTACACATCCACCGCAAAATGCACGCCTTTGAGCATGAGGCTTTCAGTTGCGGCGACAGTTATACCGTGTTCGGGACCCCCTGGGGCGTGAAGGTCGGGATCCTCATCTGCTGGGACAACAATCTGGTGGAAAATGCCCGTGCCACCGCCCTGCTGGGAGCAGATATTTTACTGGCACCGCATCAGACAGGCGGCACACATTCACGCAGCCCGCACGGCATGAAACCGATACCGCTGGCATTGTGGCAGCAGCGTGCTGAACGCAAAGAAGAGATTACCGCAGCGTTTAAAGGTCCCAGCGGCCGGGAATGGCTGATGCGCTGGTTGCCCTCACGCGCTCACGATAACGGCATGTTTATTTTGTTCAGTAACGGCGTCGGTGCGGATGATGATGAAGTACGCACCGGTAACGCGATGATCCTCGACCCTTATGGCCGGATCGTCGATGAAACCTGGGTTGCTGCGGATGCGATGGTCAGCGCGGATCTGGATTTATCGCTGATCCCGATGAGTACCGGCAGGCGCTGGATGGCAGGCCGCAGACCCGATTTGTATCATATTCTGACTGAATATCAGGGCTATGAGCGGGATGCAATGACGGCACGTTTTTCTGAGGAATTACCGGGGATCCCAAAACGCTAAATCACCGTGGATGGATGAAGCGAATAAGGCTCCTTGCGGAGCCTTATTCCTGATCCAACAGCGATGTGCCGTATGAATTATCGATGGTACACAGCCAGCGACCGTCCGGTTCATGGCGGAAAACATAGGTGGCACGGCGGGTAGTGGTCACCTTTCCGCCCTGTCCGTCGGGGAAATGCAGCACCGTTTCCATGATCACCAGCGCATCCTCTGCCCCTTCAATCACCTGCATTTCGCCCTGTTCTACCACCAGCTGATCCTGAAAATAATCCGAGATGGCGATAAAGGCTTTGCGGATGTCGGTTTTGCCGCGGGCAATCATGCCCGGTTTAATTACCAGCGCCGCCTCTTCGGCATAATGCGCCATCAGTGCGTCAAAATCCCTGACGGATATGGCTTTGTCACAGGCTTCGATAACCTGGCGGATCGGGTGTGTACTCATCCGTTAATGTCCTTTTGCTGAGTTCCAGAGTAAAGAGATGCCCGCCAGAAATAACATGATGTCGATCAGGCGGTTGAATGATGACTCTGACATCTTAATAACAAATTTTTTGCCAATAAGCATCCCTGTCGTCAGTGTGCCACCCACCAGCAAGCCGCTCAAAAACACCGGCCACGGCATTGCACCAATCACGCTGAACGCTGAGGCTTTGGCGAAATAAATCGCGAACGAAGCGGCAGCCTCGGTGGAAAGCAGCGCACCTTTCACCAGCCCGTAACCGGCGAAAACCGGAATGGTCAGCGGGCCGGTTGAAAATACCACACCGGTCAGAAACCCTGTCAGCGCGCCTGCCATCGCCAGTTGCGCACTGCTGAGGGTAAACGCCCGGCAACGGGCGTAATGACGCAAGGGGATCAGCAACAAGAAGAACGCGCCGATACACATATTCGACAGCGTGGCGGGCATTTCCCACAGGGTATTTGCGCCGAGAACGGCGGCGGGAATGCCGGGCATGGCGTACAGCAAAAATGCCCGAATGTTGATGTCTTTGCGCCAGAGAAGCACGCGGGAGATGTTGCCGACAATAGCGGCAATCGCCATCACCGGAATCGCAGTTTTCGGGCCGAAAGTATACGTCAGCGCCGGCAACAGCATGATGGAACCGCCGGTGCCGACAACGCCGCTGATCACACCCGCCAGTATGCCCGTCAGAGCAATCACCACATACATCACGTCACATTTCCTTTTCTCAGGGGGAATGCGGGCGATGATAGCGTTTAGGAAATGGCGTAACCCGTGATAAAAAGTCACATAATCGTGATTAAAAAGGAACGACCATGCATGCCCTTCCCCCGATAACGGCCCTCCGCGCCTTTCTTGTCGCCTGTCATGCCGGGAGTTTTACCGCCGCAGCGCAGGAGTTATGCATTACGCACGGCGCGGTAAGCCGCCATATTCAGGGGGTGGAAAAGTGGTTTGGGGTGAATTTATTTCGTAAAGAAGGCCAGCGGCGGGTGCCGACACCTTATGCGCTGACGCTGGCACGCGAACTGGGCAGTGCGTTCGATACCCTGTCGGATATCGCCCTGCGCTACGGTAATGGCGGGCGGAATAACGTGTTCAATGTCAGCGTGCCAACCACCATGAGCCTGAAATGGCTGCTGCCTCGCCTTGATGATTTTTATACGCAATTTCCTGAGGCAAATCTGCAAATCTCTACGGCCAATACCGAGCAGTTACACATTGTGGGGCATTACGATTTGCTGATCCGTCGTGAAACCGGTGCCACGGAATATTCCGCGATCCCTTTTCTGGCCGATACCCATTGCCTGATGGCCGCACCGGCGCTGCTCAAACGTTTTCCGCTGGAGACGCCGGAGGACGTGCTGAAATGTCCGCGCGTTGAAACCCTCACCCGTCCCGGACACTGGAATTTATGGCTGGCGGCGGCAGGGCTGGAGAAACCGCCGGTCAGCGGCTTTCGCCGTTACGATCATTTTCACGTTTCGTTGCATGCGATGCTGGAAGGAATTGGCGTCGGGCTGGGGCCGGTCAGTACGTTGTCGGCGGAAATCCGTCGCGGGAATCTGATACCGATGTTCCCGCAGATTACCGTCGCGCCCTGCCATTACCACGCCCTGACGCCAGTGGGCGTGCAGAAAACCCTGCTCCACCAGGCGTTTGAACGCTGGCTGGTGGCCCAGGGTGAATGCGGCAATCAGTCGTAATTCTCACCATATAAACCAATCAACCGCCGCACGACGCCGTTGGTCCAGCCGAAACCGTCCTGCAGCGGATATTCCCCGCCGCCGCCTTCGCGGGATGTGTCGCCTGAAATGTGGTATTTCTCAATCAGTTTATGGTGTTGCTGATAATACTGATTCACGGTTTTCAGCCAGTTACGGGCAATTTCATCGCCCAGCACATCATTGCCGTATTGCTTAAAGCCCTGAATCGCCATCCATTGCAGCGGTGCCCAGCCGTTGGGTTTATCCCACTGTTGACCGGTTTCATACTCTGTCGCCATGATGCCGCCGGGTGTGAGTAAGCGGGTACGCACGGCGTCTGACAGACGTTCGGCCTGATAATGGCTGGCAAGTCCGACATACAAAGGCACCACGCTGGCGGCAGAAAACAGCGCCATTTGCTGACGGTGCCAGTCGTAATCACGGAAACAACCTTCGTTGTCATCCCACAGATAACAGTTGATGGCCTCGCGGCGTGTTTCGGCTTTCCGGCGGAATAACGTTTCGGTGACTTTATCCCCTTTCAGTCCGGAAATATTGGCAATGGTACTTTCCAGCTTGTGCAGAAACGCATTCAGATCCACCGGGATAAATTGCGTGGTGCGGATGCTGGCGAGACGATGCCCGTCACGCAACCAGCGCGACGAATAATCCCAGCCGGATTCCGCGCCAGCACGCAAATCGCGGTAAACCTCATTTGCCGGGCGGCTCGAAAGTTTCGCGGTTTCGACATCTTCGCGCCACGATTCATCGCGCGGTGTGTCCCTGTCATCCCAGTAACGGTTGAGCAGCGTGCCATCCGGCAGGCAAACCACATGCCGGTAAGCCTGATTCGGGGCCAGAGAATCCGCGCCGTCCATCCAGAACTCATATTCCATTTTCAGATGGTCAAGGTAACGCCGCGCACCGCGCACGCCGTCTTCCTCGAACAGTTCGACCATCAGCGCAAACACCGGTGGCTGGGAACGGCTGAGATAATACGTGCGGTTGCCGTTAGGAATATGGCCGTACATCTCGATAATCCAGGCGAAATTATCCGCCATGGTGCGCAACAGATCATTACGGCCACTTTCCGCCAGCCCTAACATCGAAAAGTAAGAATCCCAGTAATAGGTTTCACTGAAACGCCCGCCCGGCACCACATAGGCCTGGGGTAACGGCATCAGTGACGACCAGGGCACGTGGTCTTCCGGCTGGCGCGTGAGCACCGGCCACAGTTTGTCGATGTGCTCTTTCAGCGAATCGCCGGGGTCGGAGACGTATTCATCATCACGATGTTCCGGCAGCCAGAAATGCGCGTCCACAAATCGTTTCAGGTTGAAGCCCGGATGGTTTTTTATCCGCCGATAACGCAGCAATATGTCCAGCGGATCCATTTTCGGCGGGCAGTCGGGAAAGGTTTTGCTGTCCTCGAAAAGCCCTGAAGATTGCACACTGGTAAACAATTCCAGATAACGGTCGGCAGGCGTTAAGGCATCAGAAGGCGGCAAACCTTCGATCATCCCCGGCTCCGGTTCCGCATCCATCATCCGGTCAAGGATCAGTTCAATGGGCTCGAGCTCGCTCAGACGCGTCTCTTCGCTATCAGCGTTTTCGCTGTCAAACAGCGCGTTTTCATTCGTCTGGTAATTCGCATTTTGCATATGCAGCAAGCCTCTTGCTTAGAAAGTTTATGCGACAGCGTTGTTTTTTTCTCCCTGTGGCGAAATGGCGTATAAATCGCGCAAATAGGTTTCGCCCCAGTTCGCAATATCATTTTTACGCAGCACCGCCATCATGTCGTTATAACGCTCAAGCCGTTCTTCCAGCGGCATGGTCAGCGCTTTATCCAGCGCCGCCGCCACGTCATCACGGTCATAAGGGTTGACGATCAGCGCCGACGTTAGTTCATTCGCCGCACCGGCAAATTGTGACAAAACAAGAACGCCGGGATCTGCCGGATCCTGCGCGGCGACATATTCTTTCGCCACCAGATTCATGCCATCACGCAGCGGCGTTACCAGCCCGACATCCGTCAGACGGAATAATTTCATCAGCAGGCTGCGCTGGAAATGCTGGTTGAGGTAAAACAGCGGCGTCTGGTTGATGCCACCGTATTTACCGTTGATGCGCCCCACCTCGGTTTCCAGCTGATGACGAAGTTCCTGATAAGCCTGCACGTCGCCGCGTGATGTCGGAGCGATTTGCGAATAGCGCACTTTACCGCGATGCTGCGGGAATTTTTCCAGCAATGCCTCAAAGGCCAGAAAACGTTCCGGCAGCCCTTTGGTGTAATCGAGACGCTCGCAGGAAATGATGTTTTTCGCTTCGCGAAGTTCACGTTCCATCGCCGCCATTTTCGGTGGCAGCGGGCCTTCGGCCATTTCCTTTATGCTTTCCGGCGCAATGCTGATCGGGTATACGCCAGTGGCAAAGGTTTTGCCAAATGCCTGATGCTGATGCGCGTCGCAATCTTCAATATCGGTCAGTGCCTTGAGATTATCCAGAAACGCCAGGCGGTCACCTTCGGTCTGGAAGCCCAGTAAATCATACTCACACATCATCTTGAGCAATTCATCGTGCGTCGGCACCGCATTAAAAATTTCCGGGGTCGGGAACGGAATATGCAGGAAGAAACCTATGCGGTTTTTTACGCCGAGTTTGCGCAGCGCAGCGGCAAACGGCAGTAAATGATAATCGTGGATCCACAAGATATCGTCTGCTTTGATCAGCGGCTGCAATCTTTTCGCCAGCATGTCATTGACCCGGCAGTAACCGTCCCAGGCTTCACGCTGGAAATCCACCAGATCAATACGATAATGAAGTGCTGGCCAAAGTACGGCATTGGAAAACTGGCAGTAATACAGATCGTAATCGTTTTGATTAAGCGGAACCGAAGCGTAAGTAATGCCGTCATCTTCCATCAGATTCAGGTCATCCTCTTCTTCGCCCGATATTTCACTTATCTCACCATTCCAGCCAAACCAGAGGCCTGATGTATTTTTCAGCGCATCCAGAATGCCCACGGCCAGTCCACCGGCGGATTTGGAACCGTCAGGAATGGCAATTCGGTTAGAGACAACCACCAGGCGACTCATAATTCAGACTCCTTGTTAAATGTTAATGTGTGACGTTGTAACGCCTCGATCCAACGGTAAACATCGCGAACGGTTTTGACGCGATAATGCGCCAGACTTGAACCTTCGCCGACTTTCACCGTGATCCCCTGCATGGCGTTAACCACTTCGAACCCTTTTTCATCGGTCAGGTCATCGCCGACGAATACCGGAATACGCCCGGAAAATGGCGTCTGTTGCATAAACGTATAAATCGCTGCGCCTTTATCTTTACCGCGGGGTTTAATCTCGAGAACGCATTTACCCGGCTGAAGAACAAGCTCAGGGAATTTTGCCACCACGGATTCAGCCAGTGCTAATACCTGCTGCTGATGCAGCATCGCCTGACGATAATGCAAAGCAAAAGCCATGCCTTTGGTTTCGAGCAAGGTACCCGGCAGTGCGGCCATGCCCGCTTCGAGGGTCTGTTGCACCTCCTGCGCCACATCATCGGGTAAGGTGACACGGTGCAGAGTGCCATTACCGTCGCGCATTTCAGCCCCATGAACACCCGCAGCAGGGAGAACCAGCGGGCTGACCAACTGATCAAGTTGTTCCACCGGACGCCCCGACACCAGCGCCAGCGCGCCGGAAGAGGCCGCAAACAGCGTTTGCAGATGATCACGAACTTCAGCGGGGATGGTGACGGCATCCGGTTCAGCGCGGATTTCAGCAAGTGTGCCATCGACATCGAAAAAGAAGGCGTATTGGCGACTGTCCAATACAGGGAGAAGCGGTGTTTCGGTTGTATTTTCCTGAATTTCTGCAGTCAAAGTGACTCTCCTTTTAATGAGTTACAGCTCAACGCGTCATTGCGTTGAAAACCTCTGAAATGAATTATCAATAGGTAAATATAGCTCTGAACAGGAGAGTTGCAGCGATTATCAGATTAATCCAGACCGCGTCAGGCGGGCATTTCCGGCAAAAAATCCCTGCCGGCTGCCCGTCCGGGGGTTAAGAACCGGGGCCGGTTTCTGCCGCATTGACTATCACACTGATGCCGGAATGCTGCGCCAGTTTTATGCAATCCTGCGTGTCCTCTCCGCCGGAAAAAGCCAGCACCACATCCGGCTGGCTGTCTTTCATCATAAAGAGATTGCGGCGTATTTCGGCGTATTTACCGTGCAGTGACCAGTTAGCGGGATAACGGACAATGTGCACATCGGCGGTGCGTGCCCAGCGTTCGATCATCGCGCCCAGCGACTGATGTCCGCCGTGGATCAGCACGCTTATCGGGTGTGATTGCGAAAACGCATCCAGTGCCCGTTGTACCCTGTTGATATCTGCATAAAAGCGCCCCGCGCAAATCAGTACCCTCATGTTCTATCCTTCTGTTTTTATCATTTTGTTTTTACTTCCGGGTGTCCGTGGCGTCATCGCTCAGGCGATCAATCACCGGATACGCCACCGCAGCGATATGATGATGAACGCGCCGGTAATCACGCAGCACACGCTGGAAAATATCGCCGGATTCCGCCCAGGCATTTTTATCATCACGCAGATTTTTGAAATGCTCGCGGCTTGCCCTGGCTTCAATCTGGCGGATCACCTCTTTGCGCGAAACCAGCTGATGCGCGGCTGAGAGATCTTCACCCAGGAATGCGGTGACCGCCAGGCGCTGGCTGTTCAGGATCTCCGTGTGCAGCAAACCCATGTTGTGCAGTTCAACGTCGCTGAAAGGTACATTGCGGCGGGCACGGCGTGTCGCCAGCTCGGTGAGGCTGGTGGAAAGAATGTCTCCGGCGTGCTCAATGTTAATCACAAACATCAGGATTTCCTGCGCGCGGTCGGCATCGCTGTCACTCAGCCCTTCCTGTCCTAAATCCGCCAGATAGGCGCGGATTGCCGCACTCAGACCGTCAAGCGAATGATCTAACCGGCGGATTTCAGCCGCAGACTGATTATCTGCAGTCTTGAATAACGTCCGCAGCCGTTCGAGCATCAGGTTAAGCATGTCGGCCAGCCGCAGGGATTCACGCACTGAATTGGAAAGCCCGATATAAGCCACATCAAGCCCGGTTTCGTCGAGATACACCGGCATTTCTGCATTAGCGGCAGGTTGTTCCTCCGGGAAAACCCTTTCCAGCACACGGGCCAGCGGGCCGGTCAGCCCGATAAATACCCCGGCCAGCACGGCGCTGAACGCGGTGTGAAACCACACAACAAGTTGCGGCGTGGTCAGCGCAAGACCCGCGGCAACATGGCTGAGCAGCGGCATCAGGGCCAGCGCGAAAACACAGCCCGCGCCGCGCACCAGCAGATTACCCAGCGGCAGACGGCGCGCCACCGCCGAACCGGCGTTCAGCACCGGCGGCAGTGCGCCACCGATATTGGCACCCAGCACCAGCACCATGGCGGTCACCGGCGTCATCACGCCCGTGGCGGCGAGTGAGGCAATCAGCAAAATCACTGCCACGCTGGAATGACACACCAGCGTGAGAATGATGGCCACCATCAGGGCAATCAGCGTATCGCCTTCTAATCCCTGCATCACAGCGCTGAATACTTCCGTGTTTTCGATGTGTCCGAGTATGGCACTCAGCAGGCTGAGTGCCAGCAACATCAGTCCGAGGCCGATCAGCGCGCAGCCTGCACTTTCAAACCCGGAATGGTCGCGCATTTTGAACACGACAAAACCGCTCAGTATCAGCAACGGTATGGCGATCGCGGTGTTGAAACTCATCAGTTGCACCACCAGGGTGGAACCGACATTTGCGCCGAGCATGACCGCCAGCGCGGGCGCCAGGCTGAGCGTGCCCGCGGCGGTAAAAGAGGTGGCCATCAGGCTGACTGCGGTGCTGCTTTGCAGCAAACCGGTAATACCGATCCCGGCGAGCAACGCCATCCAGCGGCTGGACAGATGATGGCCCATCCAGTGGCGTAACGGTGTGCCGAAGCCACGTTGCAGCGCGGTCGAAATCATGTGAGATCCCCACAGCAGCAGCGCAATAGCGCCTGCCAGATTGACCAGCAGCGTAGTGCCGGATTGGGAGGTCATGGTTGTTACAGTGTGGGTCATAGACATAGCGGCTCCCCTTTTTCAGGGTTGTCATTGTTATTCGTTACAGCGGTTAACGCGCATCACAGCGGGTGCAGGTGCCGTCATCGCGACGGCACCCGGTTTCTGCGTATAACAGTTCAGCAGATCAGAACCACTGTTTGAAACGGCGGATATAAATCGTTTTCATACCTTGTGCCACGCAGCAGTAAGCCAGCAGCGTACCGGCCAGCCACGGGAAGTATTCCCACGGCAGCGCCTGCAATCCGACAATCGGTCCGAGCGGAGAGAACGGCACGTAGATACCGACCGCCATGACCAGACCGGTCATCAGCATCACCGGCCAGGCGGCAGTGCTCTGAATGAACGGGATCTTCCGGGTGCGCAGCATATGCACCACCAGTGTTTGTGACAGCAGCCCTTCCACAAACCAGCCAGACTGGAACAGCGTCTGCATCGATTCACTGTTGGCGCTGAACACAAACCACATCAGCGCAAAGGTGGTCATATCGAAAATCGATGAGGTCGGGCCAATCCATACCATAAAGCGGCCGATGTTTTTTGCGTCCCACTTACGCGGTTTTTTCAGGAACTCCTTGTCGATTTTGTCCCACGGCAGAGCCAGCTGTGAGATGTCATACATCAGGTTTTGCAGCAGCAAATGAATCGCCAGCATCGGCAGGAACGGAATAAACGCACTGGCGACCAGCACAGAGAACACGTTGCCGAAGTTAGAACTGGCCGTCATATTGAGGTATTTCATGATATTGCCGAAAGTCTCGCGCCCTTTCAGCACGCCCTCTTCCAGCACCATCAGGCTTTTTTCCAGCAGGATAATATCGGCTGACTCTTTGGCGATATCGGTGCCGCTGTCGACGGAAATGCCGACATCAGCATCCCGCAGCGCAGGCGCGTCGTTGATCCCGTCGCCCAAAAATCCGACAGTGTGGCCGTTGGCCTGCAACGCTTTCAGCACGCGGGATTTTTGCAGCGGCGTCAGCTTGGCAAACACCGTGCGTTCTTCCACCAGCTGGCGCAGTGAGGCATCATCGAGGCGTTCAACCTGCGAGCCGAGTAACGGTTCACCCGGCTCCAGACCGACCTGACGGCAGATACGGCTGGTCACGATGGCGTTATCGCCGGTCAGCACTTTCACCGTCACACCGATATCACGCAGTGCGGCAATCGCCGGACCCGCAGATTCTTTCGGCGGATCAAGGAAGGTCAGGAATCCGCTGATGATCAGATCATGCTCATCGTCAGTGCCATACTGTTTTTTGACGTCGGCTTTCAGGATCGTCCTGGTCGCCACCACCAGCACACGGAAGCCATCCTGGTTGTAGTCGTTGGCCATCGCCAGTAACGCGTCACGACGTGAAGGATTCAGTGCCACCACTTTGCCGTTTTCATGCATATGGGTGGAAATACTGAGCATTTCTTCCACCGCGCCTTTGCACACCAGCAGGTGATTCTCCAGCGGATCCTTCACCACGATCGACAGGCGACGACGGATAAAATCGAACGGCATTTCATCGACCTTGCGGTAGCCCTGCGGCCTGACGAAGCCCGGTGTGTTTTCGGAGAAGTAAATCACCGCCTGATCCATCAGGTTTTTGATGCCGCTCTGATGAAAACTGTTCAGCCACGCCAGTTGCAGCACGGAATCATTGTTCTGACCGTGCGTATCGATGTGGTGCTCAAGAATGATTTTATCTTGCGTCAGCGTGCCGGTTTTGTCCGTACACAGCACGTCCATGGCGCCAAGGTTCTGGATAGCGTTCAGGCGTTTTACGACCACTTTGCGCTTCGCCATTGCCACTGCGCCTTTCGCCAGATTGGCGCTGACGATCATTGGCAGCATTTCCGGCGTCAGACCCACGGCTACCGCCACCGCGAACAGCAGCGCGTCCCACCATTCACCTTTAGTAATGCCGTTGAGCAGGAACACCACCGGCACCATTACCAGCATGAAACGGATCAGCAACCCGCTGACGCTGTTCACGCCGCGATCAAAGGCCGTTTGAGCGCGGGTACCGACAATGGCTTTGGCAAGCGATCCGAAATACGTCCGTGCGCCGGTCGCCACGACCACCGCCTGCGCGGTGCCACTGACCACGTTGGTGCCCATGAAACAGATGTTGGGAATATCCAGCAGGTTTTCGTTTTCCTCATTGAGGGCGCTGGCCGATTTAGGGGCGACATCGCCCATCGTGTCGTACTTTTCGACCGGCAAGGCTTCGCCGGTCAGCACTGCCTGACTGATAAATAAGTCACGGGATTCGATCAGCCGCACATCGGCCGGGATCATATCCCCGGCGTAAAGCTGCACGATGTCACCGACCACCAACTGACGCATCGGGATTTCACACAGTTTGCCCTGCCTGCCCGGCATGTCGCGGCGCAATACGGTGGCAGTGGTGCGAACCATGGCTTTCAGCGCTTCGGCGGATTTTGCCGAACGGTATTCCTGCCAGAAACGCACCAGCCCGCTGAGGCCGACCATCGCGCAAATGATGTAAACCGACACCAGATCCGTTTCTTCTCCGGCGCGCAGCGGCAGCCAGTAATCGGTAAAGAAGCTGATTATCGCCAGCACGGCGAGCACATAAATAAACGGGTTGTTGAATGCTTTGATTAACTGAACCAGCGCGTGAGGTGGCCTGTCGTGTGCCACTTCGTTGTAGCCTTCTTTCTCCAGCCGTTTCGCCGCTTCACCATGCGTGAGGCCCGCGCGGCTGGCATTAACATTAATCAGCGTCACGTCAATGCCGTTTTTGGCTTCCTGAGCCGCGCGCATGGAGAGCGCCTGTTTCTTTCTTTCTGCCGTTTTTCTTTCGAGTGTATTGTTGTTTTGTACAGTCATGGTGGTACTCCTGTCACCGGATAACGTGCAGGGGAATAACGTCGCCTGTTATTTCAGGCAGTAAAAACCCTTCACGTTATTTCAGTGATCGGTATTAAATTCATATCGCGCAGAATTCCCCGCCGTTTATTATCCTTTAATTAAAAAGGGCCTAAACAGAGTGAAACCGATAGTGTATCTTTTATTGACGCGTAACTTTTCTGTGTTTTTTATTACGCGAAGAATTTCTATTTCGCGGATAATAAAAAGACAGAGCCGTCAGGCATCAGTCAGGACGATGTTCAGCGCAGCGTAATGCCGGGACTGAATCAGATGAGGGATAACCGACTTTGTGGTTCTTCGCTGTCAGAAACGATGCAACGTTGCTCCAGTTGACCGGTGACAGGGCTGACACGCCATGTGGTGATGCGTGCGTTCACCCTGCTGATTTTAGAAGAAAAAATGGATGGAGAGTCTTTCTTATGCGCAGCCAGCGTCCGGTCGCGGGACGGGCGTACACGCAAAGTGGATGTCAGGGTTTTGACATCAGAAAAAAGGGTAGATTTGAACTTCATAACACACCTCGGGACCGTGACATTCAGGTTGAGGTGAGATTACACCAGAGCATCAGGCTCTGGTGAGGCGCACCCAAACGGTGAAATGATCACAATCGATTTTATGTTTACTGTTCCGGTGCGCTATTTCAGCGTCATCCGGCAAGTTACTGGTTACAGTGTCCATTAGTCTCTTATGTAAAGTTAATAAAGGCCGCTACTTCCGGCTCGTGCAATTTACCCATGCGCCCTATTATTGTCAACCCGCAAAAACTGCTTAATATGTTTCGTTTATATTTCAGTGAGGAAATAGCCGGACAGCATGCGCTGACCGGCTGACAGACGTCACACCGTAATGTGATAACGTCAGAAATTATATTGGATCCCCAGGCGTAAACGGGTTTGCCTTTCGTCGGTGGTTTTCCTGACCGAAACATCACCGATCTCGGCATAAGGCGTCCATTGTTTGTTAATATTATATGCGACCTTTAAATCCTGCTCATAATCCCATTTGTCGTTGTCATACAGGATTTGATCGCTGTGTTTATAAATATAGTTATATTCAAATCGCCAGTCTGCCAGACGGTAACCCAGCCATATTTCGCCGCGATTGGTTTTACGGTCTTCGGTATTTTCTTTGGTATAACGGGTATATTCATAACGATAACGGGCATTGAAATAAATGCCGCTGTCAAAGGTATATCCCGCAGTTAAAAATGGTTTGTAGATACTGCTGTCAGAGCTGGACTCCAGCGTGAATCCCGGCTGGACGAACACTTCTGGCGTCACTTTAACCTGATAGCTGATGGTGCTTTCTGTACCATTATCTACCAGATTATTAAAGGGTTTATTCTCATTGTCGCCGCCGGATTTCCATTTAGCCTCCAGCGAGAAACCGAACCCGTTGGCGAAGCGGTGGGAGACCAGCGCCCTGTCTTTATGTTGTTTACTGTCATCGAGCCATTCGTGGCGAAGGTCAATTGTGACGGCCTGACTGCTGGCGCTGGCCAGCAGTAAACCGCAGATCATCAGTCTGCTATTTTTCATTTTTATAAATCCCAGAGATATTGAGTAGTATTGTTTTATATAAAGTATTGACTGTTAATAACGCCGCTTTATTTGTTTTTCAAAAAGTCAGCGTAATTAAATCCGCCGTCTGAAAGACGGGTAATCGGATCCGGCAACCGCAGAGAAATATAATCTCCCGGTTTAATTTCCTGATGCTTTGTATTCACCGTTTTGTGGTCAGCGTAAAAATAATTACTGTTATCCACATTACCGGTCACGGCATCGTCATACTTTCCTGCGGTGGTGCGCAGCGAAATGTTGTCCTTAAAAGTGCCCTGCTTGTCAGCCGTGGTGTATGGCGAAGGCCGGAACAGGAAGTTGAAGCGTTTGTTATCGACTGCGCGGTTGTCTTCGATAACCAGCGCGCCCGGATTGAAGTTGTCGGTAAAGCCGTCCATGCCGTTGCTGACCGCGACGTTGTGACGCACCACATGGCTGACCGGTAATCCTTCGCCACCCAGTTTGAAGCCATTGCTGCCGTTGTTCACTGACAGGCTGTGCTCAATGGTCACACTGCCGTTCGGGCCGTCTTCGATTTTGTTGAACAGGTCGAAACCATCGTCAATATTGTCGTGGGAATAACAGTTCACCAGCCGGTTACCCTCGCCCACGCGCATTTTGACGGCAAATCCGTCGGCGTTCTTGCGCCCCGGATCCTGATTTCCCCAGGACTCAGCATTGCTGATGAGATTATGGCTGGCCCATAATGCCCGCCCGATGCCGTCCGGCGATGCCACCCAGATGCCGGTATCGTCGGCGTGATGCGCCTTAACGCGGTCGATATGGTTATAGCTTCCGGCAATATGAAAGCTTTTTTGCGTAACGGTAATGCCCTGAATATTCCAGTAGCTGGCATTGAGTGTCAGGCCGTTAAACACTACGTTGTCGCCCTGTGCACGCAGGGTTTTCCGGTTTTTTTCGGTGCCGCTGGCGGTTGCCGGGATCACGCTTTCCGGATAGTCACCCTCTTTCAGCCACAGCGTGCCGCCCGGTGCTAAAAGATTAACGGCACTGTTAAAATCCAGCGGATGTTCAGCCGAGCCGTCATTACTTGCCGCGCCAGCCGGTGAAACATACAACTGGTCAGGATTGCTGACCAGCGCCATACTCACCGCAAATTCCTGCGTCACCGGTTTGCCGTCTGCCGGGGTGTAGGTTATTTTCAGCGCTGTCACCGGTTGTTCAGCATGAAACGCAACGGCGACCACTTCACCACCGCGTACCGCTTTTTGCGGCAACAGCGGTTTACCATTCTGATCAACCTGCACCTGTCCGTCACCGTTAGTACGTAACTGGAACACGCTGTCGCGGCGGGTAATGACCGGCGATGACATCACCTCAATACGCGCATTAAGTGACGGTGTCACATACGGCGCAGAGGGCTGAGTATGCGCTTCGCTGAGTGTCAGCTTTGCGTGATCTACCGTCATTTTGGCATTGCGTGAGGCGAAGAAACCGACGTAATACCCGGTTTTATCCAGTTGTGTCACGCTGTCCGCGCGCTGCACGGATTTGCTTACCCACTGATCGCTGCCTTGTGGCGCATAGGCGACGGTAAAACCGTTGTCCGTGCGGGTCAGTCGCAGCGAAAAACGGGCTGGCGTACTCAGCGGATGATAGCTTTCACGTACCATGCTGATGCCGGTATTTCCCCAGGGTTGCTGTACGCCCTGACGGGCAATCATCGCCAGCACCGGCGGTTTATCGCCGATGGCCATGACGCTGTTCATCACCATATTTGATGCTGCCGGTAACTCCTCAATCCCCGGTTTGGTCACCGGCTCACGCGGATTGCCCAGAATATCGCGTACCAGTAATCCGGCCCCTTCCTGCCCGGCGGGTTTCGCACCATTTTCCGGCCCGAACTGGTTGAGTGTGATCTCCGCTTCAAGCTGGAAATTCACCTCCGCCGGTAAGCGTGTATAGAAATAAGTTAAGCCGTCGTGACTGTTACCGACTTTGCCGCCACGGCTTTCGAGTGTGAACGGCGTGCTGAGCACGGTGCCCGCCGCCGGAACTGCTTTGCCATCTGCCAGTAAGGTTTCGTTCATGCCGATTTTCTCCGGCAGAACGTTGGTGGCGAAATTGACGTCGGTTGACTGACCAAATGTGATGCTGTGCCAGACCAGTTTGCCGGTATCCGGCAATGCAGCGGCCAGGCTTTGTGCGCTCATTCCTAGGGACAGCGCGACAATGACAAATTTTGATGCCCACATAATCGTTCTTATCCTAAAAACGTGAGGGGTCACTGGCCGGTGACCCGGCCAGTCGGAAAAGTGGAAAAATAGAGTTAAATCAGCTGTTAAGGTTGTTGTGTGGTACTCACCATCGGTTTGGGTTCGGTGACCTCAACGGCAGGCGTATCGAAAATTTTGCGGCAGACGACGCTGTTACCCCAGCACTGTTCATACGGATAACCAATCAGTTCTTCCATCACCGCCCGTACTTCCGGCTGAACCTGGCTAATCTGCCCGCCCGCTTTGATACGTGCTACTTCGCCCAGCACCACAAGGTGAGTTTTGCGGTTCAGTTTCATCTGATTACTGAACACGATAGCCATCAGCGCCAGCGCAATAACACCGATACAGAACACCAGCGCAATCGCCATCACCGCACTTTCAGGCTGGGTATGAGATTTGGACTGGAAGCCGTAGAAGCTCAAAATGGCACCCATCACGAAAACAATCACCGAGCGCATCAGTTTGCCGGAGAAGGTCATCGCACCGGCGTAAATCCCCTCGCGGCGACGACCGGTGAAGGCTTCGTCAATGTCCGCCAGGAAGGTATAAACCGTCCACGGAATGTAATACACGCCGCCGGTACCGATACCGAAGATGACCGTGATAGTCAGCATGGCCGCTGTGGCATATTGCTGCGGCAGATGCAGGACGTGCAGCAGGCTGTAGCAAATGACCGAGAAAATCACGATGCCCAGCGCCAGAATGTAAGGCTTGCTGAACCCGTGCCTGACGCAGATGCCGATAAATATCGCGGTAGAGAACAGTTGCAGCATCGAGTTCAGGCTGCTCAGACCGGCAACCATCGTCGGATCATATTGCAGCACGAAAATAATGAAGTAGGTGAAAACGGAAGCAAACAGCCATTCTGCCCCGAAGCCACACAGATACATGCCCAGATGCTTACGGAACACACGCAGGTGGAATGTCGATTTCATGTCGCGAACCAGCGTCAGCATGGTTTTGCCGAGGGTCATTTTCTTCTCATCGACCGGCGTGGTTTCTTCTACCGGGCGTTCCCAGGAAGAGAGATACAACATGCCCAGGGCGATAAACAAGATCACGCCATACGTCAGTGCGGTGTAGAAAAACGGCTGCGCGGAGTCTTTGCCGTAGATCAGAATGAACTGGCCCGGAATGAACGCGGCGAGGAAGTTCGCTACTTTGCCGAAAATCGCTTTATAGCCGGTCAGTTTTGAACGGGCGGAGAAATCGGTAGTCATTTCGGTCGCGAGGGTTTCATACGGCACCATCACCGAGGTGTAAATCAGCTCGAACATCACGTAAGTCGAGAGGTAATACCAGAATCCGAAGCCTTCAACCCACAGCAACGGATAGAACATCATCAGTGGCACGCCCAGTAAAATGAAGAAACGGCGGCGGCCAAAACGTTTGCCGAGGCGTGTTTTACCAAAGTTATCCGAGAGATAACCCATCAGCGGGTTACTGATGGCATCGATGATGCTGGCGACGGAGAAGATCGCCGATGCCTGTAGCAGCGTCAGGCCACAAAATGTGGTGTAGAAGTACAGCAGCCAGATCCCGGCGATCGCCAGTGCACCGCTGCCCAACAGATTTCCGCCGCCATACGCCAGCTGATGTTTAAATAAAATAGGTTTTTCTGCGTTCATAGGTTATCCGCCCAGAGAGATATTTATAAAATGAACCGGTGTTTTGTTTTTATAGAGATGACGTTTTATATAGGCGGGATGAATGAATAGATGTGAATAACATCACATTTAAAACAGCAGGGGGCGGCTGGCGATAAGATTTTGCGATACGTGTAACATTCCTCACCATCAAAAATACACAATTCACGAGATGGTTCAGATCGTATTAGTTTTAAATCGAATGATTAACTGACTATTGCTCTACAAAACCGCCACTTAACCCATGCGGGAATTTTACATCCGTATCAGAATTTTCGTTGAAGGTCAGGCATAAGCGTTGGGGGGACTGAACAAAAGGCCGTTCCCTGGCCCCTGATACAGCGGGTGATTTACGGGTAAATCTGAGGTCAGGCGTTCAGTAAAGACGCTGTGCTCTCATGCAATTCATCAAGCAAGGTATAACGCTTGCGGTATTCGGAACGTTTCTTGCTGGCAATCTCTTCCATCGGTTTGCGCGGCAGTTCCAGTGGTACGTGATATAAGGCTGAAGACGCGGGCGTGGCGCTGATGGAATCCCAGAATTCGTTATAACTGGCGACAAATACGTTTTTCTTGCGGTGACGGTAGCGCAGGCTGCGGAACACATGGCCGGTATCGCTGACCGCAAGAATGCGCTGTACGCCGGTTTCGGCCGCGACACGTTGCAGGCTTTCCAGCAGCAGGCGTTTCGGGAACAACCCGTAACAGGATTTGGTCGCCTGTTTAATCACTTCATGTGGCGTTGAGCGATGTGCCCCCTGGAAGCCGCCGATAATCAGTGTCCTCCCTTGCGGACGTTTCACAATGCTAAACGTCAGCGCCGCAAGCAGCGTGTCCTCCATATAAAGGAACATGTTGGCCTCGCCTTCGCGCTCAGATTTGCCGATGGAACCCAGCACCACCTGGAAAGCTTCACCGTCTTTGCCGGTGAACCGGGTGATGGTGTTGCCGGTTGCGCTCAGAAAAGTATTGCGCAGGCGGACGTTTTCCAGGTTTTTGACGAATGTATAGTGATCAACCAGTGCATCAGCACGTCCGGCAGAATGTAAACCGAGGTGCAGATACGGCTTATGAATTTTACTCGGCAATTTGGTCTGTACGGTGAAAGCTTCCTGCCAGACCGGCTCAGCAGCCATCTTATTCAACACCTTCAGGGTATCGAGCGGATGCAGTAAGGTGCGCACGGCGTATTTGACCCGGAACATCCGGTCGCGCCACAGGGTGTCCGGCACGCACGTTCCGCTCAGAAGATCGACAAACAGGCTGAATCCGCTGGTTTTTTTAATGGTGTGTTCAACGGGATACGCTTCGCTGAGTGATTCGGTTTCATTGAGAGGGATGTGTTCCATGATCTATTTCCGATGCCTGAAATAATCACGGTATCACCCAATTTTTAAACCTCTTTACAACGTGGTTTTAAAGAGAAGCGAGGTTGTCGGAATAAGTGCGGGCCGTTTAGCTGCCGTTTATCCGGGGTGACTGAAAGCAGTCTCACTGCCTGATATCTATTGATATGCGTGATGAGTTTCTCGTTTTCGGACATCATACAAACGCTATTGCACAGAATTTGGTTAACTTAGAAATGTTGGGAAATGTTACGAAAATGAATTCGTGATGATCATTCAGCAGTTGTAAGGAAACTTTGATGAAAATTATTACTACTTTTTGCCTCGCCAGTCTTTTCACTGTCAATGCGTTTGCCCTGACCGGCAACGATGCGACCACCAAACCAGACCTCTACTACTTAAAAAACGATCAGGCGATTAACAGTCTGGCGCTGCTTCCGCCACCACCCGCAGTGGGCAGTATTGCTTTTTTGAACGATCAGGCCATGTATGAACAGGGTCGTCTGCTGCGCTCAACTGAACGTGGCAAACTGGCGGCAGAAGATGCCAACCTGAGTGCGGGTGGTGTCGCGAACGCCTTCTCCGGTGCCTTTGGTTCGCCAATCACCGCCAAAGACACCCCGGAACTGCACAAACTGCTGACCAATATGATTGAAGATGCAGGTGATCTGGCGACGCGTTCCGCCAAAGAAAAGTACATGCGCATTCGTCCGTTTGCCTTCTACGGCGTGCCGACCTGTAACACCACCGAGCAGGATAAACTGTCGAAAAACGGTTCGTATCCTTCCGGCCACACCTCAATTGGCTGGGCCACCGCGCTGGTGCTGACCGAAATTAACCCGCAGCGCCAGGACCAAATCCTGCAACGCGGTTTCGATTTAGGTCAGAGCCGGGTAATTTGCGGCTACCACTGGCAAAGTGATGTCGATGCCGCGCGCATCGTCGGTTCCGCAGTAGTGGCAACCCTGCATACCAACTCTGCTTTCCAGCAACAGTTGCAAAAAGCCAAAGAAGAGTTTGCGAAGCAGCATCCGTAAATATTGCTGGCCTCCCCGGCCTGATCTTCGTAAAAGCCGGGGAGTCTGTAATGCCACATCTCTCATTGATACTAAATTTCTGAAAATTGCTTTTTTGCAACGGTCACTAATTGTTAACTCCCCTTCGCAGGCATAACGTCATTCCTCATTTTAAAAAGGAGTTTCATTATGGCTAGCCCCGCATATCTCTGGCTATACGATGCAAATGGCGCACTACTTTATGGCAGTTCTGAGGTTTTAAGCCGTGAAGGCGCGATCGAGATTCAAAGCTTCACGCATGGTCTTTCCGTACCCTTCGATGGCAATACCGGTCGGCTGACATCTACCCGTGTTCATCAAACCATGGGACTTGTAAAAGAGTTCGATAAATCTACTCCCTACCTCTACCGTGCCGTCGCCACCAGCGAAAAGCTGCAAAAGGCGGTGATTAAATGGTATCGCATTAATGCGGCTGGTATGGAGGAAGAGTTTTTGAATATGACAATGGAAGGCGTGCGTATACTTAACATCAATCCACATATGCACAATTTCAAACAAGCTGACGGACAGGCCAGTATGCCCACGGAGTCCATTGGCCTTGGGTATCAGAAAATTACATGGTTGTACCTCGACGGACATATCAGTTTTACCGATCAGTGGAACTCCAGCATTTACGCATAAACGGAGACAGGGATGATTTCATGCAGAGTGGATTTTAATCGCCTTTATGAGAGTGGAAAAATTGCAAAACTTTATTGTGCTGGGGTTGGGATCTTTCCTGTATTTTCAGGCTTATTCCCGCACACAAACAGAATAGGTTGTGGAGGTAATGAGAATGGGCCAATTCCGACGGGTAAATACTGGATTGTTGACCGCCCCAGAGGGGGAGTGAGGTCGAGATTAAAGGAGTACGAAAAGCATATTCGCACGGGTAATGATTACTCATCTTGGTTTGCCCTGTATCGACAAGATGGCTTGATTGATGATTCAACTTATATCGGTGAGACCTTGCGCAGAAGTTTCCGTTTGCATCCATTGCGACCGGATGGTACCGGCGTATCAGATGGGTGTTTAACATTCATGTATCATGCCGATTTTGACAAGCTCAGAAGCGCGTTGTTGAATTCGCACACTAGAGACATCCCAATCATACATCTGAAGGCATATGGAGAAATCGAAGTTACGGGGGATATGAATGCGCCATGCCTTATTCTGTAAGATAGCGGTGCGGCTGGCGCTTTTTATTTTTATAGATTACTACCTGCTGTCGCCCTTCCCCGGCTGGCTGATTGATTATGAATACATCAAATCGATAGCCATCGCGGATTATTTTGATCAACTGATGAAACCAGATTACGGAGCCCCCCCATGGCCTGGATTGCAGGATGATATTTTTGTCGTGTTGCTCTCCGTCACAGGATTAATTCCAACCTTGTTGATAATGGTTATGATTGAGGCAATTGTGAAGGCAGGCATTAAGGTCGTTAAACGTAAAAATATAAAGTAAACCCGGCTGATGCCGGGTTTTTCTGTTCAGGGAATTAAAGACCCCGATACCTTATTTATTCTCAACAAACTCAAATGCCAGACGCAGTTGTTCGGCGTTGGGGTTTCCCGGCAACAGATGAATGGATTCTCCGGGCTGGAGCGTGCGCTCAATCAGTCGGGAAAGCTGTTTCTCATCATGAATATCCACCTGCAACTGCGCCAGACTGACCGGCAGATCCAGCACTTTGTACAGCGCGGTTAACTGCTGCACCACTTCCGGTTGATTGAGCAGCGCGCTTTGCACCAGAATGCCGTAAGCGACTTTGGTGCCGTGCAGGAAGGCGTCAGTTTGGGGCAGCGCGGTCAGGCCGTTATGCACCGAATGCGCCGCTGCGATACGCGTATACCGGTCGCCCAGCCCGCCCACTAATCCGCCGCCCGCAATAATGGCGTCGAGCACATTGAGGAATGGCTGCGTCAGTTGATTATCGTCCTGCGCCTGTAATGCCGCTTCGCTTTCGTTGAGCAACACATCCCGAATGGTCAGCGCGGTATTCAGGCCGAGCTGCACGGTTAAGGGCAGTTTTTCCGGCTGCGGGCTGAGTACCACCGCTTCGTACCATTTCGCCAGCGTATCGCCGATCCCGGCCAGCAGATATTCCTTCGGTGCGCGCAGAATAATGCGCGGTTCGACCAGCACCAGATGGTTGGCGTCGTTGAATATTTCGTAACGCAGCGCCTGCCCTTCGTCGTTATACCACACAGACAATGGCGTCCAGGCCGCACAGGTCGCGGCAATGGTCGGAATGGCCACTACCGGCAATCCCAGACGACGCGCCACCACTTTGGCGGTATCCAGCACCGCACCGCCGCCGATGCCGATCACCACCTGCCGGTCATTGCCGCCGATATGCGCAATGCGCTGTACTTCAGTTTCGCTGCAATGTGCCGCGAACAACACACGCTTCGCCTGCGGGGCAGTAAACGCTTGCGGCAGGAAATCTTGCGCAGCCACTAGTGCACGCTCGCCGTAAATCCACAGCGCGTTATCCAGTTGTTGCGGCGTATAAAACTGCGCCAGCCGGTCGATGGCACCGGGGGAAGAAAAGTAGTTGGCAGGGCCGGTAACCACACGGATATCTGTATCACTCATGGGGAAATCCTTAATTTAGAAGCTGTTAACATCCTACGCCCGGACATCCGGATGGCTAATACTCTTTGGCATTAACTTATGCCTTTTCGTTCGTTGCCAAGTGTTACCCGGTCATGAAAACTCGGACAATCAATTCATTAACCCACTATAAAAGCCTGCACAAAGGGCTCGCGTGAATTGTCCTCCCGTTAAATGATGATTAACCACACAGGGTAATAAACATGAAACTGTTCTCCGCGTCGTTACTGGCGTTAAGTTTGCTCTCCGTTTTTCCATCTTTCGCCGCAGATACTGCACCGGTGCCGAAAGCCATTGCCGATCATAAAGGGCCGGTCCGCATAGCGGTGATCCGCAATCTGGGCTCAGATGACAACACCACGCAGTTTGTGTCCGGCGCCATTCAGGAAGGCCGCAAACTGGGCTTTCAGGTGAGTACTTTCCTCAGTAACGGCGATGACGCGAAATTCCAGGATTTCGTCAATCAGGCCATCAGCCAGAAATACGACGGTATTATTTTGTCGCAGGGGCGTGACCCGTATTCCACCGATTTGCTGAAACGTATTACCGCCAGCGGCATTGCGGTATCGGTGTTCGATACGGCGGTGAACGGCGATATTCCCGGTGTGACGGTCACGCAACAGGATGACGCCTCGCTCACCGATCTTTCCGTCGGGCAACTGGTAAAAGATTTCAACGGTAAAGCCAATATCGTCAAACTGTGGGTGGCCGGTTTCCCGCCGATGGAACGTCGTCAGGATACCTATAAAAAAGTATTAGCCGCCCATCCTGGCATTCATGAGCTGGAATCGGTCGGCGCCGTGTCGTCGGATGTTCAGGGCGATACCGCCAATAAAATCGGCGCGCTGCTGGCGAAATACCCGAAAGGAAAAATCGACGCGATCTGGGGCACCTGGGATGCCTTCAGTCAGGGGGCGTATAAAGCCTTGCAGGAGAATGGCCGCACTGAAATCAAACTCTACAGCATCGATATTTCCAATCAGGATATCGGTCTGATGCGTGCGGCCAACAGCCCGTGGAAACTCAGCGTGGCGGTGGATCCGAAACTGATCGGCGCGATCAACCTGCGTCTGGTCGCTAACAAAATTGCCGGTGAAAAAACGCCAGAGACTTATGAATTCAAAGCCTCGGCTATCCCGCAGGCGTTGCTGACAAGCAACCCTGATGCCGTGAACGTCGCATCGCTGGCGAAAGTGATTCCGGGCTGGGGCAAATCTGATGATTTCATCGCGCCGTGGTTCGCAACCCTTGAAGCGCAGCACAAAAAATAAGGCCGGACTATGACAACGCAATCTCTCCCGACCCCGGAATACAGTCGTAATATGCGACTGATCGGCCACAGCGATCAGGGCGGAAAACCTGACGGCGTACAGGTAATGGTCCATCGTGGCTACGCGTATATCGGCCACATGGTGTCGCAGGGTTTCTCCATTGTGGATGTGCGTGATGCCAAAAATCCGCGCCCTGCCGGTTTTGTGGCGGCACCGCCGGGCACCTGGAATGTGCATCTGCAGGCGCACGACGATTTACTGCTGGTGATCAACGCCCGTGATTTGTTCGCAGATGTCCGCTTCGCCGATGAAAAAGTCTATTACACCCGCTCCGTCAGCGAGACGGTTCAGGGTACGCAGCAGCGTGGCTGGAGCGCCGGTGTGCGTATCTTTGATATTTCGGTGCCCGATCAACCAAAAGAAATCAGCTTTCTCGCGCTGGAAGGTATCGGCGTGCATCGCATCTGGTATGTCGGCGGGCGCTGGGCGTACGTTTCAGCCCTGATTGATGGCTACAGCGATTATATTTTCCTGACGATTGATCTGGCCGACCCGCGCAATCCGCAGGTCGCCGGACGCTGGTGGCTGCCGGGGATGCATACCGCAGGCGGTGAAACGCCGGACTGGCCGGAAGGTAAACGTTATGCGCTGCACCATGCCATTATCAGCGGGGATACGGCATATGCCAGCTGGCGTGACGGCGGCCTGACGTTGCTGGATATCAAAGACCGCAGCGCGCCACAACTGATTTCTCACCGCAACTGGAGTCCGCCATTTGGCGGCGGCACGCATACCGCGCTGCCGTTGCCGGACCGGGATTTGCTGGTCGTGCTCGACGAGGCAGTGCTGGATAATCAGGAAGATGGCGAGAAGTTGATCTGGCTGTTTGACGTGCGCGAGCCGTCGAATCCGGTGAGTATTTCGACCTTTCCGCAGCCGGAGGAACGGGATTACGTCAGCAAAGGGGCGCATTTCGGGCCGCACAATTTGCATGAAAACCGGCCGGGCAGCTTTATCAGTTCAACGCTGATTTTCGCGACCTACCAGAATGCGGGTGTACGTGCGTACGACATCAGCAATCCGTACCAGCCGAAAGAAACCGGTGCGCTGGTGCCCGCTGCGCCCGTTACCATGATGGATAAACGTCCTGGCAGGCCGCAGGTGATTCAGTCCTGCGACGTGTTTGTCGATGCGCAGGGAATTATCTACAGCACCGACTATAACGGCGGATTATCCATTATCGAATATCTCGGCTGATCCCTTGCCCGCCTCTGAACTTATCGGGTTCCGGGTGCGGGCGATTTTGTTTTTCCTGCCACTGACTTGCCCGGACTGAGGACCAGCCACACCGCCACGCAAATCAGAATGCCGCCAGCAAAGAACCCTTCTGACAGCGTTTCATTCAGCAGCAGATAACCCCACAGAATACCGAACGGCGGGATCAGAAATGTCACGGTCATGCTGCGCAGCGGGCCGATATCGGCTATCAGGCGGAAATACAGAATGTACGCCCATGCCGTACAGATAAACCCGACGGCCAGCACACAGAGCCAGACCAGCGGTTGCGCCCAGGTCACCGGCGCTTCGGTAGCCGAGGTATAAAGGAAAAAGGGCAACAGGAACAGTGTCGCGCCGAGCTGGCTACCGGTCGCCACCAGTTTGGGATCCAACCCGCCGCGTTCGCTGATCCAGCGTCGTGTCAGGAAACCAGCCACTGCATAACAGCCGGTTGCCACCAGGCAGGCAATGACGCCCGCCAGTAATTGCGGCACCGATTCCGCGCTGCCGGTGGTGGTGAGCAAGGTAATGCCGAACAGGCCGGTGAGTACACCGAGCGCTTTTTTCAGCGTCACGGTTTCATGAAAGAATAAACCGCCGAGCACGACACCCATCAGCGGCGTAGTGGCGTTGAGAATGGCGGAATAACCGGCGGGTAACCAACGTGCTGCCAGACAATACATCAGAAAAGGCAAACCGGAGTTGATCACCCCGAGCAGCAGCGAGCGGCCAAATTTATGCTGATAATCACGCGGCGTTCTCAGTACCGCAAGGATCACGACCAGTCCGACAAATCCGAACAGTACGCGAAGAAACGCCGTATTGATGGCACCGAACGCCGGAGCCGCCACGCGCATAAACAGAAAACTGCCACCCCAGATCGCCGCCAGCAGTAGCAATCGGCAATAATCCCCACTTTTCATTCACATCCCCTATTGAACATTGTCTGATGTCTTGTTTTATTGATGCCGGCGAATAACTAAAACGTGTTAATCAGTGTAGTGAATGTTCCGCCCGAAAAACCCTCTTTTTCTTGCTTTGTAATTCTGATGAAGGCGCTGTAATGACTGATTTCTCACAAGCTGATTTTGACGTGCGTCTGGAATGGGGCGCGCAGGCGGTGGAGCATCTGGCGGCAGATGCCGATTGCATCGTGATTATTGATGTCATGTCGTTTTCTACCTGCGTGAGTATCGCCACCGCGCGCGGTGGAACGGTGTTTCCGTATCCGTGGAAGGATGCCAGCGCGCAGCAATATGCCGCTGAGCGGAATGCGCAGTGCGCGCAATTTGACCGGCGTTTTCAGGGGCCGGGGTTCACCCTTTCGCCCTGCTCTCTGCAGGAAATGGTTAGCGGAACGCGGCTGGTATTGCCTTCGCCGAACGGATCGGCGCTGACCTTTCAAGCCAAAACACACAATGCGGCGATTTTCACCGCCTGCTTGCGCAATCTCACCGCCACGGCGCGTGCCTGTGAAAAGTATCCACGCATTCTGGTGATCCCCGCCGGTGAAAAATGGCCGGACAATAGTCTTCGCCCGGCGCTTGAAGATCTGGTCGCTGCGGGGGGATTGATTTCACGGCTGCGCAATCGTCAGTTGTCAGCAGAAGCCCGCGCGGCGCAGACGGTTTATCAAAACCTGACGCTTGCAGAACTTGCAGATTGCGGCTCAGCACGCGAACTCACCCGACGCGGTTTTGCTGCTGATGTTGCGCTGTGTCTGCAGGAAGATGTCAGTGATTTCGCTTGTCAGTTGCAGGATGATTTTTTCACGTCGGCCGACTAAGCGTAAAAATCGCTCTTTTTGATCTTCATTTGATCTATAACCCGTATAAAGGTGTGTGATAGGTTTAATACTTATCATCTATCTTTTGCTGCAGCGTGTAGCGAGTGGGTTTTTCCGGGACAGAACACAATGAGCCACAGTAAACCGGATGCATCAGAACATCCGCAGGGAGATTCCGCAGTTAATACCGGGATCTCCGTTATTGCTTTATTGGTTGCCGCTGCTTTCTTCATGGAGTTTATCGACGGTACGGTGATAGCCACCGCACTGCCGCAAATGGCGATTTCTTTCGGGGTATCTGCTGTTGATCTGAATGCCGGGATGAGCGCCTATATGCTCACGCTGGCGGTATTGATCCCCGCCAGCGGCTGGGCGGCGGAGCGTTTTGGTGCCCGCAACGTGTTCACGTTTGCGCTCGGCGTTTTCACGCTGGCCTCACTGTTTTGTGCAATGGCCTCCAGCGTCAGTGAATTTATCATTCTGCGTATTATTCAGGGGATCGGCGGCGCGTTGATGGTGCCGGTCGGGCGTCTGACGGTGTTGAAAACGACGCCGAAGCCGCAGCTGATTAAAGCTATTGCCACCCTGACCTGGCCTGCGCTGGTCGCGCCGATCCTCGGGCCACCGCTCGGCGGGTTTATTACCCATTACGCCTCGTGGCACTGGATTTTCTATATCAATGTGCCGCTCGGGATTATCGCGATGATGCTGGCATGGCGTCTGTTTCCGCAGGAACCTTCCGCGGAGCCGAAGCATTTCGACAAACCGGGGTTTGTACTGACCGGTCTGGCGATGCTTTCGCTGGTGACCGGGCTGGAGCTGATCAGTCAGGACCACATTTTATGGACCGCCGCCATACTGTTGCTGGTGACGGGAGTGGTGCTTTCGGTGCTGGCTATCCGGCATCTTTATCGCGACCCCGAACCGATGGTTCATCTCGGGGCGATAGTCATTCCGACGTTTCGTATCAGTATGGGAGGCGGTTCTCTGTTTCGCGTGACCATCAGCGCCGTGCCGTTCCTGCTGCCGCTGATGTTGCAGGTCGGATTTGGCATGGATCCCTTCCATGCCGGCTTGCTGGTGCTGGCGGTATTTGCCGGTAATCTGGCGATGAAACCGGCCACTACGCCGCTGATCCGTCGTTTCGGTTTTCGCCCGGTGCTGGTGGTTAACGGTCTGCTGAGCGTTTTCTCGCTGTTGTTCTGCGCGTTTCTGACGCCTGACACGCCTGACTGGCTGGTGATGGTATTGCTGTTTCTCGGCGGCCTGAGCCGTTCGATGCAGTTCACCGGCATCAGCACGCTGGCGTTTTCCGACGTGCCTGCGAAACAAATGGCCGATGCCAATACCCTGTTCAGCACGGTGTTGCAACTGTCTGTCGGGCTTGGGATCACCGTCGGCGCGCTTGGTACCCGTCTTGGTGAACAACTGGTTGATGCGCTGGACTGGGCGTCTGTGCCCGGCATGAGTTTCAAAATCTCCTTCGTGGTTATTGCTGTGCTGACGCTGATCGGCTGGCTGGATATGTTGCGCCTGAAACCGGATGCCGGTTCCTCCGTTTCGGGCAAAAAGTGAATCGCTGCTCTATGATGAGTCGTGTTAATTAACCCTTACGGGAGAACCCGATGTTCACAGGATTAAGTGCTTTTCCTCTTACGCCGCTGACTGAAAAAGGTATTGATGAGAAATCTTTTGTCAGGCTGATGGAACGGCTGGTCAGTGCGGGTGTGGACTCCATTGGTGCGCTCGGCTCGACGGGCAGTTATGCCTATCTGAAGCACAGTGAACGCGACCGCGTTGCGCGGCTGGCAGTAGAACACGCCAACGGCATTCCGGTGATGGTCAGTATCGGCTCGGTGCGGACTTCCGATGTATTGCATCTTGCAGAAGATGCCCAGCGGGCAGGCGTCAGCGCCGTGTTGCTGGCACCGGTGTCGTATCAGAAACTGACGCAAGATGAAGTGTTTACGCTGTATGAAACCGTCAGCCGACATCTTTCCGTGCCGTTGTGTGTTTACGACAATCCGGCCACCACGCATTTCGATTTCACCGATGAGCTTTACGGACGTATCGCGCAGTTGCCGCATGTGGGCAGTATCAAAATTCCCGGACTTTCAGCGGATCCGCTCGTCACGCGTAAACGGCTTGACCAACTCCGTCGACTTGTCCCTTCTCATGTGACACTTGGCGCGGCGGGCGATCTGGCGGCCGCCACGGTGCTGACGCAAGGCGGCGATGTCTGGTACTCCGTCATTGCCGGATTGTTCCCGGAAATTCCGCTGGCGATCACCCGCGCGGCGCAAAAAGGCGATGCGCAGACTGCGCAGGCACTGTCTGCTCAGTTAGAGCCACTCTGGGAACTATTCCGCCAGCACGGCAGCCTGCGCGTTGTGGCCGCCGCAGCGGAAATTCTTGGCCTGGTATCGGCCCCTTGTCTGCCGTTACCGCTTCAGTCGTTGTCGGCCGATGCCCGTCAGCATCTTACTTCCGTGCTTGATACCTTATTTCAGCACTGAAAAACTGCCTGAAACAGGGTGGATTATTAATTAAGTTCCTTTCTAAATCTAATGACATTCACAGCGTGAATGTCATTATCTTACAGCGTGTTACCCTGCCGTTTTATCCTTGCGTCATATCACTTTTTTCTGATTTTAAGGGGTCGGAATAAATCGCTTTCTATTATTATGCGTCGCGGCTGAAAGGCTATTTTCCGCCGCGCGGAGAGGTTTGTTTTTAACTGAAAGTCAAAAGGAATGATAATGCCATATGGTGATAATGGTCAGGGACTCTTTCGCAGAGGGCAGCTTGAGCAACAAATAATCAGAACCACCAAGTTCTCGATTTACGCGCAGGCGGTGTATTGCGTTAACAGAATGCTGCGCGAGGCCAATGTCGGTATTTCGGAGCAGGCGTACCAAAGCATCTCACGCAATATTACTGCGGTGACAAACGGACGCCTTTACGAAACATCGGCTTCACTTTCAGAAGCCCGGGTATTTGCACGTGATACTGCGGGGGCGATAAAAGCCGGTGATTTTAAATCGGCGGCGATCACAGCCAGTGGCGCTGCGATCAACGCCATTGGCGGGCCGCTGTTTTTTGGTCATTATGACCGTAACAAACTGATGGCGATAGAACGCCATCTGTACGATAACTTCCACCTGTAATTTTCTGACGACCACATGGGGGCTGACAGTGCGTTTTGCCCCCCGTACGGGTTTCCTCTCTTTTGCCTCGCGCTCCACGCCACAAACAGCCACCCTTTTTATCGCTTATTCACCCGTTTGATTTCGCTTAAATCGCCTAAAGTGGCAGCATCATGAACCTTTTCTGCCTGCGCGCTGGCGCGGAGCAAAACACATAAAGGCTATTCAGGCGTGGCAAAATCATTTTTACGCAGTGGCAGTCTCAATGACATCCTTGCACTGGGCGAAAACGGGCTACCGGTTTACGCATCAGCCCTGCAATTACGCGAAACCTTACGTCTGCGTAAACAACCGGTGATTGCCGACTGTCTGGCGATCCCGCAGCTTAATGAGGCCGGTGACCGCCTCGACTGGTATTCCCCCCGTGAAGGTAAAGTCGTTTCCTGGGCCGCTGCCACAGATGCCGCGCGCGCATCGGCTTTGCGCCAGCTCGAGAACTGTCTCGACACCGTGTCGCAAATCAGCAAAGCGGCAAAATCTTCTGAGAAACCCGCCACTCAGTTTTTTGGCTCGTTACTGGAAAAAGCCTTCCGTTTTCCGGATCAAAACCATGTGTATCTGGTCGGAGGGCAGCCTGTACTGACCTTCTGGGGCTTCCTGAGCCTCGACAGCGTCAGTAATCCTGATCCTTTTGCGGCGCTGCGCAACACGCTGACCGCCGATGAACCCCTGCCAGCGCTGTCACTGGCAGCAGAAAAAATTAAAGCGCCGGAACCGGTCATTGAAAAGCCGGAACCTGTGCGGGTAATTAAAACCATTGAAGCCCGCGCGGCTGAACAGGAAGTTACGGCGCCGGAACCGGTTGCGACCCCGCGCCGTAAAAAATCTCCGCTGATCTGGGCACTGCCGGTCGCGGCGCTGGTCGTCGCCGGTTCTGCCGCAGGCTGGTTATATTCCCGTACGCCTGCGCCAAAAGTTGAAACCGCGAAGGCCGAAGCGCCGAAACCTGCTGCGACAACGGAACCGGCGGTGATTGCCCCGCCACTGGTGGCTGAAGAAGTGAAATCCCCCGAAGTGAAGACGCCGGAACCGACACCGTTACCGGTCGCACCGGCCGCTGTGGTGGTGCCTTCTCCGGAGCCCGTCGCGGAAGTGGAAAAAACACCGGTCGCTGCTGTACCGGCTGTGCCTGTCAGCAAAAATGCCTTAGTGATGCCACCTGATGCGGTAAAAATCGGCTCGACCAAATTTCTCAACGGTAACTGGAATGTGGTGGTGGATATCAAAGATCCGGTTACCGGTAAACCGCCGGTGTTGCGTTATCAGTTTAAACAGGGTCAGGGTACGGTGAAAATTACCTACGGCGCGGGCGTGACCTGCCGCACGGTGGCAAATGCCGGTCTGATGCAATCAGGAAATCTGGTGATTAACAGCCGTTACCGGGCGAAATGCAGCGACGGCTCCCGTTATCAGATGCCGGAAATCAGTTGTACTCAGGGCGCGACTGGCGCTGCCGTGTGTCAGGGTCGTTATACCGGCGACACGGTTTACCCAATGACCATTAAGCGTGAAGGTAAATAACAGCATGCTGGCAACCCTTACAGATTTTAAACAAAAGATTACCCTGATCCGCGACAGCGGCATCCAGTTCCTCGACTTCGCGCTGAAGCCGGTGTGGGATGACGGACTGCCTGCCAAATTTGTGCGCAAGAGCGCCAACGGCCCGTTATTGCGCCTCGACTATAACCCGCAAAATGGTCGTCACTTTTTACCGGGAGTGGATGGCGGTGCGCCGGAAGTGGTGCGTCCTGAATTCAGTTTCCCGCTGGAACAGTCGCTGAAACTGCTTGACCAGATCTGGCTGCCGTTGCCGTTCCTGCGCTTTAATCCGCCGCGCACCTTTATGGCCGGTCCCGACAACTGGGCGCGGGTGCAAATCCGTGAACTGGATACCCCGGAAGCGGATGGCAGCACGCACCGCGTCGTGATTGCCTTTGATACCCGCGTAGTGGAAGGCGATGACGAACAAACCCAGCTCGCACCGACACCGGATGACGTCAAAAACGGCATCAGCTTTGCGCTGGCATGGCATAACGAAGAACTGCCCGATTTCCTCGATCAGACCTGGGTGGACGGCTGGTTACGTGAAGTGTTCACCGAGCAGTCCGCTATCCGCGAGGAACGTGAAGCGCGCAATATTAAAGTCGCCCTGCGTGAATTCGAATATCAGGCACATTATCTGAATCTGCTGGAAATGCTCGGCAGCCAGCTTGGTATCCCTGAACTGAAAATTAATGGCGCGACGTTGCAGGAACCGGCGATTAACGTCGATCTGATTCTGGATGTGGGTAACTCGCACACCTGCGGCATTCTGGTGGAAGACCATGCAGGCGAAACCGATGGCCTGAAGCAAACCTGCGAACTGCAACTGCGCGACCTCTCTCAGCCGCATTTTCTCTATAACGAACTGTTCGAGAGCCGGGTGGAGTTCGCCCAGGCTCGCTTTGGTAAACCGAATTTCTCTGTCGAAAGCGGCCGTGATGACGCCTTTATCTGGCCGTCAATTTTACGCGCCGGTCGGGAAGCCAGTCGTCTGGCACTGTTGCGCGAAGGAACGGAAGGATCGACCGGGATTTCCAGCCCGCGCCGTTATTTGTGGGATGAAGACAGTTATACGCCGGGCTGGCGTTTCAGCCAGGGCGGTCACGGTGCGATTACCGAGCCGGTCGCTGCAGCCATGCCGCTGACATTTCTGATCAATGACGACGGTCAGCCGCTGTCTGATCTGCCTGCGGAAGATCGCCTGCCGGTGTTCTCCGCCCATTACAGCCGCAGCTCGGTGATGACGCTGATGCTGTCGGAACTGCTGGCGCAGGCGCTGATGCAAATTAACAGCCCGGCGCAGCGCACCCGTATGCTGCGATCTTCCGCACCGCGCCAGTTACGCAATATTATTCTGACCCTGCCCTCGGCGATGCCGAAACCGGAGCGTGAAATTTTCCGCCGCCGTATGCAGGAAGCCATCGGGCTGGTGTGGAAATCCATGGGCTGGCATCCCTCTGACGACGCGTTTAAAAACCAGAACGACAAAGCCAAAAGCAGCGTGCCGGTGCCGGATGTGCAGATGGAATGGGACGAAGCAACCTGCGGCCAAATGGTGTATCTCTACAACGAAACGCAGGTGAATTTTGGCGGTCATACCGGCGAGTTTTTTGCCAGCATGGCGCGTCCTGACCGCGAACTGGCCGACGATGAACCGGTGGGCAAAACCCTCCGTATCGCCTCGATTGACATCGGCGGCGGGACGACCGATCTGGCCATCACGCAATACTGGCTCGATGACGGGATGGGGAATAATGTCAAAATCACTCCGCGTTTACTGTTCCGCGAAGGCTTTAAAGTGGCGGGCGACGATATTCTGCTGGATGTCATTCAGCTCTATATTTTACCTGCGTTACATGCGGCGCTGAAGAAAGCCGGACTGGCTAACCCGGACAGCCTGATGACGCGCCTGTTTGGTAGCGAGGGGCGCATGGACGGGCATGCCACCTTGCGTCAGCAAAGTACGCTGCAAATTTTTATCCCGCTGGCGCGGTCAGTGCTGGAAGTTTACGAACGCTTTGATCCGCTGGATACCCACGCAGAAATTGATGCGCCATTCGGTGAATTGCTGGAACAGACACCGACGCTGAAAGTGCTGGATTATCTGCATACCGAAATCCAGCGCGTTCTGCCTGCCGGTTCGGCGGTATTTGATCTTCTTCAGGTACCGCTGGTACTGAAACTCAGCAAACTGCACAGTGAGTTTTTATCCAACCGCATGAGCATTACGCAGAACCTGCGTTCGCTGTGTGAAGTGGTGTCGTTGCATGACTGCGATGTGTTGCTGCTGACCGGTCGTCCTTCGCGTTTCCCCGGCATTCAGGCGTTGTTCCGCCATCTGCAACCGCTGCCGATCAACCGTATGCTGTCACTCGATGGTTATCACACCAGCGGCTGGTATCCGTTTAACAAACTCGGGCGCATCGACAACCCGAAATCCACAGCAGCCGTCGGCGCAATGCTGTGTCTGCTGGCGCTGGATTTACGTCTGCCGGGCTTCTATTTCAAAGCCGGTGATTTCCAGCCGTATTCGACCGTGCGCTATCTCGGTATGCTCGACGGCAATCAGGTGCTGACTGAAGATAACGTTTGTTACGGTGATATCGATCTTGATGCCCATGATTACAAACTCGATAGTGCGGCCAGTTTCCGCATTCGCGGTGCCATTTGTCTGGGCTTCCGCCAGCTGGAAAATGACCGCTGGCCGGCCTCGCCGCTGTATACCCTGTCCATCGCGGAACCTGAACTGGCGCGTAAAGTGGCGGGTGACAGTGTGCTGCGGGTGAAACTGGCGGTGAAAAAAGGGGAAGATCATCCGACGCCGGAATTTTTTGATATTGCCAGCGCGGTGCTGGATAACGGCACCAAAGTGCCTCCTCATCACCTGCGCCTGCGGCTAAATACACTGGGCGAGAGCCATTACTGGATCGACAGTGGGAGCGTATTCGTCTCATGACAACAAGCACGACAGAAACAAACGCCGGTCTGACCACCAATGTTTTGCAGCGTCAGTTTGCGGCGGTATCTGACACCATCGGCGAGGCGCTGGGCTGGGTCGACGCCACACGCGCTGAAGCTCCGCGTCTTGATCTGGAAGCCGACCGGCTGAATTTGCAGTTAACACGCTGTCGCGAGAAAGCACAGCGCCTGGCACAGGCCTGTGAACTGCCGCCAGCACTGGGTTTTTACGGGCATTCTCAGGCCGGGAAATCGTACCTGATTTGTTCGCTGGCGGCCGGTAACTACGGGCGACTGGAGACTCGTCTCGGGGGTGTCACGCTCGATTATCTGACCCAGATTAACCCCGGTAACCGTGTGGCGCGTTTCGCCACCCGTTTTACCCGTCAGGCAGACGTCAGGGATCGCGCATTTCCGGTTCGTGTGCTGCTGCTCAATGAAGCCGATCTTGCCCGCATCGTTATCCGCGCTTTCCAGCCGGACAGTTATTACCCCGTGGCGGACACACAGCAAATCACCGAGCACCTCAGTAAACTGATGATGCACCGTCAGCCGGAGCCGGTAGACGGCTTTACCAGCGAACAGATTATGGGATTATGGGATTCCATGATTCGCCTCGATCCCCGCCGTTTCCGTCATCTGAATGCACATTACTGGCCAGTGGCGGTGAAGCTCGCGCCTTATCTGAACATCGACGATCGCGCACGTCTGTTCTCTCTGTTATGGGGCAACGACCCTGCGCTGACTGCAGCGTATCGCCACTATGCCCACACGCTGCAACACCTCAGCGGTGCAGAAAGCCTGCTGGCACCGTTGAGCATTCTGGTTGATGACGCCATGCAACCGGCAGACGGTATTTTCAGTCAGTCGCCCGGCTGGGATATTCAGATCCCGGTTTGCCCGCAATGGGGAGATGAAAGCGCACCATCTGTGACGTTGTCACTGGCTGAGCTGACCATGCTTGCCTCTGAAGTGCAAATACCCCTGCTTTCCCCACCACGTGAAGTCCTGTTCGAGCAGATCGATTTACTGGATCTGCCGGGTTATGGCGCGCTGACTGATGAAAGCGGTGAGGATGAACATTCCGATCTGTTCCGCGCAAAAATTTCTTATCTGCCGGAGCGTTATACCGACCGGCATGAAATGAACATGCTGATGGTTTGCACGGCGGCTGACGTGCGTGATGACGTGGTTGCCGTGGGCCGCACGCTGGAATACTGGGTCAAAGAAATGCACGGCGAAAACACGCAGGTGCGTGACCGCCGCAAACCGGGACTGGTGTGGGTATTCACGCCGTTCGATCGCCGCGTGAGCGGATCGGCACATTTCGACGAGGCCGTTCAGCGTCATGTGGGCAATCCAGGTGATGCCTGGGGCGCGCTGCTGGCGATGGATGATCGCGGTCTGCAACGTATGGCAGATTATCTGGCGGCTGAAATTCGTCCGGAAATCAGGCTGAACCGTCTGAGCGAAATACGTGACGAGCTGCGTCGTGAACTGGCGGATAACCTGCTCGGACGCTGGTATCAGGCGGGCGACAAAGCCGATCCGGCACAAAAACAACGCACAGTTCAGACCGTTATTAAAGCGCTGCAAACCCGCACGGGTGTTCACGGCGAGCTGCTGGAAAAACTGCTGCCCGGCCGCGACGAACTGCACCGTATTTATCACGAACATGCCGGTAAGCAGGCCGAAACGGGCGAGCAGGATGAATCTGGCGTGGAAAGTTTTGGTATTGGTATTGATATCGATTTATTCGCTGAGCAGCAGGACGTGCAGGTCTGGCAGGAAAAACCGGACGACGGCACGGCGTTTGCGCGCCAGGTACAGCGTTACTGGATTAACCATCTGCGCAGCCTGCCGGAAAACGAACCGCTGATCGCCCTGCTTGGCGTGGCTAAGCCAACAGTCGAGTTGCTGATGGAAGAGTTGATCACCGCCAGTTTCCGTCTGAACATGGGCGATGCGCTGGTACGTTCACTCAGTGGTACGTTATCTGCGGGGACGCGTGAACATGAGCATCATGCGGATCGTCAGGTTTCACGTGCCCTGACGGTGCTCGGTGATTTTGTTGCCTGGCTGGGCTTTGAGAAGCAAGCAGAAGCCGGACGCCCGGAAAGCCGTATCAATAAGGGCAATAAGATTTTTGCCAAGCCGAAGAAAAGCGTTGCAAGCTGGAAGTCATCCCGCCGCCTGACAAAACTTTCTGCCACGCCGACCAATTCCACGGCGTTTTACATTTACGACTGGCTGGTCGGTTTGCAGGAAAGCATCATGCGCAACGCCGGTTACGCGGCGGGCGGGGAAATCCCTGCGCAGCGGCGGGAAAGTCTGGAGCGATTACTCAATACACTGAAAGCCAACAACTAATATCAAAAACCGGAACCGCACAATGCTGTTCCGGTTTTTTTTTACAGCGAGTGTCTGCGCGTTGCTGACGTCAAACAGAGACATAACCGCAGCATGAGTCACACAAACCCGGCGTAATCCGTCTATACCTAGTGGGGTAAGAAAATATCATTCACCGCTTTGTGCCCCGCACAGAGCAGAAACGGAGTCCATTATGACTGATATCACTAAGTTGTTAGGCAAAGAAGCCGATTCACTTCTTCAGCATCAATGTTCCACCATCACCTCAGACCAGCTATACCTGCCGGGCGCCGATTTTGTTGACCGTGTGATGATCGACAATAACCGTTCGCCGCGCGTACTGGCTGCGATGCAAAACTTGTATAACACCGGACGGTTAGCCGGTACCGGTTATCTGTCGATTCTGCCGGTCGATCAGGGTGTTGAACACTCTGCGGGCGCCTCGTTTGCCGCGAACCCGTTGTATTTCGATCCTAAAAATATTGTTGAACTGGCGATCGAGGCAGGCTGTAACTGCGTAGCGTCAACTTACGGCGTACTGGCTTCCGTTTCACGCCGCTACGCCCATAAAATTCCGTTCCTGGTCAAACTCAATCACAACGAAACCCTGAGTTATCCGACACAATATGACCAGACACTGTATGCCAGTGTGGAACAGGCGTTTAATCTCGGTGCGCAGGCTGTGGGCGCGACCATTTATTTTGGCTCAGAAGAGTCACGTCGCCAGATAGAAGAAATTTCAGCCGCTTTCGAGCGGGCGCATGAACTGGGCATGGTGACAGTGTTGTGGGCATATTTGCGTAATCCGGCGTTTGTGAAAGACGGCAAAGATTACCATTCCAGCGCCGACTTAACCGGCCAGGCAAACCATCTTGCAGCGACCATCGGCGCAGACATTGTGAAACAGAAAATGGCAGAAAATAATGGTGGCTACAAAGCGGTTAAATTCGGTTATACCGATGAACGCGTCTATTCCAAACTGACGACCGAGCACCCGATTGATCTGGTGCGTTATCAGCTGGCGAACTGTTACATGGGGCGGGCCGGATTGATTAATTCCGGCGGTGCCGCAGGTGAAAATGATATTCAGGAATCCGTGCGTACAGCGGTCATCAATAAACGCGCTGGCGGGATGGGACTGATTCTGGGGCGTAAAGCCTTCAAGAAATCAATGAAAGAAGGCGTGGGTTTGATTAATGCCGTTCAGGATGTGTACCTGGATACGAAAGTGACGATTGCCTGATCCTGATTTTGCACAATAAAAAAGGCCGGAAGATTGCCCTTCCGGCCATGTTTACTTGTTTCGATTATTTGCTCAGTTGCTGAACTAACAATTCTGCCGCTTCTGCGGAAGAACCCGGATTCTGCCCGGTGATCAGCAGACCATCCTGCACTACGTAAGAACCCCAGTCAGCGCCTTTCGAATACATACCACCCAGTGCTTTCAGTTCATCTTCCACCAGGAAAGGCACTACGTCGGTCAGCTCAACCGCTGCTTCTTCGCTGTTGGTGAAACCGGTGACTTTTTTGCCCTGTACCAGCGGATTACCTTGTGCATCTTTCACATGACGCAGCACGCCAGGCGCATGACACACCAGCGCAACGTGTTTACCCGCAGCCTGGAATGACTGGATCAGCTCAATGGAGGTTGTATCTTCCGCCAGATCCCACAACGGGCCATGACCGCCCGGATAAAAGACTGCATCAAAATCAGCCTGAGAAATGCTGTCCAGACGCACGGTGGAGGCCAGTTGAGCCCTCGCCTGTTCATCGGCTTCAAAGCGGTGGGTTTGCTGCGTCTGGAAATCCGGTTCGTTACTTTTCGGATCCAGCGGTGGCTGGCCGCCAGCCGGGGACGCCAGCACAATTTCTGCGCCTGCATCTTTAAAAGCGTAATACGGTGCTGCCAGCTCTTCCAGCCAGAAACCCGTTTTACGGCCCGTGTTGCCCAGTTTGTCGTGCGAAGTCAGAACCATCAGAATTTTCATGTTGTTTATCCAGGTAGTTGAAGCAGTTGAGATACTTATATAGTAGACCAGTCGTCTTGTAATCACTTTCAAAAAAACACCTCAACGTGAGGTGTCATTTGTTACGCATCAGCTTACTGCGGCTGATGGATAATCTGTTGTGTCATCGTCATGGCGGCGTCAAAAGGTTGCGTATTACGTAAAATTTTCACCATCACACTTGACCCGAGCCACAACTGATACAGCCCTTGTGCGGCAATCAGCGGCGCATCATTGACGGCCATCGATCCTTCTTTAATTCCCGTTTCAATCGCCCGGGCAATGCGACTGATAATGCCGGAAGTGCCATCATTCAGCGCCTGACGCATCGGTTCAGAAAGATCCGCCACTTCGGCACCCAGTTTCACGGCGAGGCATTTACCCTGACAGTCGTAAAATGACTGACTCTCCTGCCATTGCTGCCAGTAATTCATCAGACGCTGCGCCATCGTCAGCCCCGGCTGGGCCAGGGTAACATCCATCGCAGACAGGTAATCCTGAAAATAGCTTTTCAGCAGTTCCTCACCAAATGCATCTTTCGACGTGAAGTAGTAATAAAACGACCCCTTCGGTACGGACGCGGTGGTCAGAATTTCATTCAGGCCGACTGCCGAGAAACCTTTCTTCGCCATGAGGGACTGCCCCACAGCAAGAATGTGTTTACGCTGGTCAGTTTTGCCTGTGTCAGATGCTTTTGTCGTGTTCATGGGCTGACAATACATTGAATTAGACCAGTCGTCTAGTGGTTAAGAAAAAAATTGATGTCCACTGTTCCTCAGTGCCGGTAAATGTCGGTTTTTCGTCAGGAATTAAATCCGGCAATCTACAAAATCTCCTCAACTTTCTGTAAATTTGGCCGATGAAAGTTCTTTCGGTTATATACAGTTTACGCTTCTGGGGTGATACGGATGTTGATAGGAATAGATTTAGGCACTTCAAACTGCGCAGTTGCCATCTGGCAAGACGGTCAGTCCGTTCTGGTTCCTAACGTCTATGGAAAAAATCTGACACCCTCAGTGATCGGTCTCGATGATAACGGTCATGTCCTGGTCGGGGCGCCTGCACAGGCGCGGTTATTTACCCACCCTGACCTCACCCTTTCCAGTTTTAAACGTTTCATGGGCACGGAGCATCAGTTCCGGCTTGGACATCAAAACTTTCGCGCGGAAGAGCTCTCCGCCCTTCTGCTGCGCAGTCTGAAAGCGGATGTTGAGCAACATTGTGGCTGTGAGGTGAAGCGCGCCATTATCACCGTTCCTGCTTATTTTAATGATATTCAGCGCAAGGCCGTGAAGGCTGCCGGTGAACTGGCGGGACTGCATGTTGAACGTCTGCTCAATGAACCGACGGCGGCGTCACTGGCCTACGGGCTGGTGAATCAGCAGGAGCAGAAATTCCTGGTGTTCGATCTGGGGGGCGGCACGTTTGACGTTTCAATTATCGATATGTTCGAAGGCGTGATTGAAGTGCGGGCCAGCAGCGGCGACGTGTTCCTCGGTGGCGATGATTTTACCCGCAGTCTTGCTGGCTGGATGCTGGCGCAGTATCCGGAGCTGGATAAAGACGATAACGCCCTTTTCGGACAGTTGATTACGCTGGCGGAAAAAGCGAAATGCCAGCTGACCACGCAAGACAGCACGCCACTCAGATACCAGTGGAATGACAGATCGCTGAACTGGACGCTGACCACTGAAATTCTGGCGCAATGCTGTGAAAGTACGCTGGAGCGGATGAAAAAACCGGTGATTCAGGCGCTGCGCGATGCCAGGTTCTCCGCCGATGAAGTGGATCATGTGGTGCTGGTGGGCGGTGCAACGCGAATGCCACTGGTGCGTCAGGCGGTGGCCCGTCTGTTCGGGCGCTTCCCACGCAGTGAGTTACAACCGGACGAAGCCGTGGCGCTTGGTGCCGGTATTCAGGCCGGACTGGTCTTGCAGGATCAGGCGCTCGATGACATCGTGCTGACCGATGTGATGCCGTTTACGCTCGGCATCGGAATTTCCCGCCCTAAAGGCGACGGCTACGAAGACGGTCATTTTCTGCCGCTGATTGAGCGAAACAGCTTTGTACCGGTGAGTCGCGTGGAAACGATTGTCACGATCTCCGATCAGCAAAAGTACCTGAATCTGTCCATTTATCAGGGTGAAGCACGGCGGGTCGCCGACAATATACTGCTCGGATCGCTGGCCGTTGATGTGCCTCCGCGCCCGGCAGGTGAAATGAGCGCCGAGGTGCGTTTCACTTACACGCTCGACGGCATTCTGGAAGTGGAATGTAAAATCACCAGCACCGGGCAGGTGGAAAAACTGGTGATTGAGAAAGCGCCGGGCAGCCTGACACCTGCGCAAATTACCGCAAGTCTGCTGAAACTGGAAAACATCAAACAGCATCCCCGTGAGCAACTGGTAAACCGCCAGCTGGTAGCAGAAGCCAATGCGTATTATGAACAAAGCCTTGGCGACCAGCGGCAGTTTATCGCTGCTCAGCTGTATCGCTTTGAACATGTGCTCGACACGCAGGATGCCCGGCAGATTGCGGCAGCGCGTAAGGAATTTGAGGCGCTGCTGGTGCATCTGCGCAGTGAGTGGGAATAGCCCGATGGCGATCTGGTCAGTTCTGGGGATAGAAGCCACGCAGGACATCAGCGCGATCAAGCGGGCCTATGCGCGGCAGCTCAAAAACACGCGACCCGATCAGGATCCCGAAGCGTATCAGCGTCTGCGGGAAGCGTTTGAATCAGCCCGGCGCGGCGATTATGTGTGGAATACCAGTGACGCTGTCACTTATTCATCTCCCCTTTTGCCGATGACTGATGACGCATTAATCAGCCGGACGCAGGTCCACCATCTGGTATCCGATACCGTCAGCCTGCTGCTGGAAAATGAACAGGCTGGCGTGGCGTTGCTGAAAGTTTGTCTGTCAGAAGAATTGCTGCAAAATCTTCAGTTGCGCGAAATGTTCAGTCAGCAGCTGGCGTGGGATCTGGCGGAGCGTGAAGGACTGACCCGCCCGGTGCTGGTGAACGTTGCCGTGCTGATGGGATGGGAAATTGACCATTATCAGCCCGTCGGGATTTCGCTTTGTCAGCTTGATGCGTTGCATCAGCAAATTGAAAATACTGCCGGAAGTCGTTGCCGGGATGATTCCGGTACACGCTGGGGTGAAGACTGATGTTTCTTTTGAATTCAGGATTAATGACGTGGGCGATGGAATGAGCAGCCAGGGAATTTGGTCAGTTTTAGGCATTGAGCCCACTCAGGATCTCAGCGTGATTAAACGGGCTTATGCCCGACAGCTGAAAAATACCCGTCCGGACCAGGACCCGGAAGGGTATCAACGTTTGCGTGAAGCCTTTGATGCGGCGAAAAATCAGGGGAATGACGCGACAATCAGTGACGTTGTCACAATACATGAGCCATTTGCTGAGGTTGTCCCACAGACCTTTTTGCAAAAACCTGCTCCGTTTAACCCCGTCAATGAGATCCGGCAGGAAACCTATCGTGATACTGCGCTACGGCGAAAAATCATTTCACAGGCAACTGAAATTACTGATGAAATGATGGACGATGAAACTGCCGGCCTTAAGCGTCTGGATGTTTTTCTCAAGAGCAATGTGCTGCAAAACCTTGAACTGCACGAATTGTTCAGTCAGGAACTGGCAGCGCAATTAAGTGATCGTGAAGGGTTATATTCCGCACTTCTGATCAAGGTCTCCGACATTATGGGCTGGGATGTCGACCATTATCAACCCGGTGGCATCTCACCTTACAGGCTGGCGGCCCTGCAACGTCAGGTTGAGATGACTGGTGCGAAACGTTACTGGTCGGTGATGGTACGTGCATATCAGGATTCAACACTGAATCGGTTGCGCTTGCGGTTACTCACGGTTGAAGGTGCAACCGTGCCCTGGTGGGCAAAGCTGGTACCCGATTTTATGACATCACTGAGCAATAAACTCAGAGAGATCAGAATGTATCATCCTGCGTTATTACCCTATTTAAATTCTGTGCTGCTGAAAACCCTGTCTGAAACCCGGGTAGCGCTAAGTTGGGGAACTGTTTTCCTGAACGGCTTCTGGCTTTTGCTGATCATGTTGGCGACGCGTGAACATCCAGAGCCGTGGCGCTCGCGTATCTTACTCATCGCGATTATCGGGTTGTATATTCACGGTTACCGTTACCTGGAGCGAAAGTTGCGTTATCGCCCGCGTATGTTATGCGCGACAGAATGTGTGTTGTCGGTGCTCTCGACCGCGATTATGGTGAAAATAATGCTGGGTTTCTTTACGATGTTTAAGCCTGACGCAGGAAATATGGTTATGGCATTCACCAATTATGGTGTACTCAGTGCCAGCAGTTTTTGCGTGCTCTGGATGATGGCACCAAAACACTGGAAATGGTACGGCGTGCCGTTAAACGCGATTATCATATTGGCGATGCTGCCGCGGCAGTTGATGGGAAAAAGTGCCGGAATCGTCAGAGCTGTAGCGTTTATCGCATTACTGGGGGGGTATTCCCTGCTGATTGCTTTCGGCTTCCGTTAAGGTTGCGGGTGGTTAATCCACCCGCTGTTGTTTTACTCTGCCAGAGTCCAGACACTGACGCTTCCGGCAGCGCAGTAAAATTGCGCGCTGCCTTGCTCGTCGGTTGTAATGATATCCTCGCGGTTTTCCAGCACGTCCCGCCATTTTTTACCGGCGAAGTTGTCGCCCAGATCAATCGTTTTCTCACCTGCTTCGCCGTTGGACATCACCACCACGCAGCCCGGGTGTTCTGCGGTGCCGCTGCGTGAAAACGCAATGCAGTTCGGGTGATCGAAATAATCGGTTTGTGCCCCCCATGCGTAGCGCTGACGGGCTCTGATCAGCGCTTCCAGTGGCACAATCGCAGGCAGTTCAATCGTGTAATTGTTACCGTCGTCCCCTTCATCCTCGTAACTTGCGCCGAATAAATCCGGATAAAATACGATCGGCACGCCCTGTTCCCGCAACAGGATTAACGCGTAGGCCAGCGGTTTGAACCACGGCTCAACCGGGGCTTCAAGAGACTGTAACGGCTGCGTGTCGTGATTGGCCACCAGGGTCACGGCATGCTCCGCATCGGCGGCAACCAGGGTGTTATCAAAAATGGTGGTCAGGTCAAAATCCGCTCCCTGCTTCGAAGCATGGTGGAAATTCAGCTGCAACGGCGCATCGAACAGCATGGTTTTGCCCTCCACCTGATGGATGTAATTTTGCAGCGTCTGGACATCGAATGACCAGTATTCCGCGACCAGATACATCGGCTGTTCGGCTTCCGCCTGAATATGGTCAATCCATTCTTTATAGAACCAGGCCGGAATATGTTTCACTGCATCAAGACGGAAACCGGTACAGTTCGTTTGTTCCATGATCCAGCGGCCCCAGTATTTGAGTTCCTCGCTGACCGCGTTATTGCGAAAATCGACGTTGGCTCCCATCAGATAATCGTAATTGCCAAACTCGTCGTCGACCTGATCGTTCCAGCCGCCGCCGGTGTAGTCGTTAACGATTTTGAAAATGCCCTGTTCATCCGGGTTTTCAATATGGTCGACACCGCTGAAGCAGTGAAAATCCCAGATAAATTTCGAATACCGGCCCTCACGGGCGGCAAAAATGAAACGTGTCCACGCTTCCGCTTCAATGATGTCATCACTGATTTCTTCACGGTTATCAATGTTAACGCGGTTAACCTGCACGCGTTCTTTCTCATCCGCCCCCATTTTATGATTGAGCACCACGTCAAGAATGACGCCCAGCTTATGCTGTTTCAGTGCGCCGATGGCCGCAAGTAATCCCTCTTTGTCGCCATATTTAGTGGCTCGGGAGCCTTTCTGTTCAAACTCGCCCAGATCAAACAAATCATATGTGTCATAGCCAACCGAATATCCCCCGGATTCGCCTTTATAGGCGGGCGGGAGCCAGGCAGCGGTAATGCCAATCTCAGCCAGCCAGGCTGCTTTTTCGGCCACCTCCGGCCAGAGCTTCCCCCCATCCGGGTAATACCAGTGAAAGAACTGAAACAACGTAGGATTCTGCATACAGACTTTCCATTCAGATGACCAGGAAATGAAGTATGGAGCAGGAACGAAAAAAATGCGGTAAAAGGCAAAAAAAAGCCGGTCAGCAAAGTGACCGGCTATGGGCATGTTGGAAAACGGAATCAGTTGATATCAGGATGCTGAGCAATCAGATTTTTTCTTTTTGCTTCAAGTTCAACAATCTGCGCATCAATATCTTCAATTTTCTGTTCGATGTTATCGTGATGTTCCTGGAGGATTTCACGCGCTTCCGCACGGTCTGAGGCCGCCGGTGTGGCGCCTTTCAGCGGACGGTTGGCGGTTTCTTTCATAAAGATACCGGTCACCAGACCAATCATCGCCACCACCATCAGGTAATACGCGGGCATGTACAGGTTATTGGTTGTTTCTACCAGCCACGCCGCGATCGTGGGCGTCAGACCCGCAATCAGTACTGAAATGTTGAAAGCAATCGCCAGCGCGCTGTAACGGATATGCGTCGGGAACATTGCCGGTAACGTTGACGCCATCACACCGATGAAGCAGTTCAGTAGCACCGCGAGGATCAGCAGACCTAAGAAAATCAGGCCTATCACATCACTGTTAATCAGAATGAAGCACGGGATAGCCAGAATGAACAGGCCGATGCTGCCGATGATCACGAAAGGCTTACGGCCAAAGCGGTCGCTCAGCATCCCCATGAATGGCTGTACAAACAGCATACCGACCATGATGGCGATGATGATCAGCACACCGTGATCTTCAGAGTAATGCAGGCTGTGGGACAGATAGCTCGGCATGTAGGTCAGCAGCATGTAGTAGGTGACGTTTGTGGCAATCACCATGCCGACACAGATAATCAGAGGCCGCCATTGCTTGGTCAGGATTTCACGGAACGAGACTCTTGGCGGTTCAGCGATGTCTTTGCGTGCATCACTGTCGATTTTATCCACGTGCTGCTGGAATGTCGGGGTTTCTTCCAGCGCATGACGCAGATAAATACCGATCAGGCCCAGCGGCGCAGCGATGAAGAACGGAATACGCCAGCCCCATTCGAGGAAGTTCGCCTCACCCACAATGCTGGAAATCAATACAACGACGCCCGCACCGAGAATAAAACCGGCGATGGAACCGAAATCCAGCCAGCTACCGAGGAAGCCGCGTTTCCTGTCAGGAGAATATTCCGCAACGAAAATCGCTGCACCGGTATATTCGCCACCCACCGAGAAACCCTGCGCTAATTTTGCCAGTAACAGCAAAATGGGCGCCCAGATACCGATGGAGTTATAACCGGGTATCAGCCCGATACAGAAGGTGCTGACGGACATGATGATGATGGTGACGGAAAGGACTTTCTGGCGACCAAATTTGTCGCCAAGCGCACCGAAGAACAGGCCGCCCAGAGGCCTGACAAGGAACGGTACGGAAAAGGTTGCCAGGGCGGCAATCATTTGAATACCCGGGTCTGCACCCGGGAAAAACACCTGCCCTAAAGCAAAGGCCACAAATCCATACACACCGAAATCAAACCATTCCATCGCATTGCCCAGTGCTGCGGCGGTAATGGCTTTTTTCAGTTTGGTGTCGTCAATGATAGTAATGTCATTGATTTGCATAGGTTTCACACGTTTTTTTCTTAATCTCATCTTTTACATCCCTTTTCTAAAATACTCCACCGTGTAAGCGTGAGATATTTTGTTCGTACTCTTTAATCATCCAGAGTATCAATAGCATTTGAGTAAGCTCTATCATTATAGGATGGTTTTACGCTGTGGCAAAAGCCAACCGTTTTGTGATCAGCTTTGCACTTTTGTTTTCACCCGACGCCGTTTTATCTCACTAAGTGGTAATGTGTTTTCAAATTAATGAAACTGCATTTTAATTAATGAAAAGGAAGCCAGAACACCGGCTGATTTCAAACTACTTGTGGGGTGAATCATGGCAAAAGGTTCTCAGATTCAATTTAATTTCCATACCGTTCAGGACCCTCAGACCGGTGCGCGGGTAACCCGTTTAACGCCGCCCGATGTGTTGTGTCATCGCAATTATTTCTATCAGAAATGCTTTACCCGTGATGGCAATAAACTGTTGTTTGCCGGTGAGTTTGACGGCAACCGCAACTATTACCTGCTGGATTTGAAAACACAGAATGCGGTGCAACTGACGGAAGGCAAAGGCGATAACACTTTTGGCGGTTTCCTCTCTCCGGACGATCAGTATCTTTACTACGTCAAAAATGAACGTAGCCTGCAGCGCGTAAAACTGGCTGATTTTAGTGAGCACACCGTGTATCAGGTGCCGGAAGAATGGGTTGGCTACGGCACCTGGGTGGCCAACAGCGAATGCACCCGTCTGGTGGGTATCGAGATCAGTCGTGAGGACTGGACGCCCCTGTCAGACTGGAAAATCTTCCAGGCGTTTTATCACAGCAATCCGCACTGCCGTCTGTTGCGCGTCGATTTACTCAGCGGGAAATCCCGTGTGATCCACGAGAAAAACGAATGGCTCGGACACCCGATTTATCGCCCGTTTGATGACAACACCGTCGCTTTCTGCCACGAAGGCCCTCACGATCTGGTTGATGCACGCATGTGGCTGGTGAATGAAGACGGCAGCAATGTGCGTAAAGTGAAAGAGCATGCGCCAGGCGAAAGCTGCACACATGAATTCTGGGTACCGGACGGTTCTGCGCTGATGTATGTGTCTTATCTGAAAGGCCAGCATGACCGCCACATCCGCCGTTTCGATCCGCAAACTGGTGAAGATGTCTGTCTGATGACTATGCCGGCCTGTTCGCATCTGATGAGCAACGAGAATGGTACGCTGCTGGTCGGTGACGGTTCCGGTACGCCGGTAGATGTGAAAGATACTGCCAGCCATACGATTGAAAACGATCCGTGGTTGTATATTTTCGATGCCAAAACCCGTCAGCATGCTCCTCTGGCCGCGCATAACAGTTCATGGCAAGTGCTTGATGGCGACCGGCAGGTGACGCATCCGCACCCATCTTTCTCGCCCGATGACCGTCACGTGCTTTTCACCACCGATTACGAAGGCTTACCGGCACTGTATCTGGCGGAAATCCCGGATGCCCTCCTCAGTTCATTACGCAAGGACTAACCGATGTTTACGTTTAAAAAAGATATTCCCTTACAGGATCTGGGTGACGGTGTGAGCCGTCGCGTTCTGGCGCATGACGGCACCATGATGGCCGTTGAAGTGTATTTTGAAGAAGGCGCCATTGGACCGATGCATAACCACGTGCATGAACAACTGACATATGTGTTGTCCGGTCGCTTTAAATTCACGATCGGTGAAGAAACCCGTGAAGTAAGCGCAGGCGATACTCTGTATAAAAAACCGTACATCATGCACGGCTGCGTCTGTCTGGAAAAAGGTGTGTTGCTCGACACATTCACGCCGCAACGACAAGATTTTTTATAATTCTTTCTGATCATAAAAAAACCGGTGCCATGAGCACCGGTTTTTTGACCCCACAGAAAACAAAATCTTATGCGAGGATTTCACGCACAAAGGTTTCGATCTCTTTGTTCTGGCAGTTTTCAAAGAAACATTTCTGGAAACGTTCGCCGGTGACAGCGGTTTTTACCAGTTCAGGATCGATAGCACGCAGCGTATCCAGATAGTTTTCTTTTACCACTGCGGCTTTCACCTGATTCAGAATACCGGCGTTGCGCACCTGAGGTTCTTTGCGGTCAGCCGGATAGCCTTCTCCTTTCACACCGGTAAAGGCCTTTTCAAAGATGAAACGCACGTTCAGCTCAGCGCCCCAGCCGAAGCCTTTAGCGAATGGCAGTGATAAGGCGTTGCCGTTGTTGATTTGCGCGAACAGGAAGGCATCCGCCGGATCAATGCAATAACCGCAGTTAACGCCCGGGTGAATGTTCAGAGACATCAGTGCGCCCTGACCGGTGCCGCAGCCTGCAACGACAAAATCCACAGCTTTAGAATTGAGCAGAATACTGGCCATGATGCCCAGATGGATGTATGTCAGGTGGTGATCCTGTTCGTCAGACATGCCCACGTTGTAGACCGGATACTCTTTTTCCGATGCCACGGCGTTGAGTTCTTTCAGGATGATCGCGTTTTTAGCGGCCTGACTGTTTTCCATCATCAATGCAATTTTCATGAGATTTCCTCTTTGGGCAGCGGTGTGATCCGCTGCTGTCGGTGAATATTTGTCAGTAATTAGCGTGATTAACGCGCCAGCCAGCCGCCGTCAACGGCAATCGTGTAGCCATTGATATAGTCGGAAGCCGGTGAAGACAGGAACACAACCGGCCCCATCAGATCAGATGGCAAGCCCCAGCGGCCAGCAGGAATACGCCCCAGAATCTCTTCGCTGCGTGCTTCATCGGCACGAAGTTGCTGAGTGTTGTTGGTCGCCATATAACCCGGTGCAATCGCGTTCACGTTGATGTTGTGTTTCGCCCATTCATTGGCCAGCAGACGAGTCACACCCATGACGGCGCTTTTCGATGCGGTATAAGAAGGCACGCGGATACCGCCCTGATAGGAAAGCATCGACGCGATATTAATGATTTTGCCGCCGGTGCCCTGAGCAATAAATTGCTTCGCGACAGCCTGTGACATGAAGAACACGGATTTGATGTTCAGATTCATCACATCATCCCAGTTCTTTTCGCTGAACTCGATGGCATCTTCACGGCGGATGATCCCGGCGTTATTGACCAGAATATCCAGATGTCCCATTTCTGCGACAGCGCGTTCGAGCAGCGCCGGAATGACTTTCGTGTCGCTCAGATCAGCCGTCAGGCTCAGGAAACGGCGGCCTGTTGCGCCAACGCGTTCGATAGTTTCTGTGGGCTCGACAATGTTGATCCCAACAATGTCACAACCGGCTTCGGCGAGGCCGATTGCCATACCCTGACCTAAACCGGTATCGCAACCGGTCACTACCGCGACTTTTCCCTGAAGCGAGAAATTATCCAGAATCATGATGGTTCCTTTATGCATAAAACGGAGGCGAATACGCTTTTCCGCAGGATTATTGGTTGTCGGGCTGTGCCCGGCGCCGAAATGATAAAAGGAGTTTAGCGATAAAATTCCCGCAACTCAAGAAATTGAAACGTCATTTCAATTTATGTGAACTTTGATGTCGTTTTTTGTTGGGTTGATCACGTCCTGACGCAGGGGGTCGGGCAAATGCCAGAAACAGAACGCTGTAAACAGGAAAAATGCGCAGCAAAGCGCCTGATGAAATTAATCATCCGGAGGAATTCTGGAGAGGAAAGGGAAGTTTATGAAGGAGAGAAAAATTCACTGCCCGGCAGGGAAGCCGGGCCAGCGGTACACGCTCACCAGGTAAGCGGAGAGCTTAAGCAGAGGCAACCGTTAGTGCAGGCAGCCCTGACATTCCGTTGCCAGATTCAGACCACGACGCCAGTCGCCCGGAGTCTGACCAAACTGGCGTTTGAAACTGCGGGTGAAAGATTGCTGTGAGTCGAAGCCCAGAGAAATCGCAACGCTGACAATAGGTTCGCCACTACTGGCCAGCATATCGGCAGATTTCTTCAGTTTTTTCTCACGAATGTATTCACCCATCGGCAAGCCGGTGTGCTCTTTAAACATACGCTGCAGATACCAGCGGGAATACCCTGCCCGTTTGGCAACAGTTTTAATATCCAGACGTTCTTCCAGATTGTGATCGATCCACTCGATCAGGTCGTGAATGAAATCCTCGGTTCTCATGGCAAGTCTCCTGCTTCTTTTTTGTTTGCGCCCCCCGAGGGCGACTCGTCTTTTAATACGTTGACCCAGTTTTCGATTAAATGCAAGTTTTACTATTGCATTTAATTGGCCGTTACCGGATAGTCTCTTTCCCGAAGTAAACGTTCTGTAAAATAGCACAGAAAGTGTAACAGTAATTCTTGCACTTTAGTAAGCGCATCCCTACAATCCCTTCGAATCAATTGTATCAGTATTTGATACATTATTGTGCTGATGAACGGCGCAAGTCCCAAAAAAGTCAGATCAGGCAAAGGACGTTACCCGGCGGACAGGCCGGTGTATTGCCTGGCAGTACTTACTCACTGGAAATAAAAATAATGATGAACCTGCAAAAATCACAGGTTGTTGTACGCGGCCGCTCCGGCGGTACGCCTTTGACGTTGCGCCTTTCAGGGGTTGCGCTGATGGTTGCCCTGCTCGCCGGGTGTGACAACAGCGTGGCGCAAAATGCTGCACCACCTGCTCCGCAAGTCAGCGCGGCAGATGTGTTAATCAAACCAATCAGCCAGTGGGATGCGTTTAACGGACGTGTGGAAGCGGTACAAAGTGTTCAGTTGCGCCCCCGCGTGTCCGGCTATATCGATAAAGTGAATTATCAGGAAGGTCAGGAAGTGAAAAAGGGTCAGGTGCTGTTCACCATCGACGACCGCACTTACCGCGCCGCGCAGGAACAGGCGCAGGCTGAACTGGTGCGTGCGCGCAATCAGGCCAGTCTGGCGAGAAGTGAATCCGCCCGTACGGAAGCGCTGATCGGTTCGCTGGCTGTGTCGAAAGAAGCTGCGGAGCAACGTCGTTCGGCCGCTTCGCAGGCACAGTCAGATGTGCTGGCAGCTCAGGCACAGCTGGACATGGCACAGTTGAATCTTGATTTCACCCGTGTCATCTCCCCGATTGATGGTCGCGCCAGCCGTGCGATGATCACGACCGGCAATCTGGTAACAGCGGGCGACAGTGCCAGTGTACTGACCACGGTGGTGTCACTCGACACGGTCTACGTGTATTTCGATGTCGATGAAGGGACGTTCCTGCGCTATCAGGCGCAGGCCCGCGAAGGGAAATTCAATGACAGCCCGCAAAGTCGCTTACCGGTTCATGTCGGGCTGGTGGGTGAAAACGGCTACCCGCATCAGGGCGTCGTCGATTTTACTGACAATCAGCTGAACTCCGGCACAGGCACGATCCGCATGCGTGCTCTGCTGGATAACCGCGACCGCACATTTACGCCGGGATTGTTTGCCCGCGTTCAAATGCCAGGCAGCGCACAGTTCAACGCCCTGCTGGTGGACGATAAAGCCATCCTTACCGATCAGGATCGTAAATTCGTTTATGTGGTGGATAAAGACGGCAAGGCGCAGCGACGTGATGTTGAAATTGGCCGTATATACGGCGGCTTACGCATCGTGCAGAAAGGCCTTGAAGCAGGCGATCGCGTCATCATCGATGGCGTACAAAAAGTGTTCATGCCGGGCATGCCGGTCAATGCCAAAACCGTCAGCATGGCGGCTAATACTGTCACGCCAGCCGCTCCTGCCGTTCAATAAAAGAGAATCCTGACTCATGGACTTTTCCCGCTTTTTCATCGACAGGCCGATTTTTGCGGCCGTCTTGTCGATTCTGATTTTAGTCACCGGGGCGATTGCCATTCCCCTGCTGCCGGTCAGCGAATACCCGAACGTGGTACCGCCAAGCGTGCAGGTTCGCGCTGAATATCCGGGTGCTAACCCGAAAGTGATTGCTGAAACCGTGGCGACGCCGCTGGAAGAAGCGATCAACGGTGTTGAAAACATGGTGTACATGAAATCCGTGGCCGGTTCTGATGGTGTGCTGGTGACGACAGTCACTTTCCGTCCGGGAACCGATCCGGATCAGGCACAGGTTCAGGTGCAAAACCGTGTGGCCCAGGCCGAAGCCCGTCTGCCTGAAGATGTCCGCCGTCAGGGCGTGACCACGCAGAAACAATCGCCAACGTTGACGCTGGTGGTGCATCTGGTGTCACCTTCGGGTAAATATGATTCGCTGTATCTGAGCAACTACGCCACGCTGAAGGTGAAAGACGAGCTGGCACGTTTGCCGGGTGTCGGGCAGATCCAGATTTTCGGTGCAGGCGAATATGCCATGCGCGTGTGGCTGGATCCGAACAAAGTCGCGGCGCGGGGTCTGACGGCTTCTGACATTGTGAAGGCAATGCAGGAACAGAACGTACAGGTGTCTGCCGGTCAGCTGGGCGCAGAACCGATGCCGAAAGACAGTGATTATCTGCTTTCCATCAATGCCCAGGGTCGTCTGAAAGATGAAGATGAGTTCGGCAAAATCATCCTGAAAAGCGGTGATAATGGCGAAATTGTCCGTCTTCGTGATGTGGCGCGTATCGAAATGGGGTCCGGCAGTTATGCCCTGCGCGCGCAACTTAATAATAAAGATGCAGTCGGGATCGGTATCTTCCAGTCGCCTGGCGCGAATGCGATCGATTTGTCAGACGCGGTGCGAGCCAAAATGGATGAACTGGCAACCCGGTTCCCGGAAGGCATGACCTGGCGTGCGCCGTACGACCCGACGGTGTTTGTCCGTGATTCCATCAGTGCGGTGGTTCACACATTGCTGGAAGCCGTCGTGCTGGTCGTGCTGGTGGTTATTCTGTTCCTGCAAACCTGGCGCGCGTCGATCATTCCTTTGCTGGCGGTACCGATATCTGTGATCGGGACATTCAGCATTCTGTATTTGCTCGGATTTTCGCTTAACACACTCAGTCTGTTCGGGCTGGTGCTGGCGATAGGGATAGTGGTCGATGATGCCATTGTGGTGGTGGAAAACGTCGAGCGAAACATCGAGGAGGGACTCGCGCCAAGGGACGCTGCGCACCAGGCGATGCGGGAAGTTTCAGGGCCGATAGTGGCTATCGCGCTGGTGCTGTGTGCGGTGTTCGTGCCGATGGCGTTTTTGTCGGGCGTGACCGGTCAGTTCTACAAGCAGTTTGCGGTGACCATCGCCATTTCAACCGTGATCTCGGCCATCAACTCACTGACGTTGTCCCCTGCTCTTGCGGCATTGCTGCTTAAATCGCACGGTGCACCGAAAGACATGCCGTCGCGGCTTATCGACCGCCTGTTCGGCTGGATTTTCCGACCGTTCAACCGGTTCTTTAATGCCAGTTCACACCGTTATCAGAATGCAGTGTCTAAAACACTTGGGCGTCGTGGCGCGGTATTTGTGGTTTACATTCTGCTGTTGTGTGCGGCGGCCTTTATGTTCAAAGCCGTGCCGGGGGGCTTTATCCCGACGCAGGATAAACTGTATCTGATCGCGGGCGTGAAAATGCCGGAAGGCGCGTCCTTATCCCGCACTGATGCGGTGATCCGCAAAATCAGCGCAATGGGGTTAAGTACTGATGGCGTAATTGATGCGGTGGCGTTCCCCGGGTTGAACGCTTTGCAGTTCACCAATACGCCGAATACCGGTACGGTGTTCTTCGCGTTGAAACCACTGAGCGAACGTACCCGTACAGCGGCGGAGATTAATGCGGAAATCAACGCCAAGATTTCGCAGATCCAGGAAGGGTTCGCCTTCTCCATTATGCCGCCGCCGATCCTCGGATTGGGTCAGGGATCAGGTTATTCTCTGTATATACAGGATCGTGCAGGGCTGGGTTACGGTGCATTGCAAACCGCGATTAACACCATGTCCGGCGCTATCATGCAAACGCCGGGAATGGGGTATCCGATTTCTTCATATCAGGCTAACGTGCCGCAGTTGGACGCGCATATTGACCGTGATAAAGCCAAGGCGCAGGGCGTATCGCTGGACGAACTGTTCAGTACGCTGCAGGTGTATCTCGGCTCGTCCTATATCAATGATTTCAACCGGTTCGGACGTACCTGGAAAGTAATGGCACAGGCCGATGGCCAGTTCCGTGACACCGTGGAAGACATTGCCAATCTGCGTACCCGTAACGATAAAGGTGAAATGGTGCCAATCGGCAGTATGCTGAATATCACCACCACTTACGGTCCCGATCCGGTGATCCGCTATAACGGCTATCCGGCAGCAGATTTAATCGGTGACGCTGATCCCCGCGTGCTTTCTTCGACGCAGGCAATGACCGAGCTGACTGCAATGTCGAAAAACCTGTTACCGAACGGCATGAATATCGAATGGACCGACCTGAGCTATCAGCAATCCACACAAGGCAATGCTGCACTGATTGTGTTCCCGATGTCCGTGTTACTGGCGTTTCTGGTGCTGGCCGCCCTGTATGAGAGCTGGACGCTGCCGCTGGCGGTAATCCTGATTGTGCCAATGACCATGCTATCGGCCCTGTTTGGCGTGTGGCTGACCGGTGGCGACAACAACGTGTTTGTACAGGTCGGACTGGTGGTGCTGATGGGACTGGCATGTAAGAACGCGATTCTGATTGTTGAGTTCGCCCGCGAGCTTGAACTGCAAGGTAAAGGGATTATCGAATCTGCGCTTGAGGCATGCCGTCTGCGTCTGCGCCCTATCGTCATGACCTCGATTGCGTTTATCGCCGGGACTATCCCGTTGATTCTGGGTCACGGCGCGGGTGCGGAAGTGCGCGGTGTCACCGGTATTACCGTATTCTCCGGTATGCTGGGTGTGACGTTGTTCGGGTTGTTCCTGACGCCTGTTTTCTACGTCGCACTGCGCAAGCTGGTGACGCGTAAGAAAGTCGTTTTAGAAACGCAAACTGTGTAAACCGTTAAGATCAACAGAATGCAAAAAGCCGGGAGAATGATCTCCCGGCTTTTTTTTATATGCTTTATTAAGAGCGGTGCGCAGCGTCTTGCGTATCAGCGCTCTATTTCAAACAGAGCGAATCTTCTGGGTTTTGCGCCGCTAAATCTTTGGTACATTTGTATTTGCCACCGCGTTCAAACTCAGCCAGGGCATCCGCAACGGTATGACGGGCTAACACCTGAAACGACGCTTCTTCAGCTTCGCTGACAATGTTTTTGAAATAGGTGCAGGCATTGGCGCTGACCACACAGCGGGCGGGCACGTCCGGGCGCGCTGCCCACAGACGTTTATCTTCAATCACCGCGCAATAAATATCACGAAGTGTGATTTCTTCCGCCGGACGGCCAAGTGTAATCGAGCCGGTGCGACCAAGTGTGGAGACGATAATGCCATGCTGAGTCAGTGGCACCATCAGTTTGCGGATAAAACTGGAGTTGGCTTCCAGACCCGTTGCTAAAATCGCACTGGTGCAGCGCTGGCCAGCCTTTTGGGACTGAGCGATACAAAACACCATCTGCATAGCTGTCGGAAAGCGATAATCTAACATGTCATTGTCCTGAGAAACCAAGTCTTAGGTGAAGCACCGTATCACAGAGGAAATCCCCTATACGTGATCTGGTCAATAATATAACAAACACTGTTGCATTATTGAAGGCAGACACCTCTTAAACGCACAGAAAGCCACGATTTAAGGCACAAAAAATCCCATCCGGAGATGGGTTTTGGTACTCAGATTCTTTTATGAGAAGTTTCGGAGATTAGAACTGATATTGTAAGCCTACACCCACGATATCATCGGTAGAGATTTTGTTGGTTTCGTAGAAATTATCATCGTTGTCCAGCAGGTTAATTTTGTAATCAACGTAGGTGGACATATTTTTGTTGAAGTAATAACTCGCGCCAACAGAAACATATTTAACCAGATCTTTATCGTTGTTATCAGAAGTATTACTGCCGTCTGCAGTCAAATCCTTACCTTTAGATTGCAGGTAAGACACTTCAGGACGTAATCCAAAATCAAATTGATATTGTGCGGTTACTTCGAAGTTCTGCGTTTTGTTTGCAACACCACTCTCACCAAACATTGTCATATTACGCGTTTCGGAATACATCGTAGCGAGATAGACATTGTTTGCGTCATATTTTGTACCCACAGTCCAGACATCAGCTTTATCCCCTCCTGCAAAATTCTCACCTGCAGAAGTCGTCTGATCGTTTGTACGGTCAGATGATGCATACGCGGCACCCGCAGTGATACCCATACCGAAGTCATAAGTGGTAGAAAGAGCATAGCCATCACCATTCTGATGACGAACGTCGCGGCCATTATTCGTGCCTTCACCTGCTGGTGTATAGTTAATGTCTTCGCTGTTGTTATCGCCATCATTCGCACCCTGATATTGCAGTGCAAAGTTCCAGCCTTTTACTTCACCAAAGAAGTCTGTATTACGGTAAGTCGCAACGCCATTAGTACGACCAACCATAAAGTTATCAGAGGAGGTGTAGGTATCGCCGCCGAACACTGGCAGCATATCGGTCCAGGCTTCAATGTCATACACAACGCCGTAGTTACGGCCGTAATCGAATGAACCGAAGTCAGCGAATTTCAGACCTGCAAAGCCCAGACGGGTGGCGTTGCCTGATGTACCTGTATTTTCAGAATTATTAGCCTGGACGTTGTATTCCCACTGGCCGTAACCGGTCAGTTGATCGGTAATTTGGGTTTCACCTTTAAAGCCTACACGAACATACGTTACGTCGCCGTCCTGACCTGCATCATCTGAAAATTGGTGACGTGCATCAACTTTGCCATACAGGTCCAGTTTATTGCCGTCTTTATTATATATTTCTGCGGAATGAGCTGCGCCTGCAACCAGTAATGCCGGGATAATAAGTGCCAATGCTTTTAATTTCATGATGTATTCCTTTATCATTTAATTGGATACTTGAATTTATTATATATATATTTTCAATGAGTTAGACTCGTATTAATATTACCTGCAGAGTTCCGTGGTTCTGTAGATAAATTATCGGTTTTAATTTTATTATTTATTACTAATTATTTCTGTCGGTATTATCAATATTTCGAATGAATGTTATAGTTAATTTCATATAAAATATGTATTTATAATTATATATTTTTCTGTGGTACTTTATTTCCGGGTTGTGGAATCATCACTGCAATCCTATTTACCCTTCCTTGGTTTTACTTATATTCTTTTTAGTCGCCGTTTTACCCCTGTTAACGGCGTTAGTATGTCGCCCCGCCTGACTGCGGGGCTTTTTTTTGCATAAAAAAACCCATAACCGGCGAAAGTTATGGGCTCAACAAATGAGAGAGAACTAAAATTTCTACGACGAGGTCAGAGAGACTTTCCACAACAACCTGCATAACAGATGTCACGGTTGCGTTATCCGCAGCGGAAACACCGGCTATTCAGGGTACAGCACATAATTTCAGGAGAAGGCTTCTCTCATGGCACAGCTCGTTCCAGTAACTGAACCGCAATAAACGGATATAACGATCAGGAGCGGCGAAACCAGGCCGGATCACTGTTCCCCACATCAATACCGTAAAGACAGCCTGTGGCGAGAAAGCTTTCCAGCAGACGGGATGTATCCTGCGCCCTCTCCGCTGGTGGATGACTGACCTTGCGGTGCGTGATACGTTGCCATAGCGAACGGCGCTCAGCAGTGTGTACAGTGATTGACATACAGGCCTCCGGTTAATCGCAGCTTCAAAATCAAAGCTTTCTTTAACGCTGGTTTCAAAATCGTGGCAAACGATGCCTGCCGCGGGAATGAACGTAGTAAACCTTTTATGAACGGCAAACTGAACCAACCATTTTTGCTTTCTTTATGAAGTTTTGAACTATAACTCCCGCAGCCAAACGCCTTCGCAGAACAGTTTTGCACAGGCCAGACTTTGCTGATGACGTAATGCCGGATCTGCGGGATCTTGCGCGAATTGTACCAGCATGCCGGTAAAACATTGCGCGAGCATGACGGCAGAAATTTCTTTGCGGAAAAGTTTGCTTTGCTGATTTTGCACGAGGTTTTCTGCCATCAGGTTGATCAGCAAACGCTGTGTCTCTTGCGCCAGAGGTGGCAGCAAAAACACCTGCTGCGTCAGTTCATTGTTTTCAGCGAAAAAATTCAGCAACTTGCGAAAGCAGAGCGCCATCCGGTCCAGTACCTGATTTTCGGCAACGTCAGGCGCAATCTGTAATGAACGCACCAGTGCAGTCAGGCGTTCACGGAAAAGAACAATATTATTGCCGGTCATTTCTGCATCCTTACTCTCTTACACGTATGCCATTCTAAACGACTTGCTGGCAGGAACAGCCATTTGCGTTTGACCAAATCAGAAAAAGTTAATGACCGTGCTTAACAATTGCACATTGGGAGCGGCAGGCGTAAACCAGTGGATAGCTCACGCAACGGCACCGGGTCGGGTAGACCGTGTCTTGCGCGCAGCACCTGAAGAAGATACCGAATACATAGAGGATAGTCGTATGTCTAAAAATGGAAAAGTGGCTTTAGTGACAGGTGGTGGTCAGGGGATCGGCCGCGCGATTGCACTGCGTCTGGCGAAGGATGGTTTTGCTGTGGCCGTGGTGGATTTTAATGGGGAAACAGCGAAAAAAGTTGCCGAAGAAATTAATCATGCCGGTGGTAAAGCCATTGCTCAGTTGGCGGACGTTTCAGACCGGGAGCAAGTTTTTGCTGCCGTAGAAGCGGCCACCAGGCAACTCGGTGGTTTTGATGTCATCGTTAATAATGCCGGGATTGCGCCGACGACACTGATTGAAGACATCACCCCGGAAATCGTCGATAAAGTTTATAATATCAACGTGAAAGGTGTCATTTGGGGCATTCAGGCGGCAGTCAAAGCGTTCAAGTCACAAGGGCATGGCGGCAAAATTATTAATGCGTCATCACAGGCCGGGCATGTGGGTAACCCTGAACTGGCGATCTACAGTTCGAGTAAATTTGCGGTGCGCGGGCTGACACAAACTGCAGCGCGTGACCTGGCCTCGCTGGGTATTACTGTCAATGCCTACTGTCCTGGGATTGTGAAAACGCCGATGTGGGAAGAAATAGACCGTCAGGTGTCAGCGGCAGCCGGAAAACCGGCGGGCTATGGTACACAAGAATTCGCCAAGAATATTACGCTGAAACGCCTTTCTGAGCCGGAAGATGTCGCGGCTTGCGTTTCTTATCTGGCCGGGCCGGATTCTGATTACATGACGGGTCAGGCTTTGCTGATCGACGGCGGTATGGTGTTCAACTGATCCCCTTTCCCGCCCGTCAGGCCTCTCATAATGAGGGGCTTTTTTGTTTCTCTTTTCTACCTGATCACTGTGTGGCCAGCGGAATATAGTATTCGCAGGTCACGCCTTTGAGCGCAGATTCACGCGAGTACTTCTCCAGGTCCGGTTGCATAATAAATTCAAGACCCAGCGTAGGCAAAAACACAGAATACAGATAAAGAATAAAATCGTTCAACCGGCTAAGATCGTACGGATAGTTGATCTTCAGATAACGGCTGGCCGGAACCAGGATGTTGTGGCTGTCGCTGGTGTGTACCTGATGTGCCACGGTGTAATCCATCTGCAACGCATTCGCCACTTCATCATTCGTATCAGGCCGGCAGTCCGACAATCCCCAGACCGGTGCCCGCAGAGATTCCGGTGTTTCCAGATAACGCAGCAACTCCGCGCGGTGAACGTGATTCTTACTGTTGAATAAGGCTTCAATGGGGTAAGAATGCGAGATCGTATCCCCTTCAAACGCCATCACCGGTAACTCTACGATTTCATATTCCGGCTGCGGAAACTCATCGACGGTAAGCGGCGCGGTGATCCCGTTCATGGTCCATGATGCATTGCGGCGATACGTACCGGGAGTTTCGGCGAAATTCTTCTTGAACGATCGGGTGAACGTTTGCTGCGAATCGTACGAGTAGTACAACGAAATATCGAGGATGGGCATATTGGTCAGACGCAACGCGATAGCGGCCATCGTGAGACGGCGGTCACGAATGTATTTACCTAGTGCGTAACCCGTTTTACTTTTAAACAAACGCTGAAGATACCATGGTGAATAGCCGGTTTTTTTTGAGGCTTTTTCCATGGTCAGACGATCACTTAAGTTGACTTCGATCCAGTAGAGTAACTCTTTGATCAAATCGTCATGAAAATCAGGTTTTTGTTCGCTCTGCAAAATGAACTCCCTGTGCTGCAATAAAGTCGCGTGATTAGGACGCGACAGATTTTGAAATCATATGCACTACAATGGCATCCGCGCTCTGGCTAACGTTTTTTAAACATCAGAGGTTTCCTCACATACCGTTCGGCAGGCGTAAAGCTCATTTTCGATGGCGCGGTTAAGATTGTATTCTGCACAGTCTGCGCTCAGCCCGAGCGTTTCCAGGCGTGACATGGCATCCATGCTGCTTTACACAGATAAGCCACAGGAGTAACCGAAGAAAAGTAGATAGCTGAGGATAATGCCAAGACTTGAACGGATGTTCAAGTTATTTGAGAACGCTCATTCACCTGTGAATTTATATAGGTAAATGACTTGCAATCTCCTGCAAAAGCATACCCGCCGAGGCAGGCAGAAAAGTGAATATGAGAAATATTATCTGGCGGAACAGGTAAAACTGGAGGCCATTTTCGTGTCACCCTGTCCGTTGTATCGTGGGAATAACGGATAATCACACAACGGCATTTCGCGCCCGGCAGTTGCTTTGTTTGTATCAATCATCACTTGCTGACCCGGATCTATCCCATGAACAACCCATTTATCCAGGGCTCCTAATGAATCCCAACTCACCCGATATGCCCCGCTGCTGTGCGTGAAACCCGGTGCCAGGTAGAAACGGGCAAACTGATGAAGTTCTTGCTCACCAAATTCAGCTTTCAGCTTCTCGTAATACGCTACGGTGTTTCCCGGCGGAACAGCCATATCCGCCGTGCCATGCATCAGTAAAAGTTTGCCTCCATGCTGCACAAAAGTGTGAATATCGGCACTATCATTATCGATTTGTGCCGCCAGTTCTTTCAGCCTCGTCTCATGGGCTGCGGGATTAAACTGAAGAGAGTCGTAATTTGCATCTCGCATCACTTCGTAGCGGACAGCTTGGTCGCCCATCATGTAAGGGAATGAAATAATGATATTACTGGCTTCTGGTTTTGGCTTGTTTGCACCGGAACCAAAAACACTGACCAACGCAGAAGCGTCTGCACCACGTAAAATTGGCCATGGGGCAAAGTGATCGCCAGTTAGCAGGTTGACACCCAGAGGCACCGGTTTATTAAGCATCTGGACCAGCGCGATTTGCGTATCTGAAAGGCAGTTGGCGCCTATATCTTTCCCATCCGGGCAGCGCAGATGAGCCAGTTTAAATGTCGAACTGCAGGCATCCGGATTGGCGACTACACCATCAGCCAGACCATCCAGTTTGTCACAGGCACCGGTAACGGCATTGGCAATCAGTGCGGCTTTGGCCGGCGAAATCCACGCGCCCGGCGTGTTGTAGATTGCCTTCCCGATACTGATCCCGGCCATGTGCAGTTCAACGACGTTATACACCGGATGAATGGCAATCGCGCCGTCATAGTCAAGCGGGAAACGCTGGATCGCCGCAAGCGCTTCGTGGCCGCCTTGCGAATTACCCTGAAAATACATGTGAGCAGGTTTTCGACCATAAGCCTGTTGGATCAAGGCAACGGCCACATCGTGTGTTTTCTTGATTTGCGCACCGGCAAAGTTATCCCAGGCTTCCCCGTTAAGGGTAAAGGAAGCATCGGATACTCCGCCCTGATGGCCTGAATCACTGCCAAACGTGGCATAACCTTGCTTTATTGCGCCAGGTGTTGCTGCCGGCGCCAGACGTGCTGTATCAGCGTCTTTAATCGCGCCGTCAAAACCACTGCCACCCAGTTGCAGGGCTTTACCATTCCAGTCAAGTGGCAGGTAAAGCTGAAAATTAATATCGGGCGCGTTGAGATCGACGGGCCTGATCTGCCCTTCAATCTTGCAATGTTGATTACCCGGATGGCCCGCCATTGCCACTGTGGTGACCCGCGCCCCCCTTGTCGGAAGCCCGATTGCGTCTGCATTGATATGCACATTTTTTAAGGCGACGCACTGTGCTTCGGTGAGGCCTTTTTCAGGGGCAGCTAAAACAGTAGCGGTGAACAGCATAAGCAAGCAGAGGCAGAAGGGAGCTTTCATCAGACAACGTTCATTCCGGCGGCTAAGTAGCGGCAGTTTGTCATTAAATGACCTGTGAAAGAAGCCTTTTGACTATTGAGTGTTTAAAAAAATGGTCACATTATGCATTAATTATATATCTGATGAATATTAATCTCTCGGAAAATTACCGACATCATTAAGTTTATAAACATATTAATAATGAATATCTTAAAATAAAGCAAGGCAGGGTAATATTAAAAATGCGCAGTGATGGGTATTTATTTGCCTGTTATTGATGTTAAGCGTATATTCGCGTTTGCCTGAATTTAAAATGACGGCCTATATACATAATCATCTATTTTAAAAAGGAATTTATATGAAAAACTTATTTAAGTTAGCTCTCCTCGCTGCGGTAGTTACGACACTTTCAGGCTGTACCGGTAGCGTTTTTAATAAAGAGAAAAATTGTGACTATACTTATTTGCTGCACCCTGCGATTTCAATTTCTAAAATGATCGGGGGTTGTGGTCCGGCAGAGAAATAAGTAGCGGGTTTTGTCATGCCGGACCTTTGTGTCCGGCATTTGCTATTCTGCAACGCCTGAATTCATAATTTTTACCGTTCCCCCCTTTTTTCATTACCAAGCCATAAGATCATACGAGCCCAATTTTAGTTACAACATACATATGCCAGATAAATCAAAAACACCAAAAACTTAACCAAAAGTGTCTTCTGTATTTCTTCAGGACGAACGTGTCTTAGATTTATTGACCAGCCTCCATCAGCACGGATAAAAAAATGGCCGCATAAGCGACCATTAACCTCTTTCAGAAATAGAGAATTTACCGCTTACGCCACAGTGTAACTTCCGCTACGGTATGCTGGAATTTCCTCGCCGTTTCACGGATCACAAACGGAACATCTGTCGGTTTCCTAACCTCTTCAAATTCATTCGCCAGCAAACGTTTCAAAGCCTGATGCGTCGTAACAGCTTCACCATTTTCCCGGAACCCGCCCAGCCAGTGCTCTTTCGGTGTAAACTCTTCGAGCCAGGTGTAAGGTGAAGAAAGCATGAGTAAGCCGCCAGAACGAATCATTGGCGTAATATCTGTCAGAAAACGTGCAGGTTCACGCAGTCGATCCAGCAAATTAGCCGCCAGGACCAGATCGTATAATTCCGCCTGCGGCTTCAGATTACAGGCATCACCCTGCACAAAATTCACCCGCACTGTCTGCTCTGCTGAGATATTGACATCAGCGAGCGAAGCCTGGCAATAATCCACCAGTTCTCCCTCCTCCGGGATTACATACCGACAGGCTTCACCGCGTGCCAGAGCCAGAGCGACATCAATAAATCGCGCGGAATAATCCATTCCAACCACAGAGTCGAAATGACGCGCAAGTTCAAAACTGGCACGCCCCGTAGCACACCCGATATCCAGCGCCCTGCCACGATTAACTGTATTTTCAACTGCAATATCAACCAGTTGAACCGCATAATTCGTTACGTCGAAATGACGCGGACCGTACTGGAAATCAAGATACTGCGCCACCAGCCCGTCAGTTTCATAAGGATTCACTTTCACCACTTCCTGATGGCTGGAAATCACATAGCGGAAACCGGCATGCTGGAAAAAGTGGCGACGGAAAGCATAACGCGAAGATTTTAGCGCTTCATTGCCCGTTGAAATCCAGCTTCCGCCTTTGATCATGGAATGTTTACCATCGAATGTTGGCGTCGAAAAATCATCATATAAAGGATGAACACGAAAGCCGTCAAATCCACTGATCGGCGTAGACGCCCATTGCCAGACATTCCCCACAACATCATAAAAATCACCTTGTTCGAAATGATCAACCGGACAGGATGATGCCCACCATGCGAGGTTGATATTTCCCGGTGCTGTTTCCCAGTCTGGCTGATCACCCTGCACCTGATTACGCAGAATCATCCATTCAGCTTCGGTCGGCAACTGTACTGATTCACCGGTCTGCGCCGCTTTCCAGCGACAGAATGCTGCCGCTTCCAGTTGATTAACTTCAGCAGGCCAGTCCCATGGCATCGGTACTTCTTCAGTCATCAGGCGAAGTTTCAGCCGTTCAGGTTCGCGGGGCGAACCCACCCAGAAAGTGGGCATTTCAGCCCGCGCAAAATCCCGCCAGCCAAGCCCTTCCTCATCCCACCACTGGGCATCGTGATAGCCGTCCGCCTGTATAAAAGTATAAAATTCAGCGTTACTGACCAGCATCTTACTGGCACTAAATGCCTGAATTTTCTGTTGAGATGTGCCGTATTCGTTATCCCAGCCGTAGGTATCATCCTGCTTACCCAACGTGACAATGTCACCTTTCACCGCCAGCATAGTGTTATCAGGTACGCTGTTGCGGTCATGACGGGCGATTCCACACACAGGCCAGTGAGATTGTGGCTTAACCCATTCCACCGGCAACTGACGGATCAATACACTGGATGTTTCCAGATGAATGCGCTCATGTTCAATGCCCATCAGAATCACCCAGGCAGGGCTGTCCCATCCGATGGGTAAACTCAGCGCCATGGTGTCAATAATACCGAGCACTTCTTCACGTACTTTGTCGCGGTATTGACGCAAGTTAACAACAGATGGCCAGTTATAGTTCTGATCGTCGAGATCATCCCAGCTCATTTCATCCACACCGATCGCCAGCATCGCTTCGATGTGTGAATCAACACGTTGAGGAATCAGCCCTGCAGCCATCAGCTTATTAATATAAAAAGTGGCGGTATGACCGAAATAAAAAATCAGCGGGTGGCGAAGCGAAATTGCCTTATTGAAATAGGCTCTTTCATCCGCGAGACAATCAAACAGGCTCTCGTACAGCTCCCAGGTTTGAATGAAATAATCGCGAATTTCCTGACGTTTTTCTTCCGCTGTTCCGGTGCTTAGCAAAATGGTCTGCGTCGGTTCTGGCAACCCGATAGCCTTGTTTTGTGTTGAAAGCATTATTAGTCCTCTGTCTTCTTGCGTTGCCAAATCAATACACAATTGTAGCAGGTCACATCTTTGGCTTATTCCCGGTCTGGTTTTTACCGGCTTTATATTCTCAATCGTCAGACATTAACATAACCTTAAAATCGGGCCTATGCTCGCTATCTCTCCATAAACAACAGCGAACTTTCACGAACATGCAGAGATTCGCCCTCAAAATGATGACGTAAATCGTAGTAATCTGGTGCATCAATGATGCCCTGAATATTGTCAGAAAATGCTTCCAGCGCCTGTTTCATCTGCGGCAGATAATCGTGAGTGTCATAAACACGGTCGATCCCTTCAAGCGAATGATTCATAATTTTGCGCGCAACATCATTCGGCACATTCAGGGAGGATAACTTGGAACGCGCCGTACGGCGTAAATCGCGGGTGGTAAAAGCATCAATCCCCGGCCCCCGTTCCGCGCGTAGCAGGCGGCGTATAACCTGTGTCACCGCACCGCGTGATAACGGCCTTTGTGCATCGAGCGGTGAAGGCACCAGCCAGGGACTGTGTTTCGGACTGGCTGATAGAAGAGCATTGATGCAGGTGATCATTAATGGCGTCAGCGGCAGGCTGTGATCACGGGCCGATTTATTTCGCGTACCCTGTCGCCAGATGCCGATCTGCAAATGAAACTCATCTTTTCTGGCGCGCACCACTTCATCTGGTCGTCGTGCAGTCAGCAGGCACAACCGCAATGCCCAGCGACATTGTTCAGAAATATCCCATAAATCAAGGCCATGCCAGAAAACCCAGATTTCAGCATCGGTTAACGTTCGTTCGCGTGGCGGGGTATTCCGACCGCCGACGTCGCGGCGCTTCATGGTACTTAGTGGCGAATGTGCCAGATATCCCTGGGTTTCTGCCCAGCCAAAAAATTGCTTACAAAGCGCGAATACCCGTTTTGCTTCTGAAACTTTCCCGTCCGCCAGCAGTACATTAAACAAACGGTTCAGTCGTAAACGGGTGATTTTATTCAGAGGCACTTCGCCGATCACTGGCAACACATGTTTCATCAGGGATGAAACAGCAATTTCTGGCCGACGTCGTGTCAGGATCAGTGAAAGCCGGATCCAGATATTGATCACCTGCCCGACCGTCGCATTGCCCTCCTCATCAAAATCATCCAGTTTGGCAAGCGGTGTCATTTTCACATTCTGCAGATAAGCCAAAACATGCTGACCAACATTTCCGGCAGCAAAATCTCCTTCGACTATTGTTACGGATCCGATCTTACTCATCTGCCCAATTCACCTCAAAAATCACAGGCCGGAGTTATAACAAGCCTGAGGATCTTAGGCAAAAGGTTTATGACTCCAGACCTATTAAGTCTGGAGTCACACAGATCACTAATAACGAAAAATAGAGCGATTATGAAGGGGAATTATGGTGAGCCAGCCGTTGTGTGTTGTTCATAAAATCGACAGACATAATGATATAACGCATATTTTTTACTCATATCTTCGTTATACGTTATGGATTGGCGAAAAAATCGACGTTTTCACCCGTATGCATTCGCCCTAATAACGATTGTCGTCATAAATAACGTCATGTTTCCCTAAAGAAAATTTTGCTTATGCCGAAATGTTAATAGTTAAGGATCCTTAATCTCACTTAAACCGCAGTCTGGCCATGGAAATGTCACTATGCGCAATAATCAGCCAATATCACAACGGGAATATCAATACCCTGACGACGCAACATTGATGTCAACGACAGATGCCGAAAGCCGTATTACCTACGCCAACGATGCATTTATAGAAGTTAGCGGTTTTGCCAGTGAAGATATTATCGGGCAGCCTCACAATGTTGTGCGCGCCTCCTTCGGCATTCAAAGATATGTGGGCTACATTACAACAGGGTTTCCCCTGGACAGCACTGGTGAAAAACCGCCGCAGCAATGGCGATCATTATTGGGTTCGTGCCAACGTCGTACCGATCATTCGTGGTGGTAAAACCAAAGGTTACCTTTCTGTCCGCACCAAACCGACTACTGCAGAGATTAATGCGACCCAGGCGCTTTATGACAAAATGAATCGCGGCGAACTGAACAACCGCCGCTTGCATCGGGGGTTGTTGATCCGTACCGGCATTACCCGCAGTTTTTCTATTTTAAAAACACTTTCTGTGCGCTGGCGGATCCGCAGCGGTTTGCTGGTTTTACTCGTCCTTAACTCACTCGTCATTTCTGCGCTGACTACCCTGCCCGTGATACAGATGAATACCGCATTGGCACTCAATGCATTTTTCATTCTGTTGCTGAATTTCTGGATGGAATGGCAGATTACCCGCCCGGTCGAACAGCTTTGCAGTCAGACCTTGCGTGTTGCCAGCGGCGCGAGTCATACGATCACGCCAATGGAGCGGGTCGATGAAATTGGTATGACGTTACGATCTGTTGGCCAGCTCGGATTGATTTGCCGTTGGATGGTGGATGATGTCAACGACCAGGCGCACAAAGTCCGCACGGCCAGTGAGTCACTGGCGAATGGTAATGAAGCCCTGAGTCAACGTACTGAACAAACTGCCGCTAACGTTGGACAAACTGCTGCAGCAATGAATGAGATGAGCACGACAGTTGAAAGCAACACACAGACGGCAGCCGAAGCCGACAAACTTTCACTGATAGCAAGTGCGGCGGCAGAAAAAGGCAGCAATGCTATGCAGGAAGTTGTCGGCACTATGCAGGAAATCACCGGCAGTTCGCGACAAATTGCCACCATCACCAATGTTATTGATGGCATCGCTTTCCAGACGAACATTCTGGCGCTCAATGCCGCTGTTGAAGCGGCTCGCGCGGGTGAACAAGGCAAAGGCTTCGCCGTGGTTGCCGGAGAAGTGCGCAGCCTGGCGCAACGAAGTGCCAGCGCAGCCAGCGAAATCAAACGCCTGATCGACAGCAGTGTGGAAACGGTAGTGTCGGGATCGAAGCAGGTTGATCAGGCAGGGAAAACGATGGCCGACATCGTCTCTCAGGTGCGAAATGTGACGTCACTGATCGGGCAAATCCGAAGTGCCACTGGCGAACAAAATCAGGGATTACTGGATATTGCTAAAGCCATTGAAGAACTGGACCGCATCACACATCAAAATTCAATTCAGGTTCAGGAAGGTGCCAATGCTTCTTCAGGTCTGAAGCAACAGGCCGACCGTCTGGTTGAAGCCGTGGGGGTGTTCCGGTAACGTTATTGAGTAAAATAGAGGCGGCTAATCACCGCATCTATTTCAATAAGCTATGTCATTACAACGATCTGATTACACTGTTGCCAATCTGAAAGCTGATACTGAGCGGGTCAGATGAAGAACCTGTTCTTCCAGCGAGGCCGCTGCGGCAGCTGATTCCTGAACCAGCGCTGCGTTTTGTTGCGTCACGCCATCAATTTCTGTCACCGCCTGTTCAATCTGGCTAATCCCGCGGCTTTGTTCATCAGAGGCTATCGAGATATGTTCCATTAATATATTAATCTGAGTGACAGAGGAAATGATCGCTGAAATGGAATCGCCGGTGCGCGAGACCTCATCCGAACCTTCGCGAATATTCGCCACCGATTCAGAAATCAGACTTTCGATTTCTTTTGCTGCCATGGCGCTGCGCTGCGCCAGACTGCGCACTTCACTGGCCACCACTGCAAATCCACGCCCCTGCTCACCCGCGCGTGCCGCTTCAACAGCGGCATTGAGCGCCAGAATGTTTGTCTGGAAAGCGATACTATTGATCACACCTGTAATATCTTCGATTTTTTTCGAACTGCTGTTAATACGCCCCATCGTACCAATCACGTCCTGAGCGACTTTCTCGCCTGCGCGCGCGTTTTGGACAGCTTCACGTGTCAGACTGCTTGCCCGGGAGACATTTTCGGTATTTTGTTTTACCGTCGCACCAAGTTCTTCCATGCTGGCGGCGGTTTGTGTCAGCGCAGCGGCCTGTTGTTCAGTGCGGGAAGCCAGATCAATATTACCTGCGGAGATTTCCTGCGATGCATGCGCCACGGTATGGCTGGTGTCGCGTACCTGCCTTATAATTCTGGTCAGCGACTGGCGCATATGTTCTATCGACTGCATCAACTCTTCAATCTCACTGCGGGATTTGGCTTTCACCGGTACTGGCGTATCGAGATAACCTTCAGCAATCTGACGGCAGTGATCGCGAGAACTCAGCAGCGGTAGCAGAACAAAGCGCTTCATTAACACCAGAACACTGATAATGATGATCAGAAATAACAAACCAAAACCGACCGTCAAACCGATACCAAATTTGAAATGACTTTGTGCAACATTATTAAGATTTTTTGCGTACTGTTCATGGAGGGCCAACACTTTATCCAACACGATTTCATACTGACGATCGAGTTTCACCACCGCAGGGATCCGGGCTTTGAACGCTACCTGATCACCGGACTTTGCAGCGTCAATCAAGGGCTGGATACCGTTCTGGCGATAGTCCTGGTACGTATTGCGGTATTCATCGGCCAGTTCACTTTCACCAGGCAATTTCGGCACATCAAGATACGTCTGAAACGCCGCATCGGCTTTACCGATGACCTCAGTGACTCTGTCCAGAGCAGATTTTGACTGCTGACCGTCTCCATTTTCAATTTCTTTCATATATTCCATCACGCGAACACGCGAGGTTCGGCTGTGGTTAATGGGGTCGATAATAGAAAGCACCACACGGATTTCCTTGTTCACATCATCCAGTGAATGATTACTCCGGATGAGCAGCCAAACATTCGAAAGCATACTGGTGAAAAAGAGTGCGAAAAGAATAACAAGAACAAGTAAAGACGACTTTTTAAGCGACATCGGGAGATTCTCAAAATAAAGCGGGAATCTGTTTATCGGCATTCCTGTTCAAATGTTTAATATTTCCAGCGCACTATCTGCAATTTGTGGCACGATGATCGATCGTAGGAGAAATTTCCGAACATGTTTAAAGACGTTTACTGCAGTCAAAACACCTGTGAGTAATCTGAGTGTTTCCCAAAAAAATTATTGCTAACACTTATATTAAAGATATGAATATGACCTCATGCAGGATACTTACCCCCCTGCTTATCGTTATTAATACAACTAACCCCACTAAAAATGAAAAAATTTTCATGGAACTATTTTTGAAAATTAATTGTAAACATTACCACCGTGAATACTATTATTGTTTTTATAGAGAAATGATTATGAATTAAATACGATACTGAGTTAAGTTGAATGGTTTTAATGAAGCAATTTAAAAGAATAGTTAATTTATTTTTTGTCACTTTTCACTTGAATCTGCATACCCTCATAAAATTTTACTTAAGTCACACCCGCATTCTATAAGGCCTGCTGAAAGTTTGGATAAAACTCCTATATATCAATGAACATAAGCGAATATGTCACGCCGCACCAATAGAAATGTTTTGTTACACCATTTAAATGTCAATGCTGCGTAATATTTACCTAAAATGTCACCACAGGTATTTACCTGCAATATTATTTTCAGAAAAATTCAAAACACACTGCGAAATGTTTCTCATAAATATTTTGAATCGCTTGTGACCCTGAATTATTCCGACGTTTTCCTCGGAAAAGGATGTAGTTTTGGCAGGGTTGCCAATATCATATTTTAAGAATCATTGGCAGCGTTTATCACTCTATAAGTAAGGGATAAGCATGTCTAATAGCTTCCAGAATGAAATTCCGAAAACGCGCGTTAACATAAAACTTGATCTACACACTGGCGGCGCACAGAAGAAAGTCGAATTACCGTTAAAATTGATGGTAATGGGTGATTACAGTAATGGAAAAGAGAACCGTCCGTTATCTGAACGCGAAAAAGTTAACATTAATAAGAATAACTTTAACAGCGTACTGGCTGAATTCAGCCCTTCACTGAACCTGACTGTGGAAAATACGCTAACAGGTGATCGCAGCGAAGAAAATATCTCTCTCAATTTCAATGAAATGAAAGATTTTGAGCCAGAACAGGTTGCCCGTCAGATCCCCCAACTGCGCGCGATGCTGGCAATGCGTAACTTATTACGTGACCTCAAATCCAATCTGCTCGACAACGTCACCTTCCGTAAAGAGCTCGAAGCCATTCTAAAAGATCCTGCGCTGAGCAATGAACTGCGCACTGAACTTAATGCCCTGGCGCCAAAGGCGTAATTGCCTCCACTTAATGGATTAATGCGAGATAATGCTCATGTCAGTCAACACTGAAAACTCTTCTTCCAGCCAGACAACGGTTCTGGATCGCCCTGAAGCCGGTACGGTATACGCTTCCCTGTTTGATAAAATCAACCTGACGCCTGTGTCCTCACTGGGTGATCTGAACGATTTTCAGGATACGTCTGCGCTGGCAGATGTTACCGCTGATCAGCGTGTCACTGCCGCTGTACAGGTCTTCCTTGAGCGCCTGAAGTTGTCAGGCCAAACCGTTGAACGGCTGGACAAAACCCTGCTCGATCATCATATCGCCGAACTCGACAGCCAGATCAGCCGTCAGTTAGATGTGGTCATGCATCACCCGGAATTTCAGCGTATTGAATCCGGCTGGCGTGGCCTGAAGTTCCTGGTTGATCGTACTGATTTCCGCCAGAACGTAAAAATCGAAGTGCTGGATGTATCTAAAGACGACCTGCGTCAGGACTTCGAAGATTGTCCTGAGATCATCCAGAGCGGCCTGTACCGTCATACCTACATTCAGGAATATGACACACCGGGCGGCGAGCCAATCGGTTCTGTGATTTCCAACTACGAGTTTGACGCGTCGGCGCAAGATGTCGCCCTGCTGCGTAACATTTCTAAGGTATCTGCCGCTGCGCATATGCCATTCGTCGGTGCGGTCGGCCCTAAATTCTTCCTGAAAGATTCCATGGAAGAAGTGGCGGCGATTAAAGATATCGGCAACTACTTTGACCGTGCGGAATACATCAAGTGGAAATCCTTCCGCGATTCTGACGATTCCCGCTATATCGGTCTGACCATGCCGCGCGTACTCGGTCGCCTGCCGTATGGTCCGGATACCGTTCCTGTTCGCAGCTTCAACTACGTTGAAGAAGTGAAAGGTCCGGATCACGAGAAATATCTTTGGACAAACGCGGCGTTCGCCTTTGCGGCCAACATGGTGAAAAGCTTCATCAAAAATGGCTGGTGTGTGCAAATCCGCGGCCCGCAGGCGGGCGGTGCAGTGACTGATCTGCCGATCCATCTGTACGATCTCGGCACCGGCAATCAGGTGAAAATCCCGTCAGAAGTGATGATCCCTGAAACCCGCGAATTTGAATTTGCCAATCTGGGCTTTATCCCGCTGTCTTACTACAAAAACCGCGATTACTCCTGCTTCTTCTCCGCGAACTCTGCGCAGAAACCGGCGCTGTACGATACTGCCAATGCCACTGCAAACAGCCGCATCAATGCACGCCTGCCGTACATCTTCCTGCTTTCACGCATCGCACACTACCTGAAGCTGATTCAGCGGGAAAATATCGGCACCACCAAAGACCGTCGTCTGCTGGAACTGGAACTGAACACCTGGATCCGTACGCTGGTCACTGAAATGACTGACCCGGGCGACGACCTGCAAGCCTCTCACCCGCTGCGTGACGCCAAAGTGACCGTCGAAGATATCGAAGACAACCCGGGCTTCTTCCGCGTGAAACTGTACGCCGTACCGCACTTCCAGGTGGAAGGGATGGACGTGAATCTGTCACTGGTTTCTCAGATGCCTAAAGCTAAGGCATAAGCGGAGAAACGATGAAAATTTATCGCCCATTATGGAGCGACGGGGCCTTTTTGGCCCCGCAACAGTTCCAGCAACAAGCCCGTTGGGATGCTTTTGTGTCTGACAGGGTTGCTCATATGGCTCTGGCAAATCCCTGGGGAGTGATTGATGCAACATTCGACATCGGCTCATTAGCCCTTTCCAGGTTGAATGCTTTACGCCTGAAGGTTCGTTTTCCTGATGGGACGCTGATTGATACCGAGCTGGCGGATAATTTGCCTCCAGCTTGCGATTTATCTGCAATTTCTGACCGGGACAGCGTTGATGTCGTGCTGGCATTACCTCTGCTTTCAGCCAATGGCGGCAATCTGGATGACGGTCAGGACAGTGAACGTCCACGTCGTTGGCAGCAGGAATGGGTCACCGTGCAGGAGTTATCAGGGCATGAACGGACAGAACTGGCTATTCAGCGTTATGCGATAACGCTCCGTTTTGCCCATCAGGAAAACAGCGCGTATCTGACCTGCCCTGTTGTACGTCTTGTGCGTAATGCACAAGGCCAATGGACACCGGATGCAGAGTTCATTCCGCCAATGCTCTCGTTGTCGTCCTCTCCGGCAGTCCTGACGGAACTCGGTGATTTAATTCACCGCCTTCAGGCCCGCCGTCGACGCCTGATGGCGATGCGCCGCGAAAGCAATGAGCGAATGGCCGACTTTGCAGTAGCCGACGTATCGTTGTTCTGGTTACTGAACGCACTGAACAGTGCCGAACCTGTGCTGATGGAGCTTTATCAGTCCCCTGCCCGCCATCCTGAACTGTTCTATCGTGAACTGGTGCGTCTGGCGGGCAGTCTGCTGACGTTTTCCCTCGAGCATAAGGCAGAAGATATTCCTCTGTATCAGCATAATGCGCCGGAAAACGTTTTCCCTCCGCTGTTTACCCTGCTGGATGCCCTGCTCGAAGCCAGTCTGCCATCACGTATGGTCGCGATTGAACTGACGCATGAAGGCCAGTTCTGGACCGGATCGCTGCATGATTCCCGTCTGCGCGACGGCGCTGATTTCTATCTTTCCGTGCGCTCATCCATTCCAAACCACCTGCTGCAAACTCAGTTCCCGCTGCTCTGCAAAGCAGGGAGTTTTGAGGATGTTTCTGACGTGGTCAACGTGGCATTGAATGGTGTCGTAATGAGGGCGCTGTCTCATGTACCGGCCGCTATCCCGTTGCGCCTTGAAAACCAATATTTTGCATTGGACCTGAACAGTGCTGCCGCCCAGGCAATGCTGGATGCTGGAAACTGCGCTTTCTATACCCCAGGTTCACTGGGTGAAATCAAACTTGAACTATTTGCGGTGTTGCGCTCATGAGCAAGATAAATGGATCAATTGTTGATGAAGTTTTTTATCCCTGCTGGTTGATGGTCAGCCAGTTGCGTAACGGCCAGAAAATCGAAGATGGTGAGGCTCTTTACCGCCGCGCCTGCGACTGGATTGATGGCGCGAGAGAATCCTTATCACGCGCAGGATTCAGCGAATCTAGTTGCGACCACATGCTTTATACGCAATGTGCCTTATTAGATGAAAGTGTACTTAACCGCCAGGAACCCGATAGCGGAAACACCAAATGGCTTAAAGACCCACTTCAGGCACGCTACTTCAATACTCTGAATGCCGGGGAAGAGTTATGGGAACGTATTCGCAATGTGCTCCATGAACCTGCTCCTGATATTGCGGTGCTCACCTGCTTTTACCGTGCGCTGACGTTGGGTTTCTCTGGCCGTTATCGCGAACAAGGGGATGAGCGCAGAGAAGATGTGGTTCGCAAGCTAAATCAGTTAGTGCCGCCTTTCGCCTCGGCTCAGGAAATGCCCATTGTTTCACGTTCGCTGCGATTGCGCTCCGGACGCAGAACCTACTGGTTTTCATGGGTTGCAGGCATCGTGATTCTGATTGCGCTCTGGTTCGTCCTAAATACGCAATTGACACGTATGGTCTCTCAGTTGACAGGGAACCACTGACGGATGCGCGGATTAACACAGCTAATACTGCTGCTTCTGGCGACCTGTTTGTCCTTATGGCTGATTCTCGGCTTCTGGCCGCTCGGCACAGGAAGCCGTATGGCACTGAGCATGCTGGTGGTCATCATTAGTGGTGCTACGGGCTATATTCAGTGGCGTAAAAATCACCGTAATGAAATTGCACATGCACATATTTCGGACGCTGTTCTTCCGCCTGAGGATTTTCAGGGCGCTGTTGTGCTGGTTTGTGGCGACAGTGCTCCGCTGTTCTCCGACTCGGTCCCTTTCCGTGAAACAGGTCAGGGCTGGTATCTGCCGGTCACTTTTCCAGAGCACTTGCCTTTGTTGGCAAAGCATCTCGCGGCAGAACGCCCGGCGCTAATCGCCCAGATCTCCATTCTTCTGGCCATAGTCCCCGAGCAACATCAGAATAAGGACGACTTCGCACAAAAACTCCATGTCTGGCACCGTGCCATTGTGCAATGCAAAAACTGGCTGGCTGGAATTCCCCCCGTCTGGGTCAGCACCTGGCTATCTCCGCCTGTGGTAACAGACACCCTGGCTGAGCGGTGGTTTACCATCATTCCGGGAAATAAGAACGTTCAGGTTCATGAAGCAGGGGCAGGCGTCATACCGCTGATGGATTGGAGCCAGCAACTGGATATCAGAAACACTCAGGAAAGGTTGAGCACGGTCTTCTGGATAGAAAGCCTGCTGCCCTGGCTTGAAACTCACGTCAGCAGCATTCTGACGCGTCAGCAAAGCGATGTCCCCTCGCTGACCCCTTGCGCATGGGGTGCTTGTTTTACGCCCGTCGCCGGGAGTCTGGACAATCTGTGGCAAGCGCACATAGGTGACGTGACTACGCTAACCCCCGGCGTTGTCCATTCACAAGAATGCCTGCCATTGCCGGAGGTGTTGCTGCCCTATCTGCCGCAACGTCATGGCGTTTCCCGGCTGATGCAAGCCTGTCAGTTGGCAGGGCTGCTATGTGGTGTTTTCCTGCTCTTCGCCCTGCTGGCGTCTTTTGTAAATAACCAGCGTCTGGTGCAAAGCGTGGGTGACCATCTCGCCCTGTATAACCGTCTCACCGGCACACCCTCCTCGCCAAAGCTCATTGCTCAGCAACAATTACGCACCGACGCCGGTTTACTGGATGGTTGGCTGCGCAGCGGAGCACCAATGCGTATGTCATTGGGCTTATATCAGGGGATGCGGTTGGTCGCACCACTGGAGACCGCCATCAATAGCTGGACTCCCCCCCCTCCGCCTCCGCCGGTGATCAATCAAATTGTTCAGGGGCCGAAAACGATCCGGCTAGATTCCCTGTCACTTTTTGACGTGGGTAAATCCGAACTTAAAACAAGCTCCACCAAAGTGCTGATCAACGCGCTGGTTGGGATCAAAGCCAAACCGGGCTGGCTGATAGTGGTAGCGGGTCACACTGATGACACAGGTGATGATAAATCCAATCAAATGTTATCACTCAGACGTGCAGAGTCAGTACGCAACTGGATGCGTGATACCGGCGACGTGTCCGAAAGCTGCTTTGCCGTACAGGGCTACGGCGCAACACGCCCTGTTGCAACAAACGATACCCCGGAAGGCCGTGCGGCTAACCGTCGTGTCGAAATCAGTCTGGTGCCACAGGCAGATGCCTGCAAAGCATCAGCAACCCCAAGTTCATCAAATGATTGATGAATGTTTACCTTAGAAATGGAGAACTACCCATGGCAATTCCTGTTTATCTGTGGCTGAAAGACGACGGCGGTGCGGACATTAAAGGCTCCGTAGACGTTAAAGATCGCGAAGGCAGCATCGAAGTGGTTGCACAGGATCACAACCTGTATATCCCGACCGATAACAACACCGGCAAACTGACGGGTACTCGTATTCACACCCCGTTCCTGTTTACCAAAGAAATCGATTCCTCCAGCCCGTACCTGTACAAAGCGGTGACCACTGGCCAGACCCTGAAATCTGCTGAGTTCAAATGGTATCGCATCAATGACGCGGGCCAGGAAGTGGAGTATTTCAACACTAAACTGGAAAACGTCAAGCTGGTAAAAGTCGCGCCAAAAATGCACGACATCAAAGATCCGGCTAAAGAGAAACACAACCACCTCGAAGCTATCGAGTTGCGTTACGAAAAAATCACCTGGACCTACAAAGACGGCAACATCATTCATTCCGATTCCTGGAACGAACGTACTACCGCGTAAGACCTTATCAGCAGACGGTTCACCGTCTGCTGTTTTTGTTTCCTGAGCCGCTGCCTGGCGGTTGAGCAAACAAAAACACCACCGGACATCGACCTTATGGGCCTGGGTTTCCTGCAACGGAAAAGGCTAAGGGCGGTAGCGTACCTAAAAAAGGAATTTAGCATGGAACATCAGTCAGCTGTCTTACTTCGCCGCTTAAATCCGTACTGCGCGAAAGCGCTGGAAGCCGCCGCGACGCTCTGCCAGACCCGCGCCCACAATGAAATTACCGTTGAGCACTGGCTGCTCAAACTGCTGGAACTGGGCGAAGGCGACATCACCGTGCTGGCCCGCCGCTATGAATGGGATATGGATGCGCTGTGGCAAAGCCTGCTGGCACATCTCGATGCCCTGCCGCGTTCAGTACATTCGCGTCCTCAACTTTCTCAGGATTTGCAATCGCTGATGAAAGCGGGCTGGCTGGCGGCATCACTGCAGGATGACAACCAGAGCATCCGCAGTGTCAATTTGCTGGAGGCGCTGATGGCGCAACCGCGTCTGCTGCGCTGCGAAGGGTTATGGCCGCTGTTCAGCCTGAGCGAAGAACATATCCGTCGCCTCAAGCCCGTGCTGGATGCCTTGTCCGAAGAGCGCCCGGAGTTGCAACAACAGGAAAGCCTTAGCCGCACACCTTCCGCGCTTTCTGAAAACTCAGCGACACAAAAAGCAGAGTCTGGTGTTACCGGCCAGTCGTTAAGCGAAGCGCTGCAGGCCGCGCTGGATAAATTCACGCTGGATGTCACGGCAAAAGCCAAAGCGGGTCAGATTGATCCGGTGTTTGGCCGCGACAATGAAATCCGTCAGATGGTGGATATTCTCTCCCGTCGTCGTAAAAACAACCCGATTCTGGTCGGTGAACCGGGCGTCGGTAAAACCGCGCTGGTGGAAGGTCTTGCACTGCGCATCAGTGAAGGCAACGTGCCGGACAGCCTGAAAACTGTCAGCCTGCGCACCTTAGACCTCGGTCTGTTGCAGGCCGGTGCCGGTGTGAAAGGTGAGTTTGAGCAGCGTCTGAAAAATGTTATCGATGCCGTACAGCAATCGCCGACGCCGGTGCTGCTGTTCATCGACGAGGCGCACACTATTATTGGCGCGGGCAATCAGGCCGGTGGCGCGGACGCCGCTAACCTGCTGAAACCGGCCCTGGCCCGTGGCGAACTGCGCACCATTGCTGCGACAACATGGAGCGAGTACAAACAATATTTTGAGCGCGATGCCGCCCTTGAACGCCGCTTCCAGATCGTTAAGGTCGATGAGCCGGACGACGAGATGGCGTGCCTGATGTTACGCGGTCTGAAATCCCGTTACGCACAACACCACGGCGTACACATCACCGACAAAGCGGTAAAAGCCGCCGTCAGCCTTTCGCGACGTTATATCACCGGTCGTCAGTTGCCGGACAAAGCCGTCGACCTGTTAGATACCGCTTCTGCCCGTGTACGCATGAGTCTGGATACGCTGCCGGAAGATCTGACCCGTCTGAAGGCGCAAATCACCGCGCTGGAAATGGAAGAGCAGGCACTGCTGGAAGACATCGCGCTGGGCAGCCAGAGCCACTGCGAACGTCTGGAGAAAATTGGCGAACTTGACCGCGAACTCAATGCCCAGCTTTCCGCTCTCGAAGCGCAGTACGAAGCCGAAAAAGCCCTGACGCATAAGCTGCTGGAAATCCGTCAGGACATCAGCCGTCAGGAAGATATTCACGCGCTGCAGCAAGAACTGGCCCAGTTGCAGGGCAGCGCCCCGCTGCTGTCTCTTGACGTGGACGTCCGCACCGTTGCGACAGTCATTGCCGACTGGACCGGCGTGCCGCTGACCAGCCTGCTGAAAGATGAGCAGACCGATTTACTGCAACTGGAAAATCACCTGAACAAACGGGTCGTCGGACAGGATCATGCCCTGACCGACATGGCACAACGTCTGCGCGCCGCCAAAACCGGTCTGACGTCCGAGAACGGCCCGCTGGGCGTATTCCTGCTGGTCGGTCCGAGCGGCGTGGGTAAAACGGAGACTGCACTTTCCCTTGCTGACTGCCTGTTCGGCGGCGAAAAATCCCTTATCACCATTAACCTCAGCGAATACCAGGAAGCGCATACCGTATCCCAGCTGAAAGGCTCACCTCCGGGCTACGTCGGTTATGGTCAGGGCGGTATTCTCACCGAAGCCGTGCGTAAACGTCCGTACAGCGTCGTCCTGCTCGATGAAGTGGAAAAAGCCCACCGTGATGTCATCAACCTGTTCTATCAGGTGTTCGACCGCGGCTTTATGCGCGACGGCGAAGGACGTGAAATCGACTTCCGCAATACCGTGATCCTGATGACCGCCAATCTCGGCAGCGACCACCTGATGCAACTGCTGGATGAACAGCCGGAAACCACTGACAGCGATTTACAGGAACTGCTGCGCCCGATCCTGCGCGATCATTTCCAGCCCGCCCTGCTCGCCCGCTTCCAGACACTGATTTATCGTCCGCTGAACGCCGTCGCACTGCGCACTATCGTTGAGATGAAACTGGCACAAGTCGCGAAACGTCTGAACAAGCACTATGGCCTGACCTGCTCCATCGAAGAAAGTCTGTACGACACGCTGGTCGCTGCCTGCCTGCTGCCGGATACCGGTGCGCGCAACATCGACAGCCTGCTCAATCAGCAAATCCTGCCGGTACTGAGCCAGCAACTGTTGCAACGCATGGCATCGCAACAACGCACCACGGCGCTGGCACTGGGCTGGGATGAGGACGAAGGGATCACGCTGGAATTTGACGATGCTGCCGCAGAATAAAGATCGGTAATGGAGCGCCGGGTAATCCGGCGTAAAATAGTTTCCAGATTCTCAATGGGGAAAATCATTATGGAAGGTGCAAAAGAGATTGCACGCGACATGCTTGATGCTATCAATGTAGATAGCGATGGATTTTGGGGTGCTGTTGGAAAAGATTTTACTTCGCTGCCCGTAACTTTTGTTATTTAGGCATTATGAACATAATAAGAATTGTAGTCACTTTTATTTATAAAATTGCCGGCGCGATAGGTTCAACAATGGTTATTTCCGGAGCGATTCTTTGTGCATGATTTTTCTTTATTTCCGATGGCGAATATAGTTTTTCTGGGGTGAATGTTCTATTTTATTAATTACCATTGGATATTTAATCTACTGATATGCATTCCCCAACCTTCACCAAAGGTGGGATAACTACTACTAACCACACATGAAAAACTCATGTTTTATTGAATCCCAAGACAATCATAAAAATAGTAATTAAATTAGATTACCGTTAATACATGAGTAACACTTTTGAATCGAGTGAAAGTGAATATAAAAAACTTCTTCCTCATAATTATTCCCCGACTCGTTACGGGAATTGGCATGACGCTAGGTTTAGTAAGTACATACGATTTTAATTTCTATTAAGGAGATACCTATGTCGGAAGGAGAGGGAAAGCTTAGGATAATGACACCAGGAGAAATCGCATTAGCTCAGAGCTTATACAGCAACCAAATAAATTACTCAAGCGTTTGGATCCATTGTGACAGCTATCTTCCTTTCGGTTTACAGTCAAAAAACGTGGCGATGACACCAAATGGTGAAATCTATTTTCGCGAAGGTTATTACTTACCTGATTTTTCAGCCAAAAATGTAAGTATAGACAGCAAACATGTTTATCTTCATGAATTATGTCATGTCTGGCAGTACCAACATGGCATGATGGTTAAGATATGTGGATTATTCAGTTGGGCTGCCGATTATCATTATAATTTGGTTAAACACCGGCTTTCAGACTACTCAATGGAGCAACAAGCATCCATCGTATCAGACTACTTTATCCTTCGGGAATTCGGATACAGCGTCTGGCAAGATCTCTGGGGGAACAATTTCATAAATAAAGATAGTTATTATGCAGAAGGTGACCTTTTACGTATGTATGAAAATATATTAGGTTCTTTCCCCTCCCCGGAGGCTTTATGAAAAAAATAATTATCATCTGTGTTTTTTTACTAACTGGGTGTTTGGGTGACAAAATCCCCTGGGATCCTGCTGAGGTTAGACAATCCGGGCAAGAAGTCTGCTTGCTTGCCCCTGGAATAAACAGTGATTTTATTTACGAGAAGATGAAAATACAAAAATCAGGCGAGAAAGTAGAATTCAAGGCCAACATTCCTGGTCAACAACATGCAAAAAATAGATGCCTACCTTTGATGGGATATAAATTCATTAGTGGCATTGAATATAATGTCAGTTTCTCCGTTGTGAAAATTAACGCTGGGGAAAGAAAAGTATACGCAGCCAGATTAATTTATAAATATTAACTATTTAAAGGAATGCATATTACCGGAGCTCATCTTTCTGCTTCCGGATAAATACAGTGCAGGAGGAAGAACAATGAATATTACCGACACATTATCCGATGCAAAAAAAACCGTTTCCATAAGTCTCAATCGTTACCATCTTGATGTTCAGGGTTGCGAAGCATGCCTGGATGTTGAGTCTTTTTCTGGTCAAGAATTCGTAAGCTCAGGATATCGCTATAAAATAGACTTTACTAGTACCAACCAGGACATTAGCCAGCAAGCAATGCTTAACCGCAGCACTACATTGATAATGCAAACAGCGGGTGCACTGATGCCAGGTCTGTCGGCAGCCCAAGTTCAAAAAGTAGTCCACGGGGTAGTAACAAATTTCACTCGAGTGTCAGGTTCCGCTGATGAAGCACATTATCAAATAACTGTTGAACCTTTTTTTGCATTATTAGATAAGCAAAAACGCACTCATCGCTTTTTTCTCAATAAATCAATTCCAGAAGTCATAGAGCAAATATTATGTGAGCACAATTTTAAAGGCTGGGAATTTGAGTTCAAGCTAAAGCAGAGTTATCCGATACGTGAACAAATCAACCAAATCGGAGAAAGCGACAGAGATTTTATCGAGCGCCTGATGTCTGAAGTAGGAATTTTCTATACTTTTGCATTACAACAAGACACACAGACCGAAGTACTTATTCTGGGAGATAAGCAAAGCTGTTATGTGTTTGGTAAAACACTTCCGCTGGGTAATCCGGCAGGAATGAACGATAACGGCGTCGAGTCTGTTTGGGGGCTGTCCCAGCGACATCAAGTAGTTGAATCCTCAGTGCAAGCTAAAGATTACAACCACCGTGAGGCTCAACTTTCTCTGCTTTCTTCTCGAGCGGATATGACCAGAGGAGATGGGGATGGAATAACGTATGGCGACGTGTACCAGTACCAGCCCCGTCACTTAACACGTGGAGATGCAACGACGCCAGCACCAGAAAGTGGTAATTTCTGGGCACGCCTTGAACATGAAAGATTTTTGGCTGCACAAACTCAATTACAGGGGAGCAGTACAGATGCTTCACTGCGTTTGTTAGAGGTTCTGACTGTGATGGATAGCGATATTCCATCTTCACTTCCTTCTGTATGGCAAACACCGGTCGTCATCACTGGATTACGGTTTTCGGCCAGTCGCTCTACGCCACTGCATGTAGGGTTTAGCGCAGTCCCTTACAGCGAAACCCTGTGCTGGCGCCCTGCTCTTAAGCCGCGCCCAAAAGTCAGCGGCACGATGATGGCACGCGTCACCAGCGCGAAAACCAACGATATCTACGCCTGGCAGGATGCGTCCGGTTTATACCGTGTTAAATTCGATGCCGATCAGGATGATAAAGCACAGGGCCAGGAAAGCATGCCTGTCCGCCTCGCCAAACCTTACGGTGGCGATGTGTATGGTATTCACTTCCCGCTGATCCAGGGCACCGAAGTGGCGATCGCGTTTCATGACGGTGACCCCGACCGCCCTTATATCGCCCATGCCCTGCACGATTCACGCCACACCGACCATGTGACAGAAGCCAATAATACCCGCAACGTTATCCGTACCCCTGCAAATAACAAGCTGCGTATGGAAGATAAACGCGGCGAAGAGCATATAAAACTCAGTACGGAATACGGCGGCAAAACCCAGCTGAACCTTGGGCATAACGTCGATGCAAACAAAACACAACGCGGTGAAGGGTTTGAGCTGAGAACCGATAAATGGGGGGCGATACGCGGCGGGAAGGGTTTATTTATTAGTGCTGATACGCAGCCGGGAGCCAGCGGTCAAATGCTGGAAATGGACGATGCGATAGCCCAGCTTGAGCAGGCGCTCACACTAGCCCGGAGCATGTCGAAAGCAGCACAAACAGCAAAGGCAACGCCAGGTGATACAGATTTCCAGCAGGCACTGAATAAGTCGCTCAGCAAGATGAAAGCTCCGGGTATTGTCATATCAGCCCCAGACGGCATTGGCCTCGTAAGTCCAAAAGCCATACGTGTGGCATCGGGCAATGAAAGCATTGCCGTGGTGTCGGGCGGAAACACGGATATAAGCAGCGGTAAGTCCTTCACAGTTTCAGCCCGGGATACCGTAAGCCTATTTGCGCAGAGTACAGGAATGCAGTTTTTTGCCGGTAATGGCAAAGTCGATATTCGGGCACTGGCGGATGAACTCGCTGCATCAGCTCAAAAAGATGTGACTATCACCAGCACGGAAGGAAAAGTGACGGTGAATGCCAGCCAGGAATTGATACTTAACTGCGCAGGGGCCTACATCAAGATTAGCGGTGGTAATATCGAGCTGGGTGCGCCGGGTAATATTCTTTTGAAAGCCGCTAATGTACAGAAAATGGGCTCCTCAAGTCTCGACTCTCCTAAGCTTGAATTCCCAAAAGGTTATAGCGGAGGATTTACTCTTAAAGATCCTGAATCCGGTGAAATAAAGCCCTTCACGAAATATAAAATTACCACAGGTGAAGGTGAGATATTTGAAGGATTCTCAGACGCAGCAGGAAAGACGCCTGATATAAATTCAGTTGCCCCTACAAGTATCCAGGTAAGTTTTCCTGATGAAATCCCCACAGAAGGTCCCTGACATTGGGTTAAAGTAAGCTATGACTACCACGCCTTAAAAAATGCAGGTCTTATGCTTGGTAATCGCCTGACGTCTATGGGAGATGAAGGAAGAGTGTTTGGTTCTGATGGGAAGGACTATATGAATACTAAAAGGGACATGGTCCTGGAATGGAAACCTATGCCCACAGATGCTGCAGAAGAGTTAATCGAAAAATCGGCTGTTTACAAATACGGTAAACAAAAGATCGTCACTCAGACCTTCCTTGGGGGTGATGATAACTGGGCACCTGAAGGGAAATCCTGGCACTGGCAGCCGGTAATGGCTGATGATATCTATGAAAGCAAGGGCAAATAAAAATGAAAAATAAATTTAACAACATCTACTTGTTCTGGGCAGCAATGGATTTTTTATACATCGTGAGATTTGTCTGGCTGAATATACTACAAGGAAGAATTCCACTTATAGATGACATCCTTTCCTTTAGTAAAATTTATCCTGAGCATGGCGTTTCATCGGTTATCATATTTTCCACATCCCTTCTTCTTAACATTTCTATTATATTCTCCTTTATTCTTCTAGTTAAGAAATGGAAAAGGGTTAATTTTTTTATTTATCTGCAAACCCCTTTCCGCCTGTTATTGCTCACGCCATCGTTGTCTTTTCTTCCCTGGCTATTCAAAAGCCTCAGCATTAGTAGTGCGCTAGTTTTGATTTTAGCAGTCATTGTTTCAGAAATAATAAAGGTGTATTCATTAAAAATTGCACAAAAAAGCGTTTAAGAATTAAACGGAAATAACGATAACAAAACAGGGAGTGAAAAAATCTATGGCAACGCAACAAGCATACACTTCAGCGTCTCCTCAAAACCAGAATGCATACACTGGTAAGCAGAAACCCTATTGGGTTGAAATACAATTGGTCGATGAAGAAGGGAAGGCCGTCGCCAATATGCCATGGCAGGCAGAAAACAGCGCAACGCCAGGAGGTTATGAGAAAGAACTCAAAGGGACCAGCGATGCAACTGGCCTGATAAGAATAGAGCCTCGCTATGGCAGCGAACTACGATTATTTATCGATGCCCAACCGCTGGCTAAAGAAATGGAACAACGCTCACTGCGGGTTAGTCGCGAACTCAATGATTCTACCGTGCGCAATGATGCTGAAGAAAACGGGCATATCTGGCATTATGCGGTTATTGGTGAATTATGCCGGACGGTTCCGGATATTGAACAGCGAGAAGGTGAGCCTTTTCCACCTCCATTCCATTTCCCTGCAGATAAATCATTTAAAGGTTTTAAAATAAGAACCAATGAGCTTGAACAACGGCATGTCATTGAGATTTGTCCCTTCAGAGCCTGGGAACTGGTTTTGCATCATCAGAAAGACTATTCGATGGCGAATGCCATTAATTTAGGGGCCGCAGCGTCACTGGCCTATGCGGATGATAGTAGTATTGACGAAGCCTCTATTAGCCATTTTTTTATTAATCAGTGTCAAAACTTATCCAGATTACCACAATTACATAAGGGCGATTATTCAACTAACGCCTTAGTCAAAGATGTTTCATTTAGCAAAAGGTATTTTCCACCTGTCTATATGGATTCTACAAAAGCAGCAGAACCCGATGGAGATACTCAGCTTTTTTATGTATACAATGATGACAATGTCATTGTGGCGTGGCGTGGTACAGCCAGTTTCTGGGACGGGGTTGCTGATGGTTCTTTCCGCCCAGTAGAATCTGAGTCGTGTGATATCAAATTGCAGTGCACAGAGCTGGTGTCGAAAGGCAAGGTGCACTATGGTTTTTGGGATGGATATAGCGTAGTTGAACGTAAGTTTCAAAATGAAATTAAAAAATTGCAGACAGTTATAAAAGGTAGATACTTATATATTTGTGGTCATAGTCTCGGAGGCGCACTAGCCCTGATACATGCGGCAAGTTTAAAATCGCAAATGCCTATTTTATACACCTACGGAATGCCAAGGACTTTTACTCGCGATGCTGTGAGTTAATTATCTGATATCACACATTACCGACACGTTAACGAAACTGATCCTGTCCCAGCGTTGCCACCAGAAGCTAATCTGGACAACTGGTTTTATAATTTATGGGGACCATTGGGAGTAGTATTAGGAGGGGTATGGTCCACTCTTGAATTAGGTGCATATCAGCTTAAAGAGTGGGGAGACTGCTTCTGGCATCATGGAAATACAGTTGCCTTTCTGGATACAACACAGAGTAGGGTATGGAAAGAGTGTAAAGTAACATTACCCTATCCTCATAATTGTATGACCATTCGTAAGCGATTGCCTCTCAGCGTAACCTTATACCTGGCACCCTGTCTTGCGGAGGGCTCTGCGCTAGCTGCGGGTGAACAACAAAAAGAGTTTAAGAATAAATTGACAAGAGAAGACTTGCTGGAGTTTTTCCCTAAAGGTACAAATCCTGCGAGGGGAACAGCTCTTAATATATTTAAACATTTCATGACTTCTTACATGCCATATATTAACAATAAATTGCTTGAATTAATTTATCAGGAAGAATTAAGTCTAGGGGATTCATTTAGCGAGCATCAAGATAGAATCGAAGCCTTTAAAAATCAAATAAATGAGAACCTCACTGAAATACCTGAAAATGAGTTAAAAAGAAATAGATTATTTTTGGAACTTGAAGAATTACTAAAAGTGTCAATTACTCCAACTCTAAGTTCTGAAAAAGGTAATATTATCATGCAAAGATTTTCCCTTTACGGAGAAGAGGAGATTGAACAATGATTGACCGATTAAAGATTTTAATAATCCTTCTGCCAATGCTATTCAGCAGCGGTTGCGCCAGCAAAGCTGACCGTACATTATCACCACCGACTGATACACAATGGGTTAATGTGGAAATCAAAAATCCTTCACCCTATACAAAACCGTTTCCACTTGAGGTCGTTTACATTTCTCATAAGTGCATGAAAATTAGCATAAACGGAGTTGATGGTTCCCGAGAAGAAAAGCCAAGTTACAATGGTGTTAAAGTCCCTATCTTGCAACAGGGGAACAGTAATGACTGGCATGCAAAAGTAGCAATGAAGGGTGGAGGGTCATGTGAATGGACATTGAGTGAGTTTAATCTCGGAATTGAATATACTGATGCCACACATCTCGGTAAAGATTTGGTACCAGGTACAGCGGTTGGAGCAACGTTCGCTTTTGATGATATTGCTGCTCGCAATGGGAAATTTGATAATTTTTCAGGGAACATTAGTATTTCACCCTTATACTTCCCCGTAATACAGGAAGAAATCAACCCAAATAAAAAAACATTAAATCTCTTCGGGAAGAAAGATTTTTTATCTCTGAAAAGCTTAAAAAGCCCTGAGAATGTAAACATTCAATATAAACCGCTTTTAAACGAAAAAAAAACAACAAGAATGGTTGCGCCAAAAGAAAATAAACATGGTGTTTTTTACAGTTTTGTATACCCGGACGGTTCAGTAATCTCCGATGGTAGTATTAATCCGAGCTTTGATAAAATTAATAATTCCGAAATCAAATAATTAACACATCCTGTTTTACAAGGATTACAAAATGAATAACAAATCAATAATTCTCATGACTTTTGTTTTATCAAACTGCGGC